>LWDU01039223.1_pt1 | contig 405291 bp, 318 predicted proteins | sample 727161 | NCBI WGS metagenome assembly LWDU01 (sample SAMN04566230, study PRJNA314399) | hydrothermal vent metagenome | isolation source: deep sea hydrothermal plume seawater | place: Mexico: Gulf of California, Guaymas Basin | collected 2004-07-11 | reverse complement strand
GGTCACGACTGTGACACAGCCCATGCTGTTATCGAACTCGGGGAAAAGCAGCAGGCTGCCGGGGTTCCGGCCGTCGGCCATGGCTTCAGAAGCCATGCCCACAGCCGCGATGGCCGTAAGGCCGGTCAGAATACATTTTGTAAAAGTCATAATTCTCCCTCTCTAGGAGATGAGTGACGAAGCACTAATTAGTTAAGAGATGAACCGTCGGGAATGACAGGCTCAAGGAACAAGCTTCCAAGACGCGTGCGGTTCAAAGGACGCACAGCGTGCGACTCTCTCTCCGTGCGAACATGGCTTCTTCAAAGAAAACCCTGAAGCTGTGGGTTTCTAAAGATTCCCAACCGGGAAGGACCAAGTCTCCCTTGACTCCTTCTCAACAGGAAGACGCATTGCAACCCAGATCCGCCTTGGGCGCAAGTGCAATTTCGTTCAAATGCCCCGGGTTTCCACCTTTTCTTCAACTATATGCAGCCCAGGCGTACTTCTCCCGGTGGAACCAACCTCCTCCGGTCGAAACCTGGCCCTCACAGGCGCGCCTGGTTCCCCTCGGCGCCTGGTCCATTTCTGGCAGCTGCGGGCCGTAGGGAGACAGGAAAACGGGGCAGGAGCCATTCCCGCCCGTGCTACGCTCCCCTCGGTCCCGCCGCTGCCCACGCACCCATCGCCTAGACTCCACCATGAAGACCTCCTCCAAGGCCCGCCTGACCCCCTGTATCCTGGGCCTGGGGCTTTTGCTCCCCGCCTGCTCCCGCACTCCTGTGGAGCCTCCTGGAGGCCCTTCCGCCGACTCAGGGCAGCCGAAGCAAGACGAGGTTACCGGCATCGGGAACCCCCTCACCCAGCGAACCCTCAAGGAGCTGTTCGGGAGCCCGGGCGATGTGGCCCCCGAACGGTCCACCGGGCATCCCGACCTCGACTTCGAGGAGATCTCCGGCGTCCTGCCCGCCACAGGCACCTGGCGCGAGCACCCGCTCCTGACGGACCTCAACGGCGACGGCCTGGACGATTTGGTGGCCTCCAATCGAGAAGAAGAAGGCCTCCATGTCTGGCTGCGAACCGCCGCAGGCAGCTGGGAGCCCAGCCTCGATGGCCTGCCTCGCGACCTGATGTACGGCGGCAGCGAAGCCGCCGACCTCGACGGCGATGGGCGCCGCGACCTGATCTTCGCCGCCCACAAGCTGCACGCCCGGGTCTTTCTCAACAAACCCCTGGATGGCAATCCGGACGGCATTCGGTGGGAAGAGGTGCCCGGCGCTCTTGAGTGCACCTTCCTGGGGCTGGATGTGGCCCTCGGCAATCTGAACGGCGACGGATTCAGCGACGCTGTGATCATCTCCCAGTTCGCCATGGACCGCGCCACCGGCGGCCTGGCCGTGTACTTTGGCCGCGGGGACGGGACCTTCGAGCGCCAGACCGAACACTCCACCCTGCTCGGCCGTAGTCGCTGCGGTCACCAGGTCGAGTGTACCGATCTCGATGGCGATGGCCTCGATGACATACTCGTGGCCGCCGAGTGGGGCCTACAGGTGTTCTTCGCGCGCCGCGACACGCCCACAGGCGCGGTGCGCTTCGAGGAACGCTCCCAGGGCCTCAAGGTTCCCGAGAACATCGGCAACAGCCTGTACTCTTTCGTGGCCTGCGAGTTGACTGGCACAGCTCCCCTGGAAGTGGCCTTCTGCGGCTTGGCGGACCCCGCCATCCCCGAGGGAGAGCACAACAATGCCGGCGCCTACCGTTGGACGGGCGAGGGTTGGGAACAGTTCGACCAGGGTCTTCCCAACCAGAGGGCCTTCCGCGACATCCTCTCGGCCGACTTTAACGCCGACGGCCACGGCGACCTGGTGCTCTCGGGGCCCGGGCAAGGTGTGGTCCTGTTCCTCGGCGACGGAGCGGGCATGTTCAAGGCCCAGGGACAGTTCCAGAACACCGGAGCTGGCGGTAACTGTTCCATCGGCGATGTGGACCAAGATGGCCGCCCGGACATCGCCATCTCGAACGGTGCCACCAAGCGCCGCCCCGATGCCGGCGGGATCAAGGTTTTCTTGAACAGAGCCGTCGCTTTCGAAGAGTAAGCAGACAACCCTCCCGCAACGCAGAGGGCTTCCGCCAACAACGCACAGAGGGCCCGGGACGCTTGCGCGCCCCGGGCCCTCTTGTTGAGGCTAGCGGAGTCTAGTTCCCGCGAGAGATAGAGAAACCGAAGTTCCCACCCTCGCTCTCGCCAGTAAGCGTAAAGTCGTCGTCGGCGGCTGCAGTATCGCTGAGTACCGGAGAGCCACGGAAGAGGTAGACGCGGCCTACTTTCTCGGAGACATCGGCGCTGAGCGGAGCCGCAGGGGCAGAGGACATGAGGTCCGCAATCCCGTCTCCGTCGCAGTCGAGGACTTCGATGGCACTGCCGAAGCGCCCGTAGTCGTAGGGTTCGCCGGTGTAGATGATGTCACTGTAGGAGGCCAACTCGTCGCTGAGCGCATCACCTCCGTAGAAGACAAACACGCGGCCGTTCTTCTGGGCACCGAAGGAGCTGCGCGGCGAACCGATGAGGACATCATCAAAGCCGTCACCGTTGAGGTCCGCCACGGCCGACTCCACACCAAAACCAGACTTGCTGGTGTAGCCTGAGTAGATGGCATCGGCCAGGGAGGCGTCGCCGCCGCCGAAACCGCTGGAACCAAAGAACACATAGACTCGGCCGGTTTCTGTTCCCAGGGTATCCGTCTTGGGTGCGCCAATGACCAGGTCCGGGATTCCATCGCTGTTGATCAGGCCACAGGCAATCGAGGAACCGAATTCATCCGTCCCCTCCTCGCTGTCAAGACGCAGGTCGGCGCTCGAGCGCGAACCAGAGGCGAGGCCCTGGCCCCGAAAGATGTGCACGAATCCGCCAATGTAGAGCAGCGGCGAGTCCACCTCGCCGGCGATGGCCAGATCAGCCTTGCCGTCACCGTCGATGTCGGCAGCGCAGACCGCCGAACCGAATTTCTCGGAGTCGACTTCGCCCCAGAGGATCGTGTTTGCGTCGGCAGCACCGCGATCGGCGAGGGAGTTGCCGCCAAGGAAAACATAGACGCAGCCCGCATCCTCAATCTCGTCGGGAGTGCCGGGGTCGAAGTCGGCGCCAGGCGCACCAACGAGCAGGTCCAGCGCGCCGTCACCGTTGATGTCGCCGAGGTCCATGGAATCACCGAAGTGATCGCCCATGCTGCCGTATGGGCTGCCCGCCACGGTACCTGCTCCAGTGAGGGTGATGTCCGCTTCGCTGGAAACCAGGACTGCATTATCGCTCAGGGGGCCGAGGAAAATAAGGACCGCCCCCGCGTCAGCAACCGGCAAATCCCAACGCGGCGAACTGACGAGCAAGTCGTCCACGCCGTCACCGTTTACATCACCGGTGGCCACAGCTGAACCAAATTGCTCGTCGTCACCACTGCCCATAAGTTTGACGCTGGCAGCAGCAGCCGAGACAGTCGGGCCCGGCATGGACTCGTTTCCGAAGAAGACATAGACCGACCCGGAGTAGTCGCCGTTGCTGTCGTCGTAGGCTGCCGAGACAACGATGTCGGGGATGCCGTCGTCGTTCAGGTCACTGGTGATATTCTGCGTGGATCCGGTTCCAGAGCCGCCGCCGGAACTCGTGTCAGTTCCACCGCCGCAGCTGAACCCGAAGGTCAGGCAAGCCGTTGAACAAATAATGGCGAGGTGCCGCTGACTCCGTCGCGATCCTCGCTGGTAGCGCATCGAGGTTCTCATCTGAATAGTTTTGGGGTTGTCGTCCCGGGCACCGTGGAGACCTTGAAGGTCATGTTGAAGGCCACGCAGCTCTGAACTTGGAGAGGGGCTCCTAGAGCCCACCGAATCTTCTTGAATTGGCACCGGATGGCGCCTTGAAGGAGCGAGAGACGGTGCTTCTGCCGGTTTTTGCCCCCAGTCGGGATCTCAACCTTCAGTCGAACACAGTCGAACACGGGCTGAAAGTAGCATGATCCGGCCCAACTGTGGGCACCTAATGTACGATGTTTTATTATTTCTCACAGGAGCCCTCACCGGCCTGGAGGGCCCGGCTAGCCCCCTCCTGGGCCCAACGAGCCCTCTTTCCAAGGCCCCTGCATGGGTTTTCTAAGGCGGACCGCAAGGGTGCCTGGTGCGGATAGCAGCCGGGGCTAGGGGGAATCAGCTTGCTTTTTTGCTGCTTCCTTCCGGGCGGCCTTGGCCCGCTCTCTCACCGATGCCGGAATCGGGGGGCCCCCCCGGCGGCGGGAGCCCTGGTCGGGATCCAAGATTCCCTCGGATTCGAGCTGCTTCTTGGCTGCCCTGGCCGCCTGTACATAGAGGGCCTCGACGGTCGCTTCGTTGCCGCTGAATTCGAGGGCCCGGGTGGCGTACATCTGCGCAGCCACGGGATCGCCCAGGAGCAGGAGGAGCTCTGCGCCCAGGCGCCAAGCACGCCAGTCCTGCGGGGCGACTTCGAGGACCTCTTCCACCATGGGCAGCAGGCCTGCATCAAGTTCCTCGCCCGGCACCGTCAAGCGCAAGAGGGTGTGGGCTTTTTCGCGCTTGGCGTGGATGTTGCTCAGGTCGTAGGAAAGGGCCGCTTCGAAGTTTCCAAGGGCCCCTTCGTGGTCTCCGCCAGCGGCGCGGATCAAGCCCAGGTTGTATTCCACATCGCCGAGGTCCGCACCCAGGTCGGCGGCCCTCTGAAAAGCCAGGGTCGCATCCTTGAGCCGATTCTGGCGGCCCAAGGCCACGCCGAGCGAGAGCTGGTACGCGGAGCTTTCGGCACCTTCAGCCGCGGCATCGTCCAGGATCTCCAACGCCTTCGAGACGAGATTCAGGCGCTGATAGACGTCCGAGAGCACAAGCGACTGCTCGAGATCAGCGGGGAAGGCCTCGAGCCCTTTGCGCAGGACGCTGACTGCCTTGGGGACCTCGTTCTGGCCGAGACGCGCCTTGGCGAGCCACAGCCAGTCTTCGGCGTCGAGATCCATGACCTCGGCCCGGGGCCCGAGCTCCGCCACGATCTGGTCAAACTGTCCGCCGGCCATGAAGCGCGCCATGCGCTCCGCGGTTTCCCGCTGGCCGGCGTTGGCGGCATCCGCGTCAACCACAGCGCCGCCCTCGGCGCCGCTGCCGCAGCCACCGAGCAGGACCAACAACAAAAGGAGAGGGAGCAGGCTGATCTTCATCGAATACGAGGGGGTTGAGGGCGAGGGGCCGGGCCGGGCTGCGAGGCCTTCACACGCGGCCCCGCCAAACCGTTGGGTGGCAAGAGTCCTACGGGACACAGATTCGGCGCGGGAGTCAATTCCCGGGGAGAATATGAAGATGTACGGCCCAGGGCCCCTCGCGCCCTGGCTCACTGACCGCTCAAGCTGTGCGGGAGCAGTACGCCACCGGACTGCGAGCAGAGTTCAAAGGGCAAATCGGCCGCGGCGTAGGCCCCCACCCGCTCGATCAGAACGGCGTAGAAGGCCGGATTCTCGATGCTGGTGGTCTGCGAGTGCGCCACGGCGCCGTCGATTTGAAACCAGCCCGACTCGCGCGCCGGGGCTCCGAGGATCTCGTTCTGACTGTGATTCGTGAGGCCCGCTAGGAACGAGTTGCCAAAAGCGCCCGAGATGTCCAACAGGGAGCACTTCTCCCAACAGTGGAAGCTGTGCTCGGCCGAAAAGCGTTCCTCATTGTCGTTGTAGATGGCGAAGTCAAGGGTGGTGATGAATTGTGACCCGCCCGAGAGCGCGATCATCACCAACTCGCCGGCGACGCCAGAGGCTGCGCCGTCCTGCCCCAAGAAACGCGGCACGAGCAACGACTCGGGAGCCTGAGAATACTCCAGGCCATTCAGGTCGAGCAACCCGTCGCCGTCCAAGTCGGTCCCGCTCGTTCCGCCCAGACCCTCGAAGGCCACGGCGTTCGTCGAGTACTCGAAAGCCTCCAACCCGTCCAATTGCAAGGCAGCTCCAATCAGCGCGTTGTGCGCCACGGGCTCCCCAGTAGTGGCGTCTTTCGCGAAGGCGTAAACAAAGCCGCGGTCGCCGTTCGGATTGTGAGCGCAGGTCAACAGGGCCAGGGTATCGCAGGCGCTCAGGACTTCGGTGCGGTTGAACTCCTGGCAATTGTTGCCGTCAATGTAGACGAACTCCACGGCGATATCGCCAGCGGAGTCGCAATCCACATGGGTCACGGTCAGGAGCGTCAGGATGCCAGGCGCATTGTCGAATTCCGGGAAGAGCAGCAAGCTGCCAGCCGTCCGGCGGTCGATGGGGTTGCAGGCATTGGGCTCGCTGCCGCTGTCGCCCTCCACCGTCAAGTCGAACAGCGCCGGCGACTCGCAACTCGTGGAGGAACCCTGGAAGGTCACGCGTACCTCCAGGAAACGGCCCCCAATGGCCACTCCGCTGCCATTACCCGTACCAGCGAAGGACTCGGAGGCGAGCCCCACTTCAGTCTCGGAAGCGCGCACTTCCACGACCAAAGCAGTACCCGTGGGAGCGCCCGCATTCCAGGAAACTCGGTTCCACTGCACGCCGGCCTCGCCACCATCGGTGACCACGCTCCAGTTGCCGCCATCGGCGATGCCCTGGTAGCTGCCACTGCCGGTCATGTCGCTGGGGTTGAAGGGTTGCGATCCGCCGCCCAGAGCAACGCTAAAGTCGACGCTGTTGGTCAGCGGGTTGATGCGACTGACATCGTCACTGCCCTGGTTCGAAACCCATATCTTCCCTTGGCCGTCCACGGCCACACCATTGGGCTTGACCCCCACGCTGATGACCGCGATCAACGCGCCGCTGTTGTCGAGGCGGTAGACGGTGTTGCTGGCAAAACCGGCCACCCAAATCGACTGGTCCGAAGGCAGAATGGTGAGACCGTGCAGGTTGCTGGCGCCGGCGACCGGAAATTGGCCGGTCTCGCTGCCCGAAGCATTCAAGCGCCGCACTTCGCCCCCACCGGCGACCCACACGGTGCCGCCCGCATCCACGGCCACCCCTCGCGGTGTAAAGCTCGTGGGACTGAAGTTGATGCATGTGCCAGGAGGAGTGGCCGCCCCGTCGAAGCGCAGCAAGGAGCGCTGGTTGGGCGACACCGACCACAGCACGCCGGAGTCGATCACGCTGCCGTAGCCGCCGCAGGGTTCACAGACCAGCGCACCGCGACAGGCGCCATCATTGCCGTTGAGCTTGCGCAGACAGACCGGGGTGATCGAATAGCCCGCCGCCCACACATCCCCCGCGGCGTCGATGGCGATCCCGCGCACATTCGGCACGCTGGGGGTCTTCTGGAAGACGAGCAGGCACTCGTCCAGGGCGTCCTGCACCAGGGCAGAGCCGCAAGCCCCGCCTGCGCCATCGCTGCCAGGAGGCCAGGACAGGACATCTCCCAGGCCCCTTGAGGTGCGAATCAAGCCGTCGCCGTCACGGTCCACGGCTGTGCTGTAACAGTAAGGGGGCGCCAGGAATTGGCCCTGGGAATCGGGTGAGCCCGAGGCATCCACCCGCGTGCCGCCCACTACCAGGCCGACCTTCACCAGAGAGCCCTCTATGCCCGCGATGTCCTCGGACCGGTTGCCCATCCAGGTGTTGCCATCGGGGGCCACCGTGGCCCGAGAGGGGTCCTGGGCCTCACCCTCGGGGGCCGAGCGGTACTCACCCACGATCTGCCCAGTGAGACTGTCGATGCGCACCAGGGTGCCGTTGCCGGCGTTGGCCACGCTGACGAAGGGCAGGGGACGATCCTTTGAGACGAGTTCCAGTTGGCCCGGGGACGCGTTGGGGTGCTCGATCTCGAGGTAGGTGCCGAGGTCAAAATCCGCATCGGTGGTGTAAGTCCTGTCCTGGGCCGTCGCCGCGAGGATCAGACCACAGCAGGTGCCTACGACAAGCAGCGGGCGGGAAACGGATGTGGCGGCGCGCCAGCCAAGCTGGCGGATCGTGGTGCGGTTCATGGTGTCTCTCTCCAGAGTCTCTCTCCAGCTACATTGGCCCCTGGCGGGCCGAGGAATGCGAGGCGCCGCCAGCGGGGAACGGGCTCGGAGAGGGCCCCGAGGTGTGAGAGTTGAGAACCGTGACTGACGCGCTAACCACGCCAGATACACCTTCCTGCCCCACGGGCAGCGGGCCGGGCAAGCCCCGCAAGGCCCGCACTACCCCTCCTCCTCTCGACGGGCCTTCAAGGGCAGCGCGGCGAAAGGGCCGCGACCCTGACCAGGCCACCGGGGCGCCAGCCGGGCCGACGCTCACTCCAATAGGACTTTTCAATCCATAGGATATTTCAATCTGTAGGATACTTCAATCCAGAGAGCGCGAACTGTCAAGGGGGCTCGTACGCAATCTGCGCAGAATCCGTCAGGGCACGCGAACCCGCGCCCCAAGCAGGGGCTCCCGGGCTGAAGAGCTGATGTTTTCCAAGCCAAGCGCCTCATCTGAAGCGCCCCATCCCGGGCAATTCAGGCTAGACTTTGAGGAGTTCCGCCTGCCGTCCAGGAGCACCTCCCCGAAGTGCCCTCTTCCCCAATCCCCTAGAACCACGGTATTCCCGTCGTGGGGGCGGCTGGTTTCGTCTTATCCCCATGGATCCAGCAATCGAACCCCGCGTTATGAAGCAAGCGACCCAGACCCCTCTGCTTACGGCCACCCTGTTCGGCCTCTGCGCCCTCGCGGCCACAGCCTTCGCCCAGGACAGCACATCTCTCGTCTCCCAGTACCCCGGTGACTCCCTCGACCCCCACGATACGGCCGAGCAAGTCAACGACTTCGTCGTAGATGTGGCCGTCCTGCAATCGAGCTCCGGCCGCGTCTGGGGCCTGGCCCCCATCGCCAAGACTTCGATGGACCACGCTCCGACATCCTTCTTCTACGGCGCTGCCATGAGCGCCCACTCGATCAGCAACAGCACCCGCTTCGGCGTGCCCTTTGCCCGCAACAGCTACTCCTCCTGGAACGGAGCGGGCTTTGGCATCAACGGTGATATCGCGGTCAACACCCCCGGCGCGAGCATCGACACCTCGGCAATGGCTGGCAACCAGTTTGGCTTCGTCTTTTCGGAGTTCTCGGTGGACGACCCCGTCACCGCCTTCAACAACTACAACCAGGTCGTTGGCGGCACGATCAACTACGACTCGTCGAGCCCCTCACGCCTGTTCGTCTCGCGCGTCGTGGGCGCGACGAACTCGCCCGATTGGTTCTGCAACTTGTCCCAGTTTGGTCTTGGCGGCGTGACCAACGACGGCGTCACGATCATTCGTGCGGACAACTTCCAGACCCTCGATTGCTTGCCGCTGCTCGGGCAGACGGGCAACAACTACTACCGCGTGGATCTGCTCGCCCGTAATGCCAGCCTGGTGAATACCCTGCATGGTTTGGGCTCGGATGACCCGGTCGCCACGATCCAGCCCCTGGCGAACAGTCTTACGACCCACTCGCCGGCCTCCATCCTCTCTGGCGACATCACCGGCGGAGCGCCCATCTTCATGGGCAGCAACTTCAACGGCCAATATGTCTACGGCACCACGACCCCCATCAGCACCACCGCGCATGCGGGTGGCGCCTCGACTCGCGGAACGGTCTCGAACTCCCAGCACAACTTCCCCGGCTTCCTGACGGGCTCCGTCCTGGGCACTGGAGCGCAGTTGATGAAGGCCGGTGGAACCGCGACCGACACCGCGGTCATCTTCGGCCTGGCAGCGAATGGCGGCCCCCAAAGCGCCATCCAATTCACCCTGCCCGCGGTCCTGACCGATTCGACCGACGGCTTCTCGTCTGACTTCGGCGGCGCCCCCGGCACCCTGCAGTTCGGCAACTACTTCTCCGCCACGGCTTTCCGCGGCGGCAACGGTCCGGTGGCCATCGGCAAGGACCAGCAGGGTCGCCTGCTTGTTTCGGCACAAGTCCACCACCCCGGTTTCATCTCTACCACGAGCGCCGACAACCTGATCGCGGTCGCCCGCTACAACGGCACCACCACCGAGTGGACGGTCGCCGCCCACACCAGTGGCAACAGTGGCAAGGCCGTCTACGGCGCCTTCGGCTCGAGCGTGATTGGCAACCTGGTGGGCACCGACGCCTCGGGCCTCCTGGGCGGCCCGGCGCTCTCCTCACCCATGCTCGATTCGGTGGGCAACATCTACTTCAATGGTCGCGTGCAGATGACCGGAGCCGGTTTCTTCCGCAATGCCCTGGTGCGTGCGGTTTACGACGCCGCCAGCTTCAGCTACAAGCTCGAACTCGTTGTGACCGAGGGTGATGTGGTCAAGGGCGGCAACAGCGGCCTCGACTACCAGGTCACCTTCCTGACCGTATCCGGCACCAGCGGCTCCAGCCCCACGGCTCCCTGGTCGCACTCGATGAACCAGAGCGCCTACAACACGGCCAACGCCGCCACCCTCGCTGCAGGTAGCACCGAGGCAGTGGGCGGAATCGTGATCTCGGCTGGCATCATCTACGATGTCAATGGCGATGGTTCCTTCGACCTCTTGAGTTCCAACCCGGCCTCGCTGGACCAGGACTACAATGTGCTGCTCTACATCACTTCGGCCATGGACTGCAACGGCAACGGCGTCCCCGACGATCTCGATATCCTCGACGGCACATCCAGCGATGGAGACACCGACGGCATCCCGGATGAGTGCGGGTCGGGCACGGCCTACTGCTTCGGCGATGGCAGCGGCACCGCTTGCCCCTGCCTTAACGCTGGTGGCCCCGGCGAGGGCTGCGCCAACTCCACCGGGACTGGCGGTCAACTCTTCGCTTCTGGCACCACCAGCGTGGGCAGCGACGACCTGCAGCTCAACGCAGCGAACCTCCTACCTGGCCAGCCCGCCCTGCTTTTCAGCGGTATCAACCAGGTCAACGCTGGCAACGGCAACACCTTCGGCGACGGCCTGCGCTGCGCCGGTGGCGGCCTCAAGCGCCTGGGCGTCCGAGTTCCCAGCGCCCTCGGCCAGGCCTCCTGGGGCCCGGCCCTCTCGGTGCCCGGTGCCTACGGAGCCGGCGACACACGCCACTTCCAGGGCTGGTATCGCGATCCCGGTGGCCCCTGCGGCTCGGCGTTTAGCCTGACCAACGGCGTCAGCGTGACGTTCGTGCCCTAGACCGGCCCGAAATTCTTGAAGGCGGGGTGCGCTTGGCGCGTCCCGCCTTTTTCGTGCTGCGGCTTGCGGAACGCCCCCCGGACTGGATTCAAAAGCTAGCCTCTGGATTCAAAAACTAGCCGGCCCATGCATGTGCCTGGTCAGGAATGGGCCGCGGACCTCTAGCGCCGCGTCACATCGACATAGCGTAGCTCGTCGTCGCTGACGCCCCGAACTCCTGCCTGCCAGGGGTGCAGGGGGCGGCTGTAGGCCCTGGCAGGCGCTACGCCAGGGGGCGCTCCAAGGTCCAGGTACGCGTCCTCGGGCACCGAGATCGGCAACTCCTCGGGCGTCAGCTTCGTTGGCGCCAGAATACTCGAGGCCGCTGCCAGAGCGACCCCGCAAGCGCATGTCAGAGGCACCAGGTACCGGGCCGCCTTGGCAATGCGTGAGATCCCCGCGGCATCGGCTGCGGGCTGATTCGTGCTACTTCTGTTCTTCAAGGCGTCACCTCCAGAGTAGAGCTCGCCATCAGGGAATTGTTGGTCGTGTCCGACTCAGCCACGCCGGCGTCGAGGGTCACCGCCGCGCCCACATGCCAAGTGCCCGGCGCGAGGCTCGCGGGCAGGTCGAACTGCAACGACCCCGGTGCCTCGGCTCCGGCGGCAAGGGAGGGCACCGTGAGCCCTTCGCCCAACATGGTGTCGGTACTGTTCAGCTCCGAATCTTGCGACAACCAGTAGGTCACATGAAAACTCGAGGCGTCCAGGTTGCCGCTGTTCTTGACCACATCATCGATGTGCAAGTTGTCGCCGGGTGCGGCGCTGGAAAGGTCGAAAATCAGACTGGTCAATATCAAATCGGGCGCCGGCGGGGGCGGGATGTAGATCTCAAGGATGCCCAGGGCGAGGCTCGCGTTGTTGTCTTCGTCGGACTCGAGAATGGCATCGGTGTAGTCAGCGATGGCGCCAAAGTAGTAGTCGCCCAGGGGTAGCGAGGCGTCGAGGGTGTAGGGGAAGCTCGAAGCCGATCCCTGGTCGATGCCCAGATTGAAAATCGTGCGCAGACCCACAAAATGGTCCGTGACTTCGATCAAATCATCGTCCGAAAGGTAGAAGCCCATCTGAAATTGAGTTGCCGAGAGGTCGCCCACATTGCGAACGGTGCTCTGCACGGTGAGTTGGCCGCCGGCCAGCACCAAGTTGGGGCTGAAGGAGATGTTCTGCACCTCGAGATCGGGATGGGGGTCGGCGGAAGCCGTGATATCGAGGCCCCCCGCGGCGATCAGGAGATTGTCCCCCTCGTCGGGTTCGAGGAGCGCATCCTGGTCGTCGGCGATCACCGCCAGGGTATAGGAGCCCGCCGCGAGCCCCGCGGGCAGACTGTACTGATTGACCGATTCGTCCTCGGATCCCGGCTCCAGATTAGCGACCAGACGGGAACCGAGCAGCAGGTCACTGGTGGAGACGACAGGGTTGGGCGAGAGGTAGACCCCCACGCGAAAACCACTCGCCGTCACCACCCCCTGGTTGACCACGCGCTCCACCACGGTCAGGACTTCCCCCCCGAGTACCACCGTGGGACCGAAGCTGACGGCCACGGGCTTCAAATCGGGCATGGGCGGCACGAATACTTCGACGAGCCCCAAGGCCAGGACAGCGTTGTTCTCTTCGCTCTCTTCCACGATATCCCCTTCGTCGTCGGCAATGGCGCCCACATGGAAGAGCCCCCCACCCACATCGCCGGGCACCGTGAGCGGCGCCGCCGCCAGGGAACTCGCCCCGACTTCGAGGCCGGCCAGGGAACGAAAGCCGATGCGTCGGTCCGCGCTGGTGATATCGCTGTCCTCCGACAGGTAGATTCCCACACGGAAGGGCCCGGCGGCCACGAGGCCCTGGTTGAGTGCGCGCTCGGAGACATGGATGGCCTGGCCCGCATCCACCTGGCTCGGAGAAAACTCCAGCTCAGCCACGATCAAGTCGGGCCGCGGAGGGTGGCTCACCTGGAGGTCTCCGGCGGCCACCAGGGCGTTGTTGAACTCGTCGCTCTCGAGCAGCGTGCCGCCGCTGTCGGCCAGGACACCCAGGTACCAGGAACCCGCCACTAGACTCGCTGGCACGGTCAAGGGCGCGCTCAGGAACGACAGCTCGCCGGGGCCCAACGAGGCCACGCTACGCAGGCCGACGAGGATGTCGCCGCTGGTGATGTTGGGGTCGCTCGAGAGGTAGATGGCCACCTGAAATGAAGCGGCCTGGCCGAGCCCAAGGTTGCTTGCCGTATCGCTCACCTCGATGGTCTGGCCCGCCTCGACGGCGGCCGGACTGAAGCTCACCGAGCTCGGCACGATGTCGGGCAGAGGCGTCTCGCTCACGGCGAGCAGCGCCGCAGCCAGCAGGGCGTTGTTGGTCTCCGTGACTTCCGCCACGGTCCCGGCACTGTCCACGATAGCGCCCACGAACCAGTCGCCATCGGCCACGCTGGCGGGCACGGTCAAGAAGCCTCCGCCACTGGAGGTGCTGGCACCGGCCAGCACGCCGATGTTGCGCACGCCGATCAGGATGTCAGCGCTGTTCACAAAAGCGTCGGCCGAGAGGTAGATGGACACCTGGAAACCCATGGCGCTCTCATCGCCACCGTTGCGCACCACATCCACCACATGGATCGTGTCACCGGTGCTGGCCGTGAGCGGGCTGAAGTCGAGGGACTGCAAGAACAGGTCGGCGCCCGGCGAATCTGCGGCGACCTGGGAGCCAGAGCCACCAGCTCCTCCGCAGCCTGCCAGAGTTAGGCCAAGGGCCAGGTAAAGGGTCAGAGGAAGGGCCAGGGTCCTCATGAGCTTTGAGAGACCCTTGGAGCGATGTTCTCGGGGGCGATGTTCTTGGGGGGTTTGCATGGGGTGCTGGGACTGTTCAGGCCCTTTGGCTGCCGGACCTTGTCATCCCGCCCCCATCCGCTCTCCGGGGCCTCTGCGGGGCAAAAAATCCCGCCTGGCGGAGGAGAAAGCCCGCCGCTGAGCCCTATTCCGGGGTCCCCCGGCCCGATTCAGCCCCCGACGCTCTTCGGCTCGGGCTCGGGCTCGGGCTGCTCCTCGTCTGCGCGATCCCGATTGGCACGCTCCTTTTCCATGGGATCGTCGGAGTAGTCGAGGACGGTCTCGACCCGTTCGCCAGCGCGCTCGAGGGAGATCTCCTTGCGCGGCCCCGCGAGTTGCAACTCGGCCACGATTTCACGTCGATTCGAGACCTCGACACCATCGATGGCCAGGATCAAGTCCCCCGCTTGCCAGCCTGCGCTTTCGGCCAGAGTGCCGGAGATCACGCGCTCCACGAGACGCCCATCGTCCTGGTCGAGATAGACGCCCATGCGCCGCGGCTCGGGCAGACGCATGCGAGTGCGATCGACGGATTCGTCGAGGTTCGCAAACCCCCAGGCAGCCAGAGCGATCACTAGCGAACTGTGGCGTTGGTCGTCGGCGTCGACCTCGGCCAGGGTGTCGTGCTGGGTGTGGTGCAAGCGCCTGTAGCCCGCGCTCGACTGGTTCCAGTGAAAGGCCGGCACGCCTTTGGTGATGAAGGGTGAGTGGTCGCTGGGACCCGGGCCGAGACCTGGGCTCGTGCGAATCTCGAAGAGGCGCTCGGGGTCCAGAGTCAAGATCGAAGCAAAGACTTCCTCGAAGGCCGGCAGCATGGCTTCGGTGGGCCGGAGGCCGCGCAGGAAGTTCGTGCCGTTGTCATGGTTGAGCACGATGCTGATGCGCTCGAGTTCGTCCTCATGACTGGAGACAAAACCCCGCGAACCCAAGAGCCCCTGTTCCTCGCCGCTGTACAGAACAAAGCGCAGGGTGCGTCGCGGCGTGATTCCCAGGGAGGCCAGGAGACGCGCGGCTTCGAGGGTTGTCGCCACACCTGTGCCGTTGTCGCAGGCCCCCTGGGCTCCGTCCCAAGCGTCGATGTGCCCCTGCACGATGACAAACTCGTCGGAGAGCTCGGAACCGTGCAGGTCGGCCACGACATTGAACTGGGTGATGGGACCGTGCAGGAACTCCACCGCGATGTCGAACTCGAGTTCCACCTCCGAGCCGTCGACTTGGGCCTCCTCGAGGGCCCGAACCAACTCGATGTACTGGTCGTAGAGCAAAGTCGGCCGCACCAAGGTCGGCAGGTCGTCGTAGTCCACATCCCAATTGCCGCTCATCACGAGGCGACCGTCGCGGGTACCGGCTGCCACGATTCCCAGGGCGCCCTGTTCGCTGTAGTGGTCATGCAGAGCACTGCGCCCGCGGCCACGCAACTTGCGGTTGCGCACGATCCACTTGCCGCGCAACTCCTCGCCCAACTCCAGAGCCTCCTCGCGAGTAGCGGGCTCGAGCATGGCCGGGCCTCGCAGGGGGCCCTGTGTGCCCGGCGTCCAGGCCGGAGTGATAAAGGTCAGGGGCACCTCATCGGGGGCCAGCATGCGCCCCTTGAACGCGCCGCGGTCAAAGCCCACGGGCACCTCGCCCCAGGCCTCAAGGCGCGCATCGAGGCCCATGTCCTCGAAGGTCTGGCGGGCCCAGTCCTGGGCCAGCTTGATGCCGGTCGAGCCCGTCAAGCGCCGGGGGAAGTGCCTGGTGATGACGCTAATGTACAGTTGCGACTTGCCGTTTGACTGGCTCTCGCGCACCAGGCTCTGGCCCTCGGCGGAGAGTCCCGGGGACAGGGACTCCGCGGCCTCTTTGGAAGCGTCTTGCCCGCTTGCTGGCGCTGCGGGTGCTGCGGCCTCAGGTTGCGAATCCTGCCGCGCGGCGAGGGGCGCCGCGGCGAGGGCCAAGGCCGTGAGGATCGCAAGGAAGCGCGCAAACTGAGGTATCTGCATCGGGGAGGGGGCAGGCAAAACAAGCAGGGAGGGAAGATACGAAGGTTAGCAGATCGCCGCCAGCTGCTCGATCAAAACGGCACAACCCGCAGCCCTCTCTTACAGCAGTTCCACACGCCGTGTGAGCTTTCCTTGCAACGAGGCCCATGGGCCCCGAAACTCCCCGGCGGCACTTTCCTTATGGCGATGACCCCACCAACGATGCCTGCCTCCAACGACTGCCCCACCCTGCTGCTCGTTCCCACCGAACTCGAACTGCGCCGCCTCGAGGACCAGGGCGGTTTCACGCGTGGGCCGGCCCGGGTTTGCCTGTGTGGCTTTGGCCCGATCGCCGCCGCGGCGCGCACGGCCCAGTTGTGTGCCGAGTGGCAACCCGAGCGCGTGCTCCTGGTGGGAATTGCGGGCACCTTCGACAGCTCTCGAGCCGCCCTTGAGAGCGCCCACGAATTCGGCACCGTGGCCTTGACCGGGGTGGGCGCCGGCGAGGGCATGCACTTTCAGGGACCGCCGGCCCTGGGTTTTGCTCAGTGGCCCGGCTCGCCCTCGACCACCCCCCATCCCGTGGTGGAGAGCCTCACTCTCGCCGCCCCGGAGAAGATCGGCCTCTTGCTCACGAGTTGTGCGGCCACGGCCAACGAGGCCGTGTTGGCCAGGCGCCGGGCAGCCTTCGACGGCGATTCCAAACAGGGGCCTTTTTGCGAGGACATGGAAGGCTTCGGCGTGGCCCTCGCCTGCGCCCTCGCCTGCGTTCCTCTGCGCATCGTGCGCGGCGTCTCGAACGAAGTTGGCGACCGCGACCCGGCTCACTGGCGCATTCCGGCGGCCCTCGACGCGGCTCGCTGCCTGGCCAATACCCTCATTGAACAGGACTGGCGGGACGGATCGTGAGTGCGCGGCTGCAACTGGGCATCTCGACCTGCCCCAACGATACCTTTGCCTTCCACGGGCTCCTGACTGGAAAGGTGCGAGCGCGGGGCATCGAGCTCGAGATCCGGCTGGCCGATGTGCAGGAACTCAACGAGAGCCTGGCGCGCGGTGAATACGACGCGGCCAAGGCGAGCTTCCTCGCGGCGCTGCAATTGGGCCACGAGGTGTACCTCCTGCGCAGCGGTGCAGCCCTCGGTTTTTCAGCGGGACCCCTGCTCCTCGCTCGCGAGGCGCGCGCCGACTTGAAGGCTGCGAGGGTCCTGGGACCCGGCGCTCAAACCACCGCCGCCCTGCTCTACGCGCTCTACCACGGTGACGATCCCGAGCCCGAGCATGTGATCTTCTCCGAGATCATGCCGGCTTTGGAGGAGCGCCGGGCCGATGTGGGTCTGTGCATTCACGAAGGGCGCTTCACCCACGCCGAGCGCGGGCTCGTGTGCCTCGAAGACCTCGGCCAGACGTGGGAAGCCGACACCGGCGCGCCACTACCCCTGGGCGGCATTTTTGGCCGCAAGCGCCTGGGCAGCGAGGTCCTGCTCGCCTTGGAGGATGCCATCTTGGAGTCCATTGACTACGCCCACGCCCACCCCGAAGAGGCCCTCGTCACCATGCGCCGCCACGCCACCGAGCTCTCCGACGAGGTCCTCATGGGCCATGTCGAGCTGTATGTGAACGACGACACCCGGCGCCTCGGGCTCCGCGCGCAAGCCGCCTGTCGCACCCTGGAACAGCGCGCCCGAGCCGCGGGACTCGTGGCCCCGGGCTCAAGGTCCCTGGAGATCTTTGGCCTGGAGGGCTCCGCAGCGGGCAACGGCAATTGAAGCAGCCTCGCAGCAACAAAACAGCCCCCCCGGCTGGCTAGCCGGGGGGGCTGCTGCATTGGATTCTCAGGGGTACCGGCGCGGGCTAGCTCGGTCTATTCATGCAAAAGCACAGGAATAGTCCAGGCTAGTTGCCAGCCGAGTCGCGCAGCTCAAGCATCTCCTTGCGGATGTCCTGCGCCACGGCCTTGATCGCTTGCATGGCCTTGCGGACGCGCGAGGTGGCCGCCTTGTTGCCAGATTCGGCCTTCTCCACATCGTCGCGGGTGCTCTCAAGGATGGTGTTGAGCTTGTCGAAGTTTTCGCTCATGGCAGTAAAGTCTCTAGCCTTCTGGTTGGGGGGTGAGTGGGTGTCTTGCGTGGCCGGAGAGCCTCCTCTGGGCTCCCTGACGGCCTCCATAGGCCACATTATGGCCCTCCGATCAAGACAGCCCCCGGCAGGAACGGCCAAAAAATGCGGGTGGACTGTATTTGTGGGACCGGGTCAGGATACCCTTAATTGCTGCAAGTGACTACCACAAAGCCACTTAGGTTATTTTTTCGCCTTCGGTTGAGCCTTTCCCATGTCGAGCACTTGGGCCCATTCCGTGGAGGTCACGGGTTGGATGGAGAGCCTCTGGCCCCGCTGAACCACCGCCATGGAGGCCAGAGCAGGAGCTTGCTTGAGGTCTTCGAGGCTGACGAAGTTCGCCAGGGCGCGCCTGGCACCCAGGTCGAACATGAGCCAGCGGGGCGCTGCGGGATCGCTCTTGGCATCGTAGTGCCCGTCCTCGGGGTCGAACTGAGTCGGATCGGGGTAGGCCTCGCGCAGCACCTCGGCCAGCCCCACGATGCCCGCTGGCTTGGCGTTCGAGTGGTAGAAGAGGATCTGGTCTCCGCGCTTGATGTCATCGCGGATGAAGTTGCGCGCCTGGTAATTGCGGATGCCGTCCCAGTGGGTGCGACGGCCAGGGCACGCGCACAGGTCATCCCACGAGAAGGCTCCGGGTTCGGACTTGACGAGCCAATAGTGGGGTTGCTTGGACATGGCAAGGCTTGAAAAGGTGTTCTGGGCCAGAGCCCCCGGGCGACCGGAACAAAAAACTCAGGCCAAGTCGGAGTCCGCCAGGGTAGTCCACCACCGCTGACGCAACCAGGCGAGATCGAACCTTTTGTCGAAGCTGCGCGCCACGCAGCGATAGGGGCTGGGCTGCACGCGCCAACCGCAGGCCTGGAAACGGGCGAAGGCGTCGCTCCAGCAAGGTACGAGGATCACCAGGCGCTCGGCACCCTGCTCCCGGGCGTGGGCACAGGCTGCGGCCTCGAGGGCGCTGAAGACCTCGGGCTCTGTATCGGGCACCAGCCAATCGCAGACCGCCGCTGCTCCGGGCCAGGCCCAGGCCCCCTCGCGCATGACGCACATGCCGCGCAAGTGACCGTCATCATCTCTCAGGCCGAGGGGAGTGTAGATGTTGGTGGGATGGTCGAGGAAGCGCCAGCGCGCCCAAGCCGCATCGCGCACGGCAGCGGCGCCAAAGCTCGTGGCGCAGCGATCCCAGAGCCACTTGAGGTCGGGGCCAAACTCCTCCAGGCGCTCGACTCCAGGCGGCCTCGAAACGCTCGCCCCCACCTCGCGCACAAGCACCAACTCCTCGCGCAGGAGCCGGTACTCCAGGAAACGCTCGCCGATGCGCCAGGCCTTTTCCAGGGGCCAGCCGTAATGCACGAGATCCTCGCCGCGCACTCCGTATTCGTCAAAATAGGCCCGGGCCAGGTTGACGAAGAGCCCGGGGCGCTTGAGCCCGGCGCGGTATTCGGGGTCGATCATGGAATCCACCGACTGCACCATGGCGCGCAACTCGCCGCCGATCCAGGTGGCCTGGGCCCGGCCCAGGTAGGCCCCCACGATGCGCCCGTCGGCCTGGGCCACAAAGGCCCGCGGCCCCGCCGGCACGGCGCAGGTCCCCCAGGCGAGGGTCTCCTCGGCATGGGCTTCGGCCGCCCCGAAGACGCGTTCGTGGCAGCGCGCCAGGGCGGGCAAGTCCTCCTGAACGAGGGGCCGGATTTCGATGGAAGTCATACGAGGTCGCTGTCACCCAGGGTGTAGTACCAGCGCCTCGACCAAAAGGCATGCTCGAAGTTGGAATCGTAGGAGCGACCCACCATGAGCAGTCCCGTGGGCCGCACTCGCATTCCCAGGGTCTGCAAGCCCACAAAGTCAGGGCACCAGGGCGCCAGCACCAACACGATCGGCAAGTCCCGCGCCGCGGCCCTGGCGGCGCGCATGAGCCCGGTCCAGGCCTCCTGGCGAGCCAGCCAGTCGCACAGGATGAAGGACTCGACACCCTCGAAGAGAGCGCGTCGCCCCACGCAATAGCCCGACAATTCGCCGGCGCGATCGCGGGCTGCGAAAATGTGGTAATCCGCTTCGGGATGCTCGCAGTAACGCCAGGTGAGATAGGCCGCATCGCGCACACCCAGGGCCCCCAGACCCTCGGCATAGGCCTCACTGAAGGCCGTGAACTCGGGGCCGACTTCCCGGAGCTCCTGGACTTCCTGGGCGTCATCGCTCACCTCAACAGGGCCTTCCAGCTGAAGCGCCACCTGCGCACGCAGCGTCCTGTAGCCGAGCGAACGCTCGCCGATGCGCTGGGCCGTGGCCACGGGAAAGCCCCACATCCAACGATCGCTGTCTGCGTCGCTGCCGCCAAAGTCGCGGGCGAACTCGATGCCCGTGCGCACAAAGAGCCCGGCCTTGGCGAGCCCACGCTCGCGGCTTTGGATGAATGAATCGGCGCAGTGCGAGGTGCGCAGGCGTTCGCCACCCGCGAGCACGAAGCGCGACTGTCCGGCGTAGTGAGCCAGAACCCTGCCCTCATCATCGAGAGCCAACTTGATGCGCGCCCCCCCTGGGTTTTGAAGGTACTGCCAACGCCAGAGGGCCAGGCTGCGCGGCGCGAGACCCGCGTTCACTTCCCCAAAGGCAGCGTTGTGAGCCGCCAGGATGGCCCTTTCGTCCCCGGGCCTGTAGTCACGAATCATCGTCACGCGGGTCGTTGTCACGGATGGGTACAAGGATCTCGCCCCTCGGATGTGGCGGGAGTGCATGGGAATCGAACCCACCGGCCCCGCTGTTCACGGAGCCCAACCGGCTTTGAAGACCGGGCCGCACACCAGCACGGATCCACTCCCATTCGGAGGCGAACAGAGTACCCTTCTGGAAGTGCCCTGTCTGGGTTCTGCAGGGCACGGACTCGAATTTCCGGTCAGGGCGTGATCAAGACCACCGTCGGCTGCCCATCCGCCGAGGGTCGCACGGTGAGTTCCTGCAAGCTCGCCTCGAAGCTCCAGTGATCCGCTGGCTGGCCGTTCACGGTGACGGTCTTGGGCGAGGTCGCGTAGCCGCTAAAAACCAGGATGTCGGCGGTGGAGTCGGCGCTGGAATGCAGGCACTCGAGAGCCTGGTTCGGATCCAGGCCGAGGAACTCGAGGTTGAACAGAACGCGCTCCATTTCGTGGGTCGCGCGCAGGGCGAAGCTGTTGGTGATCGAGGCCGCAGCCGGATGAAGTTCCAGTTCGTAGCGCGCAAAAGCCTCCGGCGACTGCTCGATCACATCCACATGGGGCCAGCGGGTGGCGCGGTCGCTAAAAACCTCAACCAGGGGCGGTTCGAGGGCTGGCAACTGGTACTGAGCCACGAAATCCAGGGCAGAGCCCACCGGCAGGGTGCTCCACGAGTGGCCGGCCACGGGATCAAAGACCAGATGCTCCTGCACCAGAGCACCGCGCGATGTGAGAAAGCTCGCCAACTCGCTCATGCCCGCCACGAGCAGGGTGTCGGAATCGGCCAGGTTGGCGTGCAAGTAGACCGGACGATGGGCGAGGTTGATTACCGGAGCCTGCGTGCTGTCCACCAGGCCATCGGGGGCGAAGCGCACAGGTGAAACGCGCTCATACTCAAAGGGAACCGTGGCATAGTCGGCACCAAAGTGCTCCCAACCCGAGAGCAGAAGCTGGCTGATGATGGGCGAATTCTGAACCTCGCGGCGCATATCCAAGGGTGCCGTGTGAGCCACCACGCCGGCGAACTGCAACTGCCAGGGATCGAGGTGGCGCATGGCGTAGGACAGGGCCGAGAGCCCGCCCATGGAAAAGCCCACGCCGTACACCCGGCGATAGTTGAAGGGGATCAGCGAGTACAGGATCTGGCCGATGGCGGCGATCGAGGCCTGACTCCTGGGATTGGCGAAGTTCGTGTCGGTCAAGCCGTAGGGTGCCACCAAAAGCCACTTGCGCTGAGAACACTCCCAGGGCAGCGAACTGTGGATGAAGATGTCCTTCTCGCTGACGCTGAAGGAGTGAAAGCCCACCACCATCGCGCGGTTGGACCAGGGCTGATCGTAAAAGCCCACGGGAATCTGAATCAGGATGCGCTCGGGCAGGGCCCGGTTGCCCGAGTAGGGCGGACTGATCACGACCTCGAAGGTCGGATCGCCGGTGTAGCTCGGCACCGAGCGGTAGCGCGTTCCAAGGGGGCCCTGGAACCAGCCACCGCTCCTGGCGTGGGTGGCCAGGCTTTCAAGGGCGGGCACCTCCACACTCCCCAGATCGCTCACGCGCTGGGTCCAGGTGAATCCTTGCGCGCCGGATGGCCCGGGCTGTTGCGGAACAGCAACGAGTGCCGAGGCCAGAGTTGCCCCCAGGAGGGCTGTGGTGAGGAAGCGCCGGAGCGCGGTGGAGTGAGCCATGGTGCGGGGACGCTAGAAGTGGACCGGACGGGGGATCTATCGACCCCCTCCGGGGCCCAGGTTGAGTCCCTGACCGGGCTGGGGCCCCATGGACGGAGTCTCTTCCGAAGATCAGGATCCCCAGGCGCTCAAGAGCCGCCAGGCGGGTCCGCCAGCCAGGCTCCCCGGCCTGGAAAGGTGCCCCAGCAGTCCCCGGCGAGGTTGAAGACCTGCATACGCAGGCCGTCTCGATCGATGACGAGGATCCGGGTGTGGCGGTCATCCTGGCCCGCTTCGAGGACCACATCGCCGGGGTCCTGCACCCGCCCTTCGCCCTCGCCGCCCTGGGCCAGGACCCGCAAGAGGCGCCCATCCGGCCCGCACAAGAGCAGCCCGGACCGCTCGCCTCCCTGGGCGATCACCAGGCGCCCATCCTCGCAGACCGCCAGGGCGTTGGGCTCGAAGACGGCTCGGCCGGGTTGGACTTCGATCGCGCGGTGATAGTCCCAGTTGCGAAAGACCTGCAAGCGAGCCCGGCCAGCCTCGCAAACCAGGACATCACCGTTGTCTACGCCCAGGGCCAGGCCGCGCAGGTCGTGAAACTTGCCGTCCTGTTCGCCCAGGGGTCGCAGGGAGAGCGCACGCCGCTCTGCAACGCAAGGCAGCACATGCAGGCCGTGGCGGCGTTGGCCCCCCGAAGCCACGATCAAGACCTGCTCGTCGTCTTCGCCCAGGCTCTGCACGCCCACCGGGCGCCCCAGGACTCCCGCGCCGTCGTGACTGCCGCTCTGTTGACCGGGAACTTCGACGAGGGGCGTGCCCACGAGAGAAAACCCGAGCACCCGCCCGCCCACACCGTCGGCGACCCAGATGCGGTGGTCGTTGTCCACGGCCAGTCCATCCACGGCAGCCGCGCCGTCCTTTGCGCCGCGGAATTTAAAGCCGGCTTCGAGGGGCGCGCCGTCGAGGTCGTAGGCGCGCACATGAGCCGTGCGTTCCTCAGCGCCGACATAAACGACTCCCTCGTGAATGGCGAGTGACCCCCTCATGGCGAACCCTGCGCGTCGAGGAGCGCCCTGGTGGGTTCTTCGCCAAGGAATTCCCCGAAGAAGCTATGGGCGCCGATCCTCATGCAGCACAGCCTATCCTGCGGCGCAGCCCACGCTACAGGTTACTCCTCCAAGCTGGCTCCTCCACCACGCAGCCCCCCCTCCAACTCGTCGTCAGAGTTCCATGGTGAAGGACTGGGCGCGGCCGAGGTCGAGCTCGGAGCTGCCGTCCTTGTCGATCAAGCGCCAACTGCCCGACTCGGGTTCGACCTCCAGGCCGTGGTCCGTGAGCCGCAGCGTGCCGCGGCCCTCTTCCACCTCGACGATGCCCAGCACGGTGACGAAGAGCGCCGAGCCCACGAGGCTCAGGCTGCCAGCGCGCAGACGCAAGCGTAGGGGGCGCGCAGACTCCACCAGGAGATCGGTGCCACTGCCCACGCGCAATTCGCAGAAGCGGGCGTCAACGCAGGCCTTGGCGAAGCGATCGGTGAGGATCCAGCGCCCGGGCAGTACCAGGGCTGGGCCGAGCTCGAGATTCACCTCGCGGGCGTCGATATGCACAGTTCCCGAAGCCTCGGTGATCTGCACGCGACCCGCTTCGGGGGGCAGGTTGCAGAGACCGATAACGGCGTAGATGACTACAGCAGGGATCAGCACCATACGCAGGCGGAAGTTGCGCCGCCTGGGTTCGGGCTTGGGCTCTTCGCCGTGCTCAAAAGCCTTTGCGTGACGCGCGTTGCGTTGGCGTTCGAGCATGCGCTTATCGCGCTCGGCGGTGGTCATGCGCGAGAGGGCGGCCATCGTACCCACGGACTCGCGGTAGGCTCGTGAGCAGTCCAAGCAACCAGCTAGGTGCTCGCGCAGGCGGGCGGCGAGATCGTGCTCGAGGCAGCACGAAATGTACTCGGGCATCTGCTCCCGGGTTTCCTCGCAAGTGAGAGGCTCGGGCGTCTTGGGATGCTGGCAGGCCATGGCTGGAGAGCCGCAGCAGGCGGTCCCCTGCCCATGGATCGACGCTCCTGGGGAATGGCCTTGAGCGGGCAGGCCGCTCCTGTCTCGAAATGGGACAGGAGAGCCCTCAGGCCAGGCGCTCAATCCCCGCAGCCAAGCGAGCCAGGCTGGCCTCGGGGCCCAGAAGGGCCATGACGCTGAACAGATCGGGCCCCCCCGCCGCCCCGGTCAGGGCGCAGCGCAGGGGCTGGAAGAGTTGGGGAAATTTGAGATTACGCTCCGCGACCCAAGCCTTGGCGTCATCGCGCAGGACCTCTGCGTCCACACCCAACTCGATCATGGGGTGCAGGTGTTCGTGGTAGGCGCTGAGTTCGGCCACCCGCTCGCTGTGCTTGCGAGCGTTCTTCTCAGCCTTGGCGTCGTATTCGAGGCTCGCGTCGGCGGCGAAGAGAAAACCCAGAACGCCCGGCATCTCCGAGTACAAGCGCACCCGCTCCTGCCCGAGGCAAAGCGCCTCGCGGTACCAATCGCCGCGCTGCACGAGCTCCTCGGCAGTCATCAAGCCAGCGGCTGTCATGTGCGGCGCGCAGTGCAAGGCTAACTCATCGGGAGATTCGGCGTGGATGTACTCCCCCGACATCCACCTGAGCTTGTCAAAGTCGAACACGGCGCCGGCGCGGGACACATCGCCGGGATCGAAGCTGGCGATGAACTGCTCCACCGAGAAGATCTCAGTCTCGCCATCGAGCGCCCAACCCTGGCGACAGAGAAAGTTAACTAAGGCGTCGCGGGAGTAGCCCTCGGCGATGTACTTGGAGAGCGAGACCGCGCCGTGGCGCTTCGAGAGCTTCCTGCCGTCCTGACCCAACATCAGGGGCAAGTGGCCGAAAGCGGGGGGCTCAAGGCCCAGGGCGCGGTAGACCAGGATCTGTTTGGGGGTATTGACTAGATGCTCTTCACCACGGAAGACATGGCTAATCTCCATGGCCGCATCGTCGCAAACCACCACGAAGTTGTAGGTCGGCTGTCCACCCTGGCGCACCATGACCCAATCGTCGATCTCGGCATTTTGGAACTCGACTCGTCCGCGCACCAGGTCGTCAACAGCCGTCTGCCCCTCGGGCACACGAAAGCGCAAGGTAAAAGGTTCATCGACAGCGCGCGCCGCGCTCTGGTCGGAAGCAAGCTGGGAACACAGGCGGTCGTAGCGCGGCGTTTCCTTTTTGGCCTCCTGCTCCTGGCGCAAATCGTCCAGACGCTCCTTGGTGCAAAAGCAACGGTAAGCGTCGCCGCTCTCGAGCAAGCGCCGAGCCACGGCGAGGTGTTCCTGCACCCGTTCGGATTGGTGGTAGGGAGCGTGGGGCCCACCCACCACGGGCCCTTCGTCCCAATCGGTCCCCAGCCAGTGCAGGCCCTCGAGGATAGCGTGCTCGGACTCGGCTGTGGAGCGCGCGCGGTCGGTGTCCTCCACACGCAGGATCAGCTTGCCCCCGTGACGCTTGGCGAAGGCCCAGTTGTAGAGGGTGGTGCGCGCCAAGCCGAGGTGAATCGTGCCGGTGGGGCTGGGGGCGATGCGAACGCGAATTGGCTCGGAGGGGATATGCTCGGGTGATTTCATCGGTAAAAATGGGCCACGAAGCGCTGGCAGGAGATGCAGGATACGTAGACCATGGGGAGTCGGCAATCGCCGCGCGGCGAGACTTTCCCGCCCGCTTGGTGGACATGGGCGGTTTGGGTTCTAGATTTGCTCTCCAGTCCACAACTGATCCGCGTGAAGCATGGGTCCTCCAAAGACAGGTTCTCTAAAGACAGACAATGACAGCCAAAACCAATATCCCCCGCAGCCTGGTCCAAAAGGTGCCCAAGGTGCTGCTCCACGAACACCTCGACGGCGGCCTGCGGCCCGCAACCGTGCTGGAGTTGGCCCAGGAGTGTGGCTACGAGCAACTGCCCTGCACGGATCCCGAGGAGCTGGGCCGTTGGTTCTGCGCCGGCGCCGCCCGCGGGAGCCTGGCCGAATACCTCGAGGGTTTCCGCCACACCATCGCGATCATGCAGACCAGCGCCGCCCTCGAGCGTGTGGGCTATGAGTTCATCGAGGACATGGCCGCCGACAGCGTGGTCTACGCCGAGGTGCGCTTCGCGCCGCACTTTCACACAGCCGAAGGTCTCGGCCTCGACGGAGTCATGACCGCCGTACTGCGCGGCTTGCGTCGCGCGGCAGCTGAATTTGAGGTGGGCTATGGCCTGATCGTCTGCGCCATGCGCAACGAAGACGCTGACCTCTCCTTGCGCCTGGCCGAGTTGGCCGTTTCCTATCGCAACCAGGGCTGCGTGGGCTTCGACCTCGCCGGCGAGGAGGCTGGCCACCCCGCCAACCACCACCTGGCGGCTTTTCAATTCGCCAAGCGCAGCAACTTCAGTATCACCGTCCACGCCGGCGAGAGCTTCGGCCCCGAGAGCATCTGGCAGGCCCTGCAATACTGCGGCGCCCACCGCATCGGCCACGGCGTGCGTTTGGTGGAGGACATTGTTATTTATGACAAGAAGGTCGTGCGCGTGGGCGAGCTGGCCCAGTACATGCTCGACCACCGCATCCCCATCGAGATTTGCCTCTCAAGCAATGTGCACACCGGCGCGACAGAGTCGCTCGAAAGTCACCCCTTCCCGTACTTCTGGGCCGCGGACTACCGCGTGACCCTCTCCACCGACAACCGGCTCATGAGTGGCACCACCATGACCGACGAGTACCAGATTGCGGTGGAGCACTACGGCCTGGAATTCAATGACCTCGAGAAGCTCTCGATTAATGCTGCCAAGTCATCCTTCGCTCCCTATGCAGAGCGCGTCTCGACGATCTTCGGTCGCATCAAGCCTCGTTTTGCCGAATTGCGTCGCGAGCACGACCTGCCCCAGCCGCGCAACAGCTACTGGGATGGGGAATCCTGAGCATGGAAGGGACACGCTTCGTCCACGACCCCTTCTCCTACAAAGGGCGGGTGGAGATGCGGCCCCAAAAGAGCCGCGTCCTTGCGAGCAACCGGCTCGAGGACCCCACCGAGCGTGAGGTGCCGGTCTACCTGCCGCCGGGCTGGGATGAGGTCGGCGCCCAGTTCCCGGTAATTTTCATGCTGGCGGGTTTCACCGGCCGTGGTCAGAATTTTCTTGGATCGCACCCCTGGAAGGGCAGCGTGGTGCAGACCTTCGACCGCGCCGTGGCCCGGGGTGCGTGCCCGCCGGCCATCCTGGTGATGCCCGACTGCTTCACGGCCATGGGTGGCGGGCAGTACATCAACAGCGCCTTCATGGGCCGCTACGAGGACTACATCATGGGCGAGTTGGTGAGCTTCGTGGACGAGACCTACCCCACCCTGCCCGGCCGGCGTGGGGTGATCGGCAAGTCCTCGGGAGGCTTCGGCGCCATGTCGCTCTCCATGCGCTACCCCGAGATTTTCTCGGCCGCGGCCTCGATCAGTGGCGACTGTCACTTCGAGTACGGCTATGCCTTGGAGTTCCTGGCCGCCCTGCGTTGTTTGCAGGCCAGCGGCGGAAGCCCGCAGGGCTTTCTCGACGGTTTCTACAAGCGCCCCATTTTGAAGGGCGACGACCACGCGCTGCTGAACACCCTGGCCATGTCGGCCTGCTACTCGCCGGCCCTGGATCAGGACCTGGGCTTTGAGTTGCCCTTCGATTGCCACACGGGCAGACGCAACGAATCCGTCTGGCAACGCTGGCTCGAGTTCGACCCCGTCTATCTCGTGGAAAGTTGCGCCCCCGCCTGGCGCTCCCTCGACTTCCTGCACCTCGAAGCCGGCCAGTCCGACGAATTCCACCTGCAATTCGGCCTGCGCATCCTGGGCCAGGCCCTCGAACGCCTCGAAATCCCCCACCGCGGCGGGGAATTTGCAGGCGGCCACTTCGACATAAACCACCGCTACCAGCACATCCTACCGTCCATGATCGCTGCGCTTGCTGGCTAGTTGACGAGTACCAGGTAAAATAGCGACGAAGTACCAGGTACTTCGTCGCTATTTTTCGGCGAAGGCAGCGGCAAAGTACCTGGTACTCGTCAACTCTTTTCGGCCGCAGCACCCCTACCAGCGCACCCAAGACCCCGTTACCTCCCTGTTACCAAGTTCCCAGCGCACCCGTCGTAAGTTGACCTGGACCCGAAGAAACCAGGCACCGCATCGGACTCAGCCCCGACGCGGCAAGAACGGAGCGACAGGAACATGGTATCGACAGCACGGAAAGAGACACACAGGAACGCGGCCCAAGAGTTCTTGCGGCGAGCCCGGCCTGGAGTGCTGGGGGCCCTGCTTATTGGGGCGCTCCAATTCGGAAGCCCCCGCGCCTGGAGCCAGGCACGGCCCTTCCAGGAGACCTTTTCCAGCATATCCTCCCATGTGATCGTGCCCCAGGCCCGGGCCTACTCCTTCGCTCGGGGTGGGGCTGCGGTGGAGCTGACCTCGATCGATGCGCGGGTTGTGATTCGTGAACGCACAGCGCGCACGACCCTCGACATCCACCTCCTGAACCCCGGCTCACAACAGGCCGAAGCCGTACTGCTCCTGCCCGTTCCTGGCCAGGCGGTGGTGAGCTCCTTCGCCTTCGATGGCGAGACCGCGGAGCCCACGGCGAGGCTTTTGCCGCGGGATGAAGCACGACGCACCTACGACGACATTGTGCGGCGCTTGAAGGACCCGGCCCTGCTGGAGTTCGCGGGTTACAACCTGATTCGATCGAGCGTCTTCCCCATTCCAGCCGGCGGCCAGCAACACCTACGGATCTCCTACGATCACATCCTAAAAGTCGATGGCGATCGGGTGGACTACATCCTGCCCCGCAGCGAAGCCCTGGCCAATATGGTGCCCTGGTCGCTGGATGTGCGCATCGAGGAGGCCCGTCCGATCTCGGTCGTCTACTCGCCAAGCCACAGCCTGGTCCAGACGCGCCTGGACACCGCAGGCAAGGTCATCAGGCTCCACTGCGCACGCTCCAGCGATCCCGGCGCGTTTCGACTCTCGTACCTGCTCGAGCGAGTAGGCATGAGCGCGTCGCTCCTCGCCTATCCCGACCCGAGCATCGGCGGCGGCTACTTTCTCTTGATGGCAGGCCTGCCCGTCAAGGCCGCCAGCGAGGAGCAGCGCGTGCCGCGGGCGGTCACCATCGTCATCGATCGTTCCGGCAGCATGGCCGGCGAGAAGCTGGAACAAACCCTCGCAGCGGCGGTCCAGGTGATCGAAGCCCTCGAGCCGAAAGAAAGCTTCAACATCATCGACTACGCCAGCGATGTCGCCTCCTTCGCGGCACAGCCCGTGCCCAAGACCCGCGAAAATGTACTCGCCGCCCGCCACTACCTGGCGAGCATCCGGCCCACCGGTGGCACCAACATCCACGATGCCCTGCTGGCCAGCGTGCGGCAAAAGGAAACGCCCGGCCAACTCTCGATCATCCTGTTTCTTACCGATGGCCTGCCCACGGTGGGTCGCACAGGCGAGAGCGAAATCCGCGAGATGGTCAAGAAGGCCAACACGGGCGGCAAGCGCATCTTCACCTTCGGCGTGGGCCACGATGTGAATGTGCCCCTACTCGATGCGATCTCCGACGAGACTCGAGCCATGGGCACCTATGTGCTGCCTGGAGAGGATGTGGAAGTCAAGGTCGCGGCGGTCTTCCGCAGGCTGGGCGGTCCGTTGTTGAGCGATCTGGCCCTCGAAGTGCGCGACGCAGCCGGTGTCCCAACTACGCGCGCCCTTCGCGAGCTCTTGCCCAGCCGACTACCCGACCTCTTCGAAGGCGATCAGTTGGTCCTCCTGGGTCAATACAAGACTGAAGAGAAGCTCAGTTTTCAGCTCACGGGCAACTACCTGGGCCACAAGCGCAGCTTCCGATTCAGCTTTGACCTGGCCCAGGCCAGCTTCCAGAACGCCTTTGTGCCGCGCCTCTGGGCGGGACGCAAGATCACTTTCCTGGTGGATCAGATCCGCCAAGGGAGCGCCGCGGACAACAGCGGCAGCCTGACCGGAGTGGACATCTTCAGCGACCCACGCTTCCGGGAGCTGGCCGATGAGATCCTGCGCCTCTCCACCCGTTTTGGGATTTTGAGCGAGTACACATCCTTCCTGGCCACCGAGGGCACACGCCTCGACGACTGGGAGATGCTCGCCACCTCGTGTCGCATGGAACTGAACAGGCGCGCTGTTCACGACCGTTCCGGCCCGAGCGCGGTCCACCAGGGACGCAACTTCAACGAGCGCAAGCAGCAAGTCAAGCTCGACTACTCCAACGGTTTCTGGACCGCAGCAGGCGAGCGGGCATCGTTCACCAATGTGCAACAGATCTGCGACCGGGCTTTCTTCAACCAGAACGGTCAGTGGGTGGACTCGAACCTCATCGCCAGCGGCGCGGAGCTCCTCCCTGCGGAGACTTACAGTTTCGGCAGCGCGGAGCACCAAGAGATCCTAAGCCACCTGGTGAGTCAAGGCCGCCAGGGACTGCTCTCACTCCCAGGGGACATCTTGCTACGCGTCCGAGGCAAGAACATCCTGATTCAGAACTCGGTTCACTAGCTCTTACGAGCCCGCGCCTCAACCTCACCCTGATCACACCAATCACTAAACCAACCAGCACCCCCTTGGGGGCCGAGAGAACTTCCAATGAACCCAATCAAACAAAAAACAAAAAACTCCCTGTATCTCGTTCCGGCCCTGGCGCTGGCCTGCCTGCCGGCCACCCAGGCCTGCCACATGGAGCCCGAGTCCAACGACGCGCTTGAGGAAGTGCTCGACATGACCGAAGTACTCGTCGGTCCGACCGCCCCCCTGGGTTCGGCGACCCCCACGACTTTCCGGCCACGGGGTGTGATCGACCTCGCGATCTGCCTGGACACGAGCGGAAGCATGGACGGCTTGATCGAGTCCGCGAAGCAAAAACTCTGGGCGGTGGTGAATGACTTCGCCCTGGTGGATCCCGTGCCCGTCCTGCGCGTGGCCTTGTTGACCTTCGGCAATGATGGTCACTCGGAAGAGAACGGCTGGGTGCGGGTGGACGCTCCGCTCACGGGGGACCTCGATCTGATCTCGCAGCGGTTATTCGCTCTGACCACGAACGGCGGAACGGAACTCGTCGGTCGCGTGGTGAACACGGCCACAAGCGAACTCGAGTGGAGCAACGACCCCAAAGCCCTCAAGCTCTTGATCGTGGCGGGCAACGAGTCTGCTGACCAGGACGCCCAATTCGGTTTCCGCGACGCATCCCGCCGGGCCATCGCCCAGGGCATCATGGTCAACGCGATCTACTGCGGCGATCCCCTCGACGAATTTGCCCCCGACTGGCGCGAGGTCTCCAAACTCGCGGACGGCCAGTTCGCATCGATAGATGCCAACAACGGCACGGTGGTAATCAGCACGCCCTTTGATGCTGAGTTGCAGGCCCTGACCGCCAAGGTCAACCTGACCTACATCCCCATGGGCGCGAGCGGCCGCGAGGGCTGGGCCAACCAGCGCACTCAGGACGCGAACAACGCCGCCCTGAGCGAAGCAGCGGGAGCCTCTCGAGCCATGACCAAGAATGGTCAACTGTATGTCTGCGGCTGGGACCTTGTGGATGCCTGCCGGATCGGCACGCTCAAGCTGGAAGATGTGAAACCCGAGGACCTGCCCAACGAACTGCAAGCCCTCTCCTCACTAGAACTCACGGCCTTCGTGGAGTCCAAAGCCGCGGAGCGCATGAAGATCCAGGCCCACATCAGCGCCGTGGGTGTCAAGCGGGACGCCTGGCTCATGACTGAGCGAGAAAGGCTGCAAGTGGACGATTCCAAGGCCTTCGATAGGGTCCTGCGCGACTCGATTCGCAATCAGGCAGCGAGCCGCGGATTCCTTTATAAGGGCGCCGATGCCCCCGCTACTCAGCCCGCACAGGGCTCGCAGTCGCTTGCACCCGGCTGCCAGGAGTAGCGTACTATGAGCATCGAGCGCTGGGACCCGCCCGGGGCCGAACCATGAGCAAGCCCGTCATCCTGGTCGTCGAAGACGATCCTGCCATCCGCCGCGGTCTGACCGACAGCCTCGAGTTCTCGGGCTATCAGGTGATCGAGTGCTGTGATGGCCTTGAGGCTCAGCGCCTCCTGCGCGGCACACAGTTGGATCTGGTCCTGCTCGATGTTGTCCTGCCCGGCAAGAACGGTTTTGAAATCCTTCCCGAACTGCGTCGCAACCGACCGCGACTGCCGGTCATCATGGTTACAGCCCGCGGTACGGAAGAAGACCGCGTCAAGGGCCTGCGCGATGGCGCTGATGACTATGTCGTCAAGCCCTTCAGCTCGAGCGAACTCCTGGCCCGGGTGGGAGCCGTGCTGCGTCGTTCCGCGGAGCGACCTACCGATGTGCAAGCTCTCACGGTCGGCACGCGCCGCATCGAGTTCGAGCGTCGCGAGGTCCGTGACTCAGCAGGCGCGACGCGCCAGCTCTCTGAAAAAGAAGTCGAGATCCTGCGCTACCTGGCGACCTCCAGCGGGCGCGCGATTTCCCGCGAGGAACTCCTGCAACGGGTTTGGGGCCTCGATATCCGCGGCATCGAAACGCGCACCGTGGACATGCACATCGCGCGCCTGCGTGAAAAGGTCGGTGACGCCGAAGCCCAGAGCAAGGTCATCGTGACCGTCCGCTCCAAGGGCTACATGCTCGGTGAGGATGTGGAGGTCGAACTCGCGTGAGACGCTCGCGAAAGCTCTGGTGGACCCTCTACGCCGTGGGCGCGCTCCTGTCCCTGGCGGCCCTGGGTTGGATTTCGGGGGTCCTGCTCGGCCTCGAAGCCGAGAAACATGTCGCCCAACACGAGGCCGACCAGGCCAGCGCCGTGCGCCTGGCCCTTTGGCGCATGGACTCCTGGTTAGGACCCCAACTCGCCCGCGAAGCCGCCCGTCCCTACTTTGAATACCGCGCCTTCGTGCCCAACGAGCGGGCCTACACGCGACTTCTCCATAGCATCGAAGCCGGCGAAGTGCTGCAACCCTCGCCACTCTTGACCTTTGAATCGGACCTGTTTCCCATCCACTTCCAACTGGACGAGCAAGGAACCTGGAGCTCACCGCAAGTGCCCACCGGCAACCTGCTCGACCTGGCCCAGGCTGGCTTGGTGGATGACTTGGTGATCGCGAATAAGAGCGCGCTCTTCAGCAAAGTGCGCAAGGCGATTTCGCCCACAGAACTCCTGGGTGCCATGGACTGTCGCGTCGAGGGCCTCAACGATCTCATTTTGCCGGCAGAGACCGCGGGCGAGGACTGGACAGCGGAGAGCGCGAAGGGCTGGCAAGCACAAGCCAAGGAGGAACTTTCCCAGCGCGTCGCCACGAACATCGCCACCCAGAACTTCCTCAACAACCCCAGACTGAAACTGGCCGGGAACAGTCCGCAAGCGCTGGCCGAGATCTCGCACGAGTTGAACACCTACTCAGTCGGTCGAGTTGCCGGCGCGCAGATCCTGGTGGGACCGCTCTTGCCAGTTTGGCTGGCGGAGGACGCCGGCACCGGGCCCCTTGAGATCTGCTTCGTGCGCCGGGTGGAGGTCGGCACTGGCTCTCTCTTACAGGGTTTTGCGTGCAACTGGGAGCTTCTGCGCGAGACGCTCCTCGGGCAAGTCACTGGGCTCTTCCCCGCGGCGCAGCTGCAACTCGCCCGTGCCACCCTCGCAAACCCCCAGAACATGTCCAGACTGTTGGCCACCCTACCAGCCGAGCTAGAAGTGAGCTTTCCAGCCCTGGCCCAAAGTGGCCGTTGGACGCCGGCGCGGGCCACTCTCGGGATCACCTGGCTGGCGGCCTTGCTGGGCCTCGCCGGCCTTGCCTTTTCTCTGCACGCATCCATCACCTACGGGGAGAAGCGCAGCCGCTTCGCCAGTTCGGTGACCCACGAACTGCGCACGCCCCTGACCACCTTTCGGATGTACACCGAGATGTTGGCCCAGGGCATGGTGCCCGAGGAGAAGCGCCAGGAGTACTTCAAGACCTTGCACAGCGAGTCTAACCGGCTCTCCCATCTTGTGGAGAGCGTGCTCACCTATGCGCGCCTGGAAGATGGCCGTGCGCAGCTCGCCCGGGAGCGGATGTTGGCGGCTGACTTGATCGAGCGCGCCAGCGAGACGCCTGGCAAGCGCGCCCAGGACTTCAGTGCCGAGCTAGGTGTGAACCTCTCAGCTCTCCCCGAGGCTTGGCTGGAAACCGACGCCGGTGCCGTGGAGCAGATCCTCTTCAACTTGGTGGATAACGCCTGCAAGTACGGCCGCGGCGCTGGCCTGCCGCTGGTGGAGCTCAGCGCGCGCGTGACGGACTCGGAGCTTGTGATCCTGGTCTCGGATAATGGCCCCGGAGTTCCGGCGAACCTCGGGGGCGCGATCTTCAAGCCCTTCGATCGCGGCCGCGTGCAAGCGGCGGACCCGCGCCCCGGGATCGGCCTGGGCCTGGCCCTCTCGCGCGGCCTGGCCCGCGATCTGGGCGGAGAGCTAGAACTCCTCCCCGGCACCCAACCAGGCGCCTGCTTCCGCCTGCGCCTGCCCCTGAGTAGTTGAAGCGTACCAGGTACTCCGCCACTACTCTTCGGCGCATTGAAGCGTACCAGGTACTCCGGCACTGCCCTCGCCGAAGAGTAGTGGCGGAGTACCTGGTACGCTTCAACTACTCAGGGGCAAAACACGATGCTCAAACCGTCGGACAGGTTGAAGCCCGATGCTCCCGCTGACGGGTCGCGGTACCAGAACTGGAAGTTCCAGGTGTCGCCGGCGGAGATTTGACCGACGCCCGATGAAGCCGGCGGCAGGGTGAGGTCGATGGAGCGGCTGACCTGGCCACCAGCATCACTGATCAACGCCGGGTTGAAACGCGAAATTCCGCCGCCCACGCAACGCACGCCGTCACCAAAGGGCGTTGAGATCTGGGTCGAGCCGTAGTAGAAAAGCCCCGGCTGGTTGACCGGCGCGCCGCCAATGGAAAGCACGAGATCGTTGGCCGCCAGACTGCTGCTGCCCAGCGCAGTAAGCAGCGCGCCGCCCCCGGCGGAGTTGGCCGTGGCAACGCAATAACTCGAGGCTCCGCAGCCCGTTCCGCAATCGATGTCGGAAATCTCGAGGTCGTCGATGGCCGCCTCGACGATCGAGCCCGCGCCCAGGTCGCCGGTGCGGAAACGCAACCGCACTTGACTCGAGAGGGCCACGAAGTCGCTCACGAGGAGCGAGTGTTCGAACCATCCCCCGGATGACTGGGCGCCCGTAGGCCCCACAGTCTCCACCAGGATCCAGTTCGCGCCGTCGCCTGTGATCTCGACCTCGAGTACATCCTCGGCAGACGAAGACCCCTGGTCGTTGGAGAACCAACGCCAGTAACTGACCCGCGGCGAAGAAGAACTGGAGAGGTCGAAGACCGGCGAGACCAGGGTCGTGTTGCCGCCATCCACATCGTTCTCACCCAGCGAGCCGCCCACCGATCCCTGACCTGTGACAAAGCACTCGGAACCCGCGACCGTGTGATCGTCCTCGGGCTGGGCGGCGGTACCACGGGGATTGACCCGCGTCCAGATGCCCGTGGAAGCCGAATCGCCGGCAGCCCCCACGGTCCAGCCGCTGGCGGCTTCAAAATCATGGCTAACCATCGTCGTCTGGCCCAGGGCCGCAGAGGCTGCATACAAGTCGAAGGGAGCGCCGGTGGGCAAGGACCAGGTGCTGCCGGAAGTGGCGTCGGCCGTCAGGTAGTACTGCAAGGCCGTGCCGCAGGCGAAGGCCGGGAAGTCGGCCTGAAAGTTGGCGCCGCCCAAAGCCGTGAGAGGCAGGGAGACCCAGCCCGCGCCGTCGTTGATGTGCAGCAGGGCCGAACCGGGGACCAGGTCGCCGGGAGTGGCCTCGGTGATGGTCACGGCCATGCTGTCGCCACCGGGATTCACCAAGCTCAGGGGACCGGCGGGCAGGTCGAGGACCAGAGGATTGGGGCCCGTCCACCACACGAACAAGCCGCGCTCCAAGTCGCTGCCCACCACCGTACCGCTTTGGAAATACGGATAGACACTCCAAAGGCCATTGAAGCCGTCGAGGTCATTGTCGGGGTAGGTGTCGAAGAAGGCCACTTCCACCGGAGATGTCGGGTTACTCGCATCAAAGATGCGCAATCCACTGCGGTAGTTGGCCTCGTAGATCAAATTGCCCTCGGTATAGAGGTTGTGCCCCACGGCCTGGTTGCCGTTGGTGAAGCTCGTTAGTGACTGAGGGTTGGAGAGGTTTGAAACAGCGATCACATGAGTCGTGGTGGGCAGAGAACCATTCTCGTCGAGCTCATCGCCGAGATAGAAGTACTGCCGATCCGGCGACAGCCAGCCCTGGTGCGAGTAGGCTGGATTGTTGTAACTGGTGTTGCCCAGGACGCTGATGTTGTTCTTGTTGGTGACATCGATGATGTCCAGGCCGGTGTTGCTAAACCCGCCATTGAGCCCCGAACAGGCGAAGACGATCTCCTTGCCCGCGTTCGGTCCACTGGTGTAGGAGACCACCTGTGCATCGTGGATGTAACGCGAGGACCAGCTCCCCACCAGGGGCGGGTTGACAGGATCTGCGCCCAGGTCGTAGATGCGCATCCCGTTCGATGCGCCGCCCAGTCGATAGAGATAGCCCGAAGCTTCGTTGATGGCCACGTTGTGGGTCGAGGTCGAACCACCCGTGATCACCGAGCCCACCTGGGTCACCACGCCGCTGTCGATCTGCGCCAGGCTAAAAATATGAATGCCGCCGCCGCCTTCGCTGACCACATAAGCGTGGTTGCCGTAGACCTTGATGTCGCGCCACAAGCTTGAGGGCCCGGACAGGTTGGCGATGACCTGGGCGTTTGTGGGCACGCTGATGTCCACCACCGCGAATCCCAGGGAGTGGCCCATGAGCACAAATTCCCGTCCGCTGGGCGAGGTGTAGCCCCAACAATCGGCGCCGGATTGGGGGCTGCCCATCTCGGCCAGGGTGACCCAGGAAAGCAGGCTCACGCCGCTCGACGAGAAGGGCGTGCCGCCCAGAGCGAGCTGCCCCGGTTGGTTCAAGTTGGCGCGCCGGAAACCGGGCCCGTTGTAGGGACCCATGCGGTCGAGGATCTTGGGATCGTCTTCGTGGGCCAGACCCAGGGCGCCGAGGGCCGAAAGGGTGAGGAAGAGCAGCAGAGCAGGGCGCAATCGATGCAGCATGGGGCTTTTCTTGAAACAGGATCGGGGGATCGGGGGGCAGGCAGAGGAACGCAGCGCACCACCCTTGGACCCATTCTACCACCTCTCAGGTTCCCCATTTCTCCAAGAGGCAGGCCTTACTTTGGGCGCCACGGCCCGCCCTCAGGCGCACTCAGGGGGCCTTGAGCAGGGTTGCAGGCAGAGGAGCACCCTCGAGGCTCTCGAGAAAGGCCAGGAGATCGGCCCGTTCCCCGGCACTGAAGTTGCGCGGGGCCAGGATCTGCTCCTGGTGCTGGTGCAAGGCCGCGGCGCCCTCGAGGGTCGAATAGAACTCGAGCACGACCTCGAGGGTGGCAAACTGACCGGCGTGCATGAAGGGGCCGCGGCGGCTGACCTCGCGCAGGCTGGGGGTCTTGAACTCGCCCCAGTTGGAGGTGCTTCGGCGCAAGCCTTTTAGGATCCGGGCGCGGACTCCGGCGGGTGCGTCACTGTAGGCGCCGCGGGCGTTGAAGGGATCGGCGAGCAGCGCGGGCAGGCCGTTGTAGCGACCCGCATCGGTGGGCATTCCGCCACCCGGCGGCGCGAGGCCCAAGCCGTGAAACTCGCCGTCGGAAAAATTCGGCCCGTTGTGGCACAGCCGACAGCGCCCCTTGCCGAGGAACAGTTTGAGTCCGCGTTGGGCGTCCACGGAAAGCGCCGCTTTTTTTTCGGCATCGTCCTCGCGCAAGCCCTCGGCGAATCGGTCGAAGGCCGAATCGCGACTCACAAGGAGGCGTTCGTAAGCGGCCAACATCTTGCCCAGATCGGCGAAGGCCCGGTTGACGGCCTCGCGATCTTCGGGAGCCATGGCGAGCCAGGCCACAGCCTCTGCGGAACCAGGAGCATCGGGCCGGGGCCGTGCGTGTTCGGGAAAGCGCTCGCTATCGGAGAGCTCGGGCAGGGCGCCGCGCAAAGCCTCGAACTCCGAGCGCAAAAGGGGCCGCGACTGCACCGCGCGCAGGATCGCCAAGCGGTCGCTGCCCATCTCGATCTCGTTCTCCATGGGTTGTAGAGCCTGGGCCCAGAGGCTGTCGGCACGCCCATCGTAAAAGTACCAGCGTGCGTAGGCCAGATTCCAAAGCGAAGGTGTGCGCCGCGGCCCCTCCGCCAGAGCCACGGCCCGGGGCAAGCCGTCGCCGAAACTCTGCTCGGGATCGTGGCATGTGGCGCAGGCCGTCTTGCCGTTGGCCGAGAGGCCCGGCTCAAAAAATAAGCGCTGGCCGAGAAGCGCCGCCCGCGGATCCAGGGCAAAGCGATTGGTTTCGTCCCCGGGAACGGGGCCGAGGGGCGAGAGGCTGGCGATCCGCTGCAGGTCGCGGGCACTGAACTCGGGGCCCGGCAAATCCCCCTGACCCAAGGCAGCGACGGCCAGGGTGCTCAGGAGAAGTGCGCCGAAGAACTTCAATCGAGGTCGATGGAGAACTGGGCCCGCTCGCAAATGGCGCCCTCGGTGACATCGAAGTACAGCTCCCAGAGTCCCGGCATATGCAAGAGCAAGTTGCTCACAGCGAATGTGCCGCCGCCCTCGGAGCTGACTTCGGCCTCGCGATTCATGCCGTGGCCGTGTTCGGGCATGCGCGCATCGAAGGCGAGCTGCAAGTCAGCCTTCCCACCATCACTGCGCTCCATACGCACGCCGACCTCGAACAGGTCGCGCACCACCAGCTCGGCCCCGCTGAACTCCAGGGTCAAGCGGTAGGTGCCGTCATTGCTCAGGAGCGTCTTCACGAGCGGATCCTCCCCACCGTTCGCCGCGTCGGGCCCCGCCCACACAAAGAGCGCGAGGCACACAACCGTCAAGCCGCCGAGGAAGGTCTTCATTCGCCGTCATCCATCTCAGGATGCGCAGGAAAGCGCGCCGGTTTGGTGTAGAGCCGCGAGCCGAATACGGACAGGTACTCGCCCTCGGCAGTAAAGACCTGGCCGCGGTGGTTGCCGTGGTCCATGACCACCACGCGACCTTCGTGGTCGATGGCGAGGCCGCGGGGTTCGAGGAACTCCCCGCGCCCCAGGCCGGATCGGCCCCAGCGCCTGAGCAACTCGCCATCCGCGGCAAAGCAGAGCACCTCGTGGCGTCCCGCGTCGCTGACAAACAGGCGCCCTCGAGAGTCGAAGACCACGCCATGGGGCTCGATAAGGTCCAGGTCTGCGCCAAAGCGTTGGGCTTTGCCCGGCGGGGCCCCGGCCCGGAACACGAGCACACAACCAGCGCCCGCGTCGCTCACGGCGTAGCGCTCCCCGGAGGGATCCACGGCGAGATCTCGGGGCTCGCCCAGAACTCCCTGGGAACACCACTCGCTACGCGCGCTGAAGTCGGGCTCTAAAACCAACACACCCCGGTTGCGGCGGTCGAGCAAGTAGATGCGTCCCAGAGGTCCGCGGTCCACGGCAATGGGCTCGGGCACGGCGCCCAGGTCGGCACCCGCGAGTTCCTCGTGCCAGGCCGACTTGAAGTCATAGGACTTTACGAAGCGCGCCATCAAGGGATCGAAGAGCACCTCTTCGCTATCCCCGCCGCGCAAGCGGTACGAGGAGAGCCGCCGCAGGACCGAATCCACCACCAACAGGCTGCGATCCGCGTGGGCGAGATCGACACCGGCCACAGAGGACAGCAAGCCGGTCTTGGTGCCCAGCCCCGCCACGCGGGTGATGCGCCGGGGCTCCTTCCAGGTGTTCTCGTGGATCAGTACGCTGTGGCTCTCGGGTTCGCCGATGGCTAGCAGCGGACCGGAGATGGATATTCGCGTGCCAAAGTGCGCGCTAGGCCGCGCCAATTGAGTCACGCGCTTGCGCAGCAGATCCTCCTCGGCGCCGCCTTCGCGGGCGAAGATCTGCACGCGGTCGAGCAAGGGTTCGGTGAGGGCCGCCCGTTCGCCATCGGGGCTGAGACCCAGGGCTCGCGGGTAGTGCAACTTGCCAGCGCCCTCCCGGGGACGGATGGCGTGCAAGCCGAATTGGCCCTTTGGCTCTCCAAATAGGTCGAAGACCTGCACGCGGTGGTTGCGCTCGTCCACCACGAACACCTCCTCCCCGCGAATTTCTAGTCCGGCCGGTCCCATGAAGAGCCCCGGGTAAGGCCCCCAGCCGCCACCGAACCGCCAGCCCCAAGAGTCTTCTTCGTACACTTCAGGCTCGCCGTCGCGGTCGAAGACCTCGATGCGACTGTTGCCGTGGTCCGAAACGAAAATCCGCCCGGCGGCGGACACGGCCACATCACCGGGCGCGATCAACTGCCCCAGCCCGCTGCCGTGTTCTCCCATGCGGAGGAGGTGTTCTCCGCCCGTACCGAACACCTGCACGCAGTGCGAGCCCGCGTCGGCCACGAAGACGCGGCCCGCAGTGCAAGCCAGGCCCATGGGGCGCACGAGCAACTCGGCCCCCAATGAGATCCCGAGACTTCCATCGAGCCCGATGCGGCGCACTCGGCGGCCGAACGACTCCACGACCCAGAGGTGAAGAACCGCTGCGCCCTCCTGGCTGGGAGCCTCGGCGCACAGGTCCCGCGGGCCGTCCAAACCCTCCACCAAGACTTCGCGGCTGCCATCCTCGGCGATGACCAGGATACTGCCTTCGAAGAGCTGCGACACGAGCAGCCGGCCGTCGGCGAGAAGCATGACCCCCGAAGGCTCGGCGATGTTCTCGTGCTGGGCCAGGGGACGGGTCAGGGGCGGCCGCTGATCCTCTTCTACGGCTTGTTCTCTTGCGGTAAGTGCTCTCTCGGCCATTGCAGAGTTGTTGCGCGAAACGCCCAGGCCGCCTCCCAAGATCAGGACCACAAAAATATCGGCGATACGCATACGGCTCAGTGTGGCGGGGCTCAGCCCTCGTGGCTCATCTCCACCGTGGTGTGAATGCCACCGCGCACCATGAAGTCACCTTCGACCACAAGCTGCCGGGGTGCCATGGCGGCCACCAAGTCCTCAAGGATCGTGCCGGTCACCGCTTCGTGGAAGTGGCCTTCATCGCGGAAGGACCACAGGTAGAGCTTGAAACTCTTCAGCTCGACGCACAACTCGTCGGGCCTGTAACGGATACGAAAGGTGGCGAAATCCGGCTGGCCCGTCTTGGGGCACAGGCAGGTGAACTCGGGGCACTCAAAGCGAATCTCAAAGTCGCGCTGCGGGTGCGGATTGGGAAAGGTCTCAAGGCTGCGAGTGGGCTGTGTACTCATGATTGCCATGGCATCCTACCCGATGCTCAGCGGGAGCAGCGCGGAACTTGTTTCGTGGGGATTCTCTGCAAGGGGTCCGGGAAACCTCGCCTCAGAGCCGTCCCTTGCTGCGGGCCACGACGAGCCCTTCCACCCGCCGCTCCAGGGACCAGGCCAGGTGCCCGCGGCCACTCCAGACATGGCGCAAGAAATCCTCGACTTCGGGCGCCAGCACGCGCTCCTCAACGTCGACCTCGCAGGGAATTTCGAGGTAGCTCCAATCGACGAGGTCGAAAAGGGTCACGACCCACTCGGAGGTGCCTTCGAACAAGAGCTCCTCATCGCTGATTCGGGGCAGAAAAGTCCAGTCCTCGCCGCGCATGCCAAAGCCCACCACCCCCTGCACCCGCGGCGGCGTGGGCCAGACCTCGGCGTCCTGGGCTTCGGCCAGACTGCCGATCAAGAGCAGACTGTCCAGGCGCGGGCCGAGCAGCCACTCCAGGCGGCCGCCGGGATCAAAGACAGCCCGCCGACCCTCGCCCGAGCGCAACCAGACGCCGCGCAGATCGCCCCCCCCCATCAGGCCACCCCGCGCGCGCCAAAAAATCTGCGGCGGATCGTCGAATTCAGTGGGTTCGCTGCCAGCCACGGCGACGGTGATCTGTTCGATGGAGGAAGAGTCGGCGAAGTAGGGCACATCCCCCGCCACACCCACCCAGTGGCCGCGGCTGAAGACGCTCTGCTCATCCTCGGAATCGGGATCGGCGTTGCGCCAGGCCAGCACCGAGGGCGCCAGCCCCGCGATCTCAAGGGCCTGGCCGCGCCAACGCCCAAAACCCTGGGGCTCGGCTTCGTCGGGCTCTTCGGCGGCGCTCGCATTCTGCGCTGAAGAACTCGAACGGCGCAGCACGATCACCAACCCCTCGCGTCGCAGATGGTCGAACTCCCTCTCGCGGGCAAAGGCCACCAGCGCCGACGAGTCGATCAGCCGCAGCCAGTTCGGCGCGCCGTCCCGAAAGCCAAAAGGCCGGCTGAAGATCTCGTCAAGTGCCTCGGGCAGCGCTCGGTAGCCGCTGGTGAGCCCCGGCGCATCGACCACGAGGTAGCGCTGAGCCGCGCCGCCCTTTGCGATGACCTCGCCAACCTGCTCCTGAAAGTCGCGAGCCTCGTCGGCGCTCTTGCGCCAACTCACGGCATTCGAGCGGGCCAGCACGGCCAACATCAGCGCCACCACAAGGGGTATCCCATAGCGCCGCCTGCCGCTCACCGCGGTGGCGGCCAACCCCATGCCGATGACCATGACCAGCACCGCCGGGAAGAGTCCCGCGGCCTGGCTGAACTCCGCCTGCACTACCGTGGTGAAAGCGCGCATGGAAGCCGTCAGAAGCACCACCACCAGCCAGGCCAGGAGCACCGTGGCCCAAAAACGCGGCGCCGACCGGCCGGCGTGCAGCGCCGGACGCAGAACGCCCACGAGCACCAAGACCGCCAAGATGTAGCCGATGCCGCCCGCACCGGCCTGGTTCACCGGCACCATCAGCACGCCCAGCTTTTCCAGGGCGTGAAAACCCGCCAACCACATGTCGCCCAGGTCGAGGAACATCCACAACGAACGATTGAGGTCCGGGGGTGCGGCGGGCAGACCTTGGAAGGCGCGCAAGACAATGTCCGCGCTGGCGGCGGCGCTGAAAGCCAGCAAGGTGGAAAAGGCCGTGCGCATGCGCACCGCGCCGCGGCGATAACGACGGGACGAGTAGTACTCGATCAAGGCCAACCAAAACGGCACGAGATAGCCGAGTTCAGAAGCCAGGCTGCAAGCGAGGGTGCAGACCGCCGCCAACACCACGAAGCGATAGCTGCCCTCTTGACGCCCGCGCAAGAAGGCCGTGCCGGCGGCCACGGCGCAGAGCCCGCCCAAGAGATCGCCGCGGGCTGCCGGCGAAGCCACCGCCGAAACCGAGAGGGGATGGATGCAGAGAAAGAGCCAGGCCGCGTGGCCCGCCGCCGCCGCTTCTTCGGGACCGGTCCAAGCAGCCACCAGGCGCCGCACAAAGCGCCCCAAGAGGTACGCGCAGACCAAGAGGAGAATCATGTTCTCCATGCGCAGTGCGCCCAGGGCCACCGGCGTCCAAACTCCTCCGGCGGTCCAAATCCAACTGGAAACCGCCAGGGACAGGGCAGCCAGGGGCCGGCCGGCACTGCCCCCCGAGTTGAGAAAAAAGTCAACCGGCTGCGCCCGCGCACCGTCCAGGGAGGGCTGCAGGAGCCGCGAGGCTTCCGCCAGGGAAAGGTAGTCTGCACCGACCGCCGTGCCGCCAAAAAGTGGTTGGAAGACCACCACCATGAGCAGCACGATCAAGAGCCACCATGCACGCAGCCGACTCAGACTCTTCTGGCGCGCTTGGAGATCCATAAAGGGAGCCAACCCCCCGCGGCGGTGTGGGTCAATCTAATTCTTCGGGGGCAAGCTGGTCACGAAGAAATTGACTGCACTACGCCGACGGGGTGGCTACCCTCGGCCGCCGTGCCCCCCACCTCCTCGACACGCGCCCTGGTCTACCTGCCCGCCCTGGTCATCTTCCTGCTACTCGCCTGGAAGCTCGAGTTTCTGTGCGACGACGCCTTCATCTCGTTCCGCTACGCGAAGAACTTCGCCGCCGGCGAGGGCCTCCGCTACAACCTCACCCTGGGTCCTCCGGTGGAGGGCTACTCGAACTTCTTGTGGGTCGTGGGCTTGGCCCTGGCCAACAAGTTGGGTTTCTCCAGCACCGCGGTCGCGCCCCTGGCATCGGCTCTCGCCGGCGCACTCTTGGTCTGGCTAGTGACGCGCCGCGCCGCGCTCCTGGCCGGCATCGGAACCCTGGGCGCCGTCACCAGCGGACTCTTCTTCGCCAGCTTGCCGCCGGTTTGTCTGTGGGCCACGGGCGGACTGGCCACCCTGCCCACAGCGCTCTGCATCTTCGCCTGCTACGATCGGCTGCTCGGCGAAGAGAACAATCCCCGCGGCCTGCAAGCCGGTGTGTGGGCCGGTTTGGCGGCCCTGCTGCGCGCCGACGCGGCCGTCTGGATCGCCATGTTGCTCGTGGCCGGGGGCCTCTTGTGGCTCTTGAGCAACAGGCCGCGAAACTTGTGCCGCGCCCTTTGGCAGACGGCTCTGGTCTTGGCCGTGGTCGTGGTCCTGCACATCGCCTGGCGCCAGAGCTACTACGGTGACTGGTTGCCGAACACCGCGCGGGTCAAGGCGGGCTTTTCGCTCCATCGCCTGTTCCGAGGCTTCGACTACATCGTGGCCTTCTTGTTGGGGTTGCCGGCCATCTTGGGCGTGCTGCTCTTTTCCTTGCGGCGCTGGCCCCGGAGGCTCGCGAACCTCTGGCTGCCCTCCGCTCTGGTCATCGTAGGCAGCCTTGCCTACGCCTGCTGGGTCGGCGGAGACTTCATGCCCATGGGGCGCTTTCTCATGCCCGCGGTGCCCTTCAGCGCGCTCCTCTTCGCTGGCTTGTGGGCCCAGTTTTCGGAATCAGGCAAGAGCACCAAGTTCCTCTGGCCAGCTATTCCCCTGCTGGCCCTCGCCAGCAACATCGGCGCCGCCTTCGACTACAACCTGCTGCCCGACTCGTGGCGCTCGCGCTTTCACTTTCGCCAGGACCGCCAGTGGGAGAGTGAACTCTCCATGCGCGCGGGCATGGCCCAACGGGCCCAGGAATGGTCCATCGAGGGCCGTGCCCTCGCGCGGGTGACTTCCCCCGGCGAAACCATGAGCGCCGGAGCCATCGGCGCCCTGGGCTACTATTCGCACCTGGAAATCTATGACCACTACGGCCTGGTGACGCCCATGGTGATCGCAGCGGCGATTCCCCGCGAAAGCGCCTCGCCGGGCCACGATCTGCGCGTGGACACGACCTTCTTCACACCCCTCAAACCAACTTATGCCGGCAGTCTCCTGGCCCCCATGGATGCACCGACCGGATACGACCTATTCGCCAACTGGGATCAGCATCCCTTCAGCCGAATCGTGACCATGGAGCACTATCCACTGCTGCCCTCCGACGGCGGCCAACCGGGATGGGAACTGCGACTCCTGCGTTACAGGCGCTGACGCCAGTCTCTTTCTTTTTCAAGGACAACCATGCTCGACACTTTTCAGCCCCTGGTCGACGCCGTGCACGGCGTTGCCCTCGATGACCCCCAAGCCGCCTGCGCCGAACTAACGCGCCGCCTGGATCCCGCGGGACCCGCAGGCCTGGCCCTCGCTGATGCACTCAAAGCCCTACTCGAAGAGGGCAAGATCTGCGACCGCGGCGAAGCCCCCGTGCGCTACAGCCGAGCGGCCAAGGCCAGCTTGGAGACCTCTCAGCTCTCGGTGGACACGGTGCTCATGTGCGGTCCCGGCCCGCGCCACCGCCACCCCACCGGCGAAGCCAGTTTTGCGATCGCCATAGACGGCGAGCCGCTCTTCGACGGCCAGGCGCCGGGCTGGGTGGTTCTGCCCCCCGACTCTGTTCATACCCCCACGGTAGAAGGCGGCACGATGCTGATCGTGTACCTCCTGCCCGATGGGAAGATGGAGTTTTTGTAGGGTCAGGCGTCCTTCTTCGGAGCCAGCTTGCAGGCTTCGTCCCAGGTCCCGTCGAAGCGCTTGATGTAGGTCGCGATGTCGGCCTCGAGCTTGACGAAGTACTTGGCCGGGTCCTTCTTGATCTTTCTGATGCAACTCTTGCAGCACAGTCGGACCTCGCGGCCGCCCACGAGGTGTTTGATGGCAGCGCCCATGGAGCCCAGCTCTTCGCCGCTGACAGGACAGGTTGCAAGGGGGTACGGATCGCCGATGCGTTCCTCTGTGGGCGTGGGTGTGGACGGGTCGCGTGCGCCTTCCTGGGCGTCCCAGGCAAGAGCCAGGGCGGGTGCAGAAATAAGGAAAAGTAGGCTGGTGAGTTTCACGGCTAGTCCTCGCGGAAAGGGCAGACGAAAGAAAATATTGGAACAGAGACCGAAGTCGGCGGGACGGTCAGCCCCGCTCTACTCGGTACGGGAAGCCCTACGGGCGAGCTTCCATTCTTCGACCTGACAATAGAGGGTCGGCACGACAAAGATTGTGATCAGGGCCACGGCCATGCCACCGATGGAGGGGATCGCCATGGGCACCATCACATCCGAACCGCGGCCCGTGGAGGAGAGCACCGGGAGCAGGGCCAGGCAGGTGGTGGCAGTGGTCATCAGGCAAGGCCGGATGCGTCGCCGGCCAGCCTGCACCACGGCGTCGCGCACCGCCTGACGGTCGGCGGGAGGTTTGGACTCGAAACTCTGCTTGAGGTAGGTCGCCATGATCACACCATCGTCGGTGGCGATGCCAAACAGCGCCAGGAAGCCGACCCAGACGGCCACGCTCAGGTTGAGCGCCTTGATCTGGAAGAGCTCGCGCAAGTCCACGCCGCCGAAGCTGAAGTTGAGGAACCAGTCCTGGCCGTAGAGCCAGAGCATGATGAGCCCCCCTGACCAGGCCACGAAGACCGCGCTGAAAACGATGCCCGTGGTGACGGTGGAGCGGAACTGCAAGTAGAGGATCATGAAGATCAGGAACAACGCCAGGGGCAGGACGATTCGCAGACGAGAGGCAGCCCGCTGTTGGTTTTCGAAGTTCCCCGCAAAGCGGTACGAGACTCCGGCGGGCAGGGTGTAGTCACCGGACTCGATGCGTTTGCTCAAGAAGCGCTGGGTTTCCTGCACCGCGTCGACTTCGGCCACTCCCGGGCGCTTGTCGAAGAGCACATAGGCCACCAGAAAAGTCTCCTCGCTCTTGATGACCTGCGGACCTCGGGTGTAACGCAGGTTGGCCAACTGGCCCAGGGGCACCTGCACGCCGACGTGGGCCGGCACCAGGATGTTGCCCAACTCCTCGACCTGATCGCGCAGGTCGCGGGGGTAACGCACACGCACGGGGTAACGCTCGCGGCCTTCCACCGTGTGGGTCAGGGTGCGCCCGCCGATGGCCACCTCGATCACATCCTGAACGGCGCGCACCGACAATCCGTAACGAGCGATGGCCGCCCGGTCGATGTCGATCTCGAGGTAGGGCTTACCGATCACGCGGTCGGCCAGCACTGTGGCTGGATTCAGAGCCGGCACCTGGCGCAGGAGTTTTTCGAAATCCAACGCTACCTGCTCGATGGTCTCGAGGTCGGGGCCGTAGACCTTGATGCCCATGGGAGCGCGCATGCCGGTTTGCAGCATGATGCGCCGGGTCTCGATGGGTTGCAACATGGATGCAGTGGTCATGCCGGGCACGCTGGCGGCCCGTTCGATCTCATCCCAGATGTCGCGCGGCGTCTCGATTTTGTCGCGCCACTGGCGGAAAACTCGGCCCTCCTCGTCGGGGATCAACTGGCCCTCGCTGTCGCGCAGGAACTCGTCCCGGGTCTCGTCGAAAGCGAAGAGCAGACGTTCTCCCGCAGCGTCGATCTTGTACTCGGGCTTGTAGTTGATGACCGTTTCAACCATGGACACCGGTGCGGGATCGAGGGGGCTGTCCACGCGACCGATTTTGCCCACCACCTCGCTCACCTCGGGGATCTGCCCGATCAGCATGTCCTGTTGTTGCAGGAGGTCGAAAGCCTCGCCGATGGACGCGTGGGCCATGGTCACTGGCATCAACAGGAATGAACCCTCGTCGAGGGCCGGCATGAATTCCCTACCGAGCCCGGGGAACAGCCGCGAGGCTGCGCGCCAGGGTCCCCAGTGCTCCAAGTCGGTTTGGGTGAACTCATCCGAATCGAGAAGAGCGGCGGGCAAGACCGTGCGCACGGCGCCGACGGCACCCGTCAGGGGGCCGGCGAAGGGCCGCGCCAGTGATGCAAAGCCCACCCAGGAGAGGGCGCCAAAACAGAGCAGCCCCAGGGGAGCCGATAGGAACAGAAGCTTGTGCCGGAGGCACCAACGCAGGATCGATTCGTAGGACCAGATCACCACCTGGAAGAGAAACAGGACCGACCCCAGAACCGCCACTGTGAAGAGGAAGTTGCCCACGGTTGCGCCGGGGCCCACGGGCTCCCAACGCTTTGCCAGGATAGCCCCCACCAAGAGCGCCAAGAGCGGCGCTGCGATGGGCATGCCGAACAATTTGGTGCGCCCGGCCAATCGTTCGCGGGTGCGCTTTGAGAGTCGCGGCTCGAGGATCTGCCAAACCCCCAGGGCCAGCATCACCGGCACCATCCACCAACGCCACCAAATCCCTGCCGCCAGGGCCAGGGCGAAACAAATCGCAGCCCAGGCCCTGCGCCGCGCCGTACCGCGCTCCTCGCCACGGCCCAGGAGCAAGTGCGCCGCGGGCGGGATGATCACGAGAGCCACCACAATCGAAGCGAGCAGGGCGAAGGTCTTGGTGTAAGCGAGGGGCTTGAACAATTTGCCCTCGGCGCCCTCCATGGTGAACACCGGCAGGAAACTCACCACGGTAGTGAGCACCGCCGTCATGACTGCACCGCTGACCTCAGACGCGCCACGGAAGACACTTTCCATGCGAGCACGGGCACCCTCGCCCGGCCTCGTGTGCACCAGGATGTTCTCGGTGAGCACGATGCCCATGTCCACCATGGTGCCGATGGCGATGGCGATTCCCGAGAGGGCCACGATGTTGGCGTCCACGCCGAATTGCTTCATGGCGATGAAGCACATCAAGACTGACAGGGGCAGCAGCCCCGAGATCAGGCCCGCGCTGCGCAGGTGCCCCACCATCATGAGCACCACGATGATGGTCACCAGAATCTCCTCTTCGAGAGCCGAGCGCAGGGTGCCAAGGGTCTCGTGGATCAGACCGGAGCGGTCGTAGAAGGGCACCACCGTGACCTGCGAGGTGCGCCCATCCGCAAGCTCGCGATTGGGGAGACCGGCGGAGAGTTCGGCAATCTTCTGCTTGACCCGTTCGATGACCTCCAGGGGGTTCGCGCCGTAGCGCACCACAACCACGCCCCCCACGGCCTCGGCGCCGCCCTTGTCCAGCGCACCCCGGCGCAGGGCCGGACCCAGGTTTACGTGGGCGATGTGTCCGATGGTGATGGGCACATCCTCGTTTACGGCCACCACCGTCTGCTCGATGTCTTCAATGGATTCGAGGAAGCCCAAGCCGCGCACCACATACTCCACGCGGTTGACCTCGATGGTGCGCGCGCCCACATCCACATTCGATGCGCTCACGGCCCGGAAGACATCGTCGAGGGTGACCGAGTGGGCGCGCATGGCGTCGGGGTCCACATCGATCTGGTACTCGCGCACAAAGCCGCCGATGGAGGCCACTTCGGCCACTCCCTCCACGCTCGCGAGGGCGTAGCGCACGAACCAGTCCTGCAAACTGCGCAGCTCGTGCAAGTCCCAGCCGCTGGCGGCCTGGCCGTCTTCATCGCGCCCTTCGAGGGTGTACCAGAAGACCTGGCCGAGGGGTGTGGCGTCGGGACCGAGGGCAGGCTGCACCCCGTCGGGCAGGGTGCCTGCGGGCAGGCTGCTCAGTTTTTCAAGCAGCCGACTGCGCGACCAGTAGAACTCCACATCCTCGTCGAAGATGACGAAGATCGACGAGAAGCCGAACATCGAACTGGAGCGAATGCTCTTGACGCCAGGTACGCCCAGGAGCGCAACGGTCAAGGGATAGGTGACCTGGTCCTCGATGTCCTGAGGCGAACGGCCCGGCCAGGCGCTGAACAGGATTTGCTGGTTCTCGCCGGTGTCGGGAATCGCATCCACCGCCACCGGATCGCGCGGCAGACCGAGAAACTGCCAATCGAAGGGCGCCACGAGGATGCCCCAGGAGATGCAGAAGAGCGTCAGCAGAGTGACCACCAGCTTGTTCTGCAAGCAGAACAGGAGCCCGCGGTCGAGCAGCGAGTGCTTGTCCGCCACGGGATCCATCACTGGTCGCCTCCCGAAGCGGCGTCGTGGTCGTGGCCGGCGTGCTCGTCTTCAGCGCCCTTGGAGGAGGGTTCTTCCGGGGCGGCCTCGGCGTCATCCCCTGACGGCGCGCTGGGTTGAAACTCCTCGCGTAACTCACCGCAGGTGAGCATCGAGCTGCCGAAGTAGGGGTTCAGAATGCCGTCTCCCACCTGCAACCAACTGGCTCCAGTGTCGTCGAAAGCCATGGGGCAATAGGCCTCGAAGCGTTGTTCGCTGCCTGTGTGACCGAACTCGCGTTCGAGGACCAACATGCCCCGGGAAATGGCTTCGAAGGCCGCCCGCACAACTTCGATGTCCTCTGCCGCACGGGCTTCGCGCAAGCCGCTTTCGAGGTCCAGGCGCGCGGCTCGCCAAGTTTGCTTGGCCGCGTCGGGCAAGCCCTCGCCACGCACATGCGAAAGAGCGCCTGGAAACTCGCCCAGGGCCAGCAAGGCCACTTCCAACCGATCTCCGCTGAGAGCCCTGTGCAAGTCGCCGTAAGTTGCGTAGAGATTCTCCAGCGACTTCAAAAACCAGCGCGCCACCGGCGCCGTCAGGCGCGGTGTCTCACCGGGAACTCCCATCATCGATGGTTTGGCGCGGATCTGCATCGAGCTGTCGATGCGGAAGGCGCCCTGCACCACGACTTCTTCGCCTTCTTCGACGCCTTCGAGCACGATGTAGCGATCCCCGGCCCGGGGACCCAGACGCACTTCGCGGCCCTCGAAGGTGGGACGCTGAGCCCCGGGCACCTGGATGTAGACCACGGCGCGCTTGCCGGTTAGCAGCACGGCGCTGGCGGGCAGCACCAGGGGCGCTGCGGAAGATTCCCCAACGCCCGCCACGAGTCCCAGCTCTTCAGCAGGTACGAGATCCATGCCGCACACATCGCAAGCTCCCGGTCCGTCCTTGACGATTTCGGGGTGCATGGGGCTGACCCACTTGCCGGCGAGGTAGGTGTCGATCAAGCGACCCTCGGCGCCCACGCGGGCGGCAGCCACGGCCCGTACGAACATGCCAGGCTTGAGCTGGCCATCCCGGTTGTCCACATTGACGCGCACCATGGCCGTGCGCGTGTGCTCGTTGATGATGTCATCGATGAATGAGATGCGTCCCTCGATCAACTGGCCCGGCAGGGCCTCGGCTTCGATGGCGACCTCCTGGCCGTAGCGCAACCACGCGAGGTCCTTCTCGTAGGCGTCGAGTCGCACCCAGAGGTGATCGAGGTCGGCGATTTTGTAGATCACCGTGCCCGTCTGGACATAGGAGCCCTCCTCCACCAGTTTTTCGATCACCACTCCGGCGGCGGGCGAGGTCATGATCACATGGTCTTGAGCCGCGCCGCGTTTCAAGATGGCCTGCACCTGGTCCTCGGTCAAACCCATCAGGATCAGTTTTTCACGGGCGGCTGCAAAAGCGCGCCGATTGCTCGCGGCCAGAAACTCCGAGGCCTCCCCCGCCGTTTCGGTCAATCGGCCGCGGGCGGAAAGCAACTCTTCCTGGGCGCTGAAGAGCTCGGGGCTGTAGAGCTTGACCAGGTGATCGCCGAGGCGCACGCGCAGGCCTGTGAAGTCCACGAACAAACGGTCGAGACGGCCGGGTACCCAGGCCGAGATGGACTTCACCAGGGTCTCGTCAAAAGCCACCTTGCCCACCAGGCGCACGGGCCGTGTCAGGTGCGAACGCTCCACGGGGGCGGTGACCACACCGGCGAGCTCCACGGCCGCCGCTGACATGCTCAAGTGGCGGGGATCCTCGCCCGTGTCCTGGGCTTGGGGCACGAGGTCCATGCCGCACAGGGGGCAATCCCCTGCTTCGGGCAACTGGATCGTGGGATGCATCGGACAGATCCAGAGGCTCGGCTTCTCGGTCTGCGCCGTGGTTTCTTCGCTCGCGGTTCCGTTTTCGTGGGCACCAGGCGCGGGCGCCGTGCAGCGCCCCGCGAGAAAACAAAGCAGTCCCAGGGCCACGAGCCCGGCAGTTTTTGTGCTGAGAGTCATCTTGAATTTCCTCCAACCAGTGCCTTGAGGCGCGCGCGCCCCTGGTAGTAATCGCGACAGGCGCGCCACATGGAAAGCTCGAGTTCAAACAGGGCGCGTTCGGCGTCGATCAGGTCGAGCACCCCGGCGCGGGCGGTGCGATAGCTTGAGAGAGTCAATTTGAAGGACTCGCGGGCGCGGGGCAGGAGCGAGTCGCGGAAGAGCACGATGCGCCGGGCTGCATCGTCCACGCGAAAAATCTCCTCGGCGAGGTCGGCTTCCAGCACGCGGCGCCCGGCGTCCAACCGTTCGCGGGCGGCGCGGGCGCGCTGGCGCGCCTCGCGTTCAGCTGCGGCGTAGCTCGATGTCCACACGGGCAGGCTGATAGATAGGCCCACGGCCAGGGGGTCTTCGCCGCTGCCGAGTGTCGAGGGCGAGCGCGCATCACCGGTCTGGATGTAGTCCAGGCTCACGCTGAAGCCGGGTTTCTTGTTGTAACTCGCGAGTTCCTCCGCTTGCCCTGCGGCTTGCAGTCGCGCCGCAAGTTCGCCGAGGGCCGGGCTCTCGTCGAGGGCGCGAGTCAAGAGCCGAGCGCTGTCCACGGGCAGGGTCTCTGGCACTTCGAGGACCGCCAGAGGCAGGAGGCCGCTCGTGGGCGGGAGGTGTGCAGCTTCAGCGAGTCGCGCCGAGAGGGCCCGGCGCCGATGCTGGTGACTGGCGAGGTCGTCTTCGAGGCGACCGATCTCGACTTGCATGCGCAGCAGATCCTCCTGCCCGGCACCGGTGCGCACGCGGCCCTGAATCACTGGTTCGAGGCCGCGCATGAGCTCGAGCAAGCCTTCGACGGTTTCGATTTCTCGGGCCAGGAAGGCGTAGCCGTAATAGGCCGACTCGATGCGTTGCGCAATCTCAAGGCGCGCGACGCCCACGCGCTCCTTCATTGCCAGGGCGCTACTCTCCTGCACACGCCCGGCCGCGGACAGTCGGCCGGGGAAGGGAATCGCCTGGGAGAGGGCGAAACGGCGCTCTTGGGGGCCGGTGCGGGTCTCCACCGACTCCAGGAACTCAGAGTAGCGCAGCTTTGGTTCGGGCCAGGCCGTGACCTGGGCAGCGCGCTCGTGGCTGGCCTGCCAGTCCGCCCGGGCGGCCAGGATGAGCGGGTGGTGTTCGAGACCCTGGGAGAGATAGGAGTCGAGATCGGCGGGCGTGAAAGCATGCTGGGCCGGCGTCACCGGGGCGAACGCAGGGGCTACCGCTCTTTGGGAAAACTGAAGCGGCCTGCGTGTGCCTTGGCTCAGCTCTACCGCGGCGGGCGAGGAGGCGCAACTCGAAAGGGCCAGAGTGGCTGCCGCATAGAGGGCGGACAGCCGATGAGTGGTCTGCATGGAAGGGGCGAATGCGGGGGCCAGGAAATCGCCTGACCTGTGAGTGAACCAAGAGCTAAAGAATTCGCTGGCGCCACAGGGGCAGCCCGCAAAAACTCTGCACGGAGGAACTCACTCGGAGCTACGCGTGGCTCGAGCTGCGCCGAAGAAAAGGGCGCGAAGTCACGAACCAAGAAGGGCGCGGCTCAAAGCGAGCGCACACTCTCTCTCAGAGCCGAAAGACTTGCAGCAAGAGCCGCAAGGGTGGCCGTTGCCAGCCTGGCTCGCGACGCTCCAGGCGAAAGCCGCGTCCTGCATCAGCCTGGTCTTTCGATAAACGCAAAACCGCCCGAGGCCGTGGCGCGAGGGCCAGGAATTCGACCAGCCCAGGAGTTGTGGCGGGCAGGGGATCCCCGATGGGCGCGCAAGCGCAATCAGTGGGTGGGGAGAAGTCAAAGCTCGGTTCCGTGGGAGGAACCGAGGGCTCGCCCTCTTCTTCCTCGGCGCAGCAACCGCTGTCTCCCGCGACTTGCATCGCAGGGTCCATGCAGCAACAGTCCGAACCCGCCGCGGACTTCAGCGCACACCAGGCCAAGGCCCCCGCCGGTTGCAGCACGAGCTGCACCAGGGCGAAGAGGATGATCCACACCATCCGCGCCCGGAGGGTCCGGGTTCGCAACGAGGCCGTCCTCTGGAGGCTGGGGCTGGGGTGTTGCACGGTGGCAGTTGAAGGGTGAAGTTGCAGCGTGATAGAGGCCGGGGCGTCAGGTAGCGCCTTGCAGGTGTCGCTCTGCAGCAGGGAGTAGGGCCCTTGGATCCGCTTGCTGGGGCCTGCTCGGCCCTGGAGTCCTCAGTGATACGGCCTATTCGTCGCCCGTAGAGGAACCAATGCAGGCTTTTTTCTGCGATCCCCGCCCCCCGTACCGCCTCCAGGAATTCAAGTGTCGCCCGCAGAGATCCAAACGGGGCGAAAAAGCCCCTCGGGTCAGGCACTTCTTTTGTTTGCCGCCCGATTGGGGTGCCGACTCTTCGCGGCCGGTTTGGCATTCTCAGCGGCCATGCGGACCCCCTCAGCCCCCACCGCCGCCCTCCGGCGGGCCCTGCCCTTGTTCCTGCTGACGGGTCCCTTGCTCCTCCTGACGGGACTGCCCGGCTGCAAGATCTTCGCCGGCAAGCCCGCCCACGCCACCATCAACGAGGTGCTCTTCCTGGGCAGCTTGCACGAGGAACACAGCTCTTCGGCGGGTTATGACCTCGAGGCCCTCGAAGCCCTCTTGCGCGAGATCAACCCCGGCCTGGTCTTGTGCGAGGTGCCCCCCGGGCGCTACGAAAAAGCCTGGGGTGAGTTCGTGGCCACGGGCAAGGTCAGCCGGGAACCGACGGCGCTCTACCCAGAAGTCACCGAAGTGCTTTTTCCCCTGGCCCTCGAAGGGCGCGTGACAGTGAAGCCTGTTTCGGCCTGGACTGCTTCGGAGCTGCGGCGCCGCGAGGAACTCCTGGCCCAATGGGAGACTTCACGGCCGCGCGATTCGCGCACAGTCCAGGCCGCCGAGGAGCGCGGTCGACGCGAGCTCAAGCGCCTCGCCCTGACGGACTCGGCCGAGTCCGTGCACAGCGCGCGCTTCGACCAAATCGTCGCCGCGGCCATGGAACCTGGGGAGCGACTCTTTGGCGCCGATCTTGGCCAGGGAAGCTGGACCCAGATCAACCGCGCTCACGCCGAATTGATCGATGCCGCCCTCGACCGTTGCAGCGGCGACGGGCTGCGGGTGGTGGTACTTTTTGGAGCCTGGCACAAGCACCGTTTGCGGGAGCTCTTCCGTCGGCGCAGCGACATCCACCTGATCAGCCTGGCCGAGGCATTGAAGACTCCCTGACCTGGAATTGAAGATTCCCTGACCTGAAAGAAGAGGTCTCCAGGAGTGCCCCACCCTGGACGATAGAATCTACTCCATGCCGCCCCCTCCCCCCGAACGCCCCATGCGTGGCCAGCACTCCAACATCCGCCAGCGCCTGGAGGGCTTGTGCAGCACGCGCATCCTGATTCTAGACGGCGCCACCGGAACCATGATCCAGGCCCGGGACCTGGATGAGGCCGACTTCCGCGGCGAGCGCTTCAAGGATCATCCCTCCCCGCTCAAGGGCAACAACGATCTATTGGTCCTGACCCGGCCCGATGTGGTCACGGAAATCCACGAGGCCTTCCTCGAAGCCGGCGCGGACCTGATCGAGACCAACACTTTCAACGCAACCTCCGTGGCGCAGAGCGACTACGGCACGACCCATCTGGTGCGTGAGTTGAATCTCGAAGCCGCGCGCCTCGCACGCCTCGCGGCGGACCTTTGGACCAACAAGGATCCCCACAAGCCGCGCTTTGTCGCCGGCGCCATGGGCCCCACATCCAAGACCCTCTCGCTCTCGCCCGATGTGAACGACCCGGCCTTCCGGGCTCTCTGCTTCGATGACCTCCAAGCCGCCTACGCCAGCCAGGCGCGGGCCCTCATCGAAGGTGGCGTGGATCTCCTCCTGGTGGAGACGATCTTCGACACGCTCAACTCGAAGGCCGCTCTGGTGGCCATCCATCAAGTGCTCGGTGAACTCGAAATCGATCTACCGGTGATGATCTCGGTGGCCATCACTGACGCCAGCGGCCGCACCCTGTCGGGCCAAACGGTGGATGCCTTCCTGCACTCGGTGGACCATGTCAAGCCGCTCTCGGTGGGCGTCAACTGTTCCCTGGGCGCCCGCGACATGCGGCCCTATGTGGCCGAGCTCTCGAAGATTTCCGGTACCTTCATCTCGTGCTACCCCAATGCGGGCCTGCCCAATGCTTTTGGCGAATACGAAGAAACTCCCGCCGAGACCGCTGGCCTGCTCAAGGAGTTTGCAGAGAGCGGTCTGGTCAACATCGTCGGCGGCTGCTGCGGCACGAGACCCGATCACATCCGAGCCATCGCTGATGCCGTCCAGGGCCTTGCCCCCCGGGCCCTGCCCGAATTCGAAACCAGGGTCAGCCATTTTTCTGGACTCGAGACCCTCTCGGTACACGCCGACTCGAATTTTCAGATGGTGGGCGAGCGCACCAATGTTTCTGGTTCGGCGCGCTTCCGTCGTCTGATCCGCGAAGAGCAGTACGAAGAGGCCATCAGCGTAGCCCTCTCCCAGGTGCGCGGCGGCGCCAACATCCTCGATGTCAACATGGATGACGGGATGCTCGAGGGCGAGGAGTGCATGACGGTCTTCCTCAACCTCGTCGCCTCCGAGCCCGAGGTGGCGCGCATCCCGATCATGATCGACTCGTCCAAGTGGTCGGTCCTGCTTGCCGGCTTGAAGTGCGTCCAGGGCAAGGGCATCGTCAACTCGATCTCGCTCAAGGAGGGCGAAGAGGAGTTCCTTGACCGGGCGCGGCTGATCAAGAGCTTTGGCGCCGGCGTGGTGGTGATGGCCTTCGACGAGAGCGGTCAGGCTGACACGGCCAAGCGCAAGGTCGATATTTCGTGTCGCGCCTACAAGCTCTTGGTGGAGGGAATCGGCTTCCCGGCCGAGGACATCATCTTCGATCCCAACATTCTGGCCATCGGCACGGGTATGGCGGAGCACGCCGACTACGCTGTGGCCTTCATGGAGGCCACGCGGGAGATCAAGCAACGCTGCCCTGGCGTCAAGATATCCGGCGGCGTATCCAACCTGTCCTTCTCGTTCCGCGGCAACAACCGCGTGCGCGAGGCCATTCACTCGGCCTTCCTGTACCACGCTATCCGCGCCGGCATGGACATGGGCATCGTCAACGCCGGTCAGCTCGAGGTCTATGAGGACATCGCTCCCGACCTCCTCCAGCATGTCGAGGACCTGATCTTCAACCGCCGCGAGGACGCCACCGAACGCCTTGTGGATTTCGCCGCCACGGTGAGCCAAAAAACCTCCGTGACCCATGTAGACCTCGCCTGGCGCGACGAGTCCGTGGCGGACCGCCTGGCCCACGCCCTGGTCCACGGCATCGGCGACTACATCGAGCAGGACACCGCCGAGGCCCTGGAAGCCCTTGGCAAGCCGATCGGAGTCATCGAAGGCCCCTTGATGGACGGCATGAAGATCGTCGGCGACCTCTTTGGCGCGGGCAAGATGTTCCTGCCCCAGGTGGTCAAGAGCGCGCGGGTGATGAAGCAGTCGGTGGCCTGGTTGGAGCCCTACATGGAGCAGGAAAGGGAATTCTCCGGTTCAGCGTCTCGATCGGCAGCCAAGATCCTCCTGGCCACGGTCAAGGGCGATGTGCACGACATCGGCAAGAACATCGTGGGCGTGGTACTCGCCTGCAACAATTACGAGATCATCGATCTCGGCGTCATGGTGCCCTGTGAGAAGATCATCGCCACGGCCCTCGAGGAAGGCGTGGACATGGTGGGAATCTCCGGCTTGATCACCCCTTCCCTGGACGAGATGGTGCATGTGGCCAGCGAGATGAAGCGCCTGGGTTTGGACCTGCCGCTCTTGATCGGTGGCGCCACATGCAGTCGCCAGCACACCGCGGTCAAAATCGCTCCGGCCTACGATCACGAAGTGGCCTATGTGCTCGACGCATCGCGTTCGGTGGGCACGGTCTCGGCTCTGCTCAAGCCTGAAAGTCGCCGTGCCTTCGCCCTACAGAACAGCGCCGACCAGGAAAAACTGCGCGTCGAGTTTCGGGGGAAGACCAAGAAGCCCCTACGCCCCTTCGCCGAAGCTCGCGCGAGAGGCGTGAAAATCGACTGGTCTTTGGATGACATCGCCCGGCCGTCGTTCACCGGCCAGCGCCAACTCCTGGACGATTCTCTCCAGGACATCGCGCGCTACATCGACTGGACTTTTCTCTTCACCACCTGGGAACTGAAGGGCACCTTCCCCGCAATTCTCGACGATCCGACCTATGGCGATGCTGCCCGCGACCTGTATCACAACGCCCGCGATCTTTTGCGGCGCATCTGTGATGAGCAACTGCTCCAGCCTCGGGCGGTCTACGGATTCTGGCCGGCCGCTTCCGAGGGAGACGATGTCGTCTTATTCGAGGACGCCACGCGGCGGGAGTATGCAGCGCGCTTTCCTATGCTTCGCCAGCAGACGGCCCACACCGACGGCACGCCCAACAGATCCCTGGCCGACTTCCTCGCTCCCCTCGAGAGCGGCCTGGAGGACTTCATCGGTGCTTTCGCGGTCACTTGTGGTCACGGCCTCGATGTTTTGGTGGCCGAATTCGAGTCTGCCGGCGACGACTACAACGCGATCATGGCCAAGGCTCTGGCCGACCGTCTGGCTGAGGCCTACGCCAGCCTCATGCACCAGCGGGTGCGTCGCGAGTGGGGTTTTGGTGGCAAGGAGGACCTCGACCCCGAGAGTCTGACCTCCGAAAAGCACCGCGGCATCCGCCCCGCCTTCGGTTACCCCGCCTGCCCCGACCATTCTCCCAAGCAGGACCTCCTGAGCCTCTTGCGCGCCGACGAAATCGACCTGACTCTGACTTCGAGCTTCGCCATGCTCCCTGCCGCCAGCGTCAGCGGCCTCTACTTTGCCCACCCCGCCGCCCACTATTTCCACATCGGCGCCATCGGCCCCGACCAGGCCGAAGACTACGCCCGCCGCCGCGGCGTCCCCCTCGCCACCGCCCAAATCTGGCTCTCCTCCATCCTGCGCCCCGACCCCCGCAGCCGCGTCCATTGACGGCAGAGTACCGACGGCAGAGTACCAGGTACTCTGCCGCTGATTGGTGGCCGCATTGACAGCGGAGTACCAGGTACTCTGCCAGGTACTCTGCCACTGATTGGTGGCCGCCAATCAGCGATCAGGAGGCACTCTGCCCCTCTGAGGCTAGGAAACTGCGGTGCGTGGGGCGGGCTGCCGGCGGCGGTACTTGCCGGTGAAGTGCCGCAGTACCGGGGGCGCGGAGGTGATCTCCACCCCACCGATCTGCTCGCGCCGCAGCCAGACCGCCTCGATCACCTCGAGCAGGTAGTCCATGTGACTCTGGGTGTAAGTGCGCCGGGGAATCGCCAGGCGCACCAGCTCCCGCTCGGCCGGGATCTCCGCGCCGGTCTCGGGATCCACACCGGCCAGCATCAAGCTGCCTATCTCGCAAGAGCGCACACCACCCTCGATGTACAGCTCGATGGCCAGTGCCTGGCCGGGAAACTCGTTCCACGGAATCTGAGGCAGAAAGCGCGCCGCGTCGAGGAAAATCGCATGCCCGCCCGCAGGCTGGACCACCGGAATGCCAATTCCCGCCAGGCGCTCGACGACATATTGGATGGATGCGTGGCGGTACTCCTGGTACTCGGGCGAAAGGACTTCGCGAAGCCCCTGAGCCACCGCTTCGAGGTCCCGCCCGGCCATGCCGCCGTAGGTGGCAAAGCCCTCGGTCACCACCAGACGCTCGCGCAGGATGCGGGCCAGTTCGCCGTTGCGCACAGCGATGAATCCGCCGATGTTGGCCAGGCCGTCTTTCTTGGCGCTCATGGTGCAGCCGTCGGCGAGGCGAAACATATCGTGCACGATGTCCTCAAGGGGTCGGCCCTTTTCGGAATCTTCGCGCTTGCTGATGAGAAATGCGTTCTCCGCAAAACGGCAGGCGTCGATGAAAAGCGGCACGCCGAATTCATCGCACAAGGCACGTACAGCGCGCAAATTAGCCAGACTGACGGGTTGGCCGCCGCCGGCGTTATTGGTCACGGTGACGAGCACCAAGGGCACATTCTGGCCCTCGCGAGCGAGACAATCGCGTAGGCGACCGATGTCCATGTTGCCCTTGAAGGGCGAGTTGCTGGAAGTGTCCAACGATTCCGCGCAGCAATAGTCCACAGCCTTGGCCCCCGAAGCCTCGACATTGGCGCGGGTGGTGTCGAAATGTGTGTTGCCGGGCACCGTCTTGCCCGCTCCACCCACGGCTCCAAACAAGAGGTGCTCCGCTGCGCGCCCTTGATGGGTCGGTATCACATTTTTGATGCCGAAGACCTCACGCACAACTGCTTCGAAGCGCTGATAGCTGGGCGAACCCGCGTAGGATTCATCGCCACGCATGAGCGCTGCCCACTGCTCGCTCGACATGGCTCCGGTGCCGCTATCGGTGAGAAGGTCGATGATCACATCATCCGACTTGAGCGCGAACAGGTTCAGGTCAGCCTCTTGAATCAGGCGCTCCCGAGTTTCCCTCGAGGTCATGTGAATCGGTTCGACGCTCTTGATCCGAAAGGGTTCGATGATGGTCTTCATGCAGCAAGGTGAAACGAAAAAGGACGCGCTGGACAGGAACAGCAAGGATTTGCACCCCCACCTTCGCCCAGGTCCCTCCTGGCGTCTATAGGCAAAGGTCGTAGATCTCCAGGGAGAGCAGCGCTCCCAGGGGGCAAGAGGCAAGAGCCACCCCCCTCGCCCACCCCAATTTCTCAGAAGGGCGGCTTCAACCAAGCGGCGCCGTAAGAGAGCAGGGCGCCAGTGTGCCCGGTGGCGCTCACGAGGGCGGCCAGGCCGGCGAGCAACAAGAGTCGCCGGCCCGGCCAGCGGCGATCAGCGCCCCAAACGGCGAGGGCCAGGACCGCGGTGAGCGTGCCCAGGATGCGGTGGGTCAGAAGGTCGCTGCCGCGGTGGGAAAGGTCGGCCGCCAGGAGCCAGCCGAGGGCGGCAGTGGGTGGAGCGCAGAGGGCGCCCAGGGCCAGACAGAACGAGGCAGCAGCTTCGGTCTTCCAGGCGGGACGCAGATGCACCAGAACCTGGGCCAGGAACGCCGCGCTCAAAAGAGCCAGGGGAAAGTGCACGAGCAGCGGATGGAAGTGACTGATCCAACTGATGATTGCACTCCTGCCGCCTGCTTCGGAGGACGCGGCGCCTGCATTCGGGTCCCCCGCCGGAGCGCCGCCTCGAATCCACTCAGCGATCAGTTCCTTCTCACTCGCAGCGAGGGGCGCCGAATCGGAATCCGGCGGCGGCATGTCATCAAAGTCCACGGCGAGGTAGAGCTCGGACTCTTCGGGATCGCCGGGGATGACAAGTTCGGGGTCGCCCGCGGTGGCGCCAAGGTCGCGGGCGTTGGGCCATTTTTTGCGCGCCTTGGGTTCGTCGCTCTCAGGGCTGTGGCAACTCGCGCAGCGTTCTTCGAGGAGCCGGGCAACAACTTCGGTGTTTCCGTCCTGAGCGCTGCCGGCGCCGGCAAGGGTAGGCACCAGCAAGGCGCCTGCGACGAGGGCTCGAAAGCATTTCAAGATTCGCGATAGCCCTCGTGGCCCGACTTCTTGGCGGCTGTGAGGGCTTGGTAGCCCGCCTGCAAAGCCTCGGGGTCCTGTTCAATAGCAGCGCTCTCCAACGCCAGAACGGCGACAAGGAGGCCGGCAATCTCGCGCTTGTAGCCCACCATGAAAAGCGCGCTTTGCTTGTCGTCGAGGCCTTCGGGAAGAGGCGGTCTTTCGCCCAAGGCCACAACGACTGCGGCTTCCAGCTTGGCGAGCAAGGCGGTCAGGGCGACTGCGTTGGCCTCGGGCTCGCGAATCAGCTTCTTCAAACTTCGCTGGCCCTTCTTCAAGACGCCCATGGCCTCTTCGAGGCGCGAGTCTCCAACCCGTTCCTCGCCAGCGCTAGTTGGCGCCCAAGCATCCACGCCGGAGTTGAGGAAGGGGACGCAGAGGAGAGGCAGAAGCAACAGCGACTTGCGCATGAGTTGGGGGCTGGGTGGTTGGGAATAGGGAATGCGCCGTTCAGGCTCAATCGTTCAGAAAAACAAAATCATCCCCATCGGCATCAAAGTGGCAATCGAAGCACATGGCAACCTTGCCAGAGTGGGTCAGTTTGCCCGCCGGGGTGAAGCGAGCCCAGAACCAATCGCCATTCTCGGGATCGTAGCCTTCGATGCGTTGCATGACTGTGAAACTATCGAGGGCCGATGCGTCGTTCTTGGTGTAGTTCTCCTTGACCAGGATCGAGCCGAAGGGCGGCTTGGCCTGGTTGGCGTGGGCGCTGGCACTAAGGAAAGTCGCCACGAATTTGCCGTGGGGGCCGTGGCCATCCTCGATGCCCACATGGCTATCGAAGAAACCCCACTGGCGATGGCCGTCTATTTTTTGCCAGAGCAAGGACGCCGACTGCTGGTCCTTCGGGGATCCCAGAGAGGCGCAGGCGGCGAGAAGAGCCACGGTGGCGCAGGCGCCAACGAGGACAAGCAGAGGTCGATTGGAGGGGTTTTGCATGATTAGGCAGGGGTCGAGGGGAGGAGAGCCGAACGCTCTGGATTGGGTGCCAATGGAAGCTCCCTACGATGGGTGGCCCTGGCGGGGACGGGCAAACCAAAGAAAGAAGATTCATGGCGAGGAGCCCGTGGGAGCCTGGAACGAGGCTGCTGATTGTGCTGCTGGGCGCAGAGCGGCACCATGGTCCGCTTCGCGCCCAGCCATCACGCAGATTTCCAGAACCCTTTTTCCCCTTACATTGATGCAACTCCTTCAACCGATCCTCGTCGCCGCGCTCCTCGCGCCCCTCGCCTCCGCGCAGACCGAAACCCGGGCGGCGAACAGCGTCGCGCCCTGGGCCCACGAGTCCTCGGACATCCCTGTGGATGAGCGCATTCACTTCGGCGCCTTCGAGAATGGTTTGCGCTACGCCTGGGCCAAGAACTCCGAGCCAAGGGATCGTGTCTACATCAGGCTGCATGTCGATGTGGGCTCGCTCGCCGAGAGCGACAGCGAGGCGGGCATGGCACACTTTCTCGAGCACATGGCTTTCAATGGTTCGGAGCACTTCGCGGCGGGCACCCTGGTCGAGTGGTTCCAGGAACACGGCATGGCCTTTGGTGCCGACACCAACGCCCACACCGGTTTTTCGGAGACGGTTTACAAGCTCGACCTGCCCCACAACGACGAAGTCACCTTGCGCGAGGGCTTGCTGGTGCTGCGCGACTTCGCCGACGGCCTGTTGATCGACAACGAGGAGGTCCAGGCAGAAAAAGGAGTTATCGATGGCGAACAACGCGAACGCGACTCGGTGGGCTACCGCACCTTCCTCAAGGTCCTCGACCGACTCTATGCCGGCACCCTCTACCCCTCGCGCTTACCCATCGGCACCAAGCCCGTGCGCGATGAGTTCGACGGGCAGAGCGTGCGCACCTTCTACCGTCGCTGGTACCGCCCCGAGAACATGACCCTGGTGATGGTCGGCGACCTGGGTGAGAGGAATCCCGTGGCGCTCATCGAGGAAAGCTTCGGCAGCATGAGTGGACCGGGCACACCTGTTGCCCTCGAACCAAAACACGGCAAGCCGGACATGGGGGAATTGACCTTTGCCATTCATGAGCCCGAGATCTCCGGAGTGGAGGTGTCCATGTCGCAGTTGCGGCCCTACATCGACGAGCCTGACTGCATCGAGAAGCGCCGCAAGGACCTCGCCCGGGATGTGGCCCAAAGCATGCTCAACCTGCGCTTCACCGAACTGGTCAAGCTCCCAGAAACCCCCTTCCTCCAGGCCAAGATCAGTTCCGCGGGAGGCCTGGAAATCTTCGACGGCGGTGACTTGACGGTGCAGTGCGAACCCGAGCGCTGGGAAGAAGCCCTCTCCGCCGCCATCCACGAGTTGCGTCGGGCTCTCGAATACGGCTTCCAGGAAGCCGAACTGGCCGAGGTGCGAGCCGAGATCTTGCGCAGCCTTGACGAGGCCGTGGAACGCGAAGCCAGCGCGCCCAGCGCGCTCCTGCGCGAAGCCATTCTGAACGCCATCGAAGACGGCATCGTGCCCACTGATGCCGCCACCGACCGCGCGGTCCTCGCACCGCTCTTTGACGAGTTGACCGTGGAGCATTGCCTCGATCTTTTGCGCGATGATTGGTCGCGAGGTGCCACCAGCGTCATCTCCACCGGCTCCCTGGACCTCAAGGACCCCGAGACGGCCTTTCGGCAAACCTGCGTCGCGGCCTACGCCAAGGAAATCGAGGCGTCTGAGGAGATCAAGTCCCAGCCCTTCGCCTACACCTCAGACCCCGATCGCGTCGGCGAGATCGTCTCGTCTGAACACATCGAGGACCTCAATCTGTGGCTCGTGGAGTTCGCCAACGGCGTGCGTCTGAATCTCAAGCCCACAGATTTCACGGAACGCCAGATACTCGTGCGCGCGCAGATCGCTGGCGGCCGGCTGGCCCTGGACGAAGAGGGCCTGGCTGTGGGTGTGCTGGCCGACGCGGCCCTCTCGGGTGGCGGCCTCGAGGACCACAGTTCCCTTGACCTGCGCCGCATTCTGGCGGGCAAGCAAGTGGGCTTGGCCCTCGGCATCGAGGACGACCACCTGGAATTCAACGGCAGCACCACCGCCGATGACCTCTTGCTCGAACTCGAACTCCTGTGCGCCTACATCGCCCACCCGGGCTATCGGACCGACGGCATGGTTGTGGTCCAAAACCAACTGCCCTTGGTCTTCGAGCAATTCAAGCACACTCCCGAGGGCCCCTTGACCTTCGAGTTCCTGCCCGCCTTCCTCCAGGGCAATCCGCGCCTCACCTTGCTCGGCATGTCCTGTTCGCCGAGCCTCGAGGCCCTGCAAGCTGTGACCATGAACCGCGTACGGACCATCCTCGGCCCGCAGTTGGAGAGCGGCCCTCTCGAAGTCAGCCTGGTGGGCGACTTCGACCCGCAAGAGGCCATTCTCCTGGCCGCGCAAACCCTGGGAACCCTGGCCACGCGGGGTGCCTCGCTCGAGACCGAAGGCGCCCGCGAAGGCGCGCGGCTCGCCGCTGGCCTGAAAATCGAGAGCACCATCGACACTCAAGACGCGAAGGTGCAGGTGAGGGTCTTCTACCCCACCACCGACGGCTACGACCATGCCACGCGGCGCCACCTCTTCTTCCTGGGCCAGATCGTCAGCGATCGTTTGCGACTGGAGGTGCGTGAACGGCTTGGCGCGGCCTATGCGCCTTACGCTGCATCCCAAGCCAGCCGCATCTTCGCCGGACTGGGCGCTCTCATGATCCAGGCCAGTGCCTCGCCGGACAGGACGGAGGAGTTGGTCAAGGCCTGCAAGGATGTGGCCGCAACCATCGCGAACAGCGGCGTGACGGCCGAGGAAGTGCAGCGTTTGACCGAGCCCTTGCTCAATCAACTGCGCGACTTGCAGCGTAAGAACGGCTATTGGATGACCGCCATCGACCGTGCCCAGGGCGATCCTGATTCGCTCGACGAGTACCGCGGCCTGGTGCCTTTCTACGAGTCGCTCTCCCACGAAGCCCTCTCCAAGCTGGCCGCCCAATTTCTCGATCCCGCCAACGCATCCGTGCTGATTGTTCGGCCCGCCCCGACAGCGAAGGCCAAGGAGTAGTTAGCTGACCCCCATGTCCTACCGCCGCTATTCTCTTGCCACATTCCTCGGGCTCGGCCCGCTCTTGCTCGCGGCCTTGCTCACGAGTTGCACGGGCGGCAGCGGTGCCGACGGCGAGGGCGAGGTGCTGGTGGTGCTCTTGATCGACACCCTGCGCCGCGACTCACTGGGCGCCTACGGCAGTCCCGACGCCGACACGCCGCGTATGGACGAACTGGCCCGCGAGGGAGTGGTCTTCGATCAGGCCATCTCGGCCTCGGGTTGGACCCTGCCGGCGGTGGCCTCGCTGCTCACCGGCACCTGGCCCACCCTGCACAAGGCAACAGGCAAGATCACGCGCATGACGCCCATCACCCCCGACCTGCCCGTGGCGGCCGAGGTTTTTCGCGATGGTGGCTTTGAAACCCTGGCCTTTGTCAACGCGGCTTTCCTCTCGCCGCTCCTCGGCCTTGACCGTGGTTTCGATGTCTTCGATCACCGCCACGCCTACAACAAGGAAATCCGCCGCGCCGACGAAACGGTGGATGCCGCCCTGGGCGCGATAAGCCAGCGCCGCGGCAAGCGACTCTTCGTCCTGGTGCACATCTTCGACGCGCACCTCGACTACGACGCCCCCGAGCCCCACAGTTACCAATTCACCGCGGGTCGCCAATCGCCGCCGATCCCCCTGGGCATGCACAGCGTGCGCGCCATGGGCGACACGCCGCTCCAGGCGGACGCCGACTATGTCCGCGGCCTCTACCGCGGGGAAGTGTCCTTCATGGACCGCGCCGTGGGGCGCTTGGTCGATGGACTCGAAGAGCTCGGCCTGTGGGACCAAACCACTTTCGTCCTGACCTCCGACCACGGCGAGGAGTTTTGGGACCATGACGGTTTCGAGCACGGTCACACGCTCTACGACGAGTTGATCCGCGTACCCTTGATCCTGCGCCAGGCGGATGGCTCTGAAGCTGGCCGCCGGGTCTCCGATCAGGTGCGTGTGCTCGATGTGTTGCCTACCCTGTTCGACATCGCCGGTCTTGAGACCCCGCCAACCTTCGCCGGTCGCCCGCTCCAGCCCCTGCTCCATGGCGAGTCGGAGGAGCCACGCATCGCCTTCAGCGAGGGCACCCTCTACGGTTCCGACCGCCTCTCGTGGCGCACCGAGCGATACCACCTGCTCTTCGACCGCTCCCCCACGGCCACCCGCGCCCTCGAGCTCTACGACTGGACAGCCGATCCCACCGAACAGAACGACCTGGCCCCCAGCCAACCCAAGCTCACCCAGAGCCTCTTCGGCGACCTACGCCGCTTCCACGACAACCTCACGGCTCGCGCCACCCAGCTCTCCACCCCCGAACTCCAAAACATCCACCCGCGGCGTATCGCCCGCATGGAAGCGAGCCTCCAATCCCTCGGCTACACGGGTCGGGATGAACAGCCGGCGGAAGAGGAGGACGAGTAGGGTCTCCGCAGGGCGGGGCAGAAGCACAGTGGCGAGTAGAGCGCGCACAGGTCGTCCAATGCCAAGACCCAAAACAGCCAGGTTAGGGTTGGCAGCCATTGCCGCGAAAGCCAGTTGCATCGCGGCCTTTCGCGCACCGAAGTACTTCGCTTGCCGAATCCCGTGTCTTCGCAAGCTTCCGAAGGCGTGCTCGGAGATCACTTGCTTGCGGTATCTCCTGCCCAAAGCCCTCGTCATCTGACGCTTGAGCAGTCTGCCGCGCTCCTTGTAGTTGTCCAGGGCTGTGATCGTTCGTGCGCTGATCGCGGATGTCGTGCACTCGGATCGCCGCGGGCACCCCGTGCATTCTTTCGGGGAGAAAATGTAGATCCAACCGTAGTCCTTGGCTTGACGACGCCAATCCGTCAGCCGAACGGAATTCCCTGCGTTGGAGTTACCCTCTTTCGGCTCAGAATCCGGAGCTTGTCGCTTTTTTTTTAACCGGACCTCTAGCGCACTAACTCCACTTCCGGCGAGGCCTGGGTGCTGTCCCAGCGGTAGACGACGCCGTCCGAGGTGGGGCTGACATTTTCGCCGCGTAGGGGGCGCGGGGCGGTACGGATGTACTCGATCACAACGCGCTCGGGCGAAAGGGTCAGGCGGGTGTAGCCCACGGTGGCCAGGAAGGAGCGGGCGGATTTGTCCTTGAAGCGGCCGTAGGCTTCGCGCCAACCCGGTGCGCGCCACCACCTGGGTTGCAGGAAGGACGGCCGGCCGCAGCAGATGAACTCCACGGACTCGGCAGCTTGGTGGGCGAAGATGTGGTCGTGGCCGTAGAAGAAAAAGCGCGCGCCGTGGCGAACCATCAGGTCGCAGATCAGGGCCTGCTGCCCGGCGCGGGCGTAGCGCGCACCTCCACGACCGTACTTATAAGGCGCCTCGCGGTCGAGGCCTTCGAGGTCATAGTCCCAGCCGCCCACGAGGTGGTGGGCAAAGAGCAACTTGTGGCGGGCCTTGCTCTCTTTCAGGGTCTTTTCGAGCCAAGCAAGTTGCTCCGCGCCCAGGGTCCAATCCTCCACGGCCAAGCGCACCTCGGAAGCCGGCGCGTCGGGCTGGGCGAGGAGGGGTTGGCCGGTGGTGTAGCGCTGGACATCGAGGACGATGAAGAGCGCGTCGCCCCAGGTCCAGGCAAAGTAGTTTTGCAGAGGCTCCCCCGGATCGACGCTTTCGCCGCCCTCGGAATAGGTCTCGCCGGTTGGGTTTAGCAGGTAACGCAGCCGCGCAGCGGTGCCCCAGCGCTGCAAGAAGAGCGGCCCCGAAGGAGTCTTGAGTTCAGCGTAGTAGCCCGCCTCGCCCTCGTGATTGCCGAGGGCCATGAAGCCTGGCACCTGCTCGAGGAGCGGCGTGTAGGTCTGGCGCCACAAGCGCCAGCGTGCAACGGCGGTCTTTGCGTTCATGTTCTCCGTGCTGTCGCCGTAGAAGTGCACGCCCGCTTCGTCGCCCAGAAAGACCACGAAGTCGAGGTCGTCAGCGAGGCAGCGAGCCACTGTGGAGTCGAGGTTCTCCCTTGCTCCGGGGTGCAAGGCGAGGGCGTTGACATGGGTGTCGGCGATGAGCCCCACGCGGAACTCCGTACCGGCGGCGGCGCGAGTGCGGAAAGTACGCAGGGGCCGTACGAGGTATGGATCCGTTCTGCTGCGCCGCAAGGCAAGCTCGACAAAGATCCGGCTGCTCGGTGTGCAGCGCGAGAGCTCGAACTCGGTGGCGCCATCGCTGGCGAGCTCCGCGGAGAACTCAAGATCCTCTCCATCCAGGCCCCAGCGCACCCGAGCCAAGAACGGTTCGCTCCCAACCCAGTGCAAGGTGGCGCCCTGCTCGCTGGGGCGAAAAATAGCCTCGCTGCACTCGAGCAAGTCCAGAGCACCGCTCGCCGGCTCCTGCCCCCCGCCGCAGCCCGTGAGCACCAGGGCCAGGCTCGCCAGCAAGCGTAGCGGGGGAGGGGAAGACCATTTCATGCCCTCTGGGTAGCCGCTGGAGGCCCTCGGAGCAAGCCTTGTGCCAGACGAACCATTAGCAGCGTACCTGGTACTCCGTCGCTGGTACAGCGATGGAGTACCAGGTACGCTGCTGCTAATCTGGGCCCGATGCTCGACAGAGCGCACATGCGTCTATGCACAACACTCTCCTAGCCCGCCCTTCGCGCTTTGAGCTCCTGGGGCTCGCTGTCCTGGCTCTTCTGGCGGGATGGCTCATGCTGCGGGACTTGGGTGACGCCAGTTTTCACGATGGGGACGAGGCGCTCTATGCCTCGGTTGCTCGGGAGATGGCAGCCTCGGGCGACCTGTTGACGCCGACCTATTGGGGCGATCCGCTACTCAACAAGCCGCCGCTGTTGTATTGGCTCATGACCGTCTCGGGCGAGCTCGCTCCGGGGAACTTCGAAGCGCAAATGCGACTGCCCTCGGCGCTCTTTGGCTTGGGATTACTGGTTCTGGTCTACGGAATGGCGCGACGGCTGGGCGGCGCTTGGTGCGGGGCGGGAGCCGCGCTCCTGATGCTCGCCAACCACCAGTGGCTGTTCGAGCACTGCGCACGCTCGGCCAACCTCGACTCGGGGCTGGTGACATTGATGTTCGCCGCCATCGTGTTCGGATCCCGGGCCCACGCCTGCCGAAGATACCTCTGGCTCTCGGGCGTGTGCACGGCTCTGGTGATGATGGTCAAACTGCCCCTGGCCGTGTTCCTTGTGCCGGTTCTGTTCCTGCACCTTGTGAGCTTTGATCGTCCCGCCGCCTGGCGCTGGCTCAAGGCTGCGGCCCTCTGCGGTTGCGTGATCGTCCTGCCCTGGCACCTGTGGGCCTTCATCGAACACGGCACGAAGTTCTGGGAGGTGTACTTTCTCTACGAGATCTTCGCCCGCACGGGTGACGCAGTACTCGACACCGACGCTACCTGGTGGACGCACTTCCTGGCCTTCTGGCAGAGCTGGATGCCCTTCGGCCCCTGGCTCTTCCTGGCAGCCGCTTGCGCCCTCTTGTGCTGGCCCCGCACCGCATCCAGCGACGAAACTCGCAGCCTGCGCCTGCTCGCCGGCTACGCCCTCTTCGTGATGGTGTTTTTCTCGTTCATCAAGTCCAAGTGGCCCTGGTACGGCCTGCCCGCCTACCCGGCCCTGGCGGTTCTCGGGAGCGTACAGCTGGTGAGATTGCACAGGAGTTCCTGGCGTCCCGCCGTACCCGCCATCCTGGCGCTGCTCGCTTTCTTGCGCCTCGTAGCCGTGCAAGTAAACACGGGTTACACGCCCGCCGCGCGCCAGTCGCGCCTCTGGCCGCTGCATTCGCAACTGCTTGAATTCGACTCTGGCGGCGCTGCCCCCGCGGCCTGGGCTCTGGCCATCGGCGCCCTGCTGCTCGCCTGCGCCCTCTATTGGCGTCCCCTGCGTTCCCGGGCGGGAGCGGTGAGCCTGGTTCTCGCTGGACTCGCCCTCGCACCGGCGCTTTGGACCGTGTCCCAAGTGCCCACCGGCTGGACCTCGCCCGCCGCCAATCTGGCGCGAACCCTCACCACAGGTGGCATCAATAGCCTGCGCACCTTGGGCTTCTGGCCGGCCGATATCTACGACAACCGCCAGACCCCGCTCACCTCGGTCTACTTCCTCAGCGTCCCCGTCGACAACATCACCGACTGCGGAAGCAAGCTCGCGCAACTCCTCGAGGGCGACCAAACTTCCATCCGCAGCGCTCTGGTCATCCACGCCACCAGCTTTCGCCCCCGTGTGCGCAAAATTCTCAGCGCTCAATTGCGCGCCCGCAACTCCAACGCCCAGGTCTGGATCCTCGATCCCTCCCACACGGGCAGCTTCCGACGCTTTGACTGGCGCCAGCCCTGAATGCAGCGCTAACGCCCGCCGCGCAACCTGTCGACAAAGTCGAGGTCCAAGCGCGTCATGCGCACCACGGTGGCGACCTGGCCCCCTTCCTCGCGGGCGGGGTTGATCCAGGACCAGACTATTTCGCCCCCAGGCGTGATCTCAAAGGCCCGTCCACTGGTGGATGCTGCGACCAAGGTGTTGCCATTGGCGAGGCGTTGGCAGGAACCGCGGCTGGGGCTGTAGAAGTCTTCGGGGAAATCGCTCTTGTATTCCCATACGATTTGTTCCGTGCGCGGGTCGAGCTCGATCACGCGGCTCCAGCCGCGGCTCAATCCGTTGTCAAAGATGAGCAGGTTGCCGCTGGCGAGCCATGAGGCACCATGCGGTCCGAGGAGCTCGCCGTGCCCCCAACTCCAAATCAGCTCGCCGCTCTCCCAGTCCATCACGAGCACGCAATCCTGGTGCCGCGCCGTGACCAGCACGCAGCCCTCCGCGTACATATCCCCCCTACCGAAGAGTTCCGCGCGCTGCAAAAACTCCAATGAATTGGCGTGGATCAGGTCCAGATAGCGCACACCTCCCGACTCGTTCGGCCGCACTGCGCCCCATTCGTACACGCCGCCAGAAAGCGCCGTCACCAGCGAACGCCGCCCGATCCGTTCGCCCTCGGAGTTCAGGAGCAGTAGCTCATCCTCGCGCAACTCCACCCCTTCCTCTGTCAACTCGCTCCCGAGGGTCCGCGCAAAGCTCAAGACGCAGATTTCGCCCCCTGGCGCGACCTCCAGATCGTGGTGAGCATTCAGGTCCACCTTCCAAAGCTCCTCGCCGTTCCACGAAAGCCGCAACAAGTAGCGATGCTCGTCCACAGCACCGAGATAGGGGCGACTGTGCTCCTGGCCGATGACTAGCAAATCGCCGTTGTCGACGAGTTGCGCATGGCTCCAAGCCCGATCCTGCGGCCGCTCCCAGCGCCGCACCTCCTGCCCCACAGCATTCATCAACACGACTCGGCACAGCAGCCGCACCGAATACAGGTTGTACCCCGGCTGGCTACGCGCCTGATCAAAAACCAGCACCCCGCTCAACCCCTCCCCCACCGTCTCCGAACTCAACCCCGCATACCCCAACGCCCGCAACCTGTCGAGTTCCGAAACCGGCTCCGCTGATTCCGCTGGCTCTACTGACTCCACAGGCAACTCCTCCCCACACCCCGCCAAGAACAGCAGGGCGCCAAGCCGCATAACGCCCGTCCAAGAAGTCATGGGGATCATGGTACGCGCAAGCCCGCGCTCGCTGTATCGGGCAGAGCCGAAGAAGGCGCCCCTGCGGCCCGACCTATCGCCATTGCCAAGGGCAGGGGCAAATGCTCCGGCGCCTTGGCCGCCCGAACCAAGAACGGCAATCCTGCCCCCGCTTGGCTCGGCGGGAGAGGGCAACTCGGGGGCCGAGTGAGTGGACAAAACGACCCCGTGGGCGAGGGCTTGGCTCTGCCAGTCGTTGCCTTGACATCTGTTGCCATGGCAACCATGCTGAAGCCAGTGCTTCGGAATCGCCGAGAGTTTGAGAAATTCATTGGCGGGTGGCTAGGGGTCGTCTCGAACGCCGTGTCGCAGTCTTGCGCGCGCCTGCTCCGCGAAAGTGATGTCAAGATCGCAGAGTTCGTCCTCCTCCGGACCGAGTCCAGGGAGGACCGTCGCTACCAGGAGATCCAGCTCACGGCGAAGGGAAACAAGCTCGTGCCGAGGCTGCAGGGGCTCGCCCAAGGCAATGACGACGACTTCTTCTCGTGCCTGGCGAAGTCCGGGCGAGCCGCCCTCGTGCGGATCCTGAAGAAAGCCTCGGCGAGCCACGAGCTGAGCGAGATGCCTACCAACTGACCGCGCTCCTTCGATGGCCCTGCCCCCCATCCCCACCCCAGAAACACGCGATACCCCATGAGCCACCCAAACCTGCCCCGGAAGGAACGCGAGCTCCACAACCACCACTTCGATTCGACGATCTGGAACGACCTCGAGTTCCGGAACGACGACATCATCATCGCGACCTACGCGAAGGCCGGCACCACCTGGATGCAGCAGATCATCGGCCAGCTCCTGTTTGACGGTGCCCCTGACCTCGAGGTGGCGGAGATGTCGCCCTGGATGGACCTGCGGGTCCCCCCCAAGGAGGTCAAGCTCGCTCTGGTCGAGGCACAATCCCACCGCCGCTTCCTGAAGACACACCTCCCGGTTGACGCCCTGCGGGTCTCCGAGAAGGCGAAGTACATCTACATCGGGCGCGACGCCCGCGACGTGGTCTGGAGCCTCTACAACCACCACTCGAACGCCAACCAGCTCTGGTATGAGGTGCTGAACGACACGCCGGGACGTGTCGGCCCCCCCATCGTGCCGCCCCCCGCCGACATCCGGCAATACTGGCTGGACTGGTTTGAGCGGGACGGCTTCCCCTTCTGGCCGTTCTGGGAGAACATCCGCAGCTGGTGGGAGATCCGCGAGCTCCCGAACGTGCTCTTCGTGCACTTCGCCGACCTCAAGCGGGATATGTCGGCCGAGATCCGCCGCATTGCTGGCTTCCTCGAGATCCCCATCGACGAGGCCATCTGGCCCGCGATCCTGGAGCACTGCTCGTTCCAGTGGATGAAGAAGAACGCCGTCAAGAGCGTCCCACTCGGCGGCGCCTTCTGGGACGCTGGCGCCGAAGTCTTCATCAACAAGGGTGTCAACGGGCGTTGGACCGAGGTCCTCACTGCCGAGGAGTCCGAGGTCTACGAGCGCCGAACCGTGGCGGAGCTGGGGCCGGAGTGCGCTCGCTGGCTCGCCCACGGGACACTGGACGCTGTCCCGGAGAGCGCTTCTTCCCAGGTCGACGACTGACCTCGCCTAGGAGGGAGCGCCAGCACGGGCAACGGCCTCCTCGCCGAACAGGAGCCCCCCCCCCGATTGGTGCGCGGTCCACTGCACTCAGGCGACCCGACGGGGCTCGCGGGCCAACAAAGGGAGGACCCAGCCGGGAAAGGCCGAGTCCTCTCTTGGAAGTGACTGCTCCAACGGCGTCAGCCGTTGGGCCAAAAAAATGGCTACCAACCAATAGAGAAGGCCGCCCAAACGGGCGGCCTTCTCTATTGGTTGGTAGCGGGGGCAGGATTCGAACCTGCGACCTCCGGGTTATGAGCCCGACGAGCTGCCTGACTGCTCCACCCCGCGGTGTTTCGTGGGACCAGAGTGGGACTCTGGCGGCGAGAGGTCAACCCCTGAGGGGAGATTCTCTTGGCCAGGGTGAATGTTCTTCTGGGGCGCCTCTTCGGGCTCGCCCTGCGTGTCGCTGGGCAGTTCGGCGGGCGGCTCCGGCTCCGGTTCGGGCTCCCCTGGCGTGGGGGCGTGCTCGAGTTCGAGACCCAGGGAGAGGAGGTCGGCGGCCAGGGTCAGGAGTTCGGCGTGGACGGCGGAGTCAGCCAGGAGGTCGGTCCAGGCGGCGCCAGGGGGCGCGGAGGGCAGGGCGGGAGTGGCGCTGTCGCCATCGCCGGGGGGCGGCGGGAGAGCAGGCAGGCCGGCCAAGAAAGTGGCGGCTCGGTCGCAGTAGGCAGGGTTTCGGGCGAGGGTGGCGCGCTGCACAAGATCGCGCAGATCTTGCACACGCACCGCGGCGGGTTCTCGGGGCCAGGCTGCGCGACGCACGAGAGCCATGGAAACGACGCAAGCCTCGCGGGCGCGCTTTGGAGCCAGCACGGCGGACTCGTCACCACCGGCGAGCAGCTCGGCTCCGCGCCTCAAGTCGGAGAGGCCCAGCACGGTTTCCGCCGGCTCGTTTCCCAGAGTCTCGCGGGCCCAAGCCTGCTCGCTGACAAAGACGGCCGAGAGATCAGCCAGGGCTGCAGCTTCCTGGCCTTCCTCCAGAAGGAAGCGCCCGCGGTCGCGCAAGATGCGAGCGTACTCGACTCCGCTGTCATGTTCGAGGGCGAACTCGAGGGCGGAGGCGAAGTGCGTCAGGACGGCTGCCGCGTCACCGTCCTCGGGATCAAGACCGGCGGAGTCCGAAAGGAACAGAGCCTGGAGGTGAGCGAGGTTGGGCTTGTCTTCCAGAGCATCGTGGGCACAGGAAGGAATGTGCCACTCGACCAAGCGGCGCAGGAACTCCTGTCCTCCGGAGACGGCGCCCGCCGACTGGCGCAACTCGCGGGCCCAAGTCACGATGGCAGCGTGCTGGGTTGGGGACAGCGAACGGGCAGGAGTGGGATCCAAACCGGCCACAGAAACCAGAGCCTCGCGCAGCCGCGCTACCCTCGTGAGCGGATCGTCCACAGCCAGGAGACGCGCGGCCGTGCCGAGAATCAACTCGGCGTCACCCGCGGCGAGGCCGCGCAAGGTCTCGACCAACTGGGCCATCCCCGCCGGGCCGCTGCTCGCCAGGGCATCGAAGTTCGAGAGCGCGAGCAAGGGCGCCACATGGTCCGCGTTACCGTGAGCAGACACCAGAGCGAGCAGTTGCGCTTGCAGGTCCGGAAGGGTTTCGGCGGCCAGACTCTTGACGAAACGAGCCGGGTCGGCGCGGCTGGCGAGGGCCGCCAGGTCGTCGTCGCTGAGATAGGCCAGCGCTCGCCGGCGCAGGTCGGCGTCGTCCATGGAGAGCCGCGTGAGGAGAGTGTCGAGCACCTTCTGCGCGATGGGCTCGGTCGGTTCCAATCCCCGGGCCATCTCGCCCACATCGGCCAGGAGGGTGAAGCGCAATTCATCCGAGGTCCCCGCGGCGTCGAGCACCGAAATGGCCAGAGCAAGGTCGCCGAGATGGCCGACGACCGGCAGGAGACGGGCCGCGGCCACGCGCACGCCCTCGAACTCCTCTTCAGCGGAAAGGACTCCGAGGACGACTGCGCGCACCGGCGCCAGGGGCTCCTGCAAATCGAGGCCAAGGTCGCTGGCGCCTTCGCCCAGGGTCCAAAGGGACTGCAACGAAGTGACCAAGACATCCCGGTCGGTGAGAACGCCGGGGGCAGTCAAGCGTTCGAGTTGCGCGGCCAAAACACCCGCGGCGTCCTTCAATAGCGCGCCGTCCTCGCCCCAGGGCACCCGCGCCAAGGCGTGGGCCGCTGGGCCTTGCAGGTCGGCAGGGCCGCCGGCGAGAATCCGGGCCAGAGTCGCGCGCAGGGCCGCCAACTGCGGCGCATCGGCCGCGGCAGAGGATTGGAGTTCGAGTAGGGCCTCGACCATGGCGTGGAAGGCTGCAGCGTCCACCTCGACGGTGAGTTGCGCCAAGAGCAAGGCGCCAGCTTCACCGTCCTCGCCCAGATCGGCCGAAGACAAGGCACCGGCGGCGGCGGCGCGCAGGCGTGGATCGAGTCCCCCGAAGAAAACCAGGGCCCGTTGCGGTTCGTGTTCGAGGAGTTCGATGCGCAACTCCCGCTCACTCTGTTCGAAGTCCCGCGCCCGCTGCCGGAAGAACGGGCCGTCGCCGGCCCCATCGGCTTTGCTGTGGAAACTCTGGAATGTCTCGCGGCCCTCGAACCATTGCAAGTAGAGGTCGAACAGGGCCGCCCGCGCTGCCTGGGCGATCTCGGGGCGCTCGGAAGCCAAACCGCGGGCGATCTCTTCGGCCCAGTCGTATTGTTCCAAGCGGCCGAGGGTACGCGCCGTGGCGTTCCACATGGTGGCCCGATCAAAGTCAGCCAGGAGCGCGCCGGTCACCACCGTCCACAACTCGCCAAAAGTCGGGTCGCGGGCGATGTGTTCGCCCAGCCAGTCGAGAGCCTCCGCGCGGGACTCCTGGCGTTCCGCTCGACGCGCTGCGGAGAGGGTAGCGGGCAACTCGCGGCCAGCGCGCAAGATCATGACCTGTAAAGCCAGAGCCGGATACTCGCCCCACAGGGCGTCAGCGTTGGCGTGCAGCTCCTCCTTGAGCAGGAGATCGAGATCGAGCCAACGGCGGGCTTCGGGGGGGCGCTTGGCGTGCGCCGAATGGCCGCGGGCCTGAAGCCCAAGGGCCGGGCAGAAACAGAGGACCAAGACAACGCAGCGAAGCCATCCCCGGGAGGGTTTCTTGCTCGTCGTCATTCGTCATTCTCCATGCTCACCCTGCCAGTCTACTGACTGTGCGCCACAGATCTAGCCCGAGCTGGCACCTGTACGAGCGGCGATCTTCTTGGCGAGCGCCAGCACGCCATCTTTTTCGCCGTCGAGGGAGAACTCGGCCAGGTCGCGGTACAGATCCCGGCGCTCGCTTTCCTGCTGACGCAATTCAGCCAGGGGTTCGAGTTTGGTCAGGGGCGGTCGCAAACCTCGCGGCTCGGCCTCAATGCGCTCCAAGAGCTGTTCGGGGGTGACCTCAAGCCAGACGCAACGACAAGCGGCAAGTCGCTCGCGGTTCCGCTCACGCAACACCACCCCCCCGCCTGTGGCAAGCACCAGGGGACCGGGAGCGGCCAGAGCCTGTTCGAGGGCCGCGCTCTCGAGGTCGCGGAAACGCTCCTCGCCAAGGTCCTTCAGAATCTCGCCCGCCGTGAGAGGCGGCCCCGCGCCGGCGACGGGCGAGCTGAGTAGCTCGTCAAGGTCGACGAAGCTCCAGCCCAGAAGTTGCGCGAGGGCGCGGCCCACGCTGGTCTTGCCGGCGCCGCGCAAACCGATCAGCGCGATGCGTTCCGCGGGCGGATTCACCCCTGCGCCTCCGACTCCTCGGCGGCGCCCTTCTCGAAGGCATGGGCGAAGGTGGCACGCATCAGCTCCTCGTTTGGAGCTTGACTGGTGAAATGTTCGAACTGGCGCAGGGCCTGGCGCACGAACCACTCGCCCCCGGGGATGGCGGTGCAGCCTTTTTGCATGGCAGCCGCGAGGAGAGGCGTCTTGAGCGGACGGTAGACGGCATCGAGCACCACGGTTCTTGGCCGCAGAGCGCCGGAATCAAAGGGCAAGACCCCAGGCTGGGCCAGGGAACCGGCCGGTGTGCAGTGGACCAGGCCGTCGTACTCGGCATCCGCAAGGCTGTCCCAGGCCAGCGCCTGTCCGCCAAAATCGCGGGCGAGATCCTGGGCGGCTTCGTCGCGCCGGGCGGCGCAGAGCAAGCTCGCTCCGAGTTCCGAGGTGGCCCGCGCCGCCGCCCGCGCCGCGCCGCCGGCGCCCACCACGAGAATGCGTGCGGAGGCCGCCGTCTCGGGTTCGAGCCCGCGTTGGGCGTGGGCTAAAAAACCGCGCCGCAGGGTTTCGCGCACGCCCTCCACATCCGTGTTGAAGGCGCTCCAGCCCTTGCCGTTGCGCACCAGGGTGTTGGCCGCGCCGACGCTCTCGCAGGTGGCTTCCGAGTGGGCGGCGCGAGCCATGGCGGCAGCCTTGAAGGGCGCCGTGACCGAGAAGCCGCGGAAATTCTCGTCGTCGGCGAGGTCGAGGAAGGTCTCGAAGTCCTCGGGCTCGAAGGCCAGATAGAGGGCGTCGAGGCGCGCGCCCTTGAGGGCCATGCCAAAGAGCCGCGGTGACCACGAGTGCCGGGCGGGATTGCCCACCACGCCAAAAACCGCAGTCTCCGGGCCCAGGCCTCCGGGAGGCGCCAAAGCCAACATGTCACCCAGGCGCAACTGACCCGGGGCCGTGGGCCGGGATGGTTCCTTGGCCGAATGCACAGCCGGCGCCGCGTAGGTGAAGGGCGAACCGAAAATCGGCGCCAGGATGCGTGTAAAACTGCCGGCATCTCCCGACGCAAAAGCCACCAGGCCTCCACCCCGCTCGCGCAGGAGTCGCAAAACGCGCAGACCGTCTTCGCAGGTTTGGGCCTGGGTGACGAACTTGATCACATCGCCTTCGTAGACAACAGCCTCGACTTCGCCCAGCAACTCGGTCAGGTTTTGCGGCGTGCCCTGGGTCTCGTGACGGGAGACGATGCGGTGGCACTTACCCGCCACTTCGCCGAGCTCGAGGGAGAGCTGCCAATCGATGTCCACGAAGGATGCCCCGGCCCGGGCCGCCATGTGCAAGATCTCGCAGCGCTCCGCCGTGCTCCCGGAGAATGCGCCGAAGGCTTCGGGGCCGTGGAGCGTGACGATCACCGGGCGCGAAATGGACCCGATAACATCCCGCAGAGCGTCCTCGGACACCCCCCGAATAGCATCGAGGCGCAATTCGATCAAATCCGCCAGGGGTTCCTGTCGGCGCGCCGAAGCCGCGAGGGCCTCGAGGCTGTCCTCGAGTAGGGAAACAACGATGGCCATGGTTCTCTTGGAGGGTTGCTCCTGTGCGGGACGGGGAAATGGGGCAGCCGAATCCCGTTCAGTGGCTAATAGACGCTCCGGACAGCACTTGTGGAAGACTAAAAGGAACTCAACCCCCAGAGATCCCGTCTCCATGGTACGAATGGTGTTGGGCCACTACTAGGATCCATAGACCTCAGCATGGGATAGGATCGCTTGTGGCTTGCTGCTTCCCCCGTCAGCCTGTCCGGCTTCACAACTGATGAGTCAAACCTGTTTCCAAACCAGCCTGCGCTCATGGCTGGTCCTCGCCCTGGGCCTCACGATGGCTGCCCCATTGCACGCCAAAGCCCAGGTCCATTCGCTCAACACGACCTTCGCCCGGGGCAATGGCCAAGCGGGCAATATGTTCGACATCAAGGCCACGGTCGAAATTCATGTTGTGTCCCTCGACTGCCATTTCGACGCTGGCACGCCCACGATCGAGGTCCACACCGTACCTGGCGGGTACTCGGGCCACGAAAGTAACGCTGGAGCCTGGACCCTTCAGGGCAGCGGCTTGGCGAATTCGCCCGGACTGAATTTGCCCACTCCCCTGCCCTTCGTTCTCGATATCACCATCCTCGCGGGACAGACCATGGGCTTCTATGTGACCGGTACGGGAGTGCCGGGCATCAACTACACCAACGGCACGGCAATCATCTACTCCAACAGTCACCTGGAGTTGTACGAGGGCCTCGGTGTCCAGTATCCATTCGGGGCCACTTACTCCCCACGCACGTGGAACGGCACGGTGTACTACACCAGCGCCGTGGGCGTTACCTACTGCTACGGCGATGGCTCGGGACAGTTCTGCCCCTGCCTCAACATCGCTGGCATCGAAGAAGGCTGCGCCAACAGTTCAGGAGTCGGGGCCACCTTGGTGGGCGGAGGATCGCCTGGAGTCCTTGCCGACAACCTGTCCCTCACTGCCACGGGCCTCGTGCCCGGCGGGGCAGCGCTGCTCTTCGCGGGCACCCTCGAGGTCAACGGCGGCATGGGCATGCTCTTCGGCGACGGCCTACGCTGCGCGGGCAATCAGGTACAGCGCCTGGGAGTGCAAATGCCCAACTCCACGGGGATCGCCAACTTTGGACCTCAGATCGCTTCGACTGCTGGTTTCGGCGCCGGTGAGACGCGCACTTTCCAGGTCTGGTACCAGGACCCCTCGGGCAGTCCCTGTGGTTCGGGGTTCAACTTGACCAACGGAGTCAAGATCAGTTTCTCTCCCTGAAGCGCTGCTCCCACCGAGCGAGGGGCCAGCCCTCAATCAGCCGCGGTCTCGCCCCACTGATCGTAGTCCATGCCGTCGATTGTGGTGGCGATGTATCCATCCTTGCGGGAGGCCTCGGCTTCGGTCTTGTAGGCCGCCAGTATGGCGTCCTGAAACAGGTTGCGCGCGCCCTGGTGGATCGGGTGGGCGATATCCGAGTAGAGCCGCGGGCGCCCACGCTCGTCTTCCTCGGCGCGATCCCGCGCGAGGCGCGTGCCGCAGTCGTTGCAATAGCGGGCGCGCACATAGTTCTTGCCGCCACAGCTCGAGCAGCGGTCGCACAGCTTGCGGCTGGGCATGGCAACGAAGAGCCGCTCGCCGCCGTCGATCACCTTGATATCACGGATCACAAGCGCCCCGTTCAGAGTCACGCTGGCAAAAGCGCGCAGCTTGTCGCGCCCGCCGGGCACAAGCTTGATTCGGATCTCGGTGATCTTCACAGTTGAGGAGCCCATGGTCGCATGAGGGCGCTGCCCCCATTCAGGCGATTCCCTTTGGAGGCGATTCCCTCTGGCAGCAATCTCCCTCTAGAAGCAATCCGAAAATTCTGAAGATCTCGGAGCAGGAATCCTCGCGAAACATTCCTGTGGAGTATTGCAATCTCCTGGCAACTGCTGCGTGGTCGTTGATTGCCCCGGAAAATCAGCGGGCGCGCGAGGACTTCGGTGCCGTCACGCAAGCGAGGCGCGTGGCGAGTCCGCGGGCGGCAGCGGCACGCTTGAGACCCTCGAGCTCTCGCGCGGCTTGGGACTCGTCGCTGAACAGAGCGAAGAAGCTCGAGCCACTGCCGCACAGCCGGGCGTGACCGAGGTCCTCGTCATCGAAGAGAGCTCGCCACTCAGCCAGGGACGGCTCCACCCTCAAAGCCGCGGCTTCGAGATCGTTCACCAAGCGCCGACGCACATCCGCCAACGAGTCCCGCAAGAGTCCCCCATCGAGGCCCGGCCCGCGCTCGGGCGCCGCCGACGAGGAGCCCTGCCAGGCGCGAAAAACTTCCGGTGTGGAACAGGTCACCTCGGGAGTCACGAGCAACACGCTCCACGGCGGCGCCTGGCCCGGCAGGGCCTCGACACACGCGCCAATTCCCCGGCAGCGCGCCACGGCCGCAGGTCCCGGATCAAGGAAGAAGACACAGTCGGCACCGGCGGCGGCAAGTTCCCGGCGGGCCCACTCGGCGCCGAGGTCCAACTGCCAGAGCCCTTCCACAGCGCGCAGACAAGCCGCGGCATCGGAGCTGCCGCCGCCCAGGCCGGCGCGACTGGGGATGCGCTTCTCGAGGTGCAAAGAGAGCCCTTGAGACTCATCCAGGAGCCCCAATTCTCGGCCCCGTCCGAGGGCCGCTCGGGCCATGCGCCAGACCAGATTGGCCTCGCCCTTTGGAACATCCGCGCTCGCCGCGGGACCGCCCACGAGCAGCTCCACCGTCCCCGTCGAAGTCTCCAAAGCGCGCAGCTCGTCGCCCCACTCGAGGGCCATGATCAAACTGTCGAGTTCGTGGTAGCCATCCTCGCGAGGGCCCAGGATGTGGAGGTCGAGGTTGACCTTGGCCGGCGCGTGTTCGATCCAGAGCTCGGGCCCGGTCATGACTCTGGAGCGTGAGCTGATGGCACGGGATCGGAGAGGATAAAACTGTCGATCAAACGCACCGGTCCAACCCGCGCCGCCACCAAAGCCACCCCCGCTTGTAAGTCGCCGGTGGGTTCCTCATGCGTCCACTTCTCGAGCGAACGCAGGGCGGCGTACTCGATCTCGAGGCCGGTTGGCTCGAGGCCCGAGCGCAAGACTGCCCCCAGGGCAGCCACCCCGCGCTCTCCCGCGCGCCAGGCTTCGGCCGTGGCGAAGAGCGCCCGCGAAAGTCCCGCGGCCTTGGCGCGTTGATCCCTGGAGAGTCGCTCGTTGCGCGAAGAAAGGGCCAGGCCCGACGCCTCCCGCACCGTGGGGCAGACCACCACGGCGGGCCTGCCCAGCTTGCGGGCGAGATCCATGACCACGCGCGCTTGCTGGTAGTCCTTCTGTCCGAAGTAGGCGCGCTCGGGCTCGATGACTTCGAACAGGCGCGCCACGATGGTGGCTACGCCGGCGAAGTGCCCCTCTCGGTAAGCGCCCTCGAGGCCCACGGCGCAAGGGCCTGGATCGAGGATGTATTGGGATTGCAGGCTGCCCTCGCCATCGAGCTGGCCCTCGAAGAACTGCTCCAGGGTGCCTTGGAAGACCATGTCCACCCGGGCTTGCGCGAGCAGGGCCGCGTCGCCGGCGAAATCCCGCGGGTAGTTTGCCAGGTCGCCCGCTTCGTCAAACTGCAACGGGTTGACGAATACGCTGACACAAACCGCGTCGTTCTCGGCGAGAGCTCGGCGCACAAGAGCGAGGTGGCCTTCGTGCAGAGCTCCCATGGTGGCCACGAAACCCAGGCTGCGGCCCTCGGCGCGCACGGAGCGGCACCACTCGCGGGCCGCGCCGACGCTGTCCAGGCGAGCAAGACGGCCTGGGGCGCGCAACTCGCGCAGCCGCTCGCGCACCGACAAGCCACAGCCCGCGAGCACCCGCTCGGGAGCCAGCTCGCAAAGAGGCGCGAGGACGAAGATGCGCTCTTCGAGGCGTGGATGGGGCAACTGCAACTCATCGCTCGCGATACGCTCGCTGCCGAAGAAGAGCAGATCCAGGTCCAGGCGCCGCGCTCCCCAGCGCTCCTCGCTGGCGCGCTCGCGGCCCTCGGCTCTTTCGATCTCCAAGAGGCACGCCAGGAGTTCGCGCGGGCCTAGTTCAGACTCGAGTTCGCAAACGGCGTTGTGATAATCGGGCTGATCGGGGGGGCCGCCCACGGCGCGGGTTTCGTGGTAGGTCGAAGTGGCCACCAGGGTCAGCCCCGGCGTTTCAGCGAGGGCTCGGCAGGCGGCATCGAGGCGTTCGGCGGGCTGCCCCAGGTTGCTGCCGAGGGCCACGAAAGCTCGCGCGCTGGTCATGAGGCTGAACCGCTCGCGGGAGGCCTAGGCTGCCGCCGTGCCTGCGCGAAGAGCCACCCCACCAGACCCCACGCCGCATAGCCATTGAAGAGCAAGAACATGAAAGGCACTGGCGCGATGTACAGGCCCATGCCGGCGAAGACCACACACACCAGGGTCCAAAATGTGCTGCGGTCGCGGGTCAGGAGCGCAGTGGCATGGACGAAGCGCACGCGGCTGACCATCAAGAGCCCGAACACCGGCAGGGCGACCACGAGATAAACCGGCACCCACGAGAGTAGTGGCTCCCAGTCGATATCCTGGACCCAGCCCATAGCCCGCCCCACCGGCGTGGGGGTGCCCGCGTCCACTTCGAGGGCGGGTTTCTTGAACAGGAGATAGATCAGCAGCGTCGAGGTCACGGCGCCAGCGGCCGCCGGCGAGGGCAAACCGCGGAACTCCCGGTGGGCTGATTCGTTGTGCTCGGTTTCGAGGTTGAAGCGCGCCAGGCGCAGAATCGCCATGAGGGCAAAACACGCCGCGGCGATGAAGTGCACGCGCGGCGAACCCTCGTAGCCCACCAGGGGTCCCTCGTGCTCAATCATGACCTTGGCCAGGATCGCCGGGGCCACACCGAAGCTCAGAAGATCCGCGAGGGAATCGAGCTCTGCACCAAAGTCGCTGAAGCTCTTCGTCAAGCGCGCCACCTTGCCATCGAGGGCGTCGAAGACCATGCCGAGGAAGATCAATCCGCAGGCGGCTTCCATCTTCAGATAGAAGGTCTCGGGACTCTCCCCGGAATGGGCCAGAGCATCCACGCCCTTCGAAATGGCGAGCAGACCGCAAGCCGAGTTGGCCAGGGTCAACAGGTTCGGGAGCATCGCGACGGGTTTCATGATTGCGCGAGGTGCCGAGCAACGAACGGCATCGGAGCTCAGCGATTCTTGCGGAACGAGATGATGTTGTTGATGCTGACCCAGGTCGGACTGGTCTTCATGTTGGGAAAATCGATCCGGATCCAATCGCCCTTGATCTCGCGGACCGAAATTGGGGTGTTGGTGCTGCTGCCCGCCAGGGGATTCGCGGTGCCGGCCACCAGGTTCAGGCCGAAGATCGTGGCGCCAGCCCGAAAGGACTGTTCCTGTGCTGGCTGAGCACCACCGGCCGCGGTCGAGAGCAGGGCGAGGGTGGCCAAGGCGGCCCCCGATAGGATCAAGCTGAGGTTTTTCATGGGTCGTGGTTGGAGGAGTCGCGCTTCTGGAACGAATCGGGGCTACTTCTTGTGGGCTTCCTGAGTGAAAGGGCAGGTGCCGGGGCGCGGCAGGCGAGGCCGCAACTCTGGAAGCGGCCCGGGCTCTCCAGAAAAAAAACCGGGCTCTCCAGAAAAAAGCGGCTGAGCGCCCCCCAGCGTAGTGCCCTTGCGGCGGGAACGGTAGGATCCGACCCACGATGAACGAAATCGCCAGTATCCACGGCCGTGAGATCCTGGACTCCCGCGGCAACCCTACCGTGGAGGTCGAGGTCATGTTGACAGGCGGCGCCTTTGGCCGCGCGGCGGTGCCCTCGGGCGCCAGTACCGGCATCCACGAGGCCCACGAATTGCGTGACGGCGAGGGCCGCTACGGCGGCAAGGGCACGCTCAAGGCCGTGCAGTCTGTCAACGACGAGATCGCCGAGGCCCTCATGGGCGCCGACGCCACCCGCCAGGCCGCCCTCGATCAGACCATGATTGACCTCGACGGCACCGAGAACAAGAGCCGCCTGGGGGCCAACGCCATCCTGGGTGTTTCCCTCGCGGCGGCCAAGGCAGCCGCTAACGAGTCGGGCCTGTCTCTCTTCCGTTACCTCGGAGGCGTGTCCGCCCGCGAGTTGCCGGTGCCCATGATGAACATCCTCAACGGCGGCGAGCACGCGGACAACAATGTGGACTTGCAGGAGTTCATGATCATGCCCTTCGGCGCCACGGACTTTGGCGAGAGCCTGCGCATGGGAACCGAGGTTTTTCACGCACTCAAGTCCGTCTGCCGCGAGCGCGGCCTGTCCACCGCCGTGGGTGACGAGGGCGGTTTTGCTCCCAACCTGAAGTCGAACGAAGAGGCCATCCAACTCATCCTGCAAGCGGTGGAAATCACTGGTCTGCAACCCGAACGCGACATTCGCATCGCCATCGACGCCGCCGCATCCGAGTTCCACCAAGACGGTAAGTACCGCATGGAAGGCAGGACCCGCAGCACAGACGAGATGATCGCTTACTACACCGACCTGTGTGAGAAGTACCCCATCTTCTCCATCGAGGACGGCTTGGATGAAGACGACTGGACGGGCTGGCAAGCTCTCACCGAAGCCCTGGGCAGTCGCGTGCAACTTGTAGGCGACGACCTCTTTGTCACCAATGTCAAACGCCTCAAGCGCGGCCTCGAAGAGTGCTCGGCCAACTCGATCCTGATCAAGGTCAACCAGATAGGCACCCTGACTGAAACACTCGAAGCCATATCCATGGCCCACCGCGGCGGCTTCACCACGGTCATGAGCCACCGCTCGGGCGAGACCGAGGACACCACCATTGCCGACCTCGCGGTGGCCCTCTCGTGCGGTCAGATCAAGACCGGCGCGCCATGCCGCAGCGACCGTGTGGCGAAGTACAACCAACTCCTGCGCATCGAGGAAGAACTCGGTTCCGCGGCGCGCTTTGGAGCCCGCGCGCTGGAGCGTTAGAGAGCACCTCACGAGAGATCCAAGGAGCACCCCAAAGAACACAGATGGCCAGCCAGCCCCAAATGCAAGAAAGCCGCCAAAAGCCCGATTGGGCCGCAGGTTGGGGCTTTGCGTGGGGCTACGCATGCCGTTCAGCAGAGGTCCTGGCGTACTGGGTTCCGGTCTGGATCCCGTTCATCCTGCTCGCTCAGATCTACTCTCGGGGACTCCTGCCGGCGCTCGAGGAACAGCGCCGTCTGGCGCTCCATGCCGGGACCTTGGCGGAGCGTTTGGACACCGATAGCGCACGCGCTGGCGAACTCGATCTCACCCTCGAAGCCCTCGACGACGAGATCTACCATGAACGGCTCTTGCGCCTGTTTCGCGATGATGCGCGCGCCACCGTACAGCACAACACGCTGACGCTTGAGTTCTCGAACGAGGACGAGCTCCCGACAGCCACGCGCTGACGCGATGCTCGCATCGGTCTCGCTGGTGGCCGCCCTGGCCCTCGCGCCGATGGCGGCAGAGGAGTTTCAAACCGACACCTTCGTCAGCATCGATGCAGGCGCCGAGGCTTTCCTCGCCAGCGGCGACGAGAGCGCGCGCAAGGCTCTGGAAGGCGGGCGTTCGGCGCCCCTCGCCTGGGAGCGCGCCTTCCAAGCCTGGTCCAGTGCTCTGGCCAAGGGCTCTGCGGGCAGCGTTGTGAAAACTGGCGCGCGAAACGACCGGGGTGAAGTCGAGCCCGCTCTACACGACATCTGGCCCGATCGCGATGGGACTTTTTCGCGCCGTCACGAGTCCCTGGAGTACGCGATCCTGCGGCGACTCAGCGGTCTCTCCCCTGCCCTGCGCGCCGCCTGGGTCACGCGCCAGGAACCCCGCGCCCAAGCCCGGCTGGACGACGCGGCCCCGGACCTACCAGCGCGCGAAGAAGATCTCGCGCGCATCGAACAAATATTCCCCGCTTCCCGTGCCGCGGCCCGCGCTTGCCTCGAACTTTTCGAGTTGTCTTTTGAACGCGGCCGCAGCGCTGTGGCCCGCAGTTGGCTCGAGCGCGCCGCGCGTCACACAGCCCTGGCAGCGGTGCCAGAGCTCGCCCGCGCCTGCGCCACCCGTCGAGCGGCCCTCGCTTCAGCCACAGAACTCGCAAGTGCGGATGACCGGAGCCAAGCAGCCTGGGCCGACGCTACTGCCTTCGAGCCCGGCGCCGTGCACACGCTCATGTTGCCCGGCTTCTCCAGGCCCCGCGCCTTCGCCCGCATCGACGGCCCCGCGGGCCTCGCGCACCTCGCGGACGGACGATTGGTGGTGCAGACTTCCAACCGCGTCTGGATCCTTGCGCAGGGCCAGGAGGAGCGTGCCTTCGAGTGCTGGGTTCTGGCCCGCGAACTGGGCTCGCGGGTGCCCCGAAACCCCGACCGACCGGGTCGCGATTGGCCCCTGTTGCCCACCACGGACGGCCGGCACATTTTCGTGGTGGCCGGGCGGGCGGACGGGAGCACCTCGAATTTCGTCCAAAAATTGGTGCCGCCGCGAGATCTCGACCTGCCCCTGGTGCTCTGGAGTCTCGGCGGCGACGGTTTGTACGGCTCAACTGGCCCGTATCGTCCCCTTGACGAGGTGCTTGGCCCGGGTTTGTGGGAGTTTCAGCCCGGACCGGTTCTCGTGGACGACCTGCTCCTGGTCCAGGCCCGCCAGTGGAGTCAGACCGAACAGAACGGCGTGCCTCAGGCGAGCGCCCCGGGTGAGGCTCGGTCCTGGCTTCTGGCCCTCGAGAGCGCCACGGGCCGACCGCGCTGGCGCTATCAAATCTGCCGCGGCACGGATGTCCTGCACGACATCGGCAATCGTTTCGGCCGGCGCGAGATGATCCGCACGCCCGCTGAGCCGCCGGTGCCCGTGGCGGGCCGGGTGTTCGTGGGAACCAACCTGGGAGCTGGCGCCCTCCTCGACCTGGCCGACGGTCGTTTGGCCTGGAGCTTTCTTAACCGCCGCCGCGAGCCTGAGGTATCCGGCTGGCAGGGCCCTGGCGGTGCCTTCGTCGCCTCCCCCTCTGGCTCGCAGCCCACACTGCTCTGGACCCCCGCCGACGCGCCTGAGCTCTACGCCCTCGAAGCCACCCTCGACTTCGACGCTGGTGCGGGTCCTCTGCTCGCCCGGCAGCCCCTCGCCATCGGCGAGTCGGAGCGGCTCCTGGGTGGCGACCTGACCCTCGTCTTCACCTACGGTCGTTCCGCATCCCGCCGCACCCTAAGTGCCCACAACCTCCAGAGCGGTAGGCGCTACGACTCCATCTTCCTCGGCCGCGAAGAACGCTTCCTCGGCCGCGCCCTGGTCGGCCCCAACAAGATCCTCTGCCTCTCCAACCGCGCGCTCTACCGCTTCGACCGCCAGCGCGAACTCTACCTCGAATTCAGCCAGGCCCAGGCCTTCGAAAGCATCTGGAGCGCCAGCGGACTCTGGTTTCGAGGGGAGCGCCTATGGGCCCTGGCCAATGGCGGCTTGATGGTATTTGGAGTGAGGTGAGCCGAAGCGTACCAGGTACTCTGCCGCTGCTCATGCGTACCAGGTACGCATGAGCAGCGGCAGAGTACCTGGTACGCTTCGGTGAATTGTCGATCGGTTGGATGTTGCTTTTTGGGGGGGGGCAGTGCTGCTCGGGGACTGTCAGATTTGCGTTGGGGCCATCAGTTTGGGGGGTTGCCGCGTAGGGTGGGTGTCCCCAAGTTGGGGTCTCCCTACTATTAGGCTTGTTCTCAAGGCGCGACCCTCTATCTGAGGGGCTGAAAGCCCGAAGGAATAGGGGCGGCAAGGAGCCCTGCCGGCCCCGAAGTCCCAGCCTTTCCCTCCACGGGAGCCCTCAGCGGCTCTCCCTGACCTTACCCCCACAGCCTCGATGACCGAAGTAAGCCTGGAGCGCCTGCGTGAAGTTCACGCCCAGATGAAGGCCGAGTTGCACCGCGTGATCGTCGGACAGGACGAAGTCCTCGACCAACTCCTGATTGCCATCATCACCCGCGGCCACTGCCTGCTCGTGGGCGTGCCGGGACTGGCCAAGACGCTGATGATCTCGAGCCTGGCGAAAACCCTCGACCTGGGCTTCAACCGCATCCAGTTCACGCCGGACATGATGCCCAGCGATATCACGGGAACCGAGCTCCTGTACATTGATCCCGAGACCAGCGCGCGCTCATTCCGTTTCGAGGAGGGGCCGCTCTTCGCCAGCGTGGTTCTGGCCGACGAGATCAATCGCACACCGCCCAAGACACAGGCGGCTCTGTTGGAAGCCATGGTGGAACGCCAGGTGACCTCAGCAGGCAAACGACACGAATTGCCCAACCCGTTCTTCGTCCTGGCCACACAAAATCCCATCGAGCAGGAAGGCACCTACCCCCTGCCCGAAGCCCAGCTCGACCGCTTCATGTTCGAAGTGCATGTGGGCTATCCGTCCCTCGAAGAAGAGCGCGAGATCCTGCGCCGCACCACCGGAGGCACAGCGACTGAACCGAATAGCGTCTTGGGCGCCCAAGAACTGCTCGCGATCCAGGAAGCCGTACGCGGCATCCCCGTGGCCGACCACATCTACGACTATTGCCTGGCCCTGACCCGCGGCACGCGCGTGCGTTCGGATGATCCCCTGCCCTTCCTCACCGAATGGGTCACATGGGGAGCCGGGCCGAGAGCCAGCCAGTTCCTGGTGCTGGGCGCCAAAGCCTGCGCCGCCCTTGCGGGAAGAACACATGTGGCTATCGAAGATGTCAAACGGGTGGCCCACCCTGTTCTGCGACACCGCATCGTGACCAACTTTTCCGCCGCCGCCGAAGGCATCACCTCCGACCACCTGATCGATCGCCTGCTCGACGAAGTCGTGCCCGGCGAGAGCGTCGGCGCTGGCCTGCCAGGCGTGACGAACTCCGCTGACCAGAGCGCCTGAAAGCACCTTGGCCCAGGCAGAAACCAGCCTCGACCCGGCCGTCCTCGACCGGCTGTCCAGCCTTTCGCTCGTGGCGCGAACGGTGGTGGAAGGCTTCATGGCAGGTCAACACCGCTCGCCCCACCGCGGCAGCTCGGTGGAGTTCCAGCAACACCGCGAGTATGTGCCTGGGGACGAAATCAAGCGCATCGACTGGAAGGTCTTCGCCAAGTCCGACCGCCTGGTGGTCAAGGAGTTCGTGGCCGAAACAAACCTGGCCCTGCACATCCTGCTCGACGCCTCGGAGTCCATGGCCTACGGCTCCCTCGACTGGACCAAGTTCGACTACGCGCGCTGGAGCGCCGCCGCCCTGGCGCACCTGACCCTGGCCCAGCGCGACACCGTGGGCCTAATCCTGTTCGACGACGGTGGGCGCACGAAGGTCCCCCCGGGCAACGGCGCGCACCAGCGCGCCTCGATCATCGAACAACTCGAAGCCGCGGAACCAGCAGGCCCCACGGGCATCGGCGCGACCCTCAACTGGCTGGGCACACGCCTCTCGCGCAAGGGCATCGTCGCCATTTTCTCCGACTTCTTCGATGACATCCCCACGGTGCTCGAAGGCCTGAGGCGACTGGTGTTCGCCGGGCATGAACCAATCCTGTTTCAGATCCTCGACTCGCGCGAGCTCGAGTTCGATTTCAAACGCCTGACGCGCTTCGAGGGACTCGAAGGCCTGGGAACCCAGCGCATCGACCCAAAGGCCCTGCGCGAGGCCTACCGACTCGAGATCGCTAACCACAACCAAGAACTCGCGCGACACGCCCAGGCGCTCTCCATCGACTGCCTCCAGATCACAACCAACCGAGGCGTAGAAGAAGTGCTCTCGACCTACCTCGCGCGCCGCATGGCCAGGGTTCGCGGAGGCAAACGCTGATGTTCGAGGGCTTTGTAAATCCGGCCCTGGTGGCGGGCGGCTTGTTGGCCGCCGTGCCGCTCATCATTCACCTCTTCAATCGCCAACGGCACAAGCCCGTGGCCTGGGCAGCCATGCGTTTCGTGCTGGCCGCGCACCGGCGCACGAGGCGCCGGGTGCAAATGGAAAACTGGTTGCTGTTGCTACTGCGCATGGCCGCCATCGCACTCCTGGCCCTGGCCGTGGCGCGGCCCTTCACCGGATCCCAAGGCCCCCTGGCCGGCTTGACCGAGAGCCGCCGCGATGTAGCCATCATTATCGACGCATCGGCCTCCACCGGCTACCGCACGGAAGTCGAGACGATCTTCGAACGCATCACTGCCCGCGCCGGCGATCTTCTGGCGGAACTCGACGGCGCCCGCGGCGACCGAGCGCACCTCGTCATTGGCGGCGCCTGGGCGCGCCTGGCGGCCTGGGGCGATCCAGCGGCAGCCCTGGCTATCCTTGCAGACGGACCCGAGCCCAGCGACGAACACTTCGACCTCGCCGCCGCCCTGGCCGAGGTCCTGGCCTTCGCCAAGGAAGAAGCCGCCGGCGCAAGCCAAAGCCGCGTGGAGATCTGGGTCCTCACGGACTTGCAACGCAGCACCTTCCTGGCCGACGAACTCGGCGATCCTGACTACCTCAAGGTGGCTGACAGCTTGGCCGCCCTGGGTCTCAAGATCTTCATTGAAGACCTAGGGGCCGAGGAGTCCACGCCGCCCAACCTGGCGGTCGGCACCCTTAAAACCCAATCGGCCAACCTTGGTCCTGGCGAACCGCTCGACCTCGGCGTGCGCGTCTTCAATCACGGAACGGTGACCAAGAGCGGCGTGCGCGTGGCCCTCGAAGTGGACGGCGTGCGCCGACCCAGCCAGGTCCTACACCTGCCGGCTCGCTCTAGCGCCGAAGCCATCTTTCCCCTGATCTTCGAAGACTCTGGTGAGCATGTGGTGCGGGCCCTGCTCGAAGGCGACCGCCTGGCCCTCGACGACGAGCGGGTGCGCATTCTGCGCGTGCCTGAGCCCGTGCGCGTGGCCATCATCAACGGCAAGCCAGCGCCCGAAATCGAACGCGACGCCGCCGGCCTGCTATTCGCGGTGCTCGACCCCCAAGGCGATGACGGTCAGTTGGTGTCGCCCTTCCGACCCAAGGAACTGCGCCCCCGCGATCTCGAGAGCGGAGATGTAGACCTCGACGATTTTGATCTCATCTGGCTGGCCAATGTGGACAGCCTGACTCCGCGCGCGGTGGCAGCCCTCGAGGAGCGTGTGGCCGAGGGCGCGGCACTGGTGATCAGCCTCGGTGACGAAGTCCTGGTGGACGCCTTTAACGCGCGCTTCTATTCAGCCGACGGCGCGGGCTTGTCCCCCGCCGAATTGCTCGGACCCGTGGCCGTAGCTTCGCGCCAAACCGACTACTGGCGCGTAAAGGCTTTCGAGCGAGAGCACCCGGCTCTGGAACTCTTCGCCGAGGAACGCTGGCGCGCGCTCCTGACCGAAGCGCCGGTCTGGGAGTTCGTCGCCACGCGCCCCCACGACAACGCCGAGATCCTGTGCCAACTCGATGACCCCTCTGGCAGCGCCCTCTTCCTGAGTCGTACCTACGGCCGCGGCTCGGTCTACCTGTGGACCAGCAGCATCGACGAATCCTGGACCGCCCTGCCATCCTGGGGTCCATTCCTGGTGCCCTTCGTCTATGACCTGGTGAGCTTCGCCGGCACGCCGCGCAAACCGGAACGCTCCCTGGCCCCCGGCGCTGCCCTGCAAGCCGAGGTGGCCGAGTTCCCTCGCCGGGTCGAGCTCGTGGGTCCCGACGGAACAGCCCGTGTACTCAGCGGCGAACCCGAGAAGATCGGCCGCGACCTGTGGCGACTGCCCGCCGTGAGTGACGAAGACACGGCCAAGGTCGGTCTCTATCGAATCACCACGGAGAGCTCAGAACCAATCGCCTTCGCGGTGCAACTCGCGAAGAGCGAGAGCAACCTCGAACGACTCGCGCCCAGTGAGGTCGAGGGCTTGCACGAGGCCTTCGTGCTGCACAAGCCCGGCGCGCAAGTTGATCCGGAGCAAGCGCTCCTGCGCCGCGGCGAGTTGTGGCGGCCCCTGGCCATCGCAGCACTCTGCGCCCTGGTCCTCGAATCCCTGGTGGCGGCCTGGATCGGTCGCAAGCGTGGAGGCCGCGCGTGATCTCGCTCATCAACCCCACCAGCGCTCAGGACCTGGGCACATCCACCAACCTGCGGCTCTTGGACATGCCCGAGCTCTGGATCGTGGTCCTGGTGCTCGTACCCCTGGGCGCCCTGGCAGCCTGGGGCAGTTACGCCCGAGAGTCCCTGCCCGGCACGGTGCGCCTCGTCCTCTCCGGCTTGCGCTTGGCTGCCTTTTCGGTCCTGGCCCTGATCCTCTTCCGCCCCGTCTTCGTGGAACGCAGCGAAGAAGTGCGCCCGGCCGAGGTTTTGGTGCTCCTGGACGACTCGGCCTCCATGCGACGCCAGGACGCATACCAGGGAGACGCCGCCAGCGCAAAACTTCTCGAGCGCCACGCCCAGGGTCCCCTGCGCGACGAACAACGTTTGCACCTCGCGCGCAGGGCCGTGGAGAACGAACTCGTACCACTGCTCGAAAAGGGCCAGTACGAAGTCCGCCGCATGCGCTTTGCCGAAGACGCCACACCCTTCGCAACGGATTCCAGCCTCTCTGCCCGCGGCCGCGGCACGCACATCGGCGACGCCATCCGGCGCGGCCTCAAGACCACCCGCGGACGCCATGTGACGGCCCTCGTGGTGGTCACCGATGGCCGCTCCAACGGAGGTACTGCACCCCTCGACGCCGCCCGGGCGGCCGCTGCCGAGGGAATCGCCATCCACACCGTGGTGGTGGGCGACACGCGCCCCGAACGCAATCTGCTGGTGGAACTCGCGGGCGTGCCGAGCGCCGTGCTCGAGGGCGATGAGATCGCCATCTCCGTGCGCGTGGCCGGCCGCGGCACGAATGGCGCAGGCTCCACGCAGGTGCAACTCGAAGAACTCGATAGCGAAGGTCAACCGGCTCGACTGCTGGCGGAAGAAAACGCCGCAGCCGACGAGTCCGGTGAACGGGTGAACTTTATCGCGCCGCCAGAAAGCCTGGTGGCCGGCGTCCGCGTGCGGCGCTTCCGCATCACGGTCGCCCCGCTGCGCGACGAGACCCTGCTCGATGACAACAGCGTGGAGTTCTCCGTGCGCATCATGCCCGAGAAGATTCGCGTGCTCTACATCGACGGCTACCCGCGCTGGGAGTACCGCTTCCTCAAGGAACTCTTGAAGCGCTCCGACCAGAATATCTCAGCTCAGATATACCTGCTCTCGGCCACGCCTGATTTTCCCCAAGAGCACTCAAGTGGACTGGAATCCCTGAGCCGCGTGCCCTCGGGACGCAAGGAACTGCTCGACAACTACGATGTGATCATCCTGGGCGACATCAACCCCGCAGCCATTTCCCCCGACCCCAAGCGTTGTGAGGAGTTCGCCGAGTCTCTGGTTGATTTCGTGCGTAGTGGCGGCGGCGTGTTGTTCCAGGCTGGCGAGTACGAGAATCCGCGCAGTTTGCGCGACACAGAGCTCGAACAATTGCTGCCAGTGGTGCTCGACTCGTCCAGCGGCCTACCCTACCGCGGTGACACCTCGCGCGAATTTCGGCCGACGCTTGAGGACCCGGCCACACCCCACAGCGTCGTGCGCTTGCACGCCGACAACGAGGTCAATCGCGTGCTTTGGGAAGAGCCCGGTGGTCTGCGCGGACACTTCTGGTACTCGGCGGTCAACCGCGCCAAGCCCGGCAGCGGCGTGCTCCTGCGGCACCCCACCGAAGCCGGCCCCTTCGGACGCCACCCCTTGCTCGTGGTGGGCTACTACCCCGCAGGTCGCAGCCTGTTCATGGCCCTGGACTCGACTTGGATGTGGCGCTATCGCTTTGGCGATCGCTACCACGGCCGCTTTTGGCGCAACGCCATTCGCTGGCTGGCTCTGGGCCGATTGAAGGGCGGCGACCGGCGCTTCTCCCTCGACAGCCTGCGCGAGAGCTACAGCCTGGATGAGACGATCACCCTCGAAGCGCGCGTGCTCGACGAGGACTACTCGCCCAGCGACCAACCCTCGTGGGATGTGCGCCTCGTGGCCCCCGACGGCAAAGTGCGCGAGTTGACCCTGCAGCGAGTTTCGGGTCAGGATGGCCGTTACCGCACGACCTTCGAAGTCGGCCAGCCAGGAATTTTCAGCGCCGCCATCGAAGTCGAGGGCCAACGCCTGGCAAGCACCGACATCGATGTGCGCCTGCCTTCGCGAGAGAACTCGAACCCCGCGCCCGATCCTGAATTGCTGGCCGCCGTGGCGCGCGTGGCCGGTGGCCGCAGCGTGGACCTGGCCCACCTCGGCGAATTGGCCGCGGCCTTCCCTGGCGGCGAAGAGCGCCACGAGCCGATTTCGTCGCGCCTTCAGGACGCCTGGGACAACTGGTACAGCCTGGCCCTGGTGCTGGCACTACTTTCCTGCGAGTGGATCCTGCGCAAGCGCTTCGAATTGGTCTAAGGAGCACCTGCAGCACACGCCATGAGCACTTTCCACGACAACTCGAACGCAGCGCTGCGCCGCTGGGCCTGTCTGGCGCTCTTTTGCGCGCCCGTCCTCGCGGCCGCTAGCGCCCAGGAGCCGGATCTGGCGGAGGAAATCCGTGGCTTCTCGATCCCCACAACGCGCGCGGCGCGGGTGCTCTTGGAGCGCGCTCAAGAACACATCGCAGCCGAGCGCTGGAACGAAGCTATCGCCGATTTGCAGGGCCTGCTCGAAGTTCACGGTGCAGACGTAGTGCAAGCAGAGGACCTCGCGGCCTCCGGCGCGAGAGTGCACCACGGCGTGTCCAAAGTGGCCACAGCGCACCTCATGGCCCTGCCCCCCGCGGCACGCGACATCTACCGCCGACGCTTCGATGGCAAGGCGCGCGGGGCCTTCGACCTCGCCCGCTCACGAGGCGATCGACGAGCCCTGTGCGCCGTGGCCCTGCGCTGGCCCCTTTGCGATGTGGCGGCCTGGGTCTGGTGGACCGTGGGCGACCTGGAACTCGAACTCGGCAACCTGGTGTTGGCCCGCGAAGCCTGGACCCGCGCCCTCGGTGCCCGGCTGGCCCGCACGACTTCCACGCTTGGTGACCGGTCACCCACAGCACCTCGCCAGCACAGCATCGAGGAATGGAACGCGGCTCGCAGCGAGCTTAGCGATCTGGGTGCCGCCCTCACGCCGAGCGAGGAGGCTCGTGTCGAGTTGGCTATCAGCACGCTCCACGACGAGAACCCCCTTGCCGCGGCGGCCCTCACCCGCGCTGCGGCAAGGGGTAGCTTGCGTCTGCCCGGCCCAGGCGAAGCGCCACCGGGAACCCCTGGCGAAAAGACCAGCGCCTGGCCCAAACCCTTCCGCGTGCCCACGCCCCACCCCTTCGACCGCAGCGGATATAGCAACCTGTTCCCGGTGCGCGTGGGTGATAGCGTCCTGGTCTCCAACTCGCTGCAGTTGTTTTCGATCAACGCCTTCTCCGGCGCACTGCGCTGGAAGAGCGAGCGACCGGACGGTTGGGATCGCCTGAGCGATAACCAAGCCCGCGAATTCTTCGAGGGTGTCGACATCCGCGACGCCATGATCGCCCCGGCAGCCTCGGAGCGCGTGGCGGTGGCCGCCTTGCAGGTGCCCATCACCGACATTTCCAACGAGACCTTCCGCAACATCGCCATCACCACCATCATCCCCGATCGTCGGCTATTCGCCTTCGACATCGAGAGCGGTGAAATGCTTTGGAATCACGCGCCCCCACCCTTCTGGGATGGCGAATCGGGAGGTTTCACCGAACGTATGAGCGTGGCCGGACCGCCGGTGGTCAGCGCCTCGCGCATCTTCGTGCCCATGCACCGCATGTACGGTCGCATCGAGTTCTATGTGGCTTGCTGTGACCTGGAGAGCGGTGAGCTTTTGTGGTCCACCCAACTCGTCAGCGGGCAACGCAGCCTCAACATGTTCGCCCGGGCCGAGACCGAGTTCACGGCACCGCCCCTGCGCGTGGAAGGCGACCGCATCATTGCCCTGACCCAACTCGGCGCCCTCGCGGCCCTCGACCTCTTCTCGGGGGCCATCCTGTGGGAGACCCTCTACGACCAGATTCCGCCACCCCAACGGTCAAACTTTAGCGCCCAACGCATCAACAACAAGTGGCGCAACGCGCCGCCCGTGGTGGCCGCTGGAGTGGTGATCGCCGCGCCCTTCGACAGCCGCGACCTTATCGGCTGCGACCTTCAGAGCGGCGAGCCCCTGTGGACCGTGCAACACACCTGGATCCAACACCTGGCCGGCGGAAGGGCAGCCAAAATCGATGTGCTCGTGGGCGCCGACGAACGCGTCGTGTACCTCGGCAGTTGGCCTGTGCTGGCGTTGAAAGCCGACGCCGGTTTGGCGCATCAGGCGCCGCGCAGCCTGGCCTGGCGTTTCCCCGCCGGCGATGTCACAACCGACGAGTCCACCGCCGCACGACCGATCCTGTTGGCCGACCGCATGGTGATTCCGTGGCGCAGCGAGCGGGTCGAGATCGAACTCCTCGGCGGCCGGCGGCGCAGCAAATCGGTGCCCTGGCAAACTGGAGGCGGCGGCAACCTCCTGGCCGAAGGCGGCACCCTCTACACCCTCGGACCGCGTCTGCTCGATGGTTACTTCCAATGGGACCTCTTGATCGAGCGCGCTCGGAGCGATTGGGCCAACGCCCCCGACGACGAAGAAGCCACCCTGCTATTGGCGCGGCTCTGTGCGGGCCGCGGCCGCAGCGAGCGCGATGCGGGCCACACCACAGAAGCCCGCGATTGGCTACGCGATGCTGGCGATCTGCTTGAGGACAGCCTAGCCCTTGCGGACCCGTCCGCAGAGATCGAGGCCGAAATGCACGCAATCCTGCGCGCCCGCGCCCAGGTCTTCGCCGACCTCGCCGATGGCCCCAGCGCCCTGCGCGAGTTGCGCCGAGCGCGACAGTTCGCGCCCCTCGCAGCCGATCTGCGCGACACCTTGATCGAGGAGTTTGAACTCCTGCGCGGGGTCGATGTCGCAGCGCAGTCGGAGGTCCTCGAAGCTCTTGAGTTGCACGCCCCTGACCACGCGGTAGCCACGCGCCTCAGCGCTCAAGAGGCCCGTTCTTGCGGTTGGCGATATGTGCCACTCAAGGCGGGCAGCACCAAGGATTTCAGCTCCGTCGATGTACCGGTGCCGCTCTGGACAACCTTCGAGCGCCGCGAGTTGGCCGCGCGAGCCCACGATCCGCGAGGTGAACTGGACCAACTGCAACGCATGCTCGCGAAATGGCCTGCATTCCCCTTGCGCCAGGGAAGCCTGGGCAACCACGCCCGCGGCACTATCAGCGACCTGCTCGAACGCCACGGCCGCGGCATCTACGGCGATTTTGAAAAGGCCGCGAGAGAACTCTTGCAGCGGGCGCAACTCGCGCAGGACGAACAACTCTTGATCGATGTGGGAGCGCAGTTCCCCCACTCCCTGGCGGCCCGCGAAGCGGCCGATGCTCTCCTGGTTTGGGCCAGCGAGCGGGGCGATCTGGCCGCCGTGGCGCGCTTCGCCCTGGCTGAACTTCCGGCGAACTGGGGACCGGGCACGGCCACGGATCGTCAACTGGGTCTGCTGGCCCACCTGGGCAGCGCCCTCGCCAGAGCCGGCAACCTCGACGCCGCCTTGGCCCTGGCTCTCAAGTTGGCAGACACCGCGCCGGGGCTGGTCTCACCCGCTGTGGGCGACGGAGGCCTGACCCTGGGAGAGCTAGCCCGCCGACGGGCTGCGATTCCCATGGCGACGCAACCATCCCCCGCAGAGTTTCCCGGGCGGCTATTTCCCGAGCTCCAGGTCCAGGGTGAACATACCTTCCTGGGACGCATCCCCGTCAAGGATGGCAGCGACGAGTACACCGGCGAGGTGCTGCTCTTCGCCCGCAGCTTGGGCCGACGCGGACAATCCATCTCCCTGGTGGCCTACTCGGCCCAATCGCTGACCGCCCTCAAACCGCAACGCCTGTGGGAAGTCTCCGTGCCCCTGCGCGAAGCACCGGCTTCCTGGCAGAACGCCATTTGCATCACGAACGGTCTCGTAATCATCTCCAGCGGCGAGGAAATCTACGCTCTCGAACGCAATAGCGGCGAATGGCGCTGGACCTGGACGGCAATCGATGGCGACATCGAATCGATCCAACTCGCCGACGGTCTGGTCTACGCCACAACCCACCGCCGACCCGGAACCCTCGACGGACTCTCAGGGATCTGCGCGGTTACGGGAGCAGAACTGTGGAGCACCAACTTCGAACGCTTGACCCTCGATTCGCGCCCCATCTGCGGCTCGGGTCGGGTGGTCTTCCTGCCCCGTCACAGCCGCCGCAGCGGCCGCGTGCTCGATGCCTTCAGCGGCCGCGAGCAACTGCGTTACACCCTGCCCGAGAGCATGCTGCACGCCTCCATCTCGACGGCCTGGATCGAGGACGGCAAATTGATCGTGCCCTGGTTCCTGAGTGGACGCAACCCCGCCCGCAACCGCATCTGCGCCCTGGATCTCTCCAGTGCCAAAGTCGTCTGGAACCTCTCCTTCGACGAACTTCACGGAGGGCGTCGCGAGCTGCGCTCGATCCTGCAGTACGACGGCACGACCTATCTCCTACTGCAAGCCCAGAGCCAGAGCGAGGACGAGGGAGTCACCGGACTGCTCGTAAAACTGCACTCGGGCCTGGGCGCCACGGCCCAGGTGGGCGGCCTGCGCCTGGGACGCGAACAACGCATCCTGGGTATCGGCTCCGAGCGTCGGGTAGAACTCGAGCATCCGTACCTGTATGTGCGCTCTTTCGTCGAAGGCGGCGGTCCCCTGCGCATCCAGCAAGTGCTACTCAACCAGGGCGGTCTGGGCTGGACCCAACATATCGGTATCACCCGCGAAGAACTGTACAATTCCGAATTGCGGCTGCCTGCCACCGGTGGACAGGCCTTGGCCCTGGCGCTCAGCGTCAAACAGGGTGCTCGGCGCTTCGGTCTACCCGAAGGGTACCTGTTTCTATTCAACACGGCGACGGGCGAGTTGCTCTCCAGGCAACGGCTGGACGCCAAGCTGGGAAGCAGCGATACGATATCGCTGCATGGCTTGGGCAGTGCGCTGCTCATAGCTGGTAAGGACACTATGGAAGTCATGCGATGAAAACCATCCACACCATCTCCCTGACACGCCTGGGCGCGGCGCTAGTCTTGGTTTCCTCTTTCGGCATGGCCCTCCCGACCCAGAGCGAACCCCGCGCCGCACCTGGCCTGCCGCCCAGCGACCACAACGAGCCCCTGGTCGTCACACCGGCCCAGGCGGGAGCGGTCAAGCGCGGCCTGGCCTGGCTCGCCCAGCACCAAAACACCGATGGCAGTTGGACGGCCAAGATCGGCTACAAGCTGAACAACGACTACAACTACATCTCGGCAGACCGCGGCCATGTGGGCGTCACTTCCCTGGCCTGCATGGCCTTCCTGGCGGGCGGCCACCTGCCCGGCCGAGGAGAGTACGGCGAAGTCGTGGAGCGTGGCCTGGGCTTCATCCTCGGCAGCGTGCAAGAGGACGGCTACATCACGCGTCACCGCACGCGCATGTACAGCCATGCCTTCGCCACCCTGTTCCTGGCCGAGATCTACGGCACGACCCGCCGTGAGGATGTCAAACAAAAGCTGCAGAAGGCCATCGATTACATCGTCGAGTCGCAGAACCGTGAAGGCGGTTGGCGCTACGAGCCCTACGCCAATGAATCGGACATGTCGATCGTGGTCTGTCAGGTCCTGGCCCTGCGGGCGGCGCGCAACATCGGAATTCGCGTACCCAAGGCCACGGTGGACCGCGCGGCGCAGTATGTCGTCGATTCCGCTGTGACCCGTGATTCCGGTCGCAGATTTGGCCATCCGGCCTTTTCGAGCAGCGTCGAGGTGGGCACCTTCCACTACCAAAAGGATGTCTACTCGCGCTCCTCCTTCCCGCTCACCGCTGCCGGTGTGACGGCACTTCACGGCCTGGGGATCTATTCCGATGAATCCATCGAGAATGGCATCGAGTTCCTCAACAGGGAGCTCGCGCGCTTCAATCGCACCCAAGGGCTGCACAAGGGTGGCCACTACTTTTTCTGGTACGGCCACTACTACGGCGTGCAAGCCATGTACACCGTGGGCGCCCCTTACTGGAAGCCCTACTTCGAAGAAGTCCGCAGCCTCTTGCTTTCGATGCAACACGAGGACGGCTCCTGGCCCAATCGCATCGGACCGGGACAGGCCTTCGGCACGGCGCTCGGTGTTTTGATCCTCGAGATCCCTTACCGTTTCCTGCCCATCTTCCAACGCTGAGAGAACCAGCCTTGACCAGCACCCAATCGCAGGGCGCGCAGCACGCGACGCCGAGCATCGACCAACTTTTGAAGCGCCTGCGGAGGCGTTTGCAGCTGGCGGTCTGGCTGCACGGCGTGGGGCGCTTGTGCTTGGCCCTGGGCGCCTGGTTGCTCTTCATCTTCCTTGTGGATTGGGGCCTGCATGTACCCGCGGGCGTGCGCATCCTGCACTTCGCAGGTCTCGTCACGATTCCTCTGGTAGTGCTCTGGCGCGAACTCATCGTGCGTCTGCGCTGCATCCCGGATCGTGTCGGCCTCGCGGTGCTCATTGAGCGCGCCCACCCCAGCCTCCACGAACTCCTGGTGAGTGCCGTGCAGCTCTCGGCTGGCGCCCCAGCTCCTGGTAGCAACCCTGAACTGGTGGCCGGGACTGTCAGCGCTGCCGAGCGCGCGGCCCTCTCCCTGGAACTCACCAGAGTGAGCGACACCAAGCCTGCGCGGCAAGCGTTCCTGCTCGGTGTGGCGGCCAGCGCCTTGACGGCGACAGTCTTCCTCTGGCAACCGGCCGCCGCCCTGGTGTTCTTTGCGCGCTTGATCGGCGGCAACACGCCCTGGCCACAACGCACACACCTGGCGGTGGAAATCCCCCACGGCGGCAGCATCCATGTTTCCTTGGAATTGGTTTCCCTGGCCGTGGCCCGCGGCAGCGATGTTCCTATTTTGGTGCGCGCCCACGGTAAAATCCCGAGCGATGTCAGCCTGCACTTCGAGGACGCCCAGGATGTGCACCTCGGTAGCGCAGGCAAGGCGGTCTACCGCACCCTCTTACGGTCGGTGCAGGAAGACATCTCGTTCTTCGTCACCGGCGGCGACGACAACGACGGCACGCCGCGGGTCGAGATTCTCGTCCTGCAACCCCCCGATGTGACCGCGATCGCCGTGACCATCGAACCTCCGGCCTACAGCGGCTTGGAGACGCGCCTCGAGTTCGACCGCGATGTCGCGGTGCTTGCCGGTTCACGCATCACTGTGGCCATGCAGAGCCAGCCTGTTCTGCAACAGGGCGAGGCACGCCTGCTGCCCGAGGACCGAGTGCTCGACCTCGTGCCGCTGGAGTTCCCGGCGCGCAGCAGCGCGGACAACCCGACACAAGCCGCTGCAGGCTCTGGCCTCGGTTTTGAGCTCATTGCCAAGAAGAGCCTGCGCTACCGCTTTGAGCTGCGCGACGAGGATGGCCTGGAGAACCCCAACCCCGGTCTCTTCGCCATCCATGTGGACCTCGACCGCCAACCGGCCATTGAACTCCTCGCGCCAGCCCGCGGGGATGTAGAGACCGTGTTGGGGGGCAGCCTGCCCCTGCGCGCCCTGGTTTCCGACGACTTCGGTCTAGGCAGAGTGACCTGGTCCACCCAGGCCACAAGCGCCGAAGCCATGGCACTCGTGCACGAGCTGCACACTCTGCCCACCACCTCTTCCTCGCATGCCGCCTCGGAGCGGGTACGTGCCACGCTCCTGGCCTCAGCCTTGATCGATGTCAACGCCCTCTTCGGCGCCGACCTGCTGGCCGAAGGCGAGGCCTTCGAACTGCTGTTGGTGGCCGAGGACAACCGCGAACCCCAGGCGCAACGGGGCCAATCTGCAGCGGTCCGCCTGCGGGTGATCTCCTCGGACGAGTTCCTGCGGCGCATCCAGGATCGCCTGGGCCGCGTGCGCATCAAGGCCGACGCCCTCGCGGATCTCCTGTCCAAGAAGCGCGACTACACCCGCGACATCTTGGCCGGCCTAGAGAGTGACGAGTTGGCCGCCCTGGATGCCTCCTCCATCGGCACGGCTCTCAGTGGCGCACGCCGCGTACAAGGCGACTCGCGGGCCCTGGCCCGCGAACTGGCCGCGGTCTCTGAATCCATGATCTACTCGCGACTCGACCAGCGCGCGGGCCCCATGCTCGACGCGCTCTTTGCGAGCAGCTCGACACTGGAAACGCGCAGCTTCCAACCCGCAATGTGGAGCGAACTGGCGCGCATGCAAGCGGCCGGCGAGTTGGGCGAAGCGGACTTCGCCGACAAGCTCCTCAAAATCACCGGGGTGGCCCTGAGAGTGTCGGAGGTCCATGCAGAGAACATCATCAGCGGCCTGCGTGCAGCCCAGGACGAGAGCGACCTGAGCCTGGCATACGACACCCTGCTCGAAGTCCAGGCCCAGGAAACCGCAGCCGCCACACGCATCGAGGAACTTCTGGCCCTGCTCTCGGAGTGGGACAGTTATCAATCCATCCTGAGCTCCACCCGCGACCTGTTGAAGCGCCAGAAAAACCTCCTCGACCGCACCCGCCAGTACTACAAGGATCACTGAAATGGCCGTTCAAACATTCATCAGCGCTCTCTGCCTGGGGACCCTCTGGTTCCCTCTCAGCGCGCCAGCGGGAGCCCAGGACAATTCTCTCACCAGCCGCGAACAGGCCTCTCTGGTGGAAGAACAGGAACTCCTGACGCGCAAACTGGCGCGCCTGCGGGATTCCATGGAACACCTCGTCCGGCGCTTTGACGCCGAGGGACGCGTCCACGCCGCGCGGCTCTTGCGCGATGGCCTGACCCACCTGTCGGCCGGTACGGACCTCAGCGAGACCAATGTCGAGCACATGATGAGCAGCTCCTACGAGAAGCTGCGGGCGGGCCAGAGCATGCAGGCCATCGTCACCCAGGAAGAAGTCATCGCCGACCTCGAGCGCCTGCTCGCGATTCTCATGGACCGGCCCGACCTCGACCAGCTCGAGGAGTCCCTCGCGGAGCTCAAACAGCTCGGCGCCGAGCTTTGTGATCTGTCGGCAGCCGAAGGAGAACTCAAACGCGACACAGAAGCCCTGCACGAAGAGTCAAAGAACGAATCTCAGCGCCACCTCGAAGCAAGCCTCGACGCCGCCCTCCAGAAGCAACGACAGCTTCTGGCCGAGAACGAAGCGCAAGCTCGCCAGAGCGGAGCCCTCGACCTGGAACAGCTTGAAGCCGCCCTGGTGCAACTACTCGAGGACCAACGCGTCGATAGCTCCGTTCTGGAAAGCTGGCAGCCCCTGGCCGTGGAGAAATTGTCAGCACCCCTGGGCGAGTTGGCGCGGGTGCGTCAGGTGGCCGCCCGGGCCGAACGCCTGGCGGATGACGCCGAAGCACTGCGAGGCGCCGCCGCCGAAGCCCGCGACCCGCGTACGGACCTCGACGCCCTTGCTCGCGACTTGCAAGAGCAGGCTGAGCGGGGCGAACGCGACGCCCGAGCCGCCGACGATGAGGCCGCTTCGAGTGCGGCGGACGCCCTCGCTCGGGCTGCCGAAGAGTTGCGCGGAGCCGCTGACAACGAAGAGCAGCGGGCCCAGGCCGCGAACGAGTTGGAACGGTTGGCAGAAGACCTCGCGCAGGAGGGCAGCCGCGAGGCACAGGCCGCGGCCGAGGCTCTAAGCGCGGCGCGCGAGGCCCTCGAAGCTGTCGAGTCCGATCCCCAGAGCGTGTCCCGAGAAGCGGCCCGCCAGGCTCTACAAGCCCTCGGGCGCGCCGGGGATCCCGCCGCCACCGCCCAAGCCGCTCACGCTGCCGACCAGGGCCTGCGCCGTGAAGAACAGGAGTTGCGTTTCTTGGGCCAGGCCCTCGCCGCTAGCCAAGCGCAGAACGCCGAGCGCGCCGAGCAGCTGCGCCAGGGACTCCAGCGCACACCCCAGGCCCAAAGTCCCGGCGCCGAACGCGCCAGCGCCGCCCTCGAAAACGCCAAGACTGCTCAGGAACAGGCCGCTCGATCCGCCAGCGAACAAGATGCCGCCGAAGCCCACAGCCAGGCCGAAGCGGCCGAGGCCGAGTTACTGCGCGCTCTTGAAGAGATCAGCGCCTTGCGCGCGGCGAGCTCCGGTTCCCAGGCAGACGCCCAGGCCCTCGCCAAGCGCCAACAGGATCTCGCCCGCGAAGTCCGCGAGCTCGAGAGCGCAGCCCGGTCCGCGTCGCTCTCCGAGAAAGCCGAAAGCGCAGTTTCAAAAGCCCTCGAGGAGGCCGCTCAAGCCATGGACCAGGCCCAAGCTGAACTCGGCGCCGGACAGCGCGGAGCGGCCGCCAGCTCCCAACGCGAGGCCAGCGAAGCCCTGAGCAAGGCCGCCGCCGAAGCAGACGCCGGTGTCAGGCCCCAAACGGCCCAGCAGGAAAAACAGGCGGCCGATTTGGCCCAGCGCCAGGAGGAAATCGCCAAGGAGCTCTTCGAGTTCCTCGAACGCCACGCAGAGCGCGACGAAGCCCCCCCACTGCCCTCCCTGGCGGGCGCGCAGTCCTCGGCCCAGGCCGCCCAGGAGTCCCTTGAGCAAGGCGATCTCTCCTCGGCCCAGGCATCGGAAGAGGAAACTCAACGCCAGATCGATGAAGCCCTGGCGAATCTTGCGGAGGAGCAAGAGCAGTACCAACAACTGCGCGATGAAGAGCTGCTGTTCCAGATCACCGAAGAAGTTACAGCCCTCCTCGCCGCCCATGCCGAGCTCGTCGAATTGACCCTCGAAGTGGACGCCGGGCGCACGCCCACGGGCCGCGCGAGTCGCGGTGCGCGCTTGCGCCTGCGCAAAATCAGCCGCGAAGAGACGGCCCTTGCAGCGCGCTCAAGTGAATTGCGCACGGCCATCGAAGCCGAGGGCAGCCTGGTCTTCGCCGAACTCCTGGCCCGCGCCGAGCGCGATCTCTTGCGCGTGGCCCGCGAGACCGGCGAGAGCGGCGGCTACAAGAGCGGCCTGCGGGTCCAGGCCCTGCAAAGCGATGTCAGTATGCACCTGACCTGGTTGCTCGAAGCCCTCAACGAAGAACTCGATCGCCGCGATGAGGAAGATCAGGACTCCGCCGAGCAGCCCCCAGGCAGCGAACAGGAATCCGATGACGAAAACCGCCTGGTGCCTGATGTGGCCGAAATGCGCCTCCTGGCGCGCATGGAGCGGGAGGTCATCGACACCATCGAAGAATTGCTTGTGCTCTACCCCGAACTCTCGGGATCCGAGGATATCGACGCCTTGCTACTCGAGGACATTCAGCGCTTGGCGGTGCGCCACGAGCGCGCCAGCGAGCTGTTCAAACTCTTCCGCAGCCGCCTGGGACTACCCGCTCCGGGCCTCGATCCCTCGCACTTCAGCGCGCCCGACGAACCCGCGGGGCCCGACAAGCCTGAAGACAATCCTGAAGAGGAGGACTAACACCATGACCAAACGCATACACATCCTCGCCTGCCTCCTGGCCGCCAGCGCGCTCTGCAGCGCAGCCCTGCAAGAGCCCCAAGAGAGGAGCCCCGACATCGGCATCGAGCCCCCGCGCACCCAAACTCCGGGCGCTGGCGCAAGAGGCCCGACCATGAACCCGCAGGAACGCATCGCTGAATTGTTCGCCCAGGTGGAGCGCGGTCTTGAGAGCATCGACGGGCTGCTCTTCGATGCCGCCGCCGGTGACACAGCGCGGCTTGCAGGGCTAGAGCACGCCGGCATTGACGCCTTGCTGCGCAACTCGGTGGAAGCCGGACGGGCCGCACAGCGCGACATCGAGGAGATCATCCGCATCGCCCAAGAACTCGGCCAACCGCCCCCCGGCTCCTCAAGCTCTTCCCAGAGCCAGAGCCCGTCGAGTCAAAGTTCGTCGCCGGGCGGCTCGCAAAGTGGTCAGGACAGTCAATCGAACGAGGCCACGCCTTCGATGCCCGAAGAGAACGCCGGTGCAGAACAATCCAGCGGCGAACAGCCCGGAGCTGACCAACCCGGCGGCGAGCAGGAGGGCAATCAAGAAGCGAGCGACGGCCAAAAACCCGATAGCCCAAGGGGCTCCGAGGCCCTGGGCAAGAACCAGAGCGGCGACGAGGTAGAAAGCAAGGCCACCGGCCGGGCCGGCCACGGCGACCCCTCCGACAGGGGCTGGGGCAATCTGCCCGAACACCTGCGCGACACTTTCCGGGCCGAGAATTCGAGCGGCCTGCCCACGCGCTACCGCGACTGGATCGACTCCTACTACCACAAGCTCAACCGCCAGAGCGGAGGACGCTAGAGCGATGCCCGTGGGCCTGCCCAGGACCTTTCTGCTGGGTCTCGCCGCGCTCCTTGGCGCGGCCCTGGTCTCCTTCGCGGAAGGGCTGGATGATCACGGCGGCCAAGATCCTGGGGTGACTCCCTTGGACGGGCGCAGCGATGTCTCGCAAGGCAGCCGCGAAGCCATGCCGGAGGGTGATCCCTTCGGTGACCGCCTGGCGGTGCGCGCAGCCATCGAGCGGGGCCTCGATTTTTTGGCGGCGCGCCAACGGGATGAACAGGACGGTTCGTTCCCGCCGACCCAGGCCACGAAGCACGCACCCGTAGCGGTCACAGCCCTCGCTGCCCTGGCCTTCATGTCCACGGGCAGTTCGCAGCGGCGCGGACCGCGGGAAAAAGAACTCGCACGCGCCATTGATTTCCTGCTCGCTCAAGTGGACCGCGCACCGGACTCCAAACGACGCGGCTACATTTTCGCCGGCCGTGACGAAGTCTCCCGCACCCACGGCCACGGGTTTGCCACCCTGGCCCTGGCCCAGGCCCACGGCAATTCGCCAGGCTCTTCCCGCGGCGCGCAGATTGCAGAAGCCCTTACCCTGGCGGTGGCTTGCATCGAAAGCAGCCAAGGCCTCGAAGGCGGATGGTTCTACGACCCCGTGGCCGGACTCGAACACGAGGGCTCGGTGACTATCGCCATGGTTCAAGCCCTACGCGCCGCCAAGAATGTAGGCGTGCGCGTGAATCCTGCGGTAATCGCCAAAGCCGTGGACTATGTAGAGCGCTCGCAAAAAGAAGATGGCTCCTTCCGCTATTCCCTGGGCTCGGAAATTACTTCGGTGGCCCTCACCGCCGCGGCCCTCTCTACCTTGCATGCCACGGGCAAGTACCACGGCAGTTCCATCGTACAGGCCTACGATTACATCCAGCGCAAACTGCGCTCGCGGGAGCTCCCCGGTGAGCGCGGCATTCTCGACAGCGAGGGACCGCACTTCCCCTACTACGAGCGCCTGTACCTGGCCCAAGCCTTCTGGCAGAACCCCGATCAAGGGGTCTTCAGAACCTGGGCGAAAGGCGAGCGTCGCGAGATCCTGAAGCACCAGGGAGAGGACGGATCGTGGGGCGACTCGCCCTACGGCGACTGCTACGCCACAGCGGTCAATGTGCTCGTGCTGGCGCTACCCGACCAGCTATTGCCTATTTTTCAACGCTAAAGAGGCCTGGAGAGGCTTCTAATCGGAATTGGGGGGCTGGAAAGGGGTTCCCTTGGGGCTAGTAGAGTCCTGGGGATGGTTGAATGCTGTCGAGTGCCCGCCGGTGCTCTGATCCTCAGGTAGACTTGAGGATACGAGTTGCACTCCGTTCCTGATCCCCTAACAGGCAACGGCACCCCGCTTCCCGCAACTCGAACTCCATGTTGATCTCGACCTTATTGTATCTAGCCCTCGGCGCCCCGGCCGTGCAGGGTCCTGTGACAACCACGCCGGCACCCTCGGCACGGCTGCGCTCTTCCCAGGTACCAGGCGCGCGGAAGCCAAGGACCACCTGGCAGGCCCCACCGTTGCCCACCCGCGGGATCTACGGCGAGCGCCTGCCCACGAGCAACGGAGGGCAAATCGGAGCCGTCTTCGGCGGCACGCCGACGCGTATCGGCGGGCCCATGGCGAGCATCACGGGCATGCTCAGCCATTCCGTCATGCAGATCAGCTTCAACGATCCGGCGGGTACGGGATGGAACGAGAGCGCGATCTTGGGCATCCCGGCGATGCCCATCGCCAACCCGCCGCTCCTGGTCATGTTCCATAGCTACAATGTCAGCGAGTGGGACTGTTACTTGAACACGCCGATTTTCAAGCTGGCTCTTGAACGCGGCTGGTATGTCATCGCACCCCTCGGCGCCCATCAGGTCAACTTCTCGATTCCCTACTCGCAGGCCAACATCGAAGCCGTGCTCGACTGGACGATGATGACCTTCCCCGTCGATCCCAATCGCATCTACGGCGTGGGCTTTTCCATGGGAGGCGGAGGAGTGACCAGTTACATGGCGCGCCACCTCGATCCGGCCCACCCGCGCTTTGCAGCGGTGGTCCATCACACCGGTGGCGTCTCGATCGCCAATACCCACGAGAACACGGTAAATCCCAGCGTACTGGAAGACGCCTCCATGTTCGGCGGCCCCCCGAGCTTGGTCCCGTTCAAATACGCCCAAGCGTCCGTTATGGACATCGATGGCGCCACGGGCACCATTAATGCGGCTACCGACATGGCCCGAAATGTGGCCCACATTCCCCTGCGCTCGTTCACCATCGCCAGCGAACCCGCGGCCACGGCCTATCTACGCACCCAGACCCTCGCACTCTTCAACTGGATGCTGGGCTTCTCTTCGAACGGCAATTGGCAGGAGATCACGGGGAACACCCACGAGTGGATCCACCTCGATCCAGTCACGACCCTTGAATTCCTGCGCCAGCAAACCCTCACCATGCCGCGCGCCGGCACCCACCGGGTGCTCGCTGACCGCGAGGGCACTTGGCACCACTTCTATATCGAGCAGGACGCGCCCGGCGCCTTCACGCCCTTCCGCTGGACCATGCTCGACAGCCTCAACCGCGTAGTTATTGACCAGACCGAGAACCTGAAGCGCATCGTAATCGACAGTGCCTCCCTGGGATTGCACACCCAAGTGGTCACCGAGGTCGTGATTGGCACCAGCGATGGGCTGCCCGAGGAAGTCACCCTCTCGGGCTATCCCACCCCCCCAACCTCGGTGAGCCGGGGCCCGCAAACCACGGCCGCCTGGTCATGGAATGCCGTAACCGAAGCGGTCACCTTGCAGGAAGCCAACGCCTCTGGCTACCCGCTCTGGACGATCACGCCCTGACGACTGGCTCGCGAGGACGCTGGAGTGGTACAACGGTAGGGCCTCTTGCCACCGCCCCTCACCCTCCCAGGAACCATGTTCAAGCTCTTGCCGCTGCTGCTGCTCGCCAGTCCCCAGGCCGCAGAGCCCGCGCTTCCGCCCACCGCACACATCGCCATCATTGGCGCCAGCGTGTCCGAGGGCTTCGGCCTCTCCCTCGAACTCGAGTCGGCCTGCAACCTGACGCCCTTCGTCGATGCGGCTCTGAAGATCCCCCACGACGAGACGCTCAACCTCGGCAGCGGCATGATGTTCTCCGGGACCTTGCGCCGGGGCACGCAACAACTCGAACGAGCCCTGGCCTCGAAGCCCACCCTGATAATCGCGGCCGATTTTCTGTTCTGGTTTGGCTACGGGTTCGGCGGCACCCTCGATTCGCGCATGCAGAGCCTGGGCCATGGCCTGGCGCTCCTCGAACAGGTCGAGTGCCCAATCCTCATCGGCGACCTGCCCAACATGCGCGCTGCGCTCGCTGGCACGAGTCCTCTCACAGGAGGCGGGCCGATCATCAGCGCCGCCCAAGTGCCCTCGGCCGAACACCTGGAACAACTCAACGCGTGCATCATGGCCTGGGCCAAGGACCGTGAGAATGTGCACATCTTCCGCATGTCTCGTTTCGTCAATGAACTGCTCTCGCCGAAGCCCTTTGAGATTCGCGGCAACAAGCTAGGGCCCGAGATGAAGAGCGCCGTCATGCAAGCCGATCTCCTGCACCCCACGGTCAAGGGCACGGCCATCTTCTGCGTGCTGCTCTTCGATCAGCTCGTGCGTGATGGTGTGTTGCAGGCCGACGAAGTCGAATGGAACGCCGCAATCCTCGAAGCCGCTGTCTGGGAAGCCACAGCCCCGCGGCGCGAAAAAATCAAGAGCCGTCGCGCCCGTCGCGATGAACGCAAGCGCAAGCTGGAACAGCAGGGCCGCGAGAAGGACAAAAAAGATCAGCTCGAAACCCAGGGCGTCTGAGACCGCGCTCTCACAATTTGGCGCAGAGCAATTCGCACTCCAGGGCGCCGTTTGTAATCCTGTGGCGTTCTGCATTGCCCAACTCAAGGGCCGCGGAGAGGTCCTCAGCGCCCGAGAGCAGGGCCAAGGAGTAGCCCTCGCAGGAAGCGCGCAGGCGCTCGCCAAAGGCTCGGTAGAGCCCCAAGAGATCCTCGGAACGCCCCAGGCGCTCGCCGTAGGGCGGGTTGGTCACCACCCAACCATTCCAGCCGCGCTTGGGAGCGAAGTGGGCGGCATCCCTGACCTCCAGTTGCACCGCTCCCTCGAAACCAGCCGCAGCCAGGTTCTTGGCTGCGCCCTCGAGGGTGGCCCCATCGAGGTCGGAACCCACGATGCGCAGCTTGCCCAGGGGCCGCTCCAGGCCCCGGGCTTCGTCCAGGAGGCGCCGCCAGAGTCGGGCATCGAAGTCCGGGAAGCTCTCGAAGGCAAAGCGCTCACGCAGGGAGCCGGGTGCCTTGCCCGTGGCGAGCAAGAGGGCCTCCACGAAGAGCGTCCCCGAGCCGCAGAAGGGATCGATCAAGGGTGAGCGACAGTCCCAGCCCGAATGCATGAGCACCGCAGCCGCCAGGGTTTCAGCCATGGGAGCGCGGCCTGTGAAGCGCCGCCAGCCGCGCCGGGCCAAGGACTCGCCCGAAGTGTCGACGAGCAGCGTGCAGCGATCGCGGTAAAAATGCGCGTGCACACGCAGATCGGGTCTCTGTTTGTCCACCGTGGGGCGCGCTCCGCGGCGTTCGAGCAGGGCATCGCAAATGGCGTCCTTGACGCGTTGCTCGATGAAATGCGAATGGTCGAGGGTGGAATCCTTCGTGTGCGCTGCCACCAGCAAGGTGGCGCCTATCGGCAACCAATTCTCCCAGGCGACCTGACTGGCGCAGTCGTATAGCTCGTCGGAGCCCGAGGCTTGAAAGCGCGCCAGCCGGCGCAGGACGCGCACCGCCGTGCGCAGGTGTAGATTGGCCCGCATGCAGTCTCGCTCGCTCCCCTCGAAATATACGCCACCCACCTGGCGCTCCACGCGCCCGAGCTTGAGTGCCCGCAGCTCTGCGTGCAAGAGCGCTTCCACACCCGGCGCGCAGGTGACAAAGTAGGAATCGGCCTGTCGGCGGGCTGTAGGGGATGTCTTGTTGCTCATAGAATGCTCACAGAAGCCGTTTTTCAGGCGGTACGTAGAGACCCAATTCGACGGTTGCATAGCCGAAGGCGGCGAGCGCAGCGCTCCATTCGTCCCGGCGTTCGAGGGCCGCGTCGAATTCGTCGGCACCCACCTCCAGGATGGCGCGCGTTCCGTGGTGACGCACGCGCAAGACCCGCAGGCCGCGGGCCTTGAGTTCAGCTTCGGCGGCTTCCACCTGCGCCAGGCGCGTGCGGGTCACAGGGGTGCCCCGGGGCAGGCGCGAGGCGAGACAGGCCGAGGAGGGTTTGTCGGCCACGCTGAGCCCAGCCTCGCGGGCGTAGCGACGCACATCGCGTTTGCAAAAACCCGCCGCGGCAAGGGGCGCGATTACGCCCAGTTCCGCAGCGGCCCGGGCTCCGGGGCGATCATCGAGGGCGTCGTCCACGATCTCGCCAAAGGCCAGGTGGCTGTGTCCCGCCCCCTGGGCCCAGGCGGCCATGGCATGGAACAGCTCCGACTTGCACCAGTAGCAACGGTCCGCGGCGTTCTGTTGGTAGCGCGGATCGTCGAGTTCGGCGGTGGAGAGTTCCACCAACTCGGCACCCAATGCCGCGGCCAGTTCGCGGGCCGCGGACAATTCAGCCCGGGGCAAGGAGGGCGAATCGGCGACAAGGCCCACGCAGCGCGCTCCCAGAGCCTCAATGCCCGCGTGTAGAAGCACGGCCGAGTCCACGCCGCCTGAAAAAGCCACGGCCACCGAATCAAGGCGGGCCAGGGAGGCGACGAGCGCCGCGCGTTTGCGTGCGTAGTTCACAGGCTCATTCCGCGTAAAGGCGGGCATTCTCGATGTAGCCCTGGGCGCTCTCCTGGATCGAGGTCAGCTCGTCGTCAGTCACTTCGCGCACGACCCTCCCCGGTAGTCCCAGAACCAGGGAGCGCGGCGGAATCTGGGCGCCCTCGGTGACTACAGCCCCGGCCCCAATGATTGAACCAGCGCCAATGTTCGAACCCGCCAGGAGGATCGCCCCCATGCCGATCAAGCAGCCGTCCCCCACTTCGGCGCCGTGTAGAACACAGCCGTGCCCCACGGTGACTCGCTCACCGATGATGTTGGGCACACCTGGATCGCAGTGCACCATGGTGAGGTCCTGAATGTTCGTGCCGGCACCGATTTCGATGGGCGCGTCATCGCCGCGCAGGACGCAACCAAACCAGATGTTGGCGTCTTTTCCAAAGCTCACATCGCCGGTGACCGTAGCGCCCTGGGCCACCCAGGCACCACCTTCCACCGACTGCATCAAGCCGCGCATTTTGAACTTGGTCATGGAATGGAGGGCAGCCCTGGCAGGCTGCTAGGAGATCGGAAGATTCAGGGCCAGCAGGATCATCAAGGCGTTGTGGGCGGCGTGCACGGCCCAGGCGCAGGCCAAACGCCGCGTGCGCAGCATCACACCCCCCAGGATCAAGCTCAAGGCAAAGATCGGCAGGAAGGCCGTGGCACCGTGGAGGGCCGCGAAGGCGATGGAAGTCAGCACCACGCCGCCCTTGTCGTTGAAGTTCTGCACGAGGAGCGGCTGCAAGAAGCCACGAAAGAGCAGCTCTTCAAAAAAAGGCATGACGCAAGTCGCTGCTACGAAACACAACCAGAGCTCCGCGCCTTCGAGTTTCAGAAGCCCCAAGAGCACATCCTGGGCCAGAACATCGTGGCCCAGGCTCTGCAAGAGCGCCGGCCAGAAGAAGGTAACGCCCATCAGCCCCGGCAACAGGATCAGGTACAAGAGCAGCGCGCCGCCCATGGCGCGCAGGGTGCCGCCGGACACGCAACCCAGGGCCAGCCGAGGGTTGGGCTCCACGCGCTGGACGATGCGCACGAGAGCGAGGGAGAGCAGCGCGTAGATGAGACCCATGCGCCAGAGCAGCGCGGGGAGTGCGAGATCTTCGTCTGGGCTCTCCAGGGGCCAGGCGATGGCCACCAAGCTCGAAGCCACAAAGGCACAGATCACGAGCAGAGCCAGGTGCCCAAACCCCCAGCGGGCAAAAAATACCCGTCGCTCGGGCCACCAACTGCGGGCCAGGGCCAAGGCGAAGGGCACCAGGGCCAAGCCCGCCGTAGCCAAGACAGCACCAAAGACCGCAGCCTCGGATCCCTCTGCGGGAATGTTCGCGCTTTGCAGCAAGGGCGGTGCCGTTCCGGGCTAGACGATGTTGCCCGCGGAGGGCGAAGAAGCGCTGGCGTAGAGCTTCTTTGGTATGCGCCCGGCCAGGAAGGCCCCGCGGCCGGCCTCGCAGGCGCGCTTCATGGCCAGGGCCATGGTGAGCGGCTCTCGGGCCTGGGCGATGGCGCTGTTGAGCAAGACGCCCGCCACTCCAAGTTCCATGGCAAGGGCCACATCCGAAGCCGTGCCAACACCCGCGTCGACGATCACCGGGACTTCACCCTCGAGCAGTTCCAGGAGGATGCGTATGGCATTCGGGTTCAAAACGCCCTGGCCCGAGCCGATGGGCGAGCCAGCAGGCATGACACTCTTGACCCCCGCTTCGGCGAGATGCACGCACATGCGCGGGTCATCGGATGAGTAGACCATGACCTCAAAGTCCTGGCGCACGAGTTCGCGGGCCGCTTCCAGGGTACCCAGGGGATCGGGCAGGAGGGTGCGCTTGTCGCCCAGGACCTCGAGCTTGACCAGGTTCGTATCGAGCACATCGCGGGCCAAGCAGGCGGTGCGAATGGCGCTCGCGGCGTCGAAGCAGCCGGCGGTGTTGGGCAGAATCTTGTAGCGCTCGCGGTCGATGAACTCGAGCAACGAGGGACCTTGTTTGCTGTCTAGATTGACCCGCCGCACCGCCACCGTGACGCAGTCGGTGCCGCTGATCGCGAGCGCTCGGGCGGTTTCTTCGAAGCTGGCGTACTTGCCGGTGCCTACCAGGAGGCGCGACTGCAAGGTGGTCGAGCCGACCTGCAAGCTGTCGCCCTGGGATTCGTTGTGGGCCATGGAACTGGACATACTCAGAGGCAGAAGAAGTGGTGCGTCAGATCGCCAAGTCAGCCGCCACCCACCAGGGTCACGAGCTCCAGTGAGTCACCTTCCGCGAGGACCGTGGCGTCCCGCTTGGCGCGATTCACCAGGCTTTGGTTGAGCTCCACCGCAACCTCTTGGGGGCGCAACTCGAGCTCTTCGACCAGCTCGGTCACGGTCAGGCCCGGGCGCACAGCGCGGGCCTTGCCATTGATGGTGATCTGCATGGGAGTGGATTCTGTGAGGGCTGCGCCGGGCGGCCATTCTTGCAAAAGTTGCTGGGCCGGGGCTACAGGGCGCGCAGGAAAGCGCACTTCAAATAGGCCGTCTCGGGCACGGCCAGCAGCTGGGGATGGTCGGGAGAGGCTCCGCGCAGCTCTTCGAGCCACACATCGCGTTCAGCCAGTCGCCCCGCCGAGGCCAGGAACTTGACGAAGGCACTCGCGCGCACATTGTACGAGCACGAGGCGGAGACCAGGAGGCCGCCCGCTTCCAAGAGGGCCAGGGCACGGCGGTTGAGTTCAACATAGCCTCGCTCGGCGCCGGAAATCTCGCGCCGATTGCGGGCGAAGGCCGGCGGGTCGACGATCGCAATATCAAAGCTATGGCCTTCGCTCTTGAGGTTGCGCAGGGCTTGCATGCAGTTGGCCTTCTCAAAGCGCAGCTTGTGCGCCACGCCGTTGCGTTCGGCGTTGCGCAGAACGCGCTCACCGGCCGGTCCCGATTGGTCGAGACAGAGCACATCTTCGGCGCCAGCCATGGCCGCGCGCACGCCGAACAGGCCGTCGTAGCAGAAGGCATCGAGAACGCGCTTGCCCTGGGCCTCGCGGGCCGCCAACTGGCGATTCAGCCGTTGATCGAGGTAGTGGCCGGTTTTGTGCCCATTGAGCACATCGACTTCGTAGACGAGATCGTCTTCGTGAACTTCGAGGCCTTCCGTGACCTGGCCCTTGAGGATTTCGACCCGCGAATCGAGGTCCTCGAAGCGCCGCACTGAAGAGTCGCTGCGATCGACGATGCAGTCGAGCTTGAAGGGCAGGGCCGCTTCCAAGAGCTCCACCAAAAAGTCGCGCATGCGGTCGCTACCTTGAATCGAGCTCTGCACCACGGCGGTCGTGCCGTAGAGGTCAACGATCCAGCCCGGTATGCGATCGGCGTCCGCTGCGATCAAACGGCAGGCGCCGCGCGGGTTCAAAAAACCCATTCTCTCGCGAGCTTGCACCGCGCGTTGCACGCGCTCAAGCCAGAACTCACGCTTGGGCTGCACGGGCTGACGAGTGACCAGTCGCAGGGCAATCTTCGAAGTCGAACTGAATAGCCCCCAGCCCAAACTGTTGCCAGCGGGGTCCTCGACTTGAATCAACTCGCCGGATTCAGCTTCGCCGCCGGCGATGTCGTCGCGATAGATCCAGGGGTGCCCACCAAGCACCCAGCGCCGGCCCTTGCCGGACAAAGTGGCCTTACCCATAACTCGTTTATCCTCTGCGTAACTCTTCGTTACTCATTCGCCGGTGGCCGTTTTGGACAACGCCGCTTGAGCTTGGCCCAAGAGACCCGTCATTCAGCCTGACGCAACTTCGAACCGGGTCCGCGGTGCCGGTTCAGATCTCGCTCCCCCACCAGGCCGCGGGCCGCTTTGGCATGGAAGCTCCAGGCGCGGAGTATAGCAGGAGCCGCCGCGTCGGGGCGATCTGGCCCGGCCTGGCCCGGCCTAACGCTCTCCCGTTCCCGCCTCCGGAGCGATCTCGGTCAAACTTTCGAAGCGCGCATCGCCCCGCAGGGAAGCGAGGTCGGGGTCCGCCCGGGCCCAGGCCTGTTGGCGTGCCAGGGCCGCCGGTGAGCGGCGGTTCTCCCGGAAGTCCTGGGCGAGCAGTTCCAGGGCCCGCGTCCCCTCGCCCAGGAGCGCGTAGGTGCAAGCCAGGTTGTAGTAGCCCCGGGGCGAGACGGGGATCTCGGCCAGGAGCGCATGGGCCTCTTCAACCCGCCCCGAACGGGCGCGATAGCAGGCGAGCAGGATGCGCATGAAGTCATCCTCCTGGAGGCTGAAGGCCCGCTCAAAGTAGGCCAAGGCGGCTTCTGCATCGCGCTGTTTGACATTGGCGTTGACCGCCAAGGAAACCAGGGCGTCGGCCATGCTGGCCGTGGCCTGGGCCGCGGCGGCGGGGGCTCCGCGGTCCTTGTAGTAGGTCTCGAGGCCCTTGAACAACTCGAGGGCGGCGAGCATTTCGGTCTCGGCCTCTTGGGCCTCGTCATCGTCGCTCCAGGTCCCCCCCAGAAGCAGATGCCCCTGAGCCACAAGGCGCACGGCCCAAGGGTACTGGGCCGGCAGATTGCCCTGGTCCAATTCGGCCACGAATCCCGCAGCCAGGGCGCGGCAGGCCTCGGTGTCCCCCTCGCGGCGCAGACCGCCGCAATGGCGCAGGGCCAGGGCAGCGACCATGCGCAGGTCGAAGAAGCGCTGCTCAAGGCTCTTCTCGCGCAGATCCTGCGCTCGCATGCGCAACCCCAAGGCCAACTGGATGGCCTCGTTTTCCAGAGCTGCGTCATCGCCCCCGCCGTCCATGCGCCGGTGCAAGGCATCGATGCGGCGCTGCAAGGCCTGCACCTCGGCCACGGCAATCTCACCCAGCAGAGTTCGCCGCCGGGAATCCAGGAGCGGATCGCGCACGCGATCCGGCAAGTCCGCGAAGGCGTTGAAGCCCGGCACCTCGCGGGCGCTGACGCTGGCGAGGCCGCGGCCCAGGGCGGACTCGAGTTCGAGGCAGCGACTCGGCGGCCAGGCTGCGTGGGGCCGCAGGGCGAAGATCAGCTGGTAGGGCCCGAGCTGGGAGTCGTACAGGGTGCCCAGGCTGGCGAAGATGGGCGCATCGCCCGCGGTAGCCACGAGTTGAGCCTCGAGTTGCAGCTCGTGGGCGAGGCGCAGGTCTTCGAGGAGGCCCAGGTCGCGGGCCGGGGTGCCGCCGCTCTGTTTTGCGAAAGCCCGGGCAAAGACCAGGAGTGAGCGCTCGTGCAAGAGGTCGCGCTGCTCGATGGCCCCACCCTGTCCGGCGAGGTCCACGCGTGCCTCGAGTAGACCGTCCTGAAGGTCACCCGCCCGGGAGAACAGTTCGCGCGCCTCACCTGTACGGTCCAGGGCCAGGAGCGCCATGCCTTCGAGGTAGAGGGCTCGAAAACGCCAGCGCTGGGCGATCCAGGTGTCGGGACCGCCCCGGGTTCGCCTCAGATCGCGGGCCTGGGCAATGACCTCCTCGGGGTTGCCGCCGCCCTCGGCGAGGGCGCTGCGCAAGCGCAGGTACAGAATGGCGCGGGCCTCGACGCCGTCATTGGCCAGAGCTTCCAGGAGGCGCGCGGCGCGGCTCGAGCGTTCGAGTTCGCGCAGGCGCAGGAGGCAATCGTCCAAGGCCGCAGCCGCCGCCGCCCGCAGCATGGGTTGGTTGTGGGTCAGGCCCAGGACGAAGGGTGCCCGTTCGAGGGCCAGGTCGCCGCCGCCTGGTCGTTCGGCGAGAGTCGTGCCGTAGACCGAGAACAAGACCGTCAAGACATCGCTGGGCAGGGCCTGCATGGCACGCGGGCTGGCAAAGCTGTCGCGCACGGTGTCGAAGGCCAGTTCGCGACCGCGGGCAAAGCTCACCTGTTCGCGGGCGGCCTGAGCGCGTTCCGAGGGCGCCAACTCAAGGACCAGATCGGCCAGGGCGCGGGCAGCTTCAGAACTATCCAATCCCGCCAAACTCATGAGGGCCGCGCGGCGTACGGAGAGGGCCTCATCGTCCTGCGCTAGACCCCGGAACAGAGCCAGGCGCAGGGCGCTCTCAGCGTCCGTTAGGTCGAGGGCCGCGCACAACCCGAGCAACTCGACACGCACTTCCGCATCCGGGTCGGAGAGGGCCGCGCGCACCCCTCGAAAGTGCTCCGCGAGAGGCGCCTCGCGGGCGGCCCGGGCAAGGTCCCGGCGCTCGGCGAGAGGTGCCTGCGAGAAGTCTGCATCCAGGCGCGGGCCGGCCTTTTCGCCCTGGCCGTAGGCCGCCTCCGAAACGCTCAGCGCGATCACCAGGCAAGCAGAGAAACACAAGCCTGAGCCATTCACTGGTCCCCTTCCTCCAATCCGCGTTTGAGCCGGTACTCGAGGGCGCGGCGCGAAAGGCCCACCTGGCGGGCAGCCGCGCTGAGGTTTCCGCGCTGGCTGGCCACGGCTTCCTCGATCAGCGCCAGGGTCAGTTCGTCGACGCCAAATCCAGCGGCCAGGGCGCGCTGGGCCAGGGCTTGGCACTCGCTCTGCGCCTCGACTCGCAGGAACTCCAATTCCTCTGCAGCCACGGGGCCGCCAGCGGGTGGCGCGAGCACCAAAACGCGTTCGATGGCGTTCTCCAACTCGCGCAGATTGCCGGGCCAGGAGTGTGCACTCAGAACGGCCAGGGCCTCGTCCTCGAAGGGCCGCGGTTCGACTCGCGCACGGCGCGCGGCGCGCGCGGCGAATTCTTCCACGAAGAGCGGCAGGTCCGCGGGACGCGCGCGCAGGGGCGGCAGGTCGAGACAGATCACGGCCAGGCGATAGTAGAGGTCCTTGCGAAAACGGCCAGCCTCGCACACGGCGCGCAGGTCGCCAGAGGTGGTGGCGATAACGCGCACATCGATCTCACGCGGATCGCCGCCCACGGGCTCGACGATCTGTTCCTGAAGCACGCGCAGGAGCTTGACCTGCAATTCCTCGGCCAGACTTTCCACGGCGTCGAGCACCAGGGTCCCACCATGGGCGCGCACGAAGCGTCCCGTGCGATCGCGGTGGGCGCCGGTGAAGGCTCCCTCGGCGTGGCCAAAAAGCTCGGACTCCACCAGACTCGCCGAGAGGGCGGCCAGATGAACCTCGACAAAGGGCTCCGCGGCCCGTGGGCCCGCGGCGTGCAACCAGCGGGCGGCCGCGCTCTTGCCGCTGCCGCTCTCACCAGCCAGGAGGACCGTGGCGGGCGAGGCCGCCACCCGGGCCAGGTCCTCCAAAAAGTCCCTGCCCGGCCCGCTGGTGGCGGCCACGAAGCTACCCCCGTCCGCCAGCCGGAGCGGGCTTCCCCGGGGATGGGCCTGGGAATCAGGGGGGCCTTGGGGCATGAATAAGGGTTGGAGGGGGCGGGAGTGGCTGGAGATTTCGGCCCGGGAGGGGCCTACAGGTTGACTCGATTGGAGGGATATACCAAACTGTTCGGTCCCTCTTCCTGAAGTAAGGCCCTTGCCTGACCCCAGCTCGAGGGACTCCAGTCCAGGAGGGCCCGCCTGTGGGGCTTCCAACGACAGCGAAGTGGGGTTTCCCACTTCTTTTTTTTTGACAACCGCCGCGCGCGCGACGGTCCCTCACAGTACGCCCGTTTTTCCGCTGCCGCAGCCCTTGGCGCCTCCCCCTTCTTCTTCGTAATGGAACAACAAGCCCTCTTGCGGATGATCGACGTCATCCACATGGACAAGGACATCCCCAAGGAAGTGATCTTCCGCGGGTTGGAGGAAGCCTTGGCCACTGGCGTGCGCAAGCGCCTGGGCGTTGGTGAGGACCTGGTGGTCTCCATCGACCGCGAAACCGGCGAAGTGACCATGGAGGACGATGAGGAAGAGTACGAGTTTGACCTCTCGGTCCTCGGCCGCATCGTAGCCCAGGCCGTCAAGCAGGGTTTCACTCAAAAAGTACGCGAGGCCGAGCGCGATGTGCTCTACGAGGAGTATGAGGAGCGCGTGGGCCAGTTCGTCAATGGCGTGGTTCAACGCTTCGAGGGCGACTTCGTGGTCATCAACCTGGGCCGCGTCGAAGCGCTCCTGGGCAAGGAAGACCGCGTGCGTGGCGAAACCTACACCCCCGGCGACCGCGTGCGTGGCCTTCTGGTGGAAGTCCGCAAGGACGGCTCACGGGTCAAGCTCTTCGTGAGCCGCACCCATCCCGACCTGGTGCGACGACTCTTCGAGCTCGAGGTGCCGGAAATCGCCGACGAGATCATCGAGATCAAACGCGTCGTGCGCGAACCTGGCTACCGCACCAAGATGGCCGTGCTTTCCGCCGACCCCAAAATCGACTGCATCGGCGCCTGCGTGGGCGTGCGTGGTTCACGCATCAAGGCCGTCATCGACGAGCTGCGCGGCGAGCGCATCGACATCATCCGCTGGAGCGACTCCCTCGAGACCTTGATCATGAACGGCCTCAAGCCGGCCACGATCCACATCGACAACATCTTCCCCGATGTCGAGAACCGTCGAGCCATCGTGATCGTCGACGAGGATCAGCAATCCCTCGCCATCGGCAAGAAAGGCCAGAATGTGCGCCTCGCGAGCAAGCTTTGCGGCTGGGACATCGACATTCAGACCCGCGCACAATTCGAAGCGGGCGCCCTGCGCGTCGCTGGCATAGAGCCGGGAGAGGAAGCCCTCGATCCAGAATCCGAGAGCTCTGGTGCCGAGGAGCAAGTCATCCCCGCAGCAATTGCTCCCGAGGCCGTCTTTTCCGAGGCCTCCATTCCCAAAGAAGGCGGGGACCCCCCCACCGAACCCGTCGCCGAGGTTGCAGAAGAAGCACCCGCCGACGCCCCCACCGCCGAGCCCAAGTAAGGATTTTGAGCAAGAAGCGCATTCACGAACTGGCCAAGTCATACGACATGAGCGGCAAGGATCTTGCCGCCAAGTTGCGCGACCTCGGTTTCAGTCACATCAAGAGCCACATGACGGCCCTCGACGATTTCGAGTGGTTGCAGGCTCAAGGTGTCCTCGAGGCCCACGGCTTGGTGGCCAAGCAGCCCAAGAGTGAGAGCGTGGAAGAGGACGACCTCGAAACTCTCTCCGGAGGCTTGATCAAGCGCAAGAAGAAGCGCAAGGCCGCGGGCGGAACGGACACCACCACCAGCGCCGCCGTTGAAGCACCGGCCAAGCAGACCGCTCCAAAGAAGGCTACGCCCCAAGCCCCGGAAAGAGTCGAAGCCGAGCCCCAGGCGACAATTCCCGCGACGGCGCCCCCCCAGGCTGAGGACACCGAGGCCGCGGAAGACACCGCTGCCCCGGCCGAGGTCTCTCGCGAAGCCGCCTCGCAAGTGACCGACGCAACGAGCAACACGGGCACCGACACCGCCGAGCCCACCGAGCTCGTTGGCGCTGAGGGTCCCGCCTCGCCAGAGGCCGAGGCCGCTCCCGAAGCGGAGGGTGCCACGCAAGTGGCGGAGGTCGCGGAAACCACCGAAAAAATCGCTCCCAAAGTCGCCAAGCCCGCGGGCAATGTGGTGGGCTTCATCGACCTATCCAAAATCCAGGCCGCACCCAAGAAGAGCGAGTCGCGCAAGCTGCGCTCCCGCGACGATGTGCTGCCCGATGTGCACCCGACCCTACGCCACGATTCAAAGCGCTCGATGCTGCGCGGTGATCGCGGTTCCCGGGACTCTCTCACCGCCGCCCAGCTTCGCGAGCGGGAAGCCGGCCGCTATCGCCGCCATCAACGCCCCAGTGGCGGAGGTCGTGGAGGCCGCGGTGGCCGTGCTGGAGGCTTTTCGTCCCGTACGGCCTTTGAGGGTTCCCCCCACGCCGGCACGACTATCGCAGTCGATGTTCCCGTGACCATAAAGAAGCTGGCCGAGGGGATGGCAATCAAGGGCAACCAGTTGATGAAAGTGGCCTTCCGCGAACTCGGCTTTGGAACCGTGACCATCACCTCGGTGATCGACGAGGACACGGCCAGCCTGCTGGCCCAGGAGTTCGAGGTCGAACTCAAATTCGTCCGCGAAGTCGAGGCTGAGGAGGCCTTGATTGAAGCCCTCAAGGCCAGTCGCGCCAAGATTGATGATGAGCACCTCGAGGTGCGCAACCCCACCGTGGCCTTCCTGGGCCATGTGGACCACGGCAAGACCACGCTGATCGACAAGATCCGAAGCTCGCAGGTGGCCGAAGGCGAGTCCGGCGGCATCACCCAGCACATTGGCGCCTACCGCGTCACCACCGAGCTCGGTCACCGTGTAACAATCATCGACACCCCCGGCCACGCTGCCTTCACCAGCATGCGCGCCCGCGGTGCCCAGGCCGTCGATGTGGTTGTGCTGGTGGTGGCCGCCGACGCCGGCGTGCAGCCCCAGACCGAAGAAGCGCTCAACCACGCCCGAGCCGCCGAGGTGCCCATCGTGGTGGCCCTGAACAAGATCGACCGCGCCGAAGCCAATCCCCAGAAGGCCCTCGAACAACTGGCCGGCCTCAACCTGATCCCCGAGGACTGGGGAGGCGAGACCGCCGTGATGCCGGTCAGCGGCATCACCGGCGAGGGCCTACAGGGATTGCTCGAACGCATTTTCCTCGAGTCCGAAATCCTCGAACTCAACTGCCACGCCGACGGCCCCGCCTCGGGTGTCGTACTCGAAGCCGAAATTCAACAGGGCAAGGGCATCGTGGCTCACCTACTCGTACAAGACGGCACCCTTTGCCGCGGGGATGTCATCCTCGCCGGTGAGGGCTACGGCAGGGTGCGCTCGATCCACGACGATTTCGGCAATGAGATCCAGACTGGCGGCCCCTCGGTGCCCGTCGAGGTCTCGGGACTCTCCGCCCTGCCGGGCATCGGTGAGCCCTTCCATGTGGTCAAGAAGCTCGACGAGGCCAAGAAGGTCGCCGAGGAGCGCGCACGCAAGAACCGCGCCTCGTCCATGGTGGAGCGCCGCACCCTCGACAACGCTGCACTCTTGCAGCAAGTAGCCGGTCCCAGGGCCTCACAGGTCAACTTGGTCATCCGCGCCGATGTCCAGGGCTCGGCCGAGGTCCTGCGCTCGGCGCTCTCCGAGGCTGTACACGAGGAAGTCGAAACCCGCATCCTGCAATCGGGTGTGGGCGCTGTGACCGAGAACGATGTACTGCTCGCTTCCACGGGCGACGCCCTGGTGATCGCCTTCAATGTGGGCGTGGGCTCCAAGGCCCGCCAGACGGCCGAGCGCGAGAATGTGACCATCCAGAACTTCAGCGTGCTCTACGATGTGATCAATGCCGTGCACGAGATCATGGAGGGCTGTCTGGCTCCCGCGGTCGCCGAGGAAATCACCGGCCACACCGAGGTGCGCAAGCTCTTCAAGTCCTCGAAAATCGGCAACATCGCCGGCTGCATGGTGCTGGACGGCAGCATCGCACGGAACTGCAAGCTGCGCGTGCTGCGGGATGACACGGTCATCTTCACCGGCAAGCTGGCCTCCCTACGCCGCGAGGCAGACGACGCGAAGGAAGTCCGCGAGGGCTTCGAGTGCGGCTTGGTGGTGCACAACTACGGCGATATTCGCGAAGGCGATGTGATCGAGTCCTTCAAGACCGTAGAGACCAAGCGCACCCTGGATTCGGCGCCCTTGAGTTCCTGAACGCGGGCCATGGTCAATCCGCGTACGATTAGGCGCCTGGAAGCTCGCATCCAGGAACGCGCCGCGTATTGCCTGCAATTTGAGATCAACGACCCGCGCTCGACCTTTGTGACCATCACGCGGGTGGAATTGGCCGAGGACATCGCCCGCGGCACGATTTTTTACTCCTGCCTCGGCAGCGATGCCGACCGGAGCAAGACCGACGCCATGATCCAGGGCGCCGCGGGCTTCATCCAGCGCCAGGTGGCCCGGATACTCGAGACCCGCAATGTCCCCCACCTCTCCTGGGAGTACGACCCCTCCATCGCCCGAGCCGCCGAAATGGATCGGCTGATCCAGGAAGCCCAGGACCGCGACTCCAAGATCCGCCCGCCCGAAGAGGCGGCCCCGCCACCCGAGGAATAGGCGCCCGCGCTACCTCTTGCGCCAGACCGTGCGGCCGCCGGTGTCTTCCACCACGATGCCTCGCTCGAGGAGTTCGTCGCGCAGCTTGTCCGAGCGGGCCCACTCCTTGTTCTCGCGTGCCCTGATGCGTTCATTGAAGATGTCCTGGGTCTCTTGGTCCAGGCTCTCTTCCTGCATGTCGAGGATCCCCAGGGCCCCCTGCACCCCGGCCAGGAATTCCAGGGCGAGAGCCGCCGCCGCGCTGCCCAAGCACTCCTGCACGGCGTGGTCGCGCAAGCCGAAGAGCTGGGCGATGGCAGGCGGGGTGTTCAGGTCGTCGTTCATGGCGGCCCGGAATGCCTGCTTGGCGGCCCGCACCAAATCCTCGCCCGCTGTAGCCTCTGCCGCCCCCTCCTGACCGTCTGCAATGCGTTTGAGGCGCGTCACGAGGTCGTCGAGCTTGGCCAGAGCTCGGGCCGAGTCGGCCATGATCGCCCAGGTGAAGTTGAGAGGCTGACGGTAGTGCCCACGCAAGAGGGTGAAGCGCAAGTCACGAGGCCGAAAGCCACGGCTCTCCACATCGCTCAGGGTGTACACATTGCCCAGGGACTTGCTCATCTTGCCGCCATCGACCTGTAGAAACTTGGCGTGCATCCAGTAGTTGGCGAAGGGCTCGCCGGTGAAGGCTTCGCTCTGGGCGATCTCGCACTCGTGGTGCGGGAAGATATTATCCTCACCGCCGGTGTGGATGTCGATGCGGTCGCCAAGGTGCGTGCGCGCCATGGCTGAACATTCGATGTGCCAGCCGGGAAACCCGTGAGGACCGAAGTGACTCTCCCACTTCATCAGGTGCGCCGGGTCGCTCTTCCAGAGCGCAAAATCTGCCGGCGCGCGCTTCTCCTCGAGCACATCGATGCGCGCGCCGGCGGCGAGGTCCTCGACCTTGTTGCCCGAAAGCTTGCCGTACTCGGCGAAGCTGGACACATCGAAGTAGACATTGTCACCAGCGCGATAGGCGTGGCCCTTCTCCAGGAGCCCGTCGATCATCTCGAGCATCTCCTCGATGTGGGCCGTGGCTCGGGGATAGATCGAAGCTTCGAGAAAGTCGAGGGCGGCGAGGTCAGCGAGGAACTCCTCGGTGTGCTGCTCGGAGATCTTCCAGGGATCGCGGCCTTCCTTTCTGGCCTGGGCATCGAGCTTGTCCTCACCCTGGTCTGCGTCGGCGGTGATGTGCCCCACATCGGTGATGTTCATCACCTGCTTGACCTCCAGGCCCTCATGTTCGAGCCAGCGCCGCAGGGTGTCAGCGAACAGGAAGGAACGCAGGTTGCCGATGTGCGCCCGGCCGTAGACCGTGGGCCCGCAGTTGTACATACGCACCTGGCCGGCATCGATGGGTTCGAAGGGCTGCTTCTTGCGGGTGAGTGAGTTGTAGACCTGGAAGCTCATCGGAGAGGTGTTCTGACGGCACGGGAAGGGAGCGGACTCTGGCGGCTGGAGAGCCTACAGAATACCCTGCCGCCCATGGACTCCCCCGCCCTCCCCTTCAGTCTGCACGAAGAGCTCGGCTCGGGAACGAGCGGGAAGGTGCGGCGTGCCCTGCTGAAATCCCCCTGGCAAGGGCTGGCCAAGGGGCAGAGTATAGCGGTCAAGTTTCTGAGCGCCGAGGCGGCCCGCGATCCTCTCCTGCGCCGGGCCTTCGAGCGCGAGGCGCAGGTGCTCATGGGCCAGAAGAGCCCGGGCCTCCTCTCTGGCTACGCCACGGGCGAGGGGCAGGAGGGTCCCTGGCTGGCCATGGAACTGGTGCAGGGCCCGGAGCTCGCGGCGGAACTGCGCCGCACGGGTCCGTTCCCCGAGCAAGAGGTGCGGGCCATGGCCAGCCGACTCGCCGGGGCCCTCGCGGCCCTCGAGGCCAGGGGCTACATCCATGGCGACCTGAGCTTGAAGAATGTGCGCCTCGACGGCGACGGCCAGGCCGTCTTGATCGACCTGGGTTTCGTGCGACCCCTCGACGCGGACGCCGAAGAGCGCGCGCGGGTGGGCGGCAGCCTGGCCTACCTGTCTCCCGAAGAGGCTCGCGGCAAGACGGGCAACGCCGCCTCGGAGGTGTTTTCCCTGGGGCTGCTCTTGTTCGAGCTCGCCACCGGCGAGCATCCCTTCCTGGCGACGGGCGCGACTCCCGGCAGCGAAGAATGCCTGCGACGCCTTGCGTCGGCGGGCTTCCAGGCTCCCTCGCTCCTGGTGGCGACCCTCTCGCCATTTTTTGACCTGGCTCTGGCCGAGATGCTCGATCCCGATCCCCGGCGGCGCCCCACGGCGGCCGAGGCCCGGCGCCGCTTCCGGGAACAAGAAGACAGCGCCTGGTGGCGCTCCATGCAGGACCTCGATGGCACCGGGCAAAGTGCCCGACATACCTCCGGCGACCTGCCCTTCGTGGGCCGCGAGACGAGCCTCGCCAGCCTACGCGCAGCAACACACGCCACGCTTTCGGGAACCGACCAGGCTCCCGCCAGCGGCTGCGTGGTGGAGCTAGTGGGCGCCAGCGGTGGCGGACAGTCGCGCCTCGTGCTCGAGTTCGCACATCTCGCGCGACGGCGGCCAGGCCCGCCCCTCTTCCTCAACGGTCACTGCCTCGAGTTCGAGGGAGCGCGACCCTGCGAGCCGATTCTGGCCCTGGCGAGGCGCTACCTGGGCCTGGCAAGCCACAAGGCAGCGGGCCCCCGGGAGGACGCTCTGCTGGCCGAGCTCCTCACACCCGATGAGCGCGACACCTTGATGACCGCCCTCGACCCGGCCTTCGCAGGGAGCTTCCCCCTACCAGTGCCCCACTGCCTGGGGCAGTTCTTGGTGGCTCTTTCCGGCCGCGCGCCCTTGGTCTTGTTCCTCGACGACATCTCCTGGGCCGATGGCGGCACCCTCGATGTCCTCGCCGCCCTGATCGAAGCGCTACCGGGCCTGGCCCTGTTGCTGATCCTCGGCAGGTGCCCCGAAGCGCGCACCCACCACCCGAAGAGCCTGGCACGGCTCCTTCAGCGTGCCCGCAAGGTGAACTCTTACAGTTGCTTGGAGCTCGAGCCACTCGATCAGTCGGACCTGGACGAGCTGGTGGACCAACTCTTCAGCGCTGCGACGGCTCGCCGCCGTCTGGCCCAGGTCTTGTGGAAACGCAGCCGCGGCAACCCAGGATTGATCTCGGAGATTCTGCGCCAGGCCCACGAGCGCGGCCTGACCACGGGTCAGCCTGGTGCCTTGACCCTCACCGTGCACCCAGGCGACTTGCCCCTGCCCGGATCCCTGGGCGATGAAATCGCCGCCAACTACCGCCGCCTCGAACCCCTTGAGCGCCTCTGGTTGCGGCGCCTCTCGGTGGCCGGTGGACTGATCCAGAGCGCCTTCCTGGCCCGCGCCTGGCCGCGCGAGGATAGCGCGCTCCTGGAACAGACACTCGAGCACCTGACTCGCGCGGGCTGGCTCTCGCCCCTGGCGGACCGTTACCGTTTTCGCCGACCCGCCCTGCGCGCGGCGGTCTACTCAACCCTCTCCCACGATCGGCGCCGGAGTCTGCACCACGAGGTGGCCAACGCCTTGGCGCCGGCTGCCGGAAACGAACTGACCCTGGCCGCAGCCCTGCAGCGCGCTTTCCACCTGCACGCAGCGGGAGCGAGCGCCGAGCTTCTGCGGGTCTTGCGGCCGCTCCTCGAAGAGTTGCTAAAGCGCGGCCAGCACAGGCGCGTCTCGACCCTGGCCGTCTGGGGTGTGGAGGCCCTGGAAGAACTCAAGAGTTCCAGCGCCAAGAGCGCCCGCCACCCATCCCTGGCCGTGGGCTTTCTGCTCGCGGGCGCCCACGCCGCTGACCTGTTGGGCCAACGCCAACGCCAGCGCAGCTTCCTCGATCAATTGGCCGAGCTCGACCTCGATCCCGCCACGGCCCCGGAAGAAATCGGCGAGGTCTACCTCCTGCACGCACGATTTTCCATCAGCACCGGCCAATACGGTCCCGCCCGGGGCATGCTGCGCGCCGCCGCCGAGGCATTCGAGCGGGCGGGCGCGCGCAGTCTGGAGAGCGACGCCTGGCGGCGCTTGGCCGCCATCCACGGCCATGTGGGTGAACTCGTAGCCGCACGGCGGGTAGGCAAGCGCGCCCTGGCCCTGGCGGCCGACGATTACTCGCGTGCCCAGGCAGAGCTGGCTCTGGGGGTTGTGGAACTCCTCGAGGATCGCATCGAGGCCAGCCTGCATCGAGCCGACCGCTGTTTGATCCTCTTGCGCCGCGTGCCCGGATTTGTGGCGGCGGCAGCGCGGGCGCGGGCCAACAGTTTGCGCGCGCGCATCTACCGCGGCGCCGGGCGGCCGCGGCGCGCCCTGGTTTCGGCCCAACGCGCCCTGCGTCTGGCCCAGCAATCGGGCGACCTGCGCTTGGAGATCGAACTGCGGGCGCGCCTGGGCTGTCATCTGCTCGACATCGACCGTGTGGATGCCGCCACGAGCACCCTACGCGAGGCCCTCCTCTCGGCCACCGAGATCGAAGACCGGCGCGGCGAAGCCATCGCGGCGCTGTTCTTGGGATTGCTCCTGGCGGAGCAGGATGACCCCGCCGCGGACCGCGAACTGGCCCGCTCAACCCTCTTGGCCCGCGAATTGGGCCTGCACCGCGTGCGCGCCGTGGGCTTGGCCCTCAGCGCCCGGCGTCAATGCACCGGTGACGCTCCGCGGGCCCTCGCCGCGGCGACCGTGGCCCTCGAACTCCTCGAACAATACGGCGCCGAGTTGATCGACCGGGTGGTCATCTTGGGCACCGCTGCTGTGATCCTCGAGCGCCAGGGCCAGTCCACCCGGGCCAAGGAGATGGTGCGCGCCCTGCGCAAGCGCATGGCCCGAGAAAATGCAGCCATCGGCTCAGCGCTCCTCAAGCGCCGCCAACGCCTGGCCACCACGCGCCTCCTGGAAGCGGCGCTGACCCTCGATGGCCCGGTCTACCGCCGCGTGCGCCTTGAGTGGACCTGAAAGCTGGGCTCCTGCCGCACCGAGGCCAATCCTCTTAGTCCGCGTCCTCTTCGGTCTCTGAATCGGTGCCGAGGTAGCCGATGTCGATCAAGGCCTGGATGCTGCGCTTGCCTGCGCCCAGGGATTGGCCTGGGTGCAGGGCCTGATTGCGCGCCAGCTCTTGGCGGAGAGTACGGAGCATCTCAGCCACGCGCTTGGGTTGTTCGGCGGCGAGGTCGTCGTGCTGCTCTGGGTCTTCGCTCACGCAAAAAAGCCGTACATCTCCCTCGGCCCCGGTTTCCGTCGCGCCCCAGGCGGCGCCCTCAGGCGCCCAGTGCAATTCCCAGCCGCCTTCTCGCAAACCAAAGAGAGCGACTTCGCGGCGGCCGTTCCAAAAACCTGTCTGGGTCGAAAAGTACACGGGCTGTGCAGTGACAGCGGCGGGCGTCAGGAGATCGATGCTGCCGGTGAGGTTCTCGAAGGAGGCCCCGGCGAGGGCGGCCAGGCTGGGAGCGAGGTGTCGGTTGGAAACGGGAGTGTCCACGCGCGCTCCCCGCGGCAAACCAGGACCGGCCAGGATCAGCGGCACGCGCAGAAGCTCAGGGTAGAGGCTATGGCCGTGGATCAAGAGACCGTGGTCACCCAATTCCTCGCCGTGGTCGCTGGTGAAAGCCACCACCGTGGACTCCTCCAGCCCCAGGGCCTCGAGTTCGATGAGCAACTGGCCGACGAAATGATCGGCCGAGATCACCGCCGCTTCGTAGCTAAGCGCCATCCACTCGAGGTGCGCGGGAGGCACCAACTCCTCCAATCTCGAATGGCCCAGGGCGTCGTGACCGCGACCATCGAGCAGATCCTGGTGGTAGGCATCCATGCCGCTCTTTGGATAGTCTGCTGGCAGATGGCCACCAACGCGCAGGGTGGCGCTGCTCAGCGGGTGGTATAGCTCGTGGGTGTCGACGAGTTGTACATACAAGAAGAAACGCACGCCGGCGTGCAGGCGCAGCCAGTCGCGGGCAGCACCGATCACCAGGGTGCTGCGCCGGAACTTGTGGGCCGAGTCGAAGTAGTCAAAACCCTGGTCGAAGTTCTTGTCGGCCACGATCAGGGGATTGCAGGTGATCGCACCGGTGACTAGACCGCGCTCGGCCAGAAGCTCGGGCAGGGTCTCCACCGAGGGGTTCAAGAGGCACTCGCTCGCGCTCACCACACCGTGGGCCTCTGGGGCCAGGCCGGTCAGGATCGAGGCCGTCGCGGGCCAGGTCCAACTCGCCGTGGCGTAGGCGTTTTCAAAGAGAATTCCGCGCTCGGCGAGGGAGTCGAGGGCTGGAGTGGTGCCCGCCTTGTAGCCATAGCAACTCAGATGATCCTGACGCAGGGTGTCCATGACGATCAAGACAATGCTCGGCCTGGCGGCCGTGGCAGCCGCCAGCTCCTGCTCACCATCTTGAACGATTTCGAGCTGGCCGAAGCCCACGGGCAAGCGCGGCAAGTCGGCTTGCCCCAGGGGCAGGCTGATGCGGCTGGAGAAGAGCAGCTCCTGGCCCGGGCGCAGGGGAATCGGCGGCAGGTCCTGCCACAAGAACCCTTCGTCAGGAGCAGGTTGGCGGCGCAGAATGTGGGCATTGCTCCAGACTTCCTCGCCGTCCACCGAAACCGCCAGGGTGATCTCAACCCCGAGAGTATCGGCCGGCAAGGCCGCCCGCGCCGAGAGGTCCAGGCCCGTGCGACCCTTGAGCCAAACGGGGCCGCCATCGTCGGGCACAATCAAACGCACGGTGCAGGGCGGCGGCAAGAGCAGCCCTGCGAGGTCCGCCCCATCTTCTTCTGTCGCCATCGAGGGCGTGATGACTCTGACCTCGGCAGCGCCCCCCGGGCCGTGGGAGACGGTCTCCCACAACTCCGGCTCGAAAGCGATCCGGTGCAGCACGCGGGTAAAGGCCTGGGTTCCCAACTTGGGGGCCTCGCTGGCATCGGAGCAGGCCCAGAGGAAGAGGGCCACGAGCCAGATCCCTGTGCGCGGCAGCGATTTCGCGCTTGCTTTGTGCAGCGTGTCAGGCAAGGGGGAGTTTTGGTGTTGGTGAGTCGATCGGGTCCAACAACCCGGCGAGCACCGCAAGGCCCCAGACGGAAACAAGCCAGATGGGAAGGCACTGGATAAACTCCCACGGCTCTGGTGTGTAGCCTGCCCTTTGCTCATCGTTTTTCGCCGGACGTGGAGCGCCCCATGCGAGGGCCGGAAGCCCCACGATCCGCGCATGCTTGGGGGTGGCGGGCTCGCTATTCATGTCGTCAACAGCCATGGGGATCTCCGGGTTGAGGCGTCAGGCGCGCGGGCCTCCCAACTCCCCATCAGAACAGCCCCCGCACCGCCTCCGGAGGCCGCCCGACCACAGCCCGCCCAGCGCGCAGGGCTATGGGCCGCTCCATGAGGATGGGGCAGCGAACCATGGCAGCGCGCAGGGCACCAGCATCCGAATCCGCCCTCAGCCCCGCCTCTGCAAAGCTCGACTCCCCCCGGCGCACCCACTCCCCCACGGGCCGGCCGAGGAGTTCTTCGAGTTCGCGGAGCTCCTGCTCGTCGAGGGGTTCGTCCAAATAGCAACGCACCACAAACTCGTGCCCCGACTGTTCCAAAATAGCCTCCACCGCCCGACTCTTGGAGCAGAGGGGATTGTGGAGCAGCAGCAAGGTGTCGGGGTTTTCCTGGAGCGGCATGGGGGGAGTGCGGGGATCGCCAGGGGGATGGTTCCGCTGGAGAGCCTAACCTGCCGCATGGGTCCCTTGGGAATCCGCGCCAGTGCTTCTTCTGGTGCCGGCCCTCTGAAACGCCCCCCGAGAGATACCCTGGGAGAAACGCCACGGAACCCTCGCAGGCTCGCCCTGGTGCAGGAACTGGAACGCAGCAGCTCTTCCAGGGCCGAGCGGCTACGGCTCGAGCAGAGCGTCCTGGAAGGCGCGGCGCGGGGAGCCCTGAAGCGTGTTGAGAACAGCGGCCGGGTGTCGGGCGAGGCCAATAAGCCGATAGAGGCCTCTTGTTTCTCGCTCTCTTTTGTCTGTTTTTTGGCCATGGAGGCCTTTATCTTGGATTTCTTGCGAATCATTCTCAATTTACACTAGCTATTGAGACGAGATCTCAATACAACTTCCCTCCTCTCCGCAAGCGGGGTCCCCCGCAAACCCCAAACCATGACCCTCCTCCTCCAAGCCCCTCCCCGTCTCCTGGCCCTCCTCGTGGGCGGCCTGGTTCTGGGGGGAGTCGCCGAGGGGCGTCAGAGCGCACTGATCGAACGGCGGGTGGCGGCCATGGGCACCAGCTTGGTGCTCGAAGTCGTGGCCGAGGACCGCGCCAAGGCCTTGGCCGCGAGCGAATTGGCCCTGTGCGCCATCGAGGACACCGAGGCGCGACTCTCCACCTGGCGGGCGGACTCCGAGGTCTCCCGCCTGAATCGCACCGCGCCGGGGGTGGAGTTCGCGCCTTCGCAAGAACTCTGCGAGGACCTGGAGCGCGCCCTCCACTGGCGCAACCAAACCGGCGGGGCCTTTTCCCCCACCGTGCTCCCCCTGGTTCGAGCCTGGGGCTTGGAAAATGGGGGCGCGCGGCCGGAGGCTAGGCCTCTGGAACGGGCCCGAGCCGCCAGTTCGAGAGGGGCCATCGCCTTCTCACTCCCCGCGGCCATCGTGCGCCGAGATCGGGCAGCGGGCCTCGCCACCGGCGGCTTCGGCAAGGGCGTGGCCCTCGACCGCGCAGCGGCGGCCCTGGAGAGCCAAGGTGTCCAGCGAGCCTTCTTCAACTTCGGCGGGCAGACCCTGCTATTCGGCGCTGTCGCCGGAACGACCATCGCCCTGGCCGATCCTGATCAGCGCCGACGGCCTGTCCTGAGCCTTTCCTTGCGCTCTGGTTCGTGCGCCACCTCGGGCAACAGCGAACAGGAACTCGCAGTCGACGGCGCAGCCCTGAGTCATCTCCTCGATCCGAGAAGCGGCGCGCCCGCTGCGGACTTCGGCAGCTTGACGGTCTGCGCTGCGAGCGCCACCGACGCCGACTGCCTATCCACAGCCCTGTTCGTCCTGGGCCCCGAAGCAGCCCTGAAATTCGCCCACCAGCGCCCCGGCATCGATGTCGTGGCCATCCTGCGCGGGCCCAGCGAGGTGCGTGTGCGCGCCACGAGCGGCTTGCGCGGCCGACTGACCGTCCTTCTTGCAGGACTCACCATCGAGTGGTACCAGCCCTCTTTTTCCATCCCAAGTACCCAAGTGGGCTCCTGAACGCTTCTCCGTGATGCACCACCCCTCAGCAATCTGCGCCCTGGCCCTCCTGGCAGGCCTGGGCCAAGCCCAAGACTCCACCCTCCGACGCCTCGACACCCTCGAGGCGGAAAACGAAAAACTCCACGATCAAATCGAAGCCCTGGCCAGCGAAGTGGAACGCTTCGAGATGCGCGACATCATGCCCGAGGTGGGCGAGTCTCGCTTTGGCATGGGCCCGGCGGCGTCCAAGGTCTATGCCAGGGAGCAGGGCCTTTCTGTGGGCGGCTACGGCGAAGCGACCTACACCAACGACTCCACGAACAGCCCGGCCAAGGCGGACTTTGTGCGTGCCGTGCTCTACTTCGGCTACAAGTTCGATGAGCGCTGGGTTTACAACTCGGAGATCGAGTTCGAACACGCCTCGACCGGCGAGAACGGTTCGGCCTCGGTGGAGTTTGCCTATCTCGAATACCACCAAAGCGACGCCCTGAACGCCCGCGCCGGACTTTTGCTGGCGCCCATGGGTTGGCTGAACGAGATGCACGAACCCACGACCTACTACGGCGCCTCGCGGCCCGAGATCGAGCGACGCATATTGCCCAGCACCTGGCGCGAGAACGGCTTTGGGATCCACGGCAGTTTGAGTGGGCTGGACTACAAACTGTACGCCATGGGCGGCCTCGACGGAGCAGGCTTTAGCGCCGAGGGCCTGCGCGGCGGACGGCAAAAGGGCAGCAAGGCTCTGGCCGAGGACATCGCCCTGGTGGGACGGCTGGACTACAGCGCCACTCCGGGGCTTGTCGTCGGGGCATCGGCCTACTTCGGAGATTCGGGACAGGGCGACGCGAGCCTTGGCGATATATCCACCACGATCTATGACCTGCACGGCGAGTACCAGTGGCGGGGACTGCGCCTGCGCGGGCTCTTCGTCCAGGCCGAACTCGACGATACGGAGCAGATCTTCGCTGCGAAGATGATGGTGGTCGGCGCAGAGATGCAGGGCTACTACCTCGAAGCCGGTTACGATCTCTTCAGCCTGGGCTCGCAGAAAAGCGAGCAGCAGCTCATCCCCTTCGTGCGCTACGAACACATCGACACCCACGCCCAAGTGGCTTCCAGCCTGACCGCAGACCCAGACCAGGAAGATGACATCGTGACCATGGGGCTGAACTGGCTACCGATCCAGAACATCGTCTTCAAGGCCAGCTATCAGGACTTCGACAGGGGCGCTGACCGCTTCCAACTCAGCCTGGGATATGTCTTCTAGGCCCCTCATGCCGCGAAGCATCGGGTTTGTCTGGGGCCTGGGGATGTTGTGCGCTGCCGCTCTGGGCAGCGCGCCGGCCCAGGCCCACGGCGCCCCGCTGATCCAGCCTGCCATTGCCGGTGCGCGCATCCTCTTGACCCGCGACGAGGCCCTGACCTTGGCCTTCCCCGGCTGCGAGATCGAACGCGGGAGCGCCTTTCTCAAGAAACCGGAGCAAGCGGCCGTGGCCAAGTTGGCCGGGGTCAAGTTCGTCTCCGGCGTGGTGCACCCCTATGTGGCCCGCAAGGATGGCCTGATCGTGGGCACGGCCTACTTCGACACCCACCGCGTGCGCACCATGCGCCAGACGCTGATGGTGGTGGTGACAGCCGCCGGCAAGCTCGGTCGGGTGGAACTCTTGGCCTTCGCCGAACCCCGGGAGTACATCCCACGAGCGGCCTGGTACGCTCAATTCAAAGGCAAGCAGCTCGACCACCAGCTGCGCCTGAAACGCGACATCAAGGCCGTAACCGGCGCTAGCCTGACCGCCAAGGCCACCACATCGAGCGCCCGCCGCATCCTGGCCCTGCACCTAACCCTGGCGCGTTTGAAAGCGGAAAAACTAGAGCGCAAGCAACGCAAAGCAGCCGAGCGACGCAAAGAAGAGAGAGGGCGGAGCGGCGTCCCCCGAGCGACTGGGGGGGGCCCCCGCGTTTGACTCGCGCGCAAGCCTGGGCTATCCACGCCTCGAATCTGCTCGTGGGCGTCAGCGGCCTGATCTACGGCTGGATGCGCTACTTCGCCCAGGCGCAGGATGAGTTCTCGGTGGTCAACCACCCCTGGCAACCGGCCTGGCAACACGCCCATGTGCTCCTCGCGCCCCTACTCGTGTTTAGCGTGGGACTCGTCTGGAGCGGCCACATCTGGAAGCGCTACTCAAACGGCCACAAGACCCACCGCAAGAGCGGTCTGGCCCTGGCGCTCCTGTTCTTTCCCATGCTGGTCTCGGGGTACGCTTTGCAGATCAGCGCCACAGAAACCTGGCGCGAGATCTGGATCTTTGTGCACCTCGCGACATCACTCGTGTGGTTGCTCTTTGGAGTGATTCACCCCTTGCTGCGCCGCAGCTAGGGGCTGACTACGAGGCACCTCGTCTCGGGGATCCTCGTGCTTGCCAAACCAGGCCTCGGCGAGCCATCCCAAGCCGTGGAACAGGCTGCGCCGTCGGTGAGCCGTGGCCACGTCACGCCAAATGGCGTGGCGCATGGAACGGTCCTTTTCGTAGCCCACGAGGAAACGCATCAAGTCGGTGCCCGTGAGGCTCGTGCCCAGGCGCGCATCGCGCCGAGCCACATGGCGGTGTAGACGCCGCAGGTTGCCCAGGCGCTCGGCCTTCGAGAGGTTCGCGAATAGATCCGATTGGTCCAGGTCGATGATCCAGAGGCTCGGTTCGGCCTCGGGGTCCGCGCTCTTCTGCAACACGATGTTTGTGGGAGTCAGGTCGGCGTGGCGACAACCGTGACGGTGCAAGCGGCGCACGAGTTGACCCGTGGCCCCCACAAGCCGCCTCCAGCGCGGCCCGGAAAGTTCGCCGGCGCGGGCCTGGGCCAGGAGAAAGCCGAGATCGGTGGCGTCCTCGAGGCGCCGGGTGACGAGATCGATGTACCAACCCCACCCCGGAGCCATGCGTGCCCGAGCCCCCACCACCTGGGGCGTCTGGATCCCGGCTTGGCGCAGGGAAGCGCTCAAGACGAGTTCCCGGAAGGGGCGGCCAGGGTCGGAGTAGCGCGCTCCGGTGAGCCAACGCAAGAGGCCGCCGTGGCTGAAACGCCGCACGACGAAACGCTCGTCCTCGGTGTCGAGGGCCAGGAGCGGCTGACGACCGCTCAGGTCGCCGGGCTCGATGCTGCCGTCGCTCTCCGGCCCGTAACCCGCCTCGTGAAAGGTCCGGGCCACATCCGTATGCAAGGCCAAGATGCCCTGCGGGCCTTCGTCCACGAAGTAACCCGAGGGCAGGTCATCAAGGATCGGCAGGCTGGCGGCCATGAAATCCCTGACCTGGATTCCAGGCAGAGCCTAGAGTCCTTCTCCGAATCCAGGACCGGGGGGGGACTTGGGTGCGCGGGGCTCGGGAGCGGACGGCGGTGTCGGCGGCGGTGTCGGCGGCGGTGTCGGCGGTGCGGCGGCCGGACGCTGCCTGGGCTCGGGGGCCCGGGGGGCCGACAGGCCGTCGCCGAAGCCCGAGGAGGGCGCCGCGGAACGGCGGGCGGGAGCGTCCGCCCGGGGCTGGCGCTCCTCGCGGGGCTGGCGCTCCTCGCGGGGCTGGCGCTCCTCGCGGGGCTGGCGCTCCTCGCGGGGCTGGCGTTCCTCGCGGGGCTGGCGTTCTGCGCGGGGCTGGCGTTCTTCGCGGGGGGCTGCCTCGTCGCTGCGAGCCTGACGCTCACGGCGGGGACGAGAGTCTCCGCGGTCGGCGCGCGCCGGGCGCTCTTCCCGCTCGGGACGGTCGCCGCGGAGGTTGTCACGATCATCGCGGCCGCGGTTCTTGCCTGAATCCTCGCCACGGCCGCGGTCGCGGTCTCCTCGGGAGTCTTCACGGCTGCGATCACGGTCATGGCCTCTACGGGAGTCTCCGCGGTCACGACCTCCACGGGAACCGTCACGATCCCTGCTGCGGCCACGATCCCGATCACGGCCACCGCGTTGCACCGGGTCTCGGCCATCGTTGTGGGTCTCGCCCACTTCGAGGAACTCGGTGGGGATCGGATCGGACAGGTAGAGCGAAACGCGGTCGTAAAAGTTGATGCCCTGTTCCCAGGCATCGAGGGCGTAGACAGTCACCACGCTGTACGAACGGGCCTGAAAGCGGCCGGTCTCTATGGCGTCTGAGTTTTCGCAGGCGAGGTGCAGGAAACTGCGCCGTCCCGCTCGTAATCCGTAACGCTCGGCGCGCTCGGCGTCGCGGCTACCGAGGCCCACATACAAGAGCTCCGGTGGTTTGCAGTTCTCGCCGGGGTCGACCTTGATCGAGTGGCCATAGAGGGCTCGGATGCGGCCATCGGCGATGTCGTAGCGCAGCCGGTCACCGGCGTGCACGGCATCGTGGAGAGCGTCTTCGTCTATGGGGCCCTCCAGGCGCTCGCCTAGAGCCTCCAGGACATCCTCGATTTCTGCGGCGCCAAAGGCGTCGAGCTCGAGGTCGAATTCTTCCGGCTTGTGGCGGAGCATGTAGGCCAAGGAACGGGTGATCTGCTCGACATCGAAAGAGTGGTTCATCTCGGTAGGCATCTGTTTGTTTTTGGCGGTCCGCGTGGGATCTGGCTGGTGCTCGTGGGAACGAGCCGGTCCTCGTGGGATTCGGGAAGGCGAGCCGACACGGCTCGTCGGGGCGCTGAAGCGGGGCCCCATGGAGGGGTCTGCCACTAGGAGGTTATGGGCGGCATGATACGGGAGTCCCGGGCGCAAGTCTATGCACCCTGACAGGCGTTCCGGGAGGCTCCGAGTCCAGCCGGGAACCCGTCAGGCTGGCTCGTCCTTGACTGCGCCGGCCCCCAAGGGACCCTCCTCTCCCTCGCTGCGGGCGATCACCGCCGCTCCGCATGAGTCGGACCAGACATTGACCGTGGTTCGCAACATGTCGAGGGGCCGGTCCACGGCGAGCAACAGGGCCGCGCCCTCCACGGGCAATTTCAAGGCCGAGAGGATGGTGAGCATCATCACCAGGCCAGCGGAGGGGATCCCCGCTGCCCCCACGCTGGCCAGCAGGGCCATCATGACCACCAGGGCCTGGTCGCCATAGGTCAAGGGCACGCCGCCCATCCCGGCGTAGTACTGGGCGAGGAAAATCACGCCGATGCACTCGTAAAGCGCCGTGCCATCCATATTGATCGTGGCGCCCAGGGGCAAGGTGAAGGAGGTCACCTTGTTGCTCACATGGCCGCGGCCCTCCACCGTGCGCATGGTCACGGGCAGGGTCATGCTCGACGAACTCGTGCTGAAGGCGGTCATCAAGGCCGGCGACATGGCCTTCGCCCAGCGCAAGGGGTTGATGCGACCGACGAGGGCCAGGAAGGCCGGCAAGGTCACGCAGGCGTGCAGGACCAGGGCCAGGGTCACGGTGAGCATGTACAGCAACAGGGCCCGGAAGGGCTCAAAGCCCGTGGTGGCCACGACCTTCACGATCAGGGCAAAGACGCCGTAGGGCAAGAGTGAAAGCACGCCTTCGGCCATGCGCATCATCACATGAAAGATGGCCTCGAACAGGTCGCGCACGCGGCTCGAGTGGGGCTCGGCGGCGCGCGTGATGAAATAGCCAAGCAACAGGGCGAAGAAGATCACCTGCAACATGGCGGCGTTGGAGGTCATGGAATCGATCACATTCTCGGGCACCATGCGCCGCAGGACCTCGGCGAAGTTCTCCTCGCGGTCGCCCGCCTCTGCGTTGGCCGAGAGCCCCAGGGCCGCTCCCGTGCCCGGTGCGATCAGGTTGACGAGCACCTGGCCCACGAGCACGGCCATCAAGCTCGTGATGGCGTAATAGCCAAAGGTCTTGAGCCCCATGCGACGCAAGTCCCCCATGGTGCCCACGCTGGCCACGCCGCTCACGATTGACGCGAACACCAGGGGCACGATCAGCATCTTCAAGAGCGCCAGGAAGATGTCGGCAAAAAAGGCGAAGGGCGCGATCCAGCGGGCCCGCGGCGAACTGGGCAGGAGCGCGAGGGCCACGGGATCGGGCTGGTCGGCCTGGGCGTCGCTCGCACGCACGAACCAGAGCACCTCGCCGTTTTTCGACTGCTCCACCACGGCCTTCACCGCAGCGGTGGAATCGAGACTCAGGATCGATTCCGTGGGCTTGCCGCGATCGCGGATGGCGCGGTCGTAGACCTCGCCCACCTCAAGCCGAGCACTCGGCTTGGCGGTCGAAACAACCTCGATGCCGCCCTCGACGGGCGCCCAACTCGCGCCGCTCCAGGCCGGAGCGTCAAGGCTGTACTGCATGCCGACTCCCACCAGGGCGCCGGCGACCATCCACGCAAGGACCTTCCAGTGAAATTGCATACCCAGACCCTACAACCAGAGGGACCCCGCTGGCAGGGCGGCGGGTGGCTTATCTCCAGGGCAGACGCGAGCAGTGCCTAGAAAGCGCGGGTCACGCCGGGCATGGGGATCGGATAGCGGCCCTCGGCATCGGGCGAGGTGGGCGGAGCGGCGTCCCAGGCGTAGCTTTCGGGCGAAAGGGAGAGTTCCGACCCGAGAGCATCATTCCACGAGACCTGCTGGCCGGAATAGGTCGCCATGCGCCCCAGGATGGCAGTCATGGTGGCCTCGGCGCCGCGTCGCGCTTCGTTGTGCTCGTGGCCCTCGCGAATGGCCGCGAAGAGCACATCGTGCTCGACCTGGTAAGCATCGGGCACATCGCCGCGCCAGCGCCAATTCCAACCGCCCCGGCCCTCGATGCGACCGGCGCTGATGTTGGCCGTGCCTTCGCTGCCGCTGGCGTGTTCAGAAACGCTGGTCCAAGTGCCTGGGATGTGACGGCACTGGCTCATGAGTTTGGTGCCGTTCGCGTAGGTGAACTCCACAGCGTGGTGGTCGAAGATCTCGCCATGCTCGATGCCGCTGCGCACCTGGCGCCCGCCCTGGCCCTGGGCCGAAACTGGCGTGGCCCCCATGACCCAGTTGCACACATCGAGGTTGTGGATGTGCTGCTCTACGATGTGGTCTCCGCAGAGCCAGTTGAAGTAGTACCAGTTGCGCATCTGGTACTCCATTTCGGTCTGGCCTGCCTCGCGCGGCCGAGTCCAGACTCCGCCGGAGTCCCAGTAGGCGCGCAAGAGAACGATCTCGCCGATGGCGCCCTGCCTGATGCGTTCGATGGTTTCGAGGTAACGCGCATCGTGGTGCCGCTGGAGCCCCACGCCGATCTTCAGGTCGCGGGACCTGGCCACCTCCGCGGCGGCCAGCACGCGCCGGATGCCAGGACCGTCCACGGCCACGGGCTTTTCCATGAACACATGCCGGCCGGCGTTCACGGCGTACTCGAAGTGCAAAGGGCGAAAGCCCGGTGGCGTGGCGAGGATAACCACATCGACATCCGCGTCGATGGCCTGGCGATAGGCGTCGAAGCCAACAAACTTGCGCTCTTCGGGCACTGCCACCCGCTCGCCGTGAATTGCTGCCAGGTGTTCCAGGCAAGAGTCGAGACGGTCCGAAAAGGCGTCGGCCACAGCCACGAGTTGCACCTCACCGCGTGTGGCAAGGGCCTGGCTCGCGGCGCCACTGCCGCGCCCACCGCAACCGACAAGAGCCACCCGCAGAAGATCCTTGGGGCTCCCCGACTGGGCGCGAGCCAAGCGCGGCAGCAGGGATCCGCCGGCGAGAGATGCTGCCAGGGATGTCTTCAGAGATGTCTTCAGAGACGTCCTAAGGAAACTGCGGCGAGAGATACGCATTCGAGCCATTGGAACTGGGGGCGGGGGCCGAATCGGAAGGGAGATCTCAAGCGGTTGTACGCTGCCCGTGCGCAGGACGCAATCTGCAGGACGCAATCTAATCGGCAGGGGCTCTTAGCGCACCCCCAGAGAAATGCGCCGAAGGGGCTCGCTGCCGCAGCCTCGATCGCTATCAGGCCGTTCGAAGCCGAGTGGGACGAGCTCCGCGATGAAGGCCGCCGAGCCCGAGACATCCACCAGAAACTGCTCCTTTGTCTTGGCGTCGGTCCAGACCAGGCGCGTGCTCCGCAGATGCTCCGCGGGCTGTGTATGAGCGGTGTGCTTGTTGTGGTCCATGGGCTCTGCGGTGATTCTCCGAACTCTGCTGACGAGTCTTGTACGCATCGAGGCCCAAAGCGTGGGCGCCGATGGCGGAGCTTTCCTTCGAGCTTCGGCGTCTGAACCAGGAGGTCTAACCCTGCTCGAAAGGCACCGACGAGGACGAGTCCGCCCTCGCCATGACGCACTTGGAGAACAAATATTCGGCCCAAAGACCAAACTTCTGCCCGCGCCGAACGCAGGCGCGGACAATGAACTCTAGGTCGGTCTAGAAACTCAGGAGAAACGGGCCGCACATTCTCACTCCGCCTCGGTGGGCAGACGCATGCCGTTGGGTGTGAGTTCACAGCCAAGGTTCACCTCGTTGTAGCAGGGAATGAGTCCTGCCTCACGGCTCTGGTCGTTGGCGTAACAGTCGCTGGCGTAATCGCAGGCGCCGTGCCATGTGACAAGATTCACGGGATGATGCTCCAGGCCAGCCTCCGTGGTGAAGAGGCTGCCATCCCGAAGCGTGGAACCGTTCGGATTGCAAAGTGGAGAGCAGAGAGAGTCAATCGGTGAGCACGGCAAGACTCCTTTGATGGAGAGCGTGTCCTTTTTGAGGACGGCAGAATTTGAACAGTGCCGTCAGGAGACGAGAGGTGGCCGCTTGCGAAATCTTGTAAGGGTTTGCATAAAAAATCCGGACCAGGCCTCTAGTAACCCCTGCCCAAAAGAGAGACAGACCTACGGCCCGACCTACTCGCCGATTTCAAGGGCGCCGCGGTCCAACTCCGCGGGAGCCTCGACACCCAGGAGTCTCAGGGCGGTGGGCGCGATGTGCAGGAGATGGGCGCCGCCTGCGGGCAGGGACACGACCTTGTTGCTGGCGAAGATGCCAGCCACATGCACCGGCGCCACGGAGACATGGCCGCCAGACCAGTTGCTCTTGTTGGGCTGAAATATCGGCCCAGCCACGACGCTGCCCTGGTCGTCCTTGACCAACCGCAGCCCCCCCGAAGTCGTGCCCCAGGACACGCGGTAGGTCGGCTTGAAACCCACCATCAAGTCGCCCTCGCGATAGCGATAGGGGCCGTCGTGAACATCGTCGATGTAGGTCACCACTTCGACAACCTTTTCGCCGTAACCCTCGCGGCTGTCGCGCAGCAGAAGCAAGCCCGCGCGCATCTCATCGAGGAGCGGGCGGGCCTCTTCGGCCGTGACGATGCCAGCAGACTCGCGGCCCTCGAGATTGAGGTAGATCATGCCCAGGCCCAATGCGTAGGCGCGGGTGTTCTTCCAGTCCACAAACTCCAGGCCGAAATTGATCGATGTGCTCGCCAGGTCGCTCTTCAGAGCGAGGTAGCCCTCCTTGACGAGCCAGTTGTTCAGGTTCACTTGGTGGCGAAAGCTCTTGAAGCCGTGGTCGGCGCAAACCAAGAGGGTGTCGCCCTCCCCGAGAGACGCGAGTACATCTCCGATGATGCGGTCGATCTGCTCGTAGATAGCTGGGATCGCTTCGCGCAGCTCGATCTCCTGGCCGAAGAAAGTTATCTTGGTGGAAGCCAACTCTTCGTCGTAGAGCGGGTGCTCGCGGTCGTAGAACTGATAGCACATGTGCTGCACGCGGTCGGGCGTGCTGAAGACACTCATGAGCACCTCCCAGTCGTCTCGTTCCAGAGCGTCGCGGGTCAAACGCTCGCGCCACTTCATGGTGAACTCGATGTCTTCCAACATGGTGGGCGCGTCGATGATCTTGTCCTTGAAGGGCATTGTGGCGCAGGCCCAGCCGAAGGTCTCAAAGACGCCTCCCGTGCGCGACACGAGCTCGGCCGAGAACTCCCGCGGTTGACTGACCGGCTGCCAGAACTGGGGCTTCTCGGGGTCGATGTCGAGGGTGTTTACGAACAGCGTGAAGGGCTCCTTCAGGTTCAGGATCTTGACCCGCGTCACAGCCTGGGCCTTGATCAGGGGGTTCAGCTCGAAGGTGATGCGGTACCAGTCGGACCACTCGCCTTCGGAGAGGTCCTGGCTCTGGCCGCCGATCTTGACACTCACAAGGCCATCTGCCTTGCGTTCGAGCTCCATGGCGACAGCGGTGCGGGCGCCATCTGCCGCCCGGACTTCGAGGTCCTTCTTGCGCTCGCGCAAGCGGTTGCCCTCCTGCCAACCCACATCATTCTCCGGCGCCAACTGGGCTTCGAGGTCGGCGATCTCCTGGCGCACGAGACCCATTTCGTAGAAGTTCTTCGGTCCGAACACCTCGCTGGCGGTCTTGTCGTCACGCCAGTCGTTGAGGCGAAAGATCGTGCCCGCCGTGGGCGATGAGCGACCGCCGGGTGCCTTCTCGAACTCGAACTCATCAGTGGTGTAGATAAACCACTGCCCGTTTTCGCCGCGGCAGTCCGGCAAGCCGAGGCCGCCCAGAACCTGGGTGCCCGGAGGCTGGGGACGGTCCCAGGCCATGGCGGCGTCGATCACAAGAGCGCGCTTGCCTTCTGCGCCAGCAGTTTCCCAGAAGCTGTTCACCTCCACCGGATTGGCCACCACGCCGGGCACTTCGTCTGGCAACATCTGTTTGGCGGCGCGCACGCCCCAGCCTCCCACGAGTCCCAGGGACAGGGACATGACGATGGAGAGGGCCGGCTTCAGGCGCAAGAGCACCTTGAAGACGAAGAAGAACCCAGCGAAGACGATGAGCAGCACCAGGGCCGAGAGCAGGTTGATCTCGAAGTCGGCCAGAAAATTGATCAAGGGCCCGGCATCCATGGAGCTCAAGGGGCGGGTCTCGATGCGTTGGTGCCCAACCGTGGGGCGCGGCCGGCCGCCGCTGATCACTTCCTCACCGTTCGAGTCAAAAAGCGAGCGCTTGACAAATCCCGGTACGCCAGTCTTGGAGGGATTCTGGCCTGTGTTCAGAGCCGCCCAGGCCACCGGCGACTCGGCCGACCAGGTGGTGCCCAGGGGCGCGAAGGTGCCGCTCTTCTGAAGGGCCGCGAGGTTCGGCATGCGGCCCTCGGCCATGAGCCGCTCCGCCGTGTCGTGGTCGCCTCCATCGAAGCCGAGCACCACCACCCGCCCCTGGGAGCTGGCGGGCGCAGCGGTCGCGTTCGACACGGACCAATAGAACAGGGTGCCGGCCAGGGCGAAGAGAACCAGGAAGAGAGAGCGGGGCATGGAATGCTTCAGGTTGAGGGATGTGGTGCAGGGGGAGCGAGGAGGCGGCGCGGGCAGCAGATTGGATTCCCGCGAGGCCGGGTGCAAGCCTGGAGCGGGCCTTTCAGTCGGAGGCGTTCAGGCTCCAGTCGTAATCCTTCCAGACGATTTCGATCCTCTGCCCCCGCGCCAGGGCGGCTCTCAACTTGGGCATGAAGCGGGCGGCGTAGGCTTCGAGGCTCTCTGCCTGGGCCAGAAAGTCGCCGCGGTACCAGTCATAGATCGAATTCAGGTGCAATTTGCCCGTGGCGGCGTCGAAGTTGGCGAAGCGCCCGGCGCTGTGTACAGCGAGGGCCTGGGCCTCGAGCTGGGCGCCGATTTTCTCGGCCAGGAAAGCCCGCGGTCGCAGGGCGGGGCAATCGCGGCTGGCGCAGTTGATGGCGAAGTGGATGCGCGCTTCCACGAAACGCTTGCGCAGGTAGTCGTTCTCGATCTCCTCCAAGCTCAAGCGCAGGGATCCAATGGACCAGCGTTTGGCTGCCCAGCGCTGGGCCTTGGGGATGTGGCGAATCGACTTGAGGCTGCGCGGCGCGAGGGGCTCTTCCAGCGACGGCCCGGAGTCCGTGTAGTGGTCGAGGATCAAGCGCAGGGTGAAAGCGTTGTAGGCATTGATCAAAAGGGCCAGCTTCTGATCGCGGTCGAGTTGCTCGAACGGCGCCACGGCGAGTTGCTCGATGTACAGGTCGAGGCCGGTGGGATCTCGCCGCAGGGATTCGTAGTCCACCATGCCGGCGGCGTCCACAATCCTGGCCACTTGATTGTCCCAGACCTTGTGGTCGAAGCGCGGGCTCTGGGGGTCGTTCTGGTAGAGCTCCTCCGCGGTGACTTGCGACGGACCGAAGAAGCGCGTCAGGATCGATGGGCGCAGGAGCAAACTACCGAGCATGATGGCGCAGCCGCACAGGACCAGAGCCTCGATTCCCCCCCGGCCGGCCCGCGAACTCTCCTCGCTGCCGCCGCAGCCGAGCCAGCGATCGTAAAACCTCCGCAGACGAGTCGAGCTGACGCCCAAACCGTGTCCCAATTGGGTCAATCCGTTGACCGCCGTGGTGCGCAGCACGCCATTCTTGCGCCAGCGCCGGGTCGAAGTGGAAATTGTCTCGGGCAAGCGAGCGAAACGCCCCATGCGTCGCGCGCGGCTGACGAGGTCCGCATCCTCCATGATCTCCAACTCGCGGTAGCCCCCCAGGGCTTCCCATGTCTGGCGCAAAAGGAAGATGCCCTGGTCGCCGAATACGCGCCCCAAGAAACGCACGCGCAGGGCCACGGCGGTTTCGATCAGACGCAGGGAAATCCCTCTTCCAGCGAGGCGTAGGGCAAAGGCGCCGCCCACGCAATCCTCGCTCTTTAGGGCGCGGCCCACGGCTTGCAGAGCTCCGGGACAGAGGCTGCTGTCGGCGTGCAGGAAGAGCAGCACCTCGCCCGTGGCTGCCCGCGCGCCCCCGTTGAGCTGGCGCGCACGACCGCCCGCGGCCCGCACCCAGATTACCCCCCGATGGCGCGCTGCAAGGCCCTCGTCGATCTCGGGCGCGGCCACGATGACTTCGGCTTGCGGAGCATCGCGAGCCAATTCGTCCAAGAGCCCCGCGAGGCACTCTTCCCCAGCTCGAGCGCAAAGAATGATCGAGATCGCGGGGTCGGGCCCGGGTCCAGCGGAGTGGTGCATGTCAAGCCGATCTTACGAGAAGGGCGAGGGGTTTGGGAGGGCCGAAGAAGGTAGGATGCTGCGCGATTGTTCTCCCCATGATGATTCACATCCCCCACCAGAGCCAGAGGGCCAGCGGCAAAGGGCTCCTCGTGGCAGTCGCGGCCTTGAGCCTCGCAGCCCTGGTGTTTCTCTTCTGGCGCAGCCACGACTTGCAGAGGGGCTTTGCTCCCCTGAACCCCTCAGAGGGCGGCGCGGCGAACTTGAACAGGTCAGCGGACCTCGAATCGGTGAACAGCGCTGAGGCTGCGCGCCAAGGCGATGCCGTTCAAGGCGATGCCGTTCCAAGCGACCCCACCAACCCCGACGGACGCGAGGGCGAATTCGACGGCCTGGGCTCGATCCGGGGGGAGATGCTCTTGGCTCCGGGTGTGGAGCTACCCGCCTCGTGGTCCCTGCGCGTGGCGCCCTCGCGCACCCTGCGCGGCCGCAGGCGCGCCGTCTCGCGCGGGGTCGCGGGCCCCGCCGAGGGTTCTCTATTCATGGTCGATGGCCTGCCTCTCGGAGGATACGACATCTGGGGCGAGGCCCCCGGGCTACGCACGCCCAAACGCGCGGTGCTCCTCACCCGCGGCTCCTCGACGCCCTTCGTCAAGCTGCGTTTCGCGCCCATGGGTTTCATCGACGGGTTTGTCTTTCGCGCCGACGGCGCAGCCGCCGAGGGCGTGCTCGTGGCCTTGGCAGCCGAGCCCCAAGGAACTGCCCGCCGCGAGATGCGCACGAACCCCGATGGCTCCTACCGTTTTGATTCTGTAGCCGACGGTCCCTACCGCATGCACTTCGGTCCCGCCGAGACTCCCTTGGTGGACTCCACCGAACTCTTCTTTCGCGCCCCCTCCCTGCGCTTCAGGGAGATCCGTCTGCCACCCACCGCTGACCTGCTCCTGTATTCACAGGATAAAAATGGCGCCGTGTTGACTGGAGTGAGCATTTCCGGTTTTGGCAACAAGGGCGGTCGCATCGAGGCCCTCACCGACCTCAATGGCAAGGCCTGGGCACGCAACCTGCCGCCGGGGCGCTATCGCCTGCAAGCCAAGGCCCCGGACAACCGCCGCACCCGTCAAACCTTCGTGCTGACCCTCGAAGCCGGCCAAGAGTGTTGGCTGGTATTGCGTTGACGAACCCTGCCTATACGATCCTCCCATGGCCACCCAGCTACTCCTCGACATCTCCACCATCGACCTCGACAAGATCGTCGCCGACCGCGACGAACTGCTCTCCAAACTCTCCCAGCGCGGCACCTTCGAGATGCTCGGCGGGGTCTGCTACCGCGACCCGGAAGCGGAATTAATCGTGGGCTACAAGGACATCCGTTCCGACGACTGGTGGGCGCCGGACCACATCCCCGGTCGACCCCTGTTTCCCGGCGCCATGATGATCGAGGCCAGCGCTCAGCTGTGTACCTACGATTACCTCTTGCGCGGCACCGCCGATCCCACGAAGTTCATCGGCTTTGGCGGCGTCGACGCCACGCGCTTCCGCGGCCCGGTGGAGCCCGACGGGCGCATGTACTTCGTGGGCCGCGTCAAGCGCATCCGTCGCTCTCTTTTCACCTACTACGCCCAGGGCTTCTACCGCGACAAAATGGTCTTCGAATCGGAGATCATGGGCGTTGTGCTGTAAGGCCATTGGCTAGCCCGCGGGTTGCTGTCCGGTTCCTCCAGCCGGAGTGCAACATGGACTGCACCTTCTGCGTCACCGAAGATGACTTCGATGTGATCTCGTTTGAGGCGGAGGTCCTGCTCTGCGAGCGACTGGCTGGTGAGGGCCGCGCAACAGCACTCCCCTTCACCCTCTACCGCCGACCGGATATGTACCGTTCACGCACCGTCGATATCTACTGGAGCGCCGGAGGTGGCGTGGTCAAGGGTTAGCCCGGACCTCTATACGCCGTCCCCAAAAGTCAACGGCGCGCGGCGCAATTCGATTTTCTCTCCGTGCTCCTCGAGCAGGCCCAGGACATCAAGCTCCACACAGCGGCAGGTGCGATCCAAAAGGGATGCGAGGGAAGGCTCGGAGCGACCGTCTTCGCCGGTCACGGCTTCCTTGACATAGGTTCCGTGTTGGGTGCGGATCTGGACCTGGTAGCGTCCAGGCTCGGCTATGGCTTCGGCGCCGCGGATTTCCATCCAGCGTTCCCGAACCAGATCGGCGCGCCTGTGGGCCACGCGCTGTGGAGTTTTCTGGGCGATCTGGTAGCGCCGGCCCACGAGGGGCTCGAAGAGGTCCGCGGTGGCGGCGCCTTCGACTTCGACTAGAGCGGAATAGTCCTTGGCGTGTTTGGTTTCCTTGAGGATGCGGATGCGCGCCTTCTCGGACCAGTGCAGGCCCTCGATCTCGAGGCGGCCTGCGTTGCGGCGATTGATCTCGGCTTCAATCTCCGCCAGGTTCACCTTGAGTTCCTTGGGGTTCTGGAACTCCACCACGAAGGGCCTACCGTCGCCCAGCATGCGCACATCAATGTCTTCGCGGCCCGCACCGTGAAACTTGTTCTTGCGAGTCTTGAGCGCCGCGCCCAGGACCCAGGTCAAAAGTTCCTGGACCGAATCGCGGGTGAGCTTGCCGAAGCCCTCACAGTGGTCGCACTTCTTGCGCCGCCGGGGGTGGCCCTTGCAGACCGGGCAGAAAAAAACGGTCTGGGGCAGATCGCGAGTGAGCTTGCGGTAACGGCCTTCGATGAAGACCTTTCCCTGGGGCATGTCAGCCATGTGTGGTTCGATAACTCCTGGTTTACAGAGGCCCGCGGCCCCCGGGGCGACTGGAACGCCCCTCCCTACCAAAACGGGTGCGGTAAAAAGTCGGTTCGCGCCGGGCACGGGTCCCAGCGAGAGCGGCGAAGAGCATAACGCGCCGGGCGGAAGGCACCAAGGAATGCAAACCACAGAGGCGAGAATCGCAATCTTGAGGGCGAGTCCGTAGGCTCATCGGCCAATATGCATCCCTACCTATTCTCCCTGCCCCTGCCCTGGCTAGACGCGCCCTTCCATGTGCGTTCCTTCGGTGCCCTTGTGGCCCTCGGATTCCTGGCCGGCGCCCATGTCCTGCAACGCCTCGCCGCCAGGTACGGCGACGATCCCGAGCACGACGAGGATCACTTCGCCCAGATCATCATGTGGGTCCTGTTCGGGGTCTTCGGCGGAGCGCGCTTGATGTATGTGGCCGTGGAGATGCTGCGCGGCTCGCCCACGGGAGAGGGCTACATTCAACAGCCCTGGACCATGTTCTTTTTCTGGCAAGGCGGCCTGGTGATGTACGGCGGCTTTCTCGGCGGCGTCCTGGCGGGCATTCACAAGGCGCGCAAGCTGGGCGTGCGTTGGTTGAATGCCGTGGACATGGCCATGGTGGCGGCCTTCTTCGCCCAGGCCATCGGACGCATCGGTTGCTTGATGGTGGGCGACGACTACGGCCGGGTCGTGCCAGAGAAGTACGCCGATCTGCCCTTCCCCCTGGTGATCCGGGTCCCCGACCCGCTGCCCGAGGGCAGTCTCTTCGGCTCGCAGAATGCCGGTGAGATTTTGTGGGCCACCCAGACCTGGATGAGCTTGAACGCCCTGGCCCTTTCCGGCGTGGCCTTTTTCATATTGAAGCGGCGGCGCTACACGGGCCAGGTACTGCTTTGGACGGTGGCCCTGTACGCCCTGGGGCGCTACGCCATCGAGGCCTTCCGCGGTGACTCGATCCGCGGGCTGTGGTTCGACGGAGCCATGAGCACCTCGCAACTGATCTCAGCTGTTGCCGGCAGCCTGGCCCTCGTCCTCATCTTCATGAATCGCCGTCGCAGCGACCCGCCATCGGAAGCCGCACGGGCATGACGGAGCGCGGGGCCAATGACGGCACGCGGCGCGGGCACATCGTGGCCGGCATCGACGAGGCTGGCCTGGGTCCCCTGCTCGGGCCCTTGACCCTGGGCTATGCCGCCATGCGTCTCCCACCGGAGAAGATAAACCTCTGGGAAGCGCTGGAGGCCGTGGTTTCCCGCGATCCCAAGCTCGGCGAAGATCACATCGTTGTGGCCGATTCCAAGCGCGTCTTTGCTCGCAACCCGCGGGGCGAAAAGCGCCTGGAAACCACGGCCCTGGCCTTCCTGGGAGCCCGGCCCGGCGGTGCGCCGAGTTCGGGAACCGAACTTCTGCGCTCGATGCCCCGGTCCCTGCGCCCGCGGGCCCAGGACATCCTAGAGAGCCCCTGGTACGGCGAAATCGGCTTTGCCTTGCCCCTGTGGGTGGACGCCGGCCGTATGGAGCTGCGCCGAGAACTTCTGCGCCGCGAACTGAAGAGTTGCGGCATCGCCGTGGTGGCTGCCGGTGTGCGCGTGGTGCCGGCGAGAGAACTAAACCGGTCCTTCGCCCGCACCGCCAACAAGAGCCTCTCGGTGTGGGAGATCGTGGCCGCCATTCTGCGCCACCTCTGGGACGAGTTCAGCCTCGAGCCACTGCACATCATCGTGGACCGCCAGGGCGGCCGCTTCCGTTACGGTCGGCTCCTGGCCAGTTGTTTCCCGAAGGCGCGCATCGTCGTGGGCTTTGAGAGCCCGGCGCAATCGGAGTACCAAGTCCGCCTCGAAGCCCAGGGCGAGCGGCGTCAAATGCGCCTGACCTTCGCCGAGAAAGCCGAGGACCGCGCCTTTACCGTGGCCCTCGCCTCGTGCTTTGCGAAGTACGCCCGCGAGCTCGGCATGACGGCCTTCAACGATTTCTTCACAGGCCTCCTCGCCGGCCTCAAACCAACCGCCGGTTACACCACCGATGGCCGCCGCTGGTTGAAAGACGCCGAGCCCTGCCTGCGCGAGCTGGAACTCAGGCCGGGTTGTTTGCAGCGTGAGCGTTAGGCCGGGCTCGCCCGGCCTATTCGTGACGAAGCACAGGAATCATCCCAATCGGAAGGAAGGTCCGGCCAACTGGTCATTTTCCTTCGAGAATCTTGGTGCAGGTCACATCGTCAACTCCGATTCTTGAGGCCAGCCAAGGTGCTGCGAAGAACAGGGCCGCTCCAATCGCAAAGATCCAGAGACTCGCCAGTAAGCCGAAGTTACTCATGGCGACCATGTGAGGGCAAGCTCGTCGCCCGTGCAGCCGGGGATCGACTCGACCGTTGCGCCAGGCCACCAACGCTGAAGCAAGCTGAATCCGAGAGAGGCCACGCCGAGGAGGGCGAGACAGAAGGCTCCCAGCCGCAGCAGCGATGCAATTTTTGCGTAAGGCACTTGCTCGACATCTCCGATTGCGCACTCGGGCTAGGTGCTAAACCAACGCCACGCAGTCGATCTCGACGGCGACATCTTTGGGTAGGCCGGCCACGGCCACGGTGGCCCGGGCGGGCGGTGATGCGCCTGGGAAGTGGCGGGCGTAGACCTCGTTGACCAGGGTGAAATGGGACATGTCCACGAGGTAAACATTGCACTTCACCACCCTCGCGAAGCTAGTGCCGGCCGCTTCCAGGACGGCTCTGAGGTTCTTGAAGATCTGTTCAGTCTGTACGGTCACATCGCCTTCAACCAGAGCACCGGTGGTGGCGTCGAGAGCTATCTGGCCGGAACAATGCACGAGGCCCGCGGCCACCACGGCCTGGCTGTAGGGACCGATGGCCGCTGGAGCGTGGGGTGTGGAGATGGCGCGCGGTTCGGTCATGGAAGCTCAGTTGGAGTAGCGCTGCACAAGGGCCGCAGCCACGGCTGGCGGCACGAGGGCGCTGACATCGCCGCCCAGGGAAGCGATCTGGCGCACGAGAGTGCTCGAGATGAACGACACCTCGGGCGCGGCCAGGAGAAAGACTGTGTCGAGAGCGGGCAGGAGGCTCCTGTTGGTGTGGGCCATTTGGGTCTCGTAGTCGAGGTCCGCGCCGCCGCGCAGACCGCGCACCACCACTTGGGCATCGGCCTCGCGAGCGGCGTCGACCAAGAGGCCACGGGTGGCGCTGATCGTGATGCCCGTGAGGTGCGCGAGGGTCGTGCGCAAGAGCTCCACCCGCTCGTCGACACTGAAGAGCGGCTCTTTCGAGGCCTCTGCCGCCACCAGCACCGTCACCTCGCCGAAGAGCACTTGAGCCCGGGTGATGAGATCGACGTGCCCCAGGGTCACGGGATCAAAACTGCCGGGGAATAGCGCCCGGGATGAATCCTTGGCTGCGGTCATGGGGAGCATTCTACCCCTCCTGCTTGCGATCGCCGCGCAAGAGTTGCCCGGGCCCAGGAGTTCTATGGGATTCGATGGGAATAGAGCGCGCCCGCGCGGGTTGACAGGCGTCCAGAGGCGTGCATGATCGAAGATGACCCCCCCGCGCCCCTACGGCGCCCCCTGGTGACGCTAGTTTGCATAGCCCTCGCGGCGGGGCTCTGCGCCCAGGCGGGTGCCCTCGCGAGTCTCGCGGTGTGGGCCCTGGCCCTGGTCTGGCTGGCCCGCGGAGTGACGAGACCGCCATTTATTGACAGGTTCGTCGACAGGCTCGCCGGCGGCCTCGGAGCCGGGGTCCTGGTGACCTGGCTGGCCGTGGCCCTCCTACACGCCCACACCCAGAGCCGCCCCCACCGCCTCTTCGAAGGAACCTGGCGACAGGACGCCCAGGATGCCGAAAGCGTGCGCGGGCACTTCGAGGAGGGCGGTGGACACTTCGAGTTGCCCAGGGGCGCGGCGCGCGAGGGCGAACTGCTGCGCCTCAACCCCCACCGCGAGCCGGCGACCTCCGCCCGCGCTCCCGACTTCGTGCGCCGACGGCAAGGCTACGCCCCCGCGCAACAAGTCGACCTCGACGAAGTGACACGCCTGGCGCCGCCAGAAGCCAACCCGGCGGCGCGCATGGGCCGCGCCGCCCTGGCCCTGCGGCGGGCGGGGCTGGCGCGGATCAAACGACTCGAAGATCGGACCACACGGGGGCTGGCCGCGGCGCTTCTATTCGGCGACAGGAGCCTCTTGCCCCGGGGCCTGGCCGATCTCTTCACGCGCACCGGCACGCGCCACGCCCTGGCGGTGAGTGGGTTGCATGTGGCCCTTGTAGCGGCGCTCTGGATCTGGCCCATGGGCAGCTTGATCGCCTGGCTCGTCGGGCTTGTGATCGGCGCGAGCCGCTCGGGGCGGCGCACCCAAAAGCACAGCGTGTGGACTGCACCAGAACTCTGGCGAGCTGGCATCCTGGCCCTGCTCGTGCCCCTCGCCGGTTCGGGCGCGCCGGTGGTGCGGGCGGCCCTGGCCCTGAGCCTGGCGCAACTCGCGGCGATCTTCAGGCCGCACCAAGACGCCGATGGAAAGCTCGTCGGCGGCCGACGCGCCGACGGCCTTTCGCTCTGGGCCCTGGCGCTGCTATTCGAATGGCTCAACGATCCCCGCTGCCTCGCATCCCTCTCGGTACTGCTCTCCTACGGCGCAACCCTGGGGCTCTTGCTCTTCGCCCGACCAGCCCTTTTCTGGTTGCGGCGCCACACCCCGGGCGGCGGCCGCGTGGCGGCGGTTGGACGGCTCGGCCATCCCCGGCCAGCGGCCCTGCGCCTCGTGGCGCAGCGGCTTCTCGACTGGGCCTTGTGCGGCCTGGCGGCTTCTTTTGCCGCCAACCTCGCCACCTTGCCGGTGGTCTGGTTCGTCTTCGGCGAGTGGAGTTGGGTGGGTACCCCGGCGACCCTCTTGCTCTTGCCGTTCTTGGCGGCCTTCCTCGGACTCGCCTGGGCCTATGTGCTGTGGCCCAACGCCCTCGTCGCCGGTTGGCTCGATCTGCTGTGCGACCTGCAGATCGCTCTGCTCAAGGGCTTCGACGCCTTGCCGGGCACGCCCACCAACTTGCCCTCGCGCCCTCTCTGGGCGCTCTTGGCTGTGGCTTTGGTTTCGATGCTGGCCGTGCACAAGAAGGGCGCGGCGCGTCTGGCCCTGGCAGGTTGGAGCGCCTTGATCCTGCCCTGGCACGGACCGGCACGGGAACTCGAAGTGCACGCCCTCGATGTGGGCCACGGCACAGCTGTGGTGGTGCGCACGCCGGGCGGCCCCACCTGGCTCTTCGACGCCGGCTCTCGCGATCGTCGCGGAGTGGCGCGGGATGCGCTGGCGCCGCTCTTGCGAGAACTCGATGTGGGACGCCTGGTGGTAGTCTCTTCCCACAACGACACGGACCATTCCGGAGCCCTGCCCTGGCTGGTCGAACGCTATCCGCCGCTCTTTTGGGCAGGTGCCTTGAGCACACAGCTAGCTGAGCGACTACCGCACGGTACAGCGCGCCTCGACCTCGAGGCGGGTCGCCTGGAGTTAGATCTGGGTAGAAGCGAAGGAGCCCTGAGCGCGACCCTGATCCGGGGCGCCGCGGGCGAGGGCAACGAGGGCAGCCGCGACCTTGAGTTGCGCTGGCAAGGTCGGAGCGTGTTGCTCACAGGTGACGCCGAAGGCCACGGCCGCGCCCGCAGCTTGCAGGCCGGGCATCTGCGCGGGCCCTACGACCTCCTGCTCTTCCCCCACCACGGATCCCATACGCCCTGGCTCGGGAAGATCCTGGCCGAAACGCAGCCCACTGAGATCTGGATCAGCAGCGGCGAACGCCCGGCGGTGGCGCGGGAATTGGATCGCCGCGGGCTGGAGTGGAGTTCAACGGCAGAGGCAGGCCCGCTTAGCAGGCGCTTTCCGGGGAGTGGCATGGATCCTGCTATGGATCGTGCTGTGGAAGCCAGGTACTGAGTAAGCAAGCGCCCCTACCTTGACGCCCGGCGAAAAGTCCCCAAAATCACACCATGGACGCTTTTCTCAAGAAACCCCTGCCCCGCGCCCTGGGCTGCGCGAGCGCGCTCTTCGCTTGCCTGTGCATGGGCCCGCAGGCGGCGCAAGCAAGCTCAGCGAACTGCGCCAGCCAGGACGCCTCGATTCCTGAGGATGCCCGCAGCACACCGCGCAAGCGCCTGCTCAAGTTGCACAGCGGCGAGGTCTTGCGAGGCAACACGCGCTGGCGCAGCGACCACTGGGAGATCGCTCGTGATGGAAAATGGATCAGCCTGCGAGCGGGCTTGGTGCGTTCGATGCGCGACGACGCCGAAGCGCGCCGCGAGAGCCGCCTACGCGCCCGCAAGGTGGGACCCCAGGACCACGCCGCGCGCGCGGCCCTGGCAAGTTGGATGATCGACGAGGGGCTCGTGAGCGAAGCCCTCGGGGAACTCAATCAGGTGTTGGCCAAACAGCCCGACCACGGCGCAGCCACAGCTCTCCTGGCCGCTGCGCCCATACCGCGGCCCAAGGGCGGCAATCCGCGCGAGAATCCCGCGGCCTTCGCCCGGCGCTTGTTCGCCGCGGCCATCAGCTCCGCCCCGGCGCAACGCGAGCTGTGCATCCTGGCCCTCGGCGAACTGCGCGACGTGCAATCAGGCCGCGCCTTCCTGCTCGACTTCCTGCGCCGCGAACTGCTTGCCGTGCGCGTCCTGCGCCGCGCCACCGCAGCCCACGCTCTGCGACGGCTCTTGCCCGGCGAAGGCATCCGAGATCTCTTGCGGCGCTGCGCCCTGGACACCTCGCGGCCCGTGCGCGAGTCGGCCGCCCTGGCGCTCTTCGTAAGCGGCGAAGCGGGAGTCATAGAGCCCCTGGTGCGAGCGCTCGGAAGCGACTCGCGGGCGGTGCGCACCAACGCCGCCGAGAGCCTGGGCGCCGTGGGCTTTCCCCTGGCGATCCCGTCCCTGGTAACGCACTTCGCGAGCCTCACCCAGTCCGGTGGCGGCGGCGTCTCGCCCAGCACGGCACACATCTACATCGGCACGCAATTCGCCTATCTCGGCGATTTCGATGTGGAGATCGCCCAGGCGGCCTCGATTGCCGATCCTATGGTGAAAATCGGCGACTCCGGGGTGGTGCTCGACGCACGCCTGGCCGGGATCTCTGGCTTCACCTACGCCTTGGAGCGCCGCACCGTGCGCGAGGCCCTCAAGAAACTCAGCGGAGCCAACCCGGGTTCAGCGCCCGCGGACTGGCAGGCTTGGTGGGCCGAGTCGCAAGCCGCCCAGGATGCCCCCGAGCCACAGGCGGGTGCGCGCTAACGCGGCTGGCTGAACTCGCTGTCGAGCAGGCCCTTGAAGCCCTGAATCGCCACGCGCTGGAGGTAGAAATCGAGGCCGCGCTCGGCACCGAGTTCTTCGCCGCCGCCCGCCCGGCCAGGGCCGCCGTGGACCATGGAGGGTAGCACCATGCCCGGCGGCAGGGCTTGTTCGGCGCAGCGCTCGGAACCGATCCAGACCCGGCCGTGCCAGGGAGCGATGCCCAAAACGAAGGTGCGGGTCCAGGCAGAATCACTCGAGTAGAGGCTCGCAACCAAACTGCCCTGGCCCAGCACCACAAGTTCCACGGCTTCTTCCGGGCTGCCGCCGTAAGGGAGCACCGTGGCCACGGGCCCAAAGACTTCCTCCTCGTGGAAGATCGCGGTGCGCGGATCCTCGGCCACCAAGAGGGTGGGAGCGATGAAACAACCCCTGTCCGCGGCGGGCTCGGGGCCTCCGCAGGCGATCCTTGCGTGTTCAGAGAGACGCGCGATGCCGGCGCGCACACCCTCGAAGGCGGCTTCGCTGGCCAGGGGGCCCATGCGTGATTTGGAGTCGGCGGGGTCGCCCTGCACGACTCGGCCGAGGGCCGCCACGAGGTCGCTGGTGACCTCCTCGACCCTATCGCTGGGCACGCAGATGCGGCGCACGGCGGTGCACTTCTGCCCGGCCTTCTGGGTCAGGTCGAGGACCAGGTTGGAGAGGAATAGCGAGTAGGTGTTACTCGACGGATCGACATCGGGAGCCAGCACGGCGGCGTTGAGCGAGTCGGCCTCGATGTTGACGCGCACATTGCGAGCCACGAGTCCGGGGTGTGCCTTGAGCTTGGCACCGGTGGCCGCGGAGCCCGTAAAGGCCAGGGCGTCCTGGGGGCCGAGGTGGTCGAGGAGGTCGCCCACGCTGCCACACAGGAACTGGAACGCACCCTCGGGCAGGATGCCGCTCTCCACGATGATCTGGGCCACGCTCCAGGCCAGGACGGCCGTGGGCGTGCCAGGCTTTTCGATCACCGGCACACCGGCCAGGATCGCGCAGGCCATCTTCTCGGCCATGCCCCAGGCGGGAAAGTTAAAGGCGTTGATGTGCACGGCAATGCCTTCGCGGGGAACCGAAATGTGCAGGCCGCCGAAGCGCTTGGTGCGACCGAGTTGGATCTGGTCTCCGGCTTGAAGAAAGGGCTGGTCGCCGAGGCTCTGCGCCAGGTGGGCGTAGGCCGCCAGGGTTCCGGTGGCGCCGTCGATGTCGAACTTGGCGTCGCCGCGGGTGTTGCCTCCGTCCTGACAACCGATGGCGATCAACTCTTCCCGATGTTCGTGGATCGCGGCTGAGAGATCTTTCAGAAGCGCACCCCGCTGCCCGAATGTCATGGCTCGCAGGGCCGGCCCGCCACTCTCACGGCCGTGGCGTGTCACGGCTGCGAAGTCGATGCCCTCGGTACTGCACTCGGCCACGGGCTCGAGGGTAGTGGGGTTCGAGATGATGGCGGCGTTCTTGCCCCCGCTGTGCCAGGCACCGAGGGCGTAGCTGGAAAGTCGTTGCATGGGAATAGGGAATCGGTCGAGGGGAGCGTTTCGGGCGATCATGCTACACAAAGCCTGCCCCCTTCTGCCAAGCTGGGCCGCCATGGGGCACCCCGCCGAAGAGAAGAACCGCAGCCATCCGGCTGGACCTCTATCCAGGAGCCCTTCGCAAGACGCCAATCTGCCCAGCAGCGAGGCTCCCAACGCCGCCACGGCGGACCTCGACACCCTTTCCACCGCCGCCGCCGTGCGCCTCTTCCGCGAGCAGGACGCCCGAATTCTGGAGGCTCTCGAGGGATCAGCGCCGGCCATCGAAGCGGCCATCTGTCTGATCGCCGCGCGCCTCGAGGCTGGCGGCAGGCTCTTCTACCTCGGCGCAGGCACCAGCGGGCGCCTGGGAGTGCTCGACGCCGTGGAGTGCCCGCCGACCTTTCAGACGCCCCCGGAAATGATGCAGGGCATTTTGGCCGGTGGCCCCGAGGCCATGTTCCGCTCGCAAGAAGGTGCGGAGGACGACACCCAAGCGGCAGCCCTGGACCTCGACGCCCGCGCTCTCAGCGGCGGCGATGTGGTCATGGGTATCAGCGCCAGCGGCACGACGCCTTTTGTTCTCGGCGGCCTGGCCCACGCCCGCAACCTGGCCGCTGCGACGATTCTCGTCACCTGCTGCCCCGCCGAAGCGTCTCCTGCTTTCGATGTCACCATCAGCCTCGACACCGGCCCCGAAGTCCTGGCCGGCTCTACCCGCCTAAAAGCCGGCACGGCCACCAAGATGGCCCTGGGCACCATCAGCACCCTGGTCATGGTCAAGCTCGGCCGCGTCTATGGAAACCGCATGGTCGATGTCGCCACCCGCGGCAACGCGAAGCTCGAACGCCGCGGTCTGCATCTGGTGAGCGAACTTGGCCGCGTGGACCTCGCCTGCGCCCGCGCCAGCCTGGCCGCCGCCGACGGCCAAGTCAAAGTCGCCATTCTCATGTCCCGCCGCCAACTCTCTGCCGCCGCCGCCCGCGCTGCCCTCGAGCAGCATTCCCTGCGCGAGGCTCTATCTGGTCATTTCGTGCCAGGCTCGAAATGACCAGATAGAGCCTCGGCCAGGCGTTCCCAGTCGAAGGCAGGGCCGGGGTCGAGCTTGTTGGTCTGGATGTGGTGGTGGCCGAGGAGACCGGCAAAGCTGCGCCAGGCCTCGTCGCTCAGGGTGTCTTGGATAATCGCACCGGAGGGATCCCGGGGGACCTCGAGGCGGATCCCTGGCAGCGCGCCTGACAGGGTCGCCGCCAGGGCGGCCAGGGAGTCGTACTGCTCGGGGGTGAAATCGTACTGCACGAGCCAACTGCCGTTGATGCGGCCCTCGATCAACTCAGGCCGGGCGGGGCGGCCCGTGAAGCCAGGGGTGCGGACGCCGCCGTCGCCGAGCCTCTCGGGCAAGGTGATGCGCGGGCCCTCGCTGTCGAGGGCGTACCAGCGCTCGATGGCCACGCGCTCGGAAGGGGGATAGGCGCCGATGTGGGCCAACTCCACGCCGATGGAACGGGCGTTCGAGCGGGTGGCGTGCCAGGCGGTCTCGCGCACATCCAGGGTCTGGTAGATCGTGCCGTCGATGTCGAGCAAGAAGTGCACTGACAAACCGCGACCATGGTGCAAGACTTCGAAACAGGTGCGGCTGATGCCACAGACATCGTAATGCACAACGAACTGGTCGACGGCGCGGCCGAGTTCAGCGAGGTCGCTGGAAACAGGGCCAGCAAGCGTCCGCGAGGACTGCGAAGGGGTCTGACGGCCAGGGCTATAGCGCCGACCGGTTGCGTCGACAAAGGCCGGCTCGCTACCGGGACGAATGGATGTCTGGTAGGCGTTGTATCCGCCCTCGTCGGTCCACAAGACAACAGGTCGGCCCACGGCAAAACGCTGACCCGCGATGATGATGTCCTCGCCACACTCGATGGTGGCGCTGGCTTCGCGCACAGCCCAGTCCAAGGCATCCGGCGCCAGGGGCGGCGGGCTCTGGCAGGCGCCAGTCGCCAGGAGGGCGAGACCCGCGGCCCAACGCGAAGCGCTCATGCGGTGGTCCCGCCGCAGGACGAACCGGAACCTGCGCTGCATCCAAAACAATGGGGACCGGTCACGATCCGGCGCTGGCAGGCGCTCGCGGGGTCCAGATCAGAGATATGCCGGGGCGCGCCCGCTATGAGTTCGAGGCCGAGCATCTGATTGAAGTCGCAGTCGAAGAGCTGACCGCGCCAATCCACGCTCAGCATGTTGCGACACATGACCTTGGCCGCGGCCTTTGGATTGAACGCCGCCCGCAGGGCCTGCATGTAGTCCTCGAGGTGGCCGCCGCCATGAAGCCAGTCGGCATAGCGCGCAATGGGCATGTTGGTAATGGTGTAGAGGGCGTCGAACTCGATTCCATGCAGACGCCGGAGTTCGCGCTTCCATTCCTGTTCGAGGGAGGCCTGGCCGCTGGGCAAGAAGGCCCCCACCGGGTTGGTCACCAGCGCGAGTCGGCGCGCGGGATCGCCACATCCATAGCCCGCCGCGTTGAGCAGCCGCAGGCCCGCGAGCGATCGCTCAAAGACTCCCTCGCCGCGCTGTTTGTCGGTGGAACGCTGGCGATAATGAGGCAAGGACGCGGCCACCTCAACTTCATGCTCGGCCAGGAACTGGGCCAGGTCGGCGTGGCGCGGAACAGTCAGGATGGTCAGGTTCGAACGGTCGATCACATGGCGTCCGAGACGCCGCGCCTCGCGCACGAGGTACTCGAAGGACGGACACATCTCTGGCGCACCGCCGGTGAGGTCCACGGTGCCGATCTCGCTCTTCGCCAGGGCTGCAATGCACAGCTCGGCCGTTTCACGCGTCATGATCTCGCTCCTCGTGGGGCCAGCGTCCACATGACAATGAGCGCAGGTCTGATTGCAGAGACGGCCCAGGTTGATCTGCATCACATCCAAGCCACTTGCCCGCAGCGGCATGAGGCCAGCCCCTTCGAGGTGCTCCTCGAAACTGCCGCCGGAGCCCTTGGCATCGAGAGCACGGGTCAGAAGTTCGAGCTGGCTGGCTCTTGTGCGCACAGGTGTAAGGAGAGTCACGATGCCTACATCTCCAGGTGGTCCGCCACGCGGCGCATCTGCATGCCGTGCACCAAAGCCGCGCCTCCCTTGATTGCCGTGGCCACATGAACAACCTCGGTCAACTGCTCGACATCGGAGCCCTTGGCCAGAGATTCCTTGGTGTAGGCCTCGATGCAGTAAGGGCACTGAACGGCGTGGGCCACCCCCAGGGCGATTAGAGCCTTCTCGCGGGCCGTGAGCGCGCCGTCCTCGAAGACCGCTCCGTAGTACTCAAAAAACTTGTCGGCCAGGGGCCCCGCATGGTCGCCGATTTTTTCAAAGTGCGACAGATCGGCGGGATCGTAATAGCTATCCATGGAATAGGCGGGTCCTGGGAGAGGAGCGGGGAGAGGCGACGCCCACCAAGGCTACGGGATCGGGAGGTGCTTGGGACCTCCGTGGGCGCCAGGAGGAAAAAAATATTGCCCCGGGCGTGACTCCCCCGGCGTAGCAGGCGTCCATTCCCACATGCAAGCCGTTCGAGTACAAGGCATCTCGCTCCAGGGTACAGGCGCCGATTTGGTGAGCGTCGAAGCACGCTTTGAGTCCCGCGACACGGGACCCACCGAGGTCTCGATCTCGGGCCTGCCCGATCCCGTCATCCGCGAGAGCCGCGGCCGCTGGATGTGCGCCCTGAAAGAATCGCGTCTGGCGCTGCGGCCCGGACATTTATTTCTGAACCTGGTGCCCTCGGCCAGGCGCAAGAGCGGCGGCAGCCTGGACCTGGCCATGGCCCTCGCTGCCGCCGCGGCTTCGGGGCACCTCGACGCGAAGTGGCTGGAGGGCACCCTGTTCTTGGGCGAGCTCGGTATCGACGGTCGATTGCACTCGGTGCCCGGCGGCCTGGCGGCCGCAGCGGCGGCCCGCGATGGCGGTCTCTCGCGAGTCATGGCGCCGCCCGCCACAGCCCGCGAAGCCGCGTGGCTGCCCGAGATCGAGGCCCATGCCGCGAGCTCGCTGGGCCAGGTAGTGCAGATCATCTCGGGAGTTGCCGGAAAAACCGAAGCCATCGTTCCCCGCGAAATGTCCCATTCCACCAGCATCGAGGTCCCCAGTCTCGACGAGGTGCGCGGCCAGGAACTCGCCAAGCGCGCCTTGCAGATCGCAGCGGCCGGCGGCCACGGGCTGCTGCTCGTTGGACCTCCGGGCGCGGGCAAGTCGATGCTCGCGCGACGCCTCCCAGGCCTCTTGCCAACGCCGACTGTTGAGGAGCGCATCGAAATCACGCGCGTCCTGTCGGCGGCTGGCACCTGGCCTGGAGGCCTCGCTCGAGCGCGACCCTTCCGCGCTCCGCACCACACCACCAGCTACGCCGGGCTGGTGGGCGGGGGCTCGACGCCTGCGCCGGGGGAGATCACCTTGGCCCACCGCGGCGTCCTGTTTCTTGACGAGTTGCCCGAGTTTCGCCGCGAAGCCCTCGAAGCCCTGCGGCAGCCCCTCGAAACAGGTCAAATCACCATCTCGCGGGCCAGCGGGCGGCTCGATTTGCCGGCGCGCTTTCAACTTGTGGCGGCCATGAACCCCTGCCCCTGCGGCTATCTCGGCCATGGCCGGGTGACCTGTCATTGCACCGAGGCGGCCGTGGCACGCTACCGCCGCCGCATCTCCGGGCCGCTCCTCGATCGCATCGATCTGCGGCTGGAGATTCGTCCGCCGGAGTTTGACGAACTCCTGGGGCGCAGCTATCCGCGAGGAAAAGGCTCAGCCGAGGACCCCCAAGACGCTGGTAGAGTGCCCACCCCGAGCCATGCCGCCTCGGTCATCGCGGCAGCCTCGGCCCGTGAACGTTCCTTCAAGCGCCAGGGCCCCACACCCAACTGCGGCCTGTCCGCGGCCCAACTCGACCGCTTCGTCGTCCTCGACTCCAAGAGCCTCCAACTCCTCGAAGGCGTGGCCCAACGCACGGCGCTTTCGGCCCGGGGACTCCAATCCCTACGCCGCGTGGCGCGCACCTTGGCCGACCTCGACGGCACAGCCGCGGTGACTGTCGAACACCTCGCCCAAGCCGTGGGATTGCGCGGCGCCCTCGAGGCGCAAACCGTCCCGAGCCTTTGAATTCCTCTTGCGTCTACTCGTGGCGCAGGGCTTCCACCGGGTCCATGGTGGCCGCACGCCAGGCGGGGTAGAGCCCGAAGATCACGCCGATGCCCGCGGAAATGCCAAAGGCGAGGAGCGGCGCGCCAGGAGTGACAACCGTGCGCATGTCGGCGAAGCGCTCGACAGCGCTCGGGATAGCGATTCCCAGGGCGACTCCCAGGACACCGCCGCCGGCCGAGAGCACCACGGTCTCCACCAGGAACTGGGTGATGATGTGGCTCTGCTTTGCGCCCAGGGCTCGGCGAATACCGATCTCGCGGGTGCGTTCGGTGACGGTAGCGAGCATCACATTCATGATGCCTATGCCCCCCACCAAGAGGCTGATGCCGGCGATGGACCCGAGCACGATGTTGAAGATGCGTTTGGTCTCCTCGGCCCTCAAGAGCAGCTCCAGGGGCACCACCACCTCGTAGTCCCGTTGCGAGTGCTCGCGGGCCAGCATCTCGCGACAAGCGCTCGCCACCAGAGGCACATTCTCCGCTTCCTTGACGGCCACTATGATCTCGTGCAGCTCGACCGCTTCCATGTCCATGGAACCCGCTCTCATCTTTACCTGCATCTTCCCGAACCACTTGGCTCCGGTGTTGAGGGGAATGAAGACCTCGCCGGTGATGTCCTTGCCGGGGGCCGGCCGGTCGCTCTGCAAGAGCACCCGCGGCAAGAGGGTGCCAACGCAAATGAAGTAGTCGGCGCCGAGCTTGATGCGCTCGCCCAGCGGGCTCGAGAGCGGAAACAAGAACCGCGCCACCTCGTAACCGAGGACGCAGACATTGGCGTGGGAGGCCTCGTCGAATTCGTCCAAGAACCGCCCGCGGTCCACCACCCGGCCCGTGGCCTCGATGTACGCGGGCAGGGTCGAGATGATGCGTGGCCGCATGGAACGGGACCCAAAGCGCACATCTTCGGATATCTCGCGCAGGGGAACCACCCGCTCGATCCCCGGAAAGGTCTCTTCGATGCGCGCCAGGTCGTCGTCGAGCAAGCCATAAGCGAGGACCCGCTGGCGCTGATTGCTGACGCCTTGCTCGGGCGGTTTGACCGCGCGCAAGATCACATTCTGGCTACCGAGCTGGCGGATCTGATTCTGGGCTTCGATGCTCGCGCCCTCGCCGATGGCCAGCATGGCGATCACGCTGCTGACGCCAAAGAGCACGCCCAGCGTGGTCAGGCTGCTGCGCAACTTGTGCAAGAGAAGGCTCTGCACGCCGAGCCGCACGGTTCTTAGCAGGGTACTTTGCATCAGAACGCTCCACGCTGGTTGCCGTAGACTTCATCGATGCGCCCGTCCTTGAGGCGCAGGACTCGTTCGGCTCTAGCGCCGATTTCTGGTTCGTGGGTCACGAGCAGGATCGACTTGCCCTCGGCATGCAGTTCATCGAAGAGGTCGAGAATCTCGGCTGCGGTGCTTGAGTCGAGGTTGCCCGTGGCCTCATCGGCCAGGATCAGGGTCGGGTCATTGACCAGGGAGCGCGCGATCGCCACGCGCTGCTGCTGGCCGCCAGAGAGTTCCTGGGGCCGGTGGTCGAGGCGATCCGAGAGGCCCACGCGCTCGGCCAGGGCGCGCGCGCGCTGCTCGCCATCTTCGGGCGGATTGTCCTGGTAGAAGAGCGGTACGAGGATGTTCTCGAGCACGTTGAGCTGTGGGATCAAGTTGTACGACTGGAAGATGAAACCCAGCTTGCGACTGCGCAGATCGCTCAGGGCGTTGTCGTCCAGCAAGGAGACATCCTCGCCAGCCAGCGAAAAGGTGCCCGAGGTGACGCGGTCGATACAGCCGAGGATGTTGAGCAGGGTCGACTTGCCGCTGCCCGAACTGCCCATGATGGCCCAGAACTCACCTTGACCGAAGCTGAAGGTGAAGTCGTCGAGGGCCCGCACATCCGTGCCGCCCATGGGGTAGACGCGGCTGACGGAATCGAGTTCCGCGGCCGCTTGGACTGGGCTGGCAGTGCTCACTGCCCGGCCTGCCTGCTGCGCCCGGAACCCGAGTTGCCGGCGCTTGTGCCAGCGCCGGGGCGCCCCGCCTTGGGTCGCCCGCTCTTGCCAGCCCCGCCCTTGGCGTCCGCACCCTCGCGCCCGCCCGGGCGCGGCGCGCCCTCGGCGGTTGCCTCCCCGGCCTTGAAACCGGGGGGCGAACTGAGCAGCACGATCTCGCCTTCGGTCAAACCGGAGACGATGGCCACCCACTTTTCGTTGTGAGACCCCACCTCGACCTGGCGCTCTTCCACCTTTCTGCCTTGTTGGACCCAGGCGATGTTGCGCCCGCCGGAAAAATGAACGCTCTGCAGGGGCACGAAGAGGGTGTCTTCAATCATCTCTACCAGAATCTCGATGTTGCACGACATGCCCGGCCGCATCTCCGCGCTGCCCCCGTCGATCTTGATGTCGGTGCGGTACAGGCGCAGATTAGGATTGGCCCACCACGAGTTTTTGTCGGGCAGCACGGCAACCTTGCCCACAGACCCCCGAAACTCGCGGCCTGGCAGGGCGTCAACGCGCACGATGGCGGGCAAACCTTCGCTGACTTGCTTGAGCACGGATTCGTGAATGCTGGCCTTGGCGATCATGCCCCCTGCGCTGGGGATGGTGGCGATCTCCTGGCGCTCGCGCACCTCACCGCCTTCCTGCACGGGCTCGCCGCCGCTGTAGCGATTGCCCTCTTCCCGGCCGTAGACAACCATGCCGTCCACGGGCGCGGTGATGCGGGCCTTGGATATCTGCTGTTCGAGCTTGGCCAGTTTTTCCTCTTCCAGAGTCAGGCGCACGGAGGCTGATTTTTTCTCGGCCTGGTAGTCGGCCAGTTGGGCCACGGCCTGCAACTTGGCCTTGCGGAGCTGGCGCTGGGCTTCTTCGAGGTTGGCCGCCAGTCGGGCTTCTTCCTTGGGGTGCTCGTACCTCTCCAGCAGCGTTTTCTCGCGCCGCGACTGTTCGAGCAAGATGCCGGCGCGTTTGAAAGCCAACTCGTCGCGCTCGAGTTCGGTGCGCTCCACGAAGCCCTTGGCATTGAGCTGCTGGCTCCAGTCGAGAGTGTCCTCGGCGCGCTTTTTGTCCTCCTCGGCAAGCAGGATGCTCTCGCGCGCCATCTCGAGCTGCTGTGGTCGGTCGCCCTGGCGGAACTTTTCAAGGTCGGTGGTGGCGAAGACCACTTCCTGCTCGGCACCAGCCACCAGGCTCTCGTTCTCGATCTCCTGGATCTTGAGATTCTCGGTGGCCTTGGTTGAGCTGGCGCGAGCGGTCTCCAAGCTGATCTCTTGGCCCACGCGCTTGTCGATGAGCTGCGAGGCATCGAGTTCGGCCACCAAGTCGCCCGCCCTAACATGGGTGCCCTCCTCCACCAGAAACAGAATGGTCGAGCGGCCCTCCACTTCGCTCTTCATGCTGTGGCTGTTCTGCGCCTCGAGGTTTCCGCGCTCGGTGACCGTGATCTCGAGCGGCCCGCGGCGCACGGGGGCACCTGCGATGGCGCCCGGAGCGTCCGCCTCGAGCAGCCCCGATCTCCACAAGAGACCGACGACCACGAGGGCCGCACACACCAGCCCCAGGACGAGCCTGGGTCCACGACTCTTAGCTGTACTCATTCGGTTATGGCCTCTCCCGTGGGGAGGGAAATCTCTGAGGGGAACACGGCGGCCCCGGTGTAGTTTTCGATACTGATTCCGTCCTCGGTCACGCGCAGGAGCCCCATGTCGAGCACCATGGTCAAGCGCGCCAGGGTGTAGTCTATCAGGGCCCGCGTCAAAGCGTTCTGCGACGAAACCAGGGCACTCTGGGCTTCCAGCAGGTCGCGGGTGCTGGCCCGGCCGGCCTTCTGGTTGAGTTCCGAGCTCTCCACGCGCTGCGCGGCGAGGGCCACGGCGTTTTCCTGAATCGCGAAGGATTCGCGGCGCGCCGTCAGGTTGCGCAGGTCATCGCGCAAGGCCACCTCAATGTTGTCGCGGGCCAGATCGGCATCGCGAGCGCTGCGCTGCCAGGTGATCAAAGCCGAGCGATAGGCATTGCGTTCGGGCAGCCGGTTGACCGGCAGGTCGAGAGCCAGCCCGAGGCTCCAGGACACCTGATTGAAGTTGTAGCGCAGGGGTTGGTTGGTCCCCGAAGTGCCGTCAATCTGGGAGACGAGATCGAATCCCAAGCGCAGGGCGTCGGCGGCAACCTGCGCCTGGCGTTCAGCGTCGAGCACACGGTCCACGGCGACTAGAAAATCCGGTCGACGCGCCAAGGCGATGGCAACCGTGGCTTCGAGGCCCCTGAAGTCGGCCTCATCTCCGAGGTCGACCGCTGCCAGGCGCGTCAACTCGCCGGGATTCACCGTGAGTTCGATAGCCGGCGGCAAACCCAGGAAAAGCTTGAAGCCGTCGAGTTGGGACTCGAAATCCTGGCGCACATCGATCAGGCGGTTCTCGCTCGAGAGCTCGTCCTGGGAGGCTTGATCGACCTGGATGTCCGACAGGCGGCCGGCGGCGGCCAGGGCCTCGTTGCGCTTGCGGATTTCGCTCACGCGCTCGAAGTTCTTGCGCTCGTTCTCGATGGTGTCGGCCTGTTGCAAGATGCGCAGGAGCTGGCCCGCGATATTCACCGCCAGTTCGCGGCGAAAGCGTTCGAACTCGCGAACCTCGTAGACCAGGCTGCGCTCGGCCTGGGTCAGGGGCTCGTAGAGGATCAACTTGCCCGCGCCGCGCAGGAGCGGCTGGGTCAACGCCAGGGAGAAGTTGCTAGTGGCCTGCCAGCCCTCCCCACTCAAGAGGTCGCGAAAGACATTCAGACCTATCTGGCCCACCAAAATGGCGCCGCTGCCGAGCACTGCGGTGAGGCTGGCGGAGCTGTCCGCGCTAGCTGTGTGGGCTTCGGCTCCCAGGCCCAGGAGCTCAGCATCGGCTCCAGCGGCGAGGATCGGTCCGAGCAGCCAGCGCTCGAGGGTCACATCGAGGGCCGCGAGGTAGAGGCTCTCTTGACGGCGCTGCAAGTCGCGCTGGTTCTCGGCGGCGATTTCCAGGCACTGAGCGAGACCGAGCTGTTCCAAGCTCGCAACTTCCCCGGCCAGGACGCGCTGGCGCAAACTCCGGGGATTGGGCTCGATGTCCAGAGCTTCTGCATCCTCAAAGAGCGCCGCCCGACGCTCGCTGACCAGGGCATACACCTCATCGTCAGCCTCCGCAGCGTATTCCGCTGGGCTCTGGCAAGCGGACGCCACAAGACCCAGGGCGAGATAGAAAAACGGCGACTGGCGAGACGACATGGAGGCAGTGGGTGCAGCAGGGGCAAGTCAGGGGGCAGCAAGTCAGGGGGCAACCAGAGTAGCGTCCCTGCACGCCAAGCGCAGCCCTGGATGTCGGGCTGAACCCAGGGCATACATACGGCGGGCCTGGAGCTCGGCAAAATGCCAGTTGCGAGCCAAAGCTGTCGAGCCCGGGCGCGGGCCGCGAAATCACTCGGGCGGCGTGAGGCCCCAGTCAGCCACCAAGCGGGCGTATTCCCGGGCGGAGATGCGGCGACCGCAGGCGCCGCCAGCCTGCCAGTGGAAGCTCTGCAAGCGGCCCTTCAGGAAGCGGTAACTGCCGGCCAAGGTGCCGTCGGCGCGGTGGAACTCGGCCCGCCGGCTGAGTTCCCCGGAAGCGTTCAGGCCGCGTTCGTAGCGGGTCGTGAGGGTCCACGGTTCGAGCTTGCCGCTGTGAGGATCGAAGACCTCGAAGGTGCCCGCCGTGGCGCGGCCCGTGCGCGCCAACTCGAACAGGTAGTGGGGCATGACGGCGCCCGCCCGGGGTTTGTACTGTTCGCGCAAGCCGCCTTCACTGCCCCAGGAAAGGACGCGCAGCTCCGCGCTCTGGTGGGCCCACTCGGCGAAGACCGTGCGGCCCGAGCCGCGGGAGATTTCGCGCCAGACGAGGCGGGGGTTCGTGGGGCTCAAGCTCTCAACGGCCAAGATCCGCAAGCCCTCGAAGGGAAAGTGGATCTCCATTTCGAGTTGCGGCTGGCCCTCCACGCGACTGCGACGAAACTCCACCAGGCCGATCTGGCGAGCGGCCAGCGCGGCGGCGAGGGGACGGGGGGTGTGGCTCTCTCTGGCGGGGTGCGGGAGGTCCGCAGGCCACTCCAGAACGAAGTGCTCGGCTCCCTCGGAGAAGCTCGGCAAGTCTCCGGGCTGGCGTGCGTCCACGCCGGAAAGAGCAAAGCCCAGAAACAGGAGGCCCAGCATCCAGGCCTTGTTGTGCAAACGATCCATGACAAAACGCCAGGGGTCTTGAGCGCCCCTTGCCAGGGCTTTATCGGAAGAGCGCAGCCCTGGGCTTGAGCGCCCGCGGGCGCCCCCCGCTCCTGGCTCAGGAGCGGTCCAGGGCCCGGCTGGTCAGGACCAGGCCGGCCCCCGCGAGGGCCAGGATGAGGCCCACGGCGGGCCAGATACGGCCTCCCAGGTCACGGTTCAGGTGGACCCAGGCCAGGTGACCGAAACCATGTTCACGGCGCTCGGAGGGCACCAAGCGCAGGGAAGTCTCGTAGCGGAAGATCTCCCGGGCCTCGAACTCCTCGCCCAAGTCCGCCACCCGTTGGCGCAGGATGCGCCAGTGGGCCCAGGGTGCGGCGAAGCCGAAGTCGAAGTGCAGGGCATCGAAGCGCTCGGCCTCGGCGTCGGCCGGCGCCAGACTGGATGAGACCTCGAAGCGTTCGCGGGCGGCTTGCACCGCCATCTCGTGGTAGCAGAAGGAATCCACCAAGACTCCCGGCACCTGGATCAAGAGACTCAGCAAGAGCAGCGCGATAGCCACCGGCCGCGGCGTGTCGTCGATGTCGGAACGGGCAAAGCCCCCCACCGCGAGGACCCAAAGAATGGGCAGGGCGGGCAACAGGTAGCGCGGGCCGTAGCACCAGGCGCCGTGCCAGCCGCGGATCATAAGCGCCGGCAGAAAGGCGCCCAGGAATATACAGAGAGCAAATAGTGCCAGACCGCTGCGCCCATGCCGCCCCGCACGGCGCGCTCCGCTAAAAACCAGGAGCAAGGCTGGCGCCATCCACAAGAGGCCCTTGCCCGGTGAAATCAAGAGTCCCAAGCCGGCCGTCAGGGGATCGCCGCCGAAGAGTCCGCCGCGCAAGGCCTCGCCATAGCCGCTGTCGAGCAAGGTGCCAAAACGCAAATAGTTGAGAGCGAAGAAGATCGCCAAGGCCAGGGCCTGGGGCAGCAGCCCGCGCAAGAGCAGCGCGAGTCGCTGGTCTTGCTGTGGCGCACCTTGGAGCGCGCCGCGACCTTTGGCCTGCAAACACACGAGCACAAAAGCCACATCGATGCAGACGATGAGCGGCGCGACACCCACGCGGGTTAGCAGCCCCAAGCCCGCGCTGAACCCCAGCACCAGGGCTGCGGAGCGCGAGTACCGTTGGCGCATGACGAGCAGGGCATAGCTCGCCAGCGCCACGAAAAAGGTCGCCTGGACATCACTCAGGTCGGCCAGGGCCTGGGGCCAGGCGAAGGTCGTGAGCCCGTAGGCCAGTCCACCGATAAAGCTCTGGCGCCGGGTCAAGCCCAGGCGAATGCAGGCCAGCGCCACCAAGAGCGCTGTCATGGCCCCCATCAAGGGCGTGCGCCAACCGACAAAGAGGTGCGCGAAGTACTCGCTGCGCCCCGCGCCCAGGCGCAGGGTAGCGCCGTAGGCCTCCTCGATGCCCGGCGTGAAGTGACCCACCAAACGGCCCAAGGCGTAGAAGGGCAAGGCGCAGACCGCCTGGGCCACGCCGTACCAGCCGTAGTAAGAAGCCTCGTCAGAAGCCCCCACTCCCGCGCGCACGGAACTGCTTCCGGGGGCTGCCCCGCGCGCGTAATCGATCAAGGCTTCGGCTTCGGGGGTCCCGCCGATGGCCAGAGAGCCCGTGCGCCAGAGGGCGCTGGTGGTCTGGAACGAGACCTCCGCGTCGGGGCTGGCGGCGGGGCCGTTGAAGGTGGCCGTGTAGACAGCCAGGATCAGAAAGAAGACGGCCAGGGCCACCCGTCGGTCGATGATGCCGATGAACTCGCCCATGGGGAGCGGCTTTTCGTGGGCAGCGCTCAAGGCTGGTCCTCTTCTTTTGAGGGCGGCTCCCTTGAGGGCGGCTCCCTTGAGGGCAACTCGAGGGCCTCGCTCCAGAGCTCGAGCACTTCGGGGTAGCGCTCCGCCACATCGACCTGGCCTCTGCCGTCGCGGGCCAAGTCGAAGAGCGCGGTGCCCGCGCCATGGGAGGTGGCGCGCCAACGGCGGTCGCGCAAGGAGCGCGCTTCGAGAGCGCCCTCTGCCACCAGTTCCGATCGAGCGGGACGGGAGCTGAACTCGCGCTTGATGAAAGAGTCACAGATCGCGAGCAAGCTACGCCCGGACCCCAAAGCCGGCGGTTCCAGGCCGAACCAGTCACGCAGGGTGGCGCCCGCGTCGGCCGGTGTCACCGGTTCCAGAAAGATGCGCCGACCAGTCAGGCTGGGCGGATGGCAAAAGACCAGGGGCACGCGCAGAGTTTCGTCCACGAGGGCCTGCCCGGCACCGAAGCGCCCCTCGCGCTCCGCGAGTTCCAGGCCGTTGGTGCCGCAAATGACGATCAAGCTGTCATCGAAGAGTTCCTGCTCGAGAAAACCAAAGCGATAGTTCTCGAGGAAGGCGTGTAAGAGGAGTGTGCTGCGTGCGATGGCGCCGTCGTAGCGATCGATCAACTGGCGCTGCCGCGCAGCGCCCCGCTCGGGGTCCGCCAGCCAATCGCTGGAGAGTTGGAACTCATCGAGGGGGTCAACGGGCGCCGTGTACTGGTCCGCGAGGGAATCGCCTCCGAAGGGTTGGCGCAAGTCGCCGAAGTGCATCCACAAGAAGAGCTGACCCGCTCGCGTGTCCTGACCGCGCAGCCACGCCATGGCGGCCTTCAAGGCCTCCAGGTCGCTGTCGAAGACCGCGCTTTGGTCGAAGCCGCGGTCCAAGCCCCCCGCGAGGATTTCCTTGTCGCCACCCACAAAGGCCGCCGTGGCAAACCCCGCCCGAGCAAAGTCCTCGGCCAGGGTAAAGACCTCCCCCGAGAGCGGCTGGCCCGCGGTCAACGCGCCGTGCTCGGAGGCCAAGGCGCCGCTCTGGAGCGATGCCAGAGAGGCGTAAGCCTCGGGCGTGGGCGCGTAGGCGTTGTGGAAGACGACACCAGTCTGTGCCAAGCTGTCAATGTCGAGGACCAGCTCGGAACTCTCCTTGCGCACACGAGTCGTCTGGCGCGGATAGCCGTAGGCCGTCACATGATCGGCGCGCAGTCCCTCGACAGTGAGGAGCAATAGACAGCGCGGCGGAGTTCCCGGTCGCTCGCGTCGGCAGCCCGTGCAAAAGCAGAGCAACGCGCACAGAAGAGCCAGGAGATAACGGTCGGAGGGCATCATGCTAGTGAGCTGCCTGAGTGTACTCACCGAGCCCCCCTCAAGGCACGGCCCAGGCAGCGAGGCCGGGCTCGATGGCGAGCCAGGGCGTGATCCAAAGCTCGAAGATCAGGGTCAAAAGCGCCACGGCGAGCAGATTGAGGGCCAGGCCACAGCGCGCCATGGCCGCTGGGGGCACCAGGCGGCCGCCGAAGACCACGGCGTTGGGGGGAGTGGCCACAGGCAACATGAAGGCCGCCGAGGCCGCGCTGGTGGTCGGCAGCATCGGAACGAGTGGGTTGATCCCGCTGGCCACGACGGTCTGGGCGGCCACGGGCAGGAGCACGGCGCAGGTGGCCGTGTTGGATGTGAGCCGCGTTCCGGTCCCGAGCCCAGGCGGTCCGCGCTCATCGAGAGTCGCCGGCGCAGCACTCCAGGAGCCAGGCCAGGTAGTCCACCCCCACGGCTTGGGGCTCGAGGGCGACGATGCAAGGCACATCAAAGGGATGCACCTCGGCCACCCGAGCCGCCAGGGCCTCAAGGCTCGCCTGGGCCGTTTTGACCCACAGGAGGACCTCGGCGTCGGTTTTGACCTCGCCCTGCCAGCGGTAGACGCTGGTCACGCCAGGCAGGATGTTGACGCAGGCCGCCAGGCCCTCGCCCACCAAGGTGTCAGCCAGCTCTGCCGCGCTGCCGGTGTCCGGGGCCGTGATCAGGACCACCCGTGCCGACCCTCCCGCCGCCATGTTTTTCGCCCCCACCATGGCGGCATGGTAGCTCGAATAGATGCCGATACTTCGTAGAATCGGAGCCATGCTGAGCGAGCTGTTAGCCGGAGCCATGCCCCTCGTACCCAGGCCCATCATGCGCCGCATCGCGGGCCGCTACATAGCTGGCGAGACCCAGGACGAAGCTCTAGCCAAGCTGACCGAACTGGCCGGCAAGGGCTACAGCGGCATCTTCGACATCCTCGGTGAGGGAGCGGGCAGCGAACAGCACGCCCGCAACGCCGCCCGCGATTATGAAAGCGGCGCACGGGCCATCGCAGCGGCGGGCCTCGACGCCTACATCTCGATCAAGCCAACGCACATGGGGCTGACCCCCACCGACGATAGCCTGGCGCTCGAACTCTACAGCCATCTCGCCCGGGTCTGCGCCGAGTTGGGTCTCTTCCTGCGGGTGGAGATGGAAGACCACACCACCTGCGATGGGACCCTGCGCATCTTCGAACAGCTGCGCGGCCGTTTTGATGCCGTGGGCATCGTGCTCCAGTCGCGGCTCCTGCGCACGCCCCAGGACATCGCCGACCTGTCTCCCACGCAGCTCGATGTACGCCTGGTCAAGGGTATCTACATCGAACCCGAGGCCATTGCCCACACCCAAGCAGCCGAGATCAGCGACGCATTCGTCGCTGCCGCGCGGGACCTGATCGCTCGCGGCGGCGTGCGCCTCTGCTTTGCAACCCACGACGGAGCCCTGGGTGATCGGCTGATCGCCCTGGTGCAGGAACACGGTCTGGCGCCGGACACCTACGAATTTCAAGTTCTCTTGGGCGTACAGGAACCGCTTTGGCAGCGCTGGCGCAGCGCAGGCCACGCGGTGCGCGTGTATGTACCTTTCGGCCCCGAGTGGCGATCCTACAGCCAGCGCCGATTGGGCAAGAACCCAGCGCTATTCAAGGCGGTGCTGCGCAACCTGTTGCCCTTATGATTGCCCTCCCCCGCGCTGTTAGCAAGCAGTGCGACGCCCCGCAAGGCGGTTACTTGCCGATCTGCAGGCGACTGGCCAGGATCTTGGAGAGACTGCCGGTGTCCATGATCTTCTTCATCGTGGCCGTAAAGTCATAGGCCACGCGATGCCAGGTGATGACATCTTCTTCAAGCACCGCATAGCAGGCGCGGTTGTCCCCATCGCGCGGCTGGCCCACGCTGCCCACATTGATGAACGACTTGCCCTTGCTCGGGATCTCCATCGATAGGCACTCTGCCCCGTCCAGCCCCGAAAAGCGCATGGTCTCATCGTGCATGCCGGGGTGATGGGTGTGGCCGCCGAGGGCCACGGATTCGAATGACTTGAAGATTCCAACCAGCTTGTCGGGATTCAAAAAACCATCGGTGGAGAGCACATACTCGCGAACCGGATCGCGAGGCGAACCGTGGACGAAGAGAAAGCGTCCCAGTCGATGTTTCAGGGGCAGGCTGGCCAGCCAATTCCAACGCGCCTTTTTCTCGGCTCCCGAATACCAGGCGGGCTTCATGCGCTTCTTGGTAAATTCGATGGCACCACGGGCGTGGGCATTGAAGTCGCTCGCATCGTGCAAGACGGCCTCGTCGTGGTTGCCCATGAGGCAGATCTCGGCCCTTTCGCGCACAAAATCGATGCAGAACTCGGGCTCGGCTGCGTAGCCCACAACATCGCCCAGGCAAAATATGCGCTCAATCCCCTGCCTCTCTATGTGCTGACCCACAGCTTCGAGGGCCTCGCGGTTCGAGTGCAGGTCGGAAATCAGCGCGATCTTCAAGATCAGCTAGCTCCGCGCAAGAGTGCCTCGGTAGCCGCCACGAGTTGGGACTTGACCTCGTCGAGGGTGCCTTCAATCACGGCACCGGAGGCTTTCTTGTGCCCGCCCCCATCGAACTGCCGGGCGAGCAGATTCACATCAAAATCGGTCTTGCTGCGGGCCGAAAGCTTGACCGCGCCATCCGCCAACTCACGCAGGCTCAAGACCACTTCAACGCTGCTAACCGAACGCAAGATGTCGAGGACCTCGTCGCCCTCGAGAGCCGTGGAGGCGTTGCCGTTCTCGCCAGGCAGACAGACCACCGCCAGGCGGTCGTCCATGAAGTACTCGGTCGAGGACAAGGCACGACCGGTTTCTGTGGGGTGGGCACGCCCCTTGCGCTGATAGATGGCGCGGTAAAGCGCATCGGGATCCACGCCCCGGGCCACCAACTCACCGGCGGCGGTCAGAGTCTCGGCGTCAGTGTTGGAGTACTTGAACCAACCGGTGTCGGTGACCATCGAGGTGAAGACTCCCTCGGCACCGCCGCGGTCGAGTTCCACGCCGAGTTGCTTGGCGATGCGATAGACCAAGATGCCGGTGGCCGAGGCGCTGGTGTCGACATAGGCGGCATCCCACCAGGGATCATCGCCTTGCACATGGTGGTCGATGATCAGCTTCTGCGAGGCCACTTCCTCAAAGGCCGAAGCCATACGCCCGCAGCGCGAGAAATCGCAGAAGTCGAGCATCACGGTGACATCGTGCTGGGGCAATTCTCCGCCCTCGTAGGTGCCGTAGCCGAACTGCCGACTGAGGTAGTCGAACTGGGGCTCCACCGGATCCGGGTTGATGATCCAGACATCCTTGTCGAGGGCCGTCAATATGTTGGCCAAGGCGGCCTGGGCACCGATGCAGTCGCCATCGGGGCGCACATGGCCGGTGAGTACGAAGCGCCGACCTTCGCGCAGAAGATCGAGGGCCCTGCGTTGCTGGGGGCTGGGCTTGGGCGGGCTGGAGAGGGTCAAGGGAAGAGCAAGCTCGTCTGAAAAGGGCCTTTTGGGAAGGTTGCTGTCGGAGGTTGCGCCGACGCATCGAGGGGCGCGCAGGCGGCTGCCCGTGCCTTCACGGCCCGCAACTGTACCCGACCTCTTGCCGCACTGCACGGTCCCGGAGAGCACACAATCTGGGAAAACAGTCGCTCAGGCTTCTTCAGCACACCTCGCCGCCCACCCAAACCCCCAGCAGGGCCGGCCGCTCGTGGGTCAGCACCTCCAGAAAGGCCGCTGGGCTCTCGCTGGGCCCTTCGAAGGCCGCCAGATCGCCGAAGGCGCCGGGAGCGAGGACGCCCACCTGGCCCACGAGGTCGAGGGCCGCAGCCCCGGCTTCGGTGGCCATGCGAAAGACCTCGCGGGGCGAGAGCTCGGGATGGCTCCTGGAGACCAGGGCCATCTCCCGGCGCAGGTCGAGGTCCTCATTGCTGGCGAGAGAGTCGCTGCCCAAGGCCACCCGTGCGCCGCGCGCCAACCAGGCGGCCAGGGGCGCGGGCTCGCGACCGAAGAACTCAGCACTGCCCGGACAATGCACCAGCACACCGCCCAGGTCGGCGATGCGAGCAATCTCCTCTTCGCAAGCATGCCCGGCATGGATCAAGGAAAACGGCGCCCGCGCCAGACCACCCGCCTCGAGAATTTCGAGGGCGCCCTTGTGGGGACTCGACCCCAGAAGACCCGCCAGGGGCCCGCTGCCCTCGTTTAGCCACTCGACTTCGGCGGCGCTTTCGGCGAAGTGCACGCTGAGGGCCGACGCCTCGTCGCGAGCGAGGGCCGTGGCCGCATCCAGAAGCGTCGGGCTTACCGTGTGGGGTCCGTGGGGCGAAACGCCGGGCAAAACGCGCCCCGCGGGTCCCGGCTCCACCCTCAAGGCCAAGCGCTCCTTGGCGGCGCCCGTGCGCGTGGCGTCCCGGCCGTCGAGCACTTCACGGTAGACGCGCCCCGCAAGACCCGTGGCTGCGAGACCCGCGGCCGAAGCTCCGAGCGTGTCGATGTCGCCCACGCAGGTCGTGCCGGTCTCAAGGAGCCGTCGCGATCCTTCGGCGAGCCCGCGAGCCGCGTCCTCCGGTTCCAAACTGGCAAGGGCCTCGATGACGGCGCTAATCCATACCAAGAGGCCTCGCGACCCCGGGCAGCGCCCCTGTAGGGCGCCGAGTTCGAGGTGTGCGTGGGCATTCACGAGTCCCGGGGTGAGCACCGCATCCCCGAGATCCAGCCATTGATCGAGGGGGCCGCACTGCGCTTCCAGGGAACGAGCTGGGCCCACGCACACGATGCGTGGGCCCTCGAGCACCACCACTCCGTCCGGCCACCACCTATCCGCGCCCGCGAGGACACCCGCGGCATGCAAGTAGCGGCGAGGTGTCATGCCTCCTTCGGCGCAAGCTCGCGATCAGTTGGGCTGAACCCTGATCTCCAGGTTGGTGATGCCCTGGATGTTGGCCTGGATAGTACCCTGGTTCGCAAGGCGCGGTTCGAAGATCACACAGAAGCGCACCATGTTGGGCTTCGGCGAGAACTGGTTCAATTCCTCGGCCGAGCGCACCCAGGGGGTCACGGAACCGGGCTCGATCTCGATGCCCAAGACCAGATCGACATTGCAGGGGTCCGCCAATTCGCCGGTGGCCCGCGCGCCCTGGAAACGCACCACGAGGAAGGAGCCGCCGTTGGGGCTCATCTCGTCGTGGTTCATGGTCGAGCCGAGGAAGGTCTCGAAATCCAGGCCACCCATGAGCGGAAAGTCTGCCTCTGTGGAAAGACCGCGGTAGGGGAATTTTTTGATGGAGGTTCCCGTGTTGTACACGATGTCCATGTTCCAGCCCTTCGAGGTGGGATCATCAGGCGTGGCCGGATCGTCCACGGAAAATTCCAGCTCGAAGAAGTTGCCCACGGGCTTCATCCAGCACGACTGGGAGCCGGAGAAAGTTTCGGGGCGGAACTGCGGGTTATCCCAGTCGCCTACCGAGAGGATTGCGGCGGAGGTGTAGGGATCATTGAAGCTGGGAGTCGCGGGATCGGCCGGCGCCACGAAGGGCGCAAACAGGTCGGCGTCAATGATGTTGGACACAAAGCCCGCATGTTCGATGCGCACCAAGCCGGGGCTGCCATCGCCGCCCAAGGAACCGCCGGCACCCGTGCCGCCCAGGCCGCCAAGGACACTGATCTGATTCGACTGCCCGCCGAGGTTGATTGCCACCGATTGCAGTTTCACAGCGCCGCCCGATCCACCGCCGCCTGGGGCGGCAAACTTGTCGCAGTTGTGAGGGGCATCCGCCCCAGATGCGCTGGTGCAGTTGCTGCTGAGGGGCGCATTGGGCGCCAGGGCGCTGCCACCCTGCCCTCCTGAGCAATCGATCGAACCGCCCATGGAGATGCGCCGGCCCGCGACAAGGTGCAAGGCACCTCCGCCACCGCCGCCACCAGCGGCGCTGTGATCAAAGAGCGGGAAGACGTGTGCATCGGGTGCCCCGCAGTTGGCGCTGGAAGCGGTGTTGTTGCTTTTCGATCCGTAGATCGAAGTACCACCACCGCCGCCGCCTGCACCACCGCGCAGGTGGCCGAGGGCGAAGACCAGGTGCCGCACGAGAAAGAGACCAATCTCGGTGCCCGGAGGCTCAATGTTCAAGGAGGAGTTATCTCCACCGGGCGTGCTGCCCGGAATGGTCGGCAAGAGCCCGGGATTGATCGAAGTGAAGGGCGAATCAGGCACTCCGGTTCCACCGGAGAAGGAGTACGCGCCGCCGCTCCCAGGCCCGGCAACCATGGCAACGCCGCAGGTATGCAGGGCACCATCGTCCGGCAGGATGCTATATTCGGCGTCGCCAAAGTTCACGTGGTTCAACGCCCAGTTCCGCGGCATGGTGGGAGGATAGTGAATACCGCCGATTCCGCCGGTCGCTGTGCTGCCGCCAACTCCCTCGCCTCCGCGCCCGTCATTGACGGCCACCTCTCCAATGGGGAACGAAATACCGCCGCCGGTGGCCGCGAGCGGATTGTCGGCTCCGGTTGAGTCGAGGCGATCCGCCCCCTGGCCGCCGGCGCCCGCGCTAGGCCCACCCATGCCGCCGGATCCGCCGAAGCGGGTATCAAGGGCGAATGTGTTGCTGCTACTGGTACCCGAATTGGACTCGTGCGCATCGGGCGTTTCGCCGGAGATGTCGATCACACCGCTGTGCAAGAGTTCGCCGCGCACAAAAATGCGCCCGGGGTTCGAGCCCTCCAGGATCAGGGTCGCATTGGGCTCGATGGTCACGGACGAGAACTCGAAGAGCCCGTCCGTGATCGTGATTCCGGGCCAGGTCCCGCTGTCGAGGGGGTCGTAGTCGACGCCCGGCTGCTCGTTGTCGAGCAGCGAGCGCTCCTGGCTGACCAGGGGGAAGGCTTGGCTGTCCGTGTTGAGGGTGACGACCTGGCCGGCGCGCACCACCAGGGGCCCCAGGCGCCCGGCGCCGCCGCCGATATTCCAGGAGAGGCGGCCAGATCCCCAATCGCCGCCACTGTCGGCGCTGTCTTCGTTCAAACTGTCCGCGAATGTCTCGCCGCCGGCTTGCGGCAGGGAGATCTCGGGGAAGCTGAGGACCTTGGTGGAGAAAACATGCTGCTTGGGGTTCTCCAGGCCGATGCTCACCAGGTCGAGCAATTGAACCGGCAGATCCACAATGGTCAGGCGCGGATTCTGGGGGTCGCCGCCCGCCGAGGGAAAGCCCCCCGAAGGAGTGAACACGGCCGTGGTGCGCAGAAGGTCGAAGTCCACATCGACCTCCCAGGAGCCGGCCTGGATGACTTGGTCGCTGGGGTTGGCCAGATTGCCATCGGGGTCGATCTTGACCGTGATCGTGTTCGACTGCCCCGTGGAAAGGTTGGCGATGGTGGCCGGGTTCATGATGTCGTCAAAGATCACCACGATCGTGGACGAGAGCAGAACCTCGCCTGCACCATCGGCGGCCACGGTCACGGCTCCGCCGTTGCCATCGTCCTGTTGGACCCACACCGTGGCGTTGGGCGCTCCAGGGACCGGATCGATCAGGCCTTCCGAGGTTAGAATCGAGCACAAGAGCCGCGACTGGTTGTTCCTTCCCGTGGCACTCTTGATGAATGGACCAAGATCACCCTCTCTCTCGCCGAGCACTCGGATCTGATAGGTGGCATCTTCCTCGAAGGCAAACTCGGGATTGCCCACAGCATCGAAGTCGAGACCGGGACGAAAGATCAGGCGCCTTGGATTGCCCAAGTCGATGCCATAGGTCCCCACCGGAACGGTGCCGTTGTTCAGGTTGATCACCTGGAAGGATCCCGAGGTCACCGAAGCGAGGTCTACCGCCTCGGAAAACTGCAAGGTGATCTCCGCGTTGCGGCCCACATTGACAATGGAGCAACCCACCTGATCGTCAACACCATTGCCACAGCCGAGGGAGCAGGATTCAACGAACATGATGCCGCCAGCACTGGAGCCAGAGCCACCGGACCAGCCCCAGGAGCCGGAGGAGCAGCCGGGGAGCAGAAGGCCGAAGCCCAGAAGGGCCGCCAGGCCGGGGAGCAGTGCTTGCTGGAGGATCGAGGCTCTTGACATACCGATGCGAAGGAGGGGGGGGGCAATGCGAAGGAAAAGGGCGAACCCAGGGGCAGGGGCCCGAGGCGACAAGGGGGACCGTGCCACCCCCTGGAAGCGCTTGGCCCACGAGGGGCCTGGGACGGGTCGGGGGTGGGTCCAGGGGGCAAGCAATATAGAGGCCGCGGCGGCCCGGTTGACAGGTTTTTTTGAGGCTCCCCCCGCGCTTCAGCCCCACAGCCCTCCCGGACCCTCTCGGCGCCTCGCAAGCCAGCCCCCTTCCCACCGAGAGGCTCCCAAAAGCACAACCCCTCCGAGCGCAATCGCACACTTCAAGTGGGTCCCCTGGCGTCCTCCTCGGGGGTAGAATGCCGGGCCGATTGGCGCGTTGCTTGCTGCGCCTGGAACACCATGAAGATGACCCCAGAGACTGTTTGCCCTTCGTTGTGCTGGCCCTGGCGAGGGCTGTGCGTGCTCGTGTTGTGCCTTGGGGCCGGGAGCTGTGAACCCGGCGGAACAAGCCAGGCGGGGAGCGCAGCGGATGCCCGCGACTCGGCGGCGATCATGATCGATTCCCTGGTCGAGCTCTCCACGCCCCTCGACCCGACCCTCACCAGCGATCACCACGACCGCCAGTTGCACGCGCGACGAGCCTTGCTCGAAGAGCTGCGACACTCCTCGCGAGCCATGGGACTTGAGGCCCTCGACCGCTTTCGACAAGTCGAAGGAGCGCCCGCCGAAGCGCCCGTCCTGGTGCGGGTCTACCTGCTCGATGTCGCCGCCCACGCGGCCACCCTTGAGACGCAACCCTTGCTCGAAACCCTGACCCTCGAGTACGGACACAAGATGGACATCCGCACCGAGGCCATGTTGCTTTTGGGCCAAGTGGCCCCCGCCCGGGCGGTGGAGTTGATAGGCCCGCTGCTCGCCACCAAGCGCACCTCCACCATGCCCGCCGACGAGTTCATGTTGAAGGCCTACGCCACGGGCTGTGCCGGTGCCGATGTGGACCCCGTGCCCATGCTGGTCGATGTGGCCACCAACATCTTCAAGGAACAAGCCGCTCGCCACCAGGCCGTCAAGCGTCTTGGCGATCACAAGACGCGCCTCTCCCAGCAGGCCCTGCGCGCCATCCTGGTCGAATCCACCGGCAATGCCTACCTGCGCCGCAAGGCAGCCCAGTCCATACGAAAGGTCTTTCCCCGCGAAGAAGCCTGCGCGATCTTCCACGAGATATCCCAGTTAGAAGCGGATCTGAACTTCAAGCTCTTCGTCGCCGACATGATCCGGGATAACTGCGAGTGATCACCGACACCCACGCGCACCTCTTCTGGAAGGACTTTGACGAAGATCGCCGCGAGGTCATCGAGCGCGCCCGCGCGGCCGGCGTCGAACGCATGATCTTTGTGGGCTGCGACCTCGAGAGCTCGCGTGCCTGTTTCGATCTCTGCCGCGACGACCCGCAACTCTTCCCCACCGCCGGCGTGCACCCCCACGACGCCAAGGATGTCTCGCCTGAGACTCTGGCCGCCATCGCTGAACTTTGTGGCCGCCAGGAGTGCGTGGCCGTGGGCGAGTCCGGCCTGGACTACTTCAAGGAGTTTTCACCGCGTGCGGACCAACGGCGCGCCTTTCGCTGGCACCTGGACCTGGCGAAGAAACTCGACAAACCGATCATCGTCCACTCCCGCGATGCCCACATCGACACCCTGGAGCTCTTGAACGAAGCCCGCGGGGTGCGCGGGGTGATGCATTGCTACACCATGGGCACCGAAGAACTCCAGGGCTACCTCGACCTCGGGTTCTACATCTCGTTTTCCGGCGTGGTGACCTACCCGAGCAACGAGGCCAACCGCAAAGCGGCAGCCGCCGTGCCCCTGGATCGCCTGCTGGTGGAAACCGACTGCCCATTTCTGGCTCCCCAGGGCCGGCGCGGCAAGCGCAACGAACCGGCTCTCGTCAAGCTGGTGCTCGAGACCATCGCCGAGGTACGCGGGATGGACCTGGACGAGTTGGCCCGTGAGACGAGCGACAACGCGGCGCGGCTCTTCGGGCTGTAGCCGTTCGGCCTGCAAACAAAGCCAGCGCCCCCCGGCCGCGAAGGCCGGGGGGCGCTGCCCTGTTATCATCAGACCGCACGGAGCGCAGTCCAGATTTCGTTCAAACCTACTGGACCGGAACCCAGGTGTTGGTGTCGAAACCCACGGCGCCCGAGGCGATGGGCAGGTTCATGGTGCCGGCGCCGGAGTAGGCGGCGCTGTAAGCCGGCAAGGTGACGCCGGAGTACTGGGAAGCCACGGTGCGGTTGTTCATCTGCAAGAGGTCGCCTTCTTGGTTGACGAAGAACGCGCGGTTGCCCGACTGGCCCACCTGGGTCGGCCAGGCGTAGGCACACCACAGGATCTCGGTGTTGTTGGGGCCTGTGGCTCCGCCGCCGAGCAAGAGTTCTGTGATTCCCACGGGAGCGGCTCCCGGGCCGGGCAGAAAGACCATGTAGTTGTAACCCGAGCGGGTCACAAAGCCTTGTGCGGTCAGGTTGCCGAAGAACGAGGAGAGCACCGACGGGTTGAGCGTGTCGGTGGCACCGCCGAGGGTCGGAGAACCCGCGCCGTCGTCGATGCGCATGGCGATCGTGCCAGCCAGCTCGGCCAGGAAGGCGTACTCGCCGCCGCCGTCCGAGTCGCAATCCACGGCTGCCGAGGATTGGATCTGAGCCTGCGCCGAAGAGATCGAACGCAAGGTGGCGATGGCGGCCGATTCGTTGGCGGCCAAGCGTGCGCTGAGCAACTTCGGAATCGCGATGGAGGCGATGATGGCGATGATGGCCACCACGATCATGAGTTCGATGAGCGTGAAGCCCGCTTTTGTTTGGTTTCGGATCATTTTTGTTTGTTTGGTGTGCAATTCCCTCTTGCGCGGCCTCAGGTCCGCGCTCGGGCGCCCTGAAAACCTGTTCCCTAGAAGTCAGGAGCGGCCCACTGGCCTCTCCATGAAAGTCCTGAAAGGAAGAAGCGCTTGTCTCTCTCCATCCAGGGACGCCCCAGGGTGCGCGGAAAGCCGCCCACCCTTTGGTGTCTCACCGGGACCTATCGTCAACATGTCGGAGCCGGCTTGAATTCATCCTTGGAAAGAGATTTCAAGGGATCCCACTACTGGCCGGAAAGCTTGCCCACCATGTCCATCATGGGCAGGAAGACCGAAAGCACGACGCCCCCCACCATGATGCCCAGGACCGTAATTAGAATCGGTTCGATCAGGGATGTGAGACCCTTCACCGCCGCCTTGACCTGGGCGTCATAGAACTCGGCAATTTTTTCCAGGAGCGTTTCGAGGGCTCCCGAGCGTTCGCCGATGGCGATCATGCGCACCACCAGGGGCGGGAAGACTGGTGAGTGCTCCAGGGGTTCGGAGAGCATATTGCCGGCCCGCACGCTATCGCGCGAAGCCAACACGGCTTTCGCCACCACGCGGTTGCCCGCGGTCTCGGCCACGATGTCCAGGGTGCCCATGATGGGCACGCCCGAGCGGATCAGCGTGGCGAAGGTTCGCGAAAAGCGCGCCAGGGCGACCTTGCGGTAGAGCGGGCCAAAGACCGGAATTTTCAGAGAGGCCTGGTCGAACAGAAAGGCGCCGCGCTCGGTCTTGCGGAACATGTTGGCCGCCCCCAGGATCAGCACCATGGCGCCCAGGCCCAGGTACCAATAGGACGCCATGAAGTCCGAGACGCCCAAGGTGAACTCGGTTAGCGGGGGCAGTTCACTATCGAGAGATTCAAAAACCTGGCGGAAGTCGGGCACGATGCCGATCATCAAGAAGGCCGTGATGGCGGTGACCAGGAGCATCGAGACCACGGGATAGGTCATGGCCGACTTGATCTCGCAGCGCAGCTCCTCGGCGGCCTCGAGATAGTCCGCCAGGCGGATCAGGATCACATCCATCTGACCGGAGATTTCGGCGGCCTTGACCATGCTGACATACAGCTCATCGAAAGCCTTGGGACACATCTCCATGGCCGCCGAGAGGTCGCAACCGCTGCGGACTTCACGCACGAGAGTTTCGCAAGTGGCCTTGAAAGCCGCCGTCTCGGCCTGGTCGGCCAGCACTTCGAGGCCTTCCAGGAGCGCCAATCCGGCGCCCACCATGGTGGCCAATTGACGGGTGAAGAGCACCCGCTCGGTGCGGCTGGCATTGGGCTTTGCCCGGCCGCTCTTGACGCTGCCGTATTTCTTGGGGCGCCGCGCCCCGCTGGCGGCCTCTTCGATGCTCGTCACCACCAGATTCTTGGCGCGCAGTTCGGTCAGAACTTGTTGGCGATCGGCGCCGTCAATGGTGCCTTCGATGGTTTTTCCGCCGGGGTCTTTGGCTGCGTACTTGAAGCTAGTCACTTTGTATTTTCTCTCTTGAGGTTATTCGTCGCCGAGGGTGATTCGCAGGATTTCCTCTAATGAGGTTCTACCACGCAGCGCATTGAGGATTCCGACGCGGCGCAGCGAGAGCATGCCCTGCTTTATCGCCTTGCGCTTCAGGTCATGTACCGACGCGCCTTCCACGATCATGCGCCGCAACTCTTCCTCGAAGAACATGGTCTCGAGGACGGCAAAGCGGCCCTTGTAGCCGAGGTTGCAACGCACACAGCCCTTGGGGTTGGGACCGAAGAGTTCACGCCCTTCGAGGTCCGATTCCAAAAAGCCCAGCTTGAGCAGCTTCTCTTCGGGCAGCTCCACGGGTTGCCGGCACCCCTCGCACAGTTTGCGACCGAGCCGCTGGGCGCCGATGCACAGGAGCGAACTCGAAACCATGAAGGGGTCGACGCCCATGTCCACCAGACGGGTGACCGTGCTGGCTGCATCGTTGGTGTGCAAGGTGGAGAGCACCAGGTGGCCTGTGAGAGCCGCCTTGATCGCGATATCGGCGGTTTCGCCATCGCGGATCTCCCCCACGAGCACGACATCGGGGTCTTGACGCAGAATCGAACGCAGGGCTCCGGCGAAGGTCATGCCGCGTTTTGGGTTGACGGCCACCTGGTTGACGCCGTCCATCCTGTACTCCACGGGATCCTCAACCGTGGTCACATTGACCTCGGGAGTCGCGACTTCCTTTACGCATGAGTAGAGCGTGGTGGACTTTCCCGAGCCCGTGGGACCTGTGATGAGCAGCATGCCGTAGGGCGCCTTGATGGCCTCCTTGATGTGCAACAAGGACACGGGCTCATAGCCCATGGAGTCGATGCGCATGGACAGGGAGCCGGTGTCGAGGATCCGCATGACGGCTTTTTCGCCCCCCACCACGGGCAGGATCGAGAGACGAAAGTCAATCTGGCGGCCTTCGTAGCGGATCTGGAATTTGCCGTCTTGAGGGGCGAAGCGCTCGGCGATGTCGAGTTGGGCCAGGATCTTGAGGCGCGAGTTGATCGCCGGCAAGAGCGCCTTGGGCGGAGACATGACGAGATCGAGGCGGCCGTCCACGCGAAAACGCACTGCGATGCCGCGGTCGAGGGGCTCGATGTGGATGTCCGAGGCCTTGGCCTTGAGCGCGCGCACGAGCAGCATGTTGACCAGCTTGACCGCCGGAGCGTCATCGCCAGATCCCAGGGCAATGTCGAGTTCGGCAACCTCCTCTTCCACATGCAGTTCGAGGTCGGCCACGCCGGAGACCTCCTGTATGAGTTCCTCGACCTGTTTTGTGCCGGCGTTGAAGGCGTTCTCGATGGCTTGTTTGATCTCGGCCGGGTGGCTCAGGATCTGTTGGATCTGGCAGCCCGTGCGGCGCCGCAAATCGTCCAGGAGCAACACATCGAAGGGGTCCGAGACCACAATCGTGAGCACTTGTCGGTTGAGCGAAACCGGCAGGAGAACATGTTCGAGACATGTCTCCACACTGATCGTCGTGAGCGCCGACGGATCGGGCTGCACTCGCGACAGTTCGACAGGAGGCAGGTTTGACGCGCGACTGAGAGAGTCCAGGAGAGCGTCGGGTGTGAACTTGCCCTCGCTGATCAGAGTTTCGAGCAGGTTGCCGCCACGCTCGCGCGCCTGCCGCCAATCCTGGAGGGTGGCCAAGCCACCGTCGACGAGCAGCTTGCGTATTTTGCCCGAAATGAGAACCATCAGGCAGCCTTCAGAAGCCCCTGGAGTTCGGACGGATCGCTGAGAGACATCTCTGCATCCACGAGGTTGACTCGGCTTGTGTGCACGAGCTCGGACAGGGATTGAGCCATGGTGCGCATGCCCATCCGTCCGCCGGTCTGGATCTGACTATAGAGCTGGTGTGTCTTGCCCTCGCGCACCAGGGCTCGGATGCCCGGCGTGCAAGTCATGATCTCGGCCGCCATGACCCGCCCGCTACCGCTCGAGCTGGGCAAGAGCTGCTGGCAGAAGACCGCTTCGAGGGAAAACGAGAGCTGCGTGCGCACCTGGGCTTGCTGGTGCGCGGGGAAGACATCCACGATGCGGTTGATGGTCTGCACGGCATCGGAAGTGTGCAGGGTGGCGAAAGTCAGGTGGCCTGTCTCGGCCAGGGTCAGGGCAGCCTCGATGGTCTCGTGGTCGCGCAATTCGCCCACGAGCACGATGTCGGGATCCTGGCGCAGCACGCTGCGCAGGGCATTCTTGAAGCTGCGCGTGTCGCCGCCGACCTCTCGCTGGGTCACGAGGCAATTCTTGTGGGTGTGGGTGAATTCGACCGGGTCCTCGATGGTGACAATGTGGCTCTTGCGGTTCGTATTGACATGGTCGATCATGGCCGCCAGCGAAGTGGACTTGCCCGAGCCCGTGGCGCCGGTGACCAGGATCAACCCCGAGCGCATGGAGCAGATGCGATGGCAAACATCGAGGGGCATCCCCAGGTCCTCGAAGCTGGGAATCTCGCTGGGGATCGAACGCAGCACTGCGGCCACCGATCCCTGCTGGAAGAAGATATTGGCGCGAAAGCGACCCGATCCATCGAGACCGAAGGAGCAGTCGAGCTCCAGATCGCGGTCGAGGGTCGCGATCTGGTCCGAATTCAGGACGCTGGTGGCCAGGCGCCGGGTGTCGTCTCCGGTCAGCGCAGCGGTGTCCACCGGCACCAACATGCCGTGCAGGCGAATGCGCGGCGGGCTGGTCACGGACAGGTGCAAGTCGGAGCCCCCTTGGCGCACCAACAACTGCAGCAATTCTTCCATCGTGATCATGCGGGCACCTCGTGGGTAGATAGGTCAATGGTGCGCAACCTCCGGATATGGAAGAGCCACAGCTCCCCGAATTCTCATCGGAAGACCGGTCGCGCACTCGTAGCAGTCCTTTCATCGGGTGCTGTGGCGTCCTAACTGGAGTGAAGACGCCTCTCTTTGGACAGCCCTGGGGTGACGCCCCGGAAGAGGCCTTTTGGGGCGGGAGGTACCTTCACCGAGCGCGCGAGGGCTTCAAGGGCCGGGGCCCCTGGAATGACGAAAAGCCCGCCAAGTGGCGGGCTTTTCGTCATTCCAGGGGGTTGCCCTGAGCGTTTACTCTTCCTCGTGGTGCTTGCCCTCGGTCTTCATGACCCGGGCCTGCTCGTCGGATGGCATCTTGGCGTAGTTGGCGAAGGCCATGGAGTAGGTGCCCTCACCGGCGGTCTGTGATTTCAAATCACGGTGGTAGGTCTGCATGGTGGAAAGCGGCACCTGGGCCTTGATCAGGGTGATGGCCCCATCGGCCTCCGTGTCCTGATCCATCACATGGCCGCGGCGCTGACTGGTGATGTCGGAGAAGATCATGCCCGCGTGGCTGGTAGGCACATGGATCTCCACATTCATCACCGGCTCAAGCAACACGGGGCCAGCCTTTTCGAAGCCCTCGCGGAAAGCCCGCTTGGCCGCCGACTTGAACGAGGCCTCGTCAGAGTCAACGGCGTGAAATTTGCCGTCATAGAGCTCCACGGCGACATCGACCACCACGCTGTTGGTCATGACGCCCTCGGCGCAAGCCTCGACGATGCCCTTCTGCACGGCGGGAATCAGGTTGCGCGGAATCGAGCCGCCCACGACCTTGTCGAGGAACTCGTTGCCAGTTCCGCGCTCCACGGGGCGTAGGCGGATGTAGCACTCGCCGAACTGACCGCGGCCACCGGACTGTTTCTTGTGCCGGTGGTGGCCTTCGGCGGGCCTCTTGATCGTCTCGCGATAGGCGATGCGCGGCAACTTGGTCTCGACCTCGACGCCATAGCGCCGTTTGAGGCGGCTCTCCATGATCTGCAAGTGCAGGTCACTCATGCCGCTGACCACGAGTTCGTGGGTCACCCCATCGTTGTACAACTGCAAGGTCGGGTCCTCGTCCACCAACTTGTGCAGGGCCTCGCCGATCTTCTGTTCGTCGGCGCGTGTCTTGGGAAAGATCGCCAAAGAGACCGTGGGCGCGGGCGGATCGGGTGCGGCGACGAAGTGCAGTTCGCCATCGCCTTCGGTGAATGGCTGTCCCACCGCAATATGTTCGACCTTCGAGAAGGCCACGATGTCGCCGGGACCAGCCTTGGTGATCGGCACGCGATTCTTGCCCACCATCTGGAACAAACCGCCGATCTTCTCGGGCTTCTTGTCGCTGCAGCCATGTAAGACGGCGTGGTCCGTCATGCTGCCCGACCAGATGCGCGCCATGCAGACCTTGCCCACATGGGGGTCCGACTTGACATTGAAGATGGTGCCGACGAGGGCTCCACCATCCTTGGGGGTGACACGCTCGCCGACTTCATTGAAGATCTCGGCCTCGGTGGGCGGCGGCGAGAAACGCTTGAGGTAATTGTAGATATTCTCGACTCCAAGCCCCGAGTCGGGATTGCAGACCAGTACCGGCACCAGGGTGTTCTTCTCGATCGCATGGGGCATGAACTGGTCAAGCTGGTCCTCGGTCAAGGTCTGGGACTCGAGGTATTCCATCAGCAGGTCTTCATCCTCGCAGGCGTCCATGACGCGGTCCATCAAACGCTGGCGCCAGGGTGAGTCCTCGACCTCGAAAGTGCGCTGCAAGGCAGAGAAGCCCGCGCCGCTGGCGTCGGGCAGGAGTACCGGCACGCAGACTTCTCCGAGGCTATCGCGCAGCTCTTCCACGAGAGTGTCGAAGTCGGCATTCTCGGCATCGAGGTGCGTCACCACGATGGCCCGCGGCCGCGCAAGCTGGCTGGCGGTCTCGAACTTCTTGCGCAGGTTGAAGGTGATCCCCGAGGTACACGAGACCACGGCCACCACAAGATCGGCCGCGAACATGGCTCCCTGAGCCTCGGCGATGAAGTCGGGATAGCCGGGAGTGTCGAGAAAGGTCCAGTGCTTGTCACCATGCTCGGCATGCACCACGGCCAACTGCAAGGTGTGCTTCTTGTCCTGCTCCTCGGGCTCGGTGTCACAGATGCTCGTACCGTCTGCCACCGAGCCGTTGCGGCTAGAGGCCCCAGTGATGTGGGCCAGGGCGTCGATCAAGGTCGTCTTGCCAGAGGATGGGTGACCGACGAAGGCGATGTTGCGGATGGACTTGGCCTCGGTAGAACTCATCTTTGAGCCGCTCTCCTGGATCCATGGGTGAGGGAATATTCCGCGCCCGCTGCTGCGACGGGTCGCCGGTAGGGCTGGCGCGGGAAAGGGTCTGGTCTGGTTTCGGGGAGCCCATTCTAGCCCGGATTATTCATGCAAACGCGCACCAAACTGTGCAAACGGCCGTCTTCGGCACCCTCTCGTCCCCGGGGGCTAGCCCGACCCATTCACGCCAAAGAAGGGGGAGGGCATCGCATGGTGCCATCCCCCTTCTCCGGGTGAGATTCGCCTCTCGGCCGCTATCCGCACTGCTGCGCGGAAGCGCTCGGTAAGGCCCTACCTGGCGGCGCCGCGGACCACGATTTCCACGCGCCGGTTGAGTGCCTTGCCGGCCGTGGTGCCAGCGGCATTCAGAGGCCGGTACTGACCGTGGCCAACGACCACGCACTGCTCGTCACTGATATCGCAGCTCTCTACAAGATAGGTCAACACAGCCGTGGCGCGCTCCAGGGAGAGGCTGCGGTTGGTCTTGAACTTGGACTTGCGGATCGGGTCGGTGTCAGTGTGACCTTCGATCGAGAAAATGCTCGCGCCGTGCCGCGACTTGAGCACGAGTGCAACCTCGCGCATGGCGTTCTTGCCAGCCTTCGAGAGGGTGGCTTTGCCCGAGCCAAAGGTGATCGAGGACGGAATCGTGATCACCGCCAGGCCGTTGCGGTAGCGATAGTCGATGCCGAGGTTGTCGAGGCCGGGTTGGCTGCTGGCTTCGAGGACTTCCTTGTGGTTATCAATCTGTGAGTTGGCGTCGCGCAGCTGCGAGCCGAGATCGTCGATCTCCTGCAGGAGTCCGAGGCGATCACTCTTGAGTTGCGAACGCTCCTCGCGGAGCTGGGCGATCTCGCCGTCGCGTTCGTTCATCGCCTTGCGATAGGCCTCCGGGCTGGTGCAGGCGCTCGCGCCCAAACAGAGGCTGAACAATCCCAGCGCAATCAGGCGCCGATGGGTTTTATGTTGTTTCTCCAAGCTAGTCACTCCTCGGGGCGCGTCGCGGCGCCCTGCGTATCGGGGTCGGGGGTTTGGGCTCCAATGTCGGTTGGTAAGAATCGGCGCCTGTGGCGCCTGCTGCCGCCGCTCCTTGCGAGCCCCCTGGGGCCCGGGCAAAACCCGCATCCTGCGGGACTTTCAGAGCAGCCAGCTGATCACATCATTCCAATACAGGAGGGCGATTCCAATACCCACGGCCAGATATGGTCCAAAGGGAATGTAGCGGCCCACGATTCGTGCCACATGGAGGGCCTTGCGGACGGGTTTGGGGACTCCTCGGCGCCGCGCCCGGGAACGGATCAAATAATAGAAACGGGCGATGTTCAGGACCCCCGCGACCGAAGCGAGGACCGAGGCTGCCATCAGAGCCAGGGCCACACCGCCGGGACCGACGAAGGCCCCGCCGGCGGCGAGCAGCTTGACATCGCCGAATCCCATGGCTTCCTTGCCGAAGGCCCGAGCCCCCAGCCAGCCGATGCCAGCCAGAATGCTCCAGCCCAGGACAAGGCCCGCGATCGAAGCTGTGAAAGCGCCCATGGAGGTGACCTGTGAAGAGCCCTCCGAGAGGCGCACGGCGAGCCAGGAGCCGCCGTGCAAGGCGGGCACCAGGGCCGAGAGCAGCGGACCCGCCAGCATGCCACCGATGGAGACCGAGTCTGGAATTTCCAGGCAGTCGAAATCGACGAAGGTTGCCACCACCAACCCCGAGAGAACCACGGCCCAAACCATGGCCAGGGCCCACTCCTCCGAACTGCCGGCTGCGAAGGCCGCGGCGACCCAGAGGCCCGAGGTCAATCCCTCAACCAGGGGATAGCGCCAGGGAATCCGCACCTGGCAGTGGCGGCAGCGCCCCAGCTGAATCGTCCACGAAACCAGCGGGATGTTCTCGTACCAACCGAGCGAGTGCTCGCACTTGGGACAGCGCGAACGCCGCGGGTTGGAAACAGTGACCTCTTCGAGGGGGTAACGGTAGATGACTACATTCAGGAACGACCCCACGAACAGGCCGGCCAATCCCATCCACAAGAGGAACACTTCGAAATGCATGCGGGCTAGGGGCTTGGTTCTTGGCGAGCGACGCTCGCGGGCGTGAGTTCAAAAATCAACGCTCGCGGGCCTCCCAGAAGAGCCGCACCTCATCGACGAGGGGCGGGCTCCAGCGGCCACCCACGCCGTCTCGAGCTGGCTCCATGGTCAATTCGATGAAAAGCCGTAGGGCGTCGGCCGAGAGCAGTTCGCTGGGATCATCGACCACCCCCCACTCCTCCACCGGCGCGTCCAGGGGAAAGTCCTCGGGCATGTAGCGCACTCGCGCATGACCGCCGCGCATCAGAAGTTCGACCTCGGCGCCGATCCAGCGCTCTACGCCACCTTCGGGGGGCATGGGGCCGCTCACCAGGGCCACGGTCATGGGCTCCTGAAGAGGATTCTCGAAGGGATCGTCGAGGACCAGAGCAGCCGGGCTGGCGCCGCGCAGACCCGGCCCGCCGCCCTCGCCCAGGCGGTACAACTGGTGTTCCTGGGAGCGCACCTCCCCCGCCACCCGTAGGCGACCACCGGCCACGAGCAACAGTGGACCTTCCACATCGATGTGGCCGTCGATCACCAGATCTCCGCCGGCGATCAGGACCGTCCAGGCATGGTTCTTCTGTCGGGCGCGCTCTAGCCAGGCCGAGAGGTCCTCGCCGCGGCGGAATCGGATCGCGGGCGCCTCGCCCGAACGCCTTCTCAAGTTGCCGGCGATGGTCATGCGTCCCTGGGCGCGCAAGACAACCAGGGAGGGCACCGAGAGCAGCTCGCAGACGGCGTCTGGGCCCAGGTCGAGACGGGTGGCCTGCACATCGCGGCGCCCCTCGGCGCCCACGAGATCCAGGGCGCCATCAGCCCCGCTGCCCGCCGCCCGCGGCAGGCGCAGGGTCACGCGGCCATCGCCAGCCCAGGTCGCTGTGCCGTCCACGCCCGGCACGGCGAAGGGCAGGCTGAGGTCGGTCTTGGTGAAGGATTGGTGGTACTCGGGCCTCGCCTCGCCGCGTTCAAAGACCTCGAAACTCATCGCTCCCGGCGAGCTGGCGTACCAGACGCGGTTGCCGCCAAAGTCCCGCAGGCTGACATCCAGGTTGGAGGCCAAGACGAACCGCCCGGCGGCCAGTCGCCGACGGGGTTTCAACTCCAGGCGCGCGCCTGCTTCGTGGGAATTCTCGAGCAGGGCCAGATCGAGGGGGATCGGCTCCTGGCCCGGGGTGCCTGAGTGCAGGATGAACTCTCCATCGGCGAGGGTGGAGGGATCGAGGGGTTCGGCGCAACGCAGAATGAGCGAGCCCCCCCGCTCCACCCGGCGCAAGCTGCCGAGGAGTGGCTCGCCGAGGAGCGGCGAGTGATCGTCGAAGAGCTGCCCTCGGGGTTCGGAGAGGGCCACGGTCTCGATCACGATGCGGTGAGAGCGCGCCAACATGCGGCCATCCACGGCACGCAATCCGTCGGGGCTGGGGAAGCCGCGCAGGAGAATCTCATAGCGCTGGCCGGGGACCAAGCCGCCATCGGTCAAGTCGCGCTTGCGCCCCAGGTCGGGCAGGAAGCGTATCTGGTGGCCCTGCACCTCAAAACGGCCTTGGGCGCTGATCCCGCTCTTCAGGGTGCGCACGGCAAGACTCTCCCATGTCACAGAGACGGGATCGATGGGTGCCGAGAAGTGGAAGACGAGAGCCTCGTTCAGGAATACGCCCACACGCTGCCCGCGCCTGGGCCTGACCTGTTCGAGGCGCAAGACCGGCGCTGCCTCGATCTCAGCCTGCTCACAACCGGGCAAGCCGCAGGCCACGCAGCAGAGGAAGAGCACCCACCCCGGCCCACCTGGGCGCCGAAAAAGTGAGGGCCAAGAAGTCCGCATGGCCCCATTGAAACACTCCCGGAGGAGCGAAGACAGCCCGTATCGGCTTTGTCATTTCGAGCCATGGTCATTTCGTGCCAGGCTCGAAATGATAAAGCTAGAATCTGAAGGGCATGCGTAGGAACTCGAGGGACGGCCGCGGGGTGGCGGCGCTCAGGGGATCGCCGTTGACGCCGATGTCAAAGGCCACTCGGTAGCGCAGGAAGCTCCAGGTCTTGGCTTGGCCGCTCACCGTGTCGAGGGCCGTGATGTCGGTGTTCCAGGGACTGGGCGTCTCGTCTTCCGGGGTGCTCGGGTTGTCGGCCAGGGACGGGTTGCCGAGGGTGTTCTTGACCGTGGCCTGGAACTCAATCTTGATCGACACACTGTCGGGCATGGCGTCAACCGTGCCCGCGGTGGTCACTCGGAAGTAGCGCGGTATCAACTCCACCTGGCCGAACTCCGATCCGAAGGCCACGCCGCTGCTCTCGATGGTGACATCGATGTACTCGCCGGCGCCGTCGGTGGAATACTCCGCCGAGGCCACGGTGAAGGACCGCAGCCCCACCTTGAGATCAAAACGCCGCAGGAGCTTGGCGTTGGTCTTGTAGAGGTCATCGGCGAGTTCACTGGCGTCAAAGCGCAGAGTGTGGCTGCCGGTGATCTCGGGCAAGCCCGGATCTTCCACGGCACTCGCGGGAGCGAGGATCGCCGCCTGGGGCACCACCGCGCCGCCGGATGAGAGCACTAATCCGGTCATCGCGTCGGTGCCCTGGAAAAGGAAACTCAAGGGATCGCTCACGGCGGTGCCAGGAGCCACGGTCACGCCACCCAGGGGAATCCACTTGGTCTGAGCCTTGGAGATGCGGCCGAAGACGGGCAGCAGCTGGTCTTCCCAGCGTTTGTTGGTGCCGTCATAGCCGTGGGGGTAGGGACGCACAATGCTGGCCAGGGTGGACTCAAAGCCAGCCCCCGGATAGAGGATGTCGGGGGTCAAGGGCGCTTGGCTGCTCAGGTTGCCCACATGCATTTGGATCACCCCCGGGCCGCCATCTCCGCCAGTGCCGCGGACGACATACTTGGTGGTGCCCGCTGTAGTAGGCGTCGTGGCGTTGTAATCAAAGCACTCCTGAGCGATCGTGGGGATCCACGGGTTGTCATCGCCGGTGGTGCCCACGGGCCCAGACGGAAAGCCCGAGTGCTTGGCATCCGCGCGAATGTTGTTCAGCTCGCTAGTGTTTGCGCCGCCGGTGTTGCCCGTGCCCGCGCCACCCTCGCCACCGCGGGCGTCAATGCCCTTGATCGTGGTGGGTATGTCCGACAGGTCGATCTTGCCCGCAGTCTGCAGGACCAAGTGCCCTCCAGATCCGCCCCCCGAACCGCCGCCAATGCGGTTGATGCCACCGGTGTTTTCACCGCCGCTACCGTGGCCGCCGATGGCAGTGATCTCACCTGTGGATGTCACCACGATATCGCCGAGGGCCAAGATGGTCAGAGAGCCTGCGCCACCACCGCCGCCACAGCCCTTATCCGAATCTCCAAAGACCAGGTTGGGCGGAGGGTACGAGCCTCCCGGTATGCGGGTGGCGTCACCGCCGCCGCCCCCACCAGCGCCAGCGTGGGCAGCGAGCAACTCGCCGGTGACGAGGGTCTCCGAGCTGGTGTCGAATTCCTTGCGCTTGGTGCCCCAGAAGTCGTCGTCGGTGCCGCCGAAGTCACTGAAAGGCGAGGGGCCCTCGTGGCCGCCCCAGGGCGGTTGCCGCGAGGTGTCCTGGGTAGAGAAGGCGTTGGGGCCGCCCACAAAACCCGCCTCGGCGTCGAGACCGTAAATGCTTTGATCCGGGCAATCAGGGACAGTCGAGGCCGGAACATCCGCTCCGAAAACTCCACCACCGCCGCCGCCCGCCCGGCGGTTGGTGGACGTTGAGGTGGGACTCCAGCCGCCTTCTCCGCCCTCACCGCCGCCATTGGGGGCATTGAACGCGCCGAAGCCATTCTCACCCCTGGGCGTCACCTGGGTGGTCAAGAAGCTCGCCGTGCCTCCCGAGCCACCGCCGCCTTGGCCCGCAGCGCCGGGCTCGGGTTGGTGAGGTGTGTTCAGGGTGGAAACTTGAGCCGCGTTGCTGCCGTTCACCGACAGGTGCCCCTCGATGATAACGGTTCCCGAAGCGAGGATGAGCGCGCGGTTGGGCCCCTGGATGCGCATGGAGGAAGACGCCGGCAAGAAGAAGTCGCGCACATTCATGCGCCCGTTGATTGCCGTCTGCTGGCCGGTGTGCACGCCTCCAGGCCCGCCCAGGAGCACGGTCGTGTTGGTGTCGAAGACAAAGTCCGTGTTGTCCGGGATATGAAAGTCAAACTCGCCACCCAGTCCCCCGGTGCCATCGAAGGCGAAGGACGCCGAAAGACCCGTGGGGCCCCAATCCGCGCGGGGCGAGTCGAAGGCCGAAAGCCGATCTTCAAAGTCCCCGGTCAGGTAGCCCTCGAGGAACTCGTCGGCGGTCTCCACAGGGGCGCCGACACCGTCCTGTGCAAAGTCCGAATCCATGCGGGCGAAATCGTCGAGTTGGACGATATTGCGATCGCCCACGAGGTCTTCGAATTCGGGGGAGATGACCACCCTTAGCTCGCGGCCCTGGGGCAGAACTCCCACCGGAATGAGCCGCACCTGGGAACCTGTCTCGGTGCAGTTGGCCGCCAACTCGATCTCGGTGGCGACGCCTGTCCAGAGGCCGCTCTCGAGTTTGTACTGCAGGAACATGCGGTTGGTGCTGATGTTCTCGGCCGAGGGGCTCACCGGTTGATTGAACTCGATCACCACCACGACTTGGGTGGTCTGATCGCTGTAGAGGTTGATCGGCACACGGAAGCCGGCGGGCAGGTGACCAGTACCCGTCGAGCCCACTTCGAAGAACCGGCGATTCTGCGGGTCACCACCGAGCTCGACATAGCTGGCCGTACTGGAAAACGGCAGCAAGAGCGGGCTCGGGGGGCCGGCCACGGGGTCGAGGAACAGATCGTCGAGTTGGGTCGAGGTGGGCGTCTCGAAAGTCAGGGTTCGGCCAATTTTCAACGTATCTTGTTCCATGGACCGCACCGTGGTGGGGCCCGTGTCCTCATCGGGCACATGGATCCTGTAGCGCGTGCCTCCAGGGACAAAGCCCGCATCGGAGAGGCTCGACGACTTGGGACAGACGGGTTGGAAGACCACAGTGCGGGGGTCCAGCGAGTCCACGAAGAAGTCTCCCACTGCCGGAGCTCCATTGAGCTCCTGCAAATTGATCGTGTTCAGGTTGACCGTTCCAAAATCCACCGCCTGGGAAAAGGTGAAGCTGATCGCACGGTTGATCTGCCAGACCTGCTGATCCGAGACGGAAACCGACACGAGGGTGAAGTTCGCGCTGCCAGCGCCACCGGGCACGCTGGAGGCACCGACCGAGCTCTGCGAGCAGCTAGCCAGCAGGGCAGCGGCCGAAATGGCGGGGAGCAGGAGCGTCGGGGAGAGCCAGAGGATCCGGCCGGATCGAACGGAGCTGTTCATGGACATGGGGGATTTCAGACTAGAGCTGGCGGTAGGCGAAGGCCAAAGAGCGCAGTTCGGCCGTCTGGTCGGTGGATGTGTTGGAGATAAAACTGATACGCACCTGGAAGTACTGGGCGGTGTTGATGCTGGTGATGTCGGCCTTCCAATCCGTACCGGAGAGGAAGGTGGGCGTACCCGGACCGGCCTTGTCGCCGTAGAAGTCGAGGTTCAGGGCGTTGGTGGTGATGTCATCGGGAGGATTCCCGTTATCCAGGCCAGCGATGTTCGACGCGCCACGGAAAGCCAAAACCACTTCGGTTCCAGAGGGCTGGTCCGCGGGGGGGGGCTCCACGACAGGCTGGGCAAAGGTGGCCGTGGTCACGAAGGAGCCCTGTTCCTTGACATCGAACCAGATCGTGTGGATACGACTGATGCGGGTCACCAGGCCCGCCTCGCCGATGTAGAAGCTGTTGTCCGCGCCGATGGTCACCTGACCACCTGCGCCGGGGTTGAAACCACCGGTGGCCGTGTCTTGAGTGTCAGGGTTCTTCACTATGGGATTGCCGGAGGTGTTGTAGCCGCCGGTGGAGAAGGCCCGGAAGTTGGGACGGGCTGACGAATTGGCCGCCAGGGCGATGGTGAAAGCATTCAGACCCAGGGCGTTGTTCTCGGGATAGCAGCGGAATTCCATCATGAGCGGCAACGCGACGCTGCGCACCAAGCCAGCTCCATAGGTCTTACCCGGAGGCAGGGGAACTACCGCGATCTCCTGGTCCGGCGGCGCGCCGGAGCCACTCAGGCCGCCCAGGACGAGCAGGGCCGTGTCACGCCAGGTGTAGTAGCGGAACTGTTCCTTGGGAATCGTCTGGTTTAGCGGATAGGGCAGCATCGTGGTCTGCGAGCTGGCCTGGTAGAGGTTGGAGGGGTCGACGGTGTAGCCCAACTGGCGGGGGTGGACGATGACACTCGGGTCGGCAAAGTTCGACGCGTAGGCAATTTTGAGTCCCGACTGGGGCCACTGCGGGAACAGGGCGGTGTTCAGGATCTCGTCGGGCAACCAGGCCGAGGTCGAGAGCGAGACACGAAACTCGGGGTAGTTGTCGGCCACCACATTGCCCCCCACGGGGGCCCACGAGAGGGTCTCGATGTCTACGTTCATATTGGTCTCGTCGCTGATCGACATGCCCAGGTCGCAGTAGCGCCAGAGGGCGTGCAACTTCGAGCCCAGGGGCGAGAGCGGCGTCGCTACGCCCACAGGGAAGGGCGTCATCACGCTGGGAACCGGCTGATTGACATCGGCGGCCACATTGATGCGGGTCACGGGCCGGGGCCGAATCCGTCCCCGGGGGAAATTCGCCTGGGGCAGCTGGTACAAGAGCTGGCCATTGCGCAACTCGAAGAAGGTGTCGTCGAAGAGCTCGTCCACAACGTCAAAGCGCAGGGCCAGGCCACCGTTGATCTCGGAGCCCTCGGTGGGGTTGAGCTTGAAGGACACCTGGGGCAAGGCTTGCTCGAGAGGGTTGCCCGCGAGGTCCGTCGGCCCGAACTCCCCCGAAGCCATGTTCATGAAGTACTCCTCAGCAGAGCTGATCGCGTGGGCGAAGGGCACATCGGGGTGCGCGAAGGTGAACACGCGCAGGTCCGGCGAAGGCAAGACGCGGCCGATCACATAGTCGTGGGCCGTGGGGGTGCCGGCCACGCGCGTCACGCTGAAGTTGTCGAAAGCCGTCAGGGTCGCGGGATCCATGGGCTCGCTGAAACGCACCACGAGCTGCGACACATTCGAAATATCCTGGTTGGGCGGACTGCCTGGGTTGGGCGAGAAGCGCACGAAACAGGGCGGCGAATCCTGGACCGGGTTGAACGGCGTCAGAAGTTGTGCCGAGCCCTGGGACAGCTCAGCGCCGATGGGGGAAATCACTTCGACCACCATGTTCAGCACCGTGGTACCGGCCTGGGTGCCGAACTGAATCACCTGGGCCTGGACACCGCCCTGGGCGACAACATCGCCAACCTTGGGCGTCGGCGAACAAGCCGGCACAATGTAGGTCAGAATCGGCAGGGTGAATCGGCCAGCTACCTGGGGATCGGCAACGGGGGCATCCACCACCAAGATCGAAATCGTACCGATCAGGCGCGGGGCCTCCTCATCGGCCAAGAACCCGTTGTTCAAATCGCCGGTGATGTCGCTGGAGCCGCCGGCGCGCATGGAGCGCACCACAATATCGGTGGCCGAGCCCGAGGCCGTGGGACCATTTTGGCTGAAGGACAGCGCATGGCCCGTGGCGTTGACCAACAGCTGGGTCTGACCCACGGAGGGCATCAGGCGGGTGGGCAGGAAGAGGGCCAAGTTCGGATCCGTAGTCACGACGCTGCCGGGCCACCCCAAGGCGTTGATGGGCAGGGGCGGGTCGGCCACCAGGGAGTCCAGGGCCGTGACGATGCTGGCGACGATCACCCGGGTGGTGTGGAACTCCTGCACGCCGTCGCCGTCATGGTCGGCCAGGTCACCGTGGTTGCGGTCTATGATCACCCGCGCCTCGAAGGGACTTTCCGGCGGATAGCCGGTCCGAATCTGGATCACCTGGTTGGCGAGTTGGCCCGTGGCGGCGTTGACCAGGCCGCCCGCGTAGCTGTCCTTCCAGGCTCCGTCCACGAAGCGCGGATCGAGCAGGTCGTCAAAACGCAGGACGATCGCGGCGTTGCGCGGAGTCATGGAGTAGGTCACGCTCCCGGTGGCATCCAGGCCCGTGGCCTGCATGGGCGTCAAGTTCGCGTCGAGGCCGGTGAAAGCGTCCAGGTAGTCCTGGGAGCCGGCCGGAAATTTGATCGTAACCACCGTCTGGTCCGTGACCGCGTTGGTGCTCACATCGTAGATCGAGTTCGTGCGGATGTTCTCCCCCACCACGAAGTCCCTGTTCTGGATCTCCCCCGAATTGTCAGCCACCGCAACCAAGCGGCCCCAGAAGGTCCCGAGCAGACGCACATCACTGGCTTCGCCTCGCCTGTTGGCGTCGACCACGAAGGTTTTCGAGCCGATTCCCGGCGCGGGCTGCTCAACCAATTCCCCCACCAGACCAGCCGTGCTGCCCACCTGGACCGACTTGGTTTGCCCGCAACCGCCGAGGAGCCCGGCGACGAGGAAGAGAGCGAGGCCTGCGGCTGTGCTGCGGGTGCGCGCGAGAGCGTGGTTTGAAGAGTCGAGCGTGCAGTGTCTCATGGCTTGATGCAGAGTAATCAGTGAAGTCGACTGCCTCGGGAGTGTTGAAACTCGTGAGTGTCGAAAGTTAGGGATGGCAGACGCTGAGGGCCAAAGCAGAGGGGCAGGCTCAAGGAGCGGCAACCAGTCAAGTGCAGCTACCTTCCAGTTTGCCGCTTGTGACCGGGCTCACAGGGGAAACCCGGAAGGTTGGCGGCTGCACGGAAGGCAACAGACAGTCGATGACGGAGCCCAGGGGGGAGGCGGCGACCATTCTCGCGGCCCCGAGGCCCCGGTGCAAGTCCCTTACCGCAACTCCCTAGGCCCCCGAATGGGCCTGCTGCCTGCCCCAATTGCGGCCCCAACAGCGGACCCAGTAGCGGAGCGCAGGCCGCCCATGGAAGAGGCGTCAGCGTTTACGAAGTTTGAAAGAGGCAGAACTCCCCGGCTGGGTCCGGAACTCTCACGCAAGGCGTCCGGAAGAGAACCCCAGGCCTCCGGAAGAGAACTATTGTAGAGCACGGTAGAACAAACCCCGTGCCGTCCGCCTCGATGCTCATCAAATTAGTGTAAACCGCTTCTCTGAAAGCACTTACATGGATTACTCGGTCTGCATGGGCCGCTATCCCCCGAGCCAGCGAGCGCAAGCGCACGCGGCGGGCCCCAGAATCCGTCCAGGAGGGCCCATTCCGGCGGCCGCAAGCCCCACTCGGTCTACCGGGAATGCCCCACCCGGGCGGCGGCGCTGAAACCGGCGGCCAGGGCGCCGTCCGGATCGCTGAAGAAGACCATGTGGTCGGGGCGGATTTTGCGCAGATCCCTCGAGCCGGGCAGGTGGAAGTTGCGCGTGGTGGAGCAGCCCACGGCTCCGAAGGGGATCTCGTGGGAGCAGTAGGCGCACGAGGCCAGCAGCGGCACCCGCGAGGCCAGGCAGAACTTGGGCGAGACATGGCGCGTCTCGGTGCGGGAGACGCAGGCCTCTCTGCCGCAGACCAGGCCCTCGGCGTGGGCCTTCCAGGCGGGGCGGCGGGCCGTACCTGGGCCCGCGAGACAATCGGCCTCGCCCAGCAGGCTGGCCAGGATCGCCATGCGAATCGGCACGCCGCGAGCGGCCTGCTTGAAGTAGATCGAGCGCGGATCGCCGTCGAGATCGGCGTTGATTTCCTCGCGCCGCGGCAACGGGTGCATGACCACGGCGTCGCGCAGGGACTCGGCTGCCATCTGGCGCTTGCCGAGCTGCACATAGTTGGTCTCGTCAAGCACCGCATCCTGGCCGAAGCGCTCGGTCTGGGGCCGGGTCATGTAGACCGCATCGACATGCTCGACGGATAGCCCTTGCGGGTCGGTGAAGAGGCTCAGCTGGTGCGGCTTCTGCGGAGTCAGGTAGACCACATCGCTCTGGGCCGCCAACTCACCGAGTCGGCCGGCCTCGGCGCGCACGGGCTCGACGCCGAACTCCTCGCGCAAGCGTTTGACCACATGGGTTGGCATCTCGAAGCCGGGTTGAGGCACGCAGACGATGTTGGCCCGGAAGCGCGCCAGGGCATAGGCAAAGGAATGCACCGTGCGGCTGTAGCGCAGGTCGCCAGCGAAAACCACATCGAGACCTTCGATACGGCCGCGTTCGATCCACAGGCTGTACAGATCGCAGAGGGTCTGGGTGGGGTGTTCATGGCTGCCATCGCCGGCGTTGATCACCGGCACGGCGGAGTACTCGGCGGCCAGGCGCGCGGCGCCCTCGCTTTGGTGGCGCAAGATCAAGGCGTCGGCGTAGCCCGCCACCACGCGCACCGTGTCGGCCAGGGACTCGCCCTTCGAAGCGCTCGAAAAGCTCATGTCGGCGGCCGTGATAACGCCCCCGCCGAGGCGCAACATGGCCGACTCAAAGGACAGCCGCGTGCGGGTGGAGGGTTCGTAGAAAAGCGACGCTACGATGCTGCCGCGGGCCACATGGGACCAGGCTCGGCTGTCCTCGGAGTACAGACGAGCTTTCTCGAACAGGGCTTCCATCTCCGTCAGGGAGAGGTCATCGATGGAAACCAGATGGCGCGGAACGGTCATACAAAGAGGTAGCGTAGCCGAGGAGCACAGCAGCGGCAATCCGGGGCTCCAAAACTGGCCTTAGAGCTGATCCACAAACCCCGGGGCGGCGGCCGCAGCGCGCAAATCGGCGGCGGCCAGGCCCTCCAACCAGCTCCGCGAGGCGGGGTCGAAGAGCACTCCGCGCCCCGGCGACCAGGCCCGCACGGGAAGCGCGAGGGCTGCCCGGAAGCGGGCGCTGCAGAGCTCTGCGGCAGCGCCGGGATCGGCGGCGGCACTCAAGGCTCCCGAGGCAGCGCCGGGAAGATCGCCCTTGGTGGCGAGGGGCAAACAGATCCCCGCCCCGCTCAAGGCTTCGGCCGGGCCGCCCAGAGGCGGCTCGAGCAGGAAGACGATATCGGCCTCTTCCAGGGCGCGCCGAGCGAGGCGCCGGCCCTCGGCTTCGACCGGATCCAGCCCGCCAGCGCCCGCGCCTCGGACGCTGCCCCAGAGCCCCGCGCTGTCCAACAGGTCCACGGGCCAGCCAGCGAGTTCGGTGCGTTGCAGCACGAGGTCGCGGGTAGTGCCATGCTGCGGGCTACAGATCACCCGTTCGCTGCCCACGAGCACATTGAAGAGCGTGGACTTGCCCGCGTTGACCGGTCCAGCGAGCAACACGCGAGGGGGTTCCAGAGCGTAGCGCGCCACCCGCGAATCCTCCGTGAGGAGCGCGTACTCGGCCTGCAATTCGTCATCGTCCATGCCCCCCCAGGCTTCCAGGCGTCGGCGCAGGGCACCCTCCACCTGGTCGAGCAGGATACGCGCGCCGTCCTCGCCGGGCGCCTTCTCGAGCAGGGCTTCGGCGCGCTCCTCGGGGGTCCGCGCCTCGGGCTCCTCGCGGCTCAGGCCGATGTCGCTAAAGATGCGCGCCACGAGGGGCGGGCTGCCGTGGAGGTGCAATTCCACCGCATCCTCCCCGTGCACCACGACCAGGGCTTCGTCGAGATCTTCGTCACCGGAGCGCAGGCGCGCCAGGGTCACTGATCCCACCAGGAGCGGCTTGCCACACAACTCGCCAGCACGCTGGAGGGCGCCGCGCCCGGTGAGTTGCAGGACGCTGATGGCCCCGCTGCCCCTGGGACTCAGTTCAAAGAGGGCCAGGTCGCCCATGCTCAGACCAAACCGCCTGCTCGCGCCGCAGCCACGAGACCGAAGCCCACGAGCTGGGGTTCCAGGTGCAACTCCTGGTCGGCGAAGGCGGACAGCAAGTAGTCCACCGAGCCGCCGGTGAGCGCGATGGGCGCCCCTTCGAGACCCGCCTCGCGGGCCACTTCGCGGGCGAGTTCGCGGGCAGCACCCACAAAGCCCCGGGAGATTCCGGCGCGCAGGGCGCCTGCCGAGTCGCGGCCCAGGGCCGGCGCGCCGGGCTTTGGCGAGACTTCGAACAGGGCCCGGGCACCTCGGCCGAGGGCGCTGGCCAGCAGGCCTGGTCCCGGAGCGATGGCGCCGCCCAGAAAGGCCGGAGCGCCGGTGGAATCGCAGCCCACGGCATCGACGGTCAGGGCCGTGCCCGCATCGAGCACAAGAACCGGCCCGCCCACCAATTCCCAGGCGCCACGGGCGGCGTAGAGCCGATCTGCGCCGATGCTCTCGGTGTTGTGGCATGCGGCGAGGGAAAGGCCAGGGGCCGGGGCGCAGGGAGCAGGCAGGCCAGCGTTTTTGCAAGCACTCTCGAGTTCCGCCACCCGTTCCGGTCCCGCTACTGAAGAACAAAGTGCCCGGAGCACCCCGCGGCCGGCCCGAGATTCGCGCAGGTCACCCAACTCGAGCAGTGCCCGGGCGATGTCGCTGCCCCACGCGATGCGCCGATCCATGAGAAGTGTTGCTGGTCCCTCCAGCGTCGACTCAAAGAGAGCCAGCTTGAGCGCGCTGTTGCCGAGGTCAAAAGTCAACCAGGTCTGGCCGCCATCTCGATGGAAAGAACTCGGCGCCATCTACGCGCTCAATCGTTCTGAGGCGACTCGTAGATGATCGTGCGCAACTGGCCCTTGTTCTCGACCACGATCTCCCAGGTGGAGTAATTGTCCTGGTTGTTCTTTACATAGGTGATGGCCTCGGCGGTGGAGGTCACGGGATGGCCGTTGATCGACTTGATGATATCGCCCGACTGACCACCGTGGGCGGCGACGCGGCCGCCGGACTTGACCTCTTTGAGCTCGATTCCATCGTACTTGCCCGTGCGCGGATCGCGGTGCCGCGAGTGGCGCACTTCGCGGGCCAGGATGCCGCCGTAGTCGTCAGCGAAATTCTGGGCATCCTCGGTGCCGATGACAAAGGTGTTGTCGCTGGTCATGGTCGTGTGCTGGGGACGCCAGAGGTCGCGCTGAAGCCGGGGCACATTGACCCGAATGGCCTCGATGGCATTCTGGCCCTGGCCGACGACATGGATCGAGATGCTGGCGTCGAACTCCTTGGGCGCCAGGGACTCGTTGGGGCGTGCCTCGTCGGCGAAGCTGAAGGTGACGCCCTCGGCGGTGGTGATGGCCATGACCGTGGCGTAATCGTGGGGCTTGGTGAGCTTCTCGCCCACTCGAATCTCGATCGAGAGATCGCTGTTCACCAGGGTCACATTGGCCGCCGGCAGATAGGCGATGAAAGCCCGGCCGCGGTCAGGGTTGAGGGTGTCCTCCATGAGCATCTGGATGCTGAGGATCTCGCTCATGGGTCGGTGGATCGGTGCCGCGGGGCCTTCGATAGGCGCGACCTCGGGGGCCGGAGCAGGAGGCCGCTCGCCAGACCAATTCAACTCCAAGAAAGCCCGCTCCACGGCTCGTGCATCGTTGAAGGAAAGCCGCGGGCCCTCGGGGATCTGGGCGCTCTCGAGGATCTCAAGGGCTTCGGCGGCGCTGATCTTCCTGGTCTGCAGCTCCCCTCGATGGGAGTAAAAATCGAAGACGTAGAGCAGGAGGGACGCTGCCAGAGCAGCGGAGACGACCCAGGAGAGGGCTTTGATTTGGAAGATGTTCATGGCTGTGCCGAAATCGGATGGCGCGAGGGTGCCTGGCGTGGAAGGCATGCGTGGCGTGAAAGGCAGCCTAGAGCGCCCTGGGAGAGGGCGCAACCGCTCATTCCGATGCCCGAGGGCTAATTTTTGGAGTGCCCCCGCGCTACAGATACGCCTGACGGGGGCCATTCTTCCCACAAGCAGTGGACTTACCCTCACGCCAGGGCGTCCCGGTGCCCCGCTCCGGGGAAGGGCCTCTCCGGGTTAGCCGCCGCTGGCCAGGCGCAGACCCGAGGGTCCTTCATCGCGGGGAATGCTCGGGTTGTTCCCGGCCCCTTCGCGCTCGCCCCGGATGCTGCTGGCGGTGATGCCGCGTAGATGCAGCACCAATTCTTCGGGACGGTCGCTGGCGGCCAGTGCCTCGGTCAGTTCGACCTGCCGCGAAGTCACGAGATGCCTCAGGCTCTCGTTGAACGAGATCAAGCCCTCCTCGGCGCCCTGTTCGATGACCCGCGCCAGACTGGCTGTGCTGCCGCGTTCGGCCAGCAGCTCGCGCACATGGGGCGTGGACACGAGAAGTTCAAAAGCGGGCAACATGCCGCCTTCCGCCAGGCGCGGCAAGAGCCGCTGGGAGAGCACGCAGACCAGATTGTCCGCCAGGCGTTGGCGCACGGAATCGTGTTGTTCGGCCGGAAAGAACGAGAGGATGCGTTCGACGGTCTGGGGCGCGTTCACCGTGTGCAGGGTGGAGAGCACCAGATGTCCGGTTTCGGTGGCGTCGAGGGCTGCGTTGACGGTTTCCGCGTCGCGCATTTCGCCGATCAGAATTACATCCGGACTTTGGCGTAGGGCGTGGCGCAAGCCATCCCCAAAATCGCGGCAGTCAGTGCCGACTTCGCGCTGGCTGATGACGCAACGGTCCTCCTTGAACAACAGCTCGACCGGATCCTCGAGGGTGATCACATGGCGTTCGACCTGGGTGTTCATGTACTGGATCATGGAACTAAGGGTGGTCGACTTGCCGGAGCCGGCGATGCCGGTGACCAGCACCAGGCCGCGTTTGCGCAGGGCCATCTGTTTCAGTTGATCACCGGGCAGCCCCAACTCGTCGATGTTGGGGGCTTCTTCATTGATGCGCCGGATGACCACGGCGGGTTCGCCCATCTGCTTGTAGGCGTTGAGGCGAAAGCGCCCCAATCCGTCGAGGCTCAGGGCGGCATCCGCCGAACCGTTACGGCTCCATTCATCCATGGCCCGCTTGCCCAGGACTCCGCGCAAGACCTCGAGCAGCGGCCCGGGTCCGGGCACGCGCCCGGGCAGGAAGTGGATCTTGCCCGCCACTCGTTGGGACGGCCGACCCCCGGAACGCAGGATCAGATCGCTGGCCCCGGCCTTGACCATGCCAGCCAACCAGGACTCGACCATGTGCCGCGGTGAGGAGTGCTCCTGGGTCAGGCGCTCCACCGAGCCCGGTCCCTCGAGAATGGCCAGCGAAGCATCCGGCGGGTCCTCCGGCAGGCTCTCGGTGTCGAGATCCAACTCGACCGTGGGCCCATGCTCGGGGGCCTCGCGGGCCAGGCGCTCGGCGTTGACGGGTGAATCAAAATTGGGCTCCGGATCGGTGCCCGACAAATCATTGGGTTCCTGCAAGAAAAGCTCCCGGGTGCCCCTCGGGCCCCCCTCTTGAATCGGCGGGAACGGGCCCCTGGCTTGAATCCAGGCCGAGAAGTTGTCTATTCAGCACCCTGCGGAGCCCTCGGCAGGCCCCCGAAAGAAGCCTCTCTCAGGCCTCCTGGACGCACTTGCGGGCCGCACCCAGGAGCGGTACCAGGCCCTCGTGGCGCAGGGACGAAATCCGCACCGCTGCCAGGCCGGCACGGGCTTCAAGGGCCGCGATGCGTTCCTCTTCGCCGGGGCTGCCTTCACACTTGGTGGCCACCAGGATGCGCGGCTTGGCGGCCAGCTCGGGAGAGAACTCGATCAGCTCGGTGGAGATGACTTCAAAGGCCTGGGCCGGATCGGTCTCGGCGCTCTCGGAGACATCCACGAGGTGCAAGAGCACCCGGCAACGTTCCACATGCTTGAGGAAACGATGGCCGAGGCCCTGGCCTTCGGCGGCACCCTCGATCAGACCGGGGAGGTCCGCGATGCAGAGGCTGTCGCCGCTCCCCAGGTCGGCGATGCCCACCTGGGGATCGAGGGTTGTGAAGGGATAGTCGGCCACCTTGGGCTGGGCAGCGGTGACGACTCTCAGGAAGGTGCTCTTGCCCGCATTGGGCAAGCCCACCAGCCCTGCATCGGCAAAGATCTTGAGTTCCAGGCGCACCTCGCGGGTTTCCCCGGGCTGACCTTGGGTCGCCTTGCGCGGCACCTGCTGCACCGAGGTCTTGAAGTGCACATTGCCTCGGCCACCCCTGCCGCCCTGGGCCACCACCAGGCGCGCACCGGGCTTGGCCAGGTCGCGCAGCAAATTGCCGCGGCCCGCATCGAAAACCAGGGTGCCCACGGGCACGGCGATCAGGGTGTCCTCACCGCTCCTGCCGCTGCAACACTGGGTGCCTCCGGGCCGGCCCTTGGGAGCCGTGTGGCGGTATTGTCGAGCCAGCCGCAGGAGTGACGATTCTTCCTCACGAGCCACCATCACCACGGAGCCGCCGTGGCCACCATCGCCACCGTCTGGGCCGCCGCGGGGGATGTACTTTTCGCGCCGAAAAGACACCAATCCATCTCCGCCCTTGCCGGCAGAGACCTCAATCTTGGCTTCGTCGCGGAACATGGCGCAGAACTGAGGGCTTGAGTCTGCCCTTCCAAGACCGAAGCCGAAGCCGCGGAACCCGGGGGCTCAGTTGGCCGCTACGGGGTCGATGTGAACCCGGCGGCCGGTTTGGAAGCGCACGGTGCCAGGGATCAGGGCGAACAGGGTGTAGTCCTTGCCCATGCCGACATTGTGTCCAGGTTTGAAGCGCGTGCCGCACTGGCGCACGATGATCGTGCCGGCGGTGACGCTCTCGCCACCGTAGCGCTTGACACCCCGAAACTGGGGGTTGGAGTCGCGGCCGTTGCGGGTCGAGCCCTGTCCTTTCTTGTGTGCCATGGAAGTAGAGCCGGCTAGGCTTTGATCTCGGTGATACGGACGCGAGTGTAGCGCTGGCGATGACCGCGCTTGACGCGGACATTCTTGCGGCGCTTGAAACGGAACGCGATCAGCTTGGGTCCCTTGACCTCACCGAGCACTTCCCCCACCACGGAGGCGCCCTCGACGGTGGGCTGTCCGACCTTGACCGTGCCTTCGTCGCCCACGAGCAGCACCTGGTCGAAGATGATCGTCTCACCCGCCTGGGAGTCGCTCTTGAGGTCGCACAAGATCACATCGCCCGCTCGGACGGTGCTCTGCTGATTCGAATCGTTGATGATGGCGTACACGCGCTTAGTCTCCCCGGGTGCTGGTTCCCCGGAATTGGATGGTCCACGAAGGAACAGGCCTCCCGCGGGCCTGGAAGGGGCACGGGGAACAAGGGGCGAATAGATTAGCCGTTGGCCCGAGCCAAGGGAAGGCCCGGCTGGGAATTCGTTCTCGGAAGACGAGCCCCAGCCGAGGACCCCTGGAGCCCCCTATTTGGCTGGCCTCGATGGGCCATGGGGGTCCCTCGGGGCCCAGCTTCGCCGACAGACTCCTAGCGCTTGCGGCGCCCGCCGGGCCGCACTTCGCTGCCGTCGGATCGCAGGTAGCGTAGGACGCTGTCCTCGAACTGTTCGGGAGCGGCCACGAGCTTGATGCTGCGGCTGTGCTTCTTCTCGAGGTCATCCAGCTCACTTTTGTGGGCCTGCTTGAGGTAGTCGAGGGCGTCCTGATGGGCACGCACCTCGATGGTCGAAAAGCCCTTGAGCGTCATGGATGAGCCCAAACGGCGCAGGATTCCCGCCGCCCGGGAGACCGCCGTACGCACCCTGCCGAGGCCGCGGCAGGCCGTGCAATTATTGAACAGCTTGGTGCTCATACCCGGCCCCAGGCGCTGACGGGTCATTTCGAGCAGGCCAAACTGGGAGATCTTGCCCAGCTTGTGGCGCGCGCGGTCCTGGGCCAACTGGTCGCGAAAGGCTTTCTCCACCTTGCCGCGGTTGGTCCGGTTCATCATGTCGATGAAGTCCACCACCAGGATGCCGCCCAGGTCTCGCAGGCGGATCTGGCGGGCGATTTCAGGCACGGCGTCCAGGTTGGTCTTGAGGGCGATCTCCTCGAAGTCGTGACTCTTGGTGCGGGTTTTGCCCGAGTTGACATCGATGGCCACCAGGGCCTCGGCCTGGTCGAACACAATCGAGCCGCCCGAGGGCAGTTCGATGGAGCGCGAGAAGATGCGCTCGAAATCCTGCTCGATGCCCGCGTCGTGAAACAGCGGCCGTTCCCCTTTGTGGAGCTTGATGCAGTCCACATGCTCGGGCATCAGGAGCTCGGCGAATTCCTTCACGCGCTTGTAGGTCTGCTCGTCGTCCACCACCACCGACTCGGTCTCGGGACTGAAGAGGTCCCGCACGGTGCGAATGGCCACATCGGATTCCTCGTAGAGGGCCGCGGGGCCGTTGCCCCGGGAGACGCGGTTGGAGAGCCGATTCCAGGCGTCCAGCAGGTAGACCAGGTCGCGCTTGAGTTCGACCGAGTTGCAACCCTTGGCAGCGGTGCGGGCAATGACGCCCATGCCCTCGGGCACTTCGAGGGCGTCGAGGATCTTCTTCAGCCGTTTGCGCTCACGCACATCCTCGATCTTGCGACTCACGCCGCGGTGATCGGTGGAGGGCATCAGCACATGGTAGCGGCCTGGAATCGAGATGTAGGTGGTCAGGGTTGGTCCCTTGTCGCCAATGGCGTCCTTGGTGACCTGCACGATCACGCGATCGCCCACGCGCAGCAAGTCCTTGATGGGCTTGCGCGGTCGCGCTCGGCGGCGCTGAGATCCACCCCCCGAACCGCGGCCCTTGCGCGAGCCCTGCTTGTTGTCGGAGTCACCATCGTCCTTGCCGTCGAGTTCGTCGGCGATATCGGGTTGGCTCGAAGCGGAATCCCACTCATCGGCGTCGATGCGAGTGCTGAGCAGCTTGGTTATGTCCCAGCCCTTCTCGCCGTAGGCCGGCAAGACATCGGAGGTGTGTAGGAAACCGTTGCGGCCGCGGCCGAAGTCGATAAAGGCGGCGCCGATCGAGGCCTCGAGGTTGACCACCCGTCCGCGATAAATGTCGTTCACCAGAGACTGTTCGCGCTCGACATTCATCTGGAAGTCGAGGATGACCTTGTTGCGCACCACCGCCACGCGAGTCTCCTCGCGGTCAGCGGCGTTGACCAGGATCTGGCGATCGGGAACGATCTCCTTCTTGGCCTTGGTGCGACGGGCGGGCTTGGCCTCGGCGGCATCCGAGGAGGCTCGCCGGCCGCGGCCGCGTGTTTGGGTCCCGCCATCGCTCAAGAGTTCGGCATCGTCGGGCAGCTCGGGCAATTCGGGCAGGTCATCGAGTTCACCGGGGATGCCCTCCACCACGGCTGCGGTGGGCCTCTCGGACCGGCCTGTGCTACGGGTGCTGGCCCGTTTGGTGCGTTTCTTGCCACCGCGCTTGCCGCGCCGACCTTGCTTTTTGGTGGCCTCCGAGGCAGGGCCGTCTGCCTGGCTGGCAGCGTTCTCGTCGGATGACGCCTTGGTCTCCGCGGACTCGCCCGCGTCGCTCCGGCTGGCACTGGCCTTTCTGCGATGGCTCGGCGAGCGCTTGCGGCTGGTGCGCTTCTTGCGCGGCGCCTTCTGGCCCTCGTCGGAGTTCTCTTCCGAGCTCGAAGCCTTCACGCCCTGAATTTGTCCCTTGGCGCCCACTTCCTGGGTGGCATCGCCCTTGACGGCATCGCTTTTGACGGCATCGCCCTCAGCAGCACCGTCTCGGGCAGCAGCGCCCGACTTGCGGCGACCGCGGCCTCCCCGCGTTCCGCGGCGACGAGGCCTCGAACGGCGCTCTTCGCCTTCCGCGGTGGCTGTACCTTCCTGGGAATCCGAGCCTGAGTCGGCGCTGGATGTGCCGCTGGCCTTCGAGGAGCGGCGGCTGGTGGATCGGCCGCGGGAGCGGCCGGTGCGAGGGGTGGCGCCAGCATCCTTGGCCGCGCCGCCTGAGTCTTCCGTGGGTGTGTCGATGAAGGCTCCGAAGTTCGAGGTCCGCTTGGGCCTCGAAGTGTTTTCATTTGTCATGGGTCGTAAACCTGGCGCCCGTTTTTTTGGGCTGGTCGCGCAGTGGTTCGCAACTCTTCAGTTCGCTCCTCTCAAGGTGCTCCCAGCCCGCGGCTCGAAAAGCCCGGGAAAGGCCACCGGCGCTTCTGGCTGCAAGGGGCTGAAGCTTCCGGTGATTGTTCGAAGACTCTTTCAGAAGAACCTTCAAAATAAGCATCTCTGGGATCCGCCCGCGAAGCCCCGTGCTGCTCTGCGTCATCGGCATGGCCGAGGGGCGCGGGCGCAAAAATCAAGGAGTTGAGCTGGGCGAAAGGGGCCGCGAGGGTTGCCCCCACACGTGGGTGAGGGTCTCGGGTCTCGTTCAGAGAGGGGCGATCTTGGAAAGAGCGCGAGCCAGTCTAGCGCTGGTGGGAAGTGAGGGTGCGGGAGGCTATCCCGCGCTGGAGTAGCCCGTGGGGCTCTCCTGACCTGGGTTGGATTGGCCTCTGACGGGGGTCCCTTGCACAAGATGTCCAGGGGCCAGAGGGAGGCCAGATCGGTATGCGTTCGCAGGGCATCCCCGGGCCCAAGGCCCTGGAACGGCCCGCGAGGGATCGTTCACCGATTCTTGGCAGCCCGGCGGGCTGCTCATCTGTGTCATCCTCCCGTATCGCCATGAGTAAGCCAATCCTCAAACGGGATTTCTCACCCAAAAGAGCCTGGAATTGCCTGCCGCGCCCATGGCACCGCTGCCCGATCAGCCCGCCTGGGCGCCTACTGCCCCTCGCCGCTGTCGCCAGCGCCCCTCACCAGGGCATCAACCTCGTCTCGCAGCTTGGCCCGGCGACGGCCAAGCTCGCGCTGCAGCACGGCCTCCTGGTCCTGGCGGGAGTGCACGAGGGTCGGGGTCAAGAAGACCAGGAGGGTCTTCTTCTGGACGCTGTGCTCCCGGTGCTGGAACAGCTTGCCCAAGAGCGGGATACGCCACAGGCCCGGCACGCGGGTCTCAGTCTCCACATCCGAATCAGTGGTCAATCCGCCGATCACGACGGTCTGTCCCGAGTCCATGATCATGGTGGTGACGATGGTCGAGGAGCGCGTGCGCGGCAGGGCGATCGAACCTTGGAGCCCCGAGGCTCCCAGAGTAAAGACATCGAAACCGGGAGGCGCGAGGGCCGTGTTGCCCTGGCCCGAGAGGCTGGTTTCCTTGGGAATCACATCCATGATGATGCGTTCCGAGCCGGGCACGATGTGGGGCTTGATCAAAAGCTGAAAGCCCACCTCCACCGGCGAGCCCGTAGCCTCGGCCACGGAGAGCTGCAAGCCACCGGACTGGCCCTGTTCGCTCTTGGCCTCGGCGTAGCGGATCGTCTCGCCCACGAAGATCGTGGCTTCGTGGCCGTCGAGGGCGATTAGCTTGGGTGCCTGGATCACCTCGGTCGAGGTATCGCGCTGCAAGAGGTGCAGAGCTGCCGACACTTCGGTGAACGAGAGCGCGCCGAAGATCGTGTCGGGGATGAAGGTGGCGCCGTTGTTGAAGCCGGCCCCGAGAGAGTCGTCGCTCGAGTACCAGGGACCACCGCCGGTGTTGTTGGCGATGATCGAGTCCTCGATGCCTCCGTGGCCGGGATCGAAGGGCAGGGTGATGGGAATCTGCCCGCCACTGATGGAGATCACGGGGCCATTGTCGCCGTAGTCCACGCCCAGATTCAGCAGGTCGCCGTTGGATGTCGAAACGAACTTGACATCGCAGAAGACCTGCTTGGGCTCGATGTCCAGGGCAACGAGGATTTCGCGCACCTCGGAGTGGGCCTGCTGGGTATCGCGCACGATGATCACATTCTGGCGCTCGATGTAGTCGAGTTGGCCAACGGTGGAGAGGGCCTTGGTGAGAGCCGTCAGCACACTGAAATGCTCACTGACCTTGCCCGAGGGAGCCTGGGCCTGGCCCTGGACGAACTCCGACTTGAGGATCGGCACATAGTTGCTCTTGGGCCGCAGGTAGCGCAACTGATAGCTCTTGGTGGTCAACTGCTCCTTCAGCTTGAGCGGATCAGCCACGCGCAAGACTCCACCGCGCTCTTCGAGCACTGTGTAGCCGCGGGTCTTGGCTACCACATCCAGGGCATCCCGCCAGGGCACGCCGTTGAAATGCACGGTCAGGCTCCCCGAGACGAGTTCATCGATGATGATGTTGGCGCCAGAGATCTTGGCGATCGTATCAATGATGATCCGAATGTCCGCGTTGGAGTAGTCGAATGTGACCGGCCAGGGCTTCGTGACCAAGATCACACCATTGGTACGATCCTCCACGATGCAACCGACCTTCTCGGCGGCGATCTCGAGGGCAATTTGCCAGTGAACATCACGCAGTTGCATGCTGCGGATGACGCTGGTGGAGATGGTTTCCTCGTCGGTGTCGATGATCTCGATGTTCGCGCCTGATTTTTCACGCAGAAAATCGATCACGCTCTCGAGGGTCCGTTCGGCCACATTCATGGTGACGCGAGCGTCACGACTAGCGACCTGTGCGTTGCTGGTGGCGCAGACGAGAGCGGCGATGAGAGGCCAGAGGATCAGGGTTTTCTTGATCTGAAACATGCTTGTTTGAACTCTTGGAATTCCTTGTGGGTGGTCTGCGAGGTGCTTCTCGGCATCCTTGGTCAGAAATGCTCTTGATTAGAAGCGGCGCGCGAGCACGACTCCCCGATAGATGAACCGAATCTCATCGGTGTGAATTTCGTGAATCAGCAAGTCCCGGGTCAGCATTTCGCCAACCTGACAGGCCTTGCCGTTGATCGTGGCCACCGAAGCAGCGCCCTTCATCGTGGCCACGCCCGAGACCTCGATTTCGAACTCGTCGAATTCGCGCACGATGCGGGCAATGAGCGCCTTGCGGCGCAGTTTGACGACGAAGGGTTTGCGCAGGGGGTCATGCTCGATAAAGTCGAGTTGATCGTCCACCAGGCGGAAGGCGTCGAGGGCCAATTCGAACTCGTCCCGGATCAGGTGACCATCCATGGCTCCCAACACCTCGCGTAGGCGTTTGACGCTCGGTCCGCGGGATCCGTCGACGCTGGCCAAGGAGCCTTGCAGAGCATCCAGAGCGTCGATAACCTCGTGTTGCAGGCGCTTCTGCGAAGGCATGTAGGAGATCGAGCCCTCGGCCTGTAGGCGGCGCACATCGGTTTCGATGCCCGCGATCATCACCTCGAGGTCATCCCGGGCCATCATCTCCTCGATCACATTTTGCGCGGCCTGAACCAGGGCGTACTGCGCCTTGGCTGCCTGCATGCGGCCATAAAGTTCCTCCACGAGTTCCATTTGCTCGCGCATCGAGAGGCCGCTGCCCGAGTCCACCGGAACCCGCGGGTCCACGAAGGGGTCGCGACGGCCGCGGGCACCGCGGTAGGTGAATGAGGACAGGCTCAATGCGGCGCGACGGCGGTTGATCTCCCCCATCATCAAGTCGCGCTTGCGCTCGTAGCTGTCGATATCCACCGGTGCGGCTTCATTCTTGGGCTCGTAGACAAAGGTCTCGATGTCCAGGCTGATCTTGTGCAGGGCCATGCCCTCTTCCGCGACCGAGCCGCGCCGGGCGGCGACGATATCCATTTTGGCCACGCGCATGAAGCGCGAGTGGGTCTCGATGCGGTCCAGGAAATCGAGGTACTCAAAGGAATCAGCATCGAGGGAGCAGATGTAGACCACCTTGTCGAAGGCCCCCGCCTCAGCACGGGGGTCGACGGCTTTCTTCTTCAGCATCCGAGTGCGGACGCCGGAGTCCTGCTGGAAGTCCTGGATGGTGCGCATCCAGCTGTTCATGTCGTTATCGTCGGGCAGAATCGTGCGGAGATGCTTGGACATTTCGCGCTGGACGATGACATCGCGTTCGAGGGTGCTGGTGCCCTCGATCAGCTTGCGCGAAGCGACGATCTTCTGGCGTAGCGCTTCGACTTCGAGCCGCGTCTCGTCGATGCTCTGGGCCTCAAAGTGGATAAAAATACCGAGGCCCAGGGCCAGGGCGCAGCTGCCGGCAGTAACACCCAGGAATACCTTGCGTTCTTTCTTCACTATCTCTGGCCTCCTGTTTGCGCCGCGGCCGCTCGGGCCTCGTCGCGGGCAAGGCCGGCCTCTTGACGGTCCTCGACGCTCTTCAAGTCCACTGTCAGGGGGAAGTCCCAGATGACCGGCGGCATCAATTCATCATTGGTGATGGCCTCTGAACCCTCGGGGTCGCCGGGCGCGTGGAAGTCATCCATGAACGACGAGACGCTGAGCTCGTCGAGGAAGTTGCCGATCTGGCCGAAGTTAGCCGATCCAGAGTGCCCCTTGGCACGCCAGGTGCCCGCATTCCCCGTGCGCGGATCTTCTCCCTGTTTGATGTGCAGATCGTCGAACCAGGTCATGTGTTCCCGTCGCTCGTCGTTGCGATTGACCACATCGACGAACTCGTCGAGCTTGCGGGTCCAGGAGACGCGGCTCTGGGTGATCTCCGCCAGGGTCGTCTCGCGCGCCTGGTGCCGGCCGCTCTCGGCGGTCAGGGCGCGGTGGTAAGCCACCTGCGGCCGGAGGCCGTCATCTTCGGTCAAAAGCACCTGATGTTCGCTCTCCACATGGGTCCCAATCCCGAAGGCCATCCAACCCAGCCAGGCGGCCAGGGAAGCGTTGACCGCGACGGCCAGGGACACCGCCAGCATGAGCTTCAGCGGTGTACGAGCTTTGCGCCGATATTCTTCGGGCAGAAGATTGATGTGAATCATGCTGCGCGCACTCTTGAGGCCAGGCCCACGGCGACAACCAAGGTCGGCGCCCAGGCTTCCAGCTCTTCGACATCGACGCGTTGCGCGTCCACGCGAAGACCTTCCAGGGGATTCCATGTCCGCGCACGGCGCGCGGTTGCTTGTTCGATGTAGCCCGCGGCTCCGGGGGCCAGGACACCCCCGCCCGAGAGCAGGATCTCCTCCACGCTGAAGCCCGAGTGGTGCTCGACATAGTCGAGGGATAGGGCGATCTCGCTCACGAGATCTTCGAGTACCGGTGCGATGGCGCTGTTGACTTCGGCCTCATGGCTCTCGCTGGCACGCTTGATGGCTTCGGCCTCGAAGATCTCCACCGAGAGGCGACGGGCCACGGCTTCGGTCATGTCCTTGCCGCCGATGTTGATCTCGCGGCTGAAGCAGGTCTGCCCGCCGAAGAGCACATTGATCGAGGTGCGCGTGGCGCCCACATCCACCAGGGCGATGCCGCGGGCCTCTTCCTCAAGGTCGTCAGGCATCACGCCGCAGAGCTCCCAGGCATTGGCCAGGGCGAACAGGTCCACATCGATAGCGGCCAGTTGTAGGCCCTGGTCGTGGACGAGTTCCACCTGGCTTTCAATGGCCTCGGTCTTGCACGCGGCGAGCAAGGCATTCATCTGGTTGTCCGCGGCTTCCGAGCCTTCGGCACCGACGAGCGAGCCCAGTCCCTGGCAGTCGAGCACGACTTCGTCGAGTTCGAAGGGCAGGTACTTGTCAGCCTCGAAGCGGATGGCGCTTTTCAGTTCGCTGTCGGTCATCTGGACCAGCGAGACATAGCGCACGACCACATCCTGGCCGGCCACCGAGGTGACCACGCGCTTGGAGCGAAAACGCCCCTCACGGAAAACGGCCGCAATGGCTTCGGAGGTTGTGCCGCCGGGCGGAATCTCAACCCGGGAAAATCCGGTTACTACGGGTTCGGGTCCTTCGAGGGAGATTTCGACGGCCTTGACGACCGAACTCCCGAGGTCCAGGCCCACGATGCTCTTGGAAGGACGAAACACAGCGCTGATCTTGACTCCGGTGGATGCAGAGCCCTGAGGCCGCCTGGGCGGGGTGCCTGGGCGATGCAAAATCCTCGACTCAAGAGGTTCCTTCGCCCACAAGGACAGAGGAGGTTGAGCCCGAATGCCCTTTTTGGAGTGGCAGGAGTCCCGCGGGCCTCTGGAACCGGGGGATTCGGCCTACTTGAGGGGTCTCAGACGAGTTCTTCGAAGCCCGAGGCCACCATGGCTACCAGGCGTTCGAGGAGGGCTTCGGCGTCATCTCCGGTGGCGCATAGCTCGAGTTCCGTGCCGCACTTGGCGCCCAGGGAAATCAATTCCAGGATCGAGCGGCCATTGACCTCGCGGTCCTCGCAGGAGATGCGTAACTCGCTTTGGAAACCCTGGGCCACAGCCACCAGGGCCCCCGAAGGCCGTGCGTGCAGGCCCTCGGCGTTGACCACCGTGACGGTTCGGGTCAGGCCAGAGCTCATCCGTTTTGTGGCGGCTGGATCGGGGCGAGGAACGGCCGCCTCAGACGGCGGACATCTCGCGCAGGAGATTGACCAGTTCGGTCTTGGTCTTCGTGGCCCGGGCGAAACTGCGGAAGTCAGCATCGCGGGAGAGTCGCGCGATCCAGGTCATAAGCTCGATGTGCTGGTCGGGATCGTGGTCCTCGACGCCTTGCTCGGGGCGCAGAATGGTGAAGAAGATGTGCACCACCTCTCCATCAACGGCGGCCCATTCGATGCCCTCGCTGTGGATCGAAAGGGTGCAAACCACCTGGTTCAGTCCGGGGATCTTCACATGGGGGATCGCCACGCCCATGCCCACACCAGTGGAAGCGAGTTGTTCGCGCTTGCTCAAGGCCTCGCTGACTGTCTCGCGCAGCTCTTCGTCGAGGACGCCGAACTTGATCATGTTCTCGACGATCTCATCAACGGCGCCGGCCTTCTCGGAGGCCTTCAGATTGATGCTGCAACTCTTGGGCTTGAACTGTTTCCAGAAGCTCATCGACGCTGTATTCCGTCCGGGTGGGCGGTTTTTTTTTGGGGGGGAGGGAATGGGGAACTGAGGAGTTTGCCGGCAGCTCTATCCTATCAAGCTCTCGGGGCCAAGGATACCGGCAAGCCAAGGGCCGGGGCTCATTCACGAGCCCGCCCGCCGGGGAAGCTCAATAGTCAAAGGCCCCGGGGACGCCTCTAGGGCCGCGATCTCGGCCGCGGAAGAGCGGCTCATCGTAGCGCACCCGCAAGAGGTACAGTCCCCCCGCCGCCGCCGTGGCCCCCACCCGCGAGCGATCACCATCGGCGAGCGCCCGCGCCACGACCTCCGGCGAAAGCCGTCCGCGGCCCACTTCGAAGAGGGTACCGGCGATGGCGCGCACCATGTTGTAGAGGAACCCATCGGCCTCGATCACGAAGGCCAGGCTCTTGCGGTGCCGGATCCAGCGCAAGCTGCGCACGCGGCGCACGCTGCTCTTGCGCTCGGGCGCGGCCTTCGAAAGCCCGCTAAAATCGTGCTCGCCGATGAGCGCCTCGGCTGCCTGGCGCATGGCGGGAAAGTCGAGCACGAAATGCGACCAGGCCGCGTAGCGTTGGCCCACGGGGGGCCGGAAGCGACTGGTGGCGGTCAAGTAGAGGTAGCGCTTGCCGCAGGCGGAAAAGCGTGCGTGAAAATCATCGGCGCAGGTCTCCAGCCGCCCCACCACGATGCTGGCCGGCAGATGGGCATTCACGGCGTGGCGCAGGGAATCGTCTTCGAGGGCGGTGGCGATATGGCAGTTGCCTACCTGTCGCAGGGCGTGCACTCCGGTGTCTGTGCGCCCCGAGCCCTGGACCACGACATCTTCGCCCGTGGCCGCGAGCAGGGCGGCTTCGAGGGTTTCCTGAACGGTCTCGAAGCCCGCCTGGCGTTGCCAGCCGAAGAACTCCGAGCCGTCGTAGGCAATCTGCATTCGTACATTGCGCATGGCGCGGGGAGTCTACGCAGCCCGCGGCGCGCGGTCCATACAGCTCGCCAGTTACAGGTATTCTCGCCTCCGGTACGAACTCTTGAGCCCCAATTCCCCGCGGTACTTGGCCACGGTGCGGCGCGCCACGGGGTGACCGCGGCGGGCGAGTTCTGCGGCCACATCATCGTCAGAGAGCGGTTCGCGGCAGTTTTCAGCGGCGAAGATCGCGCGCACTATCTCGCGCAGATCGTCGCGGGCCGTGCCCTCGGGCCCCGCCACCGACGAGCTGGGCGTCGCGCTCTGGAAGAAGTATCGCAGGGGCGAAAGGCCAAAGGGTGTCTGGACGAACTTGCCGGCCACGGTGCGGCTGATGGTGCTCACATGCAGACCGAGTCTTTCAGCCAAGGCGCTCATGGTGGCGGGCACCAGGTGGCCCGGACCGTTTTCCAGGAAGGCCCGTTGATCGGCAAAAACCTCGCTGGCCACGCGCAAGAGGGTGTCGGCCCGTTGGTGCACGGCGTCCACCACCCAGCGGGCGCGTTCGATGCGTTCGCGGGCCCAATCGCGGGAGGCCTTGGTTTGGCTGGCGTCCTGGGCGTGGGCGCAAAGTTCAGGGTCGAGGCTGACGCTGGGCAGGTTGGAGCGGTCCACACGCACTTCCCACTTGCCGTCTTCATTCGGCAGGACCAGGACATCGGCGCGCAAGGCGGGCGCTCCTGCGCTGGAGAGTTCCGCCGCTGGGCGCGGATCGAGTCCGCGCAGTTCCTCCAGTAGCCCGGCCAACTCTTCGAGTTCAACGCCCAGAGCCCGGGCCACGCCGGGCATGCGGTTCGAGGCCAACTCGTCGAGAAATTCTTCCACCAAGCGGCACAGCAAGCCGTAGTCGCTGGCGCGCGGATCGAGTTGCAAGAGCAGGGCCTCGGTCATGTCGCGACCGCCCACGCCCCGGGGCTCGAGAGCTTGCAGGGTTGCGATGGAGCGTCCCAGCAAACTGGCGTCGAGTTCCAACCCTTCCTGTTTCGCCAGGGCGAACAGCTCGTCGTCGCTCGGCGAGAGGTAGCCACTCTCGTCGAGGCACGAGATCAAAAAACGCACGGCCTCTGCGTGTGACTCTTGCAAGTCGAGCCAGGTGATTTGTTCTTCGAGCTGGGCCACCACGCTGGCCCCGGAGTCCGGCAGGTTGCGCAGCATTTCGTCGTGGCGTTCGGTCGCTTCCCAACCCGCCGTGCCGCTTCCGGGCCCATCGCGCCCGGGCGCCTCGACCTTGAGGGCCTGGTTCTTCTCCGCCGCCTCGGCCAACCAGCCTTCCAGGTCCCCCGCCGCGAGTTGCAAGACCTCGATGGCCTGCAAGAGCCGCGGCTCAAGGCGCAGGCTTTGTTCAACGCGGGTCGTGAGACCCAGTCCGGGATTGGGGGCAGGCATGGGGTTGAGTCGGGTGCTCTGCCGCCCTCATCGACTGCCCTCCCCATGGACTGAATGCCCCCCGGCGCCCAGACCCGCCCCTGAGCCCGGATTGCCCGCGAAAGGGCGCTGGGCTGGTCAGGAGTGCCTGTTCACAACAAAAAAGCCCTTCGGTCAACCCGGACGACTGATCGGCGGCTGGCGCAAGAGCGTGGAGGCCAGTGCAAGACCCCGTTCTAGTTCAAGGGGCAAGAATCAGCGAGAGGAAGGGCTGTTTTGAAGGCGGACCTGGAACCCAGCTTCGAGGAGATCATGTCGCCCCACAGTTTTGGCGGTCGCTGCGGCAAAGGCACCCACGCTGCCCTCAACCAGGGGCGCCCCTCAGTCCTCTGCCACACGCCCCTGCACGGAGCGCCGGCTGTGGATGGGGCGGCGGCCCTCGAGGGCGTCTTCCAGGATGCCGCGGTGGAGGTATTCGAGGGCGCTGCCGGCGGGCAGGCCGCGGGCCAGGCGGGTGATGAGGGGGGTAGGGTCGCAGGCGGATTCGAGGGCCTGCACCACGAAGAGGGCCGTGGCCTCGCCCTCGGCGTCGGGGTCGGTGGCCAGGATCACTTCCAAGGTGGCGCCGGCCTTCACACGCTCGATCAAGGCGGCGATTTCTAGGTGCTCGATCTCGGTGCCCTCGGCGGGGTTGAAGCTGCCCATGAGCACATGGTAGCGGCCGCGAAAAACCTGGGCGCGTTCCATGGCCTCCACATGCCGGGGCTCGGAGACCACCGCGATCTGCTGGCTGTCGCGGGCCGGGTCGCGACAGATCGGGCAGGGATCGAGCTCGGTGATGTTGCCACACTCCGAACAGCGGCAAGTCTGCTCCGCGGCGCTGACGATGGCCGGTGCCAAGAGCCGTGCCCGAGGCTCGCGCAGGATGTGGAAAGCCAAGCGCTCGGCGGTCACACGGCCTACACCGGGAAAGCCCTCAAAGGCGGCGATCAAGGTTTCGAGGGGATCGGGGTAGGCCAAGAGAGATAACGACGCCAGGCTCAGAACATACCCGGCAGGTTGAGCCCACCGGTGATCTCGGACATGCGCTCGCGGCGCAGGGCGGATGATTGCGCGATGCCGTCTCGCAGGGCCTCAAGCACCGACTCCTCGATTGCAGCGCGGTCACCGGCGCTGATCAATTCGTCGGCGATCTCGAGTGCCTGCACTTCGCAGTCACCATTGATGCGCAACGAGACGCTGCCGCCCCCACCGCTACCCACGAGAATAGTCTCCTTCAACTCGCCACGAACGCGATCGAGTTGGCGCTGCATCTGTTGGGCTTGCTTCAAGAGGTTGCCCATGTCGCCCAGGGATCCGCTCATTCAGAGTTCTCCAGTCGACCACCGAAGAGCCCCTTGACGCTCTGGGTGAATTCGTCCTCGGTACCCGAGGGGAGGTTAGATGCGTCCTCGAGACGCACCTCGATGTTCGCATCGAGTAGCTTGGAAAACACCCGCGAACAGAGCTTTCGGTTGCGCGAGTCCTCGATCAAGGGTCGATCGGCCTGACGTAGTTTTTCAAAGCGCACCACCGCCCGGTCAGAACTCAATTCCACCAACTTGCCGTGGCTCGCGAGGACCTCGGAGAGGGCCCCGGCGGACTCGGTCAGGAGCTCCAGGAAGCGCTCCCAGGCTTCTTTGTTGCTCGAGTGCACGGCCCCGGCGAACTTGGGCTGGACCCGGGGGGGAGGGACCGGGGCTTGAGCCTGGGCAGGAGCCTGGGCAGGAGCCTGGGCAGGAGCCTGGGCAGGAGCCTGGGCAGGAGCCTGGGCAGGAGCCTGGGCCTCGGTAGAGTCCTCGGCAGAGGCGACGGTCGAGGCTGGCTCGGGAGCCCTCCTGGGAGGAGACGCTGGGGGGGCGGGAGCGGAAATCGCCGGGGGGGGCGGGGCAGCGGCGCCCAGGCGGGCCTCCAGGGCCACCAGGCGCGAGGCGATCTCGGCAAGGCCCAGGGCGGCCTCGGGGCGCGCCAGCTCCAGGAGGCACAGCTCGAGGGTGATGGGCGCCTCGGCGGGCAGCCTGGCAATCGCCTCGCGGGCCAGGAGCAGCTCGGTCAGGAAGATCTCCAGGCGCTCGGCGCCGAGGTCGCCGGCGATGGCCAGCATCTCGGCGCGCATTTCGGGGCTGGCCTCGAAGAGCGGGCTGGACTCGCCGCAGTGCGCGGCCAAGAGGCAACTGCGCAGGTACTGCAAGAGGGCCGAGACCAGATCGGCCTCGCTGCCAGAGAGGGCCGCGAGGGCTTCGAGCACGCCTCCCGGATCATGGTCGGCTAGCTTGCGCACCAGGGTGCCCACGGCGGCACGGTCGATGCTGCCGGCGAGGCGCTCAAGGTCGGCCACGGTGGGCTGGTCCCCCACGAGAGCCAGGAGCTGATCTGTGAGGGACAGGGCGTCGCGCATGCCGCCCCGGGAACGGCGGGCGATGGCGGCGGAAACGCCCGCCTCGGCGCTGATCTTCTCGCTCTCAAAAACCCCGTCGAGGTGGCCCGATATTTCGTCCTCGGAAAGCGTCGACAACTGCAAGATCTGGCAGCGCGAACGGATGGTGTCGGGGAGCTTGTGGAGCTCGGTGGTGGCGAAGAGGAACTTGACCCTGGGCGGCGGCTCTTCGAGGGTCTTGAGCAGGGCATTGAAAGCCGGCTTCGAGAGCATGTGCACCTCGTCGATGAGGTAGATCTTGTGGCGCGCGCACATGGGCGCGTAGGCCGCCTGGTCGCGCAGGTCGCGCACATGGTCCACCCCGGTGTGGGATGCGGCGTCGATCTCGATCAGGTCGGCTTCGGAACCGTTGTCAGCACAGAGGCAGCGCTCGCAAGTGCCGCAGGGCTCGACAGCCGGGCCCGTTTCGCAGTTGAGAGCCTTGGCGAAAATCCGCGCCGTGGTGGTCTTGCCCGTGCCCCGCGCGCCGCTGAAGAGGTAGGCATGGCCTATGCGGCCCTCCCCGATGGCACCCTGCAAGGTGCCCGTGACCACGGCTTGACCCACGACATCGCGAAAGAAACGCGGTCGGTATTTTCGGGCCAGGACGAGGTAGCTCATGGGGCAGCTGACGAAAGGATTGCAGGAAATCAGCGAGGTGCATTCTAAGCGGAGACAGGCGGCTTTCCAATGGCGCTGGAGGAGGCCCGGGGGCTCTGGAGGCCCGTTCCGGGCCGCCCGCACCGTGGAAGCCAGAGAGGCGAGCCCGCCAGTGGGTCCGGGCACCCCGCACATGGATCTACATCCTTAGGGCTGCTCCGTTCCCGGCCTGACCCGGTTCGAACAAGACCCATTGCAGGGGACCGAACCCACAGCCGGGCTCGCCTTTCGTGTAAACCAACGCCGCCCTCGCGTGGGGCCGCGCTGAAGATGGCGGAGAGGGGGGGATTCGAACCCCCGAAGCCGTTGCCGACTTACACGCTTTCCAAGCGTGCTCCTTCAGCCACTCGGACACCTCTCCTTTGTACTGTTGTTTCCGCCTCTCCTTTCTGCTGTTGCTTGAGCGCACTGTTGCTTGAGGGCACTCTTGCAGGCGGAACGGGATTAACTCATGGAATCGGTTTCTGGGACTCAAAGCCTGCGAGGCAGGGCTGGGCTGGCGCGGGGATGGCGGAGAGGGGGGGATTTGAACCCCCGGTGCCCGTGAAGACACGCTGGTTTTCGAAACCAGTCCATTCAGCCGCTCTGGCACCTCTCCTCGTGCTCCGCGGAGTCCCGGGAGGCAATCCCTGGGGCCCACGCAAAGCGCGTGTTCAGCCGGCGGAGTGACCTCCGCCTCGTTTGCTTTGAAAGAACAGTTGGAGCAGGTCGCGCGCCTCGGCGGCAGCAACCCCCTCGGTGATCTCGACCTGGTGGTTCTGCCGGGTGTCGGAGAGCACGCGTCCAAGGGATACGCAGGCCCCGAACTTGGGATCTCGCGCACCAAAGATGACTCGAGCTAGGCGCGCATGGGAGGCGGCGCCGGCGCACATGAAGCACGGCTCGAGAGTCGTGTAGAGGCTGGCCCCCACCAAGCGCTGGGTGCCCAGGGCTTGGCTGGCGGCGCGGATCGCGAGCATTTCGCCGTGGGCTGTGGGATCGGCGAGGCCGCGGGTCTGGTTGTGACCGCGGCCCAGGATGTGGCCGTCAAGGACAACCACGGCACCCACGGGAACCTCGTCCAGGTCGCGGGCCAGGCGCGCCTCGTCCAGGGCGGCAGCCATGAAGCGCTCGTCGGCATCGCAGCGCCCTGAGGGCGGGGCAGGATCTTCTCGAGGTGTCACAGAGCTAGAGCCCGGCCATGCTGGGATTCCCCGGGGGGGGAGGGCGCTCGAGCGGGGCTCGAGGTTGTAGTTGGTACACCCCACAGGATTCGAACCTGCAACCTCCTGATCCGTAGTCAGGTGCTCTATCCAGTTGAGCCAGGGGTGCGCGGGAGGGCGAAGGTTGTACGACCTCGCCCGGGGTCCTGTCAAGCACTGGCCCACATTAGACAGGGGTGGCTGCCCTGCTTTTTGGCGGCCTCGGACGGTCCCCCTCTGGAGGGCCATGGACAGGGGGCAGGCAACGGACAAGCGAGCCCCGGGGCGATTCCAGCATGCAGGAATCACGCGCACCAAGTCGGCGCCGAGGGAGCATCCCTGCCGTCGGCTGAGTATCCTGTAGTCGTGCGGGTTTTTGCTGCTCGCGCCCCCTCCCGCGAGAATCGTCTATTGCTCGCAAGATCCAAACCTTCGTTCCATGGTTCAGAGCCACTCGATCCGCCACCTCATCTCGCTTCAAGACATCAGCGACGAGCGCCTCGCCGCCGTTCTCGAGCGCTCCCTGCGCCTGAAAGAGATTGGCGAGCCCACGAGCCTCGCGGGCCGTTCGGCGGGCATGCTGTTCTTCCGCCGTTCGTTGCGCACGCGCACCTCCTTCGAGGCCGCGGTGAATCAACTCGGTGGGCACAGCATCAACCTCAACGCCAGCTCGGACTTCTGGGAACTCGAAGCCCGCACCGGAACCATCATGGACGGGCCCGCGCCCGAACACATCAAGGACGCCGCCGCGGTGCTCTCGCGCTACCTCGATGTGCTCGCCATTCGCCCCGCCGTGGAAGGCAGGGCATGGCAAACTGACCGCCGGGATGAGGGCATCTGGGCCTGGGCGCAACACGCGGGCGTGCCGGTGATCAACATGGAAAGCGCCCTGTGGCATCCACTGCAAGCCCTGGCCGATCTGTTGACCCTGCGCGAAACCCTGGGCGAGTTGAAGAAGAAACGCCTGGCCATCTGTTGGACCCACTCCCCCACCACGACCAGCGCGGCGGTGGTGCATTCGCTGCTCCTCGCGGCCCTGCGCCACGACATGGATGTGCGCATCGCCCACCCGCGGGGCTATGACCTCGATAGCATCGTCCTGGACCAAGCGGCCGAAACCGCTGGTAGCCGCGGCTGTGAACTGGAAATTGGTTACGACCGCGAGGCCGCCGCCGAAGGCGCCCATGTGGTCTATGCGCGCTCGTGGCAATCCCTCTCGGATTATGGCAACCCAACCCTCTCCGCCAGCCACCGCGCCCGCACCCGCGAATGGCAAATCACCGAAGACCTCATGGCCCGCGGAGCAGAAGCGCACCTGATGCACGCCATGCCCGTGCGCCGCAATCTCGAAGTCTCCGACGAAGTCCTCGATGGCCCGCGCAGCTTGATGTATCTCCAGGCTGAAAACCGCTTGCACTCGCAGAAGGCCCTGCTGCTCGAAATTCTGGGCCGCTGATCCGCCTCTTCACCCTCCACCCTCCCCGCCCTGATCGTTCCCGCTCCCTCGCCCCGTCCCTTCTTGTATGAGCGCTCCTGAATTCGTCCACCTGCATGTCCACTCGGAATACAGCCTCCTGGACGGTGCCAACCGCATCAGCGACCTGGTGGAGGCCTGCGTTGAAGATGGTCAGGGCGCACTGGCCCTCACCGACCACGGCAACATGTTCGGGGCCATCGAGCTCTACCAAAAAGCCAAGGCAAGGTCCGTCACCCCCATCATCGGCTGCGAGGTGTACATCGCGCGCCAGTCGCGCCACGCACCCCACAGCAAGAAGAAGGGCAACGGCTACAACCACCTGACCCTCCTCGCGCGCAACAAGACCGGCTATGAGAATCTGATCCGGCTGGCCTCCCTGGCCTATATCGAGGGCTATCACTTTCGCCCGCGCATCGACAAGGAACTGCTTTTCCAACACGCCGAGGGTCTGAACTGCCTGTCTGGTTGTCTGGCAGGCGAGATCAACCAACTCTTCCTCACGGGCAAGGAAGACGAGGCCGCAGCGGCCGCCACCGAGCTGCGCGACATCTTTGGCCCCGAACACTTTTGGCTCGAGCTGCAACGCAATGGCATCGACGATCAGAACACCGCCAACGAGGCGCTATACCGATTGCACCAAAAAACAGCCATCCCGCTCATCGCCACCAACGACATCCACTATTTGAGGGCAGAGGACTGCCAATCCCAAGATGTGCTCCTGTGCATCAATACCGGGGCCAAGGTAGCCGACGAAAAGCGCTTTCGCTTCGACACCGACAGCCTGTTCTTCAAGACCCGCGAAGAGATGGGTCACATGTTCAGGGACCTGCCCAAATCCCTCGCCGCCACCATGGATGTGGCCGATCAAACCGATGTAACACTCGAGTTCGGCAACTACCACCTGCCGATCTTCAAAGCCGACAGCGGCGAGACCAGCGAGGCCATCTTTGAGCGCCTGCTCGAAGAGGGCCTGGAGAGAAAATACGGCAGCGCCAACACCCAGGCACGCGAGCGACTCGAGTACGAGAAGCGCGTCATCTCCGAGTTGGGTTTCGTTTCGTATTTCCTGATCGTTTGGGACCTCATCCGCTGGGCGCGGGCACAGTCCATCCCCGTGGGACCGGGGCGCGGCTCGGCGGCGGGCTCGATGGTGGCCTACCTGCTCGACATCACCAAGGTCTGCCCGCTCAAGTACGGGCTCCTGTTCGAACGCTTCCTCAACAGCGCGCGGGTGTCCATGCCCGACATCGACATCGACTTCTGTAAGGAAGGCCGCGAGCGCGTCATGGAGTACACCCGCGAGCGCTACGGCGAGGACCATGTGGCCCAAATCGTGACCTTTGGCACCATGGCCTCGCGCACGGTGGTGCGCGATGTGGGGCGCGTCCTCGATGTGCCTCTCAAGGCTGTTGACGCCCTGGCCAAGAAGATCCCCCAGGGGCCGGGCTCCAAGGGGCTGAAACACTCCCTCGAGAGCGACCCGGACCTGAAAGCGCTCCTCGAAGAGCCGGCCCTGAAGGAGCTGTTCGAGCTCTCCCTACCCCTCGAGGGCCTTGCCCGGCACATGTCGACCCATGCGGCGGGAGTCGTGATCGCCGACAAGCCGATCATGAACTATGTTCCCCTGGCGAAGAACGGGGACGACATCGTGACCCAGTGGGCAGCGCCGCAACTCGAGGAGCTGGGGCTCTTGAAGATGGACTACCTGGGGCTGCGCACCCTGACCATCATCGACCGCGCCCTTGGGAACATCGCCAAGCAGGGCGGCACCCCGCCGGACCTCGAGACTCTTCGCCTCGACGACGAGAAGACCTTCGCCCTGCTCATGTCGGGCGAGACCCAGGGCATCTTCCAACTCGAATCGGAGGGCATGCGCAAGCTCATCGCGCGCCTCAAGCCCGACTGCTTTGAAGACCTGATCGCGATCCTGGCCCTCTACCGACCCGGCCCCCTGGAGTCGGGCATGGCCGAGATGTTCGTGCGGCGCAAACACGGCAAAGAGGAGATCACCTACCCCCACGCCAGCCTCGAAGAACTCCTGCGCGAGACCTACGGCTGCATCGTTTACCAGGAACAGGTCATGCTGATCTCAAGCACCCTGGCCAACTTCTCGCTGAACGAAGCGGACAACTTGCGCAAGGCCATGGGCAAGAAGAAGCCCGAGATCATGGAGAAGTTCTCGGAGCAGTTCATCGAGGGCGCCATGAGCAACGGCTGCCCGCGCGCCACGGCCAAGGAGACCTGGGACAACATCGTCAAGTTCGGGGGCTATGGCTTCAACAAGTCGCACTCCACGGCCTACGCCCTGGTTTCCTATCAAACAGCCTACATCAAGGCCCATGCGCGTTGCGCCTTCCTGGCTGCTAACCTCTCTTGCGAGATGCACGAGTCGGACAAGGTCAAGGTGCTCTTGGACGATGCCCGTCAAGCCGGCATCGAAGTGCGCCTGCCCGACATCGAGCACTCCGACTGGGAGTTCGAGGTCGAGGGCCAGAGCGCCATCCGATTCGGCTTCGGCGCCATCAAGGGCACGGGGGTCAAGGCCGTGCGAGCCATGGTCGATGGCCGCAAGCGGCTACAAGAATCAGGCCGGCTCATCAGTCTTCACAACCTCTGCGAGGAGATCGACCCCGCCCTAGTGGGCCGCGCCGCATGGGAAGCTGTCATCATGGCCGGCGCCTTCGACTCCGGCGGCCACAACCGCGGCGCGGTGCTCTGCGCGCTGGATTCGGCCTTCGCCGATGGGGTGCGAGCCGCGGCCAACCGCAAGTCGGGCCAGGGCGACCTCTTTGGCGGCGCTCCGGCGGGCCCTGGCGACACCGCTGACGGCGTGGCCGAGGCGGGCGACGGCATCAACGATGCCCACGGCTTTTCCAAGGGCGAGACCCTCAAGGCCGAGTTCGAGGTACTCGGGTTCTACCTCAGCGGTCACCCCCTCGAGGAGCGCGCGGGTCTAATCGCCATGCTCTCCAGCGGCAATACAGCCGAGCTCCAGGAACAGGCTGGCGGCTCCAAGATCTCGCTGGCCGGCATGCTCATGGGTTACAAGGAGAATCAGGTGAAATCAGGACGCTTCGCAGGCCAGAAAATGGCTCGCTTCCGCCTGGAGGACCTCCAGGGTTCGGTGCCCGTCACGGTCTTCCCGCGCACCTTCGCCGAGTGCCGGGACAAGTTAGAGGACGGCCGCGTGCTCGTGGTGCGGGGCAAGCTCGAAGACGGCAGCGAAGAGCCGGCCATGATCCTGGAGGAGGTCCTCGACATCGAGGAGGCTCTGGCGCGCTTCGACGGCGGCCTGGTGATTCACCTCACGCCAGCCGATGCCGACAACCTGGGCGCCCTGAAAACGGCTCTGGAGGAGCACCGCGGCAAGCAGCGGGTCTACTTTCAGGTCACGGGCGACGACGGCAACAGCCGTCGCGTACGGGCCGGAGCAGAATGGACCGTGGCCATCAGCCAGGATCTGGCCCGCACGGTGGACCGGGTCCTCGGGCCCGGTCGCACCGGGTTGGCCCGGGTCTAACCCGGCCGAAAACGCCTACTCTGCCGCTGCGGCTTCGGTGGGCGCGTCTTCCGCGGGGGTCTCGTCAACCTCCACCGTGCGCTCGACGAATTCGATCAGCGAGCGCTCGCCCCCATCGCCCAAGCGCGGCTTCGAGAGCTTGAGGATGCGGGTGTAACCGCCGGGGCGCTCATTGAAGCGCGGACCGAGGGTCTCGAAGAGCTTGAGCACGGCTTCCTTGCTGCGCAGCAGCGCGAAGGCGTGACGGCGGTTGTGGACGCTGTCCACCTTGGCCAAGGTCACGAGCTTCTCCACGAAGGGTCGGATGGCCTTTGCCTTGACCGTGGTCGTGGTGACGCGCTCGTGCTCGATGATCGACGAGGCCATGTTTCTGCGCATGGCACGGCGGTGACTGGCCGTCCGGCCGAGCTTCTTGGTGGCGACTCTGTGACGCATAGCGATTTTGGGTTCGTGGGGGCCTCTTGCCTGGACTAATCCTGAAGAAGCGCTGGACTCAGACCGTCATACCCAAACTCAGACCGCGTTCGGCGAGCTTGGTGATGATCTCGGTCAGGCTGGTCTTACCCAGGTTCTTGAGGTTCATGACTTCGTTCTCGGAGAGCGTGACGAGGTCAAGCAAAGTGCGCATGTTCGCTCCGTCGAGGCAGTTGCGAGCGCGCACCGAGAGCTCAAGATCAGAAATCGGTGCCTCCAGCGTCTGTACCAACTGCGAGGTCTCGCGATTCGTCTCGTTGTACTCCGAAGTGGCCACATTGTCGAACAAGAGGTCCGTGTCGCGGCTTTCTTCGAAGTTGACGAATGGATTGAGATGCTTGCGGTAGATCTTGGCGGCCTCGATCAACGCCAACTCGGGCGTCACCGTACCATCGGTCCAGATCTCGAGGATCAAGCGATCGTAGTTGGTCAGCTTGCCTACGCGGGTGGCCTCGATCGAGTAGCGCACGCGGTGCACCGGTGAGTAAATCGAGTCCACGGGGATCGTGCCGAGCGGCTGCCCGGGATCCGCGTTTTCCTCGGAAGCCACATAGCCCCGACCGCGGTGCACATCCATGTCGACCGTGAACTCAGTGTCCATGGTCAAGGTCGCAATGTGCAGGTCAGTGTTGACCACATGGGCGTCGCCTTCACACTCGACATCAGCGCCGGTGACTTCGCCCTTGGTGGTCTTGTTGATGCGGACCTGGATCGGCTGGTCGCCCTCGGACTGAATGCGCAAGCGCTTCAGGTTGAGGATGATGTCGGTCACATCCTCGTAGACGCCATCGAGCGATTCAAACTCGTGCGATGCGCCGCCGATGCGGACTGCAGTGATGGCCGTGCCCTCAATCGAGGACAGGAGCACACGCCGCAGGCCATTGCCAATGGTATGACCGAAGCCTTGCTCGAACGGTTCGATTACGAACCGGCCAAACTCCTCGGTCAAAGAATCATTCTCGGGAACTACCTTGCTCGGCAGTTCAAAATTACGCCAACGAATCCTCATGGTGTCTCTCGCTATTTCGAGCAAAGCTCGATGATGAGCTGTTCTTGGATCGGGTGGGGAACATCTTCGCGCTTGGGAACACCGGTCACCTTGGTGCTGAGAGTGTCATGACTGGACTCCAGCCATGCCGGAACCGGCTGTGACTTGTTGACCTCAACGGCCTCCGCAACGATCTTGCGGGTGTTCTCTTTGGTGCCCGGTTCGATCGCGTCGCCAGGACGAACCTGGAACGATGCGATGTCGACGCGCCGGCCATTCACGCGGAAATGGCCGTGATTGATGAGCTGTCGCGCATGGTTGCGCGAGAGCGAAAAGCCACTGGCGAGCACCACATTGTCGAGGCGTCGCTCGAGCAGCATGAGCAGGTTCTCACCGGTGTTGCCCTTGAGGCGCACGGCTTCCTTGAAATACAGCTTGAACTGCTTTTCCTGGACACCGTAGATGCGCTTGAGCTTTTGTTTCTCACGCAGACGGACACCGTACTCGGTGACCTTGGTGCGTTTCTGAGCGTGTACTCCCGGCGGGTAGTCCCGACGAGAGAGGGCGCATTTGTCCGCGAAGCAGCGCTGCCCCTTGAGAAAGAGCTTCATGCCCTCGCGGCGGCAGAGCTTGCATTTATTGCCTGTGTATCGAACCATATCTGTTTCTGATTTAGGTGCGGCGGCGCTTGCTGGCGCGGCAACCGTTGTGCGGGAGGGGCGTGACATCCTCAATCGAGGTGACCCGCAGCCCGGCGGTATTGAGAGCACGAATGGCGGACTCGCGGCCCGAACCGGCGCCTTTCACTCGCACCGAGACCTCGCGCATGCCGTGACGAACGGCAGCCTGGGCGGCGTGATCCGAGGCGCGCTGGGCGGCGAAGGGCGTGCTCTTGCGGGTGCCCTTGAAGCCCATGCGGCCGGATGATCCCGCAGAGACGGCAGCGCCGTGCTCGTCGGTGATCGTGACGATCGTGTTATTGAAGCTCGCCTTGATGTGAACCACGCCCTTGGCGATGTTCTTCTTGGGCTTGCGTTTGGTGCTTTTTGCCATGATTCTAGAGGGTCTTGTCTTGCTTGCTGGGTGGGCCAGACAGGGTTAGGACTTCATGCCCTTGACTGACTTCTTGCCGGCCACCGTCTTCTTCGCTCCCTTGCGGCCGCGAGCGTTGGTGCGTGTGCGTTGACCGCGGACGGGCAGGCCACGGCGATGGCGCAGGCCACGGTAGCTGCCAATATCCCGTAGACGGGCGATGGCGGCGGCGGTGGCGCGGCGCAGGTCACCCTCGACCTCGTAGGTCTTCTCGAGGTGGTGGGCGAGCTCTGTAAGCTGTTCTTCGGTCATGTCCCTGGCCTGCATGGCCGGGTCCAGACCGAGGTGGGCGCATACCTTCTTGGCGGTCGTGCGCCCCACACCAAAAATGTAGGTGAGGGAGTACTCGAGCCGCTTGTTATTGGGGATGTCTACACCGACTACGCGCGGCATGAGCTTGCTCCTGCTTTGGAGGGACCCTGAAGGGGCGCCTGCTCTGTGAGGGGTTTGTGCATTTCTAAAAACGGTGGTGGTTACTTGCCCTGGCGCTGTTTGTGGCGGGGATCGGCGCTGCAGATGACCCGGAGGACTCCGCGGCGACGCACGATCTTGCACTTCACGCACATGCGGCGAACGCTACTTCGAACTTTCATCTACGGCGTCTCCGTCGGTACTTGCGGTCCCCGCGGGAGGTGATGCGGCCCTTCGTCAAATCGTAGGGTGACATCTCCACGGTGATCTTGTCTCCGGCCATGATGCGGATGTAGTGCATCCGCAACTTGCCGCTTACATGGGCCATGATCTCATGGCCCGACTCGAGTCTGGCGCGGAAGCGCGCGTTGGGGAGGACCTCCTCAACGACAGCTTCCACGACAATGGGTTCTTCTTTGGCCATCAGGCCGACGCTCCTGGGGGAGAAGCGCCCGCGCTCAGCCGCGCTTGCAGCGCGGCGAAGACTTCATCAGGCGATTGGGTTCCGTCGATCGTCACCAGCGAGCCTCGCTCTTGGTAGTAGTCGATCACCGGTTGAGTTTGTTCTTGGAAGACGAGGAGGCGCTCTGTTACGACTTCGGGAGCGTCATCCTTGCGCCGATAAAGCTCGCCACCACATGCGTCGCAGACTCCTTCGGTCCTGGGCGCTGAGTGGGTGGCGTGATGGATGTGGTTGCAGCCCCTGCACAAAAGGCGACCGCCAGCCCGGTCCACGAGCAGATCGTCGGGAACCTCGAGCAACAGGGTCTGTACGGGCTGGTCAGCCAGTTGGCCTGTGAGGGCCTTGGCTTGGGGCAGTGTACGGGGAAAGCCGTCGAGAAGATAGCCAGAGGCGCAATCGGGCCGTGATACGCGTTCAAAGAGCATCTCAAGCACGAGTTCATCGGGCACCAACTGGCCGCTCTCCATGAAGCCCTTGGCGCGCATGCCGAGGTCCGTGGCCTGAGCCAGGTTCTCGCGGAACAGGTCACCTGTGGCTACATGGGGCAGCTCCAGGCTCTCCGCTAGGCGGATGGCCTGGGTGCCCTTGCCGGCCCCGGGGGGGCCGAGCAGCAAGATGACCTGTTGATCGGTCATGCGCGCTCCTTCTTGGTCCAGCCGGGGCCGGAGGAAGTGCCGCGTTCGCTGCCTGAATCGGCGCCGCGCATGACCATCTGCGACTGCAAGCGGTCCACCAATTCCAGGGCCACCCCCACCACGATCAGCACCGAGGTGCCGCCGAGGAAGTAGCGCATGTTCATGGGGAGCGAGGTGCCTTTCGTGATGAAGGACGGCAAGACCGCGATGATGGCCAGGAAGGCCGCACCGGCGATGGTGATGCGCGTCAACACATTGGAGAGGTACTCAGCCGTCTTGGCGCCAGGGCGTATGCCGGGGATGAACGATCCGTGCTCGCGCAGGTTGTCGGCGATCTCATCGGGTTGGAACATCAGGCGGTTCCAGAAGAAGCAGAAGCCGAAGACCAAGCCGATATACAGGGTGACATACACGAAACCCGTGCTGTCATTGAAAATGCGCGTCAACTCGTGGGCTTCAAGCCACTGGAAGATGAGGCCGGGCACCACGAAGATCACAGAGGCGAAGATGATTGGCATGACGCCAGCCATGTTGATCTTCAAGGGCAGGTAGTGGCGCTGGCCGCCGTAGACGCGACGGCCACGGGTGAGGCGCGCGTACTGAATTGGAACGCGGCGGGCTCCCTTGTGGATGAAGACCACGAAGAAGACCGTGACGGCCCAGATGCCGGCGATTTGCAGCATGATCTGCCAGAAGTCGTCATCGCTGGACATGCTCAGCAGGGCCTGGGGCATGTTGGCGATGATGCCCGCCATGATGATCAGTGAAGCTCCATTACCAACGCCGTGCTCGGTGATCAACTCGCCGATCCACATGACGATCAGGGCGCCAGCGAGGAGCGACATGATCACCACCACTCCGAGGGCGGCGGTGTTTTCGCGCATCTGGCTCTCGATCATGTGCGGCCGTTGCAGGAACACGCCGGTGTAGACGAAAGTCGCCTGCAGGAGCGCGATGGGCACAACGGCCAGGCGTGTCCACTGATTGATCTTCTTCTGGCCCGAGGCACCTTCCTTGGCGACAGCCTCGAGGGTCGGCGAGACCTTCGAGAGCATCTGGAAGATAATCGAGGCCGAGATGTAGGGCATGATCCCCAGGGCAAAGATCGTGGTGTCGCCGATGGCGCCTCCAGAGAAGGCGCTCATCATGCCGAAGATCGATCCCTGCTCGGCGGTGGTCTTGAGGAACTCGGGGCTCATGCCTGGAATCGGCACCTGGAACCCGAGGCGATAGCACAGGAGCAAGAGCACCGTGGTGATCATCTTCCGGCGCGTTTCCTCGATGCGAAACAGATTGAAGAAGGACTGTTCCACTGGCTCAGGCTTCGGTGTTGGGGGCGGCGTCCCGGCCACGAGAGTCGAGCAGCTCGATCGTGCCGCCGGCGGCTTCGATCTTCGCTTGAGCGCTCTTCGAGAATTTCTGGGCGCGGACGGTGAGCTTGTGGGTCAGCTCTCCACTGCCGAGGACTTTGAGCAGGGGTGTGTTGAGGCTGGCGATGCCGGCGTCGATCACGGCCTTGAGGTCCACCGTGGCGCCCGCTTCGAAGCCATCGAGGGCCCCAACATTGATGATGGTGTAGTCCACCCTGAAGCGCGCGTTTGTGAACCCTCGTTTGGGTACGCGCCGGTAGATGGGCATCTGGCCACCCTCGAATCCGGGCTTGCGGCTGTAGCCCGAACGAGAGCCCTGGCCCTTGTGGCCGCGGCCGCTGGTCTTGCCCGAACCACTACCTGTGCCGCGGCCGATTCGGCGGCGGCTCTGGTACTTGGTGCCTTTGCTGCAGACTGTTTTGAGGTCCATGGGAATAGGTGGCGAAACTGGCCTGGGGAAGAGTGTGTGGGAAAGCCTGGTCTACAGCTGCACGCCACGGAGCGAGGCGCATTCTTCGCGGGTGCGAAGCTGGGCCATGGCATCCAGGGTGGCCTTGAGCAGGTTGATCGGGTTGGTCGAGCCGTAGGACTTGGTCAGGATGTTGGTCACCCCGGCCATCTCGCACACGGCGCGCACTGTGGAGCAGGCGATGATGCCCGTACCCGGAGAAGCCGGCAGCATGCGGATCACAGCGCCGCAGAAGCGCCCGGTGACCTCGTGGGGAATCGAGCCGTTCTCGGTGACCGGGATGCGCTGCAAGTGCTTGCGCCCATCCTTGCCTGCCTTCTCGATGGCGTTGGGCACCTGGCGGGCCTTGCCAAAGCCATAACCCACGGCGTGCTTGCGGTCCCCCACCACGGAGAGGGCGGAGAAGGAGAACCGGCGTCCGCCTTTCACAACGGCTGCGGATCGGTTGACCTTCACCAGGGTTTCGGTGAGCTCGCCGAGCTCATCCACCGAAAGGGAGTCCATGTATTCGATCTTGCGCTTCATTCTTACTTCTTGGTCTGTGATCTAGAACTTGAGGCCGGCTTCGCGGGCGGCATCGGCAAAGGCCTTGACGCGGCCGTGGTAGCGGCAGTGGCCGCGGTCGAAGGCCACGGTCTCGACGCCCGCATCCTTGGCGCGGCGCGCCATCTCGGTGCCCAGGAGGGCAGCTCGTTCGGACTTGGTCTTGCCCGCGAGATCGCCCGCGAGCCCCTTGGCCGTCGATGTCACGGCAGCCAGGGTGCGGCCCTGGGTGTCGTCGATGATCTGTGCCGAGAAGTGCTTCAATGTGCGCAGAACCGAGAGCCGCGGAAGCGTGCCGGTCTTGCGCAACTTGCGTCGCACCGAGCGCCGACGCCGAAGCCGTTGCTTGTTCTTGAGTAGGGTCGCTTTCATGACTGTTGACTAAAGGGGCTAGATTAACCCGCGCTAGCTACCGAAGGACTTGCCGGCCTTGCGGCGCACATACTCGCCTTCGTAGCGGATGCCCTTGCCCTTGTAGGGCTCCGGCGGGCGGACTTTGCGGATGACGGCAGTGATGTGACCCACGGCCTGACGGTCGGCACCCTTGATGGTGATCTGGGTCGGCTTGGGGGTCTCGACCGTCACGCCGTCTGGCATGTCGATGACAACCGGGTGGCAGAAGCCGATGTTCAGTTCGATCTGGTTCGGGCGCTTGGCCTTGGCGTTCCAGCCCACGCCGATGATCTCGAGCTTCTTCTCGAAACCGCGAGTCACGCCCGTGACCATGTTGTTCAAGAGCGCACGGGTCAGTCCGTGGAAGGCGCGCGCCTGACGAGCGCTACCGGTTCCAGTGAGCTCGACGAGGGCTTCGCTGCCATCGACCTTGACCTGGACTTCGGGGCGCAGGGGCATCTTGAGTGTTCCGCCGGGGCCCTTGACCGTGAGTTCACGGCTGGCGGCGACATCGATGGTCACGCCGCTGGGGACGGCCACGGGTGCTTTTCCAATTCGTGACATGGCTCAGCAGACCTTGCAGAGGATTTCGCCGCCCACATTCTCTTTGCGGGCTGCACGGTCGGACAAGATTCCCCGCGGAGTCGAGAGCACGAAGATGCCCAGCCCACGCAGGGCGTGGGGCATGGTCTTGACGCTGGTATAGGTGCGGCAACCGGGCTTGCTCACCCTGTCGATGGAGCGGATCACTTCCTCGCCATCGGGGCCGTACTTGAGCTCCACCGTCAGAGTGCTGAAAGATTCACCCTGACTGACTTCGTAGCCAGTGATGAAGCCTTCGGTCTTCAGGACCTCGGCAATGCCCACCTTCAACCGGGAAGCCGGAATCGGGACGAGCTTGCGTTTGATGGAATTGGCGTTGCGGATGCGTGTGAGCATGTCCGCGATCGGGTCGGTCATCATGGTTGTATCCTCCTCGCCTACCAGGAAGCTTTGCGCATGCCGGGAATCTCGCCCACGAGCGCGTGCTCGCGAAGGCAGATACGGCAAATTTGGAACTTGCGATAGACGGCGCGTGCGCGGCCGCAAATTTGACAGCGTCGGTAAGCCCTAACCTTGAATTTGGGCTTGCGCTGCGACTTGATAATCAGGGATGTCTTGGCCATGCGTCTGGTTAATTCTTGTGCTTGTCAGCAAACGGCATTCCGAGCAACTTGAGCAGGGCGTAGCCACGCTCATCGGTCTCGGCGGTGGTGACGAAGGTGATGTCCATGCCCTGTTGGAACTGGATGCGGTCGAATGTGATCTCCGGAAAAATCGACTGTTCGGAGACTCCCAGGGAGTAGTTGCCGCGGCCGTCCAGCTTGCTCTTTACGCCGCGAAAGTCGCGAATACGGGGCAAGGCAACGGTGAGCAGGCGGTCGACGAATTCCCACATGCGCTCGCGCCGCAGGGTCACCGCGCAGGCGATGGGCATATCCTCGCGGAGTTTGAAGCCCGAGACTGCCCGCTTCGACTTGCGGATCGTGGGTCGCTGCCCCGAAATGGTGGCCATCTCGCCAGCGGCTGTGTCCACCCGGGCTTTGTTCTCGACGGCACCGGTAACACCCATGTTCATCACCACCTTAACCAGCCGCGGTACGGCCATGTCGTTCGTGATGTTGAACTGCTTTTTTAGCGCCGCATGGACTTCGCTGTCGTAGCGCTCCTGGAGGCGGGGCTTCTGTATTTTGGTCGTGGTACTCATCTAGTCTAGCTCTTGCTCTTCTCGGGGCGTTGGCCAGGGCGACGGCGGACGCCCTTCTTGGTCTCGGGATCGAGGTGCATCACATTGCTCACATGGATGGAGCACTCGGTCTGAATGCGCTCGCCCTGAGGGTCTTGCTGGGTGGGCTTCCTGTGCTTCCAGCGCAGGTTGACTCCTTCGATGATCACGCGCTGGGTCTCGGGCAAAGCCACCTTGACCTCACCCGTGGTGCCCTTGTCGTTGCCAGAGATGACGATCACCTGGTCTCCGCTGCGGACATGCATCAGACGACCTCCTGAGCGAGAGATACGATCTTCATGTAGTTCTTCTCACGCAGCTCACGGGCCACCGCACCAAAGATGCGCGTGCCGCGGGGGTTGCCTTCGGGATCGACCAGCACCAGGGCGTTCTGGTCGAAGCGCACATAGGTCCCATCCTTGCGGCGGGTGTTCTTGCGGACGCGGACGATGACGCCCTTGACCACAGTGCCGGTTTTGACCTCGGAGCCGGGGATGGCTTTCTTGACCGAGCACACAATCGTGTCACCAAGGCTGGCGTAGTGACGGTTTGTGCCACCTAGCACCTTGATGCACTGGACTCGCTTGGCGCCGGTGTTGTCGGCGACATCGAGGTAGGTTTGCATTTGGATCACAGGGCACCTCCATCATCGACGGCCGTCTTGACCACCGAGAGCAGGCGCCAGCGCTTGGTTTTGCTAAGCGGGCGACATTCGGCGATATCGACGATGTCCCCCACATTGGCCGCATTCTCCTCGTCGTGGACGATGAACTTGGAATGACGCCGGATGTACTTGTTGTACTTAGGGTGCTTGACGACTCGCTCGACGCGCACGCCGATAGACTTGTTCATCCCGGCACTGGTCACAGTTCCTTGAGCGGAGCGACGGGAGTTGCGGGCGGTTTCTGTTGCTTGTGCTTTGGCTTCCATGATCTATCGCTACCTAGCGGCTCTCTTGGCCCCGGATCTCGTGTTCGCGTTCATGCAGGACCGTGATGATCCTCGCAATGCTTCGGCGCTGACTGTTGATGCTCGCGGTTTCCGCGAGACTCTCGGTACTGGCCTTCATGCGCAGACCGAACAGCTTCTTTCTCGCCTCGGCGAGTTCGAAATCCAGCTCGGAATCTGTCTTGCTGCGGATGTCTTCGATCTTCATCTGACTGTCTCTGACGGGGCTCCCCGAGGGGGAAGCTCTGGGCTCAAGTAGTGGGTACGCGGCGGACGAGCTTGACCTTCACGGGCATCTTGTGAGCGACGCGCTTGAAGGCCAGCTTGGCGACATCTTCGGTCACACCGCCGAGCTCGAAGAGGATCGTGCCGGGCTTGATCTGGGCGGCCCAGTACTCCACATCGCCCTTGCCCTTGCCCATGCGGGTCTCGGCCGGCTTGGACGAAATAGGCTTGTGGGGAAAGATCCGAATCCAGATCTTGGCGGTGCCGCCGGTGGCGCGGTTGGCCGCCACGCGGCCAGCCTCGATGTGTCGGCCATTAATCCAGCCATAGTCGAGGGACATGAGTCCGTATTCACCGAAGTTGACTCGGTTGCCACGGGTCGCAAACCCCTTCATTTTGCCTCGGAAGACCTTGCGGTGCTTCGAGCGCTTGGGCATCAAGGCCATGTCTAGCGCCCCCCTCGTCCGCGACCGCGGCGGCCACGCCGAGGACCGCTATCGGAACGACCGGTCATGCTCGAAGTGGTACGGAAGTCAATGGTGGTGCCGCGCGGGATGTCGCCCTTGTAGATCCATACCTTGACACCGATGATGCCGTAGGTCGTGCGCCCCAGGGCCGTGCCGTAATCGACATGGGCCTGAATCGTGGAAAGCGGCACGCGTCCCTCGCGCTCCTTGGTGGTGCGGGCCATTTCAGCGCCGCCGAGACGACCGGAGACCTCGACTTTGATGCCCTTGGCGCCGGACTGCATGGTGGTCTGGATCGAACGCTTGACCGCGCGTCGGAAGGCCATGCGCTTCTCGAGAGCCTCGGCGATCTGCTCGGCCACGAGGGTAGCCTCGAGTTCGGGGCGCTTGATCTCGTGCAAGGTCAGGTGGCAGGTCTTGCCGGAGATCGCTTGGAGTTCCTGCTTGAGGGCCTCCACGCGAACTCCCTTGCGGCCCACCAAAACACCCGGGCGAGCCGAGTAGATGATGACATTGACGGCTTCGCCCGTGCGCTCGATCTCGATGCGCGGGATGCCGGCCGAACCGAACTCCTTCTGAATGTGCTTGCGGATTTCCATGTCCTGGAGCAACAACTCGCCGAAGTTCTTCTTCTTGGCGTACCAGCGTGAACGCCAGGGCTCGATGGTGCCGAGGCGGAAACCGGTGGGATGTACCTTCTGACCCATAATCTCTAGCTCACCTCGGTGCCCGCAGTGGCGGGGATCTCGCGGACTCTGACTGTCAAGTGACTTGTCTTCTTGGCGAAAGGCATCGCGCGGCCTTGAGGGCCGGGACGAAAGCGCAATCGGTTGTTCAGCATCGGACCGTCGTCTGCACGGCAGTCTGAAATGTAGAGCCGGTTCAAATTGACGGACTCATCCTGACCGGCGTTGGCGATGGCCGAACGCAGGACCTTGAGGTAGAACGCAGCGGCGCGCTGGGGCGAGAACTGCAAGAGCTCCAGGGCCTCGTTGGCGCCACAGCCGCGGATCAAGTCCGCGATCAAGCGCGCCTTGCGTTGGGTGATGCGCGCGTAGCGGTGGCGCGCCACGAACTCAGTCGTTTCGGTGGTGGTCATTACTAGCGAGCCTTGATCCCTTCTTTCTTGTTGGTGTGACCACGGAAGGTCCGCGTGGGAGCGAACTCGCCAAGCTTGTGCCCTACCATGTCCTCGGTGATGGCGACCTTCTTGTGCTTGCGGCCGTCGTGGACGAGAAAGGTAAAGCCGATGAAGTCCGGCGGGATCGTGCAAGCGCGGGCCCAGGTCTTGATCGGATCCTTTTTGCCGCTCTCGCCCATCTTGACCACCTTGCGGGCCAACTTGAAGTCGATGTAGGGACCCTTTTTTGTACTGCGTGACATCTAGTGCTTCCGGGGTTACTTCTTCTTGCGGCGACGGATGATGAACTTGTCCGTGGGATTGTTGCGGCTACGGGTGCGCCCGCCTTTGGACAGGACCGCGGTCGGTCCGCAAGGGTGGCGCCCGCCAGCGGTGCGCCCCTCGCCCCCACCCATGGGGTGATCGACGGGGTTCATGGCAGTGCCTCGAACGGTGGGCCGACGGCCCATGTGACGGCGACGACCGGCCTTGCCGAGCTTCACATTCTGGTGGTCGGTGTTGCCCACGCGGCCGATGGTCGCGCGGCATTTGATGTGGATGCGGCGCAGTTCGCCCGAGGGCAACAGCACCACGGCGTACTTGCCCTCGCGGGCCATGAGCTGGGAGTAGCTACCGGCGGTGCGGCAGATCTGGCCTCCGCGGCCGGCCTGGAGCTCAATGTTGTGGATATGCAAGCCGATGGGAATATCGGCCAGGAACATCGCGTTGCCAGCCTTCGGGTCAGCCTGGGCGCCCGACTGAAGAGTCTGTCCGACCTCCACACCCAGGGGTGCGAGGATATAAGCCTTTTCACCATCAGCGTAGTGCAAGAGCGCGATGTTGGCCGAGCGGTTGGGGTCGTACTCGATCGCTGCGACCCTGGCCGGGACATTCTCCTTGCGGCGCTTGAAGTCGATCACGCGATAGCGGCGCTTGTGGCCGCCTCCGCGGTGACGACAGGTGATGCGTCCGTGGTTGTTGCGGCCCCCGGTCTTCTTGAGTGGGCGCAAGAGCGACTTCTCGGGCTTCTTCTTGGTCAGCTCGGAATAGTCCAGGACGCTACCGTGGCGGCGTCCGGCGGAGGTCGGTTTGTATTTTTTTATGGCCATGGCTAGATGAGCTAAATCAGGTCGATGGTGTTGCCTTCGGCCAGGGTCACCATGGCCTTTTTCCAGTTGGAAGCGGTGCCAGAGCGCCAGCCGCGACGGCGGCTCTTGCCAACCATGCGCAGGGTGTTGACGGAGTTGACCTTGACCTCGAAGAGGCGCTCGACGGCTTGGCGAATCTCGACCTTGTTGGCGCTCACCGGCACGCGGAATTGATACGCGTTGCGGTTGATCTGGTCGTTAGTGGCCTTTTCGGTGATCACCGGCTTTTTGATCACAGAGTACATGCGTTCGGAGTTGCTCATGGGTAGCGCTCGTGCGTAGGGCGGTCAGCTGCCCTGGTCGTTGGATAATTGTCCGACGCGCGTGGCGAGCTGCTCGAGCACGCCGGCCTCGGCGATCATCAGACCGCCGGCGACCACATCGAAAGCGCACAGTTCAACGGCGGTCCGAATGGTGACGCCGGGGAAGTTGCGGAAGGACTTGTAAACGGCCTCGTTGCGCTCGCCGAGAACCAAGAGCGCGCGGCGCGGCGAACCGAGATCCGCCAACACTCTGCGCGCTGCCTTGGCCGAGGGGGCCGAAAAGCCGCCCAACTCCACCACCACGACCTCTCCGTCCTTGAGCTTGCCTGCGATGGCGCTGCGGGTCGCGACCCGGCGTGCCTTGGCGGGCATGTGATAGGAGTAGTCCCGGGGCTTGGGGCCGTGGGCCGCTCCGCCGCCGCGCCAGATGGGCGACTTGACATCCCCCGCGCGGGCCCGGCCGGTGTGCTTCTGGCGATAGGGCTTCTTGTTGGTGGCGCGCACCATGGATCGGGTCTTGGTCTTGACCGTGCCCTGGCGTTGGTTGGCCTGGAACATGACCACCGCGTCCTTGAGGGTGCGGTAGAGGATCTTCTCGCCGAAGGCCTGCTCCTCGACCTCGACTTCGCCGAGAGACCCGGCTTTGTAGCTCTTGACTTGCATCGCTCAGCCCTGCTTTTTCTTGGGAGTACGGGTGCCCGTGCGCGCCGTCTGGACCTGGACCCAACCATTATTGGCTCCCGGTACGGCGCCGCGGATGAAGAGCAGGTTGCGCTCCTCGTCGATGCGCATGATCGTCAGGTTCTTGGTGGTCTGGCGCTTGTCGCCGTACTGGCCACCCATGCGCTTGCCCTTGAACACACGGCTGGGGTAGGCCGAGCAACCGATTGAACCGGGTGCGCGGTAGTTCTTCGAGCCGTGAGTCTTGGGGCCGCGGTGGAAACCGTGGCGCTTGATCGTGCCGGCAAAGCCGCGGCCCTTGGTGGTGCCGATCACATCGACCTTTTGGCCGACCTCGAAGGCGCCCACGGCGATCGTATCCCCCACTGACAGCTCAGAAGCCGCACCCAGGCGTTCCTCGCGCAAGAAGCGCTTGGGGGCCAGATCGGCTTTCTTGAAGTGGCCGCGGCGCGGCTTCTTGACAAGTTTGTCGCGCATCTCGCCATAGGCCCACTGCACGGCGTCGTAGCCGTCGTGATCTTGAGTCCGAATCTGCGCTGCTACGCAGGGACCGGCTTCGACAACAGTCACGCCTGCAACTGTGCCGTCCTCAGCAAACAGCTGAGTCATGCCTCGTTTTCGCCCTAGGATCAGCGTCATGGTGTCCTGTGAGTTTTGTTGGAAATGTATATGGAAGAAACTGCGTTTCCGGTTCGACCAGCAGCCTCAAGTTGGATGCCCTTTAGGGCCTCGAGAGGTTGGGGCTTGACGCCTGGCCACGCGGAGGTGGGCGGTTTTTCTTGAAAGTCGTGTGAGCTCAGGCCTTGATGCGAATATCCACGCCAGCAGGCATGTTCAGGCTTGAGAGCGAGTCGACGGTTTGAGGGGTCGACTCTGAAATGTAGATCAGCCGCTTGTGCGTGCGGATTTCGAACTGTTCGCGCGACTTCTTGTCGATGAAGGGCGAACGCAGGACCGTGTAGCGCTCGATGCGCGTGGGCAGCGGGATGGGCCCGGCAACGCGGGCGCCGGTTCGCTGAGCCGTCTCGACGATATCAACGCAAGACTGGTCAAGGGCCTCGTGGTCGTAGGCCTCCATCCGTATTTGAATCTTGTCCTTCATCTAGTCCTTCACGCTCCGGGCGCGGAACATTCACAGGGGCGCGTTCCACTGCGGGCTCGCCGCTGTGAAACGCGTCTTCGTGGGGGTATTTGGTTCTGGGAATCCCCATCGCCGGTCCCCTCTGGAAGGAGGGCTCAGCACGATGGAGGGGCGAAGAAAATAGCAACGAGGCGGGCCATAGTCAACCGTGAGGGCCCGCGATGGGCCCTTTCTGGATATTTCTCGATACCGGCGCCGAATGACTCTCGAAACCGGGGGGGGGGAGCCGGGGGCTGGTTGCGGAGGGCAGCCAATGGAGCCCATTGCCCGCCCTGGTGGCCTGTTTCAGTTCATCCGCCTAGATCCAGACCAGACCACGGGCCGCCAGCTCATCCTCGGGTACGGCGCGATAGCCCACGGGGCTCATGGAGCAACTGGCGCGGCCCTGGGACAGGGAGCGGATAGTGGTGGAGTAGCCGAACATGGCCTGAAGGGGCACAGAACCGCGAATTAGGCGGGATTCGCCCTCGGCGGTGACCTCGGCCAAGAGGGCCTTGCGACCGTTCAAGTCCGAGATGATGCCGCTCGAAAACTCAGCCGGGGACTGGATTTCGAACTCCATCAGGGGCTCCTCAAGCTGCACTCCGTCGGCTGGCATGGCCTCGCGCAGGGCGGCCACAGCGGCCTGCACGAAAGCCTGCTCGCTCTCCTGGCCCTGCCGGGCCCGGGCCTCCACCACCCGCACGGCGGCGCTCACCATGGGATAGCCAAAACGCGGCCCCACCTGGGCCTCCTGGATCACGGCCTGACGCACGGCTTCGCAACTGGTTTCACTAAGGGGCGGGTCCAAGGCGAATTCAACCCGCGGGTTGACCGCGCCGGGATCGGGCTCGAGCTCGAGGCGCACCACGGCGTGGGCCTCCTTGCCAGCCACCACTCGGTCGACCTCGCCGCGGCCCACGCCGGGAGTGATCACGGCCTCGCGATAGGCCACCCGCGGCTGACCCACCCGGGGAGTGAGCTTGAACTCCGCTTCGAGGCGGTGCAAGGCGACTTCGAGGTGCAGCTCCCCCATGCCGCCCACGGTCCACTGGCCGCTCTCGTCCTCGCGGACATGGAAAGTGGGGTCCTCGTGGGCCAGGCGCTCGAGCGCCGCGCGCAGTTTGACGCGCTCGGCGCTGCTCTCGGGTTCGACCACCATCTGGATCACCGGCTCGGGGAAAGTGAGCGCTTCGAGGGACAGGGCGGCGCCCTCGGAGCAGAGGGTGTCGCCGGTGCCGGTGTGCTTGAGCCCGGTGAAGGCCACGATGTCGCCTGCCTGGGCTTGCTCCAGGGACTCCTGGGAATCGGCATGGATACGCAGCACCCGAGCCACCCGCTCGCGGGACTTGGAGCGCGGGTTGAAGAGGTTCATGCCCGGCGTGATGGTGCCCGAGTAGATTCGGGCAAAGGTCAAGTCGCCGTGGGGGCCGGCGTGGAGCTTGAAGCACAGGGCACAGGGCGGGCCAGTGGGGTCCGAGACCAGGCTGATCTTGGAGGAATCCTTGAGCGCCCGGCCCTCCACCGCGGGCACATCCAGGGGGCTGGGCAGGAGCGCCACCACGGCGTCGAGCAGGGGCCGCACGCCGATGTTGCGCAGGGCCGCGCCGCACAAGGCAGGCACCAGGGTGCGCGCCATGACTCTTTGGCGCAGGGCGGCTCGCAGCTCCTCCGCCGTGGGCTCCTCGTCGGCCAGGACCCGTTCGAAAAGGGCCTCGTCCTCGTCGGCGAGGGCATCGATCAGCTCCGAGCGCAAGACGCCCGCTTCGTCCCGGACCTCGGCGGGCACCTCCATGGGCTCGACCACACCATCGCGGGCGCGCACATCGAAGGCCGTGAACTCGCAAAGATCCACGATGGCCACGATCTCGCCCTCCTCGAAGACCGGGTACTGCACCGGAATGCCCGGAGCCCCCAGCCGTTCGCGCAAGCTGGCCACTGCCGCAAGAAAATTGGCACCCGGGCGGTCGCACTTGTTCACGAATGCGATGGCGGGAACTCGGTGGCGTGTCATCTGGCGCCAGACCGTTTCCGACTGGGCCTGCACGCCAACCACCGCATCGAGCACCAAGATCGCGCCGTCGAGCACGCGCATGCAGCGCTCGACCTCCACGGTGAAATCCACATGGCCGGGGGTGTCGATCAGGTTCAGCTCGTGGCCCTCCCAGGGCAGGCGCGTGGCGGCCGAGGTGATGGTGATGCCGCGCTCGCGCTCCTCAGTCATCCAGTCCATGACGCTGGTGCCCTCATCGACGGCGCCCACGCGGTGCTCGATTCCTGCGTGCACCAACATGCGCTCGGAGACCGTGGTCTTGCCCGCGTCGATGTGGGCGGCGATGCCAAAGTTGCGCAGCTTGGAGAAATCCATCAGACCGAATCAGAGGTAAGCCCGGGGTTCTTCTCCAGGAACTCGACCGCCCAGCGGTACGACTCGAGCAGCTCAGGATGGGGGCCGTCGAGGATCGCAAGGGCGGCGTAAATGGCTTCGATCGAAGCGAGCCCCCCGTGGGGATCCTCGAACAAGTGGCTCTTGCGGGGATAGGCGGTCTCCAGGGCCGGCAGGCTGCGCCGCTGTGGCTCGCCGTCCACGGTGCGCAGGAGAGCGGGCAAGCGGCGCCAGGCGCAATCGACGAGGAACAGGCCCGCGCCGCGGTCGGCCGGGCCAAGGACCTCGGCCTCGGGGTGCAGCAGGATGCGGCCGCCCGCGTCGATGCGGCGATCGGGGTCATAGCTCACAAAGCGCACCCCCGGCGTCTGGCGCAGGGGCGTCAGGGAACACTTGCGCGTGGATTCCCGGGGATCGCGCAGAATCAGGACATCGAGCCGCATGGCGGCCAGCATAGCCCATGGAAGCTAGGGCCCGGACCGTCGGCCCCGGCGAAAACGGCTGCCAGCCCAAGAAAACAGCCACCGTCTCGAGGAGAGATGAGGTGGCTGTCTTGTATCCGATGCTCCCTGGGCGGCGGAGCTGGTTGCTTTGGAATGGCGCTCAGGCGAAGTGAGCGTAGGCGCGGTTGGCGTCGGCCATCTTGTGGATGTTCTCCTTCCACTGTACCGAGGTGCCGGTGCCGTTGTAGGCGTCGAGCAGTTCCTCGGCCAACCGTTCGGCCATGGGCTTGCCCTTCTTCTTGCGCGAGTTCTCCACCATCCAACGGATGGCGAGACTCTGCTGGCGCTGGCGCTTGACCTCGCGCGGCACCTGGTAGTTGGCACCGCCGACGCGCTTGGAGCGCACTTCCACCGTCGGTCGCACATTCTCAAGGGCCTTGCTGAAGATCTCGAACTCGTCGTCGCAGTCGGTGATCTTCTTGGCGGCCATGCTGAGGCCTTCGTAGAAGATTCGCTGGGCGGTGGTCTTCTTGCCGTCGAGCATCATGCGGTTGATGAACTTCGAGATCAGGATCGACCCAAACTTGGGGTCAGGCCGCACATGGACGGAAGTGGATTTGTAGTTCCGGGGCATACTGGCTCTGTTTCGTGGTCGCCTTGAAGGACCTAAATGGTGCTGTCGCTAGGAGGGCGTTGGCCCTGATTACTTCTTGGGACGCTTGGTCCCGTATTTCGAACGGGCCTGGCCGCGATCGTCGACACCCGAGGTGTCGAGGGTGCCGCGCAGGATGTGGTAACGAACGCCGGGCAAGTCGCGCACGCGGCCGCCGCGGATCAGGACCACCGAGTGTTCCTGGAGGTTGTGGCCTTCACCGGGAATGTAAGCGGTGACTTCCTTGCCGTTGGACAGGCGCACCCGCGCGATCTTGCGCAGGGCCGAGTTGGGCTTCTTCGGAGTCTGGGTCTTCACCTGCAGACACACGCCGCGCTTGTGGGGGCATGAGTCAAGCACGGGCGACTTGGAGCGCTTCTTGGGTGGCTTGCGGCCCTTGCGAATCAGCTGGTTGATCGTCGGCATAAAAAAGGAGGTCTGTGGTACCCCGGCGTGGGGCGCTCTCAGGTGGACCGCGCTGGGGCGGCCCTCGTGAGCATCGTCGTGGAGGGTTCCCTCCACCTTGGAGGGTCAAATATTCTAGGGCTCACGGCCCCAGGGTCAAGCCCCAGGAAGTCGTCAGTCCCCGGAGGAGTCGCTGGCGTCGCTCTCCCGTGGGCCTTCAGGGGCCATGCCTTCGGAGGCTGCGGGAGCCTCCGGGGCAGGGACAGCTTCGGGGGCCGGAACAGCCTCCGGAGTGGCGAATTCGGCTGCCGGGGGTGCCGGTTCGGGGATCATCTCATCGGCCGAAACGGCCACGCTAGTCTCCGCTCCCGCAGCTGCGGGAGCGGCAATGGGAGCCGTGGACGAGGCCACGGGGAGTACGGGAAGTACGGGCGCCGCGGGAGAAACCACGGGAGAAACCGGCGGAATCGAGGGGATGCCAGCGCCTTCGGAGCCCGTGGGTGCAAGCACGGCGCTGACCACATCGGGGTCGGCGGTGCCGGAGAACAAGGCCTCCATGTCCGAGTCCAAGGCAGCCGGGGTAAAGCCCGAGCCCACGCCGATCTCGCCGAAGTCGATGTTCTTCTTGACCCGCGTGCGGTAGTGGTCACGGAAGCCCGTGCCCGTGGGCACCATGTGGCCGAGGATGACATTCTCCTTGAGGCCCACAAGGAAGTCGCGCCGGCCGGCGATGGCGGCCTCGGTCAAGACCTTGGTGGTTTCCTGGAAGGACGCCGCCGAGATGAACGAGTCCGAAGACAAGGAAGCCTTGGTGATGCCGAGCAGAAGAGTCTGGCCGGTGGCCGGTTTCTTGCGGTCGCGACGCAGAGCATCATTCGAGCGGCGGAAGCGGAACTTCTCCACCACCGCGCCGGGCAGGAATTCGGAGTCGCCTGACTCGCGCACCTCAACCTTGCGCACCATTTGCGCCAGGATTGTTTCGATGTGCTTGTCGTCGATGGTCACGCCCTGGGAACGGTAAACGCTCTGCACCTCTTCAAGGAGATAGCCGAGCAATTGCTCCTCACCACGGATGCGCAGGATGTCCTGGGGGTGCAGGGGTCCGTCCACGAGCGGCTCACCAGCGCGCACCTCGTCGCCCTTGTGGACGCGCAGGTGCTTGCCCTGGGGCACGGAATGCTCATGCTCCTGGATCACTTCACCATCGTCGCCCTTGGCCTTTACGATGATCGTGCGCTTGCCGCGCTTCTTGTCACCGAGCTCAACCTCGCCATCGATCTCGGAGAGGATCGCGGGTTCCTTGGGCTGACGCGCCTCGAACAGCTCGGTCACCCGCGGCAGGCCGCCGGTGATGTCCTGGGTTCCAGCTGCGTCACGGGCCGTCTTGGCGATGACCTCGCCGGCCGTGATCGTGTCGCCGTCCCTGACCTCGATGTAGGCCCGTTCGGGGATCGGGTAGAGGGCCAGGGTCTCGCCTTTCTTGTTTTCGATCACCAGCTGCGGGTGCAGGTCGCCTTTGTGCTCGGTGACCTGGGCGCGGGTGGTGCCGCGCCGGGCGTCCTTTTCGATCTTGAGCGTTTTGTTCTCGATCAGGTCCTCGTAACGGACCTTGCCGCCAGTTTCGGCCAGGATGGGCACATTGTGCGGGTCCCAGGTACAGAGGACATCGCCAACCTTGATCTCATCCTTCTCGCTGAAGAGGAGCTCCGAGCCCACGGGGATGGCGTAGCGGTCGATCTCGCGACCGCGCTCGTCGTGCAATTGAACCTCGCCGTTGCGCGAGAGCACAACCAACTGGCCCTTGGCGTTCTTGACCACTTTCAGGTTGTTGCCGTAGGCCACCAAGCCTTCGCGTTTGACGCGGCGCTCCGAGTCCTCCACCGAACGACTGGCCGTACCACCGATGTGGAAGGTACGCATGGTCAACTGGGTGCCGGGCTCGCCGATCGACTGGGCAGCGATGATGCCCACGGCCAGTCCGCGTTCAGCCATGCTGCCGCGCGAAAGGTCCATACCGTAGCAGCGGGCGCAAACGCCCAGAGAGGCTTCGCAAGCCAGGGGGCTGCGAACCCAGATCTTTTCGTGGCCGAGGCCCTCGATGCGCGCTGCGATCTCCTCGGTGATGACCTCGTCCTTGCGTACGACGATGTCTTCTGTGACCACATCGATAATCGTATCCCGCGCTACTCGGCCCGAGAGGCCTTGGGCGAGGGAGACGGCAACCTTGTCGCCCTTGTAGACCACGCTCTTGAGCATGCCGTTGGGCGTGCCGCAGTCCTCGACGGTGACCACCACATTTTGGGCCACATCGGTCAGCTTGCGGGTCAGATAACCAGCGTCGGCTGTCTTGAGGGCCGTGTCGGCCAGACCCTTACGCGCGCCGTGGGTGGACGAGAAGTACTCGAGCACCTTCAGGCCTTCGCGGAAGTTGGCCTTGATGGGCGTCTCGATGATCTTGCCCGAGGGCTTGGCCATCAGGCCGCGCATCCCGCCGAGCTGTCGCACCTGGTCCACAGAACCACGGGCGCCCGAGCTCACCATGCAGTGAATCGGGTTGATGTAGCCTGTCTCGTCGTCGAAGTCCTCGGCCAGAACGGCCATCAGATCCTCGCCGACCTCTTCCCGGGCCTCGGTCCACATGTCCACGATCTTGAGGTAGCGTTCGCCCTCGGTGATGGTGCCCTTCAGGAAGGCTTCCTCGACCTTGTCGATCTGCTTCTGGGTCTTGTCCAGGATCGCTTGCTTGGTCGTGGGAATCTGGATGTCGCTCTTGCCGAAGGATATGCCAGCGCGGGTCGAGGACTTGAAGCCCAGGTCCTTGAGACGGTCGAGCAGTTGCAAGGTGGCATCGCGTCCAAGCAGCCGGTGGCAGTCGGAAATCAGTAAGTTGATGCGGCCCTTGGAAAGCTCGTAGTTGTAGAACGGCATCCCCGGAGGAAGGATGTCGTTGAAGATGGCACGGCCGATAGTGGTCTTGAGGTAACAACGCTCGCCGTCGATCTCGATGCGACCGTCGTCACCCACATGCAGCGAGTCATCGTCGACACCGAGTTTGACCAGGGTGCCCGGCTCCATGCGCACGCGCACCGCCAAGTGGGTGCGAGCTTCGCCGTGGCTGTAGGCCAAAAACAGTTCGTGCAGCGACGAGAAGATCTTGTGGACCTTGGCGCGCTTGCCCACCGGAGTCTTGGTCAGGTAGTAGATGCCCAGCACCATGTCCTGGGAGGGAGCGATGATCGGCGAACCGTCGGAGGGCGAGAACACATTGTTGCTGGCCAGCATCAAGGTCGAAGCCTCGATTTGCGCCTCGTAGGAGAGGGGCAGGTGCACAGCCATCTGGTCGCCGTCGAAGTCCGCGTTGAAACCGCCGCAGACCAGGGGGTGCAGACGGATGGCGTTGCCCTCGATCAGGACCGGCTCGAAGGCCTGGATGCCCATGCGGTGCAGGGTGGGCGCGCGGTTGAGCATCACGGGGTGGTCGCGGGTGACCTCCTCAAGGATGTCCCAGACATCTTCGTCGCGACGCTCGAGCATGCGCTTGGCCGACTTGATGGTGTCGGCGAGGCCCAGTTCCTTGAGGCGCCGGATAATGAACGGCTGGAAGAGTTCGAGGGCAATGGTCTTGGGCATGCCGCACTGGTGCAGCTTGAGCTCGGGACCAACGATGATCACCGAACGCGCCGAGTAGTCCACGCGCTTGCCGAGCAGGTTCTCGCGGAAGCGACCCTGCTTGCCCTTGATCATGTCGGTCAGAGCTTTCAGCGGGCGGTTGGATGAGCCCAACACCGGGCGACGGCAGCGGCCATTGTCGAATAGCGCGTCCACGGACTGCTGCAACATGCGCTTCTCGTTGCGGATGATGACCTCGGGGGCGTTGAGGTCGAGCAGCTTCTTGAGCCGGTTGTTGCGGTTGATCAGGCGGCGGTAGAGGTCGTTCAGGTCGCTGGTGGCAAAGTTGCCCGAATCCAAGAGGACCAGCGGGCGCAGATCCGGCGGGATGACAGGGATCACATCGAGCACCATCCAATCGGGGGAGTTGCCCGAATCGCGCAGCATCTCCACCGTGCGCAGACGCTTGATGATGTCCTTCTGGCGCTGCTTGGAACGGGTCGAGAGCAGTTCCTCGCGCAACTCGTCGGAAACCTGTTGGAGGTCGATGCGGCGAAGCATCTTGCGAATCGCTTCGGCGCCCATGTCGGCGTCGAACTCAGAACCGTACTTGGCTCGCGCCTGACGGTACTCCTCTTCGGTGAGCAACTGGTACTCCTCGAGGGGCGCGTCACCGGGATCCACGACGATGTAGTCCTGGAAATAGATGACCCGTTCGAGGCTGGCGACCTTGACGCCGAGCAGGTTGCCCAAACGCGAAGGCATGGCCTTGAAGAACCAGATGTGCGCCACCGGCGCAGCCAGGTTGATGTGCCCCATGCGCTTGCGGCGCACGCGGCTGTGGGTGACCATCACGCCGCACTTGTCGCAGACGATGCCCTTGTGCTTGATGCCCTTGTACTTGCCGCAGGAGCATTCCCAGTCCCGTTCGGGACCAAAGATGCGCTCGCAGAAGAGACCATCCCGCTCTGGGCGGTAGGTGCGGTAGTTGATCGTTTCCGGCTTCTTGACCTCGCCAAAGGACCAAGAGCGGATGTCTTCGGGGGACGCCAGCGCGATGGTCACGCTGCCGTAGTCGTTGACGCGGTTGTAAATTGTTTCAGCCATGAATGAGTTCGTGTCTTGACCCGAGGTTTGTTGAGTAGCTCTCGTTAGAGAGTGGCGCTCTTGTGGAGTTCCATGTTGAGCCCCAGGCCCTTGATCTCGTTGGTGAGCACCTCGAAGGAGACGGGCGTGCCCGGCTCAAGGATGTTCAGCCCCTTGACCATCGATTCGTAGATCTTGGTGCGACCGTCCACATCGTCGGACTTGACGGTCAACTGTTCCTGAAGGATGGCGGCGGCGCCATAGGCCTCGAGTGCCCAGACCTCCATCTCCCCGAAGCGTTGGCCGCCGAAGCGCGCCTTTCCGCCGAGGGGTTGCTGGGTGATCAAGCTGTAGGGCCCCGTGGCCCGGGCGTGCACTTTTTCGTCCACCAAGTGGTGCAGCTTCAGCATATACATCACACCCACGGTGACATCCTGCTCAAAGGAGGTTCCCGAGCGGCCGTCGTAGAGGCGGAACTTGCCCGTCTTGGGCAACCCGGCTTCCACCAACATCTCCTCGATCTCGTGCTCCTTGGCGCCATCAAACGCCGGCGTGTAGGAACGGATGCCAAGGGTCCGCGACGCCAGGCCGAGGTGAGTCTCAAGGATCTGACCCACATTCATGCGGCTGGGCACGCCCAGAGGATTGAGCACGATGTCCATCGGCGTGCCGTCCTCGAGGTAGGGCATATCCGCGATGGGGCAGATGCGGGAGATGACTCCCTTGTTGCCGTGGCGGCCGGCCATCTTGTCGCCAACCTTGAGGTTGCGCTTGGTGGCGATGTAGACCTTGACCATCTCGAGCACGCCCGTGGGCAGCTCGTCGCCTCGGCTGAGGCGATTGACGACCTTGTTCTTCTCGGTTTCCTTTTCGTCAATCTTGCCCTGGTACTCGTTGATCAAGGCCAGAGCGGCATCGCGCTGGGTTTGTTGCCCGTGGTTCTCCGCCGAGGAGACGCACAAAAGGCGCACGCGGCGCAACTCGTCGAAGGTCGCAGTGTCATCGAGCTCCACCGCCTGACCGGTCAAGTCGTCCATGACCGAGGTGCCCAGGGCTTCGTTGACGGCTTTCAGCATGTTGGCGCTGAAGTGCCCCAGAGCCCGGATGAACTCCGTTTCGGCTTCGCGGATGACCGTCAGCGCCTTGGCGCGCTCATCGTCGGTCAGGTTTACCCGCCGGGAGAAACGCTGGGCGTCGATCACCACACCGCGGGTGCCCGGAGGCATGGTCAGCGAGGCATTCTTCACATCGACCCCGGCCTTGCCGAAGATCGCATGCAGGAGCTTCTCCTCGGGAGTCAGCTCGCTCTTGGATTTCGGCGCAACCTTGCCCACCAGAATGTCACCGGAGTTGACGAAGGTGCCGATGCGCACGACGCCCAGGTCATCGAGACTCGAGAGAGCCTTCTCCCCCACATTGGGAATGTCGCGGGTGAACTCTTCCTTGCCGAGTTTGGTCTCGCGGATCTCGACATCGTATTCCTCGAGGTGAATCGAAGTAAAAACATCCTCGCGGACCAAGCGCTCGGAGACGAGGATCGCATCCTCGTAGTTGAAGCCGTCCCAGGTCATGAAGGCCACCAGCAAGTTCTTGCCGAGGGCCAATTCACCCCTGTTGGTCGAGGCGCCGTCGGCGATCAGTTGGCCGGCCACGACCTCGTCGCCCTCGACCACCACGGGGCGGTGGTTCTGGGTAGTGCGATCGTTGAGGCCGCGGAACTTGGCCAGCTCGTAGGTCTCGTCATCGATCAGGATGGTGGCCGAGTCCACATACTCGACGGTGCCCGACTTGGTGGCGTAGACCGACAGGCTCGAGTTGCGGGCCACGACCTTCTCCATACCTGTGCCCACCACGGGCGTCTCGGTAATCAGGAGCGGCACGGCCTGACGCTGCATGTTCGAGCCCATCAAGGCCCGGTTGGCATCGTCGTGCTCGAGGAAGGGGATCAGGGAAGCCGAGATGCCGATGATCTGCGCCGGGGAGACATCGACCATGTCGACCTCATTCGGCGGGACTTCAACATTGTCGCCGTCGAGGCGTGAGAGCACGCGATCGGAGACGAGATTGAGATTCGCGTCGATCTCCACATCGGCCGGAGCGATGACCCGACCGGCTTCCTCGTCGGCACGCAGGTAGACCACCTTGTCGGTCAGCTTGCCAGCCTTGACCTTGCGGTAGGGCGCGACCAAGAAACCGTAGCTATCGAGTCGTGCGTAGAGCGCCAAACTGGAGATCAGGCCGATATTCGACCCCTCGGGGGTCTCGATCGGGCACAGACGACCGTAGTGCGAGAGGTGTACATCGCGCACATCGAAGCCCGCGCGCTTGCGGTTCAAGCCGCCCGGGCCCAGGGCCGACAGGCGGCGTTCGTGGGCCAGTTGGCTGAGGGGGTTGGCCTGGTCGACGACTTGTGAGAGTTCGCTGCGGCCGAAGAAGTAATCCACGGCGCTCGAAAAGGTCTTCGAGTTGATCAAAGTCCGCGGCGAGACGGTCTCGGGGTTCTCGATGTTCATGCGCTCCTGAGCGGTGCGCCGCAACTTGAGCAGGCCCTTGCGAAACTCCTCGCCCGCGAGTTCGGCGATCGAGCGCACCCGGCGATTACCAAGGTTGTCGATATCGTCCACGGTGCCTTCACCGCCACGCAGGGCCAGCAGATACTTGACCGAGTTGATGATGTCCTCGGGCTGCAGGACCTGGGTCGTCTCGGGGATCGTCTGGCCGAACTTGCGGTTGAGCCGGAAACGGCCGACGCGGCCGAGGCGATAGCGCTGTTCGTCAAAGAACTTCTCGTGAAACAACTCGCGGGCCTTCTCAAGCTGGACCGGGTTGCCCGGACGCAACCTGCTGTAAATCTTGAGCAGGGCCTCCTCGTAGCTCTCGGTGGGATCGTCTCGCATGGAGTTGACGATCAGCATGTCGAGGGTGTCGACCTCGCCGGCGAGAATCTCGACCTCGGCCAGGTCGCTGGCTGCGATCTCCTGGGCCACGGCCTCGGAGATGATCTCGCCCGAGGGCACGAGCACTTCGCCAGTCTTGAGCACGACCACATCCCCCACCGAGATCTTGTCGGTGATGGACTTCGCAAAGGCGTTCTCGGTCTTCTTGGGCGTCTTCTTGACGACCTTGGTCTTGTAGAACTCGCGCAAGAGGTCGCGGTCGCTACCGAGTTCTTCGCCCAGGGCGCGCAGCAGGGTGATCGCCGAGAACTTGCCCGACTGGTCGATGCGCACGGTCAAGAGTTCCTTCTTGGTGACATTCAGCTCAACCCACGAACCGCGCTCGGGGATGATCCAACAGCTGTGCATGCGCCGGGTGTCCGAGGCGCTGGCCTGGTCGTACGAAAAATCGACGCCCGGCGAGCGGTGGAGCTGGCTGACGATCACGCGCTCGGAGCCATTGATGATGAACTCACCCCCGCCGATCATGATCGGGATCTCGCCCAGGTAGACCTCTTCTTCGACGGGCTCGGGCTTGATCAGGCGCAGCCGGACCTTGAACGGATAGCCGTAGGTCAGGCGCAGCTTGCGACACTCGTCGATGGTGTAGCGCGGTCGGCCGAGTTCGTAGCCCACATACTCAAGACACATGGTCTTGTCGTACGAGTAGATCGGGAAGATCTCCTGCAAGAGCCGCTGGAGCCCGAGGGACTCGCGGTTCGCTTGGGGAACATCCTTGGCGATGAAAGCCCGCCAGGACTCGGTTTGGATCTCAACCAGATTCGGGAGATCGATGATCGACGGGTAACGGCCGAAGGTCTTGACGGGAACAGTAGATTCAGTCATGGACACCACTTACCAGCTGGGCAGGAAGAGCACATCGCGAGTGCTACCGACCAGAAGGCATGGACTAAGGGAAATGCTCACAGGGACGGGCACAAGAAAGACTTGAGGCAACGCTTGGTTCGTGGGGCAACGCCATGAGGGGCGTAACGCAGGAGCAGAGCGCCAACGCTCGGCTCAGCATCTCGGGCACGCAACCTCACTAGCGAACCTCGGATTAGAGCCCTTGGGATCGGAGGCGCGCGGTCGCTTCCGGCCCCCTCGGGCGCCTGTCGTCAAGTCAGAAAGTAACAATTCGCGAGGCTCGGTCCCACCTCTCTGGCCCACTTATGGGACGAGATGTGAAAAAAAACCCCAGAATGGACGAAAACCGGGAGAGGAGCAGGGCCGGCCCGGCGAGCCGGGTCAGCGGGGGCAGATCGTCCTAGACGATCTCGACGGTTGCGCCAGCGGCTTCGAGCTGAGTCTTGAGCTCCTCGGCCTCTTCCTTCGAGCAGCCTTCCTTGACGGCCTTGGGGGCGTCGTCGACGACCGCCTTGGCCTCTTTCAGCCCCAAGCCGGTGATGGCTCGGACTTCTTTGATGACCTGGATCTTCTTGTCGCCAGCTTCCTTGAGCATGACACTGAAGGCGGTCTGCTCTTCCTCCTCGGCGGCACCGCCGCCGCCAGCGGCGGCCACAGCAACGGGAGCAGCGGCGCTAACGCCCCACTTCTCTTCGAGGTAGGAGACGAGTTTGGAAGCCTGCAACAAGGTCAGGCCGTCCAGTTGATCGGCGATGGTTTGGAGCTCGGACTCGAGCTCGATGGTTGCCTCTTCGGACATGGGATGGGCTCCTGGGGGAGTAACGAGGGATAAAGAGGTTGGAAAAACTAGGTGGAAGAGGGGGCGTATGGGGCCGGCCCGCCCGAGCAAGGCTCGGAATAGGCTGATCCTTGAATCTACTCGTCCCCCTCCTGGTCTGCGTGAGCTTGGAGAACACGGGCCAAGCCGCTCGGCACAGCGTGGATGGTTCCGACAATGCCGCGGGCCGGGCCGCTCAGGCAGCCGAGGATCTTGGCCCGCAAGGTGTCGCGGTCGGGGATGTTGGCGAGCAGCAAGGCGCCCTCCGCATCGAGCATGATCTGCTCGAGCATGCCGCCCTTGATTTTCACCTTGCCGGCCTTCTTGACCTCGGGCTCGGTGAGGATCTTTGCGGCGTTGATGGCTGCCTCGGCGTCGCCGTAGGCCACAGCGGTGTTGCCGGACATGGCAACCCGATCAAACTCAAGGCCTTTCTCAGCCAGAATGCGGCGGGCGAGTTTGTTGGGCACCATGCGGAAGGAGACGCCCTTCTCGGCCATGTTGTCGCGCAGGGACTCGGTCTCTTCCACGGTCAGACCGCCGAATGACACGATCAAGAGCCCGTCGAGACCCTCGAACTCCGAGGCGAGTTCCTTCGAGATCAACTCATTGACGAGGTTCGGCACGGTTCAGCCTCCGTAGGTGACCCAGATCCCCGGCCCCATGCTTGTGGAGAGGCAGATCTTGGTGAAGAAGTTGCCCTTGACAGCTGCGGGACGCATACCGCCAAGGTGATTGAGGAAGGTGGAGAGGTTCTCGGTCAGGGCTTCGGTGCTGAACGAGCGCTTGCCCACCGCGGCGTGGACATTGCCACCGGAGTCGGTGCGAAACTCGACCTTGCCGGCCTTGAATTCGGTCACTGCACCGGCCACATCCGGTGTCACGGTGCCCGACTTGGGACTGGGCATCTTGCCCTGGGGGCCGAGGACCTTGCCGAGCCGTCCCACATGTTTCATCATGTCGGGGCTGGTGATGACGACATCGAAGTCCATCCAGCCACCCGAGATCTTCTCGGCCAAGTCCGCCGAGCCGACCTCGTCAGCCCCGGCTTCCAGAGCGGCTTCGGCCTTGTCGCCCTCGGCGAAGACCACCACGCGGATCGTCTTGCCCAGGCCGTTGGGGAGCGAAACCGCGCCACGAACAAGCTGATCGGTCTTGCGCGGGTCGATGCCCAGACGCACGACAACCTCGAGAGACTCGTCAAACTTTGCAGCGGGCAGTTCTTTGAGCAGGTCGATGGCATCGCTGACCCCGTAGGTCTTGTCGCGATCAACCAGGGCGGCTGCCTTCTCGTATCTTTTGCTATGGGTTGCCATGGAATCAGTCCTCTACCTCAATCCCCATGGAACGCGCCGTGCCTGCGATGATGCGGCAAGCCTGGTCCATATCCCTGGCGTTGAGGTCGTTTTCCTTGATATTGACGATTTCCTCGAGATCGGCCCTGGTGACCTTGCCCACGATTTCGGTGCCGATCCAGCCAGCGCCCTTCTCGACGCCTGCGGCCTTCATCAGCAAGATCGAAGCGGGTGGTGACTTCAGGATGAAGTCGAAAGTACGGTCGGCGTAGACCGAAATCTCGACGGGGATAATCATCCCCATCTGATCGCGGGTGCGATCGTTGAACTGCTTGACAAACTCCGAGATGTTCACGCCGTGAGCACCCAAGGCGGGCCCCACGGGCGGTGCCGGTGTTGCCTGCCCCGCGGGGCATTGCAGTTTGATATTGCCGGTGACTTCTTTTGCCACGGTTAGACGGCCTCCACTTCCCAGTACTCGAGTTCAACGGGGGTGGGACGGCCGAAAATGGTCACGATGACTTTAACCGTCCCCTTATCCGGGTTCACATCGTCAACGGATCCATCGAATCCGTCGAAAGCACCCGACTTGATCTTGACCAGGTCGCCCTTCTGCATGCCAATGCTGACCTGCGGGCGCGCCTCGGACTCGGACATACGCGAAAGGATGGCCGAGACTTCTTGTTCTGTGAGTGCGGTGGCATCACCGCGGGGGCCGAGGAATTCGCGCAAGCCGTCCACGGCGCGCAGAGTCGAACGCACATTCTGAGTGCGGCCGTCCTCGGGATCGTCGATCTCGGCCTGCACCATGAGGTAGCCGGGATACAGTTTCTGGTTGACCGTGCGCTTCTTGCCCTTCTTCAAATCGGTCACGCGCTCGAAAGGCACGAGCACCTGAGGCACCACATCTTGCAGGCCAGCGATCTTGAGTCGCGTCACTGCGTTGCGGGCGATGCTGTCTTCGCGGCCAGATTGGCAGCGGATGAAATACCAGCGCAAGGTCATGGGGTGCTCCTCTCAGCCGCGCTAGGCGGCGCCTCCGGTGAGGACCTTCTCGGCCCACCAGCCAAGGACAAAATCGGCGCCAGCCAGGATCGACATCAAGACCAGCACGGTCACGATCACCACCACCGACGAGCCCATCGCCTCGTTGAGGGTGGGCCAGGTGACCTTTCGCAGTTCGGACTCGGTTTCAATCAGGGCGTCGGCGATCTTGGGCGACTCGGTCCAGCGGTAGAGCAGCAAAACGGCTCCGCCGAAGACGATCGCGGCGATCAATAACGCCGGAGTGACGACAACTCCCAGGATAGGTATGCGCCCATCCGTCCAGATGGCGCTGCCCATGGATTCGGCAAAGCGCCCTGCGAGTTCACCACGCAGGGAGACGCATCCGTAGAAGATGAGAACGGCCAGCGCCCAGAACGCGGCCATACGGGCCAGCCTTCCTTGATCTTGCTTGTAGGCCATTGTTCTTTAGTTCTGTGGTCTTGGGGAGACGGGAGAGGGTCCTGGAGCGAGAAGGTCGCGGGCTAGAGCTTCTTCTCCTTGTGTGTCTGATGCTTGCGGCAGAAGCGGCAGTATTTCTTCTTCTCGAGCTTGTAGCCTGCTTTCAAACGCTTGTGCGTCGTGTAGTTGCGGTTCTTGCACTCGGTGCACTCGAGAAAGACATAGCGTTCCTTGATCTTCATGCTCGGGTCTTTGCTCTATCGGTGGGAACCGGATCTACGGGGTTTGATGAACGCGGGGAGAGTCGTTGGCTGCTCGCTAGCAGGCGACGCTCCAGCAAGAAGCGCCGGAGGAGGCCGTGCCTCCCCCGACGGTTGGATGAATGAGTACTGGGGGCTACTCGATGATCTTGGTCACGACGCCGGCGCCCACGGTGCGGCCACCTTCGCGGATCGCGAAGCGCAACTGCTCGTCCATGGCGACCGGGGTGATCAGGGTGATCTGAAGCTTGACATTGTCGCCAGGCATGCACATTTCAGCTCCGCCGAGCAGGTTGGCCGAGCCGGTCACATCCGTGGTCCGGAAGTAGAACTGCGGGCGATAGCCCGAGAAGAACGGCGTGTGGCGGCCGCCCTCTTCCTTCGAAAGGACATAGACCTCGGCCTCGAACTTGGTGTGCGGCGTGATGCTGCCGGGCTGGGACAAGACTTGGCCGCGGATCAGGTCCTTCTTGTCGACGCCACGCACGAGGATGCCGACATTGTCGCCAGCTTCGCCGTAATCGAGGGTCTTCTGGAACATCTCCACGCCGGTGCAGGTGGTCTTGCCGATCTCGTCGGTCATGCCGACGATCTCGAGGGAGTCACCCATGTTGATCTTGCCGCGCTCGATACGGCCGGTGCCCACGGTACCGCGGCCCTTGATCGAGAAGACATCCTCGACGGGCATCAGGAAGGGCTTGTCGATGTCGCGCGGGGGCAGCGGGATGCTCTCGTCCACCGCAGCGATCAGTTCATCGATGCACTTGAGGGCCTCATCATCTTTGGGCTTGGCGTCGTTGAGGGCGTTCTCGCAACCGAGGGCCGAGCCGCGGATGATCGGGATGTCGTCTCCGGGGAAGTCGTACTTGCAGAGCAGTTCCCGGATCTCCATCTCCACGAGATCGAGCAGTTCCTCGTCGTCCACCTGGTCGACCTTGTTCATGAAGACCACGATGGCGGGCACATTGACCTGCCGGGCGAGCAGGATGTGCTCACGGGTCTGGGGCATGGGGCCGTCCGCGGCGGAGACCACGAGAATCGCGCCGTCCATCTGGGCGGCACCGGTGATCATGTTCTTGACATAGTCGGCGTGACCGGGGCAGTCCACATGGGCGTAGTGCCGGGCCTCCGATTCGTACTCGACATGGGCCGTCGAGATCGTGATGCCACGAGCCTTCTCCTCGGGGGCCTTGTCGATGTCGTCGAAGGCCATCTCCTTGGCCAGGCCCTTGCTGGCCTGGTGGCGGCAGATTGCCGAGGTCAGTGTGGTTTTGCCGTGGTCGACGTGGCCGATGGTGCCCACATTCACGTGCGGCTTGGTCCGCTGGAAAACTTCCTTAGCCATTTGCTTTGCGCTTGTTCGGTTTCGGTGGGCAGGGCCCGTTGGGTGGGATGATCCGACGCCTCCAGGCGTCAGTTCGCTCGCATGCGAGGGCGACAGAGTCGCTCTGGCATGTGTTCTGGTTGAAAGATGAGGTTGTTTAGTAAAGAGTTGCGGGCTGCATGCCCGCACGCGTTCGCCGGCGCGGATCGGCCGTTTGCCGTTGGATTGGAGCTGCTGATGGGACTTGAACCCATGACCTCTTCCTTACCAAGGAAGTGCTCTACCACTGAGCTACAGCAGCAGCGGCCGCGGTGAGGCGGCCGTTACGCCTGGATGACTGTGGAGCGGGCGATGGGAATCGAACCCACGTGTGCAGCTTGGAAGGCTGCCGTTCTACCATTGAACTACGCCCGCAAGCAGTGAACTGCGCCCGTAAATTGGCCCGCAGTTTCAGCTTCGGGGGAGGCGAGGGCAGCCTGGGCTGGCGCCGCAGGGGGGGGGCAGGAGACGAGTGCCGGGAAAATCCGGCGGGGGAAGTGAGGTAGCCCGTTCAGCGCCGCGCGGTGTCCCGCAGCTTGCGATGATGGTGGGGAGAGCAGGATTCGAACCTGCGAAGGCTGTGCCATCAGATTTACAGTCTGACCTCGTTGGCCGCTTGAGTATCTCCCCGCCCGAGTGCGACCCTCGTCGGGCCCCTCGCGGTCTCGCCGGCGACTTTCGTCAGCGGCGAGTTGGGGGTTGACGGGGGAGCATAGCGAAGCCCTCGTGATCGAGGCGTCGGCACCTCTCGAGGCTCGCCGAGCGAGCTCTGGGGTGTGTCCTCCACTTCCTGAGATGTCTCGGTACCAGCGCCGGAGAGGCCTGTCCGCGCGCAGCCTGCGTAACGAGTCGCTCGTCGCGCAGGGTCGCGGGGGCACCCCGGCTCCCGTGTCATCCAGTTGTTCTCGTTGCCATGGAGCAATCCCGAGCCGGCGCACCAGCCCTGACCCCCTTGCGCGCCTCTATGGCGCGCTGCCCAGGGGGCAGGCGGCCATGGAGCCAGCGGTGGGACTCGAACCCGCGACCACCTGATTACAAATCAGGAGCTCTACCAACTGAGCTACGCTGGCGACAGATCCCGCCTCGGAGCCCTTCCAGGAGAGCCGTGAGCCCGATGGGCACGCTGCCCTGGACACCCCGGTCGAGGATGGGAGCGCGGTATGTTACGGCCGCCAACGCCCCCGTCAAGCCTCCTCCTCCCCAAAGCGTTCGTTTTTTTTGCAAAGGCACCGGCTTAGACCGCCGCCATGCGCCTGCGGTAGGTCGCCACACTCTCGAGAAGTTCGCCCACGGAATCGCTGCTGAACTTGGAAAGCACGGCATCGGCCAGGGTCAAGATCACCATGGCCTCCCCCACCACGCCAGCGGCCGGCACCGAGGTCACATCCGAGCGCTGGTAGGTGCAAAGCACCTCCTCGCCGGTCTCAAAATCCACGCTGGCGACCCCCTGGCGCAGGGTCGGGATGGGTTTCATGGCCGCCCGCACCACCAGGGTCTCGCCGTTGGTCATCCCGCCCTCGAGGCCCCCAGCGCGGTTCGTGGCCCGGGAAAAACGCCCCCAGCGGGTCTCAGAGGCCCCTTCGGGGGCCAATAGGATGGCATCCTGGACCTCGGACCCTCGCACCCGGGCGCATGGAAAGCCGAGACCGAACTCGACCCCTTTAATGGCGGGGATCGAGAACAGGGCTCCGCCGATGCGCCCGGTGAGCCGTTCTTCGGCGCTGGCATAGCCCCCTAGCCCTGGCGGCAGGCCCTCGGCCAGAACCTCAAAAACGCCCCCCAGGGTATCGCCAGCCTCCTTGGCGGCGTCCACGGCGGCCCGCATGGGCTCCTCGGTCGCGGGGTCCAGGCTGGCGAAGTCGCTGGCAGCCCGGCGTTCGTGGCGCTCGATGGGGGTCAATTTGGCGTAGTTCCCCGGATCGGCATCCACGCCGCCGAGGCTCAGGGTGTGGGCGAAGACCTCGATGCTCAGGGCCTCGAGCACCTGGCGCGCGATCCCCGCTGCCGCCACCCGCACGGCGGTCTCGCGGGCGCTGGCCCGCTCGAGCACCGCCCGCGGATCGCGGTGACCGGCCTTCTGGCAACCGGCGAGGTCGGCGTGGCCCGGCCGCGGGTTTTTGGGCACGGGCAGTTGTTCGATGACGCTGTCGCGGTTGGGTAGGCAAAAGGCCAGTGGCGAGCCGATGGTCTCGCCACCCTTGACGCCGGAGAGGAGTTCCATGTGATCGCTCTCGATCTTCATGCGCCCCCCCCGCCCATAGCCCCCCTGGCGCCGAGCCAGGTGGCCATCCACGGCTTCGAGATCCAACTTCAATCCCGCCGGCATGCCTTCCACGATCCCCACCAAGGCCAGACCGTGGGACTCCCCCGCCGAGCGCCAGCTGAGGCCCTTCAAGAGTCCCCCTCGGGATCCGAGGGATGCCCTACCGGCAGGATCTCCACCCAGCCGTCCTTGTCTTCGTCCGTGTCGCTGTCGTCTGTGCAGGTGTGGGTCACCGTCGCGACGGCGCTTTCGTAGCCGCCTGGGGCTGGGTGAGCTGGGGCCGGTTGGCCTGGCAGGTCCCTTTCCGCGGGCAATTCCGCTCCCTGTTGCAGAACGCTAGTCGCCAGGGCTTCGTCCACCCGCTGCACCAATTCATCGATGCCCACGGGCTTGGCCAGGGTCCCCAGGACCCCTGGAATCACGAGCAACGCCTCATTCAACTCGGAATCGAGAAAGCCCGATAGCACCAGAGTCGGCGGCAGAATCCCCGCTTGCGCCATCTTCGGCAATTCCTCCACGCCGCGCTCCAGCCCGAGCTCGAGGTCCGCCAGGAGCAAATCCGGTTGTCCCCCCACCAAGGCCTCCCGCGCCGCCGCATAGGAAAGCACCGAGACCACCTCATGCCCCGCCCGTTCCAGGCACCATGTGGTGAGTTCGAGGAGGCGCTCATCGTTGTCCACGAGCATGATCTTGGCCATGGGGCAGATCCTACGGCATGGCGATGCTGAAAGGTACCGGCTGAACAGTACCAGGTACTTCGTCGCTCATCTCGTCCCGCTGGGAGCTGGCAAGCAGCGGCGAAGTACCTGGTACTTCGTCGCTCGTTGTGGGGACTTCGACGTGCGCTACAACGACTCGTACAGCGTCACATCATCGAAGTCCACGCTGAGCTTCATCGACCCCAGCTTGACCACGACCGTGGATTTGTCGCGGTGGACGCGATGGATCTGGCAGCGTTGCCTGTAGCGGGGTAGGTAGACCAAGTCGCCTTTCTTCATCGAAGCCAAGAACTGGCTGCGGCGTTCCGTCAGGCCGGCGCCGGAGAGGCCGGCGTCAAGATCGTCGAGGACTTTTTGCATCTCGTCCCGCTGGGAGCTAGCGAGTTGGGGCAGCAGGGAACGGGCCCGCTCCAGGGCAGATCGGGCTCCTCGCAAGCGCTCCTCCAAACCGCGCTGCGCCTCGGCTTCGATCAACTCGTGCTTGCGCTCGAACTCGCTGGAGCGTTGCGCCACCTCGCGCTCGCGGACGCTGGCCGCGACCAGACTGGACTCGGCTTCAAAACGGGTCTTCTCCGCCTGTGTGCGCACCGCACGCACATCGGCCATCAACTCGACCAACTCGCCGTCGCGCCGCTCCAGGCAAGCACTTGCGCGCTCGAGCAGTTCGCCCGAGAGACCCAACCGGCCGGCGATGACCAGGGCCGCGGAATCGCCGGGCACACCCACCAGGACCGAATAGCGCGGCTCGAGGGTGGCCACATCGAACTCGGTGCAGGCGTTCTCGGCGCGACCGTTGCGGTAGGCAAACTCCTTCAAACGACCCAGATGAGTCGAGACCATGGTGGGCGCGCCGCGGCTCAAAAACTCCTCCAACAGAGCCTCGCCCAAGGCCGCGCCCTCGTCGGGATCGGTGCCGCTGCCGAGTTCGTCGAGGAGCACCAAGGTTTCCCTGTCGGCCCGCTCCAGCGCGGCCTTGATGCGCTGCACATGAGAGGAAAAGGTCGACAGGCTCTGGCTGATCTCCTGCTCGTCGCCGATGTCGGCGGTCACCCCGCGGTAGAGCGGCATGGAACTGCCCTCGGCCACGGGAATCGGCAACCCACAACGCACCATCAAAGCCAGGAGCCCGGCGGTCTTGAGGGCCAGGGTCTTGCCGCCGGTGTTGGGCCCGGTGAGGATCAATAGGTCGAAGTCGGCGCCCAAACGCAGATCGATGGGCACCACCCGGTCCAAGCGTCCGGCGTGTTCCTCGGCCACGAGCAGGGGATGGCGCGCCTGACGCAAGAGCAACCCGCGGGGGGCTCCGGGCTGACCCTCCAGGAGCGGCACCCGGGCGTCGAATTTGGCGCCGAAATCGGCCGCGACCTGAGCCATCTCGATGCGCCCGAGACCCTCCCCCGCGGCACGCAAATCGCCCTCATGGTCGAGCAGAGTGCGGGACAGGGCACTCAAGATGCGAGTCACCTCGCGGCGCTCCTCCAGGCGCGTCTCGCCCAGGCGGTTGGCGGGCTCGACCACCTCCTTGGGCTCGATGAACGCCGTCTGCTCGCTCTGACTGCGGTCGTGGATAATGCCCGGCACGCGCCCCGAGGCCTTGGCCTTGACCGCCAGACATTGCCGGCCGCCACGCAGGTAGACGCGGCCATCGGTCAAGTGCTGACGAAGGTCGCTGCGTGCAGCGAGTTGTCGCAAACTGGATTCGATTCGCTGGGCAATCGTACGCTCCTCGCGGCGCAAGCGGGCGAGTAGGGACGAAGCCGTATCCACCACTCGACCGCGCTCGTCTACCGTGGAGATCAAGGTCTCGCGCAGAACGGACAGGTCGGGCAGGGCGGCGGCCACCCGTTGCAGAGCGGGCCACTCGTCACGGGTCCCAAACCACTGGGCCAGACGCTCGACAGCACCGAGCAGGTGGCGCAAGCGGGAGAGCTCGCCGTCATCCAGGGGCCGCTCATGGGCAGCGGCGAGAATGGGCAGGGGATCGGTCACGCCCCCGAGGGAAATCGAGCTTCCCGCCCGCTCGATACTCTCGACCTCGAGCATGCGCTCCAGGGCAGACCGCACCTCGTCGTCCGGAAGGGGCGCGAGTTCGCGCAGAACCCTCTGGCCCAGGGAGGAGGCCGCGTGGACGAGCAAGAGCTCGATCAGCCCGGCCAGGTCCAGCGCGCCCGCGGCAAAACGCTCGAGGCGCGCCGCGCGGTCCCTGGCGCAGGAGCCAGGGAGCCTGTCGGGATCGGGAGGGGAACTCATGGGCTGACAGCCCCGCGAAAAAATGCGGGGCTCGCATCAAGGCCCCGCGTCGCCCCCTTGTCAACAACCAAGCTCGTGCCAACAGCCCAGTTCGCGCCACCCGCTGTTGCCCAGGCGCACCAGCGACGAAGTACCTGGTACGCTTTGGTGAGCCCGACCCTCGGGCCCGGCTCACAACAACCACGCTGGGCAATTTTTGGCTCGCTGCTCTGCGTGGGTGGCCGCCCTACTTTGGCGGCCTGAGGGCGTAGAGGTAGATCCTCGAGATCGGCGCGCTTCCAGAATCGTCCTGCACGAGGCCCAGGCGTTTGATGCGCCAACCGAGGTCCTCCACCAGACGCCGGGAATAGTCTGCCACGAAGGCCCGGCCCGTGCGGCCACCGAGGTCCACGGGATCGGTGGCGAAGAGCAGATCAAACCCGTCGGCGAAGGTGCTCAACCGGCCAAGGGACCACTCTGGATCGCGAGCCGCGAAGGTAATGTCCATCTCGCGGGTGGCGTCGCGCAAGAATCGCTGTCGTGAACCACCAGCGAAAAAAAGACCGAGCTGGATCGCCGCGGGGGCCATCTCGGAGGAAGTGCCGAGCCAACCCACGCGCTCCTTTGGCCCAGCCTCGGCGGCGGCGAGCGACAAGAGCCCATCGTGGAGACGGCGGCTGGCGCCCGCGGTGGGCAGGGGACGCCGGGCTGCCAGTCGCGACCAGCCTGCCAGAGCGCGCTCCTGGTGAGCGCGCACGGCGGGCTCGTGGGAGAGCAAACCCAGGCGCTCGGCCAGCCAGGGCGCATCGCGCCCCGGGGCCAGAAAGCACAGGGCCGCGAGCCCCACGAGGACCAGGGCTCGTGGGCGCGGGGCGGCGGGCAAGAGGCCCACGAGTCCCAGGGCCGCCAGGGCCCAGAAGGCCGGGCCGCCGGGAATCAGAAAGCGATCGAGGTGAAAGTTGTGGGTCCAGACCGGCAGGCCCGCCGCCAACCAGACCAACCACATGAGCCGCACGCCGTCGCGGCCGATCTCCCGCAAGCTGTACAGGCAGCAGACCAAGAGCAGCACGAAAAAGCGCACGCTCAAGGCGCCATGGGCCGCGGCCTGGAGCAAGCGCTGGTCCCAGGGAGTGCCTGCGATTTCGCGGTTGCCCCCCAAAAAACCCGCCAACGCCGCGCGGTGTTCGGCGCCCGTGGCGAAGCCTTCGGGCAGGGGCAAGACGAACCAGAAGACGATTGCCACAGCGGGCGCCAGGATCAAGAAAGCGCAGCGCCGCAGGTACTCGGACAGCCGCCCCGCGCGCAATTCGAGCCATGCATCACAGGTCGCATCGAGGCCCAGGCCGAAGGCCAAGAGGATGCCGTAGTTGAACTTGGAAAAGCACGCCGCGGTGATCCACAAGCCCGCCACGAATTCGCGCCAGGCCAGATTGCGCCGGCCCGCGCGGGGACCGCGGCGCAACCAGGCGCGCAGACTGAAGACCGCGCAGAGGGTAAAGGGGATTTCGAGAAACAGGGTGCCCGCGTAGTGCAGACAGAGGGGCGAGAGGGCGCCAAAGCCCATCAAGAGCCAGGCCAGGGTCCCCTCGTAGCGCTCCGCTTGCAGGGGACTCGAACGCTGCGCCCGGGCGAGCTCCAGCCCCAAGAGGAACAGTCCAAACAGCGTCAGGCACCAGGCGCCCAAGCTGGCCAGGCGCGCCACCTGTTCGGAGAGGCCGAAGACCGCTTGTACGCAGGCCAGCACCATCGGCCACATCGGCGGGTACTGCTGGCAATCGAGGAAGGCCGCGCTGACGAGGTCAAAGCTCCCTTCGCCAGCGGCCACCAACATGCGCGCCGCCGGCAGTTGGACATGCATGCTCTCATCCCAACCCCAGGCTGGACTCGCGGGCAGACTCAGGCCCCAAGAACAGAAGAGCAGCAGGGCGACGAGCGCGGCTCCGGGAACTCCCTTGAGGTCAATCGACATGGCTGGGCAGTGTAGCGCCACCCGAGGTCAGGCAGAACAGGCCCCGGAAACCCTCGCGCGGAGCCGCAAGCGGCTCTCGGGTCCCGCTTCAGGGACAGAACACCGCCGAGAGTCCATCGGACCCCCCGCTGCCCTCGCCCACCAGGAGTTCCATGAACTGCCCGCAGCTGAGGTATTAAACCTGAACCCCCAGAGGCTCACTGCGATCGAGAACCCAACTCATGTTGCCCACCCATTCCTGGTAGACAGCAACCCTGCCCGGGAGCGAAAGCCCATTGGGGATCGGGTCGCTGTGCATATCGAACACGAGCCGAATCGGTCCCTGGGTTTGAGCCGCCAGGGGGGCGGCCAGGGCGGCGAGGACGATGCAGGCAGAAAAACGCAAGGGGCGTTGGGTCGGGGACATGTTAGAGGGCTGCAAGGGTGTTCCAGGGGGCGGTGTCTGAAAGGCAACTCCTGAAGAGCGATACCAAGTAGAGCTCAAGAACTCCCCGTTGGGTTCCCCAGGTAGCGCTCCTTGTGCCGTTTCTTGCCGCTAGGCAGCCCGTGGATTCGCGATCCACGGTTCAGGCTCATGGACCTCGGGCAAGCAAAGCGGGGTACACTCCGCCCATGAAGATCCGCAACAACCACGGGGAGTTCGAAACCCGCGCCATTCACGCTGGCCAAACCAGCGATCCGCAAAACGGGGCCGTCATGACTCCGGTCTACCTGACCAGCACCTTCGAGCAGGATGCGCCGGCGCAGCCGCGCGATGGATACGAATATTCGCGCACCAAGAACCCCACCCGCCTGGCTCTGGAAGAAAACCTCGCCGCCCTCGAAGGGGGCCAGTGGGGCCTGTGCTTTGCCTCGGGACTCGGCGCCACCAACGCCCTGCTCGACTCGCTTGTGCCCGGCGATCATGTGGTGGCGGGCAATGACCTCTACGGCGGCACCCACCGCATCTTCCGCCAGGTCTTCGAGCGCTACGGCATCCGTTTCAGCTTCGTGGACACCACCGAGGCGCGCCATGTCGAGGCCGCCATCGAAAAGGACACCAAACTGGTCTACATCGAGTCGCCCTCCAACCCGCTGCTGCGGGTCTCGGACATCGAGGCCATCAGCCGAGTGGCGAAGGCCCGCAGCAAGCTGCTCGTGGTGGACAACACCTTCGCCTCGCCCTACCTCCAAAACCCCTTGGCGATGGGCGCCGATGTGGTGCTGCACTCCCTGACCAAGTACCTCGGCGGGCATTCCGATGTGGTCGCAGGAGCCCTGGTGGGCAACGATCCCGCGCTTTTTGAATCCTACGCCTTCTTCCAAAACTCCTGCGGTGGCAGCCTGGACCCCATGAGCAGTTTTCTGGTGCTGCGAGGCACCAAGACCCTGGCCCTGCGCATGCAGCGCCACTGTGAGAACGCCATGGCCATCGCGCGCTTCCTCGAGGATCAGCCCCAGGTGGCCCGGGTGCACTACCCCGGCCTGGAATCCTTCCCCCAACACGAATTGGCCAAGAGCCAGATGCGCTCCTTTGGAGGCATGGTTTCCTTTGAACTCAAGGGCGGTGTGGCCGCGGGCGAGGCCTGCGCCTCAGCCACGCGCTACTTCTGCCTGGCGGAATCCCTCGGTGGAGTCGAGTCCCTGATCGAAACGCCGCCCTCCATGACCCATGCGGCCATCCCCGCGGCCGAACGACACGCCGCGGGCCTCGAGGACGGGCTGGTGCGCCTGTCGGTGGGCGTCGAACACATCGACGATCTGATCGGCGATCTCAAGGTGGCTCTTCTGAAGGCGGCGCAAGTCAGCGAGCAGACCGCAGACGCCTGAACAGCGCGCGCTCAGAAGGCCGCCTCAGAAGGGCGAATTCGACGGCGGCGGCGAGGGCGGCGGCGTCGGCGGCAGTGTTTCGGGCGGTGCCTTGGGGGCCTCGCGGCGGGGCTCGTCAGCGATGGGGCTGCAAACGCAGTCGCGCATCTTGCGCCCGACCTTGAACTTCACCACGCGCTTCTCGGGCACCACCACCTTCTCCAGGGTGCGCGGATTCTGCGCCTGACGCTCGGCGCGCGAACGAACTTCAAAGACACCAAACTCGCGGAACTCGATGCGTTTGCCCCGGGCCAACTCGTCGATGATCGTGTCTAACAGGAGTTGCACCACCTCCTTGACAACCACCTTGGTATGACCGGTTTCCTCGGCGATCCGATGGACCAATTCCTTCTTGGTCACCGTCGAGGACTTGGGGGCAGACATGCAGCAGGCGGCGAAAGGCGGGGGAGGGGAGGGTGGGGAGAAGGCCTGGCGATAATCGGGTTGGTGGCCTCGATTGTGATTGTCAAAGCGCCACATCCTCTTGTCAAGAACGGATTTGCGACAGTTCGACCGGCCCCCCTTGGAGCCCTGGCACGAGGCTCAGCCCGGGGCCTTGGGGGGCACTTCGAGGACGAAGGTCACGGGACCATCGTTCAATAATTCGACCTTCATGTGCGCACCAAAGCGACCACAAGCGCACTCCAAACCGAGGCCCCGGAACTCTTCGAGGAAGTCCTCGAGCAGAGCTTGAGCCTCTTCGGGTGGCGCGGCGGAAACAAACGAAGGCCGGCGACCGCGGCGACCATCGGCGGCCAAGGTGAACTGGCTCACCACCAAGAGCGAGAGGCCCTCGTCCACGAGAGAGAGGTTCATGCGGCCCTCTTCGTCGGGAAAACAGCGGAACTCGGCGATGCGCCGGGCGAGCTTCCGGGCGCCATCGGACTCGTCGCCGCGCATGGCGCAGACCAGCACCAACAAGCCACGGCCCACCTCCCCCACCAGGCAGCCGTCAACCTCGCAGGTTGCCCGGCTCACGCGCTGGATGACGGCCTTCACCGAGGGGGGACGGTGTCCTCGGCCAGCAACCGCTCGAGGTGCAACTGGGCCCGGAAGCGTTGCAGCCCCGAGGCCAGGTCGCTTTGGCCGGCTGAGATTTCGAGTACGCGCCGCCAGGCCTCGCGAGCCGCCCAAGGATCTTTCAGCCAGAGCTCGAGGAGCAGAGCTTCCTGCACGGCGGGCATGAGCGCTGTGGGGTCGGCCTGGCCTGCGGCCTCGGCGGCGGCGCGGGCCAGATCCGGTTGGCCGCGGGCGCAAAGGGCAGCGATCACCGAGGCGCTAAGTCGTCGGGAATCCACATCGGCCCCTGGCAGGCCCTTGAGCAGCTCCTCGGCGCGCCGCGCCTCACCGGCGGCGAGGTAGACGAGGGCCAGATCCAACTCCAAGGTGCTCTGCATGCGCTCGGTGACCAACCAGTCCTCGCCCGCCCGCTCGAGCCAGGCCTCGTAGGCCTCGGCAGCGCTCTTGAGCTCCCCCGCCGTGGCTCGCGCCCACGCCAGGAGCCGCAGGGCGGGCAGGTGGCGGGGATCGAGTTCAAAGGTCAGCTCGAGCTCGCTGTGCACCGCCCCCCAGTCGCCATCGCTAGCGGCGACATGGGCCAGGGCGTAGTGGGCCCAGGCCATGCGGGGGTCCAGCTCGAGGGCTCTCCCGAGGAGCAGCTCGGCGGCTTTTCGATCGGGCTCGAGACGCGCCGCCAGCACGAAAGCCGCGGGCATGGGATTCTCCTCGGCGGCGCGGCGGTAGATCCGTCGCAGTTGGGCGCGCGGGCTGCTGCTCTGGTCGAGGGCAAGCCCCAGTTGCCGCGCACGCTCCTCGCTGCGAGCGAGGCGTGCCTCCTGGTACAGAATCGCCAAACGCAGGTCATTGGGCGCTTCGTGGCAGGCCGCTTCAAAGACGCTGGCGGCCCGGGCGAAGTGGCCCCGTTCGAATTCGTGCAGGCCCTCGAGGACCTCTTCGAGGAGCCCCTCACTGATGGCCTCGTAGGGCTGCGGACCGAAGGCCCCGTCGCTGACCCAGGGTTTCTGGGTCGTGGCGCAAGCGACGCACAGGACCGCCATGAGGACGGATGCAAGAGTCGCCCGGCGGGCGGCGGTGCTGAGGGTCAGGGCCCTCACTCCGGTCGCCGGCCTTCGAAGCGCAGGGTCGCGGCGCGCTGCTCGCGGCCCGTGGCGGCCTCGCGCCAGAAAGCTTCGCCCAAAGCCTCGACCACAACGGGTACATCGCCCGGTCGTTCGAGGAGCACCAGGCGCTCGAAGGCCACGACCTCGAGGCCATCGAGGTACGCGCGCAAGTCCATGCCACGGCCCTCCTCGCGGGTCTCGAAAACTTGCTGAAAGCCCTCGGGCAGGGTCGTGGCGCTGTAACTGTGGTACTCGGGCTCGATGCGCGTGGCAATGTGATCCATCAGTCCCCGAGGGCCTTCGATGCGCACCTCATCGGCGATCAAGAGAGCCGACGCCTCGAAGCTCCGGGTCCAGGGCAGCACCTCCGGCGCGGGCGCTTGCAATGGCTGGGGCGTATCGCTCTGGCGACTCTTGGTCGGCGCAGAGCAGGCGCACAGGCAGAGGAACATCAGAATCGAGGTCCTGGTGGTGTTGGGGTGGATCATCTCTGGTGAGTTTCGGACAAGTTGGGCGACCCGCAAGGGCTGAATCGTGCCTGGTGGAAGGGTCGCGGGTGAGAAGGCGGGACGGCTGCAAGGGGGCTATCGCAAGCCGCAGGCCTTGAGGGCGCGATCGCGTGTGGCGGCGGCGCGGGTGCGGGCTTTCTCCGCGCCCAGGGCCAGGACCCTATCGACTTCGCCCGGGTCAGCCAGAAACTCTTCCCTGAGCGCCCGAGCAGGAGCGAAGTACTCCTCCATGGCTTCGAAGGCGCGTATTTTCATGTGCCCGTAGCCGGGCGCCTCGGCACCACCGGCGCGCACGCGCTCTTCCCACTGAGCGAGCTCCGCGGAGTCGAGGAACAACTCGAGAAAACGGAAGGGCAGGAGTTCCGCGGGGTCCTTGGGTTCCTCGGGCGCGCGGCTGTCGGTGACTATTTTTCCAAAGCGTTTCTTCAAGCGCTTGCCATTCTCGAAAATCCAGATGTCGTTGGCGTAGCTCTTGGACATCTTCTTGCCGTCGATCCCCTGGACCCTTTGGTGCAGGCCGCCTTGGGCCAGGCGGTGCTCGGGACGCATGAAAACCTCGCCGAAGGCGCCATTGAAGTAGCCGCCCATATCCTGAGCCATCTCCACATGCTGCACCTGGTCCTTGCCCACCGGCACGATGGTCGAGTCATAGGCCAGGATGTCGGCGGCCATGAGGATCGGATAGGTGAACAGACCCACGCTGGGTTGCACGCCCTGGGCCAATTTGTCCTTGTAGGAATGGGCGCGCTCCAGGAGGCCCATGCCGGTCACGCAAGAGAGCATCCAGGCCAGCTCGCAGACCTCGGGCACATCGCTCTGGCGAAAGAGGGTGGCGCGGTCGAGGTCGAGACCCAGGGCCATATAGGAGATCGCCACTTCGCGCACGCGCTCGCGCATGAGCTCGGCATCGCGTCCGGTGGTCAGGGCATGGTAGTCGGCGATGAAATAGAAGTGCTCGCCCTCTTCCTCCACGGCCGCGATGTGCTGACGGATGGCTCCGAAGTAATTGCCGAGGTGCAGGAGGCCGGTGGACTGCAGTCCGCTCAGGAAGGTATTCATGAAGGGTCCAAACTTGGATGGCCGAGGAGCCGGGATGGGCGCTAGCCCCGGGCAAGCTAACCGGGATCGGCCACAATTTAGACGGCGATCTGCAATCCAACGCAAGAACCACTGTCTTGATTTGAGCTGCCCATCGCAGACAATCCCCCCATGGGTATCTGCCGAGGTCGAATTTCCCGCCAGCCCGCCGCGCGGCTCGTATGGGCTGGCCTCGCGCTGCTGGCTGCCGGGGGCTGCGCAGGCCCCGGCAGCGAACAGCACCTGGCGCCGCTCTACACCCACATCTCCCTGGCCGAGGGAGGTGTGGAGCACGAGGCCTTGGCGGGGGCGGTGATCGCACGGCGCGAGACCCTCGCAGGGCCCTTGAGCACCTGGGGCCTGCGGCCCTTCTTCCTGCACTATCCTGATCGCGAAGAACGCAGCCGGACCCAGTTTCTGTACCCCTTCGGGCGCGTGGTACGCGGCGGCGGCGAGTTCAACTGGTGGTTGCTGCCTCTGGCCGACTACCGCTCGGAGAACACGCCTGAAGGTCGCAAGTGGAGCCTCTTGTCCCTGCCGGGCGTCTACCTCGCGAGTTTTCCCGACGGCCGCAGCACCCAGGCCTGGTTCCCCGTGGCCGGGCGGGTCGAGGAACTCATGACCTGGGACCGACTCGACTTCGCCCTCTGGCCCCTGTGGATGCGTAGCGTGCGCGATGGCCGCGTCACCCAGCACATTCTCTTTCCCTTCTTCTCCTTTACCCGCGCCGCCGACGGCGGCGGCTGGCGCGTGTGGCCCTTGGCCGGCCACACCTGGGTCGACGACCGCTACGACCGCTGGTGGGCCCTCTGGCCGATCCTCCGCTACGCTCAGGAGAACCTGAAGTCGAGTCCGCGCCACAGGCAAACCCAGTGGTCGGTCTTTCCCCTCGTTAGCCAAGCGCGCCAGGGCAGCTACACCTCGACCACGGTGTTGTGGCCCTTCTTCGGCTACGCCCACGATCCGGCCCTGGGTTTTTGGGCCTGGGATGGACCCTGGCCCCTGGTGCGGGTGATGCGACCGGGAGACGAGAGCCTCGGGCCCCTGCCGCAGAATTCCAGCCACGCACGGCGCACGCGCTTTTGGCCCTTCTGGTCGCATTACAAGGGCGATGGCCTTGAGTCCACCTGGTACGCCTGGCCCCTGGTAAATAAGCGCCACGAGAGCTACTACGAGGCCGAACGCGACACATTCTCGATCTGGCCTCTGTGGCAGTCCTTCGATCGACGGGAAGCTGATGGCTCGCGACTGGTCTACTCGAAGCTCTGGCCGCTCTACCAGGCGGAACGCGAGACCGACTCCGCGGGCGAAGAGCTGCGGCGCTACCTCTTCCCCCAGCTCAACCCGCTCTGGCGTTGGCCGGACCTCGACCAGCACTACTCGTGGATCTATGAGCTCTACCGGGCCGAAATCGGGGCCCAAACCAGCCAGGAACGCGGCCTGTGGGGGCTCTGGAGGCGCGAGCAGGGCGGCGGCGAGGAGCGCAGTTACATCAGCGGCCTGTGGTCGCGGCGGGCGTATCACGATGGCACCGAGGCCGTGGTTGAACACTCGGTTTTCTTTGGGCTCCTGCGCTGGCGCAGCACGCCCTCGGATCCTCTAGACTTCCTGGCCCCGGCCCTGCCCGGTCCCGGTTGGCCGATCTTGCGCGCCAACGCCCCCCCCTCGCCATGATGCCGTCCACGCTCCTCAGGAAGCTCGTCGAAGACTCCGGCTACCGGGTGGACCTGTTGTGGCAGACCTTCAGGCGCCTGGGGCATACCTTCGCGCGACGCAAATGGGTCGCCCAGGCGATGATTTCCCTGGGCCTACATGTGGTCCATGTGGTCCTGGTGGTGGGCCTCTTCATGGGCATGATCGTCTCTTTGCAAACCGGCATCGAACTGGCGCGCATCGGCCAGCAGGACCAGATCGGCACCATCGTCTCCCTCAGCATGGCGCGCGAGATGGGGCCCTTCATCACGGCCATCATCCTGGCCGCCACGGCGGGCAGTTCGATCGCAGCCGAGCTCGGCACCATGGCGGTCAGCGAAGAACTGGCAGCCCTTGAGGTGCTCTCCATCGACCGCCACAAACTCTTGGTTCTGCCGCGCGTGGTGGCCCTGGCGATCATGTGTCCCCTGCTCACGATCCTCTGCGACGCCGTGGGCATTGCCGGCGGAGGGTTCGTGGCGGCGACGCAATTGCAAGTGAGCTGGGAACTCTACCAGTCCTCCGCCATCGAGGCCCTGCGGCCGGTCAAGGGCGTCTTCGACCTGCCCTTCGATGTCTACTCGGGGCTGCTCAAGTCGTTCTTCTTCGGGATCATCATCGCGGTCATCTCGTGCAGCCAGGGTCTCAAGGCACGCGGCGGCGCCCTGGGCGTAGGCCACGCCACACGCGGCGCCGTGCGCGACTCGATCATCGCCATCATCGTGGCCAACTACTTTCTGACCTACTTCCTGTACGAGCTCTAGCGATGTCCGCCCAGCCCGTCATTCGCTTCGACGATGTCTACAAGAGCTTTGCCGAGCAAGCGGTGCTCGCGGGGCTCTCCTTTGATGTGCCCCGGGGCAAGACCCTGGCCATCATGGGCGCCTCGGGTTCGGGCAAGTCGGTCACCCTGCGCACCATCATCGGCTTGCTGGCGCCCGACAGTGGCCGGGTCATGGTGGAGGGCCGGGCCGTGGCCGAAATGAACGCCGGGGAGCTCTCAGAAATGCGCCGCACCATGGGCTATGTCTTCCAGGAGGGCGCCCTGATCAATTGGCTCAGTGTGGGCGAGAACATCGCCCTGCCCCTGCGCGAAAACACGGACAAGAGTGACGAGGAAATCCGCGCCCGGGTGCAGGACAAGCTCGATGCCGTACACATCCCCGACGCCTGGGACAAGTTGCCCTCCGAGATCTCGGGCGGCATGAAAAAGCGCGTGGGACTGGCCCGCGCTTTGGTGACCGAACCCGAGATTATCCTCTACGACGAACCCAACGCTGGTCTCGACCCCGAGATCGCGCGCTCCATCAATTCCACCATCCGCGAGCTGTCCGAGACCCTCAATGTGACCTCGATCGTGGTCGAGCACCGTCTCGATTGCGTGCGCCGGGTGGCGGACGAGGTGCTCTTCCTGCATGCAGGCAAGGCTCTCATTCAACTGCCCCCCGACGAGTTCTTCAGCTCCGATCATCCGCGCTTGCAACGCTTCTTCGGGACCCACCCCGAGACGCAGAACGCCCCGACGCCATGAACACCACCAACCACTTCCTGCTCGGCTTGCTCTTCGTCGGCGCCCTGTCGATCCTGGGCTACTTCACCTTCTTCCTCTCGGACTTCTCGTTCCTCGGCAATGTGCAGCAGATAACCGTACACTTCCCCGAAGCCGGCGGGCTACGCGAGGGTGACTCGGTGCTTGTGGCGGGTGTGCGCTGGGGCAAGGTAACCACGATTACCTATGACCCCAGCGCCGCCCTTCAGAACAAGCGCATCACGGTGCTGCTCTCCCTGGACAAGGACGCGGTCGCTCTGCACGAAGACCACACGATCAGAATCGAGGACGCAACTCTGCTGGGCGGCAAGAACCTCAGCATCGATCCGGGTACAGCCAGCGAGGCCCTGGTGCCCGCTGATCAGGTGCTATTCGGCACGCTGCAGCTGAATGTGGTCGAAGCAGCAGGTGAGTGGATCGACAAGAACGGAGACGCGCTGTCCGAAACCGTAACCTTCGTGCGCGACCTGGTGGAAGGCGTCTCCGAGGGCCGCGGCACCGTGGGTTTGTTCCTAAAAGATGAGCAACTCGCGGATCGTGTGGAGAGCTTGGTGTACGACGCGGCCGACACAGCCGCGAACCTAAAGACCATCACCGCGCGCCTGGAACGAGGCGAAGGCAGCCTCGGGCAGTTGCTCGTGAAGGATGACCTCCTGGCCACATTTAGCGAGATTACGGACAGCCTCCAGCAGCTCCTGGACGAGGGCAACGCGGTCATGGCCGACGCGCGCGAGGGCAAGGGCCTCCTGGGCGCGATATTGGTCGATGAGCAGCTCAGCGAGAATGTCACTCTCGCCATGAGTCGCTTGCGGGCGATCCTGGTGGACCTGGCAGCAGGCAAGGGCACGATCGGCCGGCTACTCAGCAAGGAAGAGATCGGCAAGGACCTGCAAACGATCATGGACCGCCTGGCCAAGGGCGAGGGCTCCCTCGGGAAGTTCATGAAGGAAGACGAGTTCTATGAAAACGCCCGTCAGATTTCAGTCGACCTGAAGGACATCATCGCCCAGGTCCGCGACGGCCGCGGCAGCGTGGGCCGGCTGATCATGGAAGAGGACCTCTACAACAGCCTGCTGAGAGCCGTGGGTCTGCTCACCCGTTCCCTCGAGGAATACCGCGAAGCGGCGCCCATCTCCACCATGACCAGCGTGATCTTCGGAGCTTTCTGAGGGAACCTGTCAACAACATTGAGACACATCCGTGCTGGGTTTAGTGGCGAACGAGTTCCATCGAAGATGTCGAGCATGATGTACAGGAAGTAGCGGCTCCACTTCCGGGGCCCCCCGCAGCTTCGTGTTATCCCGGGACCAGACTTCGTTCGGGCCGCGAGCCAGGAGATCCGGCAAGGTGTACAAGAGCGCCGGCTTGGAATAGGGCTGAATCGTCGTTTACTGCCCGATTTCGGCCAACAGAGAGCGAGTCTCGGCCGTCCAGGCTCCCTCGGGTTCGCGCTCGAGATAGGCTTCGAGAACCTCGCGGGCTGCCGGCGTTTCCAGGGCGGCATGCAGGGCGCGGGCCAACAAGAGGTGCACCGGCTCAGGCAAGACGAGGTCTTCGTCGAGGGCTCGCTCGAGCACGAAGCGCCAGTGGGTCGCGGCGGCGAGGGGATCGCCCGCGACAAGCAGGATGCGCGCCAATTCGTGGTGCACCAGCAGCAGCTCGTCGTCGAGTTCGAGCGCCCGCTCAAAGTGCTGGCGCGCCGACTCGATGTCGGGGGGGGCGCTGGCACCGTAGGCTTCGATGCCCGCTCGCAGTTCTTTCAGGGCGGCATCTTCCAGGATGTTCGCCCCCGAACCGAGGGCCTCGGCGCTGAGCCCCTTCGCGCGGGCCAGACGGAAGTACTCGATGGCCTGTTCGCGTTGTTTCTGGATCAGGGCCGAGAGGGCGGCGCGCTTGTACATCATGGCCAACTCCTCGGGGCGGCCATGGCCAGAGGCGCAAAGCTCCTCGAGCAGGACCACGGCCCCGGCGAAGTCGCGCCTGGCTGCCAGCACATCGGCCAGGAAGAGCCGCGCATCGGGGTCCTCGGCATCGAGTTCAAGGGAGCGCCGCACGGCTTCGAGGGCACTCGCGGGCCGCGACTCGGAGAGGGCCCGTTTGGCGAGCAGCAAATGGCCTTGGGCCAGGGCCCGGGCGCAGAAGGGCAGGCTTGCGTCGTACTGCAAGGCGCGCTCCAAGAGTCGCATGCCCGCCCGGGCGCCGCCGGGACGGGAGAGCTCGATGATGCCCTGGGTGCGCAGGATCTCCGGAGTCAAGCCGGCAGCCTCGCGGCCACGCTGCAACTCCGCGCGAGCACCCTCCAGGCGTCCAGCGGCAGCGGACAGCTCGGCAGCGGTGGCATAGACACGCGGATCGGCGGGCGACTGGGCGCGGGCCTTTTCCACCCAGCGCAAGACCTCGAGATGCTTGCCCTGGAGTGCCGACAGGCGAGCCTGCAAGAGCAGCCCCTCGACACCTAGTTTGGTCTCTAGCTTTTTGAGCAGCTCCCGGGCGACCTCAAAGTCCCCAAAATCGAGGGCCGTGCGCAGAGCCCGAGCGCCGGGGGATTCATCCCGTTGAAAGGTCTCGCGCCTGGCGGCGCCAGAGCCGGCCTGCACGGTAGGAGGGGTGACGGCGTCGGTTTCCGCCTCGGAGCAGCCGAGGCCGCAAGCGAGCAACAGGACACCGGCCAGCTTTCGGGGGGAGAGATCCATGACCTAACAATCTTAGCCGAGAGGAAAGCTCGATAGGATACGAACCATGGGTAAGGTCCGCTTCGTCACTTTTGGTTGCAAGGCCAACCAGTACGATACCCAGGTTCTGCGCGAGGCCCTGGTGCGGCGGGGCTGGAGCGAGGCCGAACGCGATCTCGACCTGGTGGTAATCAACACCTGCACGGTCACGGCGGCAGCCGGCAGCAAGGCCCGCAAGCTGGCGCGTCGCATCGCCCGCGAGAGCCCCAACACCAAGATCGCGATGGTGGGTTGCCTGGCCGAGAGCGAGCCCGAGATCCTGCGCGACCTGCCCGGAGTCGAGTGGGTCCTGGGCAATGGCGAAGCCAAGGTCCCGGTCAACTTCCTGCGCGAGCTGGGCCACGAAGTCGGTCCCGAAGAGCTCGGCATTCCAGCCGGCATCTCGCAATTCCAGGGCCACACGCGAGCCTTCCTGAAAATCCAGGACGGCTGCGACATGGCCTGCACCTTCTGCATCATTCCCAAGGTGCGCGGCAAGAACCGCTCGCGCCCCCTGGCGGAACTCGTGGCCGAAGTTAGGCGACTGGTGAGCGCCGGTCATGTGGAGATCGTGCTGTGCGGTATTCACATCGGTCACTGGGGACGCGAATTGGGGCTCGGCCTCGCCGATCTCATGGGCGCCCTGGTGGAGATCGACGCCAAGGGACCCACCGGCGCACCGGCCGACTTTCGCCTGCGGCTCTCCTCCATCGAAGCCACCGAGGTCAGCTCGCGCCTGCTCGAAAATATCGCCTCACACCCCGAGCGGGTAGCGCCACACCTGCACCTGCCCCTGCAATCGGGCGACGGCGAGATCCTGAGGCGCATGGGCCGCTGGTACGGCCCTGATGAGTATCAAAGGGCTCTGGAGAATATCCGCATGGAACTCGACCGGCCCGCTTTCACGGCCGATGTGATCGTGGGCTTCCCAGGCGAAAAAGAGTCCCATTTCGCCAATACCGTGCGAATGGTGCAGGTATCCGGCTTTGCTCGTTTGCATGTCTTCCCCTATTCAGCGCGCCCCGGCACCCTGGCCGGAACGCTCGCGGACGCTCCGGCAGCGGATGAGGTACGCGAGCGTCGAGCGCGCCTCTCCGAGGTCGCCGGCAGTGTCGGCGATAGCTACCGGCGCAGCCTGGAGGGCGTCATCGAATGCGTGGTGCCCGAGGGTTTCGGTGGACTCTCGGGACGCTACAATCGAGTGCGCTTGGATCCCGCTGATTGGCCCGGCGTGTTGCCGGACTTATGTCATGTGCGCCTCGAACTCGAGCCCCTCGCCGATGACCCTGGCAGCGTGGGGCTCTTGGGCCGGCCCCTCGTTCGGGAGGGTCGTCCGACAGGTCCCATGTCAGCGAACCCCTCAACGACGACGCCTTCAACGACGACGCCCTCAACAAGAGAGCCAGCCCCGCTCAAGACCGTGGAGATCAGCACATGACGCCGATGGACGAGACAGAGCGAGTGGCGAGCTATGAGGAGATTGAGCTCGGACAACTCGCCACGGGACTGGCAGCCCACCTCAGCCGCGCCCGGCGCCGCGGTGTCAAACGCCTCGCGGCCCGGCCGGCGCCCGCGGTTTCCGCTGGTCCCCGCGCGGTCGTCGCCACCCCGCAAGCCCCACGGCACGCCGCTCCCGAAGGACCTGACGAGCGCATCCGCCGCCTGGCCTCAGCCGCCGGCGACCTCGAGAGCCTGGCCACCCTGGTGGCTGGCTGCGAAGCCTGCAGCCTGTGCCAGACCCGCTCCCAAACCGTCTTTGGCGAGGGGCACCCAAAGGCCCGGGTGATGTTCGTGGGCGAAGCCCCGGGTTTTCACGAGGATCGCCTGGGGCGTCCCTTCGTGGGCGACGCGGGGGGCATGCTCGACAGAATCATCACCAAGGGCATGGGCCTGGCCCGGGGTGACCTTTATATAGCCAACATCCTGAAATGCCGCCCGCCGGAGAACCGCGACCCCTCGGCCCTCGAAAAAACCCTCTGCACGGGCTGGCTCCAGCGCCAGATCGAACTGGTGAACCCCGAGGTGCTGATCCCCCTGGGCCGCCACGCAGCGGGGCACCTCCTCCAAAGAGACGATTCCATGGGCAAAATGCGCGCCAGGGTCCACCATCTGGCTGGTCGCAAGATCGTGCCCACCTACCATCCGGCCTACCTCCTGCGCACGCCGAGCGCCAAGAAGGACTGCTGGAAGGACATCCAACGGGCCATGGCCGAGGTAGATGGCTGAGAGGGGGCGATCCCTGGGTCAAGAGGGCGGTAACCCAGCGTCTGTGGCGGGGTAGCCCGCCCATCCGAGAGGACCGGGGCCGATTCCCGGAGCTGGGCATCGGCTGCGCTTGCCCCCGCGGGAGTTGACCCTCCAGGCGACGGCCGCTATCCTCCCCGCTCTCTTTTCCTGGGTTTCCTGCGGGACTCCCCGGTCTCCGACGACCTCGCTGCGCGCCGGCGAGCCACGGACCGGCCAATCTACCCGTAGTGCCCCCCCAAGGTTTTCTTAGATTGCGGCCGGCACCCGAGCCGTCCCCATCCCCCCACCAGCACTCGTAAGAAGGTCCGAGAACCCATGCGTCTCCGCTTCCTCCTCCTGCCGCTCCTCGCGGCCCTCCCCGTCGCCTGCAACTCCCCCTCCGCCAGCGAGGCCAATTCCAAGAGCAAATGGGAGGCCGGGGGACTCCGGTCGATCCCCATCGAGCTTCAGGACCTGGCCCAGGACGAAACTTCCGAGGAAGTCCCGGCCGCGGAAGCCAGTGCCCCCGCGCCCGCCCAAGCGGACGACGGCCAGAGCACAGCCGAAGCCCTCGCCCAGGACGGCGACGCCCTTACGCGTCGCCGCACCAAGCGTGCCTTCCTCGCCGGCGAGTCGATCCGCCACGGCGACGCCCTCCTCGATCGCGCCGACCTCGAAGGGGCTCTCGTGGCCTTCTCCGAAGCCCTCGCCGTGGACCCCTCCAACCAGGAGGCCCGGGTGCGCATGCGCAAGGTCGAAGCCATGTTGGGTCACCGCTATGCTGTGGCCGCCGATGCCCTCGAGGACGAGGTCGAAAGGTCCATGGTCAAGCGCGCTCAGGCTCGCATCGAGGCCGAACGCTTCGCGATCCTCGGCGATGCCGCCCTGCGCCGGGGGGACTATGACAGCGCCATCGGGGAGTACCGCCAGGCCGAGCTGATCCTGCGCTTCAACCCCCTGATCGCCACAGCATCCCTGGACGAGCGCGTCATCTCGGGCAAGCTCAATTCGGCCGTTGACCTGGCTGAAGAAGCCCGCAGGGCTGCCCACGAGGAGCAGCGCGCCACGGCGAGCATGGCCCGTGCAGAGTCCGAGCGCCGCGAGCGCGAATACCACGAGAACAAACTCATCACGCTCTTCCGCGAGGCCAGCCAGGCTTTCCTCAACGAGAATTTCAAACACGCCGAGGCCGTCTGCGACCTGATCCTGATGGACGACCCGGGCAACGAAGCCGCCACGATGCTGCGCGAGAACTCGCGCCACGCGCGTCACATCAGCACCGCCGAACGCAACCGCCGTGATTACAAGGAACAGTGGCTGCGTACCTTCGCCGACCTCGACACCCTGAATGTGATCCAGACCGAGACCATCGTGTTCAACGACCTCGAGCGCTGGGCCGAAGTGATGAAGCGCAACCCGCGCGAATTCTCCCCCACCGATGCCAGCGGCGACGCCGAGGACGCAGTGGTCTACGCCAAACTAGAAGATGTGCGCTTCGCCCCGCAGTTCGTGGGTGAAGATGGAGAAGGCGCGCCCCTGGTGGAGGTGTCCAGCTTCCTGCAAAGCCTGACCGGCGTCAACTTCGTCATCAGCACCATGGTGCGCGAAGACCTTGGTGAAGAAGAGACCATGGTCAATCTGCAACTGCCCGAGTACAGCGTGCGGAAAATCCTCGACATCATCGCCGAGACCCATGAGAGCCTGCGCTGGAAAGTGCAGGACGGCGTGGTCAAGTTCGTCACCTCCGAGGAGATGATCGGAGGCCAGGTGCTGCGGATGTACGAGGTGCGAGACCTGATCCACCCGATCCCGGATTTCCCCGGCCGCGACATCAATGTGCAGCCCTCGGGCGGCATCGAACTCGTGGAAGAAGAGCCCGAAGAGCGCGAGTCGAATGTCGTCACCAGCGACCTGCTCGACCAGCTGATTCGTAACAACATCGCCCCCGAGTCGTGGGAAGCGGATCCCTCGAACAACCTGCAAATCAACGAAATGGGCGTGATGGTGGTCAACCAGACCCCGGAAGTTCACAAGCTGATCGCCAACCTGCTGGCCGACCTGCGCGAAGCCACGGGCATCATGGTCGATATTCAGGCCCGCTTCATCAAAGTCGAGGACAACTTCCTCGAGGACATCGGCGTCGACTTCCGCGGCTTGGGCCAGCCTGGCCTGGGTACCAACGAATTCTTCGACGACTTTGGCGACGCCACCACCCAGGCCGAGCTCGGCAGCGAGATCGGTACCGATCCTAGCCTGGGCGCCTTCTACAACGAGGGTGAGGACGGCGACATCAAAGGCCGCGTGGAGCAGCTTTGGGACAACGCCCTGGAGAGCCCGGGCGGTCTGGAAGGCTCAGGTGGCCTCTCGTTCCAGTGGACCTACCTGAACGATGTGCAGCTCGAGCTGATCCTGCGAGCCGTGCAGAAGTCCGAGCGCATCGAACTCGTCAGCAACCCGAAGGTGCTCGTGACCAACACCGGTCGGGCCAACCTGACCGTGCTCAACCAAGTCGTCTATGTGAAGGACTTCGATGTCGAGATCGCGCAAGCGGCCTCCATCGCGGACCCCATCATCGATGTGGTGCAGGACGGAGTGATCCTCGATGTGCGCCCGGTGGTCTCCGCAGATCGGCGCTTCATCACCCTTGAGGTGCGGCCCACAATCGCGACCCTCACGCGGCCCATCCGCGAGAAGTCCACGACGCTCGGTTCCCAGGCCTCGGTGACGATCCAGTTGCCGGAACTGGAATTGCAGCGCTTGCGCACCACGATCCCCATGCCCGACGGCGCCACGGTCATGCTCGGAGGCCTGAAGGTCTCGGACAAGAAAGACCACCGCTCGGGTGTACCCATCCTGAACAAGATCCCTCTGATCTCGATGCTCTTCGAGCGCAAAGGCAAGGCGATCTCCAACCGCAAGCTCCTGATCCTCTTGAAGGCCGACATCGTGATCCCCGCGGAACACGAGCCCACCGAGGCCCAGCTCAGGGGAGTCTGAGCGCCCTCGCAGAAGAGAGCCCCAACTCACGATCCTCCACGCGCGCCCTGATGGCGGGGGGGAGCCTCAGCCTTGGGGAGGTCTCGAATAGCTCGAGGTCTCCCTTTTTTCATGCGAACCTCCACCTACCCCGCCGTGCCTGACAAGCAGGTGCCTAGCTAGCCATGGGCTCCCATCAGAAGCGCCGCCCGTGGGCGTTCTCGCACGGGATCTGTTCAGAAAGTGCGTTGCCGCACGGCCACGCCACGGTAGGTCGTGTGGCGACAGGTTGCCCCCCCCCTCTCTCTACAGCCTAGCCCGGACCCTCCACCACTCATCGCCATCGCCTCCCCCCGCGGTGGCGGAAGCAAGCCCATGAGTCTCCTCCGACGCCCCCCCATTTCAATTCAACGCATCCTGACCCCGATCCTCTGGGCCCTGCTGTGCCTGGCAGGCCCCCTGGGCGCCGTCGGCCTCGCCCAGCAGGGCGAAGCCGAGGTGCAGGACGATATCGAGTTCGCCAAGGGGCTCGCTCGGGAGTGGGGCTTCGTCGACCTCGCCAGCGAAGTCATCCGCGAGATCGAGCGCGGCGGAGTCTCCGCCCGCACCGGCGAACTGTTGGGCGTTGTCAAGTGTGACATCTACGCCCAAGCCGCCCTCGCCGAACGCGACCGCGAGCGGCGCAACGAGCTCTTCGAGTTCGCCATGGCGGCCTATGAGGATTTCCTCAAGGAAAACCCCAACTCGCAAAGCGCAGCCTCGGCCGAGGCGGACTACATCAACACTTCCTCGTCCTTCTCGCGCTCCCTCGAGATCTCGATGGAAGAAGCCGTGGGCCAGGAAGCCGAAGAATTGCGCCAGCGCCGCATCGAAGTGCTCACCGGCGCAGTGGCCCGCACCGGCGCCTTGATATCTAGCCTCAAGTCCATCGAGGAGCCCGGCGAGGCGGAGAAGCGTGAACGAGGCAATGTCATGCTCACCCGTGGCCGCATGCTGCTCGAATTGGGCCGCACCGAGGAGGACGGTGAGTACTCGTTCCAAACCGCTCACCAGATCCTGGAAGAGGCTGTTTTCGACCAGGGCGAGGGCACACCAGCCTCATTGCGCGCCTACGACTTGATCGGCAAGGTCTACCTGGCTCAGGCCCTCTGGAGCGATGCTGCGATCTACTTCGAAGCCGTCATTGAGCAGGCCCTACCGTCGGACCCGGAACTCTGGATCAAGATGGTCAATGAACTGGAACTCAGCCCCCAGGACAAGGACCAGCGCTGGCTCTTCATCGAACTCTCGAGCAAGGGTCTGGTGGAAGCCAAGATGGCCTCTGGCGATATCAAGGGTGCCATGCGTTACGCCATGCACCTCTACATGACCCAGAAAAAGGAGGGCTTTGTGTACTCCAAGATGGGCTACCAGTCGCTCCTGACCGCCGGCGCGGCGATGCTCGACGCCGGTGGTGTGATTGGTGGCAATACCGCCCGGGGAACGGCCAAGTGGTTCCCCAACCCGGAAGCCGCCCGAGAGGACGGAGTCTCCAAGCGCTACATTGTCCCCACCACCGACATAACCCTCAAAATCGGCCAGCAGGTGGTGGCCGAGAACCAGGGCAGCGTGTTGCAGATCCACGGCCAGAAACTGATGGCCGCAGTGCTCAGCCGACCCGGTATCACAGTCGAGTCCTCTGTGCTCTACGAAGCCGCCGAGGGCAAGTACAACGCCCGCGAGAACCAAGGTGCTCTGGAGGCCTTCCGCGTGGTCCTGGCCTCCCTCGACGACCAGGACAAAGCCACGGCCCTCGAATTCGCGCCGGGTACCTATTTCCGCATGGGCCGTACCTACCAGCGCGAAGGCCGCCACCTCGAGGCAGCCATGGCCTTCCGCGAAGGCTGCACGACTTACCGCGGTGACCCGCAGTACGACGGATCGAATTCCAAGGGTTTCTACAAGTCCATGCAGGAGTTGATCAACAAGGCGCCTGGCGATGCCGCCATCAAGGACCTCTTCGAGAGCGCGGAAAAACTAGCGGCGGAGATGTCCGCAGGCGATGCGGACCAAATCAATGCTGACCTGGGAGACCGCGAGCGGCGCAGGAAGAACTTTGAGAAGGCCATCGAGTACTACAAACTCATCTCGAAGGCCTCCAATGTTTACGAAAAGGCCCTGGTCAATATAGCCGTTTGCGTGTATCGCCTCGGTCGCAAGGACGAGGGCTATAAGCTGTTTGTCGACTACCTCGACAACTACATCACCAACTCGCTCAACAGCACCGGGGATAGCCCGGTCAAGGAAGCCAAGCGCATCGACGCCACGGCCACGGCGCGTTTCTACCGCGTACTACACGAATCAAGCAAGCAGGAGTACTCGAGCGTCATCGAGCACGGCGAGGACTACTACGAAGAACATCCCGACCAGACCAGCATGGCCCCCTGGATCATGCGCATGGTGGGTGAAGCGATGATGTTCTCGGGCCAGATCGCCAAAGCCAAGACCTATCTGGAAGTTGCTCTTGAAGCCTATCCCGACAACAAGCACATCGCTGCCTTCGCGGTCAGCTTCTACAAGGAACTCAAACGCCAACGCGATTTGGAGACCGACGCTGAACAGCGGAAGGTGCTCCTGCGCGAGATGGCGGAACTCCTCGCCATTGGCAACAAAGCTGCCTCGGAACTGAGCTTCGGCAACGCCCGCGCCGAGTCGACCCACTGGTTCGATCTCGAAGAATGGGAGCAGGCCCAACGCGTGCTCGAGACGCTGATCACCAAGTTCGGCTCCGATCCCGACCACGAACAGGACATGGTGCGTTATGTGAAGCCCGACTTGGCCCATGTCTACCTCGCCCTGCACAAGGTGCCCGAAGGCCATGCGATCCTCGCGGACCTCGTCACCAGTCTGATCAAAAAGCCCTCCAAGCGCACCCTGATCGATTACGCCCGGGCCGTCACGGGCTGGGTCGAAGGCGACTCCACCGACATCCGCATGGTGGCTGGGGCTGGCACGACCGAGGAAGAATTCCGGGATGCCGTGGACAAGCTCAACGCCTTGGCCGCCAGCGTGGAAGAAAAGTGGACCTGCGAGTGGTACCTCTTCAAGTTCCTCGCTGCCCACGCCTACTACACTTGGGCCACCGCGGAAGGCGGACCGCAGGACAGCAAGAAGCTGGAGGTCCTCAAGTCCCAACTCGATGTGCTGTTCCAGGAACTGGGTCCCCAATTCAAAGGCGAGGCTGGCGTCCCGGGCGTGGGTCAGAGTTGTGATGATTCCGAGTTCGCCGCGGAGCTGGGACAGGATGTCTTGCGCCGGCGCCTCGTCTGGCTCTGGAAGAAGTCTTCCTAGAGCGAGCCTTGCCCGATAAGTTCCAATTCCATGCACCCCCTCGACCAAGACCCCACGAAACCTGCCCTGGCGGGGCCCCGAGCCTCTAGGAATCTGGCCGAAGTACGGGGCCCAAAAGCGATTTGCGACGACTGGGGTGCTCCATCAGGATCCATCCGGGCTAGACTGCTCGCCCACTTTCCGACCATGATGCTCCTCCCCAGCGCAGCCCAGAGTCTCCGGACCACCCTCCTCTGGGGTGGCCTATTCTTCTCCAGCCTCGGCTTCCTGGCGCCGGCCTCAGCCCAGAGCGGGCGCCTCGATCAGCTCTTCGTGCAGGACACCAAGGGTGCCATGCGCCAAATCACGGGCACGGTGACCTCCAACGGCCTGGAGAAGGTCGTCGTCATGCGCGGTGATAAAGAAGCCTCCTTCGATAACGGCCGGGTAGACCGCATTATCTGGGGTCAGGTCTCGGCCGCTTTCCGCGAGGGTCAGACCTACTTCGATCGGGGCGACTTTGAGAACGCTGCCGCCAAGTTCATCCTGGCCACTGACGAGGATGAGCGCCCTGTCATTCAGGCCGCGGCCCGCCTGGCTGCGGGTGAGGCGCTGATGCTCCTGGGCTCCAGCAACCCTTCCCGATTCGCCCTGGCCATCGACCAGTTCGACATTTTCATCGCGGACCACTCCGCGAACCGCGACCTACCCCGGGCCCGCGACCTGCAAGCCCGAGCGACCCTGTTGCGTGGCGAAGAGGGCGATGAAAAACGCGCTGGCGAGCTCTACCGCTCGCTCTTTGAGGAGGGCAATAGCGAGACGCCCACCAAGGGCTACGACCAGTTATCCTGCCTGCACGCCGGTCTGGCCGCCGCGCGAGCCCTGATCTCGGCCGGAGAGACCCTGCCCGCCCGGGAGACTCTGGGAGTCCTGACTTCCGCGTCACGCCTCCTGCTGACGAGCTCCGAAGAAGACAGCCCGGAGCGCCCCAAGCTCGAGGCTCTGGTGGCCGAGGCCTTGCTCGGTGAGGGCTTCGTGTTTCTAGCCTCGGGTCAGGCCCGTCAAGCGGCAACATTCTTCGGCGCCCAATTGCAAAATTCCAACAACGGCGCGCCCGCGGCCCAACGCTTCGGCGCCCTCCTGGGCCTCGGCGAAGCCGCCCTCGCCCAGAGCGCGCAAGATCCCGCCAAGCTGCGCGAGGCCTCGCTCTACTTCGCCCAGGTGGCCGGCCTCGATTACACCGATCGCGACCGCACGGCCCAAGCTCTCCTGCGTCTTGCAGAAACCCTGTCCAGGCTCGGGGATAGTGATGCTGCCGTGCAAGTGCGCTTGCGGCTTCAGACCCTCATCGACGAGTATGGTGACACCCCCTCGGCCGCCACGGCCCGAACCCTTCTGAAGGCGCTTTGATTCGTGCCAGCTTCGCTGCCAACCAGTCCAACGGGCACCAGCGCACCGCGCGGCACCCGTTTTTGAGATCCCCACTCCCTCCCCGTTCCGACTCCAAAGGAGTTCTAAGGTCATGATTCTCCGACAGGCTTCCAACCGCATGGCATCACTTGCCGCGCGAGTCTTGCCCCTCTCCCTGGTGGCATGCTTCGGCACAGCCCCGCTGTTCGCCCAAACAAACTCGGCCCTCGATGTCTTCACCAAATCGGGAGTCATCGGCATCCTGATCATCGTTCTCTCAGTCGTTGCTTTGGCCGTGATCATCGAGAACATGGTCACACTCAAGCGCGACAAGTTGGCTCCGCCTGAGTTGATCGACGAAGTGCAAGCCCTCTTCGACGAAAGCCAGTATCAGGAAGCCATGGAGCTCTGCGAGAACGAGCCGTGCTTCTTCACGCGCATCGCGGGTGCCGGTATCTCCAAGATCGGCCACGACTTCGAGGTCATCGAACAGTCTATCGCCGAGATGGGCGACGAAGAGTCGATCCGCCTGCACCAGAAGATCGGCTGGCTCTCGCTGATCGCCAATGTGGCTCCCATGATGGGACTGCTCGGCACGGTGGGCGGAATGATCAAGGCCTTCAATGAGATTTCCTCCTCTGGTGGCCAGGCCGACCCGGCCGCCCTCGCCGGCGGTATTTCCGAAGCCCTACTCACCACAATGCTCGGCTTGATCGTCGCGATCCCCACCACCGCCTTTTTCGCCTTTCTGCGGAACCGCCTGGTGAAGACCGTGATCGAAGTCGGCGCCATTATCGAAGACCTGTTCGAGCGCTTCCGCCCGGGCCAGCAGGGCTAGGCGCGGAGGCCTTGCGCGAGCCCTCAATCAAGCTGCCATGAATCTGAACAAGCACGACCCCATGACCGAGATGGAGATGGACATGACACCGATGATCGATGTCGTGTTCTTGCTGATCATCTTCTTCATGGTCATCACCGACATGACCCAGGCGGACCTCGAGGATCTCAAGCTGCCCGTGGCCCAAAACGCCACAGCGGACAAGCCCAATCCGGATGAGTTTCGCCCGATCGTGAACATCAAGATCGACGGTTCGATCCTGGTCAAGCGCGAGCTTCTGTTCGATCCGGAGAACGAGGACGACTACAAGGTCCTGCGCGAGTATCTCTCCGATGTCGCCCGGCGGATGAAGAAAGAAAAGGCCAGCGGATTGCCCGACGAACCGCTCTTGATTCGCGCCGACGAGAACACCTCCTTCAAGCACATCCAGAAAGTCATGGAGCAATGCGGCTACGCAGGCATCCAGATCTGGAAAGTGCAACTCGCCGCCGCGGAGGCAAAGAAGGACAAGCCCTGACGCTCACCTGTGTCATGAGCCAACCAAAGAGATTATGAGCCAACTAAAGAGAATCGCCGAAGAGGACTGTGATATGGAGATGACGCCGATGATCGATGTCACCTTCCTGCTCCTGATCTTCTTCATCTGCACGCTCAAGTTCAAAACCCTCGAGGGCAAACTCTCCGCCTATCTGCCCAAGGATGTGGGCGTCAATCAATCCGACGCCGAGCCTATCGAGAAGGTCGAGATCACCCTGAGGGTCAAACGCGAAGGCATCAAGATGCTGCCCAAGCTGGACCACTCGACCCCCACCGAGCATTGGGACCCCGTGACCCATGAGAACAAGCGCTATGTGTACGACGCCTCGCGGGTGATCGAGTACGCCATCGGCCCGCGCAAGACCCAGGACCTCGACGAGTTGCAGAAGCGCCTCGGAGAACTGATCAAGGCTGACATAGAGAGGCCGGCGACGATCGACGCGCGCAAGGGCATCGTCTACGCCGATGTGGTCAGGGTGCTCGACTGTGTGATGAATGTGGACTTCAAGGAAGTCACCTTCGTCGGCTCCTACGAGTAAGTTTTTTCGCGGCTAGCGGGTGCCTGAGCCTTCCAGAGGCGCCAGCTGGAGCGCTTTCTGGCGGCGGCCTGGGCCTTGGGCCCTTCGGGCCCGGCGCGAGGCCCCCAGGGGGGCCTGGGCGAGCCCCATCGAGGCCCTTCCCCGGGCAGCCTGGAGCCCCTACCAGTGCCCATGTTTCGAGCCCTCAGCTCCTCCAGCTTGTCTTTGACCGGGAGCCCTCCAGCTTGGTATCTTTTCGCCCTCGAACCGGGCTGCCGCGGCGTCTCCCGAGGGCCCCTTCCCGCGCGGAATGGACCATCACAGCTGCTGCTGATCGCTTCTGCCCCTTGATCTGATCCTGCATTCCATCTGACTGATTTTCCATCTGACTGATTTACGAAGTACTCGCTCGATAACCCACCCCGTTCCCGTGGATAGGGCCTGGAACAGTAGCGAGCACCTCCGTCCCCCCATCCCCGATACGCTTTTCGAGTGCCTCCCAGCTGGGCACTTGACGAACACAGGAAGTCCGACTTGAGCCTCCCCCGCCAGCACACACGACTCACGAGCCTTGCGCTCGCGCTAGCCTTCGCCGCCGCAGCCTGCAACTCCCAGGGTGTTAGCCCTGACGGTGCCCAAGATGCCCTCGCAGGCGAGACATCCATGAGCAACGCCTGGTGGACAGCCAACACAGCGGCCCCGGTGGCGCCTACCTCCCTGCCTACGCAGGACACAGATGCCTCGGTGGACGAACTGTTGCGCCAGGACGCCGCGCTCCTGGAACTCAAGGAGCAGCGACGCGCCTTCCTCGTCGAGCAGCACATGGCCAACGCCAAGTCGTTCCGCGACCAGTTGCGGCTCGAGGATGCCCAGGCCGAACTGCTCGCGGCCTTGACGCTGGACTCGGACAACCTGTCAGTCAAGCGCAGCCTGGACGAGATCAACGCCCTGCTCGGCAACGACTACAGCGCCGAGGCGATCACTGTCTCCGACATGCTCAGCCACGAGATGCAGCTGCGCAGCCAGGAGATGCGCGCCGAGGCCGGGGAACTCTTGCGCGACGGCAAGCTCTTGCTGGCCAAGGGCAACTACGCCGGCGCAATCGCCCAATTGACCATCGCCTCCCAGACCGTGCGCTTTGCCCCCTACTCCATCGACTGGGGCGGCATCGACTCCGAAATCGGCTCCCTTCTCGAGCGCGCCAAGGGCGACCGGTCGGGCGTGGAACAGGCCAGCCTGCTGTCCCATCAACGCCAAGCCTTCGAGGCCCTGCAAGCCCAGGAAGGCGCCGATGTCCAGCGCCGTCAGGCCGTGGTGGACAACATGCTCAGCCAGGCCATCGAAGCCTTTGAGAAGACCCGCTACGAGGACGCCATTTACTACTCCGACCAGGTGCTGCGCAAGGATCCGCGCAACCAACGCGCCGAGGATCTGCGCGAGGCATCGTTCAAGGCCGGCCTCGACAAGACCCGCTCAGATTATGTCAAGAACAAACGCGAGCAGTTCAAGCGCTGGCAGGAAGAGCTCGAGTCCTACAAGATTCCGTGGACCCCAACGATCACCCTACCCGACGCCGACAAGTGGGCCTCCACCACGGCTCTGCGCGCCAAGCGCCGGGGTCTCGGCAATGACCAACTGATCTCCGTGGGCGAGCGCGACCTGTACCAGAAGCTGCGCAACACCCTGATCAAACTGCCACCGGTGGACGAAATCGAAAGCCTGCGGGAAGTGATCGCCCTGATCCGCATCATGACCGGCTTGCCCTTGGTGGTAGACCCGGCTGCGGAGAACGCCGTCATCGACGAGGGCATCGTCTTCAGCTTCTCCTTCGAGAACGATCTGACTGTGACCCAGGCCCTGAACCTGATCACGGAATTTTCTGGCGAGGAGGTCACCTGGACCGTGCGCCACGATGCCGTGCTCGTCACCACCCGGGAAAAGGCTCGCGGCAAACGCATCCCCGTGCACCACGATGTGCAGGACCTGGTTTTCGGCCTGACCGACTTCATGGGCCCGCGCATCGACCGCATCCGGCTCCTCGATGAGCTCGAGGACGATGACGGCGGCGGCCCCTTCGGCGGCATCGGCGAGAGTCCACAGCTGATCAACCCTGACGACCTGGCAACATTGATCCAAGAGAATGTCGAGCCGCGCACATGGGACGACGGCGCCACGATCGAAAGCTACGAAGGGCACATCGTCATCGTGCAGACCCCCGATGTGCAGGCCAAGGTGCGCGAGTTCCTTGAGGACCTGCGCAACTTCAGCTCATCCCTGGTGACCATTGAGACCAAGTTCATGACCGTGGGCGACAACTGGATCCAGGAGATCGGTGTCGACTTCCGCGGCCTGGATGAGAACCCCCTGACCGATGTCACCAACGGCCTTGAGGACAATGCCTCGCGCGGCCTGGACAACGGCGGCACGGGTGCCAACGGTTCCAACGCTGCGGGTGCGCCCTCCTCGGGCTTCTTCTACGATGACGGCCAGGACGGAGACTTCCGCGGCCGCACCGAGAATTTTTTCGGCTCGGCCCTGGGTTCGACCCTGAGCACCATCGGTGGCGCGACCTTCCAGTACACCCTGCTCAATGACCTCGAGTTGTCGATGATTCTGCGCGCGGTGGAGAAGAGTTCTACCTTCGAGTTGATCAACGACCAGGTCCTGGCGGTGCACAACACCCAACGGGCCTATGTCACGGTTATCCAGCAACGGGCCTACATCCAGGACTTCGATGTCGAGGTGGCCACCTTTCAGGCCGTTGCCGACCCCCAGGTCAATGTGCTCAACGAAGGCGTGGTCCTCGATGTGCGCCCCACGATCCACCACGACCGCCGCTATCTGACCCTCGAAGTGCAGCCCACGGTGGCCAAGGTCGTCAACATGCGCACCTACAGCTCGACCCTGGGTGGCAACACCTCGCCGGTTGAGTTCGAGCTCCCCGAGCTTCAAGTCCAGAGCGTCTTCACCACGGCGGTGATCCCCGACGGCGGTTCGATCCTCCTGGGCGGGCTGACCAACACGCGCAATGTCGAGCGCCGCGCCGAAGTGCCGTGGCTCGCCAAGATCCCCCTGGTTGGCTTCTTCTTCAAGCAAGAAGGCTACAGCGACGAGAATGAGTCGCTGATGATCCTGATCAAGGCCAACATCTCCGATGTGCGCGAGGAAGTCCGCAAGCTGGAAGCTGCTTACTAGCCCGGCCCGATAACGGAAACAAATCAAGCCCGCGGGGGCGGCCTTTCGGTCGCTCCCGCGGGCTTTTCCTTGGAGTTCCATCCGGCGCAAGCCTCGCAGGATTCCCGGCGCCAGAGGAGCAGCCCGGCGCGCAGCCCCGCCGGGAGCTTCCGAGGCCACAATTCCGTGGATTCTCTCCCCCACCTCCGTATCCTCAGAACCTTGCCGGGACCCCCTGGAGGCTCTGCTTTGGCACTTCTGGACGCCGTACTCTTCGACATCGACGACACGCTCTACCCCACGAGCGAGTTTGCGCGCAGTGCGCGGCGTAACGCCGTACGAGCCATGATCGATGCTGGCCTGGACCTGCCCGAGAGCGTGGTCTGGGACGAACTCGAAGAAGTCATCGCCGAGTTCACTTCGAACTACTCGCACCACTTCGATCATCTGCTCAAGCGCTTGCGCCGACCGCATTTCGAGAACCTCAACCACACTCTGGTGGTGGCGGCCGGGGTGGCGGCCTACCACGACACGAAGTTCCGCGAGATGGCGCCCTTCGAGGATGTGCTGCCGCTCCTCAGCGACTTGAAGGCCACGGGGATCACCGTGGGCATCATCACCCGTGGCTGGACCGTCAAGCAGACCGAGAAGCTCCAGCGCCTGGGACTGGTGCCCTACCTGACGCCCCAGGCGATCTTCATCTCCGAACAGGTGGGCATCTCCAAGCCCAACCCCAAGCTCTACTCGGTGGCCCTCTCCGAGCTGACCCTGGCTCCCGGGCGAACCATGTATGTGGGCGACAGCCCGCTGCAAGACATCGCGCCGCCACGCAGCTTGGGCATGGTGGCCACCTGGAGTTCACGGGCGGCGCGCCAGAGCTTGGCGCAGGCCGGAATCGAGGCCGACCATTCAATCGCCAACTTCGACGAGCTGCGGGTACTCTTGGCGGACACCTACGGCCTCGACCTCTGAGTCAATCGAAGAGGTGGCAGGCTACCCTGTGGGTCTCGCTGGCGGAGCGGTGCTCGGGGTAGGACTGCGTGCAGCGGGCTTCGCTAACCGGACAGCGCGGCGCAAAATGGCAGCCCGCGGGCGGGTTCATGGGTGAGGGCACATCGCCACTGAGAGGCACACGACAGCTCTTGGCCCCCGGGTCGGCGTGGGGCACGGCCGAGAGCAGGGCCTGGGTGTAGGGGTGCTGGGGGTTCTCGAAGATCTCGGCCGTGGTGCCGATCTCGACGATGCGACCGAGGTACATGACCGCAATGCGATCCGACAGGTAGCGCACCACGGAGAGATCGTGAGCGATGAACAGGTAACCAAGCTTGAACTCTTCCTGCAGGTCCTTCAGGAGATTGAGCACCTGGGCCTGGATCGAGACATCGAGGGCGCTCACAGCCTCGTCGCAGACCACCAGTCGCGGCCCCAGGGCCAGGGCCCGGGCGATGCCCACGCGCTGGCGCTGGCCGCCGGAGAATTCGTGGGGAAAGCGGTTGCGTGAATCCGCGTGCAGGCCCACCCGCACCAGGAGATCGGCCACGGTGTCGGCGACATCGTGCTTGGTGCAGATCTTGTGTACGAGGAGCGCCTCGCCAACGATGTTGCCCACGGTCATGCGCGGGTTCAGGCTCGAGTAGGGATCCTGAAAGATGATCTGCAAGTCCCGCCGCACCCGACGCATCTCGGCACGAGGGAGGGAAAAGAGGTCCAGGGCCGGGCCTTTCTCGGGGCTGTAGCGCACGCTGCCGGCGGTGGGCTCGAGCAGCCTGAGCAGGGTACGGCCACAGGTGGTCTTGCCGCAACCCGACTCCCCCACCAGGCTCAAGGTCTCCTGGGGCTGAATGACAAACGAGACGCCGTCGACAGCCTTCACATCGGCCACATGCCGTGCGAGCACTCCGCGTTTGACCGGGAAGTACTTCTTGAGCCCAGAAACCTCGATCAGGGGAGTGCCGGCAGCGGGTGTGTTCATGAACGATTCAGGCTCGAAGGCTGTCGGTCTCATCGATGAAATGACAGGCCACGGTGTGCCCTCCATCGCTGGACACGGGTTCGAGGAGCGGCTCCTCGGCGCTGCAACGCTCCTGGGCCAGGGAGCAGCGGGTGCGGAAGCGGCAGCCTCCGGGGAAGTGGAAGGCGCTGGGCACGATGCCCTCGATTGTGGCGAGAGGTTGGTCGCGGGGCGCGAGATCCGGCAAGGAGCGGAAGAGCCCGATGGTGTAGGGGTGGCGCGGTGCGCGGTAGAGCTGCATGACATCGGCGTACTCCACCACCTTGCCGGCGTACATGACCGCCACATGGTGGGCATTCTCGGCGATCACCGCCAAGTCGTGGGTGATCAAGAGCACACTCATGCCCTCGCTCTCCTGGAGGCTCCGTATCAGGTCCAGGACCTGGGCCTGGATGGTGACATCGAGGGCTGTAGTGGGCTCGTCGGCGATCAAGAGGCCGGGTTTACAAGCCATGGCCATGGCAATCATGACCCGCTGGCGCATGCCTCCGGAGAGTTGGTGGGGATACTCGTCCACGCGCTTTTCCGGCGCGGGAATGCCCACCTTGTCGAGCATCACCACGGCGTGCTCGCGGGCCTGCTCGCGGTTGAGCCCCTGGTGCAACGAGACCGTCTCGCCGATCTGGTTGCCCACGGTGAAGACCGGGTTGAGCGCTGTCATGGGTTCCTGAAAGATCATGGAGATCTCATTGCCACGCAACTCGCGCAGACGGTTTTCGCTAACTTGCAGGAGATCCTCGCCGCGGTACAGAATCTCGCCACCAGCGTTAAAACCCGGCGGCTGGGGCACGAGCCCCATGATCGAAAGCGCGCTGACGCTCTTGCCGCAGCCCGACTCTCCCACGATGCCCAGGGTTTCTCCGGCGCGCACGCTGTAGCTCACGCCATCGACGGCCCGGGCAATGCCCTCGTCGCCACGAAAGTGGGTGCGCAGTCCCTTGATTTCTAGCAGCACCTCACCGTCGCGTTCTTTTTCTGCGCTCATTCTTCCGACTCCTTCTTCATCTTGGGATCGAGAGCGTCGCGGAAGGCGTCACCGATGAGGTTGTAGCAAAGAACCGTGACGAAGATGGCCAGTCCGGGAAAGATCTGAATCCACCAGTGCTCGGCCGAGCGCGACTCTACCACGAGAGAACCCCAAGAAGGCACCGGGTGTTGGATGCCAAAGCCCAGGAACGAGAGAGCCGACTCGGTCAGGATGCCCGCCGCCACGGCGAAGGCTCCCGAGACCAGGATGGGCCCCATGGCGTTGGGCAAGATGTGGCGGAAGATCGTGCGCCAGGGCGAGAAGCCCATGGCCCTTGCTGCCACCACGAACTCCTGGTCGCGCAGTTTGAGAAACTCGCCCCGCGCCAGGCGCGCCACACCGGTCCAGCGCACCAGAGCGATCACCACCACGATGGCGATGATCGGCGGCACGCTGTCGGGATCGGTGAACGCCACTACCATCAGGATCAGGAAAAAAGCCGGAAAGCAGAGCACGATCTCGATCACGCGCGAGATCACAAGGTCCACGGCGCCCCCCCCATAGCCGGCGATGGCGCCCACGACGGTGCCGATCAGGACCAAGAGAAAGGCCGAGACAAGTCCCACCGAGAGACTCACGCGCCCTCCCCACAAGAGCCGCACGAGCATGTCGCGCCCGATGGAGTCGGTGCCGAGCAGGTGGCGACTAGGAGCATTTCGCGCGGCTTCTGAGAAGCGCACGCGCACCGGAACCGCCGGTGGCATGTAGCCGGTGATCGGATCGGGCTGGGGCATCCGCGCACCGTGTTCGTAGTAACCGTCCTCGTCGATCATGGCGGCTTCCACCCAGGTCGGCGGGCGGAAGTCCTCGGAGTTGTTGCTCTCGGCGAAGCCCTGGGAAAGCAGCGGGAATACCACCCGCGTGGCCACGATCTCGCCATCGGTGAGGGCATCCTTGTAGGGCGCCGTGGCGAAGGTCATCTCGCCGCCGATGGTGGCGCCCCAGAGCAGCGCCGCCCCCACGGAAATTGTCAACACGCAGGCCAGCTTGGGCTTGCGCGCGCTGCGGATGCGCCCACGATCCATGCCCAGAATGCGATTTGTCAGGCGGTTCCAGAGCGGCCACGAGAGCAAGAGTCCCCACAGCACCATGAAAAACATCTCGCCCCGGCCGATGGATTCAAGCAGGGGATAGCTGGTGCGGCCGCCTTGGAGTTGCAGACCGCCCTCCTCGGGGTGCGCGGGATCCCCGGCAGCGTAGTCCGCCCGCACGGCCTTGACCTGGGCCTTGAACTTGCTCGCCAGCTCCTTGGCGCTCTCTGTGTCTCCGGCGAGCCCGAGGCGAGCCAGCTCCTCGGCCGCGCCAAGCACTTCATCCAGGGCCCCGTGCCTGTCCGGGGCGAGGTAGTTCTGCAAGGTCAAGACCTGGGTCTCGATGGCCAGGCGCTCCTGTTCGAGGGCCTGGGCATAGCTGAAGTCCGAACTTCTTGCGCGCCCCTCGAGGTAGTCCTCGGCGCTGGTCTTCGCCACGCGCCCCAGCCCCAGGGCCGCAGGCAGGAGTGTGCGGTGGGCCTTGTTGTATTCCCCGTAGTTGGCCGCCTCGAGCACCAAGGGACGGTCATTGGCGATGAGTGGCGCAAAGATCGCGCTGGCATAAATCAGGGCCAAGACCACCACAGCTGCACGGAACAACCGCCGCCGTCCGAGCTGCTCGAAGACGATGTCCCAGTAGTCCTTGGAGTAAGCCGACGGCCCTGCGGGATCCTTGATCTTTGGCACCTCACTCATAGCTGATCCTCGGGTCCACGAGGGCGTAGGTGATGTCCGAAAGCAAAATGCCGATCAGCGTGGCGAAGGCCGAAAAGGTCGTGGTGGCCATGATGATGTTGTAGTCGCGCTGCACGAGCCCCTCGTAGGCGTAGCGCCCCATGCCGGGGATGTCGAAGACATACTCCACCACCACCGAGCCACCGATCAGGATCGGTAGCACCGAGGCGAATAGTGTCACCACCGGGATCAGCGAGTTGCGCAGGGCGTGCTTGAAGATCACCACCCGCTCGCTGAGCCCCTTGGCGCGCGCCGTGCGGATGTAATCCTGGCGGATGACATCCATCATACCCACGCGCATCTGGCGCGACAGGTAGGCGAAACTGCCGTAGGTGTAGACCATGACCGGCATAATCAAGTGCAGCCCGCGATCCCAGAGGGCTTCGAGCCCACTCAAGTTCGCCGCGTCCTTGCTTTCGAGGCCCAGCACAGGCAACCAGCCGAGACCTGATTGCCCGAAGGCCAGGATCAACATCAAGCCGGCCCAGAAAGTGGGGATCGAAAACAACAGGAACAACACCACGGTCACGGCGCCGTCGAGGACCGTGCCCTGGCGCGTGGCCGAGAAGATCCCCAGGGGGATCGAGAGCGCATAGGTGATGAGGATCGAGATGAACGAGAGCAGCAAGGTCACCTTGAGCCTGCGCCCGAGTTCCTCGAGGATGGGCACATTGCTGCGTTGCAACTCAGTGCCGAGGTCCAGGGCCAACAGCCCGCTCCAGGGATCCTTGCCGCTGCCGCCGAAGAGTTCGTGGCCGTCGGGCTTGATGTTGAAGGGGCCGATGAATCCGAGGTATTGCACGAAGACATTGCGGTCCAGGCCGTTCTCCCGCTTGAAGGCCGCGATGCGACTGGCAAAGTCACTGCCTTCGGACATCTCCCCACCGCTGCCCACGCCCATCATGACCGTGGCGGGATCTCCGGGCGCCAGTCGAATGGAGACGAAGACCAGGAGGGTGATGCCAAACAGCGTTGGAATCATCCACAGGAGCCGCCGAATGATGTAGTTGAGCACGAGAAGGCGTCTTTTTGAACTACTTCACAGTGGCTCGCGTGCCTTCGCTACCGGCGGGCAGGAACCAGCGCCGCAGGGAGTAACCGGGCGCAATCTTGAAGCCCTGAAAGCCGCGAACGCGCTTGTTCAGAGCGAATTTGCGCGGCGAGTTCAGCAGGAAAAAGTAGGGCTGCAAGGCGTAGATCTTGCGGTGCAATTCCTTCATCAACGCTCCTCGCGCGGCGCCGTCGAGTTCGATCTGAATGGCCTCGATCAAGCGGTCGATCTCGGGGTCGTTGACGCCGGAGTGATTCGATGACTGCGGCTTGTCCCACTTCGAGTGCCAGAGCTGTTCGGGGTCACTCTCGATGGGCGGCACCCAAGCCAGGTTGATGCAGTCGAAGTTGCGTTCGAGGATCTTCTCCAGGAAGGTGGCCCATTCGAAGGACTCCATCTTGAGCCGGATGCCCAACTTGCCCAGGGCCTCCATGTACTTGAGCCCGAAGGACTGCGATGCGGCGTTGCCCGTGGGCATCATGAAGGTGATCTCGAAAGCCACGCCATCCTTGTCGATCAGCCCATCGCCATCGCGGTCGTACCAACCGGCCTCGGCCAGGAGTTCCTCGGCGAGATCGGGGTCGTAGGCCAGGGGCTTCAGTTCAGAATCGTAGCCCGGACCAAAGTAGTTTTGCGGCCCGGTGACCTGTTTCGCGAGCCCCTTGTACTTTGTGCGACGATAAGTCTCCACATCAAAGGCATGGGCCAGAGCCCGGCGCACCATGGGATCGGCCAGCTGGGGGCGCTTGGTGTTCCAGCCCGTGTAGCCGTAGGTTCCGGTGTACATGTAACCCTTGTAGAACGACTTGGTGAAATGCTCGGTGGCCGTCGCCGCACCGAAGTAGTCCTCGGACTTGACCCGCGCGAAGTAGTCGAGCTCACCATTCAAGAGCGCCTCCATGGCCGTGCCATCGTTGCCGATGTAGCGCCAGCGGATCGTGTCGAAATAGCCCAAGCGGTCGGATATCTGGGGGTTGTAGTTTAGATTCCGTTCGGCCTCGATGAACTGCGAGGTGACCTGGGTGATCTTGTAGGGACCCAGACCCACAAATTCGATGTTGTGGATGTTGCTGTTTACATACTCGCCTAGATCCTCCTCGCTGAACTCGTAGCCTGCGCCGTATTCGGCGTGAGTCTCTGGATCGTAGGTCTTGTTGTCGGGGTCGGTCAGGTCGTACAGGTGCTGGGGCAGGAGGGTCATATCCCCCACTGACTCGAGGGCCTTGAAGTACTGCTTCTCGTAGAAGAAGCGCACGGTCAACGCATCGACAACCTCGCCCGAGAGCACTTTCTGGAACTGAAAGCGCGTCTCGTCGCAATCGACATGGGAATTGTTGTAGAGGTTCCAGGTGAAGTAGACATCTGCGGCATCGAGGGTGTGACCGTCGTGCCACTTGACATCCGGCTTCAAGTAGAAGGTGAAGACAGTTGCGCGTTCGTTGGAGATCAAATCCTCCGCCGCAACGCTGAGGGGCTCAAGTGATGCGTTCTGGTTGGATCTGGGCTTGACCTGCCAGTTGGCGCCCTGCAACTCCGACTCGCCGTAGATCACCCAACGCGACTTGTCGCCGGTGCCGATCTGCACGGCGCTCTCGTACTTCGACGCAGCGCCGGGTTTTAGGATCAACTGGTCCTCGGCGTGCCAGTGAGTACAAAGCCGCGGTTCAATCTCCCAAGTCTCCCAGTTCTGCATCACCAGTCGCTCGTGAGCCTCGTACAGAATCCAGTTGGTCACGGCCGAATTCTCGATGACGCGGTTGAGACTCTCGGGCATGGAAGAGAGGTGCATGATCACGCGGCCTCCGTAGGCCGGAGTCACCGCGGTCTCCCGTTGGGGGTGAAACTCGTCCACGGGGACCTGGCCGTCGCTGAGTTCGTCACCGTTGGAGGCAAAGGTCGGCAGGACGAGCAGGAAGGCCAGGGAAAGGCCAAGAGGACGCAGGAGGGAGAGCTTCATGGTGGGCCCATGGGGGTCTGGGGGAGCGGGCAAGGCGAACCAGAATAACGCTTTGGCCGAGGCGTTTCGCTCCCGTGGGCCCTCAATGCATGAACTGGCCCGGGCCCTCTGGATGCGGGCCGGTGACGAGCCGTGAGGAGAGATCAACCTGGGCTCCGCGGAGCAGCCCCATGGAGTCCGGTAAAAAAAGACACAAATCCTTACTGGGACCAGACTTGCAGCGTTCCATACCGGGGGCTACCCTGCCCTCTGTGAGTTCCTTCCGCCCCTCCGCCAGCCCGCGCCAACTCCTTGCCCTGGCCTGCCTGGGCCTCCTGGGAGCGGGGCTTTTGTCCCTGGCCAGGCGAGCGGGCCTCGCCCCGGCGGACCTGACCTACAACAACGGCACCGAGGTCAGCACCCTCGATCCCGCGACGGTGAGCGGCGTGCCCGAGGGGCGCATCATCCGGGCCCTCTTCGAGGGGCTATGCATCAAACACCCGCGCACCCTCGCAGCCCTGCCAGGCATGGCCGAGTCCTGGGAAATCTCCAATGACCGGCGCACCTACACCTTCAAGATCCGCGCCGGAGCCCTGTGGTCCAACGGCGACCCGGTCACAGCCGACGACTTCGAGTACAGCTGGCGGCGCATGTTGCACCCAGCCACGGCGGCCGAGTACGCCTATCAGTTGTGGTACATCGAAGGCTCTCGCCAGTACACCATGCTCGCTGACGAGTTCCTGTACACCCGCTCCCACCGCCGCGGCTTGTGGTTCGAGGAACTCGGCGAGGGCCGCCTGCGGGTGGGACTCACGGGCTATGCCGCCGAGGCTGCCGAGCGCGAAGCCGAGCTGGAACTTCGAGGCCTCACGCGTTGCGAGAAGGACCAAGCCTTCTGCTCCTTGGGCACGGCGGAATTCAGCCTGCCCTTCGACCTCGAGGATGTGCGCTGGCAACCGTCTCCGCCGCAAGACGCCGGGCACCTGGCCGAATACGCCTACGGCGACGCCTGGCTCATGGAAGGCCAGGCTTCCGAAGCGACCCTCGCAGCCCTGCGCGCCGCCGGCGAGATCATTCCCGGCGATGTCTTTCGGCGCGAAGTGGTCGAGCCCGAGCTCCTCGGACTGCGGGCGACGAGCGAGCAGCTGTTCGAGGTCAAGCTGCTCGCCGCCACACCCTACTTCCTCGACATCGTCGCCTTCTATCCGGTCTTCCCAGTCAACCGCCGCAACATCGAGGAGGCCCAGGCCCGCTGGCCGGGTTCCTGGGAGATGATGTGGCTGCATCCCGAGAACATCGTCACCAACGGACCCTACAGAATCGAGTTTCGGCGCATCAACGACCGCATTCGCCTGCGCAAGAATGAAACCTACTGGGACGCCGACTCGGTGGCCCTCGAGACCATCGACGCCCTCGCCGTGGACCACCTCGGCACCAGCCTGAACCTGTACCTGACCGGGGAACTGGACTGGATAGACCGCCCCACGACCCAGGTCATCCCGCGCTTGATGCCCCGCGAGGACTTCAACCCAGCGGCCTACCTGGGAGTCTACTTCTACCGCTTCAACACCGCCCGGCCGCCCTTCGACGACGCCCGCGTGCGCCGCGCCCTGTCCCTGGCGGTGGACCGCGAAGCCTTGACCCAGAAGATCACCAAGGCGGGTGAAAAACCCGCCTTTGGCTTCTGCCCGCCGGGCATGGGCGCCTACCCCATGGTGGAATTCCCCCATGCGCAAGACATGGCCGCGAACCTGCGCGAAGCCAGGCAACTCTTGGCCAAGGCCGGCTTTGGCCCCGAGGGTAAGGAGTTCCCCACCTTCGAGGTGCTCTACAACACCGACCAAACCCACAAGGACATCGCCGAGGTCCTGGCCAACGACTGGAAGCGGCATCTCGGCATCAAGGTCAAGTTGCTCAACCAGGAATGGAAGGTCTACCTCGACTCGCAGAAGAACATGGACTACGAGGTCTCACGCTCGGCCTGGATTGGCGACTACGCCGATCCCAACACATTCCTCGACATGTTCGTCAGCGGCGGCGAAAATAACCGCACGGGCTGGGGCAATCCGCGCTACGACGAGTTGATCCGCCTGGCCGCCTCCGAGCCCGACAAGGCCCACCGACTCGAACACTTCGTGGCCGCCGAGACCGTACTGCTCGAGGAATTGCCGATCATGCCGCTCTATTACTATGTCACGCGCAATCTGGTGAACCCGCGCCTGGGAGGCTTCTTTGAAAATGTGCAGGACGAGCACTTCCCCAAGTTCTGGTACTGGCTGAGCGACGAGGAACTGGCGGAGAAACGCGCCGCGCAGCCTGCGGACTGGCTCCAGGTCCCCGCCGGCGGGCCGTCTCTTGGCCTCCACCCACCTTCCTGGAACGGCACCGGAGCACCCTGATGCTGCGTTTCCTCGTGCGTCGATTGATGTGGTTCGCCATCACCCTGTGGGTGGTGGTGACGATTTCGTTCTTCCTCATGCGCGGCGTACGGGGCGGCCCCTTCGACGGCGAGCGCGTGCTCAACCCGGCCATCGAGCGCAACATCCAGGCCCGCTATCACCTCGACTGGCCCCAGTGGAAGCAGTACCTGCAATACATCGGCCCTTTCAACCTCGATGAACAGGGGCTCGAGGTGTTCGGCGGCGATGCTAGCGATCCCTTCTCGGGTGTCCTGGTGGGAGACTTCGGTCCTTCGTTCAAGTACCGCGACTTCACGGTCAACGACATCATCGGCCAGTCCTTACCGATCTCGGCTTCCCTGGGCATCATCGCGCTCCTGTGGGCGCTGCTCCTGGGACTCAGCACCGGAATCGCCTCGGCCCTCTGGCGCGGCTCGCGCACCGATGTGGTCCTGCGTCTGGCGGCCACCGGCGGCATCGCTCTGCCGAACTTCACCGTGGCCGGAATGATGGTAATCCTGTTCGTGTTCCTCATGCCCCTTCTGCCCGTGGCGGGTTACGGCACCTGGCGCCACTTGGTCCTGCCAGGCTTTGCCCTCGGCGCGCCCTTCGCGGCCTACATCTCGCGCCTAACGCGCACGGGCATGCTTGAGGTCCTGTCCCACGACTACATTCGCACCGCACACGCCAAGGGCCTCCCACGACACACGGTGATCCTGCGCCACGCCATCCGCGGTGGGTTGTTGCCCGTCGTCAGCTACCTCGGTCCGGCCACCGCTGGGATTCTCACCGGCAGCCTGGTGATCGAACGCATCTTCGCCATCCCGGGCACGGGCTCGCACTTCGTCAACAGCGCACTCAACCGCGACTACACCCTGGCCATGGGCGTGACAATTCTCTACACGGTGCTGGTCTTCACCCTGAACGCCCTGGTGGATCTGATCTACACCGTACTCGATCCGCGCATTCTCTTGGAGGAGAGTTGATGGCTGACCAGGCGACCAAGAAGATGGGCGACTGGGGCCTCGGCGCGGGGGAGTTGGAGCGCATCCTTTCCGAAGCAGCGAAGCACAAGGGCGAGAGCCTGTGGCAGGACGCCTGGCGCCGACTGAAAGCTAATCGCACGGCCTGGTGCAGCCTCTGCTTTCTGGCGCTGTTCACGAGCGTGGCTTTCCTGGCGCCGCTCCTACCCCTGCCCTCACCGGTGAGCCTGGACCTACAAATCGAACCGCAGCCGCCGGTGGCGCCCTGGTCGCAATTCGGCCGCGGCGGCTTCAGCCCCGAGTATTGGGAACTGTCGGGGTTGGACCAGGCCATGGTGCGAGGACGAGTGGCGATCTTCGACGACTGGCAGACCGCAGCCTGGCTGGGTACTGACGCCAAGGGCCGCGACATTCTCTCGCGCATCGTCTGGGGCAGCCGCACTTCCATGCTGGTGGCCCTGGCCGCGGCCCTTTGTTCTCTGGCCATCGGTGTGACCTACGGCGCCCTGGCCGGTTACCTCGGCGGTGCCGTGGACAACTTGATGATGCGCATCGTCGATGTGCTCTACTCGATCCCGTTCATCTTCGTGGTGATCTTCCTGATCACCATCGTCAACGAATACCGCACCGAGCTCGAAGACCACTACGGGATCAACCGCGAGGTGATCTTCTACCTCGTCATCGGCGCTATCTACTGGCTGACCATGGCGCGGGTAGTACGAGGCCAGGTGCTGAGCCTGCGCCACGCTGAGTTCATCGACGCGGCGCGACAGTTGGGCGCTTCCACGGCGCGCATCGTCTTTGTGCACCTCGTTCCCAATGTGCTCTCGATCGTGATCGTCTACCTGACCCTTACGATCCCCGCCGTGATGCTCTTCGAGGCCTTCCTGTCGTTCCTGGGCCTGGGCATCGAACCGCCCAAGGTCTCCTGGGGCTTATTGGCCGTGGACGGCAGCGAAATGGTCAATCCCGTGCGTATCTACTGGTGGCTGGTGGTCTTCCCGGCAGCCGCCATGGGGGCGACTCTGCTCGCTTTGAACCTCGTGGGTGACGGCTTGCGCGATGCCCTCGACCCCAAACTGCGGGGACAGAGCTAATGGCCTTGCTGGAAGTCCGCAACCTCTCCGTGCGTTTCGACACGCACCACGGCAGCCTGCGCGCCGTGGACGATGTCTCCTTCACCCTCGATGAAGGCGAGACTCTGGGACTTGTGGGCGAATCGGGCTCGGGCAAGAGCGTCTGCAACCTGGCGCTCATGGGACTCGTGCCCCGGCCGCCGGGAGTGATCGAGTCGGGCGAGGTGTGGTTCGAAGGGCGCGACCTCCTGCAGCTCCCCGAGTCCGAACTGCGCGCCCTGCGGGGCAATTCCCTGGCCATGATCTTCCAGGACCCCATGACCAGCCTGAACCCCCTGCTCAGCGTGGAGCGCCAACTCTCCGAGGTGCTCGAAGTCCACCGCGGCCTGTCACGACGGCAAGCGCGCAAGCAGTGTGCCGCAGCCCTTGATGATGTGGGCATCCCCGAGCCGGAGAGGCGCCTCGACGAGTTCCCCCACGAACTCTCCGGCGGCATGCGTCAGCGGGTGATGATCGCCATGGCTCTGCTCTGTGATCCCCAAATCCTCCTGGCCGACGAACCGACCACCGCCCTGGATGTGACCATTCAGGCCCAGATTCTCGAGCTTCTGAGCGATCTACAAGAGCGCCGCGGCACGGCCATCGTGCTGGTCACCCACGACCTGGGCGTGGTGGCGGGCATGAGCGACCGGGTCGCCGTGATGTACGCCGGTCGTCTTGTCGAGAGCGCGTCGACCCTGGACCTGTTCGCCCGGCCAGCGCACCCCTACACCCAGGGGCTCCTGGCCAGTGTGCCCGACCTCGGCGGCAACCGCGAAGGGGACCTGTTCTCGATCCCCGGATCGCCGCCGGACCTTGTGGAACTGCCAGCGGGCTGCGCCTTCGCCCCGCGCTGCGGGCAAGTCGAAGAGGCCTGCCGGAGCGGCCCGCCGGATTCCCTGGACTTGAACGACACCGCAGCCCACGGACCGCGGCGCGTGGCCTGTCCGCGCGCCCATGCGGGCTTTGAAACGGGAGGCCTGCTGTGAGCGAGTCCCTGCTTTCGGTTCGCGAGTTGAAGAAACACTTTCCCACGGGTCGGCGCAGTTTCCTGGGACGCTCCCATGATGTTCTGCGTGCCGTGGACGGCGTGTCCTTCGACCTCGAGCGTGGCCAATGCCTGGGGCTGGTGGGCGAGTCGGGCTGTGGCAAGACCACGGTGGCGCGCACGATCATGGGCCTCGAAAAAGCCAGCGGAGGTTCGGTGACCCTCGACGGCCACGAGTTGACGAGCCTTGGGAGGCGCGGCTGGCTGCCCTACCGCACACGGGTGCAGATGATCTTCCAGGATCCCTATGCCTCTCTCGACCCGCGCCAGACCGTGGCCTCGATTCTAACAGAGCCCCTCGCGATCCACGGCCGCGGGAAACCCAAGCAGCGCAAACTGCGCGCCATGGCCCTGCTGGATGTGGTCGGACTCAATCCCCGTCACATCAACCGCTACCCCCACGAGTTCTCCGGCGGTCAACGCCAACGCATCGGCATTGCCCGCGCCCTGGCCCTCGAACCCGAGGTGCTCGTTTGCGACGAACCAGTGAGCGCCCTCGATGTTTCGATCCAGGCGCAGATCATCAATCTTCTCGTGGAGCTGAAAGAGCGCTTCTCCCTGGCCTATCTGTTCATCGCCCACGACCTGGCGGTGGTGCGCCACATCTCCGATACGGTAGCGGTGATGTACCTCGGCCGGGTGGTCGAGATGGCGCCCTGCGACACCCTCTTCGAGGCGCCGCAACACCCCTACACCCGGGCCCTGCTCTCGGCGGTGCCCCTGGCCGACCCCCTCGCCGAGCGCCAACGGCGGCGCATCCTGCTCGAGGGCGATGTGCCCTCACCCCTCCACCCGCCTCCGGGTTGTGCTTTTCAAGGCCGCTGCCCCGACCGCGACGCGGTCCCGGCAGGCCGCTGCGTCTCGGAGGCCCCGCTCCTATTGGCCTGCGGGTCCTCGTTGGTGGCCTGCCACCTCGATCCAAGCCGCGAATAGTGCGCTAGAGCAGCCGCCCGTATGGCAGGATGGCCGCTCCAGCGCCCGCGTTCCCCTGGTCCCACAACACCATGAACAATCTCGCCCAGCTCACGCCCCACCGCGGTGTCATTATCCTGGTCCTCGGCATCCTGTCCCTGATCCTGTGCCAGGTTCTGGGCCCGGTGGCCTGGGTCATGGGCAAGGGCGATATGGCCCAGATCGACCAAGGGAACATGGATCCCGAAGGACGCCAGCTGACCCAGGCTGGCATGATCTGCGGCATCATCGCCACGATCATGCTCGTGCTTGGATTGCTCGCTGGACTGTTCTTCATGGTGGTTTTCAGCATGGGCGCCGCGGGCACCATGGCCAGCATGCCCTACTAGCCTGAGACCCAGAGACGACCGGGGGACTGGGACATGATTCGCGTCGACCAGGTCACCCGCCGCTTTGGCACCCTGGAAGCGGTTCGTGGAGTCTCGTTTGAGATCGGGGCGGGCGAAGTCGTTGGTTTCCTGGGTCCCAATGGTGCGGGCAAGAGCACTCTGCTCAAGATGCTGTCCACCTTCTTGCTGCCCAGCACAGGCAGCATCGAAGTCGCGGGTTACGACACCCGGCGGGACTCCATCGAAGTGCGCCGGCGCATCGGCTACCTGCCGGAACACAACGCTCTCTTCGACAACATGCGGGTGAGAGCTTTCCTGCGCTTCATGGGCGCGGCACGGGGACTCGAGGACCAGGCCATCGAGCAGCGCATCGAAGAACTCTGCGAGCGCGTCCAGCTCGAGACGGTGCTTGGAAAACGCCTCGTCGAATGCTCGAAGGGCTATCGCCAACGCATCGGACTCGCGGCGGCCCTGATCCACGACCCGCCGGTGCTGCTCCTCGATGAGCCCACCCACGGCCTCGATCCCCTACAAGTTGTGGCCTTCCGCAAGTTCCTCGCCGAGCTGCGCGAGGGCCGGGCGATCCTATTCTCCAGCCACATCCTGGCCGAGGTGGCCCAGATCGCCACGCGCCTGCTGGTCATCCAAGACGGCCAGATCTGCCTCGATGCGCCCCTCGCGGAGCTGAACGCAAGGGCTGGAGAGAGCGGACAAACCCTGGAACAGTTGGTCATCCAAGCGGTCAGCACGGGCGGCGCGGGAGCATCGCAATGACTCTACCCAGGACCCACTCAGCCTCCAGCATGCGCGGCTTGTGGGTGGTCTTTGCCCGCGAAATCGGCGACGCCTTCGACTCAGCGGTGGCCTTCGTGTATTTGATCGGCGCCCTGGTGCTCTCCTGCGGCCTGTTCATGAACGAGTTCTTCCTCACGGCACGCCTCGACATGGCGCCCTTCTTCCGAGCCCTGGCACCCATCGCAGGTTTGCTGCTCTCGGCCCTGACCATGCGTTCGTGGGCCGAGGACTTGAAGACGCGCACGATCGAAATCTGGATGACCTTGCCGCTCTGTATCTGGCAGGTGGTGCTGGGCAAGTTCCTCGCCGCGCTCTCGTTGTGGGCTGTGTTCCTGGTGGGCACGACGCCCATCGTCATCATGCTCAGCTCCCTGGGCTCGCCCGACTTGGGACTGATCGCCAGCTCCTATGCCGGGGCCTTCCTGCTCGGCGGCCTGTTCATCTCCGTGGGCCTGTTTGCCTCGGCCCTCTCCCAGGATCAAGTGGTGGCCTTCGTGATTAGCCTGACGCTCTGCACCCTGCTCTACGCGAGCGGACATGCCAAACTGGTGGCTATCCTCGATGGTCAGATGGATGGTCTCGGTCGCGGCTTGCAAGCCCACGCCTCGGCCCTCTTCCACTACCAGAACTTCACCGCTGGTCTGGTCTCGCTGGCCTCGACGATCTGGTTCGTGGGCCTGACCGCGGTCTTCTTGGGGTTGAATGGACACCTGGTTTCCCGGCTCCGAGCGTGAAGTGGCGCCAGCTTTGCGGTTTGGCCCTGGCAGCGGGCCTGGCCTTCTGGGCCGTGGACCTCGCCAGCCAGCTCGCGCGCCAAACGGGCTGGGTTTTCGAACCCGGAGAGGTACGGCGCGTGACCCTCAGCACCGAAACTCGCGCACGCCTCGCGAGCTTCGACGAGGAACTCAGCCTGCTTTACTGCGTCTCCCCCAAAGACGACTTGCCGGCCCACCTCGCCCACCTGCCCGGGGCCATGCAAGCGGGCCTTGAGAGCCTGGCGCGGGGGTTCGGAGGGCCGGCACGGGTGGCCGTAATAAGCCCCGAAAACCATCCCGAGTGGGCCGCCTCCCTGGCGTCGGCGGGGCTGGCGCCCTGGCGCGCACGGCGGGTGGAGCGCGATGGCTACCGCGAGGAAGAACTCTGGTCGAGTCTGCGCATCAGCTACGGCGCGCGCCCGGCGGTGGTCCTCGGCGCGATCGGCCCCGAGCAAGCCCGCTCGGTCCAAGCCCTCGTGCTGGCGCACCTCGAACAGTTGCGAAGCCCGCGCCGCCCGCGGGTGGCCATCTCCGCGCCGGCGGGCTTCGATGACCTGCGCGACATCCTGGCCTCGGGCGCCCACGTATACGAATTGGACTTCGCCGCCCACCCCGGAGATCTGCCCCAAGACTGCGACATCTTCTTCTGGTTGGGCAGCACGGTCGCCGGGCCAGAGCACCTCGCCCAACTCGACCTTCTGCGCGAGCGCGGGGGCAGCGCGGTGATCTCGGTGGAGTCCCTCGACTTGCAGGAGCGTTGGAGCGACGGCCAGGTCAGCATGCGCGCTGTGACCAGAGACGCAAGGCGCAATGGCGCCCGCGCGCTGCTCAAACACACCGGGCTCCAGGCCCTGGAAGGCCTGCTCCTCGATCCCCGCGGCGGCGAAGTCGTCGGTCCCGCCGGAGAGGCCTTGGTGGTGCCCTGGCGCGTGCGGTCGACTCCCGACAACCACGACTTCCGGGGACTCGTGGGGCAACCAGGGGCGCCACTCCTGATGGAAGGGCCCACGGCCTTCACCCTCGACGCAGCGCGCCTGGCGGATTTGGGCTTTGGTGCCACGGTACTGGCCAGCGCCAGCGCTGGAGCCAGCTTGCACAAGATGCCAAAAAGCGAGTGGACTCTCCCGGAGGCCCAAGCCTCAAGGGGCACACCCGTGCCCCGGGCGGCGCTCGTGGTGCGCCTCGCATCCGCGGACGCCTGGCGGGGCGATCGCATCGTATTGGCCGATTCGAGCCTCTTGAGCGATGCCTGGCTCACGGGCGAGCCCTTCGGCCACGGTGCCTTCCTGGGCATTCTGCTATCCAACCTCAGCGCACCGGAGCGCCTGGTGCGCGGCCAGGTTGCCCGGGGGGGAGCGGCTCCATTGGCGGAACTCTCCCGGACCAAGCGACTCTGGATAAGACTCTTCACGGTGGGCGCGGCGCCCCTTTGTTTGCTAGTGCTGCTCTTGCTGCGAGGCCGCGGCGGAGAGCGGCGCCTGGTCGCGGCGCGGGGTTTCGGCACACCCAAGATAGCCTTGGCCGGCAGCGGAGCGGCGGCCCTGGTGATCCTCATCAGTCTCGCAACCCGGAGCTCTGGCCTCGACATCGACGCGACCCGCGATGCCCGTCACGGATGGACAGCGGCGGAACGGCTGACGCTACAAGACTATGCGCAAGCCATCGAAGGCGGCGTGCTCTTCGAGTACGCCTTCTCAAGTGACGGGCGCTTGCCGCCGGAGATGCGCGGACCGGCGAGCGAACTTCGAGACACCGTCGCGGCCCTGGCGCGGGACGTGGAAGGCGTCAGCTTTGGGCGCTTCGATCCCGAGGGTGCCAGTCCAAGGGTCCTTTCCCGGCGCGGCCTGCGTCGCCTCGAATTCTCCTCCAGCGCTGACGAAGTCACCCACCTACGCCAGGCTTTTGCGAGTGTCTTGGTCACGGGCGGCGGGCGCCGCGAAGTTCTCGAGTTTCCAAGCCCCGCGAGTTTTCTTGAGCTGCGCTTTCGCCTGGCCTTCGCCCTCGAGCGCCTGGCCCGGGGACGGCGCCCGCGAGTGGCGCTCTTCGCCGAAGCCCCGCGACTCTCGCCAGCCGAGGCTGCCCTGGAGTACCAGCGCCGAGGTCTCTTTGCCCCACGGGCAGCCGGGGTCTTCAAGGCTCTCGAGGAGCTCCTGACGGGCCACGGATTCGAGGTGCTGCGCCTGGGTCGCGGCACGACGGAGCTGCCTCCCGATCTCGACGCCCTCTTGGTGCTGCAACCGAGGCGGGATGCCACACCGATCCTGGCCGAACTGGCGGGGCACCTGGCATCAGGTGGCCGGGCGCTCTTGGCGGCGCAGCACCACCGCATCCTGGCCCGCCAACTCGAGCGACAAGGCTTGCAGCTCTTCTTCTGGCCGCGACCGCAATTCTGTGACCTCGAAAGCCTGTACTTCTCGGAGCTCGGTCTCAGCCTCGTGGACGAATTGCTCTTCGATTCTCCACCAGGGTCCTTGGAGGTTGCCACTCGCATCGACCGCGCGGACGGCAGCAGCGTCTTCGAGTCCCAGCCCTCCACCCAGCCGTTCTTCGTGCGCTGCGCCTTCGATAGCACAGTGGCGCCCTTGCTCAAAGGATTGGGCGAAGTGCTCCTGGTCTCGCCCAGCCCCATCGCTCTGGATGCCGCGGCCCTCGGTACACGGGGGCTCGAGTCCCGCGTCTGGGCTGCCACAAGCGAGGCTGCCTGGAGTTACGCCTGGAGCGGCGGCGACATTCCACGGGCCGTCCTCGAAGGGGACCGACAGAACGGCGCGGCCTTGCAAGACGCTGGAGAATCCGCCCTCTGCGTCCTTCTCGAAGGCCGTTTCCCCGGAGCCCGACGCAGCGAGCCCGTGGGTGTGGCACCACAACTGCTTTTGGACGAGGACTCTGGCGAATTACCCGGACGACTCCTGGCCCTGGGCAACTCGGAGATCTTCCGCGACTCCATGCTGCACCTCGAAGGTTATGCCCACGCTTCCTTCGCCCTGCGTTGCGTGGCCGAGCTGGCCCTGGAGCCGCGCCTCGCCACGTTCCTGCAACGAGACCGTCAAGCACCGGGGCTCGCGCCCTTGAGCTCGGCCGCGCGCAGCGGCTGGCGGATGGTGGTTATGGGCGCTGCGCCGCTCCTGCTCCTCTCCCTGGGTCTCTTGCGCCGGCGGCTGGCATGACGCGCACCCTCATCTCGTTGACGGTCCTGGTCTGCGCCCTGGCCGCCGCCCGTCGTGCGCTCGTGCGCCCGCTTGCGGAGAGCAGCCCGGCCTTCGTAGCCCTCGTCTCTCCCGACCGCGCGCAATCCCTCGGCATCGCGGCCCTCTCGGTGGAGTATGGAGCGAGTGGAGAGCGCTTTGAATACAGCCGGCGCGCGGGTCTCTGGCGTTCGGATACGGCCTTTGGAGCCCTGGTCCTCGAGCCGAGCATGGATGGCCTCCTGAGCCAACTGCTCGGCGCCGTGGGCGAGATGCGCACGAGCGATCCGGCGCGCCGGGCGGCCTACGGACTCGATGGCGCGCAACTCGTGCGGGTCTCCCTCTTTGGCCCGGCGGTTGGCGCCGGGGGCGAGACGGCGCCGCTGCTCCGTTTTGACCTGGGCCGTTCCCTCGCCGGCATCGGCGGCGGGCGTTCGTGGGTGCGCCTGGGAGGCGACGATCGCCTCTTCGAGATCCAGTTCGATCCCCGCGCCCGCTTGCGTCGCGACGCGCCGAGCGGCCTGCCGCCGCTCCTCGATGAACGACTTCTGGCGGGTGAATGGCCGCAACCCGGCGGCGGCTTGTCACGCGTCTTTCTCGACCGCAGGACCGGCGAGAGCCTGCAACTCTCCAGCGAACTCGGAGCCCCCGGCAGCCTGGGTCGCCGCTGGCGAGCCACTAGCGGCGATGCCCGCGCACCCTGCCTGCCTTACCGCATGGCCGCCTGGCAGGCCTTTCTCTACCGCGCGCCCTTCGTGGCTACCCTCGATCCCAAGCATGCGAGGGAGCTGGGCCTACAAGACCCAACCGCGACCCTGACCCTATTTCAGGTGGACGCGGAACCCATCGTGCTGCAAATCGGCGCGGCCGATTCCTCAGGGCAAGTGACGGTCTTGAATGAAAAAACCGGCAGCCTGTGCCATGTGGCCCCGGAGGTTTTTGACCTGCTCTTACCCGGGATCGACCAGCTCTGCGAGCCGCGTATGGCGAACCCCTGGGAAGCCTGGTTGCGCTGAGCCTCTTTAGGAAAACTGCCAGCGCGCGAGCCACTCGCCGGCCACCACCGCCAGTCCGCCCAGCAAGAGGTTGCCGAAGAGACTCACGAGCCCCTCGCGCAAGCGACCAGTGCTGAACAACTCCACGGTCTCGTATCCCAGGGTCGAAAAGGTCGTGAAGGCTCCCAGAATGCCCACGCGCAGAAAGAACTGCAGTTCGCTGTCCACGGGCCGCTCGCGGGAATAGCCCATCAGGGCGCCGAGCAAGAAACAGCCCAGCACATTCACGCCCAAGGTTCCCCAGGGGATCGCACTGGTGGTGCGTGCCCCAATGGCGGAGGAGAGTCCGTAGCGCGCAATCGCTCCCAGGAAACCGCCCAGACCGATGATCAGGAGTCGAGTCATGCCGGCCGCTGAGGATACGCGAGCAACCCAGGGTTCAACCTTTGCCGATCAAGAAATGGGCGATATCGCCTTCCTTCATGATGTAATCGCGGCCCTCGACGCGCAGCTTGCCGGCTGACTTGACGGCGGCCTCGGATTCGTAGACCTGCAGGTCGGAGACCGAGAAGACTTCGGCGCGAATGTAGAGCTTTTCGAAGTCGGTGTGGATCACACCGGCCGCCTTGGGCCCGGTATCGCCGCCGTGAATGTTCCAGGCGCGGATTTCCTTCTCCCCGGCGGTGAAGAAAGTTTGTAGGCCCAAAAGTTTGTAGGCCTGCTGGATCAAGCGCTCGAGGCCCGACTGCTCGAGGCCCAGTTCCTCCAAGAAGGCCCCCCGCTCTTCGGGTTCCATCTGCGACAACTCGCCCTCGATGTCGCCGCACAGAATGACCGCCTCGGATCCGCTGGCGAGCGCGTAATCCAGGACAACTTGAGCTTGTTCGGAGGCGCCATCCATGTCGTCGTCGGAGACATTCGCCACGAACAGCACGGGCTTCATGGTCATCAGAAAAAGAGGCCTCAAGAGCTCGCGCTCGGTGCTTCTCCATTCCAGCATGCGCAATTGCTTGCCAGCCTCAAGGGCCTCCTGGGCCCGTTCAAAAACGGCCTGGGCAGTGATCGAATCCTTGTCGCCACTACGCGCCTTGCGCGCCACGCGCTCCACATTACGCACGACCGTGTCGAGGTCCGCGAGGGCCAACTCCAGCTCGATCACCTCGATGTCGCGCTTGGGATTGATCTCGCCGTGCACATGGACCACATCGCCCTTTTCGAAGCAGCGCACCACATGACAGATGGCGTCAACTTCCTTGATGTTAGCCAGAAATTTATTGCCCAGGCCCTCGCCGCTGGAAGCGCCCTCCACCAAGCCGGCGATGTCCACCATCTTCAAACTGGCGGGCAGCACGCGATCGGTCTTGATGAACTGGTGGATCAACTCCAGGCGGGTGTCGGGAACATCGACAATACCGACATTGGGCTCGATGGTGCAGAACGGGTAGTTCGCACTCTCGGCACCCGCGGCGGTGACGGCATTGAAGATGGTGGACTTGCCGATGTTTGGCAGACCGACGATGCCACAGGCGACACTCATGGGGAGGGGTGGGGTGGAACTGGGGGGGCAGGAGAGGAAAAGGGGCGGCCATTCTACGGCAGGGCGGCCGCAAGCGATACAGAGCCAAGGGTCGGCGGGCTTTCGGCCCAGATGTGCTGTAGGCTGCGGCGCCCGGCTGGCCTCAAGTGATAGCCGCCCGGGGAGCCAAGCCCCCCATGGAACCCAGCGAAGACAATCCAGCGAGGCAAGCGCCGTGAAGACCGCCATCCTTGGCGCCGGGATTTCCGGCCTGGCCCTGGCCCGCTTCATGCTAGAGGGCGGGCATCCCGCCAGCGGCGTGCACCTCTTCGAGGCGGCACCCGTGGCGGGCGGCCTGTGTCGCTCGAAGACCGTGGAGGGCTTCACCTACGATATCTCCGGCGGTCACATCCTGTTCAGCAAGGACGCCAAAGCCCAGGCCTGGATGAAGCAGAACGCCGGAGGCGACAAGGCCTTTGTCGAACGCAAGCGCCAGACCAAGATCCGCTTCGAGGACCGTTGGGTGCACTACCCCTTCGAAAATGGCCTGGGCGACTTGCCCCAGGAAGCCAACTTCGACTGCCTCAAGGGCTATATCGAGGCCTGGCACGGACGCCAGGAAAAGGACTCCCAGGCGCCCCGGGAGTTTGGCGCCTGGGTGCGCTGGCGTTTCGGAGAAGGCATCGCGCGGCACTTCATGGACCCCTACAACGAGAAGGTCTGGAAGCGCGACCTGGCGCGCCTGTCCAGCGACTGGGTTGCTGGGCGCGTCCCCGATGCACCGCTTGAGGATGTGCTCAAAGCTGCCCTGGGGCTCCGCTCCGAGGGCTACACCCACCAGTCGGTCTTCCACTACCCGCGCCAGGGCGGTTTTCAAGCCATCACCGATGGCTTGGCGGCACAGCTAGGCCAGAGCGTGCGCTATGGGACGCCGGTGACGGCCTTGCAGCGTGTCGGCCACAACTGGAAGGTCAACGGCGAGGCCTTTGATTGCGTGGTTTCGACTCTGCCCCTCACCAGCCTGCCGAACATCGTGGAGGATCTGCCCGCTGATGTGGCCGTGGCCATGGGCGGGCTTGAGTTCAACTCGGTGCTCTGTTTCCTCTTGGCCTTGAACCGCCCCAAACACCCCGACCTCTCCTGGATCTACCTGCCCCACGCTTCGCAAGGTCCCGCCAACCGCGTGACCTACATGTCAAACTACGCCGAGAACAACGCACCCGAGGGGCAGACTTCGTTCCTGTGTGAAGTCACCTTCGACGGCGCCGGCCCGCCCCTGGACGCGAGCTGTGAGAGCGAAGTCATCGACGGCTTGGTCCACGCCGGAGTGCTCAAGCGCGAGGAAATCCTCTTCAGCGACCACTCCATCTCACGCCACGCCTATGTGGTTTTCGACCACGACTACCATGCCCGGCGCGAGCTGGCCCTGGGCTGGCTTGACGCGAACGGCATCTGCGCCCTCGGTCGTTTCGGCCGCTTCGAGTACGACAACTCCGACATGTGCGTGATCAAGTCCCGGGAATTGGCCGCGAAACTGCTCGACCGGGCGGCGCAGGGCTAGCCCGGATGATTCCTGCAAACGGGCTCCAAACACAGCAACTCGTTCCCTGGCGGTGCTTTGCGAAGTCAGGTGCGCGTTTGCATGAATCATCCGGGCCCGGAGCTGTTCACGGCAGCGCTGAGGACCTGGCGCACGCGCACAAAGGCTCCCACCAGGGTGCCGAGGGGCAGGGCCAGGGTGCCCGGCACAGCGCAGTACACCCCGATGACGAGGGCCAGGCGCTGGGCTCCGCTGCCGACCAGGCCCAACTGCCGGGCGAGGTAGTAGCCCACGGTGAGGCCCAGCACCAGGCCCACGGGGGGCGTCATGGTGGCCGCATCGAGCACATCCACGAGTATCCCGGCCAGCACCGGCCCCAGAGCCCGGTGAACCCTGCGGGCAGTGTCCAGGGGAGTGGATTCCGAGTCGCCCTCGTGGGAATCCTCGCCAACCAGGGGCATACGCTCCACTTCGACCTCCAGAACCTCCCGCCCCTTGCCCTCTGCACTCATGTTTTTGGATTATATCGCCGTTAACACCCCGCAGGGAGCCCTCATCCCAGATCATCGACCTTGAGCCGGGCTCCATCGCTGCCCCCTCCCCAGGAGCCCTTTGGCCTGGGGCCCGCCAGACCCTATGGTCTCGAACCATGATGCCCACGCTGTCCCATCCCCGTTACTCTCTCGGACGCTTCTCGAGCGCTGCCTGCCTGGCCCTCGCCCTCTCCGCCTGCGCACGCAGCGGAGGTAGCGTCGAGCCGCCCCCGGGTCTGCCGCTCTTCAGTTATCCATCGCGAGTGCTCCTGGCCGAAGTGGGCCTGCCCTTCTCGGGCGCGACACCGAGCAGCACGGGGACCGGGAACCTCGATTTCTGGAGTCTGAGCGGCTCGCTGCCCCCGGGCGTGACCTTTGACTTTTCGAGTGGCAGCTTCCAGGGAACGCCCACGGCAATCGCCAGCCCCCGCATTCTGACGGTTACCGCGACCAACACCCACGGCACATTCGAGACGATCCTGAGCCTGGCTGTGTGCGGCACACCGCGTTTTGCCTATAGCGCAAATGCTGGTGACAACACTGTTTCCACGCTGCAAGTGAATGACGCGCTGGGGACCTTCGAGCACCGGGGTCACCTGGCGCAGCTGGCCGGCGAGGCCAACCCCAACGATGTTCAAGCCGATCCCCACGGCCGGATCCTCTATGTCCTGAACGACTTTGCCCTGACGCCCTATCTCGTCGATCAGGTGACTGGCGCGCTCACTGTGGGAACTCCGGTCAGCATCGGCACGGGCCCCCACTCGCTCCTCGTGCATCCCGGAGGGGAGTTCGTCTTCGTGGCTTCGTCCTCCACGGACCGAGTGCGCTGGTACACAGTCGATCCCTTCAGCGGCGAATTGTCCCATGAACCCGGAGACCAGGTCTCGACCAATCTGGCCCCGAGCAGCCTGGCCGGCGACCCAGCAGGCCGCTATCTCGTCGTGGGCCACGAAAACAGCACGGACTATCTGCTGAGCTTTATGATCGACGATTCCACGGGCGCATTGACTCTCGCCGACACCGTCAGCGAGGGCTCGGCGAGCATCAAGTCCCTCGAGATTGCCCCCCTGGGCGAGCAGTTGTACGCAGTCCTTTCCGCGGGCGGCTCCGACTTCGCGGTGCGCTTTCCCGTCGACCCCACGACAGGCGCAATGGGCCTCGGGCCGGGCTGGGCACTGCCTACCAGCGGCCCCAGGGAAATCGTGCTCGAGCCGGGGGGCAACTACGCCTATGTGGTGAACGAGACCTCAGCAGAAATCACCTACTACTCGGTGTCGAGTGAAAACGGCAACCTGACCGAGTTGGGTAACCTGCCCTCGACTTCGGGGGCTCGCAGATTGCGCTTTGCCGGGAACGGCCTGCAGGCTGTCCTGGTCGACACCAACCTGCGCGAAGCGCGGCTCTTTGATCGCGAAAGCGATGGCAGCCTGACCGAAACGAGTTCCCTACGCCTGCGCCCGGGCCCCTCGGCCCTGGCCATCATCGAGGGCACCGAAGCCCTGACCCGCCGGGTCAGCACCCTCTACTCACTCAACGGCGACGGCAACGACATCTCGATCTTCCAGGTCGACGCGATCAGCGGCGCAGTTAGCGCCAGCATGCCCCAGGTGCCCACCGGAGTCGGCCCCGTCGACCTGGTTATCGATCCCCTGGGGCGCTTTGCCTATGTGTCGAATGGCAATGACCCCATGGATTTCAACGATCAGAGCATCGGGGTCTACAGCATGGACGCCAGCGGCAACCTGATCGACAACTTCACGCCCAAACTGACCTTTGGCCTCGCCCCCACGGCCCTTGCCATCGACCCCAGCGGGCGCTTCCTGTACGCGCACCTCGCCCTGCCCGGGAGCCTGCCGAGCGTGGACCGTTGGGTGGCCTGGTATGAGATCCTGCCGGATGGATCCCTGGGCGGCGGAGCGACTCACGCCCTGACCAACGGGCTGCATGTGCCCGAGGCCTTGGTGATCGATCACGCGGGGCTCTACCTCTACTACATCGACGGTGGGCAGTTCCCCACCACTACTGTGGGCAACATCGAGATCCTCGCTCTCGACCGGGAGGACGGCAGCGCAACAACAGTCCAATTGGTGGCCGCCAATGCCTACCCCACCAACTTCGAGCTCAGCGCCAACGGCAAGCGAGGATACACGGCCCAAAACGCCGGTAACCTGGCCGTGAGCTGGGAAGTCGGCCTGGACGGAGTGCCTGTGTTCAACCTGCCCGCAACCCAAACTCAAAACCGTCCGGTGGATCTGGCCTTGACTCCGAATCAGAGCTTTGGGTTCGTGGCCTGCAACGATCCGATGACAAATGGCAGCCTCCTGGTGTACGACATCGACCCTGCTACCGGGGCGCTGACCGACACCAGCGGCAGCCCCGGTGCCTGGCGTCACGAAGTCTCGGCCGGCATGAACCCCATCGCCCTGGAACTCTCCCTGGACGGCAACTTTGCCTTCGTCCTCTCGGAGACCTCCGAGGACCTGCACATCTTCTCCATCGATCAGAGTACGGGAGCCCCGGCGCTTCCTCCGCAGGTTATCTCCAGCGGCCTCAGCCCCATCGAGTTGCGCAGGCGAATCGCTGTGGAGTGAGTGCGGCCCATGGGCCTTGAGGTGGTAGCCTGGAGCCCATGGATCGCATCTGTGGTGAAGGATTCGCATCGCGCTCGGCAGTCTTCGGGCGGCACGGGATGGCGGCCACCAGCCAGCCCCTGGCCACGGGCGTGGCCCTGGACCTCCTGAAAGCCGGCGGCAGCGCGGTGGACGCGGCCATCGGCGCCAACGCCGTGCTGGCCCTGGTGGAACCCACGGGCTGCGGCCTGGGCGGAGACCTCTTCGCCCTGTTGCACGATCCCGAGGAAGAGGGGCTCAAGGGACTGAATGCCAGTGGCCGCTCGCCCCTGGGGCTCACTCTGCCCATGCTGCAAGCCGAGGGGTTCGAGTACCTCCCGGCCCGCGGTCCCTTACCGATCTCCGTGCCTGGCTGTGTCGATGGTTGGTGCCAACTCTCCCAACGCTATGGGCGGCTGCCCCTGGCAGAGGTCCTGGCCCCCGCCGTCAGCTACGCCCGGGAGGGTGCCCCCATTACCGAGGTGATCGCCTTCCACTGGCAACGCGGCGCCGCCGCCCTGGCCGCCCAAGCGGGCTTCGCTGAGGTTTTCCTGCCCGCTGGACGGGCACCCCGCGCGGGCGAGATCTTCAAGAACCTGGCCCTGGCCGACAGCCTCGAACGAATCGGCGCCGAGGGGCGTGCCTGGTTCTACGAAGGTGCTGGCGCTCTGGAAATCGAGCGCTTCGTCGTACAGAGCGGAGGCTACTTGCACGCCAGCGACCTTGGCCGGCACCGTTCGGAATGGGTCACGCCGGTGCAAACCTCCTACCGGGGAGTCGAGCTGTGGGAGTTGCCGCCCAACGGTCAAGGCATTGCTGCCCTGCAGATCCTCAACCTTCTTGAGGGTGAGAACTTCGAGCCTGGGGATTTCGGGAGCGCGCGCTTCGTGCACGCCTTTGTGGAAGCCAAAAAACTGGCCTTCGAAGACCGTGCGCGGCTCTACGCCGACCCCGACTTCGCCGAAGTCCCGGTGCAACGCTTGATCTCCAAGGACTATGCCCGCGAGCGCTGGCAGCTCTTCGATGCCGAGCGCGCTCTCGAGCACATCGAAGCCAGCCACCCCGCCCTGGAGAGAGGCGACACGATTAACCTCTCGGTAGCCGACGAGCGAGGACAGATGGTCTCGCTGATCCAGAGTAACTACCGCGGCTTCGGCTCGGGGGTGACTCCCCCCACCCTGGGTTTCGGCTTGCAGGACCGCGGACAGATGTTCGATCTTCAGCCGGGGCGGCCCAACAGCTACGCGCCGGGCAAGCGACCTTTCCATACGATCATCCCGGCTTTTTTGACCCGCGGCGGCGAGCCGTGGTGCGCCTTCGGCGTCATGGGTGGCGATGCGCAACCGCAGATCCACGCCCAAATCGTCATCAACCTGGTGGACTTCGAGTTGGGGTTGCAAGCCGCCGGAGACGCAGCCCGCATCCTGCACAGAGGCTCATCCGACCCCATGGGCAGGCGCATGCAGCAAGGCGGCGAGGTGCTGCTTGAGTCCGGCTTCAGCGCCGAAACGCGCCGCGAATTGGAGCGCCGAGGCCACCGACTGGGCTCGCAGCAGGGCCAGTTTGGCGGCTACCAGGCGGTGGCAACGCGCTCCGGAGTCCTCCAAGGAGCCTCCGAAGCGCGCAAGGACGGTCAGGCCTCGGGCTACTGACCGCGGCCGTTGCCCTTGGCCTGCTGGCGGGCGCGCATGGCGCGCAGGGTGCTCTCGACGGCTCTTTCAAGAGCCGCGCCGCGGGCATTCATGGCCGCCACACGACCGGTTTCGTCCAGGATGGCTATCGTCGGGAAGGAGCTCACGCCAAACTCGCGGCAGATATCCATCCCGCCCCAGGCATCGATCCAGGAGACGCCGAAGGACTTGATCTTTTTTTTGTAGTCCTCAGCGTCATCGTCCGTGTTCACGCCAACGATGGCGAAGGGTTCATCTTTGAAGCGCTCGACCAGCGCTTTGAGGTGAGGAAGCTCACCCCGGCAGGGGCCTCACCAAAAGCCCCAGAAGTCGAGCACAACGACCTTGCCGCGAAAATCGGAAAGCTTGAACGCCCGGCCGTCCACGGTCTTGGCCACGAACTCCAGGGGCTCGCCGCCAACGGTCAGGTAGCGGGCGCGGTTGTACGCCGGCCGCGCCTCTTTGGCGTAGCGGGAATCGGGCCAGGTGGTGCAGATGTGCTCGTACCAACCGTACCCGGCGGTGCGCTGCTCTGGATCTTTCGATTGCGCCAGGCGCCCGGCGAGGGCCAGGGCAGCGGCGGCGCAAACATTGGCTTCCTCGCTCTTGGTGGTGACGGTCTCTAGCAGTTGGCAGAGCGCGTCTTCGCCCAGAGAGCGGCGGCATTGAAGCAAGCTGGGAATGGCCTCCTCGAACCAGGGGGCGCTGAGGTGCTCAGCTACCAGAGTTCGAGCACTCAAAGCCTGGCGCTCGCGGCGCTCGGCGGCTTTGCCCTCACCATAGCGCGTATGACCGATCAGCCAGAGGTGGGCCTGGCCCTCGCCTCTCTCGGCCAGGCGGGTGAAGCGCTGGAAATAGGTGTAGGCGGGGTGCGCCTTGCGCAGGGCTCTGCGTTCGCTCTTGTCCTTGGCATCGTCGAGGGCCTTGGAGTGGCTGATTTCGGCAGCCTCGAAGGCCTCCATCATGATGTCGTAGTCGGAGACCTCGGGAGAGTGCGCTGGGGAGGCGGCTCCCGAGACGGCCAGCAGGCCGAACAGCGAAAGACCCAAGCAGAGGTTTAGTTTGTGGAACATGGTCGGTGACTGTGGAAAGGGAGCCGGGGGCTCCGGTCGCCAGACTCGAGGCCTGGCAGGATGGTCCCTTCGAGGGGCGGTTATGAAAACCCAGGGAGCCGCCCTCCTGAACCATGGGTCCAGTATGCCCATTGCCCCTCAAAAAAGAGCGGCCAGACCTAGTCCTTACTCTTGGGGCTGCGCTCGGGCCGCTTCCAGTGGCCCATGGCTTCCAGGATCCAGGGCACCAGCTCCCCCACAGCAAGGGTGACCTGCTCCATGGAGTCGCGCTCACGCACGGTGACCACATCATCAGCGAGGGTCTGGCCATCCACGGTGACACAGAATGGGGTGCCCACCTCATCCTGGCGCCTGTAGCGGCGACCGATGGCGCCCTTCTCGTCGTATTGCACCGAGAGTCTCGCGCGCCGCAGCTCGGCCTCGATTTCGTGGGCCTTCTCGGGCATGCCTTCCTTCTTGACCAGGGGGAAGATCGCCACGGTGGTGGGCGCGATGCGCGGATGGAAGTGCAACACCACGCGGGTGTCCTTTTCCAACTGCTCTTCTTCGTAGGCGTCGATCAAGAAAGTCAGGGCCATGCGGTTGATGCCGCCGGCGGGCTCGATCACCCAGGGCGTGTACTTTTCCTTGGTCTCCTGGTCGAAGTACACCAGCTTGGTGCCCGACGCCTCGCTGTGCCGGGAAAGGTCGAAGTCGCCACGGTTGGCGATGCCCTCGAGTTCTCCCCAGCCGAAGGGGTAGAGGTATTCCACATCAGTCGTAGCCTTGGCGTAATGAGCTAGCTCCTTTTTGTCGTGCACTCGCAGGCGTAGGGCGTCCGGGTTGATGCCGTAGTCGGTGTACCACTGGAAGCGCTCCCTGACCCAGAACTCAAACCACTTCTGGTCCTCGCCGGGCGGCACGAAAAACTCCATCTCGGCTTGCTCGAACTCGCGGGTGCGGAAGACGAAATTTCCCGGCGTGATCTCGTTGCGGAACGACTTGCCGATCTGAGCGATGCCGAAGGGCGGCTTGATGCGCGCCGAATCGAGCACATTCTTGAAGTTGAGGAAGATGCCCTGGGCGGTTTCGGGGCGCAAGTAGGCCACCGAGCCCGAGCCTTCAACCGGCCCCACATTGGTCTTGAACATGAGATTGAACTCGCGCGGCTCGGTCAACTCTCCCGCGCACTCCCCGGGCCGCTTGGAGGGTTTCTCGGGGCAACTCGCATCCTCGATCTTGTCGGCTCGAAAGCGCGCCTTGCACTTCTTGCAATCCACCATGGGATCGCTGAAGCCGCCCACATGGCCCGAGGTCACCCAGACATCGGGGTGTTGGATGATGGCGGAATCGAGGCCGACCACATCGGAGCGCTCGGTGACGACCCTCCCCCACCAGGCGTCCTTGACGCGGCGCAAGAGCTCCACGCCCAGAGGGCCGTAGTCGTAGGTGTTCCCGATTCCTCCGTAGATCTCCGATGCTTGAAACACAAACCCCTTGCGCTTGCAGAGGGAGACGATGTTGTCCATCAGGTTCGGCTGTTGCTTCGCCATGTTGCGTTGAATCAGAAACAGGTCAGGGAGTTAGATGAGGCAAGGAGGCTCCAGGAAGGGAGCTGGGAGCCAAGCAGGGTACGCCCGGGGATGCTCGGGCTCCAGCCCAAGCATTCGGCTGTGGGGCCAAAGCCAAGGGAACCCTCGTCCATGTTACTCAGAATCGCCAATCGAGAAGTCGAACTCGGTGGCTCGGGCCTCCTCGACTCGCACGAGTTCAGTTTGGCCGGAGCCGAGTTCTGCGTGCCAATATTTGATGCGGTACTCGCCCGGCGGAAGATTGGGGATCTCAAAGCAGCCTGCCTTGTCAGTCAGGGCGCAAAAGGGCGTCTTGGTGACATGGACCGTCGATGACATCCAGGGCCGCATGTCGCAGCCCAGAACGATCCGGTCAGCACGCCGGCATTGGATCCGGCGCACTGTCGCGGGAGCCAGGAGCACATTCATGCTGCCGTTGCGGCGCGAGGCCAGGCGCAAATGATGGGGCACGGGGTCGGAGTTCTTGATGAGCAGCGAGGAGCCGATGGCCGCGATGGCCACATGGGGCTCGAAGCGACAGTCGGCTTGCTCGACCAGCACTTCCACACCACGGCCACTCACCGTGATTCCGGGAATATCCACGGACACAACCACATTGGCGAGGCCGCCCTCGGCGTCCACCAAGCGCCGGCGGTCGGTGAGATCCAGTTCGTGGCCTTCGCTGAGGCATTGCTCCAGCGTGCCATCCGTCACGCGCAGGGGTGGCAGGGGATCTCGGCTGCCGTCAAAGCTGACGCGCCCGTACAAGCCCGACTCCTGGGCAGCGGGTGCGCTGGGGCTCGCCAGCTCGGCCAAGAGTGAGTCGATGAGGGCCTCGCTGGCCTGGTTGTCGAGGTTGCGCCCCCGTATCACACCTTCGGCATCAACGATGATGGTCGTGGGAAAATTGAACACTCCCAGGAGCTGCAGGCGAGGCCCCTTGCGCTTGGTCTCGAGGGAGCAGCGCCAGGTGATGCCGACTTTCCCCGAGCGCCCCGCATAGGACTTGTAGGAGACCGTGTCCGTGTTGAAGCCCAAAATCGAAAGCGGCTGCTCGCTGTACTTGGCGTGTAGGGCATTGACACGCGGGATGTCCTCCATGCTCTCTGGACTCCAAAAGCCCCAGAAGTAGAGCATCAGGATGCGACCGCGGTACTTTGTGCTGTCGATGTCGAGCCCTTCGCCATCGCGGGCCTCGAAGGTCGGCATCAAGGCGCCGGGCATGACCCACGAAAACGCGTCCCGCGCGACTTCCGCTTCCTTGCGCTGACGCTCGATGGAGGAGTTCTCCACGATTTCGGTGTAGAGAGCCATGGCACGCTGGAGCTCCTCAAAGGTGCTGCCGGTCTCCAGGTTCTTGGCCAGGACGAAGCGAGCTTGGTCGGCCGTGCGACGGTCTCTAGTCCTCGCGATCACCGTCTCGAGCAGGGGCACATAGCGTTTCCGATCAACGCGCTGGGCCTGGGCCAAAAGCCCCTCCACCTCTTCGTAAACCCATGGCTCCTGGGGATAGGTTTCGAACAAGAACTCGAGGATCTCGAACTTCACATCCATCCAGGGCCATTCCTGAACGAGGAAGCGCTCGCTCGTGTCGGTGGAGATGAAGCGCAGGGCCTCAGTAATGCCCCTACGCAAGGCCTGATCGTAGGCCGGGAAGAAAACCTCCGTACGGAAGGCGGCAGCCAAGTGCTCGGCGGACGCCAGGGTGGCGAATTGGGCGCGGAAGGATTCCAGGGGATAGGTTGGCCAGCCCTCCTCGCCGATGCCCTTGTCGCGCAGGTCCCGGACGGTCTTGATCCAGGCCCTCTGGTTTTTTTGCATGGCCCGGTTGGTGCGGGTGAAGAGCCGCTGGGCAGCGTGGCCGGCGGATTCGGTGGCCGGGTAGCCATCGACCAGGATCTGCCACAACTCGACGGCCTGGGCGACATCGGTGGGATCCTTGGTCTTGCCATTGCTGAAGATCAGCGCCGCCTCGGTCCAGAGGGCCTTGGCCTCGATCTCCGCGATGCGACTCCTCTCGCCGATGGTGCGCAGGGTCTTACGCACGAATTCTCTGCCGAGCAGCCGCCGGGCGCGCAACAGGTCGTCCATGGCACCGATCAAGTAGTGGCTGGAGGCGTGTTCTTCAGCCAGGCGCGTGTACATGCGCTCGATCAATTTGCGGCGCTCGAGGGGATCTTCGATGGCGCTCGCGCTGTTGCCCACGATCCAATGCTGGGCCCGGCCATTGCCCGCCTCGGCGAGCTCGATGAAGATGTCGAAGTACTTGAAGAGCGGGCTCGGCGGCCATTCGGATTGGGCCACTCCATCACGGCGGAGCTGGCGGCAGTCGAAGTGGTGGGAGCCAATGTCGTTGTTGTAGCGTTTCAGGACTTCTGAGAAGGCCTCGTACTCGGCCTCGTCGATGGCGATAGCCGCGGCCCGTTGGCGCTCGGCCTCCTCGGTGCCAGCGGCCTGGGGTGCTTCTTGGAGGCCAAGGGATGCCGGGCCGGCGGTCAGGCTGGCGGTCAATAGGAGGACAGAAAAAAGGCACATGGATGCTTGCAAGTGAGACGGAGGGCTGGGCTACGAAGGGCAGCAGTATAGGTTGGCTGAAGAGTAGCTGCTTGTCTCGTCCAAGACGATTTCGCGCTTGCTATCCCCAGGGGCGGGCTCCCTGGACAAAACCTGCTAACCTGGGCACATGTCGACCAGCCCCAGCCCTATCCTCGAATCCGAACAGGCCGATTGGTGTGCACCGCGAGCGTCCGCGGGACGCCGTGGAGCCCACGGCAAGGAGGTGGCCATGGTGGCAGACAAGGTCCTCGCCGGTGAGCGCATCAGCGCCAAGGAAGCTCTCTTGCTCCACGAAAGAGCAGACATCCTCACCATCGGAGAGCTGGCCGACAGCGTGCGGCGGCGCAGGCACCCCCAGAACCGGGTGACCTACATCATCGACCGCAACATCAATCCCACAAATGTCTGCATCACCGACTGCGGCTTCTGCGCCTTCTATCGCAGGCCCAAGCACGAGGAAGCCTATGTCCTCGAGCGAGATGTCATCCTGGAGAAGGTGCGCGAGACAGCCGAACTGGGCGGGCGCCAGCTCCTGATGCAAGGGGGCCACCATCCCTACATCAAGACCGACTGGTGGTGCGAACTTCTGGCCGACATCAGCGCCAAGTTTCCACAGCTCAATTGCCACGCCCTTTCGGCTCCCGAGATCGACCACCTGGCGCGACTCGACAAACGCAGCGTCGAGGAAGTCCTGGCCGATCTCATGGCCGCCGGACTCGGATCGGTGCCCGGTGCAGGAGCGGAGGTGTTGGTGGAGCGCGTGCGCAAGATCATCGCACCCAAGAAGACCTCCACCGACCGTTGGCTGGACATACACAGGAAGATCCACGCCGCCGGCCTGCGCTCCTCGGCCACCCTGATGTACGGCCATGTGGAAACGCCTGGGGAGCGCATCGAACACCTCGAGCGCCTGCGTGACTTGCAGGACGAAACCGGCGGTTTCACCGCCTTCGCGTGCTGGAACACCCAACCCGAGGGCGTGCCCGAAGAGGCTCTCTACCCGAAGAAGACCACGCCCTCGCTCTACTTGCGTGTCCAGGGCATCGCACGCATCTTCCTCGACAACTTCGAGAACATGCAGACCAGCTATGTCACCCAGGGCCTGAAACTGGCCCAGGTTAGCCTGCGCTACGGCTGCAATGACTTCGGCGGCACCATGCTCGAGGAGAATGTGGTCTCGGCAGCGGGCTGTTTTCACCTCGAAAGCATCGAGAAGATCGAGACGGCAATCGTTGCGGCGGGCTTTCATCCACGACAGCGCAACTCGTGGTACGGCATCGTGGACGAACGCAACGACGGTCCCGCTGAGCCAGCCAGCAAGGAAGAAGCACGAGTCGAGCTCGCCGGAGGTGCCCCGTGATACAAGCCAGCGCGATCCCGGCCGAGGGGACCCTCACTCCGAGCGCCTTCGCTGACGAGCGCCTGCTAGGAACAGCAAGCGCCGCGGGCCTGGGCGAGATCGCCGAGCGGGTCATCGCCAGAGAGCGCCTGTCGCTGGACGATGGTCGCCGCTTGTACAAGAGCGACGCCATCCACGCAGTGGGTGCCTTGGCCAACCATGTGCGTGAGCGAATGAACGGCGACCTCGCCTACTTCAATGTCAATCAGCACATCAACTACACGAACTACTGCAACAAGTTCTGCAAGTTCTGCTCATTCGACAAGTTGCCCGGCCAGGAGGGGGCCTACTTGATGACTCCCGAGGATGCGGCGGCGAAGATCACAGCTCACCTCGACGAGCCGGTGACAGAAGTCCACATGGTGGCGGGCACCTGGCCACAACTCGGCCTCGACTACTACCTCGACTTGTTGCGCCAGGTCAAGCGCGCGCGCCCCTCGATCCACATCAAAGCCTTTACCATGGTCGAGTTGGATCAGATTCGGCGCGTGGCCAAATTGCCCCTGGACGAAACCATCGAGCTGCTCAAGCAAGCCGGCCTGAACTCCTGTCCCGGTGGTGGCGCCGAGGTCTTCTCCGAGCGCGTGCGCGCCGAAGGTTACCCCAACAAGATGTCGGGAGCCGCGTGGCTGGAGACCACGCGCGCAGTCCACCGCGCGGGCCTGCGTTCGAACTGCACCATGCTCCACGGTCACATCGAAACCGTCGACGAACGCCTCGAACACCTCGATGCCCTGCGCCTCCTTCAAGATGAGACCGGCGGCTTCCAGGCCTACATTCCCCTCTCATTCCATCCCGCGAACAACGAGTGGTCCCACCTGAAGGGTCCCTCGGCCCTGGACGAGTTGCGCGAGATCGCCGTGGGACGCTTGATGCTCGACAACATTCAACACATCAAGGCGTATTGGATCCTGATGGATGTGCCCATCGCCCAACTGTGCCTGTCCTATGGCGCCGACGATGTGGACGGCACCGTGGTCGAGGAAAAAATCTACCACGACGCCGGTGCCACCACGCCGCAGGCAGTGCAACGGGAGGAACTCATCGATTGGATCCGAGACGCCGGCCGGGTGCCTGTGGAGCGCGACACGCTCTACGGCGTGCTCTGGACGGACTAGCGAACCGCCGCGTGGTCCTTGAACACGCGCAGCCAGTGCATGAAGTCCGGCTGAAAACCCGTGGGCGTGCGATAGAGTCGCTCGCAGGTGCGCAACACGCCGCTGGAATCCACGAAACCCAACCAGGCCTTGGAGGCCCCGGGGGCTTCCTCAAGATCGTGGCTGTCGGGCTTGGCCCAGGCGTAGAGCAGGATGCGTACGGTTGGACCTTCGAGTTCAGCCAGAGCGGCTTCCAGAGTCGCCAGGCGCTTGGGCCCCAGTAGTTCCGGCACGGCCAGCAGGACCTCCAGGTCGGCGGCTTCTGACTCGAGCGCTTCGCCGGCCAACTTGTAGAACTGCTGCGCCACGCGAGCGCACTCGTCGAGGGCTTCCGAGAACCGGGGCTCCTTGTGCTCCTCGATGGGAACCCAGACGAAGACCTGGCCCCTGGAAGCGGGGTGCAGGCCCAGGATGCGCTGATTGACAAAGTCAGTGAAAGCTCCCCGGGCGGGCCGCTCGAAGTCCAGAGCTCGCACGAAGTCCGCGCCGCCGGCGTTGGGAGAACAGGCGCGTCCCAATTCCCGGCCGCGGTCGAGGCGCTGCACCCGCGCGTCGATCACGCGCATGGCGCCCATGCTCGTGGCAAAGCCTACGGCTCCAGTGATCGGTGCGCCGAGGCTCGATTGGTAAGTGCCCACGAACTGCTTCTCGATCCAGATGTGCACGGTGGCGCCGTCGACGATGACCGCCAACTCGAAGTTGGAGCGCGGCTCATCGAAGGTCACATGGCCACGAGGCAAAGAGCCCTTCAGGGGACCATCGCGCTCGCGCAGACCTGAGAAGCTCCAACTCACGCTCTCCAGGGCCTCGGCCTCTTCCGCCTTGCCAATCGAGTAGTAGAAATCCCCTGCCGAAAACCCCAGACGCAAGTTGCGGTCGCGCCGGCGGTAACCAAACACCAGGGCTCCGGAAACATAGGCAGTGGTGAATTGGATGCGACAACGGATCAAGTAGCGGCCGGCGTGCTGTAGGGCCTCGGTGCGACAGAAGGCATGGCGATTGGCGGCGTTGCGCTCCATGCTCCCCGAGCTGTCCTTGGGACGAAAACGGCCCACATGCAATTCGCCATCGTGCTCGAGGTACCAGCAGTCCTTGGCGCGGCGTTCTTCGTACCCGGTCAAGCCCTCCTCGACCCAGCCTGCAATCCCCAGGCGCTCCTCGGAAGCTTCGGGTCCCGCCTCGCCCGAATGGCTTTTCCCGGCCAGCGCCACTCCCAGGATTCGTGCCAGCCCGTCATGGTCGGCGCGCACGGCCGCCGCGGCCGCGGACCATTCGTGATCCTCGAACTCCTGGGCTTCACAGAGCAGCGCCGTGAGGAAGGCCTCGCTTTGAGGCAGGCGCAGGGATGCGGGACGGGTCGCAGCGAAGGCCTCGCCGGCCCGGCGCTGCTGGCTCATCAGTTCATTGTTCAGGACCCAGGCAGCCTCAACCCGGCCCAACTCGGCGAGAAGTTCCGCGCAGCGCGCATCCCGTGCAGGCGAACGCTCGTCCCGGGCAGCCGCCCAGACAATTGCCGCCACAGCATCCTTGGTCTGCCCCAGCGAGGCCAAGAGCAGGCCTGCGCGCCAGGCCTGTTCCTGGCCGAACCAGGGTTCTGCACGGCTGCGCGACCAGACCCAGGTAGGTTCGTCGTAGACCCAATCGTCAGCGGTCTGCGGCACGCTGTCCACATAGTTGGAGGTCCAACTCGCCCGGGCATCCCAATAGAACCCCTTGCCAAAACTCGCAAATCCCGCGGCGAACTCCTCCAAGCCCTCGGGGCGCAGTTCGCCGCCATCCGCAAAGCAAGTGAGAAACCACTCCAGCGAGTTGCCGCCGTGCTTGGCGCAGCCCTGCATGTAACGCGGCAATGCCGAAGCAAAAACCGCCTGTCCCTCTTCTTCCCAGAGACGCAGGTAGACGAACAGCGCGTAGCCCGCCACATAGTTGTCGCGATACTCCTCGATTTCGCCCTGAATCAACTCGCGCAACTTGCTCAGCTTGCCATAGCCCTTGATCCAGGCCGCTTCCACGGTGCCGAAGAGGATGTGGCGCTCGACGAAAGCCTCGTCCATGCTGTCGCCATAAGCCGCGCCAGTCCAGACGGCCTTGCCCTCGACCAGCCAGGCGGGTTGACCGGGAAAAAGCACGCCGTCGAAGCGGTGGGTTAGCTCGTGGGTCAAGCCGTGGCCGAGCCCTTCGATATTGCCACACGAAAAACGCATGACCGTGGTGTCGCCGCCCTGAAAGCCGCCGGCCCACCAGAAGGGTGTGCCTTCGGACTCGAGGCCCGCCGCTTCGGGCACAACACGCACCAATCCTGGCCGTCCCACGAAGGGATCCTCACCGAACCAGTTGGCCAGGCGTTGATGATGGGCCTCGAGGGTGCGCGTCACCCCCACCAGAGTCTCCCAACCGCACGAACTCTCCACCCGGTACCAGCCCCGGGGCGTGACCGACAAGCCGGGCCGCGACATGTCCCGGTGCAGTTTGGTGAAGGCGCGCGTCTCGGATTCCTCCATGTCGTAGAGCTCGTCGAGGGTCAGGGGCTCGCCCAAGTCCTTGGCCAGGCGCCGACGAGCCTCGCTCAGCGCTTCAGCCGACTTCTTCGCGAGCTTCTTCAGCCCGCGCGGGCGATCGCCTTTCAAATCCTTGAAGCCGCCCTGGACAGCGAGCCCACTCAGCACGCGCGAAGCAGCCACGCAGTCGACCAGGCGGCTCTGGCCACGAGCCGCTCGTTGGGCGCGGAAGAGTGCCGCGATCACTTGGTCGGGCAGCTTGACGGGCAGATGGACATCCAGGGAATCCGCCGGCACGTCCAGAGCTGGCGCGGGCTCTGCCAAAACCGCCGCCAGCCCCCTGGCCCAACGAGCCACGAGGGCGGCGCTCGGTTGACGATGGGCAAGTTTGTCCTGCTTTTGGCTGAGCTTCTGCAATTCCTCGTAGGCCAAAGCCCGAGCACGCTCGCTGGCGGCGGCCCCCGGAGCCCATTCCTGCATCTCCCTCGACCACGATGATTTTGACCCCGAGGCCTTTGACCCCGAGCTGCGCCCGTCGGCACCCGCCGTGACTCGCAGGTACGTGCGGGCCCAAAGCGCTCTCGACTCGGGATCGAGGGCACTGGCCTGCACCATCAGGCGCGCGACCTCGGGACTCTTGGGGCTGAGCACCCAGGCTTCGCCCAGGTGCTTGCGGGCCGCCTGCAAGTCGCCCGATTCCAGGGCCGCCCGCCCGCGCTCCAGGCGAATATCTACCCTGGAGCCCGATTCAGAGGAGTCCTGCAGCGAGCACAACCCGCCTGCAAGAACCAGCCCGAGAGCGGCGGTCCGGGAGGCCCGGGAGAACCACTTGGTTCGCAACGGCGTGAATCAGGGACAGTAGTTGATGCGCAAGCCCCGCGACATGCCGAGACCCGTTCCGTCGCCTTGCAAGGGATCGCGGAACCAGACCTGGTAGTAGAGCGTGCTGCCCACCAACCCCGGTGTGACATCGATGGCGAAGGTACTGATGCCTACATTGCTGGTGGTGTTGTTGCCCTCGCGAACGAACGGCGCCCCCACCAGGCGATAGGTGTTGGAGAATGGGACCAGGGCCCAGGACTGACCAGAGAACAGGAAGGCCGGCTGATTAAGGGCCGCATCCTGCACGACAATCTCGAAGCCACCTCCCGGTGCAGGAGTGCCATTGGTCACGAGATGAGGGGTTTCCTTGGTGCTAGAAGGCTTCGCGGGGCCGAAACTCGTGGGGGCAACACAGCCCCCCAGAGCTGGACCAAATTCGACCAGTTGTAAATCATCTATCTGCCAGCCCCCCAGGCGCCATTGCGCGTTGCTGCGGATCTCGAACTCGATTACAACGGCCGCCTGGCCGTCAGCTTGCCCTGAAATGTCGAACTCCACCTCAGTCCAGGCCGTGTCGAGGATGTGAGCCTCGTTGCCGCTGGTCCAAGCCACCGTGCCGTTGACTCTCACCGAGAGTTCGTCGGTGCGGTGCACCGAAGCCCAGCGCTGGAAGCGCAAGCGCGTTCCGATGCGTCCGGTGCAATCGTAAGCCGGCGAGCGCAGGTAAGCGTGGATGTCGTTGCCGTAGCGACCTTCGCCAGAGACGCCCAGGTCGAGGGCCCAGAGGTTGAAGCCGCTGGCGGCCGTGGTCGGATCGCTCCAGTGGATGGCGGTCGTGCCGCCATCAAAAATCGTCCCGCTTTTGCCCGCGGAGAAACCATTTTCCCACTCGTCTTGGGAGCTAGAGGTGTCGCCATAGCTGCCGTGGTTCCAAGAACTGGAGCCGGTTTCCATGTTGTCGGTAAGGAAGACCGCCGGAGAGCCAACAGCGAAGGACGCCGGCGCAGCGGCACCGGTGTCGGGCCATGCGATGCTGTTGCCGAGGGAGTCGCTGGCGCTGAACCAGAGTTCGACCACGGCGGGAGAAACCACATCGGGCAGCAGCGCCGCGAAGAAGTCATCGGGCAGAGAGGCCAGGTTGTCGACCTGCCAGGCGCCACCATTGATGCGGTAGTGAAGCTGGCTTGAGGTCAGGCTCTGGCCCATGTGGGGCACGATGGAAATCTGCGCGTCGTAGGGACCGCTCTCGGTCAAGCTGTCCACGGGCACGACGATATTCTCCATGGTAAGCGGGTGCAGGTCGACGCCGGGCCAACCCTGAGCCGCGAAACCCGCCTCAATCTCCGTGTAGTGCGGCGATCCGTTGTTGACATCGCCGTCATCATCATCGAGGACCAGCCACTGAACCTCGATGATCGATTTGATCTCGGTCTGGTTGTAGGCGGCCATCCAGCCCAGGAAGATCGCGTTCGAGAGGTCGTCGCCCAGGGCGTTGCCGAGGGTCTGGTTGAGTTCCTCGCGCACCTTCCAGGCAGCGCCCATCCAGACCTTGCCCTCTTGGTGCACCTCGCCGCCGTGGCAAGCGGCATTAAAGTCGCCGCAGAACTGCAAGTTGTTCAGTCCACTGCGAATGTAACCGCTGCCGAAAAAGTCCTCGCCCATGATGGGCGTATCGTAGAGGTACATGGCCCAGACATCGGCGTTGCCCTCGCCCATGCCATCGGCGCCGTTGCCTGTGCCGTAGCGTACATTGAGCCAGTGCCCCATTTCATGGGCTACCACAGTCGAGTAACTGGTATTGACGCAGCCCCCTCCGGGAGTGAAGAAGTTGACCGAGCCGCCATCGAAGTAGGCATTGCAGTTCTGGTTCAGATTTACTTTCGCCGCCGCGGTGAAGTCGGCGTGACTGTCGGCTGGGTTGATTGCACGGATCCAATCTCTCAGCAAGTTGATGCTCTGGAAGGCATTGGACTGGGCCGTGACGAGAGCCTGGCTCGACGGGTTCATGGTGATCGAGTTGCCGGCGCCGGTTTGCAAGTTGAGACTCGTGCTGTACTCCGAACCGGACTCGTTGAAGACCCGCGCAAAGGGGCCTTCGAAGGTGCAGGTCACTTGCAAGGGGCCGTTCACCCCCGCGAAGTTGAAGGCGCCGGTGGCATCGGTGGTCATATCTCCCACCGAAGAGGTCATGCGCAGGTGCGTCATGGGAAAGCTCTGCTCGGGATTGCCTCCCGAGTCGGGAGCGGTGCCGGGGGTGACCATGGCTCTGACCACCCCACCCACATCAAAGTTGTGGACGAGATTGATGGCCCCCAGGAACTCACCCGTAACCGCATCGACCATGAGTGTCTCGCCCGTGGGGCGCGCGTCGCTAACTGCGGCCAGAAGATCCACACGCCAGATGAGTTGCGGCACTCGAGTCGTGCCGGTCTGCACCTGCAAGACCGCCAGGCTTGCAGGCGAAGTTTGGGTGCCGACGAGTCCATGGCGATCAGTGAATATTTCGCCCGCGCGCAAGACCGCGTCAGCCGCCTTGAGGCGCGCGGGGACGATGCTGAGATCATCGCCGGGCAGGGCCGTCGAGTGCACCGACAACAGTCGCGCCTGGTCGTCAAAGAGCAAATGCACCCGCGCGCCTTGCACGGGCACGCCGTCGATCTCCTGAATGAAATTCACCGTGCGCTTGTCGATGGTGCCGAGGTGCGCCATGGGCAGGGGAATCTGTTCGAGGGGCACCAGGGTCAGGGGATCGACACCGGTCAAGGCCTGGGTGTCTCTGAGCATGAGCCGCCCGCGCAAGAACCAGTCGGCCTCGCTTGTGGGGATGAAAGTTGCCTCGGCGCGGCCGCCGTAAAGCATCTCGGCAAAGCCGGTTGTTCTGTCCACGCGCACTGTCCAGTTTGTTCCGTGCCGCGACCTCCAGGTGTCCAGGGCCTCCCCGTCCGTGGCGCTCAAAACAGCAAGAACAGCCGGGCTAGCACCGAGCGTGAGGGCCAGTGAGGCGAGGAAAACTCGTATTGTGGGTGTCACAAGCATGAACGAAGTCCTGACAAGAATTAGGGAGAAGGGCCTGGGGGGGGCCACTCAAGAGTACGGCATGGGGGACATTTCGTCTGTACTGGCTACCCTCTTCTCTCCGCCACCACGCCTCTACCTACAATGACTCAACGCTACTCGGTTCTTCTGAGCCTGGCTCTCTCTCTCGTCTCCTCGGCTGCCGGCCAGGTGGACGAGGACAGACGCGCCCACTTCGATGTCAGCGCCTACGATCTCGAACTCGCGGTGCGGCCCGGCGAAAAGGTCCTGGAAGGCCGCGGGCTGATCCGCGCGGTGGCCTTGGTGGAGGATCTCGCAAGGGTACAGCTCGACCTCGAAGACCTGCACGATGTGTTGGCGGTAAGCGACGGCGAAGGAACGGCTCTTGAGTTCGAACGCATCGCCCACGGGCTCGTGATCCAACTCGCCGCACCCATCGCGAAGGGTGCCACCTTCGCCGTGCGCGTCGGCTGGCGCGGCCAGCCCAAGGGCGGCGACTTCGACGGCTTTCATTGGAAAGAATCCGCCGACGGTCAGCCCTGGATCAGCACCGCCTGCCAGGGACTCGGCGCCCACTACTGGTGGCCGTGCAAAGCCAGTTTTTTCCACCCCGAAGACAAGCCCGACACGGTCAGCATGACGATCACGTGCCCCGCGGGGCTCTACGCCGTGAGCAACGGCCGACTGCAATCCGTGCGCGAGGGCGCACCAAGCTGGTTCGATGAAGGAGACTCGTCGTGGCAGACCTATAGTTGGCGCCACAACTACCCCCTCGAGACCTACTCGGTGACTCTCAATGTGGGCCCCTTCGTGGTCGTCGAAGAGCAGCTCGAACTGCCCGGCCTTGAGTCGCCCCTGCCCTTCATCTCGTACATGCTGCCCGAGGATGCGGAGAAGGCCGCCTTGCAGTTCCAGGAAGTTCCGCGGCTCTTGGAAATCTACTCCGAGGCCTTCGGACCTTTTCCCTTTCCCGAGTCCAAGTTCGGCTTGGTGGAGACCAACTTCTGGGGCATGGAACACTCCACCGCGGTGGCCTACGGCTCAAGTTTTCCGGCTTGGTGCAAGGAGCACGGTGAGAAGGATCGCTACGCCCGTCGCAACCGGTGGTTTGATTACATCTTGATCCACGAGGTAGCCCACGAGTGGTGGGGCAACGCGGTTTCTGCGGAGCATTGGGGCCATTTCTGGATTCACGAAGGCTTTGGCACCTATGCCGAGGGTGTCTTCGTCGAGAAGACCGTAGGCCGCGAAGCCGCCGACCGCTTCTTCGCCGACACCAACCGGCGCGTCTCCACCAAACGCGGCCGGCTCTACCGCGGCGACTCGCCGACCTCGCGAGAGGCCTACAGCGGCTTGATCTACAGTAAGGGCTCGGCGGTGCTCAACACCCTGCGGCACTTTGTCGACGACGATGCAGTCTGGTGGAGGAGCCTGGCCGATTTTAACCTCGAATTCCGCTACGGAAACGCCACCACCGAGGATTTCCAGGCCATCCTGGAGCGCAACACCAAGCAGCCCTGGGGACAGTTCTTCCAGGAATGGTTCTACGCCGAGGGCGCACCAGAGCTCGCCATCAAGCTCGTCGGGGCTGAGAGCAGTATCGAAGTCGAGGTGCAGAACCTCCACGGAGAGTTCCATGTGCCCCTCGACATCGCCTGGAGCGCTAGCGGCGAGGAGCACACTCTGCGCCTGGCCGTCGATCCGGGCTTGAACAGTTTTTCCATCCCCGCCAGCGCGCCTGGCGATGTGCGAGTTCTTTTCCTCGAGCGCCTGCTAGGTAAACACACCGTCAAACGGCCAGAGCTCCGCCCGCTGCCCGCTCCCCCAAAATAAAACATATTCCCATGAGTTTCACCCACACCGACCAGCACCGCGAGTTCTCCTCGGAGAAGCTGCGCAAGTCAGCTCTCTTCGAGACCCCGCAGATGTTCTGCGACACCTACTGCCTTGAGCCCGGCCAAGAGCAGCGCATCCACGCCCACGAGGGGGCCACCAAGTTCTACCTGGTCCTCGAAGGTCAGGCGGCGATCACCATCGGCGAGGAACGCCGGACCCTACGCTCCGGCGGCCTGGCCTGGGCAGAGAGCGGCGAGGTCCATGGCGTGAGCAACATTTCCAGGGAACCCTGCGTCCTACTAGTGGCCATGGCACCACACCCCGGTCTCTAACCGCGTGCCAGGCTCCACTCCTTGAGAGGCGGGGGCGCGGCGCGGAAGGAAAGGCGTTCGTCGCGGGTGGGATGGTCGAAGGCCAGGGCCCGGGCGTGCAGGGCGATGCTCTTGTCCGAGAGGGGCACGGGAGCGCCGTACTTCAAGTCGCCCAGGAGCGGCGCGCCGAGGCCGCGGGCACAGGCCAGGCGCAACTGGTGCGAACGGCCGGTGTGGGGCACGAGTTCGAGCAGCCAGCACCCGGCGCTGGAGGCCAGGATGCGGTGGGCGGTGCGGGCCGAGCGGGCGCCTGCTACTCCGCTTGCGACGACTTCCACCGTGTTGCGCTCGCGATCCTTGACGAGGAATTGTTCGAGCTCGCCCGCGGGTAGCAACGGCTCTCGGGCCACGATGCCCCAGTAGGTTTTTTGCACGCTGCCGGTGCGGAACTGCTCGGTCAGGCGCGCGGCGGCCTTGGATGTGCGGGCGAAGATCACCAGGCCGGAAACCGGTCGGTCCAGGCGCGAGACGACACCGAGAAAAACGGCTCCGGGCTTGTTGTATTCCCGGCCCACCCAGGCCTTGGCCGCATCGAGCAAGCTCGCGTCGCCCGAGGAGTCAGGCACCACCGGTACACCGGCGGGTTTGTGCACCACGATGACATGGTTGTCGCAGTGCTCCACGGCGAGAGCCGAGGCATCCATCAGAGATCGAGGCCGCGCCACCAGCGCGCGCAGAAACCGGCTGGCAGGAGCCGCCGCGTTCCTTCAGTCTCGCGCAGAGCCAACTCCCCCACCGCCTGGGTGCCTCCCTCAAAATCTTCAAGCAGGTTGGAAAAGGCCAGGGGCGAATAGCCCACGGCGTAGGTCGAAAGCACCAGCAGGCCCCGCTCGGCCACCAGAGAGCGAGCCGCCTCAAAGAGCGGCGCGAGACCCTGCTCCAAGCGCCAGCGTTCGCCCCGGGGCCCGCGGCCCTGGTGCGGCGGATCGAGCAGGACGATCTCGTAGTGCGATCCACGGCGCACTTCTCGTTGGGCGAAGACCAGGGCATCCTCGAGCAGGACGCGCAGGCTGTCCTCGGGCAGCCCACTGGCCACGAGGTTTTCGCGCATCCAACCGAGGGAAGTCTTCGAAGCGTCCACATGGGTCACCTCGAGGCCGGCCTGGTGGGCGAGCACCGAGGCGGCTCCGGTATAGCCGAAGAGATTGAGCAACCGCGCACCCGTTCCAAGTTGGCTGGCGGCCCTGGCGACGAATTCCCAGTTGGAGGCCTGTTCAGGAAAGACGCCCACATGCTTGAAGGGCGTTGGCCGGATCACAAAACGCGCCTGAGAGTAGTCCATGAGCCAACTCGGTTGGGCATCCCGAGCGGCCGCATGGGCCCCCCGGCGCGCCTCCCAGCGTCCGCCGCGATCGGACTCGCGCACGAAGGTGAGATCGGCGCTGCGCCAGAGGCTCTCGGAGCCGCGCCGATTCCAGAGCGCCTGGGGGTCGGGGCGCCGCAGCACGAGCTCGCCAAAGCGCTCCAACTTCTCGCCTTGCCCCGAATCGAGCAAGGCGTAGCCCGCGAACTCACTGATCTCAAATACATTGGGTCCCACGCCGTAGAGGATACGGGTCGGCGAGGGCAAACACCTTTGAATCTCCCACGGCTGGCTCGGAAACACGCGAAGCTTGCGCTCGGGACGCAGCGAAGCGATCATCTTCGGCCGCCTGCGGCGGTTCTCACCAAATTGAAGTCCCTTCGCCACACCCTCCCCCTGCTGCTGTCCGCCGTCCTAGGTACCGGATGCGCGAGCTACAACGAGCAGGTGGACGCGGCCGTCGAAATTTATGCCACAGGCGACTTTGCGGAGGCTGCGGAGAGGCTTACCTCCCATGAGTTCGCGGACCAGCGCAATGGCCGCCGCGACGGCATCCTATTGCGACTCGAGGCGGCCAAGGCGCTCCTCGACGCTGGGCGCTACGAGGATTCGAGCGCCATGTTCGACCGGGCCGCCAACTTGATGCTCGAGTTCGATTACGCTGCCGACATCTCGGTCTCGGAGGAGATCACAGCCCTCGCGGGGGCCCAGGCCTCCCGGGCCTACCGTGGCACGCGCTACGACGCCATCCAACTCGAGGTCTACGAGACGCTCAATTACATGGCCCGCAACGATCTCGGGGAGGCCTTGGTGCACACGCGCAAGGCCTTCGCGCGCCAGGCCGCCGCCGTGGCGGCCAACGCCGCCGAGATCAGCTCCCGTGCTAAACGCGCGAGAAGAGACGGCATCGATTGCGACCGGGTGCTCAAGGACCCGGGCTACAGCAAAGCCAGGGCGGGTTTTCAGAGCCTGGTCAACCCCGCCTACGCCGACTTCGTCAACCCCTGCGCCAGCCTGCTCTCGGCGCTGCTTCTGCGCGAGGACGGCGATGCGGCCAATGCTCTGGTGGACCTGCGCAAAGTCGCTCGCATGGTGCCGGGCAACAGCTATCTCAGCCAACTGCTGGCGGAGTTCGAGGCCGCGAATGAACCCGCCCAGAATCGTGTCTACATCCTCCTGGAAAGCGGCCTGGCTCCTGTGCGCCTGGAAGAGCGCCTGACTCTCATCAGCTATCGACAGGGCATCTCCCGTTTCGCCATCCCGACCCTCGTCCCGGTGCCGAATCAAGTCCAGGGCCTTTGCATCGAGAGCCCCCTGGCGGGCAACAGCTTTCAGAGCGAGCACCTCGCCAGCATCGAGAGCATGGTGGCCACGGACTTTGCCGCCGCCCTGCCGGGCATCGTACTGCGCACTCTGGCCGCCCTCGTGGCCAAGGAGGTTGTCACGCACCAACTTGAGAGCAAGCGTGACAAGAACCTGGGTTTTCTCGTGGCCAATGTCTGGAAGGCGGTCACATCGCAGGCCGATCTGCGGACCTGGCGCACCATGGGCGCGGAGTATCAACTGGCCGTGCTGCCAGCACCCGAGGACGGCCGCTTGGACCTGTTCCTGGTGGATCGCCATGGCGGCCGCCACCTGCCCCTGGAAATACTCCTGCCCCGTGCGCGCACGACCCTCATCTATGTGCGCAGCCCCAGCCTGACAGCCCTCGGCGCCCACATCATGCCGATCGGCCCCAGCCAACCCCGCACAGCTTCCCGGCCCTCCCCTTGAATACCAGCCCTTCGAACATCCACCCCAAGAGAATGCCCATGCGTCACCGATTCACCCCCCTGCTGGGACTTCTGCTGCTCTTCTGCGCGAGCTGCGAGAGCCCGAACTACAAGCCCCCCGGAGCGGCCCCCGCGCTCGCCGAAGACATCTGGAAGGAACATGTCCACATGAGCCAGGCCGCCTGGCAGACGGTGCGAGTCCTCGGCGTCCGCGAGACCCGCAAGAACAACTTGTTGCAAGTCCAGATTGACCTCAAGAGCAAGATCGGGCGCCGTCGTGGCCTGCGCACGCGCTTTGAGTGGTTCGATGGCTCGGGGTTCAAGCTGGACGGACCCAATGAAAGCTGGATGAACCAACTCATACTCGCGGAGGAGGAGTTTTCTCTAGGCGCGATCGCCACCAACCCCAAGGCCCAGAGCTGGCGTTTGAATGTCGAGATCTGGTCGCGCTGAGCCTTCCCCAAAAAAAAACAAGCCCTTCCACAGAACCAATAGTCCTCAAGGAACAAGCCATGAAAACCAAAGCCCTGCTCGCCCCTCTGCTCGCGATCCTCGTCCTCGGTGCCTGCCAAAATGAGCCGCGGCGCATCGATCCCTCAGGGGACGAAACCGTGACATCGGCCGGTGTCGACTACAACGAGATCATCGAATGGACCGACACGCTCACCCATCGCATGCTCACCAGCACCTTCCTCGACACGGGAGAATTCGGCTCCCAGCCGATCAAAATGGTGGTCAGCGATATTGAGAACAAGACTGATATCTCGCACTTCCCCAGCGACATCCTGCTGGGCAACATCAAGGCCTCCCTGCTCGATTCGGGCAAGACGCGCTTCGTCACGACCTACGGCACCCAGGGCACCGACGACATGACGCGCTTCACCCAGGAGCTCTCCGACGATCCGCTCTTCGACGACTCCCAGGTGCCCGCATCCGGCCAGGCCAGCGTGGCCCGACTCTCCCTGCGCACCCAGATCCTGTGGAGCCGCTCCCAGGGCACCAGACAGGCTCAGAACACCTATGTAGTGCACATGTGGGTCAGCGATGTGCGCAACGGCGAGGAGGTCTGGCGCAGCCGCTCGGACCCCATCGCGAAAAAATTCAAGAAAGGTAGCGTTGGTTGGTAGGGATGCCGCCCAGTAGAGACACCAGCCCAGTAGAGACGCCAGCTCGCAAGAGTCAGCCGTTCCCATCCCCCGCTAGGGGGTCCGGCTGATAGGCTCTCGCCTGCCATGCCCACGAAGCCCCGCTCCTCCAAGTCTCTGCGCGTGGGCTCGGTGCCCTACCTCGTGGGACGGCCCCTGGACCACGGACTCGGGGACGAACCGGGGATCAGCATGGAATACGCCGTACCCGCGCACTTGATCGAGAAGCTGCGTGCCGGCGACCTCGATGTGGCCCTGGTGTCCTCGATCGAATTGTTCCGGCAACCGGGCTATCGCTACATCCCCGGCGTGGCCGTGGCGGGGCGCGGTCAGGTCTCCAGCGTGCAGGTCTTTCTCAGGAAGCCCATGCCGAAGGTGCGCACCCTGGCCCTCGACCCGGCCAGTCGCACGGCGGCAACCCTGGTGCGAGTTTTGACCCACGGGCGCCGCGGAGGCGCCCTGGAGTTCGTCGATGTACCCGAGGGCGAAGACCCGCGCCAGGCGGGTTGCGATGCCTGGCTGCGCATCGGTGATCAGGCCCTGCTCGAGTATTTTGAGCCCGGGGGCCCCAAGGTTTTTAACCCCTCGCGAGCCTGGGCTGAACGGGAGGGCCTGCCATTCATCTTCGCCACCTGGATCGTCCGTCCAGGCGTCGAAATCGAACCCCATCTGGCGGCCTTCGCCCGGGCTCGCCTGGCGGGTTCCCGGCGCATCGACCAACTGGCTGCACAGGCCGCCAGCGACTGGAAACTGCCCCTCAAGGCAGTCTGCACCTATTTCTTTGACGAGCTCGAGTATGAGCCCCAGGAGGAGATGCAGCGCTCCCTGCACGCCTTCCGCGATGCGGCGGCGGCTCTGGGCCTGTGCCGCGGCGATCTCGCGGCACAGCCCCTGGAGGCCTTCTTGGCCCACCGCCCCTGAACGCTCCCCATCGCTCCGCCCTTCCCGCAGGCGGAATGCCCGCCGCTTGGGCCTTCTGCGGGCCGTTGCAATGGAGCCTCTGGGCTTCTACAAGAGAGCCCTCGCAGCGCAACGCCTTGCATGCCCGACGCCGTCCCTTGCCGTGAGGATAATTTTAGACCTTGGCCCGCACGAAACCCCAAAGCAGCACGCCGTCCCTCTTCGATGAACCCGAATTCGATGAACCCGAACCGATGAGCCCGAGCAAGAGAAAGAAGAAGTCTGCCCGCGCCGCATCGAAGGCCAATGGCGGCCAGCCTGGCCAGCGCTCCGACGCCACCAAGATGGCCGCCAAGCAGCGCGAGATCTCGGTCTCGGAATTTTTCACCAAGAACCGCCACCTCTTGGGTTTCGATTCGCCTCTGAAAGCCCTCTTGACCACGGTCAAGGAAGCCGTGGACAACTGCCTCGACGCCTGCGAGGAAGCCGGCATCCTGCCCGAGATCTCGGTGGAGATCACGCAGACCGGCGAGAAGGTCTTCCGCTGCGCCGTGGAAGACAACGGTCCGGGCATTCTCGACACCCAAATCGGCAAGGTCTTCGGCAAGCTGCTCTACGGATCCAAGTTCCACAAGCTCAGCCAGTCCCGCGGTCAACAGGGCATTGGCATCTCGGCGGCAGGCATGTACGGCCAACTCACGACAGGCAAACCCGTGCGCATCTGTAGCCGCACGGGCAAGCGTAAGGATGCCCACGAGTTCTTGCTCTCCATCGACACCACCCGCAACAAGCCCGAGATCCACGAGTCAAAGATCATCGACTGGGACAAGGACCACGGCACGCGGGTCGAAATCGAGATGGAGGCCAAGTACCAGAAGGGCATGCGCTCGGTGGACATGTACCTCAAGCAGACCGCCATCGCGAACCCGCACCTCTGCCTGCACTTCACCGATCCCGCCGGGGAGAAGGTGACCTACGAACGCTCGACCAATGATCTCCCGCCGGAGACGATCGAAATCCAGCCCCACCCCCACGGCGTGGAATTGGGCCGCTTGATCACCATGCTCAAGGAGACCTCATGCCGTTCCTTGTCGGGTTTTTTGCGCGAGGAATTCTCACGCGTCGGCCCCACCGTGGCGAAGCGCATCATCGACTCCGCTGGCAAGGGCCTCACTCCAAAATCCTATCCCACGCGCATCGCCCGCGAAGAAGCGGCCAGCCTGCACAAGGCCATCGACGAGACCAAGATATCGTCGCCGTCCACAGATTGCATCGCGCCCATTGGCGAGGACCTGATGCTGTCGGGCCTCAAGAAGGAACTCGAAGCCGACTTCTATGTGACTGCCACGCGGCCCGCTGCAGTCTACCGCGGCAACCCCTTTCAGATCGAGGTGGGCCTGGCCTACGGCAAACCCGGCGGTGTCGGCCTGGAGGTCACTGAAACGGGCCGTATTCGCAAGAAGGACAAGGCCCGCATCGCCACCCTGGACCTCGTGGGCGCCGCCGACGAGCCCATCCGGGTCATGCGCATCGCCAACCGCGTGCCCCTGCTCTACCAATCATCGGCCTGCGCCATCACCAAGGCTGTGATCGCCACCAACTGGCGTGGCTACGGGCTCCAACAACCCCGTGGCGGCCTACCCGTGGGTCCCATGGTCGTCATGGTGCACATCGCCAGCGTGTGGGTGCCCTTCACATCCGAATCCAAGGAGGCCATCGCTTCCTATGACGAGATCCTGAAGGAACTCAAACTCGGCTTGCAGGAATGCGGTCGCAAGCTGGGCACCTACATCCGCAAGGGCAAGCGCCTCAGGCGCGAATTCGACAAGCGCAGCTACATCGAAAAGTACATCCCTCACATCGGCATCGCCCTGCAGGAGATCCTCGAGCTCTCGGACAAGGACCGCAACGAAACGGTCGAGACCCTCGAAGATGTCCTGCACAAGAGCCGCAACTTCTGATCCCGGTAGCCCACCCCCATGGCCAAAAAGAAGAAAAAGACGACCGGTAAGAAGGCGCCGCAAAAGAAAAAAGTCCTGCGCAAGAAGAAGGTCGTCCGCAAGAAGGTCGTCCGCAAAGAAACCAAAGCCAGCGCTGCCCCGGTGGGGACAGCGCCTGGGGGGGAGAAAGTCGCCGCCACGGGCACCAAGTCCAAGCGCGCCGCCGCAGCGCTCGGCCCCCTCGACAAGAAGACCATCCGCCTGATCGACTCCACGGCCGAGCGCGTGCGCAAATCGATCTACAAGCGCATCCTGCCCGAGCTGAAGTTTCCGGTGCGCTCCCTCTCGAATGTCACCTACGAGAAGAAAACCGGCTACTTCGAGCTAGGTCGTGGACGCAAGTCGCGGGCCCTGTCAGTCAACACGGTCAAGGGCTTCGCCCAGACCCTACGTCTGATGTCGATCTCCAAGGAGATGATTCTCAACAACGATTTCGCCACCAAACGAGAGGCGTACTATGTCTCCAAGAACTGGGGCGACTGTAAGTTCACCGAGCAGACCGAATCCGACACGGCTATGGACGACATCGAGGCCCTGGCCAGCCTCGACGGACTCTCGCGGGAACAGTTGCGCTACTTCCCGGAGGAGCACGGCGGCTCGGTGGCCGGCAATCTGACCGTCATCGACCGCGACACCGAAACCGGCAAGCCGATCCGCATCGATTGCACGGCCTTCGGCACGGGCTCCTACTCGATCCCCCACTCGGTGGAGCACCTCAAGTTCGAGACCAACGCCAAGTTCATCATCGCCATTGAGACCGGCGGTATGTTCCAGCGCCTGAACAACCACAAGTTCTGGAAGACTGGAAAGTGCATCCTGATCGAGATGGGCGGCGTGCCCACTCGGGCCACGCGGCGTTTCATTCGCCGCCTGGCCGATCACAAGAAGATCCCGGTCTACTGCTTCGTGGACTGCGACCCCTACGGCATCGCCAACATCTACCGCACCCTGAAGGTCGGCTCGGGCAACGCGGCCCACATCAACAAGTTCTTCTGCGTCCCCCAGGCACGCTTTCTGGGCGTCACGCCCCAGGATATCCTCGACTTCAAGTTGCAGGATGCGACCCATGTCCTGCAAAAGGTGGACATCAAACGCGCCAAGGATGCCCTCAAGAACGACCCCTTCTTCAAAGCCCACACGCCCTGGATCAAGGCCCTTGGTCAGATGCTCAAGATGGGTGTGCGCGCCGAGCAGCAGGCCCTGGCCAAGTGGGGCCTGAACTTCGTCATCGACGAATACCTGCCACGCAAGCTCAAGGACAAGAAGAGCTTCTTGCCGTAGAGTGCGTGCTAGCCCCGCGCCGCGCGCACGGCGCGGCAGATCTCGGCGGCGCGTTCAGAATCCACGGGTTGGTCCCAGGCGCCTCGGCGCTTGATGTAGCTGCCCACGATTAGCCCGGCCGCGAGGGGCACGAGGTCGGCGGCGGCTTCGGGAGTCACGCCGCTGCCCACGAGAACCGGAGCAGGGCCAGCCCCCGCGGCGGCGCAGCGCAGGTCGTCGAGGGCCGTGGGTGCCGCAGTGGTCACGCCCGTGATCACCACGCCGTCGGCACCGCAAAAGAGCGTGCCACGGGTGAGCTCTGCGAGGTCGAGGTCGGCGGTCAAGGCGTGGGACGAGTGCTTCTTCTGCACATCGGCGAAGACCGCCACGCCCTCGGCGCCCAAGCTGCGGCGATAGCGCAGGAGCGGACCGGCGTCGGCGCTCTCCAGAAGTCCCTCATCGGCCACGCTGGCAAAGGCGAAACCCTCGGCACGAATGAACGCAGCGCCGGTGCTGTGAGCCACGGCCAGGGCTGCGTGGTTGGCACCCGCCAGAATTTGGAGTCCCAGGGGCAACTCGGGTACCTCCGCGCGCACGGCCAGGGCGGCACGGGTCATGGCGCTCGTCACCTGGGGCTCGACCTCGCGGGCGAGATAGGGACGGTCGCCCATATTTTCGAGCATGAGGCACTCAAAACCCGCATCGCGCAGCAGCCGCGCCTCGTGCACGGCAGTCTGAACAATCTCGTCCAAGGATTTGTGATGGAAGGGCGTGCCCGGCAAGGCTCCGAGGTGCAGCATGCCGATCAAGGTGCCGCGCTCGGGAAAGAGCGCGCTGGTGTCGATGCGCGTGGTACTCATGGAAGGTCGCTATCTTGGTGGCTAGGCTAGAAACTCCAACCGACGGTCAGGCCCAACAGGTGGTCGCTACGCTGCTTGCCCGTGTCGGGGGTGTTGTTGAAGTCGATGACCCACTGGATCTGGGCGAACATGGAATCCGAGATCGAGAGGCGGGCGCGGGTCTCGACCCGCGCGTAGAAGTCCTCCGAGTCCTCGAGGCTGGGAAATATCTCACCCTGTTGAGTGAAGGTCCAGCTTTCACCCGGTGTGTAGTCCGCGCCGTAGGCTGCGCGCCCCGAGAGGTACTCACTCGTACCCGAATTCTGGAACTCCTCCGAAACACCGGAGAGCCCCAACTCGGCCGACAGCTTCCATGTTTCGCTGTCGAGGAGCTGGCGCCCGAGGCCGGCACCCAGAGTCAAGCGCAGGTCCAGGCCGGATTCCTTGTCCGAGTCTCCCGAAGCCTGGCCGTAGGCGAAGGAGCTTTCGCTCCAGAAGCGATCGTACTTGGCCGAGCCGTAGACCTTGCGCTGGGTCACGATGCTATCGTCGTCGCGATAGCTCCAGAGGGCCCCGAGGGTCACGCGATCCAGGTCGCGGCACCATTTGAAGTCAGCGCTGGCGTTGCCCGAACGGGATTTATTGTTGCCCGAAAGCACGATGCCCCCGGCAGCCAGGGAACCCTCCCAACCCTGTTCTTCCTCTGCCTCGATGGTCATGGGGAGAGTCAGCAGGGGCGTGGCGACCGCGGCGCCTGTGATGGCGGAACCAGGAACCAAGGTCAGGAGAACGAGGGCAAGCATGGGCGTAAACAAAAGGCAGGGGTAGATATGAACTTGTGGGGGCCGTTGGCGATGTGGCTTGCCGCCGGCGAGCAAGCAGGATAGAGCTCTCTTGGGTTCACCGCGACCCAGGAGCCCCGGAAAGCCGCAGCTCTCCTGAACGAACATTGGCGGAAAGCTTTTCCTGGCGGCACCCCTGGAGCATGCCTGAGCCCTCCTCCAGCGGACAGCGCCACAAATATTCGCCCTGCGATTGGCACCGCTCCAAATCCGGGGGAGCTTTGGCTGTGAACCTGTTGCTGCCTCTCCAGCCCGCCTCCGCGCACGGAAGGGAAAAATGGCCCGGCAAGCAGCGCAGCGCCACAACCTTTCCAACCGCCAGCATATTTCGCCACCGCTATATCAAGCCCATGAAGTCCTGCCTCCTCACCGCCTCGAGCACCCTGCTGGTCTGTGCCAGCGCCGCCGCTCAAACCGACATCTCCTCGCAGCTCCTCACGCTATCGGGACCCGTGCAAGACGGAGGCGTGTATGACCTGGCCGCGCAGACTTGGTCCCAGGGGCTCTCCTCCGCTGCTGGCGCGTCGGATGTGCTCTACAACAACACCTGTGCCGCCTTTGGCTTCTTGAGCTTGGACAGCGGCGAAGTAGTCATCGACTCCGGGCGCCTGCCGAGCACGACCTCACCGACCAACACATTCTCTCAGCCAGGCAGCGCCGATCAGTACGACCTGGGCTTGATCGAACTCGCCTACTGCACTTCCGAACCTAGCCTGGACATCCGGCTGAACCTCTTCGAATGCTACGCGCCGTGCAGCGATGCGTCGGCCCTCGTGCCCGACTACAGCTTCGACATCCAGGGCGCTCCCGGTTCTCTGAGCGGGACCCCTGAAGCCTTCAGCATCCGAGTCGATCTTGGCAACCTTGGCAGCCTGCCCAACATCTTGGCCGACTCCGATGGCGTCTACGACGGCAACACCGCCCTCGACCAGTTCGGTTGGAGCTTTGAAATCACAAGCACCCTTAGCGGCGGCCCCTCGGGCCCCCTGGTGGCCGGTGATCCCTTCGGATTGCTCGGCGGTGGCGGCGGCATGGGCTGCGGCTGGGGCGCGGGCACGGGCATCGGCACCGATGATGTGCTCGAGATCGATACCGCTGGCGCCATGCTTGGATGCAACTTCTTTGGTGGCTACTTCAGCGGCGGCGAGTACGCCAGCCTCTACCTCAAGTTGGCCGGTGCAGACACCGCCCCGCCCAGTACAGGTACGAAGTTTTGCTTTGGCAATGGCCTCTCCACGGCTTGCCCCTGCGGGAACAACAACGACAGTAGCCAGGCTGCTGGCGCCTCGGGCTGCGCCAATGGCAGTTTCCATGGCGGTGCAGAGCTCGATGTCAGTGGCTCCGCTAGCCTCGTCAGCGATGACGCCACCCTCAACGCAGCTGGCTTGGTGCCGGGCCAGCCGGGTCTTTTCTTCCAGGGCAACAACGCCGTCAATGCTGGTACTGGAAACAGCTTCGGCGATGGGCTACGCTGTGCGGGTGGTTCGGTGGTGCGCCTGGGGGTGCGCGTGGCCAATCCCGCTGGTGAAGCCAGCACGATGGGCATCAGCTTGGGTGCCACGGGCCAGGCCAGCGCAGGCGACACCCGGCGCTATCAACTCTGGTACCGCGACCCCAACGGATCGCCCTGTGGCAACTTGTTCAACTTGACCAACGGCCTTGAGGTCGTCTGGCAACCCTAGGAGGTAACAAGAGTTCTCTCTCTCTCTCTCTCTCCTCCTATGCTGAGCGGGTCCCTCCCCCGGGGGGCCCGCTCTCTTTTCTTGTTGGAGAGCCTCGGCGGCGGCTGACAAAATAGGCGCCATGCAAAACCCCGCCATCCTGACTGCCTGGGTCCTGGTTGCCGCCCTGGGTTCCTGCGCCGCTCCGGCGCCTGACAGCTTCGCCCCCGACACCACCGAAGCCAGCGTACGCTCGGGGCTCAACGCGCGCTTCCTCGACGAAGATCTCGATGTTGACGAGCTGGTCGCCATCTTCGAAAGCGAGTCGCGCGAAATTGCCGCCGAGCGCGCAGCCATCGTGGCCTCCCTGGAATTAGCTCCGGGCGAGACGATTGCCGATGTGGGCGCGGGTACCGGGCTCTTCATGACGCCCCTGGCAGACGGCGTGGGCGCTCTGGGCACCGTGCTGGAAGTAGACATCGCCCCCAAGTTGCTGGAATTCATGGCCGAGCGCGCACGGCGCGAGGGCCGCGAGCAGGTCGAGGTACACCTCGCCGGCGAACGGGCCGTGGGTCTCGCTCGGGATTCGGTCGATGTGATCCTTGTCTGCGATACCTACCACCACTTCGAATACCCCGAGTCGACCTGTGCCAGCTTGCTCCACGCCCTCAAGCCCGGCGGGCGCTTGGTCCTGGTGGACTTCGAACGCATCGAAGGTGTTTCGCGGGAATGGGTGCTGGGCCATGTGCGCGCCAGCAAGAGCGTTTTTCGGGGCGAGCTCGAAGCCGCTGGCTTCGTCTTCCGCGACGAGGTTGAGATCGATGGCCTGGTAGAGAACTACTGCCTGCGTTTCATTGCACCGTAAAGGTCCGGCGACCTACCCGAAACGCAGACCACAGCCCGGGCACATGGGCACATCGGGCTTGAAACTGGTCATGCAGGCGGGGCAGGTGGTCATCTCGGCGTCGAAATCCACAACCATCTCGGCGGCGGACTGCTCCTCGGGGGTCAAGCCGGCCTTCCACTGGCCCTCCAGGAAGTCCCGGCTTTCGAACAGGTCTTCGGTCGCGACCGCGAGCTCAAGGGTGACGCTTCAGCCCGAATCGCCGCCCTCGCCCCCCGGCCGGCGCAGGTCGGATTCAATACCGCGCTTCTTCAATAGGCCCTTCAGTTCCCGCATCGATTCGAGATTGCCGCGCACCAGGGGCACCAGGGGTTCGCTGTCACTCATGGCCCCATGATGCACCGCCGAAGGACATAGCGGAAGACCCATGGGGCGAGCCAACTCGGGCACGCGCTCCCCGTAGAAGAGGAAACGCGCATGGCGGGCAACAACAAGGAGGCTGACCGGCGCATCCCCAGGCCGTATCCTGGGCGCCTCTCCCCTGCCCTCAATCCAACATGGAATCGACCCAACGCACCTCTCTGGCCCCGCTCTTCATTCGACTGGCGGTCCTGTGGGTCGCGGCTGGCGCCCTTTTCAAGCTCTTCGCGGGCACCCCCGCCGACCTGCCGCCGGTGGTGCGCGCCTTTCCCCTGGGCCTGGACCTGACCTTCAAGTCGGCCATCGCCATCGAGCTCTTGATCACCTGCGCAGCACTCCTGCGACCGCGCACAGCCTGGCCCCTGGTGGTGGCTCTGTTGCTCGTCTTCGAGGGCGTGCTCTTGATGGTAGCCCTGGACGGCAGCGAATCCTGCGGCTGTTTCGGATCAAGCATCGCTATTCCGCCGGCGGCCATGATGGCCATCGACGGGGTGCTTCTGCTCCTGATCCTCGCCAGTCGACCTTGGAACATCACCCAGGCGCCCCTGGCCTCGATGCCCGCGGTACTGGCCACCTCGCTCATCTCCATTGCCGCGCCCTTTTTGATCATCGGTGAGCAGGAGATTGGAATCTCGGCCCCTGGCGATGCCACTGTCGCCCCGGCGGCCATTCTGGACCTGCGCTACGCGGAACTTCACATGGACACCTGGGAGGGCCAGCTGATCTACGACATCGAACTCCACACCCTGCTGCCCCACGAGATCGACCGAGTCCCCATCGACGCCACGGCGGTCATCTACCGCGCCACCTGCGACCATTGCGCCGAACACCTGGCCGACCTCGCCATGGCCGATGACGGCTCGCGAGCCTTCATCTTGATCTGCGTCCCCGACGACGAGGCCACCCCGGAGAACACCCAGGTGGGCAGTATGCCCTTCGGTGGCCATGTCACCATGCTAACCCTGCCGAAAGGCCCCCAGTACCTGATCGAGACCCCGGCCGACTTCCAACTCGAAGGTGGCGTCGTGCAGTCCGTGCGCGAGGGCATCAAACTGCCCTGACACCGGGGAACAGCAGGCCATCGGAGTAGCCGAGGCGCCCGTCTACTTGCTGGACACCAGGTAGCCGATCCAGGACTCGCAGTTCTCGCCGCGGTCATCGGGCTCGAAGATTCCGTTGCCCTCTTCGGGATCGTCCTCGTCGTCGCCCTCGAAGTAGCTCCGCACGCTCTTGAAACCGACCTCAGCCAACAGGTCCTTTAGTTCGGCCATGCCCCACACGCGCCAGTGGTAGGAGAAGGCCTTCTCCAGCTTGGTGCCATCACGGAACTGAAAATCGATGTTGCAGAAGAACTCGGCCGTGCCGGGGAAGTACTCGCTCTGATCCCAAATATAGGTGAAGCCGCCATCGATCTTGCGCTCCTCGAACATCTCGGTGACGCTCTCGTTGCCGCCGTACAGGTCGATGACGAAGATCCCATCCTCAGCGAGGCTCTCAAAGGCCAACTGAAAGTAGTTTTTAAGCTCATCGCGCTCGCGGAACAGCCAGTACGAAAAGTTCTGGGCAATGCGCACATCAGGAGCCTTGCGCCCTGGAGCGCGGGCATCCTCAAGGTAAATCTCGATGCGCTTTTCGGCGCCGTCCTTGAGCTTTGAGAGGTTGTTCCGTGCCCCCCACTCGATCGGCTCGGGATCGAGGTCGTAGCCCTCGGCGGTGTTGCCCGGGTGTTTCGCCACCCACTCACAACAGATGAGCGAAGTCCCGCAGAAGTCCTCGCGCAGGTGCCGCGGTGCCCGGCCGTTGATTTTCTCGTAGGTCCCGGACAGAAAGTCCACATCGAGGTCCGCGGACTGCACGGACTTCTGATAAAGCTCGTACTTGTCGGCGGTGGCTGCGGTGTAGCGGTGCCGCTGCTTGGCCTTGGCCTTGGCTGTTGTTGTGGTTGCGGCTTTGGGGCGTTTCGTGGTCACGGCAGTCTCTTGATGGTCCAAGGCGGTTCCTCTGGGGATGGAGATGTCAGGCGCGCAGGGTAGCCCACGGGCGACGTAATTTCGCCCATCAACTCCCCGCAATCGGCGCAGCGCAAGGCAGGAGCAGGCCACGCGAAGAGTGGAGTGCACTCGGGCAGGACCGTGTGCTCTCTCCATATTGTGAAGGCCTTCACCCTCACACCGCCCGGCGCTCGCAGCGCATGGGGGACTGCCGCGGGCTCCTCGATGTGGCAACTGAAGCACAGCTGGCCCTGGCGTGGCTCCACGGACAGCATTTTCGACACCCCCGAATACAAGCCATGGCACGAGCCGCAGCACAGCTTGTGCTGCCCTACTCCCTGATTCGACCCGGCCCGCAGCGCAGGATTGAAGCGAGGGGCTCGCAATCCGCTCCGCCCCGAGGCCCGAGAGCGAGGCTGTAGTCGCCCCACCAGTCTCCACCGGCCCAAGCGCAGGAGGTCAGGCCCTGGCGCTTGATCTCCAACAGGAAACCGTCCAGGACGGGCAGCCAGCCTGCATCGTTCCAGGGGATGCCAAACTCGCCGATCACGCCAATCACGCCGTTGCGTGTGCACCAGGCGGAGAAGGGCTCGATACTCTTTGCGCCGCGCGTGAGGATCTGGCCATCGAGCCGCTGCTCTTCGGCGAATGACAGTCGATAGAGGCCACTGGAATCGGCGTCCCAGTAGACATGGGCTTCGTAGGCCACGCGCTGCAAGGGATCGTGGATCCAGTTTTCGCTCGGATTGCGCTCTTGCCACTCGTGGGCTTTGGACCAGCCATCACCAGCGACCCAAATCCACATCTGGTGCCCCGCGCGCCGCAGGGCAGCCACGACTTCGCCAGAGGTCGCATGCCAGTCGAGATCGCCCATGTCATGGGGCTCGTTCATCAGCCCCAGGGCATGCAGCGCAGGGTGATGTTCCACGCGCCTTGCGAGGCGCAACCAGAGGTCAGCGAGAGCCGCGGCCGGAAGGCCGGCGGAGTCCAGAGCAGATCCACCCACGACGAGCTCCTCATCGGCCTCGCGGTAGCGGCCGTAGTTGTGCAAGTCAAGGACGACCCGACAACCACGCGCGGAGGCCTGGTCCATGAAGGTCAGAACTCGACCTGAGTACTCGGGATCGAGGGCACCAAACGGCTCGGCTTGCAGGCGCTCCCAGGAGATGGGCAACCGAATCAGGCTCAAACCTCGATCGGCGTAATAGCCCAGGGTGCCCTCGCTCGGGAAGATGTACTCGCGACCGTGGCGTCCCGGCCGGGCACTCGAAAACCCGGGATTTCTGGCACCGAACTCAGCCCCGGCGAGGTTGATGCCCCAGGCCGTGACCCGGCCTGATTCCTCGACCGAGCAGCCAGGCGCGACCACGAGGGCCAGAATCGAACCCGCCCCCACGACCATCCGCATGGGACAGATCCCTTTCGGCATCTTGAGCGAGATCAAAGCAGGTACCGCTGTTCGCCCAGCGATCAGGGCCAGCGCAGCGTGATGAGGGCACTCGCTCTAGTGATATCGATGGCCGAGGAGCTGAGCAGGCTGAAGCCAGCCTGCAAGCGCAACCATTCGTTGATCTCGTAGCCGGCTGAGAGACCCAGTTCGTAGTAGCCCACGGAGTTGGAATCGATGGCGAGGCGCAAGGAGGACTGGTAGTACATGTCCTTCGAGCCCGTGAACCAGTCATCGCCGAACTGGTGCTTCCAGTCGAGTTCTGCTGAGTAGACCGAGTAGGCCTTGGGCGAGAAGTACGGAATGGCCTCGTCGGGAAACTGGTTGCCGCTGCCGGTCAGGCCATTGCTCTCCTCGGAGTTGTTCAGGAAGTCTGCCTTGAAGAGCGCGCGCAACTCGCGCGGCGCGGGCGACAGCTCGTAGGCACCAAAGAGATTGGCTTCGATGCGGGTGTTGTCGTCGGAGTAGTTGGCGATCAACAAGCTGCCACCGTAGTCCACGGCACGCGAAGACTTCTTGGTCAAGCCCAGCCGACCGCCCATACGGCTGATGTCGCGCTGGAGGGTCAAGAAGTTCTCGACCACCGGCTCATTGAACAGCCGCAGATCGAGAGTCAACTGGGAGGTGGAGACATGGCGCAGTCCGGCATTGACAAAGACGCGCTGGCTCAGGAAATTGTCAACATCGTAGCTGGGCAGCTCCGTGACAATATCGATCACCGTGTCGCTACCCACGCGCTTGGAACCGAACAAGCGCAGCACATTGGCCGTCAGAGTCGTGCTCACACCGGGCTGGTTCAGGGCCGCGGGGTTCTTGTTGTCGAAGTTGTAGTTGCGCTGACCGATGCCGATGCCGGCGTAGTCATCTCGATCCCCCAGGGGAACGGTGATATCGGTCAGGAACCAGCGCTCGTCCATGGAAGCCAACCCATCCCGACCGGTGCGCTCCTCGCCGCCGGAATCGATGTCCATGCGCGGTTGCAGATCGCGTTTGGCGCCAGTCAGAGCGACCTTGGCTTCCTGGTGGCCCGCAGACTCCTTGATTAGCTTCTTGTAGAGCACCTCCGAACGCTCGGTGCGTCCGCGGCGGTGCTCGATCTGGGCCAGATCAAAGAGGGCTTCCTGGTTACCGGGCTCGAGGATGAGCAGTTGCTGAAGGGCCTTGGCAGCCAGCACCGGACGCCAACCCATGTTGATCTTGGCCTCGCGCTCGAGACGCACGGCTTCGGAGAACTCGAGATAGCTCTCGAAGTCGAGAGCGATGCGCTGGCCTTGGCCAGCGATGTCGCCGTCGAAGAAACCCACGCCCACAGACTGGTCGGGCATTTCCACCAACAGACGATCGTAGGCCTCGAAGGAATCGGCGTAGCGGTGATCCCAGAAGAGCGCGCGGGCGTGCTCGCGGGCTACGGCCGTGTACCTGGTGTCCTGGGCCAGAATAGACTCGTAGGTGGCGATGGCCTGGCCGAATTCTCGCTTGGAAGCCTGGGCTCGCGCCAGGCCCAAAAGCGCCCGAGTGTTACCCGGGTTGCGGGCCAGAACTTTCGCGAAGGTCCTGGCCGGATCCACCCGCACACCACTCTTGAAGGCCATGTTCTGAGCTTCACCGAGCAGCACCAAGGCGGCTGTGTTGCCCGGCTGCCAACGCAGCACATTGGACAGGTAGGAAATGGCACGCCGCGAATCCTGGTCGCCGAGGGCGTGCTTGCCCAACTCGACGCGCATGCGAATGCCCTCGCCCGAAGTCATCACGGTGGACGACAAGAGGGCCATTTCTCCACTGGCGGCGGCGATACCGAGGGAGCGTGCCACGGCCAGGCCGTAGAAGGCCTCGGGAGTGCGCACTGTGGGTTCCTCCAGAGCCAACTGGAAAGTGCTGGCCGCCTGAACGGCGCTGCCCGAAGCGAGTTGCGCCTGGGCCAGCATGACCCGTACCTGACCTGTGGCCATGGCGTTTGAGGGATGCGCATCGATGAAGCGGCGGCAAACTGCTTCGGCCTGGCTCCAGTGCCCCATTTCGAGGTGAACGCGGGCCATGGAGATGATCGGCTCGGCGTCGTGGGGGTAGCTGTCCGCCACCCGGGCGCAGATGCCCACGGCCGAGTTGGCATCACCCAGAGCCACCAGCGTGGCCGCCAATTCGAGCTGCGCGCGGGTCGCGAGAGGGCTCGTCGAGGGTACTTTGAGCAGTTCGGCCTTGGCCTTGTAGAGTTCGCCTTTTTCGCGATAAAGCAGGGCCAGGTTAATGCGCACCGCCTCATCATCGGGCTGCTTCATGAGCATGGCCTGATAGATGCTCTGAGCTGCGGTCCATTCGCCGGTCAACTGGTGCAGCTCCGCCGATACCAAGCCGTAGCGGCGCACGCCGCTGAGGGACGCCTGCAAGCTGTCCAGCACTTCGGTGGCGCGGCGAACATCGTAGGACTCGAGGTGAATGCGAGCCGACATCAGGCGCGCCATGGGGTTGCTTTTGGCAACATCCAGAACCTGTTGATTGACCTGCATGGCCAACTTGTAGTTCTTGAGGGCCAGGAGTTGATCGACCAGGCGGATGCGCGTGTCGATCACATCGCGCTCGAGCGACCCCATGGAGTCCACCGAGCGCGTGGCGCGCACGCCATCACCGAGCAGTTCGTAGCAGAGTGCCAGGCTGGATGCCCAACGCAGCTCCGCGGGGTAGCGACTGCGCAAACGCTCCAGGTGCGGCAAGGCTTCACCGGGCTTTTGGATATCGAGCAGAACCGGCGCCAGGAGACGCTGATCGGCTTCCTTCGAGGGATCGAGCTTGCGCAGGTGGCGATCGAAGACCGCCTTGGCGCGCTCGAGGTTCTTGACCCATGTATAGGTACGGCAGAGCATGGCCGCTGCCTCGAGGTCACCCGGGTCCTGCTGCACGATGCGTTCCAAATGCGTGGCGGCCGCGGCGAATTCGGCGCCCATGATGAGCACATCCACGAGGCTGTGGCGCACCGAGGTGGCCGTGGGGCTCCGCTCGAGGCACTTCTCGTACATCTCCCGGGCCTCGACCAGGCTCCCCGCCTGGACCAGCAAGCCGGCGTACTCCACGCGCACATCCCCGTCTCCGGGCAGCTGCATGAGATAGACATCGAAGAGTTCGCGGGCTTCATCGGTGTTTCCCATGGACACGGCGTTGCGAGCCGATCTCAGGAGCAGATCCTGCTCCGAGGTGCGTCGCATGACAGTGGCCAGGCTGTCCAGGGGGGCTGCTTCGGAGCTTTGGAGAGCCCCTGCTTGAGTGTCATCGCGCTCGGGAGCCTCCGGAGCGGTCGTGGTGGGCTCGGGCAGAGCGAGGGCCAGGACCGGAGCCGTGGGAGTGACCGCGGCGGGACCCTTGGTGTCGCTGGACAGGAAGGTGCCACCGGGCTCCTCGAAGCCGCAGGAAGCGGCCAAAACAGCGAGGAATAGGCTCAGGAGCCCGATTTGGGCAACTCTATGACGGGGAGTTTGATGCATCGGGAACGAAATTCTGTAGGGGAGAAGGGCCCAGGGAGGGCCTCTGTATTCTGTTTCGAACCCGAGGCGGGGGCGGCTGAAGCACAATTCGGAGGCAACCGATTCCGTTCTCACAAGGGTTTCTTGCCCATATTTGAGATTTCCTAGAGTTGGGCGGCGCCTACACCGAAAAAGCGGGGAAGACTGCTAGTACACCATCAGCCCGGATCCTGCACCGACGAGGCACCGCCCTCGAGAGGATCTCAAGGCCAATGTTTTTCTTCAGTCACGCTCCCTGCGGCCACTGGCCGACACCGCCTCGGAATTCGACAGATCTCGAGCTTCACACCCCTTCCGGGTGTGCCGCACCTGACCGCCGCCTTCCATGGGTGTCCAAAGAGGTCCCGCCCGTCTGACCCATCACCGTGTCTCAGAATCCCAAACAAACCGTCCAACAAGCCCTCATGTGCATCTGCACAGTCGTCACCGGAGGCTATCTGGTGTACCGCGGGCTTTACACTCTCAACCTGGATACCTGGTACGCGTGCTTCGCCTCATGGGTGCTGTACGCCGCCGAGCTGTGGGGAGCCGCCTCCATGCTGCTGTTCTTCATGCAGGTCTGGGATCCCCAGGAGCTGCCGGCCCAGCGCCCCCTTGAAGATGTGGATGTGGATGTCTTCGTCCCCAGCTACAACGAGGATGTGGCCATTCTGCGCGGCACGCTGCAGGCCTGCCTGGCCATGGACTACCCCCACCGCACCTATCTGCTCGACGACGGCAAGCGCGATGATGTGCGCCAGCTCTGCGAGGAGTTGGGCGTCCACTACATCACTCGGGACAACAACCTGCACGCCAAGGCGGGCAACCTGAACAACGCCCTCGACCAGACCGACGGAGAATTCGTCGCTATCCTCGATGCGGACCATGTTCCCGAACCGCACTTCCTCTCGCACATGATCGGCCACTTCCGCGACCCCGAAGTGGGTTTCGTGCAGTCGCCCCACGCCTTCTCCAACTTCGACACCTTCCAGGGTCAGGTCAACTTCGAGAAGGGCCGCTTCTGGGACGAGGGCGAGCTCTTCTACAAGGTCATCCAGCCCGCGCGCAACGCCACCAACTCGGTCATCTTCGCCGGTTCGGCAGCCATTTTCCGCCGCGAGGCGCTCAAGGAAATCGGATACATCGCCACCGAGACGATCACCGAGGACATGCACACAGGGATCCGCATGGCGACCCGCGGCTGGAAGTCCAAGTATGTCAACGAGCGCCTGATCGCCGGTCAGGGCGCCAGTGATGTGACCAGTTTCCACGGCCAGCGCCTGCGCTGGGCCGAGGGCAACCTGAGCATCCTGGCCTACGACAACCCCCTGACGATCAAGGGCTTGAGCATCATCCAGCGACTGACCTACTTCGCCTCGATTATCCACTGGGCTGGCGGTATTCCGCGCCTGGCAATCTACGCGACCCCGGCCATGATGCTCCTCACGGGTGTTGCACCGGTCAAGGAATTCACGCCCCTCCTGGGCGCCATCACCGTGGGTTACATCGCCATGATGCTCCTGACCCTACGCAAGGTCTTTCGCGGGCACATGCGCTACGGGTTGATCGAGTTCTTCAACATGGCCAACTTCTGGACCCAAATTCGCGCCACCTTCCGCGCACTACTCTATCGCAAGCGCTCCAAGTTCGTGGTCACCAACAAGCGTGGTGGCCGCCAGGGAACGACCCTTCCCTATGTGGCGCCCCAGATCATTCTACTGGCCTTCAGCGTCTTCGCCCTGATCTACGGCTGGACCCGGCACCTGATGTTCGACGCCCATCTGGACGCGATTGGAATGGGTATCGCCACGATCCTGGTGCTGCACAACGCCTTCTTCGCGGTCGCCTACCTGCGTACAGCCATGACGCCGGTCTCGAAACGCCTGGCCTACCGCCACCGCATCAACATGCCGGTCAAGTACAACTTCGTCACGGATGACGGCGAAACCATCGAGGGCGTGGGAGTCACCACCGACCTCAACGAATTGGGTCTCAGCTTTGTCTCCTACGACAGCCTGCCGATAAACGAAACCGGTAGTCTGAAAGTGATGGCCAACGGCGACAGCCTGGAGACCGACGGAACGGTCTGCTACGCGGCCCACACCCAGGGCGAGGGCCAAGAAGCCCACTCGCTCTACCGCTACGGCATCTCCTTCGCGGGCATCGCCCCCGAGGCCATCGATGCTTCGAGTCGCATGATCCAACGCTACGCCGTGGCCCCCTGGTACTCGCTCTTCGAGCGCGAGACCGTCCAGAGCAACCACCCCTGGTTCTCTTCCAGGCGCAAGAATGGGCGCGCCCCGTTCAAACTGGCGGTGCGCTTGGAGGGCCCCGGTGGCGATGTCTACTCCACCACCCAGGACATCTCCACCGGAGCCATGCGCTGCCTTTCGGCCAGCCATGTCGATCCCAAGCTCTTCACGAAGGCCGAGATCTTCAGCCCCATGGGGTCAATCCTGGTGAATACCCGGGCCTCGGAGATCCGCAACATCACCGGCCCGCCCCACAACATCCGCGAGTTCGTGTTGAACTTCGAGTCCTACGAGGGCCAGGCCCGCAGCCAGCTGCAGTCCCTGCTCGAACTGACGGCAGAACCGCAAACTCGCCACGAGTTGATGGGCTTGCACGGCTCGCGCCGACAGCCCCTCCTGCGGCCCCTGGCCGCGGCCGCCCTGATCTTGATGATCCTCTCCCCCGCCGCAGTCGGTGTCTTCAAGCACACCTACGATGACGACCTGCTGCTGGTGAAGACCACCGACGAGGCTGCCGTGGACACGGCCCTCGCATCCGCCGAAGGCCTCAACCGCATCCTGGCTGAAGCCCTCTCGAAGGAGCAAACCGACCTCAGACGCCTGATCCTGCTCAAGGACGCCCTGGAGCGCGAAGGTCGCTTCGAGGAGCTCGTGCGGGTCTGTCGCCTGATCGTGGCCCAACGCCCCCGGGATCCCGACATGGGCAAAGCCCTGGTGGCAGCTCTCACCGACGCCCGTCGCTTCGACGAATCCGCCACCCTCTCGGCTGCCTGGCGCAGCGCCCTGGAAGCCCAGGGCATGACCAGCCACGCAAACACCTTTGAGGTGCTCGCCGCGCGCAACCTGAGAAAATCGGGCGACGAGTTCGGCACCCTGGACGCCTTCCGCCGCATCGTGGCGGCGCGCCCTGAAGACGAAAAAGTACGCGCTGAATACCTCGGCATCATGCTCGAAGCCGGCCTGGCCCACGAAGCCCTGCGCCAGTTCACGGCCCTACCCCAGGATCAAAGTACGCGCCGTCAGATCATGACCATCCACAGCTCCCTGGGCGACTTCCGCCAGGCCGAGGGCGTAGCCCGCGATCTCCTGCGCGATATCCCCACCGATGTGAAGCTGCACATCGAGCTGGCCAACTTCCTCTGCTGGCAGGAGGACTTCGGGGCCGCTGTCCAGATCTACCGCGGCCTGTACCAACAAGAGCCAGACAACCTGACCGTGGCCCTGGGCCTCGGCGAGACGCTCTCCTGGTCCGGCAGCGGCAGCGCTGCACTGGCTGTCTTCGGCAAACTGATCGACGATGGTGAGGACAGCGACCGCCTCAACCGCGGCTTCCTGGATGCCTTCCTGGGCACCCACAATCCGACCCAGAGCGACAAGCATCGCCTGCCCTGGATGCTCAAGCGCCACCAGATGGTGAGCCCCTTGCCGGCGGACATAGCGGGCCGCCTGGCTACAGCCCTGGCCCAGGCGGACTTTACCGCCCTGGCCATCGAGCTCCTCGAAGAGACTCTCTTGAGCCACCCCACGGACCGCGACCTGCGACTGCGACTGGCCGATGCCATGGTAGCTGTGGGACGCAACAACGACGCCCACCTGCTCTACAGGACGCTTCTGGCCGAAGAGCAGATCGGCCAGTAGAAGCCCCAAAGGGCACCCAGAAGCCACTCCCGTGGCATCGAGGGTCTCAAGCTGGAGGGCTAATTGGCCGATAACCGAGACGCCATGGACTCCAATAAAAAGGTCTCCTCGCGCGGGCTGCACGGCACGCCGCGAGATCCCCGTCGGCCGGGCCTGCCCCACGGCCTGGGCCCCGTGGAACGCCACGACAGCCTGCCGCGCTGGATCAGCATCGCCGGCCTTGAGTTCGGCAGCGCTACGCTTGAGTTCTGCAACGAGTTCCCCGGCAAGTTACAGCAGGACTATTTCCTCAACAAGCTCGCGACCTTTGAGCGCCTCATCCGCGCGGGCTTCGAGTGCTTCCGCATTCCCTTTCGCTGGGAACGCATCCAGCCGCGCCTGGGTGCACCGCTCAACCCCGACGGCGTGCAACAGTTGCGCTTGATGGCCAGCCTGGCCCAAAAGGTCGGCGGCAGCGTGTTGCTCGACCTGCACAACTACGGTCGCTACACCAAACGCATCGATGGCGTGGCCACGAGTTGCGGCTTCGAGGAGGAAATCGACGGCGAGGTGCACCTCACAGCTGACCACCTGGCCGACTTCTGGTCGCGCATCGCCCACGCCATGAGCGGCTTGCCGTCCATCTGCGGCTACGGATTGATGAACGAGCCCCACGACCTCCCCGCCGGAGCCTGGGGCCGAGCCTCGCGGGCCGCGGTCGAAGCCTTGCGCCAGGAGGGCGATTCGGCGCGCGTCTTCATCGCCGGCGAAGACTGGTCCCACGCTTCGGACTGGAGGCGCGTCAACCCCAGCCAGCCCTGGATTGAAGATCCCCTGGGCCTCGTCACCTACGAAGCCCACTGCTACCTCGACCAGGACTCCTCGGGCGAATACCGGCTCACCTACGACCAAGAACTCGAATTCGATGCCCACTTGAAGGACCGCGCCCGTCTGCGGCTCGCGCCCTTCCTGTCCTGGCTCAACGAGTGGAGCCAGGACGGGATCCTCGGTGAGTTTGGCGTGCCCAGCGCGGATCGCCGCTGGGCGGCCCTCTTGCCCGGTCTCTTGCGCGTGCTGGATGAGAGCCGGGTCCCCGCCATCTGGTGGGCCGCCGGCGAAAGCTGGGGCGACTATCCACTCTCGTTGCAGCCCTTGAAAAAGGGCGCCGAGCCCAGACCGGCCGAGATCGAGCTATTCCGCGAATAGACTAGTGGGGTACGGAGTCCGTACCCGAGTGTCAGTTTGTCCAGGTGATCTCGAACCCGTTGGTCAGGTTGAAGTTGGTTCCGCAAGGCGAGAAGGTCGGCGTACGAAACCAGTACTGATAGCGCCGGATATCGCCGGCTACGAGGCCGCCACGGATCTCTCTTCCCCGTGGAAGGTCTCTTGCTCGAAAATTGACTCCACCAGGAGGATGGGTATCACGGAATCGGCAGGAAGTTGTCCTGACCCCGTACTACCCTCCGTACTACACTGCGGCCATGTCCAAAACCGCGAACGAGATCCAGTTCACGCTCAATGGCATTCCCCAGCGCGTGAGCGTGGCCCCGGGGGAGTCACTCTTGACCTGCCTGCGCGAACGCTGCTCGCTGCTCTCCCTCAAGGACGGCTGCGCACCCCAGGGCCAATGCGGCTGCTGCCTGGCCCTGATCGATGGACGCGCCAAGGTAACCTGCGCCCTGCCCGCCGAAAAGATCGCCGGCAAAAGCCTCCTGACCCTCGAAGGCCTGGCGCCAAAGGAGCGCGCCGAGTTGGCCGACCACTTCGCCGCGGCGGGCGCCTTGCAATGCGGCTTCTGCACCCCCGCCATCGTGCTGCGCACCAAGTTCCTGCTCGACAAGAACGACGCCCCCAGCCGCAACGAGATCGCCCGAGCCCTCGATGCGCACCTCTGCCGCTGCACCGGCTACACCAAGATCATCGACGCTGTGGAGCGCGCGGCTTACGCCCGCCGCGGCGAGCCCCTGCCTGAACGACTCGCCGCTCCCAAAGCGCCCCGCGCCGTGCCCGCCGGCCGCAGCCACGGTCCCCTCACGCCCGGCGGCGTGGGGACGCGCCTGGCCCGTTACGAGGGCCGCGAACTAGCCCTGGGCGAGCGACCCTTCGTGGCCGACATGCAGCGCGAAGGCCTGCTCGGCGGGGCCCTGCGCCTCGCGGATCACCCGCGGGCCAAAGTGCTCTCCATCGACACCTCGCGGGCCCTGGCCCACCCGGGTGTGGTGGCGGTCGCCACGGCCCACGATGTGCCCGGCACACGCTGGTACGGCCTGATCGAAAAGGACTGGCCTGGATTCGTGGCCCTGGGCGAAGAGGTGCGCTGCGTGGGCGACTTCATCGCCGCCGTGGCCGCCGTGGACAACGCCAGCGCGCGGGCCGCGGCCGAACTCATCGAAGTGCGCTACGAAGTCCTCACCCCCGTTTGCGATCCCCGCGCCGCCCTCGAGCCCGGTGCGCACCAGGTCAACCCCACGCGACCCAACGCCCTCTCCCGCACCCGTATTCGCCGCGGCGATGTGCAGACAGCCTTTGAGAAGAGCGCCCATGTGGTCAGCGGCGAGTGGCACACGCAGCGCATCGAACACCTGTTCCTGGAACCGGAGTGCGCCCTCGCCGAACCCGGTGAGCAGCCCGGCAGTTTCCGGCTCTACACCCAGGGCCAGGGCATCTTCGACGACCGCCGCCAGGTGGCGGCCTTCCTGGGCATAGAGGAAGACGACCTGTTCGTCGAGCTGGTCCCCAACGGCGGCGCCTTCGGCGGCAAGGAGGACATGTCCATCCAGCCCCACGCCGCCCTCCTGGCCCAGATGACCGGGCGGCCGGTCAAGGTGCTGCTCTCCCGCGAGGAGTCGATCCGGGTGCACCCCAAGCGCCACCCGATCAGCATGCGCTACAAGGTGGGCTGCGACGCCGAAGGTCACCTGACCGCTGTAGAAGCCGAACTCTTGGGCGACTCGGGCGCCTACGCCTCGGTGGGCGCCAAGGTCCTCGAGCGCGCCGCCGGACACGCCGCTGGCCCCTATCGCGTCATGAATGTTTCCATCGACGCCGTGGCCGCCACCACCAACAACCCGCCCTCCGGCGCCATGCGCGGTTTTGGCGCCAACCAATCGTCCTTTGCCATGGAGGGCTGCATGGATCTCCTGGCGGAGAAGGTCGGTCTCGACGGCTGGGAGATGCGCATGCGGAACGCCGTTGAAGTTGGAGACACCTTCACCAGCGGCCAGGTCTTTGAAAAATCGGTGGGACTCAAGGAAACCCTGCTCAGCGTGCGGGAAGGTTACTACGCCGCGCGCGCCGAAGGCCGCGCCGTGGGCATCGCTTGCGGCATCAAGAACAGCGGCATCGGAAACGGCGCCGAAGAATGGGGCAAGGCACGCCTGGTGGTGGAAGACGACCTCTCCGTATCGATCCACAACGGCTACACCGAAATGGGCCAAGGCCTGCTGACGGTCCTTGTGCAGTTCGCCGTGGAAGTCACCGGCCTCGATCCCGAGGTCTTCGCCCCACGAGTAGACTCGACTTTCGCCCTGGGCTGCGGCCAGACCACGGGCTCGCGGGCCACGCTCTTCGCCGGCAACGCCGTGGAGAGCGCCGCCCGAAAACTGCGCCAGGCCCTCGACCGGGGTCAATCCCTCGCGGACCTCCGGGGCCAGGTCTTCGCCGCCGATGTTGTCATCAACGACACCACGGCGCCGGGGCCGCTCAAGCCGGGCGTGACCAAGGTAAAGACCCACACGGCCTTCGGCTTCGCCACCCAGGTGGTGATCCTCGACGAAGACGGCGCCTTGCAGAAGGTCATCGCGGCCCACGATGTGGGTCGTGCGGTCAACCCGACCCTGTGCGAGGGTCAAATCGAGGGCGCGGTGCACATGGGATTGGGCTACGCCCTCTCCGAGGACCTGGCTTGCGAGGACGGCTGGCCCGTGACCTACAAACTGCGCGAACTGGGCGTCCTGCGCGCCCGCGACATGCCCGAGATGGAAGTGCTCTTGATCGAGGACCACGAACCCGAGGGACCCTTCGGTGCCAAAGGGGTGGGCGAGGTGGGCCTGGTGCCCACGGCCGGCGCGGTGGCCGGCGCCCTGGCGGCCTTCGACGGCAAGCGCCGGATGAGCCTACCCATGCGGGACTCCCCCGCCGCCCGCGCCATCTCGGTGGGGCACAAGCCCAAGAGCTCTCGTTGAGCGCTTGGTCAGGAGACAGCGATGCCCTTCGTTAACGCCCACACTCACATCTACAGCGGCCTGGTGCCCCTGGGAATGCCCGCGCCGCAGCCTGCGCCCCGGGGCTTGCCGCAGATTCTCGAACGAATTTGGTGGCGCCTCGATCGCGCTCTCGACGAGGACATCCTGCGCGCCAGCGCCGATTGGTATGTCGCTAGAAGCGCGCTCTTGGGAACGGGTGTGCTCATCGACCACCACGAGAGCCCCGAGTTCATCGAGGGCTCTCTCTCGGTCTTGGCCGCAGCCTGCGCGCAAACGGGCATGCCGGCCGTCTTGACCTACGGCGTCACGGAACGCAATCGCGGAACCGACGAAGCGCGGGCCGGCCTGGCCGAGAACCGGCGCTTCCTGGAGAGCTGCGCCCATCAGGAACACGGCCCCCTCGTGCGCGGCGCGGTGGGCTTGCACGCCTGTTTCACCGTGTCCGACGAGACCATTCGCGCCGCTGGCGATCTGGCGGCCGAGTTCTCCGTGCCCCTGCACCTGCATGTGGCCGAAGACCCCTCTGATGTGGCAGACGCCAGACGCCGCGGCTACCGCGGCGTCATCGAGCGCCTCGACAAGCTGGGCGTGCTCGTGCCTGGCACACTCCTGGCCCACGGGGTACATCTCGAACTTGAGGAGGTGCAACTGGCCGACGAACGCGGCGCCTGGTTCATGCACAACCCGCGCTCCAACCGCGCTAACGGTGTAGGCTATGCCTCCCAATTGCGAGCCAGCGGGCGCGTCGCCCTGGGCAGCGACGGATTCCCCTCGGACATGACTCAGGAACAGAAGGCCCTCTCGCGTTACGCCCAGCAAGCCCAGGAAGACGGCGCCGAGGGCGAAGTCGAGCGGGCCTCCGCGCGTCTCGCAGCGGGCAAACGGCTGGCGCGAGAGATCTTCGGCGCTGACCTACCCGCGCCGCCCACACCCGACACCGAGCGCCTGCAAGAACTCGAGGCCATAGCAAAAACCCAGGCGCAACGCCTCTGGACGCGCATGGCCGCCCTCTAATCTACTCTGCCCATGACACAGCTCGGACTCGAGAAGCGCATCGTTTCGGAGGCCACCCTGGAACGCACACGCGAACACTTTCAGCGGGAGAACATCCGTCTGCCCACCCTGGCCCAACTCGCGGACCCCGCGAGCCAACCTGCTGCGATCGTGGCGGCCCTCGCTCAGATCGACCCCGATACGCCCGAGGCTCTGAACCTCTTTCGCGTGCATTGGCACAACGGCGAGGACCGCCGCACGCAGGTCGCCGTTCCAGGGCACATCGTTCTGCCCGAAGCCCTCACCGGCGTGCGCGCACCGATCCTCGTGGCCCTGGGAAATCGCTTCCCCATGATCGCGGCCCACAAGGTGCTGGCCGCCTACGGTTGTCTCGTGCCGCGGCTCGTGACCGGCCAGTTCGATCTCGCAGCCCACCGCGCCGTCTGGCCCTCCACGGGCAACTACTGCCGCGGCGGCGTGGCCATCTCGCGCATCCTGGGCTGCCACGGAGTGGCGGTGCTGCCAGAGGGCATGAGCGCCGAGCGCTTCGAGTGGCTCGACCGCTGGGCCACGAGCTCCGAGGACATCATTCGCACCAAGGGCAGCGAGAGCAACGTCAAGGAGATCTACGACAAGTGCGCGGAACTGGCCCGCGACCCGGCCAATGTGATCTTCAACCAGTTCTGCGAGTTCGGCAACCACCTGGTGCACTACTCCGTCACGGGCGCCTCCCTCGAGCGCATTTTCCTGGCGGCGCGCGCCGATAATCCCGGCCTGCAACTGGCCGCCTTCGTCTCCGCCACCGGAAGCGCCGGAACCATCGCCGCCGGCGACTTCTTGAAAGAAAAACACGGAACGCGCATCGCGGCGGTCGAGGCGCTCGAATGCGCCACGATGCTCTACAACGCCTACGGCGAGCACAACATCCAGGGCATTGGCGACAAGCATATTCCCTTCGTGCTCAACGCCATGAACTTGGACCTCGCCATCGCCATCTCCGACACCTCAACCGACAACTTGAATGTGCTCTTCAACAGCGATGTCGGGCGCATGCACCTCACGGAGGAACGCGGTTTCGCGCCCGAACTCGTCGAAGTCCTCTCCAACCTGGGCCTTTCGAGCATCTGCAATGTTCTGGCGGCCATCAAGACCGCCCGCATCCTCGACCTCGGGCCCGATGACGCCATTTTGACCGTGGCCACCGACGGCGCCGCCATGTACGGCAGCGAGCGTGCAAAGTCCGAGGCCAAGTTTTTTGGCAGCACCGGCTTTGGCGCCAAGCAAGCGGCGCGGGTCTTCGACGAGCGCCTGGGATGCGTCGATACCCAGGACACCCTGCTCCTTTCGGACACCGGTCGCCGGCGCATCTTTAACCTTGGCTACTACACCTGGGTCGAACAACAGGGTGTGTCCCTCGAGGATTTCGAAGCGCGCCGCAGTCAGGAATTCTGGCAGGGCTTGCGGGAGCTCTTGCCTATCTGGGATGGCCTGATCGACGACTTCAATCGCGCCACGGGCGCGAGCGGAATCGAAACCCATGGCTGAAGCTCCGCTGCACCAGGTTTGCGAGGGCTGCGGCCTCCGGGCGCCCGCCCAGGAAATCGCCTTCACCTGCGCCGACAGGCGCCCTGCTGACGACATCGACCACTTGCTGGCTGTCTGCTGGAACGAAACGCGCCGGCCGCGCCTCGACCAGGGCTCCGCAAACCCCTTTGTGGCCTTTCGCGCCGAGAGCTGCTCCCACGCCATGGCCACAGCTTTTGGAATCGAGGACGAGGAGTACATCGAACTCGTGCAGCAACTCGACGAGGCCGTGGCAAGCGTCGACGGCCACGGCTTTCGCACGACGCCCTTCAGTCACAATCGGGGCCTCGGGCTCTGGATCAAGAACGAGACCCTCAATGTGAGCGGCACCCACAAGGCCCGCCACCTGTTCGGCCTGGCCCTGTGCATCGAGGTGGCCGAGCGCACCGGCGCGCTCCCCGCGGGCAGCTTGGGCAGCGCCGAGCGGCCCCTCGCAATCGCCAGTTGCGGCAACGCGGCCCTGGCGGCCGCCGTCGTGGCTCGGGCCTGGAAACGCCACCTGCGAGTCTTCATCCCCCCCACGGCCCCGGCCAGCGTGGTGGCGCGGCTCACCGACTTGGGGGCGAGCATCAAGGTCTGCCAAGCCCACGAGCAGGCCGCCGCCGGCGACCCGTGCCTCGAGAAGTTCCGCGCGGCGGTGGCCGCGGGAGCGGTGCCTTTCACCTGCCAAGGCAGCGAAAACGGTCTGACCCTCGAGGGCGGCCTGACCCTGGGCTTTGAACTGGCGCGGTCCCTGGCCCTGGCCGATGCGCCGCGACTGGAGCACCTCTTCGTGCAGGTGGGCGGCGGCGCGCTGTTCAGTTCCACGGCTCGCGCTCTCAAGCTTTGCGCCAAGGACAACGCCCCCCTGCCCGCCCTGCACGCCGTGCAAACCGAAGCCTGCCAGCCCTTGGTACGCGCCTGGCGCACTTTGGCCCGCGACCTGTGGGCGGCCTTGGTAGCGGCGGGTGCTCCCGACGAGGAGCCCGGGAGCGACCGGGAAATGGCCCGTTGGCTTTTACGGAACGCAAAGGAGTCCGTGAACGCGCGAGTCTTCGCCGCCGCCGGACGCCAGCGTGGGCGCTACATGCAAACCGTTCCCGGCCAGCCCACCAGCGTGGCATCGGGGATCTTGGACAACGAAACCTACGACGGGTTCGCCGTGCTGCGGGCGCAAATCGAAACCGGCGGCTGGCCCGTGGTGGTCAGCGAGGCCGATCTCGTCGCCGGCCGCGACGAGGGCCGAGTGCAGACCGGCCTGAACCTCGACGCCACCGGCGCTGCGGGCCTGGCTGCTGCGCTGGCCGCGCGCCAAGCAGGAGACATCGCTCCCGAGGCCACCTGCGCCGTGCTCCTGACCGGAACCCAACGCTGAAGTACTGCCGAATTTTTCAATGAGTCTTCTTCCATGAGTCAATCCCCCTTGCGAGTAGCGCTGACCGAGACCTGCAATGTGTACGGCCCCATGCCGGCCAAGACCGCCGACTTGAAGGATCTCGCCGGCCGCCTCGAAGACTTGCGGCGCGCCAATGTGGCCCATCATGTCGATCTGATCCGGGCCGCCACAGCGCGGGGGGCGGGGATCGTGGGCCTCGGCGAACTCTTCAGTGCGCCCTACTTCGCCCTGCACAGCCCCGACCCTCTGCAGGCGGCCCTCTGGCAGGAGCTTGCCGAGGATGCCCGGGATGGCCCCACGGTGCTCGAGTTGTGTGCCCTGGCGCACGCCGAAAAAGTCATTTTGGTAGCCCCGATCTTCGAGCTCGATCCGGCCAGCGGCCAACGCTTCAACACCGCGGTCCTGATCGATGAAAAAGGCGAAGTCATCGGCAAGTACCGCAAGACTCACATTCCCTCGGGGGCCAACGAAGAGGCCAGTTTCGATGAGAGCCTGTTCTACGGGCCGAGCGACGGCCTGCTGCGGAACGCCGCGCCCCCCAACATCTCCAACTCGCCCCACTTCCCCGTCTTCCAGACCTCCCGCGGACGCATCGCGGTCGCCATCTGCTACGACCGCCACTTCCCCGGGGTCATGGCTAGCCTGGCCGAAAACGGCGCCGAACTGGTCTTCGCCCCGGCGGTGACCTTTGGCACCCAGTCGCGGCGCCTGTGGGAGCTCGAGTTCGAGGTGGACGCCGCACGCCACGGCATCTTCATCGCCGGCTCCAATCGCAAGGGCAGCGAAGCACCCTGGAACCAAGAGTTCTTTGGCGCCAGCTACTTCGCTGGACCGTCAGGCCGTCCCGAGTTGCTCGACGCCCCCGCGGGTCTGGTCATGGCCGACCTCGACCTCGACGGCAGCGCGGATTGCGGCGGCTCGGGTTGGGATCTAAAGCGCGACCGACGGCCGGAAATCTACGCAGCAAGGTAGCGCGCTCAGCCCGCCAGGCCGAGGACCACACTGAGCAGCACCCGAGCCCCGGCTTCGATTTCAGCCGGCGAACTGAACTCCTCTGTGTTGTGGCTCAAGCCTCCGGCGCTGGGGATGAAAATCATGGCGCTTTGGCAGTTGGGCGCGAACATCTGGGCGTCGTGACCGGCACCGCTGGGCAGTCGCCGCGATGAGAAACCCAGGCGACCGGCGGCTTGCTCCACCGCCTGCACCAGGGACGGATCGAACTCCACCGGCGCAAAGCGCGCCAGAGACCGCGAGCGCACCCTGACCCCTTCGGCCTGGGCGCACTCGGCAATGAAGGCCGCGGTGCGCGCTTCGGCTTCTGCCAGGGAGGCTTCGCTGGTGTTGCGCAGGTCCACGGTCATGGTGACCTGCTTTGGAATCACATTGACGAGGTTGGGCACAAAACTGAGCGCGCCCACGGTGGCCACCTGGCTGCCGCCCATGTCGAGGGCCAGGCGGCGCACGAAGGCCAGCACAAGGGCAGCAACGACACCTGAATCGCAGCGCATGCTCATGGGCGTGGTCCCGGCGTGGTTCGAAGTGCCCTCCAATGTCCACTCCGTCCACGAGATGCCTTGCACTCCCGTCACGGCGCCGATCAATTGCTTTTCCCGTTCCAGAACCGGGCCCTGTTCGATGTGCAGTTCGAGATAGCTCGATGCGCGCCACCCGCCGCAGGGCTGGTCGCCGGCATAGCCAATGCGCTGCAACTCGTCTCCCAGGCACAGGCCGTCCCTGTCCCGGGCGGCGAGGCAAGTCTCGAGGTCAAGGGCACCCTGGTGCACGCCACTACCAAGCATGTCCGGCGTGAAGCGCGCGCCCTCTTCGTTGGTGAAGAAGCCCACGGCCACGGGCCGCTCGGTTTCACGGGCCGCCTCGCCCAAGGCCTCGATCACCTCCAACCCGGCCAGCACCCCCAAGCTACCATCGTAGATTCCGCCCGTGGCCACGGTGTCAAGGTGCGAGCCGACAAGAACCGGCGCTGTGACGCCACCGCGCTTGTCGGGCCGCACGCCAATGACATTCCCAACGGCGTCGATGCTAATGCGAAGCCCAAGCTCTTCCATCCAACCCCGCACGAGATCCCGGCCTTCGCGGTCCGCATCGGAGAGCGCCAGGCGACACACGCCGCCGCCCTCAAGAGCCCCAACCGCACCAAGTTGCTCCAGGCGCACCATGAGGCGCTCGAGTTTGATCTCTGGTTGAGGGGAGTTCATGGCTGGACTGTAGTCCGAGGCGCACCCAGGTCAAGATGTGCAAAATGCAGAGGTCCACTTCCTGGCCCGCTTCGCAGTCGCCGCTGATGGTATCGAGGGGGCGTTGGGGGTCGAGGACCACGGCAAAGCCCGGTCCCTGGAAATGGGTCCTGGCACCCTCGCCCGAGAGGCCGAAATCGGCGCCGTCGATGCGGCCCAGGATCTCGCCAGCTCGTTCGCCGGGGGGAAAGCAGAAGCCGTCGTAGTCCTTGAAGAGCCGCCAGTCCGCTTCGCTTCCGAAGATGCGCGGTTTGATCTTGTAGGGGCCGCCGTCCTCGGGGCAGAAGACATCGCAATTGCCGCACTCGTTGCAGAAGTCCGCGAAGCTGCCAAACTGGCGCTGCTTCTCGATCACCAGCAGTCCATCGGTTTGGCTGACCCAGGTCAATCCCTCGAGGTGTAGGCTGGTCCGCGGCGCCTCGAGGCGCGGCAACTCGAAGACGAAGTTCGCGTTGTTGGGGCATACGGGCACGCACTTGTCGCAGGCGATGCAATCAAAGAGTTCGAGCTGGGAACCAATCTTCTTGGGACCCTTCTTGTTGTTTTCGGCCAGGTAACGCCCGGAGGCCAGGGCGCGAGCGAGGTAGCCCTGCGTGTTCAGGAGCGCAGCCTCCCGGGCCCACTCGCGGTGCAAGTCAGCCCCCGCGGCCGTACCCAGGCCGGTGCCGGCGGCCAGGGCTTTCAGAGAGGCGCGCAGGGTTTCTGGACGGGCCTCGCAGCGCACAGCCGCGCGCTCCAAGGCTAGCTTGCCGTGGCCCGCTGCGCGAATGACATAATCGTCGATGCAGCGCGCTCCCAACTCCTCCATGCGCAAGAGCAGCTCATCGAAATAGCCCTTGCCGCGGCCGTAGCCGCCGGGACGCAGGAAATCGGTGCAGACGGTCACGGGCACGAGGCCCAGGGCCACGGCATCGGGAAAGTTCTTGCGCTCGATGCCGGCTGAAAAAGAGATCGGGAAGCGGCTGCCAAAGTGCGCCCGAAAGCGCGCCACGAGGTCCATGGCCAGGATGTGCAGGGGAGCCCCGGACAGGTAGGCGGTCTTTTCCTGGGCGGGAAAAAAGTCGCGCCTGTTCTCCACGATCAGGGTGTTCGAGAACTTGACCCCAAAGCCCAGACCGAGCTCTTGGGCCAAGGCGGCCAGGCGCTCCACCAACGGCAGCATGTCGTCCCAGGTCGTGTCGGCCTCGAAAGCGCCGGGGGGCACGCGCAAGTCGCTGTAGCCGAGTTCGTCTTCAAGAAGCTCGCTCACACGCTCGGGCCCCAGGAGCGTGGGGTTCAACTTGACAATCACATGCAAGCCGCACTCGCGCATCAAGTACTCGACGATGCCCTCGATCTCATGGGGAGGGCAGCCGTGGAAGGTGCTCAGGGTCAGGGTGTTCGAGATGCGGCTGGTGAAGTCGATCTCGCGGATGATCGGATGGTCCTCCAGGACATCGGCCAGCTCCGGCGCGAGCAGTTCTTCACGCAGGCGCGCCACGAGGTCGCCGGCGTCCTGCATCCCGGCGATGAAGTCCTGAACAGGGCGAGACTTGATTCCTGCGAGGTCGTAACCCACGCTCATGTCGAAGATCAGACCCCCTTCCTGGTCGGCACCGTCCTGAGTCCCGACCTCTCCTTGCGCGCCAAGAGGCAGAACACCGCTGGCGCGCAGGATCTCTATCAGCATCGAGGCCTTGACATACTCCTCCAGGGACTCGCCCAGGCGCAGTTCTTGGCTCCACTCGATGTTGTAGCCCACGGTGGCCATGTCGATGCAGGGCCGCGGGATCTCGAGTTGGTCCTCGATCTGCACCGTCTTGAGCTCCATCACGCGGCAACCCGCGAGCCACGAAAGCACGATGTTCTGGGCCATCTGCGAATGGGGGCCAGCCGCTGGGCCCAGGGGCGTGCTGGCCCGCAGCCCGTGGAAACCCACCGACAAGTCGATGCCGGTCGGCGCGCCGAAGAAGCAGCGCTTGAAGGAGGTATCGAAGATCTGCTCTGCCTGCCGGGCTTCGCGCAACATACGCCGGACCAGGGCTCCAAAGGGGTGCGGGCGCAGTTCAACCATGCGCGCGCACTATAGGATGCCGCGCGCTCAGGAGCGAGCCTCAGGCAGCGGGTCGAGAAGGGACTGGCGGAGTGCTATCCTTACAACCGATGGAGAATAGGTCCGAACCCCTGCGCTTTCAGCTCAATGCCGAGTCCCTGGAAACCTGTGGGGCAACGGGCAGGTTGCTGCTCGACTACTTGCGCCGAGACCGGCGAGCGGTGGGCACCAAGGAGGGTTGCCGCGAAGGGGACTGCGGCGCCTGCACGGTGCTGCTCGGCGAACTTCTGCACGAGGGCTCCACGAGTTGGGTGCGTTACCGGGCAGTCCCCGCCTGCATGTTGCTCCTCGGCCATGTGCGCGGGCGGCATGTGGTCACCATTGAAGGGCTCAACACAGGCGAGACCCTCAGCCCGCCCCAACGCGCCGTGGTCGAACGCGGCGCAACCCAGTGCGGATTCTGCACGCCGGGTTTCGTGGTCAGTTTCACGGGCTATCTGCTGAACGCCACGGGCTACGACCCAGAAACGGCCATCGATGCCATCGCTGGCAACCTCTGCCGCTGCACGGGATACACAGCCCTGGTGCAGGCCGCCCGGGATCTCGAGCCAGAGTTCACAAAACTCCCGCCACCGGGGCCAGAACGCACCGCGGCCCTCGTGCAAGCCGGCGCTCTGCCCGAGTACTTCACTCGGGCCGCTGCGGAACTCGAACGCATGCAAGTGAACGCCACGCAGGCTGAGGGCCTGCTCCTTGCTGGCGGCACTGACCTGATCGTGCAACAGACGAGCGCACTCGACAGCACTTCGCCGGAGTTCCTCTTGCCCAATGAAGAGGACCGCGTCCCGCGCGTGGTTGATGGCCGACTCGTCCTGCCTGGCGCCTGCACCTTCGAAGACCTGCGGCGCTCACCCGATTTCCTGGCGCTGTGGCCTGGCGCCCACGCTGCCCTGGGGCGTTTCGCCTCGATCCTGATCCGCGAACGGGCCAGTGTGGCGGGCAACATCGCCAACGCATCCCCAATCGCAGATGGCACGGCCATCTTCCTGGCTCTGGATGCAGAACTCGAACTCGCGAGCCCCGCGGATTCGCGCCGGATCCCCCTGAAGGAGTTCTTCCTGGGCTACAAACAAATCGCCCTGAAAGAGGGCGAGCGCATCGCCGGACTGCGCATGGCGGACGCGGCTCACCTCGGCCGTCTCGTGAATTTCGAGAAGCTCTCCAAGCGCACGCAACTCGACATCGCCACGGTGAACAGCGCCCTGAGCATCGCCGTGGTGGACGGCCGCATCGAGGCCCTGACCCTCTCCGCCGGCGGAGTGGCGCCGATTCCTCTGCTGCTCGCGGAAACGGCCAACTTCCTCGTAGGCCGGCCCCTGACCGCCGCCACCCTGATCGAGGCGGCGGCGGTCCTCGACGGCGAGATCGCGCCCATCAGTGATGTGCGCGGCTCCGAGGAGTACAAGCGCCTGGCCATGCGCCAGCTCTTCTGGGCCCACTTCCTGGAGTTATTTCCCGAAGCCATCGCGGCCGAGACCTTCCTGGAGGCCATCTCATGAGCCTCGACGCAGCTCGACACACCCGTGGCGAATCGGTCTTCACCGACGACCTGGCGGAACCTGCCGATCTCCTGCACGGCGCGCTTTTCACATCGCCAGTGGCTCGCGGTTTTTTGCACGGACTCGACACGCGCGCCGCGTCCGAGGCACCCGGAGTTGTGCGCATCTTCACGGCCGAAGATGTTCCCGGCGAAAACCAAATTGGCGCCATCGTGCCCGACGAACCGCTCTTCGCCGAGAACAGAGTGCACCATGTAGGCCAACCTATCGCCCTGGTTGTGGCCACGAGTCCCGAGGCGGCGCGCCACGCCCGCGGCCTCGTTGTGGCGAACATCGAGGAACAGGACCCTATTCTTTGCCCGCGGGAAGCCGAGCGCCGCGGGGAGTTGATCGTGCCCTCGCGCAGCCTCGCCCTGGGCAGCGACGAGGCCTTTCAATCAGCCTTCGCGGAAAGTCACACCCAGGTCGAGGGCTCCTCGCAGAGCGGCGGCCAGGAACACCTCTACATCGAAACCCAAAGCGCCATGGCCCTGCCCCTCGAAGGCGGGCGCATGAGGATCTACGCCGGAACCCAGGGGCCCACCGCCGTGCAACGGGTGGCCGCGCGGGTCTTGGGGCTCGCCATGAGCGAGATCGAGGTCGAGGTGCAACGGCTCGGCGGCGCCTTTGGTGGCAAGGAAGATCAAGCCACGCCCTGGGCCACCTTCGCGGCCCTGGCTGCCAGATCCTTGAGTCGTGCGGTCAAGGTCAACTTGCAACGCGACGAGGACATGGTCTGCACCGGCAAGCGCCATCCCTATGAAGCCGACTGGCGCCTTGGCCTCGACGCTGAGGGCCACATTCTGGCCTGGAAGCTGACCCTCTATCAAAACGCGGGCGCCGCCGCCGATTTGTCCCCGGCAATTCTAGAGCGCAGCCTGTTCCACGCCTGTGGCAGCTACCGCGTGCCCACGGCGCGCATCACGGCCCACTCGTGCCGCACCAACTTGACGCCCTTTACCGCCTTTCGCGGATTTGGCGGCCCCCAGGGCATGTTTGCCATGGAGAGCGCCATGGCCCGCGCCGCCGAGGTCATGGGAATCGAGCGGGAGGTTTTGCAAGAGCGCAACCTGCTCGAGCAGGGAGATGTGTTGCCCTACGGCATGCAGCTGAAGGAGTGCAGCGCGCGGCGCTGTTTCAGCGAGGCCGCCGAACGCTTCGACCTCGCGGGAGCCCGCGCACGGGTGCGCGCTCACAACTCCAAGGATCCACTGAGTAAACGCGGCCTGGCCGTCATGCCGATCTCCTTCGGCATCTCGTTCACCAACAAGCGGATGAACCAAGCCGGCGCCCTGGTGCATGCCTACTCCGATGGCAGCGTGCGCGTGGCCACGGGCGCTGTGGAAATGGGCCAGGGCGTGAACTCCAAGCTGCAATACATCGCCGCCCAAACTCTGCGCTGCGACCCCGAGCGCGTTTCCATCGCCGCAACCTCCACCACCCTCGTGGCCAACACCTCGCCCACTGCCGCCAGCAGCGGCGCGGACTTGAATGGAAAGGCCGTGCAGATCGCCTGCAAGAGTTTGCGCGAACGCCTCGACGGCGTGAGCATGGAACTGGCCTGGGATGATGTTGTGTCGCTCGCCCTGGAGAGCCGCGTCTCGCTCACCGCTGGCGCCCACTACAAGACTCCCGGCCTCGAGTACGACGCCCAGGCCGAGTGGGGCACGCCCTTCGCCTACCATGTGCAAGGCAGCGCCATCTCTGAAGCCACGGTAGATTGCCTGCGGGGCACCTACAGCATCGATTCGGTTCGCATCGTCCACGATGGCGGTCGCAGCCTGGCTCCGCTCATCGACACGGGCCAGGTGATCGGCGCCCTGGCCCAGGGCATCGGCTGGTTGACCCTCGAAGAGTTGCGCTACGACGAACGCGGCCGACTCATGACCGACAAACTCGCCACCTACAAGGCCCCCGACATCCACTCCATGGCACGCGAGGTGGAAGTTGTCTTCCTTGAGGACTCGAGCAATCCCCACGCGGTGCTGGGCTCCAAGGGCATCGGCGAGCCGCCCTTGATGTACGGCCTGGCGGCCTTCTTCTCAATTCGCGAGGCAGCACGCGCCTTCCGCAGCGACCGCGGTCAAGACTCCCCCGATCTCCTCGAGGCGCCCTTGACGCCCGAGCGGCTGCTACGGTTTCTTTACTGTTCCTAATTGATGCCTCCAGGGGCGCGCCGCCATGATTGTGGCAGCGGGGCGCGACTGTTATCTTGTGGGGCCCCAATTTCCGCGCAGCCTCTCCCAGATCCCCCCCTCCGGCAGGCGCCGGCACACCAATCAGAAACCCAGAACTCATGGCCGTCGAACGCTTGCAAAACTTTATCGGAGGGTCGTGGATCGACTCCAACGCCAGCGAGACGGTCCCGGTTCACAACCCTGCCAGCGGTGAACTCATCGGCGAATGCCCGCTCAGTTCCGAGGCGGAAGTGGACACGGCCGTGCAAGCTGCAAAGCAGGCCTTTGTGGAGTGGCGCCGGGTCCCGGTCCAGGATCGCATCCAGCCCATCTTTCGTCTGAAAGGGCTCCTCGAGCAACACGCCGAGAGCCTGGCAGCCACGGTCACCCGCGAGCATGGCAAAACCCTGGCCGAGTCCCGCGGCAGTGTGCGGCGCGGCATCCAGATGGTCGAAGCCGCCACCGGCGCCCCGGCCATGATGATGGGCCAGGCCCTCGAAGACATCGCCCGCGGTATCGACTGCGAGAGCATCCGCCAACCCCTGGGAGTCTTCGCCTGCATCGCGCCCTTCAACTTTCCGGCCATGGTGCCCCTGTGGTTCGCGCCCTTTGCCGTGGCCTGCGGCAACACCTTTGTCTGCAAGCCTTCGGAGCAGGTGCCCTTCACCCAGAAACTGATGTGGGAGCTGATCGACGAAGCGGGCTTTCCCCCCGGAGTGCTCAACCTCGTCAACGGGGGCCGCGAAGTGGTCAACGCCTTCATCGACCACCCGGACATTGCCGGCATCTCGTTTGTCGGCTCGAGTCCGGTGGCCGAGCATGTGTACAAGAGCGCTGCCGCCAAACTCAAGCGCGTGCAGGCCCTGGGCGGCGCCAAGAACTTCATCATCGTCATGCCCGACGCCGAGATGGATTTCACCGCGGCGACAATTTCCGAGTCGGCCTTCGGCTGCGCCGGTGAGCGCTGCCTGGCGGCAGCCGTGGTGCTCTGCGTGGGCGGCTCGCACGAAAAGGTGCGCGCTGGCTTGATCAAACACATGAACAAGATCGTCGTGGGCGATGGCTCCAAGGAAGGCGTCACCATGGGACCGGTGATCTCCCGCGAGCACCAGCAGCGCGTCCTGGCCATGATCGAAGAGGGTATTGCAGATGGCGCCCGCCTCGTGGTGGACGGCCGAGATCCGGGCGTCCCCGGCGATGGCTACTTTGTCGGCCCGACCCTCTTTGACGGCGTCAGCGAGGAAATGACCATCGGCCGCGATGAGATCTTCGGCCCGGTGCTGAGCATGATGCAAGTCGAGACCCTCGACGACGCCCTCGACATTTGCAAGCGCCAACCCCTGGCCAACGCCAATTCGATCTTCACCACATCCGGCAAGGCCGCGCGCACCTTTCGCTACGAAGTGCCCGCGAGCATGGCCGGGGTCAATATCGGCGTCGCGGCGCCCATGTCCTTTTTCAGTTTCGGCGGCGCCAAGGGATCGTTCCTCGGCGATCTCAAGGCCCACGGCCGCGAGGCCTACGATTTCTTCACCGACCGCAAGGTGCTAATCTCGCGCTGGTAACCAAACCCCTCCCCCCCTTCCCCCCCTTCCCCAAAGTCAGGAGTTTTATAAGAGTGGCCAGAATCGTCAAAGGCGGCTTGATCCAGTGTTCCAACCCGATCAACGACGAGTCGCTTCCCGTTGCGGAGATCCAAAAGGCGGCCTTCGACAAGCACCTGCCCATGATCGAGGATGCAGGCAAACAGGGGGTGCAAGTCCTCTGTTTGCAAGAGATCTTCAACGGCCCCTACTTCTGCCCCAGCCAGGACGCACGCTGGTACGATGCCACCGAGCCTGTGCCGGGTCCCACGGTGGAGGCCTTGCAGCCCATCGCCAAGAAGTACGAGATGGTCATATGCGTGCCCATCTACGAGCGCGAGCAGGCCGGTGTGTACTACAACACGGCCGCCATGATCGACGCCGATGGCAGCTATCTCGGCAAGTACCGCAAGCAGCACATCCCTCATACCAGCGGCTTTTGGGAAAAGTACTTTTTCAAGCCGGGCAACCTCGGCTATCCGGTGTTTCAGACGCGCTATGGCAAGATCGGCGTCTACATCTGCTACGACCGCCACTTCCCCGAGGGCGCGCGACTCTTGGGACTGAACGGCGCCGAGATCGTTTTCAATCCTTCCGCCACGGTGGCTGGCCTCTCGCAGTACCTCTGGAAACTCGAGCAACCGGCCCACGCCGTGGCCAACGGCTTTTTCATGGGTTGCATCAATCGCGTGGGCACCGAGGAACCCTGGAATATCGGGCGCTTCTATGGCTCGAGCTACTTTGTTGACCCGCGCGGCGAATTCTTGGCCGAGGCCTCGGAAGACAAGGACGAATTGATCACCGCCGAGATGGATCTCGATGTGATCGAGGAAGTGCGCCGCGTCTGGCAGTTCTACCGCGACCGCCGACCGGAAACCTACGCCGCCATGTGCGAGCTGCTGCCCTGACTCCGGCACACCACAGAGGAAGAAAGAACCATGGCCATCCTGATCAAGAACGGAACTATCGTCACGGCCCTCGACACGCAGGTCGGCGATGTGCGCTGCGCGGAGGGCCAAATCGTGGAGATCGGCGTGGGGCTCAATTCCATCGCCGGCGAAGAGACCATCGACGCCTCGGGCCAGTACATCTTTCCCGGCGGCCTCGATCCCCATGTGCACATGGAATTGCCCTTCATGGGCACAGTTTCCGCCGATGACTTCGAGACCGGTACCGCCGCGGGAGTTGCAGGCGGAACGACCTCGATCATCGACTTTGTGATTCCTGGTCGCGGGGATAACTTGATGGAAGCCCTGGCCGCCTGGCACGAAAAGGCCTCCAAGTCGGTGGCTGACTTTGCTTTTCACATGGCGGTCACCTGGTGGGGCGATGAAACGGCCAGTTGGATGCAGAACTGCGTGGAAGAGCAGGGTATCCCCTCATTCAAGACCTTCATGGCCTACCGCGGCGCCATCGGCGTGAGCGATGAGGAACTGATCGAGGTCATGAAAGCAGCCCGGGCGTTGAATGCCATGGTCACCGTGCATGCCGAGCACGGCGACATGGTGGTCGAGTTGCAAAACAGGCTCATGGCCGAGGGCAAGACCGGGCCGGAATACCACGCTCGCTCGCGCCCCGCGCCCCTCGAAGGCGAAGCCACGGCGCGCGCCATCATGCTGGCGCGCATGACCCGCGAGCCCCTCTACATCGTGCATGTCACCTGCGTGCAAGCCCTCGAAGCCATCCGCGAAGCCCAGGCCCGGGGCCAACGAGTCCACGGTGAGACCTGCCCCCAGTATCTCCTGCTCGACGACTCGGTTTACAAAAAGCCCGGTTTCGAAGGAGCCGCCGCTGTCATGTCGCCCCCCATCCGTCCCCGCGGACACCAGGAGCCCCTCTGGGCCGCCCTGCGCACAGGCACCCTGGAAGTGGTCGCCACCGACCACTGCCCCTTCAACCTCGTGGGCCAGAAGGACATGGGCAAGGACGATTTCCGCAAGATCCCCAACGGCGCGGCGGGCATCGAGCATCGCCTGGCGTTGATGTACACCTACGGGGTGCTCGAGGGCCGGCTCGACCTGAACCAGTTTGTGGATGTGACCTCGACACGCGCCGCCAAGTTGTTTGGGTTGTACCCGCGCAAGGGCTCGATCACCGTGGGTGCTGACGCCGACTTGGTGGTCTGGGATCCCGCGGCCACGGGCACCATCTCGGCCGAGACCCACCACCACAAGGTGGACCGCAGCATTTTCGAGGGCTTCGAAACCCGCGGAGGATGCAGCTCGGTCATCGTAAACGGCCGCGTGCAATACGCGGACGGGCAACTTTCCGTGGAGCGTGGCGCCGGGCGCTACCTGCCCAGAACCCTGGCATGAGCGACGCAACACGCGATGAGGTTCTGAAAAAACACGACGAGTTTCTGCTGCCCTCGGTGGCCAACTACTACCAGGCCCCCCTGGTGTTCACCGACGGTGCGGGCGCGCGGTTGCGCGACAGTTCGGGCACTGAATACCTCGACTTCTTTGGAGGTGTCCTGACTGTCTCCATCGGGCACTGCGACAGCCGCGTCAACGAGAGCGTCAAGTTGCAGATGGACCGCTTGGGGCATGTTTCCACCCTCTACCCCACCCTGCCCATCGTGGAATTGGCCGAACGAATGGCCCGTATCACCCCGGGCGCGCTCAAGAAATCCATGTTCACGACCTCGGGCACCGAAGCCGACGAAACCGCCGTGGCCCTGGCCCAGGTCTACACGGGCTCGGTGGAACTCGTCGCCTTGCGTCACGGATATTCAGGGCGCTCCATGTTGGCCCAGGCGCTCACGGCCCATTCGCCCTGGCGCGCGGTGCCGACTCAGGTCGCGGGCATCAAACACGGCCTGGCGCCCTACTGTTATCGCTGTCCTCTCAAACAGACCTACCCCGATTGCCAGGTGGCCTGCGCCAGGGACCTCGAGGAACTGATCGCCACAACCACCACGGGGAAGATCGCGGGCTTCTTGGCCGAACCGATCCAGGGCGTGGGCGGATTCATCACGCCCCCCAAAGAATACTTCGAGATCTGCGTGGACATTGTGCGCAAGCACGGCGGCGTGTTCATCTGCGACGAAGTGCAGACAGGCTTTGGTCGCACCGGTGGCAAGATGTTCGGAATCGAGCACTTCGGTGTGGAGCCCGACATCTGCACCATGGCCAAGGGCGTGGCCAACGGCATGCCGCTCGGGGTCACAATCGCAACACCAGAAATCGCCGATGCATTCAAGGCCTTGCAGATCTCGACCTTTGGCGGCAATCCCATCTCGTGCGCCGCGGCCAATGCCACACTCGAAGTGATCGAGTCCGAAAACTTGGTGGATAACGCCGCACGCATGGGAGGTCTCTTGCGGGCTGGACTCGAAGACCTGCAAGGACGCTACCCGCGCCATCTCGGGGATGTGCGCGGCATGGGCTTGATGCAAGCCGTGGAACTCGTCGCCGACGAGCCCGGCGGCGATCGAACACCCCTGCCACAGGTGGCGGGCCAGATCTTTGAAGCCTGCAAGGACCGCGGGCTCTTGATCGGCAAGGGTGGCTTACATGGCAATGTGCTGCGCATCGCTCCGGCGCTCACCATCGGCAGCGCCGACATCGAAGAAGCCCTGCGGATTCTCGACGAGTCCTGCAAGACTCTTCCCGTCTGACACCCCTCTGCTTCCATGACTGACCTCAGTATTTGCGTCAACGGTATTCATTTTCCCAACCCCTTCGTCTTGGGCTCTGGTCCTCCGGGCACCAATGGACGGGTGATCAAGCGCTCCTTCGAACTCGGCTGGGGTGGTATCGTTTGTAAGACGCTTAGCCTGGACCACTCAAAGGTGCATAACACCGTACCGCGCTACGGCAAGCTCACCGACCGCGAGAACCGCAAGAAGGTCATCGGCTTTCAGAACATCGAGCTGATTTCCGACCGTCCCTTCGACCTCTGGCTCGAGGAACTCGCGGAATGCAAGGCGGCCTATCCCGATCGCATCCTGATCGCATCGATCATGGAGGAGTACGAGCGCGACAAGTGGGTCGAGATCGTCGAGCGCACCCAGGCCACCGGAGTCGATGCCCTCGAACTGAACCTTTCTTGCCCCCACGGTCTGCCCGAGCGCCAGATGGGTGCTGCCATGGGCCAGGACGCAGCCATCGTCGAGGAGGTCACGGCCTGGGCCGTAGCGGCCGCCAAGATTCCCGTCTGGGCCAAGATGACGCCCAATGTCGGCGACCCGCGCCTCTCACCCGAAGCCGCCACGCGCGCCGGCGCGGACGGCATCTCGGCCATCAACACGATCCTTTGCACCATCGGCGTGAACCTCGAAACCCTGCGCCCCATGCCCACGGTCGAGGGCTACAGCGTACCCGGAGGCTACTCCGGCCGAGCTGTTCTGCCCATTGCCCTGCGGCATGTCTCCGAGATCGCCCGCGCCTGCCCCACGGCTTCGGTCTCCGGCATGGGAGGCATCGAAACCGCTGAGGACGCGGTGCAGTTCATGCTGCTCGGCGCGAGCACGGTGCAGATCTGCACCGGCGCCATGTTGCGCGGCTACGAACTGATCGAGGAGCTCTGCCTGGGTCTCGAAGCCTTCATGGAGCGCCACTCCTTTGCCAAGGTAGAGGATTTCGTTGGCAAGAGCCTACCCTTCTTCACTACCCACGCCGACCTGGTTCAGCGCCAGCTCAAGGCCAAACGCGACAAGGCCGGCGAAGTCGAGCGCGACAACATGTGGCGCGGCGACATCGCCAAGGAGACCGACTCCTTGGTCACGGACTGACTTGGCGCGGGATCATGGCGCCACAGACAATCAGCGCCTGACGGCCGTCAAGACCACATACAAGAGGGCCGACAGCAAGAAGCCCACGAACCAGGCGTAGGTGTAAATGCTCTCGAAGAAAGCGGGGACCGATTCGACGAAACCGGCTTGGGCGAGGAATCCGGGGAGATTGGGTGCCACGCCCAGGATCAGCGCCACGATAGCGATGGGGTTGTAGCCGCGCCAGTAGTTGTACGGTCCGTCGCGGCGGTAGAGGTCGTCGACGGCGATGCGCGTGCGGCGCACTAAAAAATAGTCCGCGATGACGATGCCGCCGATGGGGCCGAGCAGGGCGGAGTAACCCACGAGCCAGGTGAAGATGTAACCGCCGGTGGACTCGATCAGTTTCCAGGGCATGATCACGACCCCGATCGCAGCGGTGATCATGCCCGCCACGCGAAAGGTTGCCAGACGCGGCGCCAGGTGCAGGATGGCGTTGACCGGTGAAACCACATTGGCGGCGATGTTGGTCGAGATGGTGGCCACGGTCAGGGCCACCAAAGCGATCGCCACGGTCCAGCCCCCGCCCATGCGACCGGCGAGGTCGGTGGGATCGGGGATCGCCTCGCCAAAGACGACCACCGTGGCGGAGGTCACGGCCACGCTGATGAAGGCGAAGAGACCCATGACCAAGGGCAGCCCCAGGGCCTGGCCCAGGATTTGATCCCGTTGGCTGCGCGCGTAGCGGGTGAAGTCGGGGATGTTGAGCGAGAGGGTGGCCCAAAAACCCACCATGCCCGTGAGCGAAGGCCAGAACACACTGGCGAACTGGCCCTCCTTCTCAGCCCCGGGTCCAAAGGCCGAAGGCGTGGAGAGCATGCGACCGAATCCATCGGCAGCCTGATAGGCCCAAGCCAAGAGCACCAGCCCCATCAGGATCAGCCCGGGCGCAGCCCAAGTCTCAAGCCGCTTGATCGAATCGATACCGCGCCAAATGATCACGAGCTGTAGTCCCAAGAAGACCAGGAAGCAAACCAGCTCCGTGCGCGATAGCCCCAGGACGGCAAGATCCGCCCCCTCTAGCAACTCGGGCCGCACGACGCCCGCGAGTTGAAAGATAGCCGCCCCGCCGATCGCCGTCTGGATGCCAAACCAACCGCAAGCCACGAGCCCGCGCAGCACCGCGGGGATGTTCGCGCCCGAGATGCCAAAGCTGGCGCGGCTGAGCACGGGGAAGGGCACGCCCAACTTGCATCCGGCGTGCCCGTTCAAAATCATGGGGATCAGCACGATCAAATTGCCGAGGAGCACCGTGCCCACGGCCTGCCACCAGGACATGCCAAGCTCAATCAACCCGCCAGCCAACAAGTAGGTTGGCACGCAGACGACCATGCCCACCCAAAGGGAAGCCATGTGCAAGACGGTCCAGTTGCGGCCCTCGGGAGGTGTGGGGGCCAGATCGGCGTTGATCAAGCTCGGGTCGGGTGCAGACATGGGCTGGGTCGAAGTGGTTCGAGTTGGGGAATCACGATACTGTACTCTGCACCGCCGCGGGCCATACTCAAAGCCTCTCCCAGATCCCCGCCATGCAAGACCCCTTTCTCGCCGAAGCCCTGAAGGAAGCCCGATTGGGGCTCAAGGAGGACGGCATTCCCATCGGATCGGTACTCGTCATCGATGGAAAAATCGTGGGACGCGGACACAATCGCCGGGTGCAACGCCAGAGCGCGATCCTGCACGCCGAGATGGACTGTCTGGAGAACGCTGGTCGTCTTGTGGCCGAGGAGTACGCCCGCGCGCGGTTGTACTCGACCCTCTCGCCCTGCGACATGTGCAGCGGGGCGGCGCTCTTGTACGGCATCAGCCACATCGTCGTGGGCGAGAACACTTCCTTCCGGGGCCCCGAGGAGTACCTGCGCTCACGGGGCGTGACTCTCGAGATCGCCGCGGACCCCGAGTGCGTGAAGCTCATGGCCGAGTTCATTGCGGCCCGGCCCGAGCTCTGGAATGAGGACATCGGCATGCTGACAGGCGCGCCGGATTCCTGAGGGAAATGTCACCGGAGACCCCGAGGAGCCAGATGCCGCATCAAGGGCCGCCCCTTGGGTTTCACGGGTTGGCAAGGAAGTGCATGATAGAGCCTCCGGTTGAGTCCACGCCTCCCCCGGACCTCCCCCAGAACAGCAACCCATGAATCCCAGCCACGCGGCCCAGGGCCGTCTATTCCTGGTGAGCAACCGCTTGCCTGTCACCCTGAAAGAGGGACCCGGCGGTTTCTCCGCCAGCCTCTCCGCCGGCGGCCTCGCCACCGGACTCGCCGGCCTGCACCGCGAGAGCGGCGGCGCCTGGATCGGTTGGCCGGGCATCTCGAACCCCGACGCCAGCCTATCGGAAGAAATCCACCGGGCCCTTGGCGCAGAGAATCTCGTCGGCGTGGGGCTCACCCCCGACGAGCATCGAGGCTACTACCAGAACATCTCCAACCAGTGCATCTGGCCCCTGTTCCATTACTTCAAGGAACGCATGCGTTTCAAGGACGCGGATTGGGACGAATATGTCGCCGTCAATCGACGCTTCGCCGATGTGGTGCTCGAGCAAGTCGAACCGGGCGACACGGTTTTCGTGCAAGACTTTCACCTGGCCCTCGTTCCGCGCATGTTGCGCGAGGCGGGCCGCGACCTCTGCATCGGTTACTTCCTGCACATCCCCTTCCCCTCCTCGGAGATCTTCCGCATCTTCCCCAAGCGCGAGGAGCTCCTGAATGGAATCCTGGGCGCGGATCTCGTGGCCTTCCACACCATGGGCTATGTGCGCCACTTCCGCTCCTCGGTAGCCCACATCCTGGGACTGGAAACCCGCTCCACCAGCGTCCTGACCGATGGACGCGAAGTGCGACTCATGGCGCGGCCCCTGGCCATCGATTCACACCTCTGGGAGAAGAGCGCTGACACCGAAGAAGAACGGGCGATTGCGGACTACTCGGCCTACCTCAAGGAGATGGCCGGCAAGAGAAGCATCATCCTGGGTGTCGAGAGACTGGACTACACGAAGGGCATCCCCGAGCGCCTCTTGGCCTTCCGCGATCTCTTGGCCTCAGATCCCACCTGGGTCGAGCGAGTGATGATGATCCAGGTCGCCGTGCCCTCGCGGGCCGAGGTCTCGGACTACAAAGAACTGAAGGACGAGATCGACCGCCTGGCGGGCGCCATCAACAGCGAATTTGGCCGGCCCGGGGTGCAGCCCTTGCACTACATGTACCAATCTGTTCCGCGAGCCGAACTGCGCGCCTTCTACCGCAGCGCACAGGTGGCGTTGGTCACGCCGCTGCGCGATGGCTTGAATCTGGTGGCCAAGGAATTCGTCGCCTCGCGCCATGCTGACGATGGCGTGCTGGTGCTCGGCGAATCAGCGGGAGCTGCCTGGGAACTGGGCGAATCTCTGCGGGTGAACCCCTTTGATCCCAGCGACATGGTGCGCGGCATCAAGAAGGCCCTGACCATGACGAGGGAAGAACAACAGCGCCGCATGCGGCCCATGCGCGAGCGCTTGGCCCAGGTCACCGTGGAGGATTGGGCCCGCGACTGCCTCGCTGCCATTCGCTCTTCGCACCGCACCAGCGTCGGCCCCGCGCCCCTCGACGAGGCGCGGCAGGCCGAATGCCTGGCCAGTTGGCGGGCCTGTTTGGAATCGAAGGGCGCGGCGCTGTTCCTCGACTACGATGGAACCCTGCGCGAGTTCACCGACTCGCCCGACGAGGCGCAGCCCTCCACGGCCATCCTGGCCCTGCTCGGAAGGCTCGCGACCCTGAACCACGTGCAGACTTGGATTGTCTCGGGACGCTCCGCCGCACAGCTCGATGACTGGCTGGGAAAAACCGGCGTGGGGCTTGTAGCCGAACATGGAGCCTCCCTGCGCCCACCCGGTGCGACTGCCTTTGAGCCGCTCTTCGAAACCGGCAACCTGCCCTGGAAGCCCGAGGCCCGGGCCATCCTCGAGGAATTCACCGCCCGGGTGCCGGGGAGCCGCATCGAGGAAAAGGCCCTGGGTATCGCCTGGCACTACCGCAAGGCGGATCCCGTCCTGGGGGCCTGGCAGGCCGGAGAACTTTTTGAACACCTCGCGGAAATCTTCATGGACCAGGGAGTGCAGATCATGCGCGGCTCGCGGGTGCTCGAGGTGCGTCCGGCCCATGTGAACAAGGGCCATGCCGTGGGCACCATCCTGGCGAAAAACAGCGTGATGCCGGGATTTTTGCTCGCGGCTGGGGACGATCAAACGGACGAGAGCCTGTTTCGGGCCCTGGCTGCCCCTGCCTGGACCCTTCTGGTGGGCGACCGCCCCTCGGCCGCCCGCTGGCGTCTGGAGAGCCCCGCAGCCTGCCGCGACCTATTGAATGCCCTGGTGGTGTCAAGCGCGAGGCCCGCAAGGGTCGAATAGAGTCGGGCGGGGTCTTCACCCACCCCCCGCTCCCCATGCAGCTCGATCACGGCATCATTGGCAACGGCCGCACCTTGGCCCTGGTGCACCCCGACAGCAGCGTCGACTGGTGCTGTATGCCGCGCTTTGACTCGGCCTCGTTGTTCGCCCGCCTGCTCGACCAGGAACACGGCGGCACCTGGCAGTTCGAAAGCGATGGCAAGCTCATCGAAGGCGATTTGAATTATGTGCGCAACACGAATGTGCTGCGCAACATATTCACCACCGAGAGCGGCACTTGGGAACTCTTCGATTTCATGCCGCGCATCCCCGACGGTTTGCGCCACCAGACTCCCCTACAACATGTTCGGCTCTTGCGCCCCCTCTCTGGCCGGCCGCGCATCAAGGTCAATTTCGACCCGCGCCCGGACTACGGGCGCATCAAACCCACGCTCCTGCCCGATGGCCGCGGCCTCGCTTTCGAAGGCAAAGGAGAGCGCTGGAGGTTACAGACCAATCTGCCCATCGACTTCGTGCTCTCGGGTCAGGAGTTCACCCTCGACGCGCCGCGCTTCTTCACCTTGGACTTTGGCTTGGGTGGTGAGCCGCAACACATCGACGACATCCACCGCAGCCTCGACCTGACCATCGCCGGTTGGCGATTGTGGGCAAGCAACAGTTTCGTGCCTAGCTTCGCCGACGCCGCCGTGATTCGCTCGGCCCTGTGCCTCAAGCTGCACGCCTACGAACCCACGGGCGCCATCATCGCTGCGGCCACCACTTCGATCCCCGAGATCGTCGGCGAGCCGCGCACCTGGGACTACCGCTACTGCTGGCTGCGCGATTCGGTATTCACCGTGGAGGCCTTGCGGCGCCTGGCGCACTTCTGGGAGGGCCGTCAATTCCTGCGCTTCCTGCTCGATGTGGTGGAGAGCGGTCCCTTGCAACCGCTCTACGGGATTGGCGGCGAGCGCGACCTGCCCGAGAGCGAGCTCGATCATCTGGCCGGCTTCGAGGGCACCAGCCCGGTTCGCGTGGGCAACGCCGCCGCGTCTCAGTACCAGGCCGATTTGATGGGCGAAGTGGTCCTTTGCATTCGCTCCATGCTGATCGACCAGCGCTCGGACCTGCGCGATCCCAGCCAGTGGTACCCCCTTGTAGCGCGCCTAGTAGGCGAGGCCATCGAGGGCTTTGATCGTCCCGATGTGGGCATTTGGGAGTATCGCGGCCAGCCTCTCTTGCACACCTTTTCGCGGGCCATGTGCTGGGCGGCGGTGCATTACGGCGCCGACATCGCCGAGCACTTCAATCAGAACGAAGAGGCTGCGCAATGGCGTACCAAGGCCGAAGCCATGCGCTCCCGTCTCTTTAGAGAATCCTATAACGAGAGACTCGGCATGTTTGTCCAGGCCGTGGGCGCGCCCGAAGCCGACGCCGCGCTCCTGCTCCTGCCCTCGATCGGTTTCATCTCAGCCACGGACCCGCGCTTCCTCTCCACTCTCGACCGCTACAAGGAACTCCTGGTGGGCGAGGGTGGCGTCATGCGCTATGTCCACCCCGATGACTTCGGTAAGCCTGTGAGCACCTTCACCATTTGCAGTTTTTGGTGGATGGAAGCCCTGGCGCTCGCCGGGCGTTTGGACGAAGCCGTGGAGATGTTCGAACAGGTGAGTAGCCGCTGCAACGGCCTGGGCCTCTTCAGTGAGGACTTCCATGTGAAGGACGGACGCCTCCTGGGCAACTTCCCCCAGGCCTACACCCATGTAGGCCTGATCAACGCCGCCATGACCCTGGGCAACCTCCTGCGCGCCCGCGACGGAAACTTGCACGCCTGGAGCTAGAGGTCCGGCCCCAGGAACCACGGCTGGTGCCCATGCTCGCCCCCACGACGGAATGCGAGCTAGGGCGTGGGAGCGACCAGGCTAGAAACCGCCGCGCTTGACCAGCATTTCATCGATCGAGGGCGACTTGGCCAGCACGAAGTCCTCGGCCGCGAGGGTGCTGCCTTCCACCGTGGAAACCAGCTTTAGGGACAGGATAACGCTGTTTTCAACCACGGCATAAGTGGTCACGAGAGCGGTCCTGGCGTTGTAGTCCGCCGCCAAGTTGCTGACATCTCGGGACAGGAGAAACTGCCCCTCGCTGCGCACCAACATGTGATCTTCACGCACGGTGGCGTGAATCACATCGAAGTTTGCCTGGGTTAGACGCGACTGGATGCACTCGGTCACAACGCGACCAAACATGGAAGTGCTGCGAACATTGTTCACATCTACCACGGTGGCCACCAGGATTCTATCGGTGTCCTGCTTGGAACGGTGCTGGGCTAGCAGGTTGTCCACTGCATCATAAGTCCTCTCGATCAAGATCTCTGTGTCGAGAGGAATGGGTGCATCTCCATGGGGCAATTGACAACTGCCCATCAAGGATGCGACGAACAGAAGGGTGATGAGACGCATGCCCTAGTGTCCCCCTGAGCCGCCAGAAAAATGTGATGAACCACAAGCGCCACAACCTTCGGGAACCACGGCAGGCTCGACCAAGGCATCAATAAAGACGGGCACGGTCTCGCGACTGATGATCACATCGGTGGTCCGCCACTCTGGATGCTCTGCGGGATAGGGGCAGGGTGCCGGGTAATGCAGGCAGTCCTCGGTCTTGAGCAGCCGGAAGCGGCGACCGTAGTGGATGCGCTCGTTCAAGACTCGGTTGTTCTGAACCAAGCCAGCGAGTTCCGCGCGAGCGACCTCCAGGTCTTCCTGTGCCAATTCCTGTGTCATGCACGACTGAATGGCACTGGCCGTGGCCTCTGCGGCCTGGGCGGCCAGGTCCGCCTCGGCTTCTTCCAACTCCACCTTGTTGATCAAGGCCGCCAAAGATGCGGAGACATATTGATCGATGTCAGCCTCCTCCACGGTGCACAGGACCCAGCACTTGTAGCGACGCATGGAGACCGGCGAGAATAGGAACTCCTTGGTCTGGACCTCCCACCGCTCCCAGTATTGATCGCTGACCGCCAGGCCACCGATGACCGCGGAGGTGATCTCGTGGGCGCAGGCACGCAGGGATTGACCCACGGCCTCTCCGCGACCAGGCCCCGAGCGTAGGGGATCGACGATCCTTACTCCCAGGGACTGCTGACGCCCCCTTTGCAGGAAGCGCGCGCCGAAGGAGGTGTCCCGCATGCAGGCCTCGGCCACCACCTTGGTGGACACGAAATGGGAAAGCTGGGTGCGTGCGTGGCCCATGGCTTCGTCAAAAGCAGCGCGCTCGTCCAGGACATCGTAACCACCGCCGCGGCCCACGAAGGCCACGGTGCCTTCGGGGCCGGCGAAGCGGCCCTGAACCCAGGCGGGAGCGTCAGCGCTGGCGATGTCCGCCTTGACAAAGCGCTCCTCGGGAAGCGTCTGGCAGGCGGAAAATCCGGCGGAAATGGCGATCAGGAGCAATGTGTAGGGGGGCTTCATCAAGACTGCGGTGGGGGTTCGAGAAACAAGGGTCTCTGGATAGATGGATCTACCCAAAGGGAAAGCCTGGCCCAGGGGGCGAGCTGGAGAGCACAAGGCCTCCACCATCCAAGAGCCTCGCTCCATCATGCGTGACGCAGTATTCACGAACTCATCTGGCTTTTTCGGACATGATCATCTTGGGTGCCATCCTTGAGACGATTCCTCCCGCGAGGCTTGTGCGAGGGCCGCTCCGGTGGGCTAGGATGCGCGGGCCATGGTCTTTGCCAGCGGGATCTTCCTCTACATCTTCCTGCCGGTCTTCCTGGCCCTGTACTACCTGACGCCCAAGGGCTGGCGGAATGCCACCCTGGCCCTGGCGAGCTATGTCTTCTACGGCTGGTGGCGGCCGGACTTCGTGATCCTGATGTGGATCTCGACGGTGGTCGACTATGTGTGCGGCGGACGCATCCGCGCCGGCCAAACCCGGGGCAAACGGGGCAAGGGCTGGGTTTGCCTGTCGCTCATCGTGAACCTGGGCCTGCTGGCGTACTTCAAGTACTTCAACTTCGGCATCGACACCTTGAACGGGATCATGGCGCCCTTCGACGGGCCGGTGATTCAGGCGGCCCGGGTGGTCTTGCCGGTGGGCATTTCTTTCTACACCTTCCAGACCATCAGCTACACGGTGGATGTGTACCGCCAGAAGGCGGCACCGGTGCGCTCCTTCCAGGACTTCATGTGCTATGTAGCCATGTTCCCTCAGCTCGTGGCTGGACCCATCGTGCGCTACAACTCGATCGCGGGCCAATTGGCCGAGCGCACCCACACGGCGGCGAAGTTCTACCGCGGGGTGCTGTTTTTTCAGGCCGGCCTGGCCAAGAAACTGCTCCTGGCCGACATTCTGGGGGGGCTCGCGGACCAGGCCTTCGACGGCCGGAGCCTGGGCATGGTAGAAAGCTGGCTGGGGACCCTGGCCTACACCTTTCAGATCTACTTCGACTTTTCGGGCTACTCCGACATGGCCATCGGACTGGGGTTGATGATGGGTTTCTCCCTGCCGGTCAACTTCAACTCGCCCTACACATCGGTATCGATCACCGACTTCTGGCGGCGCTGGCATATATCACTCTCGACATTCCTGCGCGACTACCTCTACATCCCCCTGGGAGGCAACCGCCTGGGGAGCGTCAGGACCCAAATCAACCTGGCCCTGGTCATGGGACTCGGCGGCCTGTGGCACGGCGCCAATTGGACCTTCGTGGTCTGGGGCGCTTGGCAAGGCGCCTGGCTGATCTTCGAGCGCAACTCCACTAAACGCGCTGCCCTCGGGCAGGCTGATGAGCACGGAGGCCTCTACGGCCGAGCACCGCGAAGCCTGCGTATCGCCTGGACCTTCGTGCTGGTCATGATCGGCTGGGTGCTCTTCCGCTCGGAGACCATCGCCGATGCGGGAAATTTTCTCATCGGCATGGCAGGCCTGGGCGAGGTGGGCTTCGCCGCACGCGGTCTCGATCTGCGCGCCATTCATCTCTTGACGGGTCTCGCGGGAGCCTGGATCCTGTGGGGACAGCCCACGACCCAGGAATTGGTACGCACCCGCCAGTGGCCCTGGGTCATGGCCCTGCAAATCGCCTTCCTGGTCGCCCTGATGCAACTGCACCACGAAGATCAAGTGCCCTTCCTCTACTTTCAGTTCTAGATGGAAACCAGCGCGCAAGAATCCCACGGAGGCAAGCGAGATTACTGGCTGCAGACCCTGGTGAGCGTGGGTTTCGTGCTGGTTCTCGCGGGCACGGGCTTTATTGACCTCTGGATTCCTGCAACGGCGCCCCTGCTGCTGGCCGACGAGCGGCAGGCCGAAGATGAAATGCGCGCCCGGGCCAGGTTTGGCGACGGCTCTCGCGCGCGTCTATTCGAGTATGACTTGCGACTGAAATCGCGCATCCGGCGCATCCTGGGTTGGCGCTACGCGACCCTGCTCTACGCGACCTTCGGAGAAGTCTCCCGGGGCACGCTGGCGGGCAAGGGAGATTGGCTTTTCCTGCGCACGCGAGCCCTGCCGCCCGACACCGAGTCGCAGCTCATGGCGGACCTGACGGCCAGCGTCCTGAGAGCCCTGGAGCGCCGCGCCGCCAGCCTGGGGCAAAAACTCTGCTTTGCACCGGTTCCCCGCAAGGCAGTCATCCACCAAGAACTCCTGCCCATGGGAACCAAGCCCCGGCCCGACATTGAGCGCCGCCTGGTGGCGGAACTCAAACGCCGTGGGGTCTGCGCCGCCGACCTCTTGGAGCTCTTCAAGTCGCAGTCCTCGGAGAGCGTCTACTTCCCCCTCGACACCCACTGGACCACGGCGAGTTGTGTACTCGCCGCAGAAGAGATGTGCCGAGCCGCGGGGCTTTGGGTTCGACCGGATAAACGACGTACGAAGATCGTGCGGGAGACCATGCGGACTCCCGGCGAACGGCTGGACTTACTCGGGTTCAATGAGATCTGGTTCACCCCCGAGCACCTGGAAAAACTACGCGATCAGGGTCTCGGGCACTGGAGCATCGCCCACGGGCAGACCGGAGCGCGCGCGCTGCCCAAGGGCCTCTCCTTTGGTCGAGACTCCGGGCGCGTGGCTATCTGCGGCACGAGCTTCAGTGACCACAGGCTCATGCCCCGCTCCCTGGCGCACTTTTCACAGTTGCCGGTGCTCAATTCAGCTCTTTCAGCGGCGAGCTTCATGCACCCCCTGAGGCTTCTGCTCTCGAACCCTCAACGCTTGAAGCCCCTACGTGCGATTCTGGTGGAGTTTCCCGTGCACCAGATCTTCTTCAACTCGAACTCCGCCGGAGAGATTCTTCTGCCCAGTGCCGTGGGAGACATCTTCGCGGAGAACACGCCAACCAAAATCGTGCCCGTTCTCGCGGCCAAGGAAATCGAGGTTGCCACGGCGTTCCAAAGTGATGGCTTCGTGCGCCTTTTCGCCCGCGACCTCCTGGAGGTTTGCCGCTTACCCGCGGGACGCCTGTTTCACTCGGGCGACGGCGTAGTCGCACTCGAGATTGAGGGCAGGGTACGCGGCGGAACTGTGACATTGGAGCTCGTGAGCGGCGGAGTTCGCATGTACAGCACCTGGCCCGAGGGAGCGGAGCGCCTCGTACTGCCCATCGTGACGCCACAACCCGGCGCCCTCGAAGTACGCCTCTTCGCCGTGAGCAAGAATGGCGCCGAACTCGAGTTCGGCAAGGCCCAGGTAGTTTGTGACTTGCCCGACTGTACCCGCATCGATATCGCCACCCGCGCTCCGAGGCAAGACAACGGCATCTGGCAGGCGGAGACGCCTCTCGAGCTTCCCGGTGCGTCCGGGGTACTCTCGGTTCTGGTCTGCGACATCTCCGAAGAGGCCCAGGTACCTACGAGCTTGCGGCTCACCGCGCGCTACCCCCTCGGTGAAAAGGGCAAGCGTCCTGCGAGTCGCGGCTTCTCCCTCGCGGGCTGTCTGCCCGGCACTCGAGTAGTCTGGAATGACGGACTGTTCGCACCCGGAGGTCCGTTTTCCCTGACCTTCACGAGCGACCAGGATCTTCTCATGGGCGCCCCGCAGACCTTCATGCTGCTCATCTCCAAGCCCTGAGCGCGAGCCCGGGGAGGCACAAGCGAGGATGTCGTCGAGGTGATTACAGCTCGACCCCTCCCCCTCCTCGATCAACCGTGCTAGCCCCCTCCCCCTCCTCGATCAACCGTGCTAGCCTGGGATCATGCGTCACACGATCATTATGAGCGGTCTCCTGGCCCTCCTGTGCACGACCCCCACAACTGGCCAGTCCATCGAAGATCCCGGCCCCCTGGCCGTGGGCTGGAGGACGCTGATCGTTGCCGACACGCATTACGGCAACGGCAATGTCGCGGGGCGCATCTACTATCCAGCGCAGACCGCCGGCTTGGAGACGGCGCCGAATGTGGCAGCGGGACCCTATCCCCTGGTGAGCTTCATGCACGGCTGGACCCAGCCGGCGTCGGACTACGACGAGTTCTGCACACACCTGGCCAGTTGGGGCTTTGTCGTTGTCTCCAACAACACCGAAACCGGGATCTTTATCGCCTCAATGTTGAGGGAAGCCAGCGACACGCGATCCCTGATGCAATGGGTGGAAGACGGAACGCAAAACGCCAGCTCATGGCTGCACAACATGACCGATCTCGGTGACTGGGGAACCTGCGGACACTCCATGGGTGGCGGCGCGGTCTCGTACCTGGTCCGCGAGGAAGCGCGGGTGCGGGTGGCGGTCATGTTCGAGCCCTACCAGGGTGGCCTCTTGGGCGGCAGCACGGTGGGCTTTGGCGACTTCGACAACTTCACCGGTGACCTGCTGGTGGTAGCGGGCACCCAGGACCTGACCAACAACTGGTCCTCCACCGTGCGCCCCTGGTACACCCAGGCCTCGGGGGCTGGACGCCGCGTGTGGTATTTGATTCAAGGCGGAGACCACTTTGGTTCCACCGACTGGGCTGGCACCAACGGTTCGCTCTCGGGCGCCGAACAGCACCGCCTGCACCGCCGTAGCGGCACGGGTTTCCTGCGCGCGGAATTACGCGCTGAAGAAAACCTCTACGACCAGATCCTCGGCGCTGGCTCGGCCGGCGACCCCGCAACCCACGAAGCCGCGGGTGACGACCCGCCCCTCTGGGCCGTGCCCCATCCCACGCTGGCGGCCACGGTGCGCTATGGCTCCTTTGGCGGGGGCGGCATGCGACTGCGCTTTGGCCTGGTCAGCCCCGGAAGACCCAGGGCGAGCTCCGTTCAGACCCCGGGCCTTACCTATGGCAGCCTGCGTTTGGTGCAGGATTCGGTAGCGGGCCCAACAGGCCTCGTGGAGAGCGTGTTGACCTTGCCGGGCTCCCTGTCCGGCACCGTACTGTCATTCCAGGCCGTGCTCTCCGGGGGCCTCTCCAGCCAAACGAGCCGGGTAGCAGCCGTCATCGTTCCCTGAGACTTCGCTCCCTCGGCCAGGACACAAGGCAGGCGCCTGGGTGATCTGCACGCTGGAGGGATCAAGATCCCCATCAGCGTCACTGTCGTTGGCCAGGACCTGGATTCACCACAGGCACTCCGCCAGTAGCAGAGGCAGAGTCATGGAGCGCCACAGGAGCGGACCCCGCCAGCGCCGGCGTCACCAGAGATATCAATGCCCGCGGTGGCCATGGACGAAGGGCGCGGCGAAACACAGGGCGCCGAGGGCTAGTTGAGCGCCAGAAAAGCATCGCCGGGCGTGGGTGGAAGAATTGAAGAGACGCATGGTTTAGAGGGGAGGGGCAGAAATGGTTGGGTGTTGGCTCTTGAGGCCAACTGGATGGAAAGTGATTGGCAAGAAATGCGAAGGCCGTTGGATCGCCCGGGGCTGTCCCCCCTCTGGAGGGAACGGAAGTCGAGGGCCAGGGCAGAAGCACCGCGAAGCGCATGACTCTCTGGAGCCCCAGACTGAACTCCCGCCAAGGCTCCGATATCGAGATTCCTCTATCCTCTTATCAACCAGAACTGGGGGCATGGTCGGTTTCGAACAGCAGAGACTGAACCGCTGAGGCCCCACGGCCTCCTGCAGCCCGCCCAAGCACAGAGGAGTCCATTGGGCCCCCAAAAAAAGCGCAGCTATCCCCTAGCTCTTAGTTTTTGCAATTTCCTGGAATGTTCTCCGGCCGGACCCCTGAACCCGGGGTAGAGATAGGTGTTCGGGGAAGGAACACCGGAGCGCTTGAGTTCCCCTGTCCGTGGACACACAACCGGATCCACTTCGCCTCATCACCGCCCCTGCAGGGACCCGAGGCACCGTGCCTGGCCTTTACAAGAGGCCTATTGGAGTCAAACCCATGCAGAACCACCGCCTCAACACCTTTGCACTTCCTCTGGCCCTCCTCTTGGGGGCCATCTTGAGTGGTTGCAGCCTGAGCGGGCCCGCCGCTCCGACAGTACCCAGCACCCCGCCGGGAGAGCTCGCGCTCGAAGGCCAGTGGGTCTTCCAACTCGAGGGCCCTTCCGAGGAGGGCGCCATCCACAGTTCCTACCGCGAATTCTTCGTCAACTTCTCGGAAACCTCCAGCGGCACCCAGATGTTCCTCGACCTCGACGGCGACTTGGCCTTCGCGGAGGCCACGGCCCTTGCGGTAAGCGGTAGCGAATCTCGGCTGGCCGTCGGCGGGTCCTATGAATACGCAGGCATCAGCACCACGGTCAATGCGGACCTCGATGATGTGATCTGGGGCTATGTCGCGGGCACCTGGACAGAAGAGGTGAATGGCGTCACCACTGAGTACCACGCCGTGGCGGTGCGCGTGGCGAACCCGCCCCAATTCGATATTCAAGGCCTGTGGTCCATGTCCCTGTTCGTGGAATGGACATCGGCTGAGCTGTCCTGGCTCACAGGTTCGCAGTCCAATCCCCTCTGGAACATCGTGCAAGTATCCTCGGGGCCGACCCGTGGCCTCTTGCGCGTCACCGACGAACTCGGCCGACACTTCATCGGCGTGGTCAATGACTCGCAGGTCACCCTGGCTCGGCGCCACGACGATGATCTGGGACTTGTGACCTACACCTTCCCGACCCTCAATCCCCAGGGCGGCTACATAAGCGGCCAGTTGCAGGCCACCCTCGTGAATGCCCAGGGCGAGCACAAGCTCGGCTGGGCTCTCGAAGGCCAGCGCGCCTCGGCCGTCACAGCCCCGGGAGCCGAAGCCGGGTGGGCCTTCGACGAGAACACCAGGAGTTGGATCCTGGCGCAGCCCCTCAACTGACTGTTCGCCCGCGGGCCGATTACAGCTTGCGCCGGGCCTCGATGATCAGGGCCGATACGGCGCACAGGGAACCCAGAGTGAACGCAAGCCGCTCCCAGAGGGGTTTGCCCTCGACGGGTGCCTCGGGGGCCGTTTCGCTTTCAGCAAGCGCCTCGACCTCGATAACGCCATTCTCTTCCTTCTGACAGCACTCGGGGATCTCCTTGTCCTGGGTCTCCAAAATTGCTGCGTTGGTCTGGATGGTGGTGGCCCGGCGGCTCTCGGCGGCCAGGAACTCGATCAGCAGATCGACCTCGTTATCCATGAGCCCCAGGTTCGGCATGGGGATCTGGGCGTAGGCCTCGAAGAGCCCCATGGCGATGGGGTCTCCTTCCAGAAGCATGGCATCGGGCTCCTTGATCCAGCGCCGCAGCCAATCCGGGTCGCGGCGCTCGGTGATGCCCATCAGGTTCGGGCCGATGCGCAGCAAGCCGTCACTCTCCCCTACCCGGTGGCAGACCAAACAGTGCGAACGGTAGAGGCTCTCGGCGCGGGTCATGTTGGGCAGAGCCGCGGGGGCGTCCTGCATGTCGGCGGTGCCCTCGGAGCCCTGGCGGTAGTCGCTCAGCCAACTGCCAATCTGGGTCGCCAGCACATAGGGGTTGTCGAAGGGCGAGCGCTTGAGCCAGTGCCCCGTGGCCTGGTTGCCGATGAGCATGTTCAGGTTGTGGTCGCTCGGGTCCTTCTCGATCTCGTCGATGTAGAGCCCCAGTTTCTTGCGCAGGGTCAGGATGTCAGCTTCCTTGCCGGTAAAGAACCCCCAGCCGTCGCGGGCACCGAAGCGCGCGCGGTACTCCGACAAAACCTCGGGGGTGTCATGGTCGGGGTCAATCGTGATCGAGAGCATGAACACATCGCGTCCGATGCGATCGCCCAGGATCTCCTGGATCTCTGCCAGGCGCGCGGTCTCCATGGGGCAGACATCGGGGCAGGTGGTGTAGATGAAGTTGATCACCACCACCTTGCCAGCGATCAGGTCATCGAAGAAGCGCACCTCGCGGCCGTCGTGGCGGGTCAGGGGCACATTGGGGAAGTAGGAAGCCCCCCAGCGATCGCCGGCCAGCCCCGAGAAGGACGATGCCGTCTCAGAGGCCTGCAGAGGGGCCGTATCGGTTTGCAGGGCAAAGGCCGGAAGGGCGAGAAGAGCGATGCCTAGAAGGCCGCTGGAAATCGAGGTGCTGCGCATGGCAATAGAAAAGCAGTGAACAGAAAAAAAACATTGTCGGGCCGGGGTTCGGAAGGAGCTTTGCGCCTGTCCCCCCGGTGGGGACGAGCACGCCAGGGGAAGAGCCCTGGCGCGCCCGCGCATGTCTTGGGATCACCTGCTGCCGCCGTTAATCGTGACGCCCACGGTAGCGATGTTGGACACATGTCCAGCGGCATCGGAAACCGTGTAGTTGAAGGTGTCCGATGTGTTGATTCCGATGCTGGTTGAGTAACGCACGCTGCCATCGGCGAGAACCTCCACCGTGCCGTGGCCGGGAATCTGGGTGATCTGAACGCTTGAAGGATCGAGATCCCCATCAGCATCGGTGTCATTGGCCAGGATCTGGATCACCTCTGGCGTACCCGAAGTGACGGTGGCCCCATCGTAGTTCGCCTGGGGAGCTGCTCGGCCGCCACCGGGGGAGCCCATGATCTGGACTCCCACCGTGGCTTGGTTCGAGCGATTCCCAGCCAGGTCGGAAATCGAATAACTAAAGGCATCCGAAGAGGACGACGTCACCGTGGGCGTGTAGCGCACGATTCCACCGGTGAGCAACTCCACCGTGCCCTGACCAGGGCTCTGGTGAATCACGATACTCTCGATATCGAGGTCATCGTCACTGTCGGAGTCATTGGCCGCGAGGTCGATCTCCACCGCGGCACCGGCATCCACGCCAGCCGAGTCGTAGACAGCTCGGGGTGCCACTCCACCGCCACCACCGCCACCACCGCCCGTGCCCGTGACGAACACGGTGATGGTGGCAATGTTAGACTGGGCGCCGTTCGAGTCGGAGACCCGGTAGTTGAACTGCACATTGAGGTCTTCCAGGGACGGCTCCGAGGCGTAGTTGACCACGCCCACAGCATCCACACTCGCGCTGCCCACACCGGGCAGGCTCACCAGGGTGACCGTGGCAGGATCGAGGGTTGCGCCCCCGAAGGCCTGGTCATTGG